>Ga0182007_10000006_pt1 | contig 427355 bp, 314 predicted proteins | sample Sormic07211113_1_FD_123023 | JGI IMG/M metagenome (GOLD analysis project Ga0182007, IMG submission 123023) | Rhizosphere microbial communities from Sorghum bicolor, Mead, Nebraska, USA - 072115-113_1 MetaG | ecosystem: Host-associated > Plants > Roots > Rhizosphere | place: USA: Nebraska...
CTGGTAAAACACAATGTAAATGAAGCATGGGCGAGGTTCAATAGCATTAAGACCGATACTACCCATTTTTATCTGGATGAAAGGGAGATGAACTTAGCAGGGCTCAGCATGTTCTTTAACAATCATAAAACACAGGGTATGGAAGTGCTGAGATTGAATACTGTTTTGTTCCCAAACAGCGCGAATGTTTACGACAGCCTGGCCATGGCACTAGCCGAGTCGGATGAAAAACAAAATGCAATCCTGATGTACAGGAGGTCTTTGGAGCTCAACCCAAAATCAGCAAGTACAGTGAATGCATTAAAAAAATTGTCAGACCCTTGATCTTGGAGAAATTAAGGGTCGCAGGGTGCAAAATGCATCCTCTTGATAAGGTAGCGCTTTTCACCCATATACTGAAAGCTAAAAATTTGCACAATCACTGTCGCCAGTCAACTGCATTCATTGAGCAGCAGCAAATGGAAATCAAGCAGAAAATGCTGTTAAGATGAACGATTTGAGGTTTAAGAGAGATTTGATGTCAATTATTTGCAAATCTTTTACAGGGGGACCGCGAAGTAAACTTCCGATGCTCACCGAAAACCTTAGGGAAGTTCAGGCGCTCAAATAAGTGGGGTATGGGTCTCAAAGAGATTAGACACGGTATCTCTTTTTGTTTTTCTAAGATAGAAGTATGCTCCAATGTAAGGTGTTTTTGTTGAGGGCTATAAAGCACTAAAGCTGCTAACAGTTTTTTGAAATCTTCGCTAGCGTTAACCGGCGGAAAATTGAATTTTTATGCACACTTTGGGGGCATTAGTGAATTTTGATAAATGCTGAAGAACAAAATTGACGAAAAGTATAGAAAAAGCACTTATTGTAAAAGTTTTCAGAATTGTTTACTGGTAAAATATAGTAGGATAAGGCAATTAACCTTCTTCGGAGAATAAGTCACCAATTTGATACTGATCCCATGTCTTTCATATAACTTTTAGATCAGAAGTTAAAACAAAGCCCCGGCTTTTCAGATCCGGGGCTTTGCGTTTATATTTCTGCAAGTAGTTTTTCTGCTGGTCTGGAAGGGATAGCTTCAGGTTGTTTCGCCAGACTTTTCCCCGGCTTCTTACTTTTTTTCTTAAACTTCCGACCATACCATACCAGGAATCCTGTAATAGGTAAGCTGGCACCAATAAGTGAAGCCAGGAAGGCCATTACCTTACCCGGAAATCCCAGGATACTGCCTACGTGGATATCGTAATTCATTTTTCGCAGTTTCTGACCAAACGAGGCTTGCGCATATTCCACAGAATAAGCATCCTGTCGCTTTAACTCCTTCAGACTATGTTGGTCAAAAGTGTAGCCCTGGCTATTATAAAATTGGCCTTTGTTTGGATAGACGGTGATGTTGATGGCGGCCTTAGCCTCAGCCGTATCCGCAAAACTGTAATAAAAGCCCATCGATTTAGGGTGGCGCGCAATTACCTGGTTCCAGGCCATGTCCATCGCTTTTTCGGGCGCGTAACTTTTTCCTTTTAATGTGGAGTCTGAGTCCAAGCGCTTGTAAGCTTCCAGCTTGTCGCCGCCTGATGTAACCCAATACATACCTTCACTGTACCATTTGATACCATATACCATTCCCGTAAGAGCTATAGCCGCCAGGAACAATAAGGCGTAAAAGCCAAGTACGTTGTGTAGGTCGAGGTTTACCCGTTTAAAAGATGCCCCCCATTTAATCTTAAAACTCTTATCACGGGTTGATTTATTCCATTTCTTCGGGTACCACCAGATCAGCCCGGTGATCAGTAGAACTACAAAGATCATGGTGCCATAGTTAACTATTGGCCGCCCTATTTCATAAGGCATCCAGAGAAAACGGTGCCCATTTAAAATAAACCTGAAGAAATCTGATTCACCGGGTTTATGCTCCTCGGTACTAATCACCTCGCCTGTATAGGGATTCACTTTCAGGATGGTATTTCCCGTACGGCGATCCCGCGGACCGGCATTGGCCGCGCGTAAATTTAAGTTGATGGCCCTGCCTTGCTGGTAATTGGCGTAAGATGGCACTTTCTCCGGGTACAGCTTCGCAGCTATCCGCATCAATTCGGAGGGTTTAACCACAGGTTTATCCTGCCAGGCTATTTTTGTTTCAGGCTCCAGCAAACCGGTAATTTCTTCATTAAATACCCAAATACAGCCGGTAAGGCATACGATCAGGACAATGATACCCGATATCAAACCTAACCACAAGTGCAGCCAGTTGTTAATGCGCTTGAAAAGCGTATCCTTTTGCTTCCTCTTTCCCGGATTTTGATGCTTCGTCATTGTGCCTGTTTTTATTGATCAGATATGCTTATTTAAACCTGTAGGTAATGCTCAACCGTGCATTGCGCGGAACCTCATAGATATAGGTATAGTAAGAAACGGAGGTTGAAGTTTCAGTTGCAAGCTTGGTATATGAGCCCTGCGTCAGCAGCCTGCGGTCCAAAAGGTTATTGACTACCGCTGCGATGGTTATTTTACCTTTCTCATAAGAAACACCTGCGTCAAAACGGTAATAAGCAGGTAACATCAATGGAACAGAAGTTGATCCCGCATAACGGTCCAGTTGAATCTGGTAACCCGCACTCAATCCAAAACCGTTCAATAAAGCCCCTTGCTTCTGGTAGCGGTAAGATAACCAGCCATTGGTAATGTGCTTAGCCGAGTTAGGGGTATGTCTGCCTACCAATTCTGGTTTAGCATCTTCACTTACCTTAGCATCGGTGAACGCATAATTTAATATAAGGTTCAACCCTGGGGTAATTTCGCCGTTTACATCCAATTCGATACCTTTTGAGATAATACCCCCCAATTGGATCTGGGCATTAGGGTTCGCAGCCAGGTGTGCCGGATCCAGGTCGGCGGTTAATACATTTTTCTTCTTGATGCGGAAAGCGGCAGCCGTTACGTTCCATCTACCATCAAAGAAATCCTTTTTCAGACCCAGTTCGATGTTATTGCCGCGGATCGGCTTGAAAGGGTTTCCGGCATAGTCCTGGCCGGCAACGGGCAGAAAGCTCTGGTCATAGAGTGTATAGGCGCTGAAATCTTTCGCCAGGGTTACACTCAAACCAGCCCTGGGACTGAAAACATTGTCAGATAGCTGTGTCAGGTTTGTTTTGCCCACGGTTACCGCATGTGTGAAACGGCCGGCCAGGGTTAAACGCACACGTCCATCCAACATGCGAAGTTCATCCTGAAGGTAAGCGCCGGTATAGGTCAGGTTGGTGGCATATACATTTGATCCCGAACGGTTCTGGATGCTTCGAGAACGGTCGAAGACAGGAATCTTGTCAAAAGGAATACCGTAAACCGGGTTGTAAATATTAAATGTGGCGTTGTTTGCCAACTGCAGATCTGGCACCTGCTTGCTGGAGAAATCCCCCCAGGTTTTCAGGTTACCCATATCGAGTCCGCCTAAAATACGGTGTACAATCGGACCGGTAGCAATGTCGCCCATCAGGCTAACCTGTATGTTTTTATTAATGGCCAACTCCTCACTGATATTCAGGTAACGTTTCATATCGCCATTTGGGGCAATGGTTGAAGGCCACGGAGTACCCCCATCTAAACCATAACGGAGATAAGCTGCCTGGGCATTGATCTTCCAGTCGTTATTTAAACGGTGGCTCACATAAAGCGTGGCATTGTGGTCATAAAGCTTTGCCGGATCCAGTGCCGGGTCGCCAAGGAAGAAACTGGGATCCGTATCGCCGAAGCCTTTTGGCGAAAAACCGTAAGAGCCCAGTGCCTGTGCCTCTACGTGCTGGGTTGTATATTCAGCCGTGATTAAAGTATTGCTGTCTACCTGATAGCTGATTACGGGCGCAATAATGTATTTGTCGGTGTAATTGTATTTATTGTAACTGTCTTTAGTTTGTGCTGCCACATTCAGGCGAAACAACAATCTTCCGTCACGGCTTAATTTGCCATCCAGGTCAACAGCAGCGCGACCCAGGTTGTAACCTCCACCCGCTACACTTACTGAACTGTGGTTTTGACCGGTAGGCTTTTTAGTTACCACGTTATAAATACCACCGGGCTCACCGTTGGCCATCATAAAGCCAGAAGGACCTTTTACGAATTCAATGCGATCAATAGTTGCAGCATCGTCAGCTAAAGGGCCCCATGGCATTTTTTGGTTCATACCGTTCCGGAAGGCGGGAATACTGGTGCCGCGCATAAAAATATTGGCATATTGTGCGTCCCAATGACCTACGCGCAACGTACCGCTCACGTTTCTGGTTACACCGTCAACAATATCAAACACCTGCTGATCAGCCAGTACCTTGCTGGTTACCACCTGGATGTTTTGAGGTACTTCGATCAGGGGAGATTGTAACCGCAATGAAGAGGACACCTTGTCCACTTTATATTTTTTCTTATTCGTGCTTACCTGGACCTCGTCTAACTCTGAACGATTTTCTTTTAAAGAAAAATCGGCAATTACGGTACCACGGAATGAAACATGTATCTGTTTTTCCTTTGGATAAAGGCCAACCGCCGAAACTACAAGTGTATAATCGCCAACCGGAACACGCCGGATTTGATATAGGCCATCCTCGTCGGTAACCGAGCCAAAGCGGGTGCCTTTCAGGACTACCGTTACATTAGCAGCCACACTACCATCAGCAGTGGTGATCCTGCCTCTCACTGTCCCGGTTTGCTCATCATTCCGGCTTTGAAAAAGGCTATCTATAGAATTTGTATAACTTCCTGTCAGATCATTAGCAGAACTGGCATGAGCTGCAAATATTCCTGTGAAGCACACACCTAAGCGTAAAATTTTCTTAAATTGCATTTACTTTTAATTTGATGTTAAAGGTGTCAGGGCTTATTGCCCGCAACGCCACACGGGGTCGGATCCGTGTGGCATTTTTTTGCAAAGTTAAGTTTATTAAGAATAAATCCAAATAGATGTGCTAATTTGAAAATTATACCAGGAGAAAGAAGCGGGTAAATAGCGCATGAATTGCAGCATTGTAAAAGTTTTTCATGATCAGATGTGTGCTGAAGGTGCAAGGCAGCAGGTTGGTCAGCGAATAATCTGTCACCTTAATCGGATCATGCTGTGGTAAGTTGTGATCTTAAGTTACCTGAAAAGAAAATGCCGGTCTTAAAGGACCGGCAGGATAATAAGATAATTGTTCAGGCCGGACTGGTCTTTTACCTGTATAGTTTTAATTGTTTCTTAAGTTCCAACCGTGCCTGGTGGGTATGGGTTTTCACAGTCCCAAGGGGTATTTCAAGTTCCTCAGCAATTTCGTGGTACTTATAACCTTCCACATACCTCACAAATGGCATGCGGTAAGTTTCGGGCAGTGCGTTCAATGCGTTCTGGATATCCTGCATTGCAAATCTGTGCTCCGCACCGTTCTTTGCCGCACTTCCTGCGAGATGGGCGCTGCCGATTTCTTCCTCGGTAGTGATAACTGAAGTTTTTCTTACATTTTTACGGTAATCATTGATGAAAGTGTTCCGCATGATCACAAATAGCCATCCTTTAAAATTCGAACCTTCCTGGAATCCATCCTTGAACCTTAGGGCTTTGATCAGGGTATCCTGGACAAGGTCGTTGGCATCTTCTGTGTCCCTTGTAAAATTTAGGGCATGGGCACGCAGTTGGTTTGTATGAGCTGTAACCAAATTACTGAATGTTGCTGTTTTCATAGACATGGGGGTTTAAGGTTTATAAAAAACCATCATCATTCCAAAATGGTTTGCATTTATTCCTGTGGGATGATCTTTTTGGAGCCGCGAAGCAAATCCGTGCGGAGAATAGTATTTGGTGCATGTAAATGTCCGCTTATCCCCTTTTGATTTTACCTTTTTTTAATCTGGATATTGTCCGATGCATTAGTATAACTTTTGCTGCACCCTGACGCTGATTTTAAAACTTATACCTTTAATCTGATGTTCTCCTAATTATGGAAACCAAAGAAATAAGTCCCTGCCTTTCAAGACTTGGCAAATGGGCGATTAAATATCGGAGAGGATTATTGATGGGTGGCATCATTGGCTTCTCAGTCACGGCAGCATACCTGCTTTCCAGCAAAAAGAAACAGGCGAGCCCTTTACAGCCAAAGAAAATAGGTATTGATATGGAAAGATATGTTTTTGACATCCCCACCGATGATGGAGATAAACAGGTTATTGTGGAAAGTGGGGGCGACTGCTATATGGTGACCCTTGATGGCAGGTACATTGGCAGCATGTGGCGTGATGAGGAACGCGGGATGCAGTGGAATACGCTGGATGAAGAGCTAACGCCACATCTTTCGGATATTGCAAGCCAGCTATCCGAAGCTTTTTCGCGCAACGGCTTTCCTTCACTGTTAAAAGGTGCTTATCCGGAAATTATTTCCACCGAGTGGAAAAGTACGGAAACGCTTGAAGTGGTGATATCACCAGAGACCGATCTTGAGGTATTCTCAACTTTCCTCAAGGATGAAGTATCGAACCTTGTGGATTTCGGAGAGCATCTGGACCTTATTGTAAAAAAAGCCGATAACGCCTATTTCGTGATTGTTGGGGTAAATTAGTTTTTTTGATATAATAAAGTCTGTATTTTCAAGGGAAGAAGGTAAGATTAAAACCAATTGATTCTATAATTGGATAGAAATGGGAAGAATTAACCTATACTATTGCCGGATATGCCTCCGATATTTTTGAGTTTATGCCCAGTGGAGGAACAGTCCGCAGGACACTGTTGCAAAGAAAGGAGGGAAGGAAATCGATATGGAGTTTTATTGAGGAGAACGGATATCACTGCTTAACAGAACTGGATAAAAAGACCGGGAGAATTAGACTTTCAATATTCAAGTTCGTATAAGAAAATCGTCAGATAACACGCTGTTAAATAGTTTGGATAAAAAGGTCTCGACCATATCCACATCCTGAACAGCCACAGAATCAAAAAGCAGCATCCTTTGGAAATCTGTGTTTATATGTAAAATGCAGATATATTTTCCAACGATGTTTATACTTACTACATCATCGGTGTATATAGATTTTCGTATTTCGATATGTTGGGCATATTCTTCTCCAAAATGATTGATCGGGTTCTGGTTCATAAAGATCTGTTTCTTAAGCTTAATAAACTGGTTGCTTAAAACAGGTAGTTTGCATGTTTTGCAGGCATTATTGATCCGCAAACTCCTCTCAGGTTGCCGGTAGACCCGTTTCTGAACTGAATATATGGGGGTGGGGTTTGTCGTAAGCTGTAGCGTGGTGATTTACATATTCGTATTTGCGCTATTAATCGGCGTAGTAGAAAAATGCATCTCCAAGCCGAGCTGTTAATATTTTGGCCAAGATTCATTAGGGTGCTATATCTTTTGCCATGCTCAGGGTATATCCACTTCCAACCAGAATTTCCACTTTCGTGTTGTGTCCTTTGCATACGCTGATCAACGTAATCTGCTTTTCTTACCGCCTCAAAAACCTTTTAGCGCTGCGTCAGTAAGGTCAGTGCTTGCTTTTCGATTAAGGACAAAGTTTTCTGATGGACTTACGCATAACTATTAGGCAGGCTTTCATTTTTCTAAGTTTTCGATTTTTAACAAAACCAAAAGCTGCCGGCAAAAGTTTTATAAGAAAAAGATAAACCGCTGAAATTGCGGTTAGTAGGTTCTAAACAAGAATCTCTGTTTACGTACAGACGATAGCCAAATGATTTTCAAAAGTTTTATAGAAAAAAAGTGCCATGAAAAAAAACTAAAAAATAAAAACCGTCAGGAAAGCGAGCCAAGCGCTCTCGGTGAAGACATCCCGGCGCAGAATCTCCTTGTCGATCCACTCCGGGACGATGCGCTTGATGAAGCGCAACCAGAAGAAAATCCGGGTGGATCCGCTCATACCGATACGAGCAAAAAAGTGGATCAGGGCATCCAGCCTTGGCCATCGGTCAGCTGGCCTTAAAGAAAAATCCATAAATAAAGTTCTTTAAACACCTGTTGGTTCTAAGTTACCAGATAGATTCTTAATTATGAACGGAATTTCCCCATGGGCGGCAGCAGCCGCCAAAGAACTTGCCGAAATGGAGCATGTATTATTTGAACATTCTACCGGCGGCGTTATTTTTAAAGTATGCCTCAGCAGCGATTCGGTATGGATAGCCGCGGAATTGCCAAATGGCGGCAATATCGCATTCCGCCCGGTATTTAGTCCTGGTCCGTCGCTGGAGGTTAGCCGCTTCAGGACAAATGATTCAGGAATAGATATTTGGCTTAGCAGTGATGCCGGGATGTTTGAGACCAACATTAAGTTCGAGCATGAGGATGAACCTGTGCTGCGTTATACCACCTCACTAAAACCAGCCAAAGACCTTTACGTTCCTTTTTGGCCAAGGGATATTCTTGCAACCACGAAAAATGGTAAGGTTGAAAATACTGCAGGGCAGATCCATGCCAGCCAGTGGGGCACCCGATCTGGTTTCATTTATATGAGCATGACCAGACCAAAGTCTTCATCAGTTTTGTACCTGCAAAACCTGACCGCCTTAAACGATTACTGCCAGCAAACCAAAACCTCTCTTGGCGATAGCGTAGGTGGTAGCTGGCCGGAATTGGGATTTGCCCTGCCACCAGCAAATGAAAAACCTTTACAGTCTGGAAACAAGGTCATCATCAATGATGCGTTCGTCACCTTTGCAACTCCATTCCCCGAAACCGAACCGGAAATGATTAGCCGGTACCTCGACATGTTGGCAAGAGTGTACCGTTTTCTTCCACTACCAGAAACAAGTTATCAGCATTGGCCTGAAATATTGGAGAAAGGGCTAAAAGACCTGATCGATAGTCCCGGCTGCTGGACACAGGTTGGCGGTCACCAGTATTTCAATGCCTATGTAAGCGATTATACTACTCCACCTGAAATCATGGTGCAACTCGCCGTTCTGCTTCCTTTGCTGGACTACGTAGAATGGAGCGGGCGTGACCTTGATGTGATGAAAACGGTTAAGGAAGGCCTTCCTGCTTTTTACGACAAAAAGATTGGTACCATTACACGCTGGCTTCCAGCGGCCGAAGGCAAACTTGAAGGAGAGGAAGAACAAAAGCAGCCCGGCGTAATGGATAGCTGGTACCTGCACCACCCACTGCTCAATTTATCTAGGCTGGCCCTCAAAGGTGATAAAGTATGCGAGAAACTGTTTCTGGATTCGCTGGAATATGCCATTAAAGTAGCACGGCACTTCAAATATCAGTGGCCGGTATTTTACAAAATGGACACCCTGGAAGTCATAAAGGAAGAAACTGCCGAAGGTATGGGCGGAGAAAAAGATGTTGCAGGTATTTATGCCCACGTTATGCTCCAGGCCTGGGAACTGACTAAAGAAAGACGCTACCTGAACGAGGCGGAAAAAGCAGCCAAAACGCTGCAGGGCGTGGGCTTCCAGATCTTCTACCAGGCCAACAATACCGCTTTCGCCTCAGGAGCTTTACTTCGGCTGTACAAGATTACCAAGAACGAAATGTACTTGAACCTCAGTTATATGTGTTTGGCAGGGATATTCCGCAACACCCAGCTGTGGGACTGCAATTACGGGTATGGGAAAAACTTTCCGACCTTTTTTGCTTTGTTTCCGCTGAATGATGCGCCTTACACCGCAGTTTATGAAGAACAGGAAGTTTTTTGTGCCCTCCACGACTACCTCAAACATGCCGAAGGTATTGAAGTTCTGCCATCGGTACGGCTGCTGATTGCCGAGTACATTCGCTACCTCGTTGACCGGGCCGTATACTATTACCCAACCATGCTGCCCAAAGACATGCTTGAAGAAAAACCCAAAACCGGGGAAGTCGATCCAAAATTATGGATTGCGCTGGAAGACCTTCAGAACGGCTGGCTCAAATCTGGCACGGTAGGACAGGAAGTATATGGTGCTGGCAATGCCTTCGGCATTCTTCCACGACATTACCTGCAGGTACCAGGCGAAGAATTTCTAATTTACATAGATTACCCCACCTCGGGATTTACTGCCCGTAAGAACCAGAACATACATTTCCGCGTGCTTGGCGACCAAAGGTTGACCTGCAGGATGATGATTGTGAAAACAGGAACAACAAAACTTCCTCATTTTGAAGTAAGTGGCAGTGGCACTAAAGACGTTTTAAAAGCAAAAAACACTAAAAACGGAAACATCGAATTTACCTTAAACGGAAACCAGCAGATTAATGTAAGGTGGAATAAATGATAAACATCAATCACACACATATGGAAAACTTAAAGGAATACCTGCCAGAAAATGTAAAAGGGAAAAACATACTCATCACCGGAGGAACCACCGGAATTGGCCGGGCAATAGCTATTCTGTTAGCTGCGCAAGGCGCAAAAGTTATCATTTTTGGCCGCAATGAACCCGAAATGAATGACGCGTTAAATGCTATAAAAGTAGTTTTATTATTTAAGAATCTTTGAAAAAGCGCCTATTTCAATCAATTCGTCTACAAAATGGGTCGAATTACACACCGCCACTGGAAGGTACAGCTTCCCCATAAGCACATGAATAACAGTTTTCCATCGCCTACTTTTTGGTTTAGCCTTCCTCTATCAGCGTAAGTTTAAGTCTTAAAAACAAAACGTTAATGGACATAATAGTTTAACGTGTGCTCTTTAAATATTTTAAGCGGGTGTCTCTTGTTTTTTTATTAATTATCTTTATTTTTATGATAGCATCTGGCCTTCCCCTAAAATTGTGCAGTAGTATATGGCAGAAACTATAATGGTGCAGGACACCGACGAGTCTATATTGGATGTTCTCAAAACAGCTCTTGAAATGGAGGGATTTAAAGTTATTCCGATTCTCCATTGTGATGATGACGTAATTGATATTATTGATAAAAACAGGCCACATGTGGTTGTGCTTGATATTCGTCTCGCTGACATGGATTGCATAAATCTGTGCCAGAAGATAAAGGCAAAATATCCCTATCTTCCTGTAATTGCCTTAAGCTGTAATGTAAATATCCGCGATAGATATGCAAAAGAGGGATTTGACGGCTACATAGAAAAACCGTTTGACCTTGACCTGCTATATAGAACGATACGTTTACATCTGCCTCTAAATTCGCGTAGCCTGGATTAGCCGTTAGCATTATTCTTCAGGATATCGGGGCCACCCAACTGGCTTACAGCGGTATCTATCAGTTTCTTGCAAAAGGCTTCGTCTTTGAATCGCCGGGAATTGCAACGGCTTTACGAACAGTCTTTTTTATCAGTTCAACTATTTCCTTAGCATCTGGTTCTTCTTGCTGAAGATAGCCGATGGCTAGGTCTGCGCCTTCTCTGGCGTAGGCAAAGGCTGCAGCGATGCCCATGCCAAAATCGCCACCCGTAATCAGTGCCTTTCTTCCCGTCGGTCTTCCCGAACCTGCTGTTGCCAAAACTTTTGGCTCATTTTTTTTGTTTTTTTTAAAAACGCTTCAATGGAGATAGATATACGAAAGAGAAATATTGGACTAAATTTTAATGAAAACGGGGAAGCTGAAATCAGGCTGTGGGCACCGCGGGCAGCACAGGTTTCTATCTTAATAGGAGATCGCGAAATTTCTTTAGCGCTGTTTGATGAGGGCTATGGTTATTGGTATTTGCAAACAAACCAGATCAAGTCCCTCGATCGATATGCCTTTAAAATTAATCTTATAACCGGTGGAGAAACGCTTGAACGGGCAGACCCAGCGTCTTTATTTCTGGAAGAAGGGCCTCACGGGTGCTCTACGGCATTTGATGTAAACGCTTTTCGCTGGACGGATGCCGATTGGAAAGGAAAAGATACGAATGATCTCATCATCTATGAGCTTCACACCGGAACATTTACGCCAGCTGGAGGTTTTGCCGCCATAGAAAGCAAACTCGATTATCTTATTGAGCTTGGCATTACAGCCGTAGAGATTATGCCGGTTGCACAATTTCCAGGCAACAGAAATTGGGGTTACGATGGCGTGTTTCCCTTTGCAGTACAAAACACTTATGGCGGACCACTGGCCTTACAGCATTTGGTTAATGCCTGCCACGCTAAAGGTTTGGCAGTCATTTTAGATGTCGTTTATAACCATTTAGGGCCAGAAGGGAATTACTTCTCCGATTTTGGGGGATATTTTACCAATAAATACCATACGCCATGGGGAAAGGCTATTAACTTTGATGATGCAGGCTGTGATGCCGTGCGCGATTTCTTTATCGAAAATGCGTTAATGTGGTTCAGGGATTTTCACATCGATGCCCTTAGGTTGGATGCGGTACATGCAATTAAAGATTTTAGCCCGGTACATATTTTAGCGGAAATTAAAGCGTATACCGAAAAACTTTCTCAATTTACTGGTAGAACATATCAACTAGTCGTTGAGCTTGATTTAAATGACGACCGTTATATCCGCCATCAAAGCGAATATGGTTATGGAATGGATGCCCAGTGGGTCGATGAGTTCCATCATGCACTCCGGGTTTGTACAGGGCAAACAAAAGAGGGCTATTATTCCGATTTTAATGGTGTAGTAGATCTGGCCAAATCTTATCAGGATGCTTATGTGTACACCGGGCAGTATTCTGCACATCGGCAGAAAAAGTTTGGAATGCCCGTACAAAATGCTTCAGGGGCTAAATTTGTCGTTTTTTCACAAAACCACGATCAGGTGGGCAACCGCATGCTGGGCGAAAGAGGCAGTGCCCTGGTCAGTTTTGAAATGTTGAAGGTGATGGCTGCGGCAGTTTTTTGCAGCCCGTTTTTACCCTTAATATTTATGGGCGAAGAATGGGCAGAAACCAATCCTTTCCAGTTTTTTGTCAGCCATAGCGATGAGGAACTGATAGAAGCGGTAAGGAAAGGAAGAAAGGCAGAATTTGCTGCTTTCTATAATAATGGCGATACACCCGACCCCCAGGACGAATCTACTTTTGAAAGGTCTAAGCTCGACTGGAAAAAAAACGATGAACCGAAGCACAAGATCATGCTCAGTTATTATAAAACTTTAATCGCGTTGCGGAAACAACATCCCGTACTGGCTAACCTGGATCGGAAAAATGTGTATGCAGAAGCCTTTTCCGAAAAAAACTGTCTGGTATTAAAACGCTGGAAAGACAGGGGAGAAATCATTGCCATGTTTAATTTTTCTAAGCAGAAGCAAATGTTATCTATTGATCCGGCATTTCAACAGGCGTCGGTACTGTTAGATTCTACTTTGCTAAAGTGGGGAGGCCCAAACCCCGAATCAAACAGTATACCTGCTGAAGGCCAGATTACCTTATTTCCTGAATCAATTCTTATTCTTTTTAAAACAGATGCATAAACCCACTTCTACCTACCGGATCCAGTTTCATAAAAATTTTAACCTCAAATCTCTTGATCATATTATTCCCTACCTGATAGAACTGGGGATCGGCACGATATACGCTTCACCAATTTTTGAGGCGTTGCCAGGGAGTACGCACGGTTACGATGTCGTAAATCCGCTGAAAATAAATCCTGAGATCGGTACCGAGGCAGAACTGCTTAAGGTTTCTAAAAAGTTAAAAGCCGCTGGCATTAACTGGCTTCAGGATATTGTTCCAAACCATATGGCCTTCCATCCAAATAATACCTGGTTAATGGATGTACTTCAAAAAGGAAATGATTCTGAATTTGCACGTTTTTTTGATATTGATCTGCAACAGGGTGATAGACGTTTAATGGTACCTTTTTTAGGTGAGGATCTTGAAGAGGCGATTGCAGGGCAGAAATTAAAATTGCTGGCAACTAAAGACAGATACTACCTCAATTACGGCGATGCTAACTGGCCCGTAAATGCAGAAACCATGAGCAGCCTTTCGACAGCGCATTTAAAAAAAATAAATAGCGATCCAGCTGCTTTAACCAAAATTGTTCAAAATCAGCACTACCGCTTATGCAACTGGCAGGAAACGGATTATAACATTAACTATCGCAGGTTTTTTACTGTTAATGGCCTTATCTGCCTTAATATGCAGCATCAGGAAACATTCGATGTTTATCACTCCTACATTTTTGAATTGCTTGATAAAGGTATTTTTCAGGGTTTGCGAATTGACCATGTGGATGGCCTTTACGATCCTCAAGAATATTTACAACGGCTAAGGAAAGCTGTGGGTAAAGACATTTATATTGTTGTAGAAAAAATTCTTGAAAACGGGGAGGAGTTGCCCAAAAACTGGAAAGTGCAGGGAAGTACCGGCTATGATTTTCTGGCAGTGGTAAACAATCTTTTTACCAATAGAGAGGCGGAAAAACCTTTTAATAAACTTTACCAGGAAGTAACAGGTAAAAAACTCGATCCATCCAGGCTGATTTACGAAAAGAAAAAAAATATCTTGTTTGAGCACATGCATGGCGAACTGAACAACTTATTCGAACTGTTTTTAGCGCTTAAACCGGCTGATTTTTCAGATATTAACCAAGCCGATCTTAAAATGGCACTTGCCGAAATGCTCATCGGCATGCCCGTATACCGATATTATAATTATCGCTTTCCGTTGGCAGAGGCCGAATCGACTAATATTCAAAACCTGCTGATACCCATTCTCAAAGATAAAAAGCTGGCCAGGGCAGGGGAATTGTTGAACAAAATCTTTTTGGAAACCCCAAAAAAGGAAAACAGCGCTTACAACAAAAAGTTGAGTAATTTTTTTCAACGCTGTATGCAGTTTACAGGGCCGCTGATGGCCAAAGGCGTAGAAGATACGGCCATGTTTACCTATAACCGTTTTATAGGGCATACCGAAGTAGGCGACGCACCCGATGCTTTCGGAATGGCAGTGCATGAGTTTCACCATGAAATGTATAAGCGCCAGCAAAACTGGCCATTCAGCATTAATGGAAGTTCTACCCACGACACTAAAAAAGGGGAGGATGTTAGGGCAAGATTAAGCGTACTTAGCGATCTTCCCGAAGAGTGGTCTCAATTGGTTCGTCAGCTAAAAGAAACTTTTGTAACCTTACAAAAACAGCATAAGTCTTTTAAGCTATTACATGATAATGATGTTTATCTGCTTCTGCAAACCATTATTGGTGTTTTGCCCTTTCAGGAAGATGATGATCATGAAATCGGAAACCGTTTGGCGCAATTTATTATGAAAGCGTTAAGGGAATCGAAAAAGCGATCGGACTGGGCAAACCCCGATGAAGATTATGAAGATAAACTCACTGAATTTTCGCAGGTAATTTTAGCTGAAAAACAAGAGAGCAATAGTTTGATCAGGAATTTTTTAAAGCGAATCTCTGATTTTGCAGTCATCAATAGTTTAGGTCAACTGGCCTTAAAATTCACCTGCCCGGGTATTCCCGATATTTACCAGGGAACAGAATTATGGGATTTAAGTCTTGTTGATCCTGATAACAGAAGGCCGGTTAATTATGACGATAGGGCCGGACTGATTGCGTCATTTGATGCACCCATTAATTTTAAAAGACTCTGGGGAGAGAGGTTTTCGGGAAAGATTAAAATGTGGCTAACTAAAACTTTGCTAAAGATCAGAAAAGCTGAATCCGAAGTTTTTGAGCGTGGTGCCTACATTCCGTTGCAAGTTAAGGGTAAGTATAGCCGGCATATTTGTGCTTTTGCAAGGCGATATCAACAGCAATGGCTAATTACCGTGATTCCTGTGGGTTTTGCTAAATGCTGTAAAGATCAGCAGGTAGCGGCCGATAATTTTAAATGGGAAGACACCGAAGTGTTGTTGCCAAATGAGGCACCTCTGGAATGGCAAAACCTGCTCACCGGAAAAAAAGAGTACAAAGATCCCTTACAAGAAGGCATCCTGATCAGCCGATTGTTTAACCCTATTCCGTTGGCCGTAATTAAGTTAATCCCTAAAAATAATACACGTTCTGCAGGGGTGCTTATGCACGTTAGTGCTTTGCCATCTTGTTTTGGTATTGGCGATTTAGGCGCTGAAGCCTATAAATTTGTAGATTTTCTTGCTGCATCACGGCAGCGGTACTGGCAGGTTTTACCGCTTAATCCCACCAAAAAGGAGAATGGATTTTCGCCCTATTCCAGCAGTTCTGCAATGGCCGGAAATACGATGCTGATCAGTCCTGAAAGTTTATTTAATGAAGGACTTTTAAGCGAAAGCGATCTTAACGCCTGTATGTTGCCAGAAACACCAGAGGTAGACTTTGAAAAAACAGCGGAAATGAAACAGCGGGTATTAAGTAAGGCTTACCGGTTGTTTAAAAGCAGAGGCGAAGAAAATCTGGTAAATGAATATAATTTGTTTTGCAAAGCTGAACAAAGCTGGCTGGATGATTATTGTGTTTATACCCGTATTAAAGAATATTATAAAGGCAACGCATGGTTCAACTGGCCGGAAAAATTTAAGTTAAAAGATACCCAAACCATTATTGATTTCGAAAAAAGCAATCAGGCAGAAATTGAAGAAATAAAATGGAACCAATTTGTTTTTTATCGGCAGTGGTACAGGTTAAAAGCATATGCAAATGCGAAAGGGATAGCCCTGATCGGTGATCTGCCATTTTACCTGGATTATGATGCTGTTGAAGTATGGGCGCAGCGCGAAAATTTCATGCTGGATAAAAACGGAAATAAAACCAAGGTTGCTGCCGTTCCGCCTGATTATTTTAACGAAAAAGGACAGCTCTGGGGCATGCCGATATATAACTGGGAAAAGATGAAAGCAGATGGTTTTAAATGGTGGGTAAACCGGTTAAAGAAAAGCCGGCAGATATATGACCTTATCCGTTTAGATCATTTTAGGGCCTTTTCTACTTACTGGCAGGTTGCGGCCAATCATGACGATGCTGTAGAGGGTAGCTGGGAGCCTGGTGCCGGCGCCACATTTTTTACAATAATGCAGCGCGAATTGGGGAAACTTCCCTTTATTGCCGAAGATCTGGGCGAAATTACTGCGGACGTGGAGCAGTTGAGAAAGCAGTTCAGGTTACCGGGCATGAAAGTATTGCAGTTTGCTTTTGGTAAAGATTTAGCAGGATCAGTGCATATCCCATATCGATTCGACTCGTCAAATTTTATTGTTTATACAGGAACACATGATAACAATACAACCCTGGGCTGGTTTAAAAATGAAACCGATGCAAACGTTAAAAAGCGGCTTTCAAGATATGTGGGCGCCGAGGTTAGTGAAGAGAACATCAATACCATCCTGATCGGGCTCTGTTATGCTTCCATTGCTAAAATTGCAATTATCCCCATGCAGGATATTCTGCACTTAGATGAAACTGCACGCATGAATATCCCGGGCAAGGCAACAGGAAATTGGACATGGAGGATAGATAAACAATATATAGATGAGAAAACGGTAAACTGGCTGAAAACAGAAACCGAACTTTATGGGCGCTAAAAATAAAATAAATTAATACCCGGGTCTTTTGGCCCTTAAAACACAGTTATGGACAAATTCAAACAGGTACAGGAAGTGATCGCTTCAGTTGAAGCTGATGTGACGAAATTTTATGATGGTGGAAATGCAGCAGCAGGTACACGTGTACGTAAAGCAATGCAGGACCTTAAAAACCTTGCCCAGGAGATCAGGGCTGAGGTTACCGAGAAAAAAAACAGCGCAAAATAAACAGGAAACTGTTTTGGGAAATAAGGCCACTGGTAGAGATCAGTGGCTTTTTGTGTTTAATATATCGTTGTTGTTTGGGCAAAGCCGGCTATCTGTTCATACGCCTGCAGAGTAAGTAATGTCATCTGCATCCACCATAAAGATAAATTTTCTATTGGACTTTTTTATACCCTCATTTCTGGCAGCGTAATTTCCGGAAGGATACGCTATATGTTTACTGCATCACTCAGATTATGGTTTATGTTGGTATTATTTTTGCAGGCCTGCAGGGATATTTTTAATTTAGCACTTTGCTCATCGGCATTTTTTCTATTTAATATGGGAAGATCAATTGATACCTTACAGAAATTATTGTTTGATTTAGCAGGTGTACTGCCCGCCGATACCGAACCATTATTTGCCATGGCAACTCCGGTATCACTTGAAGCCAATGAAGCCTACATCCGCGAAGGAGAAAACAGCCGTCGATTGGCTTTTATTGAACGAGGCGTCATCCGCGCGTACACCATTAAAGAAAATGGAGAAGAGGCTACACTTCTCCTGCGCTGGGAGGGCCAGTTTATTGCCTCACACGATACCATTATTAACCGCCACCCTTCACGGTTTATTTACCGTGCACTGGAACCTATGGAGTTACTGCAGATCGATTATGATGTTTTGGAGGATGTTTTGAAAATCCACCCAGAGTATGAACCGCTCCGAAATTTTTTCCTGATGAAAATGCTGGCGGAATCTTTAAAAATGCTAGAATCCTTTGTTACACAATCTCCAGAAGAGCGTTATCGGGAACTACTGTCCGAGCGTTTTGACCTGGTAAACCGTGTGCCTGATAAATATATCGCATCCATGCTCGGTATCACCCCAGTGTCATTAAGCCGAATTCGCAAAAGGATGCACACAAAAGGAAAAACAATAACATAAATTATCCTTTGTTAAGCCCCTAAATTATCTTTTGTTAACGGCGTAAAACTATTTGCTTTATACTTTTGGTGTATAAAAACAAAATAGATATGGAAAAGATAATAGAAACCACAATAGGTATTTTTAGTGTTTCGGCTATCCGGTATTTTATACTTGCCGGAATTCCTTTTGCGCTGTTTTATCTGTTTATACCTGCTAAGCTTGGTAAATTTAAAATTCAGCAAAAACTAGCCACAAAAAAAGATTTCATCCGTGAGGTATGGCATTCCATGCAGAGTACACTGGTATTTTCAATCATCGCAGTAGGGCTGGTTTTTACACCTCTCCATCAATACACCAGAATTTATACACACATCAATGATTTCCCAATGTGGTACATGGGGGGTGCGCTGACACTGAGCTTGATTATACATGATACTTATTTTTATTGGATGCACCGATTATTACATCACAAAAAAATATTCAAACTTACCCATTTGGTACATCATAAGAGTACCAATCCCTCACCATGGACATCCTATAGTTTTCATATATTGGAGGCCATCACCGAGGGACTTGTTTTAGTGCCAATCGTGATCCTGCTGCCGATGCATCCCTTAACGATATTACTCTTTACCGTAACCGGTTTCATCATTAATGTGTACGGACACCTGGGCTATGAAATTATGCCTAAATGGTTCCGTTTTACTTGGACATTTGAAATCCTGAATACTTCGGTACACCATAACCTCCATCACAGTAAATTTAAGGGGAATTACGGCTTGTATTTCAGAATCTGGGACCGGGTGATGGGTACGGAACATCCAGATTATGTAAAGGAATATGATCGCTTGCAGAATCAGCGCTTCAATTAAATTATATTTTGTTCAGAGGGAAAGGAGCCTTTGTTATCCATAGTGCGAACGACAAAGATATTTTAAGGAATGTATCCGGTCGTAACCCTTCATTCATAGGATGTTTCTTTATAACTGTGCAATTCGCTGTATGGACAAATTTAAACAGGAAGGAAGTGATCACTTCGGCTGAAGCTGATGTAGGGAAATCTTATGATGGTGGAAAAGGTGCGGTTGGTACACGTACGTCAAGCCATGCGGAACTTTAATGTAATTTTACTATCGAAAAAAAACGTTTAGGGATTCCTATTGCCTGAGATTATTTCAAATAAGTGCGCCGGAAAAAAAGGATGAGCTAGTAATCTGATAAAAAAGTTGATCGAAAAGGTTTTAATAATCTTCATTCTACTTTCTAATAAACTGATGAATGTTGCATTAGAACTAAGTTCGTTAAAGCAATCACGTACTTTTGATCTATTAAAACGGAATCTAAGCCCTGTTTTGTCCTGTCGGTTTTTTGAATTTCCAAATGGATATGATGGACAGAAGTACGATCAGGAAATAGGGGAGAGATACATTGAAAATATTATAAGTGTTATGGCTGTCGGTGATGATAACCAAAGCGGAACTTTTACCACCTGCAGTTCGTGGAATGAGCTCCTGTGCGTAGTTCCATCCCAAATGAATTCCAATCGGAAACATCAGGTTTTTAGTTTTGATATAAGCCAGACCAAAGAGCACTGAGCCTGCCCCGGTAGAGAGCATCACCAGAATTATATCATTTGCCTCCATTTCCTTATTGATGTGCATCAATCCAAATGGAACAGCGATCAGTAACTGTGCGACCCATGGACGATAATGTTTTAGCAGCTCCTGGAACGGATAGCCCCTAAAAACAAATTCTTGGATAAATGCCGACCAGAGACACATCAGAAAAGTGATCAGGACAAAAATTGGATCAATACGGGTGTTCAGTCTCCAGTTGTCCCTGGTAAGTAAAATGGTCAAAACGAAAGTAACGATCAGCATTGTTATCCCAATAGTGATACCGCTGAAAAAAACTGCTACAGTTTTCTTGTCTTTTGGCCAGAAACCAATAGAGGAAAGGGATTGGCCATCCAGTTTAAGAAAGGCCCAGCTCATCAAAAGGGCAATCAAAAAAAAGAAAATAAAATCGTTGAGTACAGGAACGGTCCCGGCAACAATGGTAGCCGCCCACAGGATAAGGAAATAGAACAGTACTTTAAGCCAAGCTGGGATGTTAGAAATCATGTTTTCCATAATTGCGAATTTTATGTAAATAGCATATGTTTAAATCCACCTGCAACTTTAATCGACAGGATAGGGAAAAATCCATATGAACGCGTGTTTACTGGCAATAAGAAAATACCTGACTACGGAAAAAACGTTTATCGGCCAGCAGATGGGCCTGGTTACCAGATTTGGTCTGTTGGTCGTTTATATTTGCTGTAGTGTAAAGAATAGCAGATATTTAAGCCATGCAGACCTCTAGACTCATTGAAAAAATCTATGCTAGGCCCCCAATCAGAATAGCCCTGCACTTTCTGTTTTGGACAATACTGTTGGTGGTGAAACTCTATCTTACAAATATTTCCTTCAACGTATATCGGTCCTTCCCGGCTACAGCATATTTACTTTCAACATTATTTGGCACTATTGTTCTAGCTATATTCTATTATGTAGCGGTATATGGGATTTTTCCTGTATTACAGCGCAGGCGTTATGCGATAGGGATTACCTGCCTGCTTATTGCGTTGGTTGGCTACACCGTGCTGGATTCTTACCTGGAAATGTTCTTTATAGATATGTGCAAAGAATGCAAAGCAATATTGAACCATGAGAATGCAGCCTACGCAACGTATTTAAACCGGGGACTGATCAATGTGACACTGACCCGGCTTTTGGGTTTGGGAACGCCTATCTTCCTGCTGTTTGCGCTTTGTATCCCGTTCAGTATCAAGATGGCTGTTCAGGCCTTCAGGAGCAATATCCAGGCCGTGGAGCTGGCCCGTGATAATCTGCAGCTTGAGTTCAACTTCTTAAAGGCACAGCTTAATCCACATTTTCTGTTCAATGCCATGAACAATATTTACGGGCTCATTCTTAGCGGTGATAAAGAGAAATCGGCAGGATTGGTATCGAGGCTTTCTGAGTTGTTGCGTTATACCCTGTATGATTCCAACGAAGACTTGATGCCAATAGAAAAGGAACTGAAACTGATGAGTGATTATATCGAACTGGAGAAAGTGAGGCTGAACGACACCAAGGTGAATTTTAAATGGCAACTAGACCATAATGATTATCACATCGCCCCTTTATTGTTAATGCCGTTAATTGATAATGCTTTTAAATATAATAGTGATGAAGAAGGCTCGTATATTGATATTTTTTTGGACGTGTTGCAGGGAAAATTCAGGTTTACCATTGAGAATAGTATACGCGGAGGACAAAAAGAGAGTGTAGTTGGTGGCATAGGTATTAATAACCTGAAAAAGAGATTGAAGCTTTATTACAAGAGTAACCATTGGTATGAAACTTCAGTTTTGGATGGTGTTTATTCTGTAAATTTAACTATCCAGCTATGATTAAACTAAATTGTCTTATTGTGGATGACGAACCCATTGCAAGAAATTTGCTTGAGGGGTATATAGAGAGAATCCCAGAGGTATTACTTATCAAAAAATGCAAGAATGCAACCGAAGCCTACGAAGCTTTGCATGAAACTCCCATTGATCTCATTTTCCTGGATATCCAGATGCCGACGATTACGGGAACAGAATTTTTAAGGTCATTACGCAGGCCGCCCCTTGTTATTTTTACCACCGCTTTTGCCAATTTTGCAGTAGAAGGCTTTGAACTGAACTCTGTAGACTATCTGTTAAAGCCCATTACATTTGAACGGTTTTACCAGGCTGTACAGAAAGCGATAGATCGAAAAACACCACTTCATCCCCAGCCGATACCAGAGACTCCTGATTACATTTTTGTTAAGCAGGATTCGAAGTTGGTACGTGTCAATCATGTCGATATTGATTTTATCCGTGCAGAAAAGGACTTCTGCTGGATTTTCTGTGCCGCTGATGTTAAATACTTCGTATCCATGCATCTGAAGATGCTTGAAGAAATGTTGCCCGAAAATAAATTCCAGCGGGTTCACCGTTCCTATTTAGTGAACCTCTCCAGGATCAAAACATTAAAAGGAAATACTTTAACGTTGGGTTCGGAAGAAATCCCGATAGGTACAAACTATAGGCAACTATTGATGGAGAAATTGAGACTATAATCTGTTACACGGCACCCAGGACCGGTTCATGATCTCGGCAATAATAGTCTTACCCTGCCTTTGGAAATATATGCGCATAAATTATCCTTCTCCTGAGCTTTAAGATACTAAAACAGCTGGGACACCAATTCCCATTTTTTTGCTGCTATTTTTTTACCAATTTACACCAACTGAAAAATTAGTAAATTACATTCTGATAACCCCTATATGCGATGTCAAAAAATTACGGTCAACATATATCTACTCTTGACTATGTTGTTACCTTCCTGCTCAAACAGCAGCAAAATTATTCAGTACGAATACAAAGGAGTAGTTATTACCAGAGTCAATGATTACCCTAAGGACTATTTCTATTACGGAAAATTTGATAACACTAAAAATCTGCCCAGGGATCACGTCCTGTCCAAATTCAGTGGGTTTGACGGATTAATGTCCGCTTTTTTAGTATTTAAAAAGGATAAAACCGTAGAAATTATTCCTGTAGCTGATGACTTCAGTAAAATAGGAGACATTCCATCCCTGAAGCTGAACAATGAAATTGAAAATATCGACTTCATTCACTGGCGTGACAGCACCAGCAATAACCTAGATAGTATAATAGAGGTTTCAGATGGGATAAAATTAGAGATCACTCGAAATAAAGCTGCTCGTTCAAAAGTAAAAGCAAAATATGACAGATCACTGCTTCAGTGATTAACGATGACTTGAAGCTAATTTAGTTAGTCTCATAATATTCCAACCTTATAAAGGTCCCGCTCCAAATCAAAAGCATCTATCTTTTAAATGAACTTTATTTACAGATTACCTTTAACTACATTATCAAATGTTTAGGAAAACTTTATTTGTTATGCTGAGAGGGTTTTGCCTATGCTGAAAATCTATACAATTTCTTGAAAAACCAAGGGTATGATCTTTGGTTGGACAAAAAAAAGTTCGTGATGGGAGCGAAAGGGTGTCGAACTTAGTTGTGTAATTGATTGTGAATTAGTGTTTTAATTTTTGTTGATTCTGGTTTGATGCCAAAAACTCACCTTTGTTTTTTGATACTATATCTAAATTTAGCCATAACAAAATAACTAAAACCTCAAAATGGTGGGAAGATTGATACCTTGAATTAATTAAATCAATCGTATTACTTTCTCAATTGATTATCGATTTGGTGGGAAAGGGGTCAACCAGATTGGTTCATCCAGTTAATCATCAGAAATATTTATTATCCATTTCTTGAGTGCCACTTTCCTCGATTTTCGTTTAGCTCTGATTTTTTTCTTTTTGTCTTTCTTTTCGTAATTTCATTAACCTACCAAGCTCATCATACTCTGTCATCTTAGTGTCTAGTTCGGCGATTCTCTTCAGATCAGCAATAAATTTGTTACTAATTCGAACCATTGTCGACCCGTAATGGGACAAAATCTTTTCAAAAGATTTTTGTCCCATTTTTTTTGCACTTAATTCTTTGTTTTTCAGATAGATATGGTCGTCGATTTCATTGACTAAATTGCTCGATATCGTTCTCCATTGTTACCTTTTTTCAGGAAAAAGGCAGCTAACTAAGTATCTTTTCCCTTCAACTGTGTATTTCAACGAAAGTGGTTCTTCGTCACTTTTGGTGAAGAAAATGTCCAGTCCAGAATTTACTTGTCGTAGTCACTGATAAAACTGTTCAATTTATTCGTTTGTCCGGAAGTGTTCAGGCCTATACTTGAAAGGATCAAAAAGACAATTATTTTACTCATTGTGTTTTTTTCTAACAGACGTATTTGAAGATGGAATGTTGCATGTTTAGTGTTTTGTACGAATGACTTCGTATATTAGTGTTTTATTCATGCAATAATGAGAACACTACTTTTATGTTTACTCTTGATATCTGTGAACTGCTGCTTTGCACAAGAAAGCAATGTCTCACAGAAAAGCATTGCATTGCAGAAAAGCGATAACCCGATGAAGTCGGCGCTGGATTCTGCAGTTGATAAGCTTGTCTGCGACTATATGAAAGAGGGGAAGCGGGTCGGGCTTTCTCTTGGTGTCAACTATAAGGGTCAGTCCTTTACCTACAACTATGGTGAAACCAGTCCTGGTTCGGGCATACTCCCCACCGACAGGTCTGTATATGAGATTGGCTCCATTACCAAGACCTTTACCGGCCTGTTGATGGCGCATGCCATAACTGAGCAAAGGATCAGCCTGAACGACGATATCAGAAAATTCCTTCCCGGCAGCTTCCCAAATCTCCAATACCCTAACGGGGATCCGGTACAGATTGCTTATCTGCTGGCCCATACTGCACAGTTTCCAAACAGTTTTAGTAATGTACGTGGTGCTTTTAGCGATGTACTTAAGATGGCGAAGAGGAATGATGCTTTTATTGATTCCCTACACAAGATCAGGCTGGACTCGCTCAAGTTGTTCAGGTATCGATATTCTAATGTGGGTTACCAGTTACTGGGGCTTATCCTAGAGAGGGTATACAACAAGTCGTATGCAGATCTAATCAGCCAGTATATTACCAAACCTCTGGGCATGCCACAGACCAAAATAGCATATGCTGGTGATGAAGCAGGTTTCCTGCTAAAGGGCCATGGTGCCAATAAGGAGCTTGTTCCTCCATTGGAAGCAATTTTACCTGGTTCAGGGAGCCTGCACTCCTCGGTAAGAGATCTACTCAAATATGCGAATGATCAAACTGAGGAAAAAACTCCGGAGCTGAGGTTGACCCACAGGATCATCTTTGGAGATGTCGATAAGGAAGCATATGGGTTTCAATGGGCTATTGGAAAGACCTGGGGCTGGGACCAGTACCTTAGAATAGATGGTGGTACGCAGGGATTTCGTACGTTCTGTGTGATTTACCCGCTTCATGGGATCAGTATCGTAATCCTGTCCAACCAGAAGGATGATTCGGCAGGAGCAGGGTTGTATAAAGTGGTTACGGGTATTTATGGTTCTCTGAAATCGGTGATGAAGGGTAAAAAATTTTAGAGTAAATCACGCTGACAATAAAGATACCATATCAGGGATAACTGATTTTGATTTGCCCGAAGATTAATCAGGCAGCTAGCCAGTAATGAAATCTATATCAAAACTAAGCGTTTTACCAAAAGTGACGAAGAACCCGAAAGTGACCCCTCTGTTTTGGGCCAAACTGGCCACCAATTTGATTACTGGATGATGTGTATCTAAGTTCTTTTCGCTTTGAGCAAATATATACATCGGATACAAATCCATCTTCTTCACGACTTTTCAGTTTAATCTATCCTACTGCCGGATTTATCCTCAATTCAGATGTTTCTAAAGATCAAATGGAACGCTCAAAAAAACGTCATAATCTCTCCAAAATAGCAAAACGACAGTAGTTCGTTCCGAATTGTAGATATGCTCCCGGGAGCGATTATTTTATGCAGAAATTGAAAGATTATTCCCGAAAGCTATCCCTAAAAAAGCTGATCGAAAGATCATAACGGCCAGTTTGCCCCGGATCATGTGGTCACTTTAAAGCGAAATGGGGTGACAAGACGTGAGCGATGTCTAAAGAATCCAATTCGTATAGGCAATCTAGATGTATTTTAATGAATTTTTGAAATCGAGTATCAGACAAAATGCAATCTGCGATGTACACCGATATAAGAGAGACAAATGGTGAATGATACTGCTTATCGCGCAATATTATTTTGACGCAAAAGTTATTTAAGACCGAAAAAACTGCTCGCAGCTATAGTTAGAATAAGTTTTTTTTATAAGTGAGGTGAAAGTCATGCTCCCAGTTTTTACCATCTACGGACTTCTCCCAATATCCCGAGATGATGTTTTTATTTTTGTTGATCTCGCCTGTAAAGCGTTGTATAAATTGGGGGCCATTGCGCCATATCTTCCATATTCTGTTTTCAAAACTCATTTCATACACCCGAGAAGATTGTTGATCATCTATGTAAAATACGGTGTAGTTCTGTGTATCTTTATCATGACCAATAAACCATATCGCCCACGGTGTTTCCTCATTTTTTGTGCCCTGCCGTAAAATTAAAAATTCACCTTCTTCAAACCATTCAAAGGATGCTTTTGCCTTAATAATTGCATTGGCATCTGGTAAAAAAGATGCATTTGATATTTCCATTTCCCATGTGCCAATAAATTGCTTTAACTCTTGTAATGCCGGATTGATATTGTTTTTCATTGGAAGATAAGTTGATAATTATGTTTATAGTTATTCTTCTTTATTGATTTTTTTATTCCAAGATTCGCCCAACTAAGTTGATCTGTATATAAAGATCGGAACTAATATAGCGTCAAGTGATGTGCAAAAGCGACTAACTTGGGGGGGATTACGTCAAAAATTATCCATTAGGTAACTTTTTAAGTTGGATTAAAAGATCTATTTTTTTTAAGCATCCTGCAGCCCTTGTTCAAATCTTCGTTTTCATTTGCTGATCCATCTTTGTGGATACAATCAAATACATCCTATCTCAACTTTGTTCGGATAGTATCTTTCAATGTGTTATCCTTTAATCAGCTTGTTGACATAATCCTGTAACGTAATTTCCCCCTTTATGGCTTCCTTTGGGATGTCGATGTGCTAACAGGCAGTTTATTTTCGGAAAACAGTCAATAATTATATTCAAAATATTATCAAAGAAACTTTAATTAAAGGAGATTTTCCAAATTGACTATGAATTCAGATTAAAAATCAATGGATTCAGAACGTTCAGTTTTTTTGGTAAACCTGCGATTGCTGTCATCTGAGCGATAAATTCGGTCGACAACAACACCATACGCCACCCGTAATGGGACAAAATCTTTTCAAAAGATTTTTGTCCCTTTTTTTGCTCTTAATTCTTTGTTTTTCAGATAGATATGGTCGGACATTTCGTTAAATAAAATTGTTCGATATCAGTCTCCATCGTATACTTTTATCGGACATTAATGAATCAAATAATACTTCTTGATCTTTTTGAGAAAAATGACCTTAAATATTACTACTGAAATACATAATTAACCACAAAAATTTTTTGGTCTATATGATGGATAGTGATGAAAGAAGAATGGTAAATGGGGCCACAAACTATTCTATTTTGTGGTAAAGATTTTTTAAATGTACTTTAGGTGATATAATGATCAGCATTTCATTATTTACCGCTTCTTTCTTTAGTTACTTATGATCTTCAGATTTGCCACTTAATTATAACAGCTTATGTTATTCCAGCCCGGCGCTAAAGTCGATTCCAAAATTAAAATCCAGAAGTTCTGTTGGATGGATCTTTAAACCTATTGCCAATCTCAATAATGTAATAAAACTTGGACTGGTTTCTCCATTTTCATATTTAATAATATCTCCGGTATTAACCCCGCTTCTCTTGTAAAATTCGCGATAAGAAAGTTCCTGTTTCTCTTTTAAAGATTTTAAATGCTGACCGAATCTTTTCAGAATTATTTTTTCTTTCTCACTAATCATTTTATTGCTAATAAAAATATAATTGGCAATGTCTTTTATATTTTATTTAAAATCGTCATGCAATTACTTGACATTAAGCTTTTTTTTATTTACATTTACGTAATAAAAAATAAAACCAGTAAGGTAAAATTAAGAGTCTTGCAACCTCAAATCTCACGCCGTTGGAGCAGGACAGCAGATTTTATCCCATTTCTTATAGCGGAATTGCTATCTTTAGCTTTCCAAAATAAGAGTGGGCTTCTGCTGTAATTCCATTTCAACGTAAGGCGTGAGAAACATTATGAGGTTATGGTTTGGGAAGCCCACTTTTTCCTCTCTCCGCCAAGACTCATAACATACGATTATGAGCAGACAAAAAATAAGTTGGATTAACTGGTTAGTACTTACTGAGGTGAGTATGCTCCAATATGTTATTTTAATTGTTCATCATTTTCAAGTATTTCTATACCAGTCTCTATTAACTTGTCCGTTTGATCGGCTTTATGCCTTGAAGCCAAAGAATCCTGAGTAGTTTTTTGGATGGGGCAGGTTGGCCTTTATGGTCGAAAATAAAATAGGTTCTTAGATAATGATGACCTGCCTCTTTTTTGTCTACGTAAAGCTTGGGGCCGAGTTCATTGGGAATTTTTTTGCCCATGCTTCCCCTATTTTTTTGTGTTTTAAAAAATAAACGGTTTCACCGTAATAGGATTTGTACGTCTGGATTTTTAGGCCAGGGTGGGAGTTTACTGCCACTTAGGCTCTTCCACAATTGGGTACTTTAGACGACTGCCTTTGATCAATTTTTAGTTTAGAATTTTTAACCCTGTATATGAAGACCGATAATAGTTATTTACCGCTTTTTCTCTGTTGGGCTTTTTTGTATAGCTCATTGGCGGTATGGAGCATTTGGCTCATAGGTCGTAGCAGGCAGGGACGAGTTAATAAAAATAAGTATGAGTCCGGGCAGGTGCTGCGGAATATAGGCGGAGTGAAGCCGGGCCCGGATGATTTTACCTGTTTCTGTTGTATTGATGGCAATGTGATCTTGGTTATAAATTCTGACATTGATTTTATTTCCCCTTCGCTCCAAAATCCAATCAAAAATATTATTAAAGGTCCAGAATAAGGCTACCTTGGACGCTGAGGTTTTTTCGATCACTGCTGAAATCCAGTTACCAGATGTTACTGTAAAGTAATCAAACTTTGCTTTTGCTTTTAATCAATTAACAATTTCTCTAACTATCAATTCATGACCTTGTCTGAGTATAATCCTGGAAGCCCTTCTTTGAAAACAGCTCAACAGGTGCTGGAATCATTTTATGAACACTATAGTGTCGATAAAATAAAGCTGACGTTGCTGGAGTCGTTTCAGGGTTATGCCTTGAACGATAAAAATGGTTTTCTGGATCTTAATATCAGTGAACAGGAAGTTAGTGATGTTTTCGATGGTTTGATCGAACTAGTCACGGCGGTGCGGGCGCTGATGGTGCAAGGAAAGATTGAAGGAATAGGGGAATAGGCGGACTTTACTTTCAATTTCTAATTTTTTAACGTTTTAAATCAATCAAAATGAAGCTTAAATTATGCTTCCTGCTACTGCTATGCCCAATTTTTTGGGTGCATGCCCAGGATAAAAATATATCAGTTACCTCGGGGTCTGCAAATAATCGGGGAATAGCCATAGGGCAACAGGTGCCAGATGTACTTATACAGAATGTTTCAGGCCTCAATGGCTCAGATAAAAAGCCGATAACCCTGCCGCTTTCGGCTTTTAAGGGCAAGCTGCTGATCCTGGATTTCTGGGCAACCTGGTGTTCGCCCTGTATTGCGATGATCCCTAAAATGGAGGCTTTGCAAGAAGAGTTTAAAGGGCGTGTGCAGTTCCTCCCGGTGGCTTATCAGTCGTTTAAGGAAGTGGATGCCTTTTATCAAAAGCTGCAGCGGCAGACGGGGAAAGTTTCTTCGCTGCCAATGGTCTATGCGGATACGACTTTGGTCAGGCTTTTTCCGCATCAAACTTTGCCGCACTATGTATGGATAGGCGGAGATGGTGTTGTAAAGGCCATAACCGACCGGCAGGCTGTATCCCGTGAAAATATAAATTCTTTGTTAGCGGCAGGATCTTTAGACCTGAAAGTTAAAAAGGATGAGAAAATGTTTTATGATACCAGTAAGCCGTTGTTTTTTGAGGGAGAGGATCTCGATAACAGCATTTTTCGATCTCAGCTTTCGGGTTATATCACCAATATCGGCCGCGGGATCTATAAAGATGTAGATGTACAGTCGGGCAGACCGGTGAGGCGCATTACCGGGCGTAACCTGACCGTGCCTGAACTTTTCCGGATAGCCTATAAAAAGGAAAAAAAAGAAACGGTGCTCGAAGATGGCCTAGTGGAAGAATTTGATCCGAAAAATCTGGCCAGCGCAGATTTCCTGGACTGGTTGAAGCAGGGCAGGGGATATTGTTATGAGCTCATGATTAATCAGCAGTCCAGTGCGCGGACATATGCTTTGATGCAAGACGAGCTAAAGGGTTTTTTCTCGGATTACCGGGTAGGGCTGGAAAAAAGAAAAGTACAAGCCCTGGCCTTAGTGCGTACCTCTTCAAAAGATAAACTCCGTACCTCGGGTGGGCAGCCCTCGGTTTACGTGGACGGCTTTGGCTGCAAATTAACGAGCTGCTTCCTCTTTGTTTTTATTGAACGGTTACAGGTTCCTTTACAAGCGAATCCGCTTCCGATGATTGACCAGACAGGGTATACGGGAATGGTCGACCTCGAGCTCACGGCCAATATGCGTAGTATCGAGCAGGTCAATAAAGCGCTTGCCCGCTATGACCTGCGCTTTGTAGAAAAACCTGCAGAGATCGAAATGCTCGTTATCCGTAAACGCTAAACACAAATTTTAGTCATGAAGAAAATTATTATACTATATCTTGCAACGCTGTTTTTGCTTTACAGTTTACCTGTCAGTGCTCAACAGCCCACAAAAGAAATAAAGGGCAAAGTTGTGGCGGCCGACGGACGCATTCCCCTGATTGGAGCCACCATTAAAATGGAAGAATCCGGTGTTGCAGTGCTTACTGATCAAACGGGGAGTTTCACCTTGAAATCCTCGCTGGTCAAGGTTACCCTTTTGGTATCCTACCTGGGTTATGAGCCTGTTCGCCTGAAGGTGTCTGCTGGTGATCAGCCGGTGGTGGTTGTGCTGTCTGCTACAGCAGCGCAGTTGAACGAGGTTGTCGTTTCCACGGGTTACCAGACGCTTCCGGCGGATAGGGCTACGGGTTCTTTTGTTCAGGTGGACAATAAACTGCTCAGCCGAAGGGTGAGTACCGGTGTGCTGGAACGGCTGGAAGATGTTACGCCGGGCCTGCTGTTTAACAAAGGAAAGTCGGCCGGTGCAGGCCTGATCAGTGTTCGGGGACAGAATACGATTTATGGGAATTCCAGTCCTTTGATTGTCCTGGATAATTTTCCATATGATGGGGATATCAATAATATCAATCCCAATGATGTGGAGAGTATCTCGGTACTTAAGGATGCTGCTGCGGCTTCCATCTGGGGCTCGCGGGCCGGTAATGGCGTGATTGTGATCATCACTAAAAAAGGACGTTACAACCAGGCCCTTAAGGTTGGCTTTAATGCCAATGCGACAATCGGTGATAAACCGGATATCTTTTATCAACCCAGGATGTCTGCTGCGGATTTCATCGGTGTTGAAAAACTGCTTTTTGACAAGGGTTTTTATCTGAATGCCGAAACGGGTTTCAATAATCCGGCGATTACGCCTGTTGTGGAATTGCTGATTGCCCGAAGGGATGGTAAAATAAGCACTGCCCAGGCGGATGCGCAGATCAATGAGTTGGCTGCTTATGATGTGCGTAATGATTTTGACAGCTACTTTTACCGTAAAAGTGTAAATCAGCAGTATGCGCTGAATTTTAATGGTGGGAGCGAAAACCAGCGCTTTAACCTGTCGGGAGGTTACGACCATAACCGGGATAATCTGGTAGGAAACGGTTTTAACCGCTATACCTTCAATGGCGGACAGTCCCTGACTTTACTGAAGAAAAAACTGGAGGTAACTACCGGATTTTATTATAGCCAGAGCAATACTGTTACCAACAATCCAGGGACAAGCCTGATCGGACTTATTACAGGTAATGGCGGTTCGCTGTATCCCTACGCCAAGCTTGCCGAAGCTACCGGGAATCCCCTTGCGATAACACACGACTACCGTCAGGGTTTTATACAGTCCGCGCTGCAGCGCGGACTGCTCGACTGGAGTTATAAGCCCTTGGAAGAAATCTTCCTGGCGGATAAATCCCAGAAACTCATCGATTACCGCCTCAATTTTGGCGCCAACTACAAAATCAGGCCTTATCTTTCGTTTTCGTTACTTTACCAGTATGGCCAGACCATCGCTAACGGGCGGAACCTGCGCAGCGAAAAAACCTATTTTACCCGAAACCTGATCAACAATTATTCTTCGGTTGATGTTAATGGGAAACTCACCTACGCGATTCCCCGCGGCGCGATACTCGATCTGAATGAGCTCACCGCCACCAGTCAGAGCATTCGGGGACAGCTAAATTTTAACCGTCAATGGAATGATAAACATAGTCTCACGGCCATTGCAGGATACGAGCTTCGTGATTTCCATACGGTGGGGAACAGCAACCGCTCTTATGGTTATGACGATAGCCATGCAACTGCTTTAGGGGTCGATTATCTCAGCCAGTTTCCCCAGTATGCCATTCCAGGTTCGCTGGCAGCTATACCTTTTTATAACAGCATGACCGATCTGACGGATCGCAATATTTCTTATTACTCAAACGCGGCTTATACTTTCCTGGACCGTTATACCTTTTCGGCCAGTGCGAGGCTCGACCGGAGTAACCTGTTCGGGGTGAAAACCAATCAACAGGGGGTGCCCCTTTCTTCAGCGGGACTCGCCTGGAATATCAACAAGGAGAATTTTTATCACCTGGACTGGCTTCCATATTTGAAAATGAGGCTGACCTACGGTTATAATGGCAATGTGAATAAAAGCCTTTCTGCTTTCACCACTGCGTTGTACCTAACAGGCAATGCGATCAATACCGTATATGCGCAGGTCGTCAACCCCCCGAACCCCGAGCTGAGGTGGGAGCGTGTACGCCTGATCAATATGGGGCTGGATTTTGCAGGGAAGAACAACCGGATCAGCGGCACCATAGAGCCTTACTTGAAGCGGGGCATTGATCTGATCGGAGATATTGCTTTTGCACCCTCATCGGGCATCACTACCTTCCGCGGCAACACAGCAAATACCCGCGGCGCAGGCATTGACGTGAGTTTAAACAGCCAGAATCTGGTCGGTGAGTTCAAATGGCAGACCAGTTTCTTTTTTAGCTATGTAAAGGATAAGGTTGTAGATTACGCGCTGCAGCAACCGGCAGGTAGATACGCACAGTTTTCCGACGGAGAAGTTTATCCTTTACAGGGAAAACCCTTTTACGCCGTGTACAGTTATGCCTTCGCGGGCCTCGATCCCCAGAACGGTGACCCTCAGGGTTATCTCGGCGGCAAAATAAGCAAAGATTATGCGCAGCTATTGTCTTCAGCGAGTGCGGATAACCTAATTTATAACGGCCCGGCACGGCCGGTAAGCTACGGCGCCCTGCGGAACACGTTCAGCTTTAGGCAATTTTCCTTTTCTGCAAACATCAGCTATCGTCTGGGCTACTATTTCAGGCAGCCAGGTATTTTTTACTCCAATATTCTTTCCGGACAGGGTTATTTTCAGGGCAGGTACAGTGAGCGCTGGCAAAAGCCCGGGGATGAGCTGATCACCACCATCCCTTCGATGCCTGCCAGCATTAATGCGGCAAGGGACAGTTTCTATAATTTTTCTACCGCAACGGTACAAAAGGCAGATAATGTCCGTCTGCAGGACATCAGCCTTTCTTACGAATTTGGTAAAAATGTACTGCAACGGCTTGCGCTAAGTAGCCTGCAGGTCTATCTCTATGCCAATAACATCGGAATTATCTGGAAGTCAACCAAAACCCATTTTGATCCGGATTATCCCGTTTTTGACTATCCGCCAGCCCGCACGGTCGCGCTTGGCATTAAAGCCGATTTTTAAAATGATGATAACGAAACCGAATATTATGAAACCAATATTTTTGCTGATGAGCATCTTGCTCTCTGGCCTGCTTTTTAGTTCCTGTCAAAAGGAATTCCTGGACAAAAAGCCTGATAAGGCACTGCTCATTCCCACAACCCTGGAAGATTTTAATGCCTTAATGGATAACCTGACCATATTCAATACCAGTCCCTCGCTGCAGGAAATTTCAGCTGATGATTATTACGCCAATGATGCCGGCGTGGCTGGGTTCACCACGGTGGTCCAAAAAAACAGCTACCTGTGGGCTGAAGATCTCTATCAGGGTCAGCCTTGTACAGACTGGAACCTTCCTTATCAACAGATCTTTTATACCAATATCATCTTAGATGGTCTTAAAGATCTGGAAGGGGCTGAAGGAGCTAAGGCTAATTGGAACACGACTAAAGGTAGCGCACTTTTCCACCGGGCATTTGCTTTTTATAACCTGCTGCAGTTGTTTTCCAAGACCTATGACAAGAACACCGCCGGCGTAGATCTGGGGATACCCTTGCGCCTCACTGCAGATGTGAATGCGAAGATGGAAAGAGCTTCCGTGCAACAGGTATATGACCAGATTACAAGTGACCTGCTGGAGGCAGAAAAGTTATTGCCCCAGCTGACCCAGTTCAAAAGCCGTCCCTCAAAGGCTGCAGCGGATGCACTATTGGCTCGGGTATACCTGAATATGGAAAATTATGAACTGGCCGATAAATATGCGGCAGCATCGCTTGCACTTAACCATTCCCTGCTGGACTACAATACCATCAGCCAGACCGCAACCAATCCATTTCCCTCTTCTCCGGCGGCAGACAATCCCGAGGTCATATTCTATGATAAGCTCATACCTTATGGATTTACCTCTTCCACCAGGACCACGGTTGCAGATGAGTTATACCAGCTCTATGCGGACAAAGATCTGAGAAAAACCATATTCTTTGCAGGCAGTGCTCCTTTTTATGTGAAAGGGCGATATACTGGCTTCCGCCTGCAGCTTTTCGGCGGCCTGGCAGTGGATGAAATGTACCTCGTTCGCGCAGAATCGCTGGCGAGGATAGGCCAGTTCACCGAGGCGATGAAAGAATTGAATACCCTGCTGGTTACGCGCTGGGCCAAAGGTAGTTACCAGCCCCTGAGTGCAAGCAGTTCAGAGGAGGCGCTGAAGATTGTCCTTACCGAAAGACGCAAGGAACTCACTTTCCGCGGACTTCGTTGGGGAGACCTCAGGAGGCTTAACAAAGATCCGCGCTTTGCAAAAAGCATAGTCCGCACAGTTTCAGGTCAGGTATTCACATTAATCGCTGGTGATAAACGTTATGTGCTGCCAATTCCGGCAGAAGAGATAGTTGCCAGTGGGATTGTCCAGAATGAGCGGTAAACAAAAAAAGCAACCGGCGCGATGCCGGTTGCTGGTTCAAAAGGTTAATCAGATACTACTGTGCAAAATCGCCAAGTTCTTGCGCAATGTAGCCGCTGTCATTGACATTGGGATTTTGACCTTCAGGATAAGTGCGGGTACAAGGGTTGGTGGAGGATTCGCAACTGTAGCTACCAGTTACTTCTACATACTTGGTCCCGTCAAAACCCCATTTAACATTGGCTTTTTGAGCAGTAGATGCTACTGCTACGCCTGTTCCAAGTAGGAATGCGATAGCAGCAAAGTTTAATTTGATCCTTTTCATAAGAACGAATGCTTTATTACATCAAAAAACATTCAGAAAAACTTTAGTGAATAAATGATGCCTACTCTTTTCGCAGGTTTTCAGCTTCCCCTGTTTGGTCGTTAGTGATTATTTAGATACTTCCCTTTCAGTGATATAGAAGTGCAGACCGATGAGGTTCAGGATCAGAAAAGTACTATTGAATATAAGGTGTGCCGACCAGCCCATTTGGTTCAGGATGCCTCCGCATGAACAGGGCACCCTGTTCCAGAAATGGAGCATGACCATGGCGATATAGCCTGTGAAGGCCAGCAGAAGTACAGCAGAACTCAACAATCCAAATAGAAGGGTTCGCTTGAAACACAGCAGCAGCGCAGTAATAATTTCTGCGGGGATCAGAAAAAACAACAGGAAATCGGCCAACCAGCCGGGAAAAGACTGGTTGTGGAGCTGCTGGTCAAAGTCTGAAAAAGTGAAGAGCTTGCTTATGGAAGCATAAACAAACAGCAGTACGAGCAATGGTGGAACGGATGATTTAAAAATTGCCTTCATGGTAAAAGAATTATGAAACAAATTAACAGGGATTAGAAAAGTTAAAACAGTATGAAATGGGTAGTATACCCTTTAAAGCAATGAAGAGATGAAAGAAAGTAAGTTTATGGTTTACCGGTTTTTGCCGCAGTTGTTTTTACGGGCGCCGTATTACAGCTTTGCCGGTTATGATCTTTCGCGGTTGCCGGAGGTGTTGCAGGAACAGGCTTTCCGCAATGCAGTATTTCTGGCGAGCGCAGCGTTTTTTGCCTTATTAGAAAAAAAGGAATTTGATTTCGATAAATTAGCGGAAAGGGAAAAACATACCCTTTATAAATATTACAATCGGATGTGTTTCCGGCCGACTCCATTTGGAAGCTTTTCCTCCTTCACTTTACTGAACTGGGGAAATGACGGTCAGGTGAGGCTTGCCGGAAATGACGGGTCGGTACTTCATTTGTTGCCAGACCATGAATTTTTGCGAAAATTGCGTATTAGGAAAGAGACTGATCTGTCAGACAGATTATTGGTTAATCCTGCGCTGTACCGGTTTAATGATGTTTTCCGCTATACAAAATCTTCTTTAGATGATCAGAGCCGGTTTCGCTTTTCTCTGGAAGGAATAGATGCCGTAAAATTTAATATACAGCTGTTTTCATTTTTATCGTCAAAAAAGGTTTCAAAAAGAATAGTGCTGAGCTGGATTGTGCAGCATGCTGAATGTTCAGAAGAAGAAGCCGCAGAATACATCCAGTTTCTGCTTGATGCCGGAGCGGTTTTCGATTATACTCAGGGCGGGGTAATTGATGACGAGGTGATTGAAAACCTGTTAAGCTTACCTGGTTGGAACGTTTTCTGGAAAAATTTTACCAGGATCCCATTATCGGCTGAAGCTTCCCTGTCTACTTTGGCAAAGGAAATCAGGGAAACTGCAAAAGAAACAAAGCCTTTCGGCCAGCCGTTTTACGCGGCGCTGGAAAGGCCAAACTACATTGGAGGACGAGACAGCGCTGAACAGGAAGAACTTTCCAAAACTGTCCGTGTCCTGCAGTTATTGTCAAATGCTGAGCAGCCTGCTGATCTGTCGCGTTTTATCCGCGATTTCCGTTCGCGCTTTGATCAGGAAAGGGTGCCTTTGCTGCTGGCCTTAGATCCCGATGGAGGACTGCATTATGGCGAGATGGAGCCATCCATGCCTGATCAGGACATCCTCGAGAATATTCCTTTCCCTGTGCCGGAAGAAGAGAACAGGGCCCTTGGATGGCATGTTTCCCAGCAGTTTATTTTCAAGCTCTGGGTAGGAGATACCCTTCGTGATCCCTGGGCCCCGCTGCAGATCAGCGAAGAGGATGTCATCAAACTGGAAAACCAAAAAAGACCCGTTTTACCTTTGCCGCAAACGCAGGCGATCATGTACCGATCGACCGGTGAGCACCTGATTTTAGAAAGTTCGGGTGGGGTGACCGGCGTTTCGCTGATTGGAAGGTTCTCCTGTTTCAGTGATCCGGTACACCAGTTTTGCCGCGAGCTTGCCGCAAAGGAAACTGCGGCAAACCCGGGCGTTGTTTTTGCCGACATTGCCCAGCAGTCCGATAGCCATGTGGATAATATCAATCGTCGCAAGCCCATTTATGCACACGAAATACCCCTTAACGTATTTCCTTCACAACTGGCTGAAAAACTGGTACTGCCGGGCGAGCTCATGCTTTCCCTGAAAGGGGATGAGCTGATTTTGGAGTCGTCCAGGTTGAAGAAAAGAGTCATTCCCCGTCTGGCGACGGCCTATAACTTTCGAAATAACCATTCTCCGGTTTTCCGGCTGTTGTGTGACCTGCAATTTCAGGGTGTACAGGCCGGGCTTTCTTTTAACCTGGAAAACTTTTTTCCGGGCCTGGGTTTTTACCCGCGGGTCTGTTACGGAAGGGTAATCCTCTGTCTGGCGAAATGGAATTTTAAGGAATCAGACATAACGCCATTAACCGTTGGGGATAACGCTGATGCAATTAAAGCCTTGGCTGGGTTTCGCAAGAAATACCACCTTCCCCGGCACATTACGATAGGGGCAACAGACCAGCAACTGGTTTTTGACCTCGCAAATATGACAGAGGCCAGATTTTTTCTGCAGTGCATTCAAGGTTTAAAGCGGGTAACCATTCAGGAATATCTGTTGCCTGACCGGTCTGTCCTGTCTGGTAAAAAACCGCTTGCGGGGCAGATGATTGCTTTTCTCGCACATGAAAATAATGTTTATCAACCTTTAAAAAAGGGAGATGCAGCTGTATATCGCCAAAAACAACGCGACTTTTTAATGGGAAGTAATTGGCTTTACCTTAAAATTTTCTGCATTCCACGCGCTTCGGACGAAATCTTGAGTCAGGTGATTTTTCCGTTCATCAAAGGGCAGAAAAAGCGGGTAAAAAAATGGTTTTTCATCCGCTACAGCGATAAAGGCTATCACTTGCGTCTACGCATTCAGGCGGAGGAACATGATCTGGGGCCGATACTCGTGGCTTTACGTAAAAAGATTGAATCCTCCGGACATGACAGACTCATACGGGATTTCCAGGGAGATACCTACCGGAGGGAAATCGAACGCTATGGGGCCGATCTCATCTCACCTGTAGAAGATCTTTTCTACGCGGGAAGCCATCTTGCTGTACTGGTGTTAACTTTAAAGGAAAACAATCCCTTCCGGCTTAGCGAATTTGAACTGGCCTTACTTACTGCCTGTCGCATGATCAGCTGCTTTTTTTTATCTCTGGAAGTTTCTCTGGATTACCTTGTTAGGGTCACGGATCAGTTTATGGCGGAGTTCAGGGCAGATAAATCGCTCAAGGTTGCAATGGATGAGAAGTACCGGGAGAAGAAATTAATGATAGCGGATTTGCTGGAAAGGAGGGATTTATCAAAGCATCTTTCGCCATTTTTAACTCAGATGTCTGTTTTGAAAGGGCTTACAGAGAATTATTCCATTGATGATAAAATGAAGTTATTGGCCGACCTGGTTCATATGCAACTTAACCGGACTTTTTCTGTTAGGCAGAGGCAACAGGAGCTGCTTGTCTACTATTGCCTGCAAAAGTATACCAGTTCACGTTTGGCCCGTGAAAAGTCTTCAGTCTAGTGATCACTTTTGTCTCTTTTACTGATGAGTAGCGCGGGCTGGATTTTTTCCCGGAAGGCGGTGCGGTAAGTTCCGCCGATCGGAATAGTCACCTCACCGCTTAGTCTTACCTGGGCATATTCCAATGAATGGATAACGGCATGGTTGACGATATAAGACTGATGGATCCTGGAAAAACCTTCGACAGGCAGCTTGGAAAGGACTTCCGCTAAAGTAAGATAAGTGGTGACTTTTTCGTCATTCATATGGATGATGATGTAATTGCCTATGTTCTCAATATAAAGGATATCCGCGATAGTGATCCGGTTGAATTTTCCTTTAATATTGCTTTTGACGAAAAAGAATGGGCTAGCAGTGGTTTGATTGATCTGACTGCTGAGATTTGAGCGTACCCTGGTAACTGCCTTTAAAAACCTGGCGTAATTGATGGGTTTCAGCAGGTAATCTACTGCATCTTTTTCAAAGGCTTCCGGTGCGTATTCCCGGTAGGAGGTTGTGAAAATAATGTTGCTCGCTGAACCAATAAGGTCGGCCACATCAAGGCCGTTGAGTTGCGGCATGTCGACATCTAAAAGAACAATATCGGGAGTTCGGGCAGTGCACAGTTCTTCCAGGGCTAAAAGCGGGTTGGTGGAGCTACCAACAAGTTCGAGGCCTGGGGTTTGATTGACGTACTTATCGAGTATTTCGATTGAATGATATTCATCATCAATGATATAGCATGTTAAGCTCATAATTTAAGGGTTAAGGTGAGTTCGTGAAATTCGCCAGGCTCGTTGATCTCCAGCTTGTAGTTGTCTTTATAAAACGAATCCATGCGGAGCCGGATGTTTTGCAGGCCCAGTGCTTTTCGCTGACGAGGATGTCCGTTCTTTGATTTTTTTAAGTTCCTGCTATAAAAGGTCAGTTGTCCGTTTTCGTCTGTTGTCAATTTGAGTATAGCCAGAGAATTAGCTTCAGTCAAATTTCCATGTTTGAACAGGTTTTCTGTCAACGTAAGCAAGATGAGTGGGATGATTTTATGACGACTGAAATCACCATGCATTTCCAGCTTGAGATGTAAAGGTTCTTTAAACCGGTAGCGGTTGATCGCGATGAGGTTCTCGATCTGTTCAACCTCTCGTTCAAGTTTGATTTTTCCATCAGGATCTGCTTCTTCCAGGCTGAAGCGTATGATCTCAGACAGTAACCAGATACACTGAGCGGCATCATCGGAATATTTTTGTGTGCTGTTGTAAACAAAGTTGAGCGCATTGAAGAGCATGTGCGGGTTGATCTGTTGTTGTAAATAGGCGTTACGGGACCTAGTAAGCTGGGTTTCTAACTCTGCGTTGTCTTTTTCAATAATTAGTTGACGCTTTTCCGCTTCTAGCGTCTGTCTTTTAAAAAAAGCAATGCGACCAGCCGACCAATAAAACATTGCCAAAATAGAGAAATTTAATGCTCTCATGATATTTCGTTGCAAAAAACCTTCTACATAAATGAATGAATTGGAAGGATTAGCAGGCGAACTATTCACCAAGAGATCAGCAACAGTTTTGGTCGTTAAGTATAGGCTGAGCAATAAGAGGTAACCTGCAATACCTTTGAAAAACCGATATTTCCTTTTCTTGAAAACATAATTCAACAATGTTGCAAAAAGATAAAAATATGAAATATTGATAAAGTAAAAGACTAAATAAACATGAGGTTTTTCTATGGTTCCTAAGGCAATATGGACCATTGTCATCTCATAAGTAATAAACAATGTCCAGCAGATAATGTGTATTAGAAAAGATTTCCTTGAAAATTTTGCTACGGCTAGTTTAAACATATTCTTGGCTATGAAGGCTTTTTTTACTCCAAAACTGTATAAATCTGTAATAAAGATGTTTGCAATTCCACAATGTCTTAATTTACCATAAAAAATAGAAAATCATGAAAAATTCAATTAAACTTCCAGAGAAAAAATCTATGACAATGAGCAATTTTCAGCCAATTGCCGGTAAGTTCAAAACTCCTGACAGTGATCAGACCAGTATTACAACTAGTGTTACCAGTACCCATTTGTTAAAAAATTAATAAAAAAGTAATGGATTGATTGCAGCTGATGCTTAATGATGACCTAAATGACATCGAGGAACTGCTGTCTGCCTGGAATAATTCAGGTAACGATATAGCAGCAGAATCGACTTTCCAATCAAAATCTCAACAACTTTTTGAAGCGTGGAAAATGACTGCTTTCTCGGAGATTTCCGATAAAAGCTTAAAGCGTTATTTTTATTATCAGCTTGAGGGTATCCTGAAAATTTCGGATACCCTTTGTAAAATGGCAGATATTGAAATTTCAAACAAACTACAAGACCATCTTCTATTTCTGCTTGATCATTTAAAGCAATATTTTTCAAATTATTTTAATCATGATGCTATCGCTCCCATAGCTTATCACCAACGCTTAATTAAACAATCAGGCGAAGATATTCACTTGGTGAACACAAATCTCAAAAACGCTAAAATGAGCTCAGGGTTGAAAATCTTGATCTTAAAATGGGTGGAAGAAATGTCAGAGAACAACAGCGTGAGGCGGTATTCATTTCGTACAATAGGCTACTTTAAGTATGTTATCGAGCAAATGGTTTTGATTGATATCTATTCGGGAGGAGCAGAAAACAATCTCATTTTTTTTCTTTCCAGTGTGAATTTCAATCATCTTTCTTTTTTTGTTTTTAAGCAAGATACTATTCGTAATTCATTCAGGCAATTTCACACTCAAGAGGAGAAACTCGATTATTTAGGTAGACAGAAGGCGGAAACTTTGTCAAGCCCTGAAGTAAAAAACCTAGTTTACGATCCCTCATGGCCTTCAATAAAAACTATGTTAAGAGATTGGTTAATGGAAGAAATTGCATTGACAGAAAAATCTTTGTGCAAGGCGAGTGAAGTCGTTGTTCCTAAAATACCGCTGGAAATGTCGGTCGCCCATCTGTCCTGCCTGATTCGTTTACTATATGAAGAGAGTGTTTTTGCCACTCAGAACCTTCAGTCCATTTTTAAATGTTTTGCTGGTTATTTTCAAAGTAAAAGGCAAGCTGTTATTTCTGCCGGAAGCCTGAGCAAAGAATTTTATAGTATTGACCAGCATACCGCTGCGCGTGTGCGTGACCTGTTACAGCGTATGGTCCTGCGGATCAACCGTGATTTTTTTCCTATGGCCGTTGCAGTAAATGCAACAATCCTTTCTTATCTAAGTATGCGCTGAGTTCCCCCAGCCAGCTATAGCTAAACCCTTCTTTATTTATCAGTCGTTCAGGTAAAATAGATGTGATGTCGTTTAATGTGCTGAAATGCATTGAGTCACAAGTCCTGCAAAAATTAGTACTAAAACCGAGTCTGTCAATAGGGGTCTGTAATAATTCCTCCTTGTTCATATATTTTATAGTATCTCTAGCAGTATAAAGATACAAAATTTGTTTCTTTTAAGATGTATCTAATATGATGTTTCTTTTTAGAGGTACCTCTGGCGCATCATTTTGGTTTACTTTACGGTATGAGTAAAGCTAAAAATGAGCAGGATGGCGAGAATATAAAGGAAGTTTTGAAATTGCTTGGTGCACGGATTCGTTTCCTCAGGGAAGCGAAAGGGGAGCGGAACTATGAAAAATTTGCCTTTAAACATGACCTTAACCGTACGCAGCTCTGGCGCTATGAAAATGGAGAAGATCTGCATTTCTCATCTTTGCTCAAGGTATTGTCAGCACTGGATATCACCCTTGCTGAATTTTTTAGTGACGGGTTTGATCAATCCGCGAAGTAACAATGTATCTTAAAATCGAGCGAGTAACAATAAAGACCTCAAGGTATTTATCTTGCTAATCCTATTCGTTTAGGTTTACTTGTCCATTAGGTGCAGCGGTCATCCGAATGGTCAAAATTGGGGTACTGGAACCGTCAGCGGTTTTTAAAGATTGAATAAATATTAATTTCATTGAGTCAGAAATCCTTAAAAAAGAAAAATTATCAGGGAATACCTATTACTTATTAAGTGGATCAATATGCATTTGGATTATTGTTATGGCTTTAATCTTTTAGCAAGGAAATAATAAATGTAGTGGATTAACAATATGCTTTAATCTGCTGGTCATAAAGATTTTTTACATTGGCTTCATCCTCAGCTATAGCCGGCAACCACTCCCGCGCCGTTCACAGTAACTGAATAAACTTCAATAATATTTTGAAGCTTTAATTTTAAAGTGTTCACATCGGTTAGCTCGATGAGCACCTCGACAACAATTTTAACAGTCCCATCCACTTCAGGCTGGGTTAAACAGAAACCTATAATTCTAATGAGCTTCTTCTCGATAACCCCTGATAGGATATGTAATAATCCTGGGCGGGAGTCTGCAAGGATGGTTAATGTAATGCGCTCTGTCATTTCTCTGGTCTCGGGGGAGGCGGTATGTGCAGGTTTGGGATCTCCCCAAACCTATTAAGCAACAAATCTGGTCGTTTCATTTAAAAAGAGTGTTTAATCTTTGGCTTTTAAAGCAGCGTCAATTCTTTCACCCAGATCCTCCAGATGAAATTTCGTCTGCCCCTGGCTCACTGTCGCTGCACTTTTAATCAAACTGCGAAGAGCCTTTAGCTCACCCTTTACAACGGAACTCACATCGGTTGAAGAACCCGCTGCAGCACCCTGACCATTAATGAGGTTGATTAGCTGGTTAATGTAGTTTTTTTGAAGATTACGTCTGTAAATATCAATTTCTGTCCCCATTTTCAGCTCAGAAAAAATAGAGCTGCTTAAGTCCCTAAATAAGTCTGTAACTTTATAAGCATCCTTTCCCTCTAATGCTTCGGCAGTAATCAATTTTTTTAAAGTCGCATTGTCCAACAGTCTGGACAGAACAGGGGATTGCAACAAGGTGATCACATATATTGGATCGATACCGGTGATCCCGAGAATTTTCTTATCCAGTAACCAGTATGGGGTTTTAAACAATTCCCTATCTAAAAAGGCCATGGCTTCTTTTTGTTTTGCTATAGGATTGCGCTGGTAAACCGGACCAATCTGTTCAACTGTTTTCGGTGTTTCCATCACACCTCCAATATTCCTGGATACATGGCCCATAAATTTTACCATTTGACCAATCAACTGGCTGTACATTGTTTTTAAGTTGCCATACCCTTCGTTATCAGTCCTTGTCCATTCAGGTAATTTGGCAAGCACCCTTTTGAGGTTTTTGATGCCGTATTCACTTGATATCATAGCATTGTCCCCGAGGTCTTCGCTTTGGGAACGCGGGTCATCGAGATTCGCTTCACTACCAAACCATAAACGGTTGTCTTTAAGCTTTTCAATGGTAAGCTTATTCAATATTGGAATTTCAGCTGCCGCATTTTTATGGTCAAAGAATTTGTAACCCCATTCGATAGCCCAGAAATCATAGTCACCAATGCGTGGATAAATTCCCTTTGGACTTATATGATCTTCCGGTTGGGCAACGTAATTGAAACGCGCATAGTCCATAATGGATGGTGTATGCCCGTTAGCTTCTACAAATGCTTTATCCCTTAGTTTTTCCGAAGGTACGGTTGAACTCGAACCAAAGTTGTGCCTCAGGCCTAAAGTATGTCCCACTTCATGGGAAGATACGAACCTGATCAGCTGGCCCATCAGTTCATCACTGAATTCCATTTTTCTGGCACGCGGGTCGATTGCTGAAGCCTGGATCATATACCAGTCATGCACGAGTTTCATCACGTTGTGATACCAGTTGATGTGACTTTCCATGATCTCGCCACTGCGTGGATCGGCAACGCTGGGACCGGTGGCATTTGGTAATTCAGATGGTTTATATACAATTGCCGAATGTTGTGCGTCTTCCAGACTCCAGGTAGAATCCTGCTGACTTGTTGGTGCTACTTTTGCCAGAATGGCATTTTTAAATCCTGCCTTTTCAAAAGCCCTCTGCCAGTCATTTACCCCGGCAATAAGATATGGAACCCATTTTTTTGGTGTTGCAGGATCAATATAATATACGATAGGTTTTTTTGGCTCTACCAAGACACCTCTTTTATAAGCAGCAAGGTCTTCGGTTTTGGGCTCAAGCCGCCAGCGTCTTATCATTTCTACCTCCTTTATGCCCTGTGGATTACCGTCGAAATCAGTGTATCCAACTGTGAAATAGCCAATTCTTCGGTCGGCGTATCTGGGTTTCATTGGTATCCTGGGTAGCATCACCATTGAAACATTTAGTTCTATGGTAGCAGCACCTGGTTGAGAACTCATATCAATATCGCCTGCAGTTCCGGGTTTTGGTGGGGCAGGGGTGAGTATATACGTCTTTACTACACTGATCTCCACATTTGTAGGAAAACTTTTTATCCCTATAATATAACTTTTATCGGGCTGCATCGCTGAAAAACGAAAACCTGCCTTACCAGTGGCAGAGCCAAAATAAAAAATATCGTTATCACTGTTGATGTAATCGGTCATATCAATTACACTCCCCTTTTTATCAGCCGAGTAAGCAGCAATTGGGAAGGAGGAGGCAATAGGTTGAATATTAGAGCGCTGCAGGTTCTGGTACATCGTGGTTGTGCTGTCTGTACCATATGTTTTATATGAAATTTTGCGCATAAAAATTTTATTGGAAGGGCCTTTATCAAAGCGGATTACTGTACTTCCAAGCTGATCTCCCGCATAACCAACTGTTGATCCGCCTTTAGAAATACGGCTCACTACCAAAATATCCCTGCCCAATGTACTGTCAGCAATCTCAAAGAAATATTTGTCTTCCAGTTGGTGGGTGGTGATCATTCCTTTGCGCGTAACCGCTTTCCCGGTAATGACCTGTTCAAAGGGTTTAGGCAGATTCTTGTTTGCTGCAGGGGCTGCAGGTGCTCCTGGTTTCTTTAGCGAGTCTGCAGAAGTGGTAGTCGGGATTGCCGGTTTTGTTTGAGCACTGGCAACAAAAACTGATGTAATACCCAATAAGGTAAACATGATAAATCTTTTCATAAATAAGGTTATTATCAAAGAGGTTTCTCATAAATTGTAATTCAACTTAATTTGTCGCGTTGAGCTTCCAGAAGAATCGGGACGAGTTGCCTAAACGCCTTGTAAGACATTTAAAACAGGTACTTTTGACTACCTGTCCCGATTTTCATCGGAAAGCTCTGGATGACAACTCTATATTTATGATACCGCCTCAGACTGAATTTATTTGATCAATTGCTTTAATTTTTCTGTAAGCGCTTCGCCCCTGAGATTTTTCCCGATAATCATTCCCTGGGGATCGATTAACAGATTTTGCGGAACAGAATTGATCCCGTAAGTAAGGGCTACTTCATTTTTCCAGCCTTTTAGATCACTCACCTGGATCCACGGCAGGCCATCGCTTTTAACTGCGGCCGCCCAGGCCCCTTTACTGCCAGGGTAATCCAGCGATACACCCACTATCTCGAAGTTTTTCCCTTTAAGTTCGTGATAGGCCTTTACTACATTCGGATTTTCCGCCCGGCATGGTGCACACCAGCTTGCCCAAAAATCCACAAGGACGTATTTACCACGTAAAGAAGATAAGGTAAATGGCTTTCCATTCAGATCATTCTGAGTAAAATCTGTTGCTTTAATACCGGTTTGGGCCCTTTTAGCAATATTTATTCTTTCAAGGGTTTTTTTGCCAAGTGGAGAAGACTTCAGTTCGGCTGAAAAATTATTGAACAGGGATTCCATCTCAGTGGGTACAAATTTTTGATCCAGTACCTCGTTAAATGTAAATAATCCCATAAAGGACTGTGGATGGGATGTAGCGAACATCAGCCTGATTTTCCGGAGTTCTTCTACTGTTTTCTGAACGCTCTCACTTGCACTTTTGCGGACTTCCAATGGATAAACTGACACTCCGGCAGTGGTTTTTTTTCCAAATTCATCCTGTATCCGGACGATTGTTTTTCTCATCACACTGGCTATTGCTTCCAGGTTCCTGTATTCACGGTCTGCCACAGATCCGTTAACCGAAGCATACTTAATGGAATCTTTAGCCGCAACACTGATCTGCGAGTTTTCTAAAAAAAAATCAAACATGTCCGGTTGGTATTTTGTCTCCGGGGTGTTGATGCGTTTTAGTCTGAGTGCCGCCTGCTGCGGTTCAGTAACGCTTCCGTTAAACTGAAACGCTCCGTTAACCAAAGTTGATGAATCGGTATCCTTAAATTGATTTGACTGCATAGTGACCAGGTAAACTTTAGCAGGTTCATTTAATCCGTTAATTTTCCCGGTGATCGTATAGCTTTTTTGGGCCGCTCCGATCAAGGGTAGCAGCATAAGCACTGGAATTATTGTTTTTTTCATTTTATTTGGGAATTTGTACTGTTGATTAAGGGAATCAAACTATTTTGAGCCTAACAGCTCAGCTAATTTTTTTTCAAGTTCAGCTCCCCTTAAGTTTTTCGCGAGAATTTTCCCCTCTGGTGAGATCAGGAAATTTGCTGGAATCGCGGTCACGCCATAGGCTAGCGCCGCCTCACTATTTGCTCCTTTGAGTTCTGAGGTTTGCGTCCATGGTAAACCATCCTGTTGAACTGCATTTAACCATGCCTTTTTCATATCGGAATCATCGATTGATACCCCGAGGATTGTAAAATTTTTGCTTTTGTATTTGTTATATGCTTTAAGCAGATTAGGATTTTCTGCTCTGCATGGCTTGCACCACGATGCCCAGAAATCAACGAGTACGTACTGTCCCCTGAAATCGGATAACTTCACTGGTTTTCCTGTGGGATCGTTTTGGGTAAAGTCTGTTGCAGTAACCCCAACATTGGTTTTTTTACCTACTTCAATCATGGCCTGTACTTTTTTTCCAGGCGCTGATTCGCGCAGACCAGGTGTAAATTTTGCGAATTTAGCCTGCGCGCTATCGGGATTAAAATTCTGGCCGAGCTCAAGGTTGATGAAAGTGACCAATGATACAACTGAATTAGGATTTCTGGAGATAAATACGCGGCTAACGCTATCATAACCGGCCTGTGAGGCAAGCATTGGAGCTCTGAGTGACTTACGTAAAACCGAATCTTTTTTCTGCACCTCGTTCCAACTGTTGTAAACTTTCATAACGGAGTCTGCAATTTTCCGGAAAGGTTTTTGCATAGCCAGCAATTGCCCCTGTTCATCATTGGTTTTAGATCCTGTCACCGAGGCGTTTCCGAGCAAACTCCTCGTGGTGATGGTGATTTTGGAATTTTCAAGATAAAATTCTATACCATCATTTGGTTTTTGATAAATACCATTTACAACGGGCTTAAGATAGATATAGGCGCGCAGAGGATTGTTTACGGTACCCTTAAAAACAAACTGTCCGTTTTGAACCACTACCGAATCCAAAACTTTTTTTCCCTGATTGCTGTAACTCAGGTACGCCATTGCCTGACCTGTTTTTTCGGTCATCTTACCGAGTATGGTGAATTGGCCCTGTGCCTTGGCGCCGATAGCTAAAAGGCAGATGAATGTTATAATAAAGTTTATTTTTCTCATTTCTGTTCTATTGTTATTTTAATTTCTGGCAGTAATGTTTATCTGTTACAACCAGTTTTTAATTGTTTCTGTACTTGTTTTTGCTTTTTAAGGGACGAGCACGATGCCGCTCACGAACACGACCGGTAGGTTCGAATACCTGGCAGCAGCCAATACGGTAAAGCGCAGGTATCTTGCAGTCGTTACTCCTAAATCAAGTGTCTGTTCATTATTAACAAGATTGCCGGCGAAAACGCCTTTGTTTATCCAGGTGGTGCCGTTCATACTCGTTTCAATTTGAACAGATGTCGGATGTCCTCCCGAGGTTGGATAGGCCAATATGGTTGGATAAAAGTATCTTACTCCGGTAAAGGTATATTCCTCGTTAAAATTGATGGTTACGAATTGTGGCATCTGTTGTGTAGTGCTACTGAGCCAATAGGTGGTTTTATCATTGTCGTCCCTAACGTTAGCGGCTCCCACTGCTGTACTGTTCTGAGAAGAAAAGGCTGCAATTGTCCAGGTATCCCTAGGAATGAATTGTGCTTTCTGCGTTTTAAACACGTAGTATATAACCCTTGTGGTGGCTGGTCCTTCTGTTTTACCGTCTACTGACTGGATCACAACAGGCAAAACATAGGTGGTTCGCCCTTTTAACTTTGTTTGCTGGCCAATGTTGAGCTGTGCAGGCTCTGAAACTGTAGAACCGGCCCTGATCACCGTGTTAGCTTTATAAAACAAATATGAGGTAGCAGGTAGCAATACCGCATTGCCATATTTAGTTCGGAACGTTGTGATTTTAGTGGTGTCTACCCCAAAGCTGACCTGGTGATCACTTGAAGAGGTACTGCCAGATAAAGCGGCCTTAATGTCAAAGACCATCGCTACATTATCAATGATGGGCAATGATATTTCCACAGAGTCCTTTGCTGATGGGAAATCAAAAGAAACACTGGCGTTAGGTAAAGAAACTGTTCCCTCTTCTTTGCTGCAAGCCGCCAAAAAAATCATTAGCGAGCAGATTATTAATATATTTAATTTACGCATGTCCTTGTTTGTTATGGATTTTGTGGCATATCTGGGTTAAAACTGAGCACCTGAAAAGGAATCTGCAGTGTATAGCGGTTGCTATGTGGCGGTAAAGTCACAATAGCAGTGTTCTGTGCATTATACCGCGTTACCGTTCCCATCCTGTTTTCCTTATCGAGCCGGCGCATGTCAAACCAGCGCAAGCCGTTAAATGGCATCTCATGACGCCTTTCTAAAAAGACCTGTTCAAGGACAGTGTTCTGGTCACCGGAGCTGTAATCTGTATAGTTCGAAAACCTGTTTTTGCGGATATCATTCAACTGGGCCAGCGCTTCGGTCAAATCGCCACTTCGTGCAGCACATTCTGCTATGGTTAATTTCATCTCCTGTACCGAGGTGCCCGGGTTCACAAACTGAAGGGTAGGTGATACAAACAGTGGTAAATATGAGGTAGCCCCCCTGGTTGTAAATGCATAACCATCCGCACTGCTATATAGCTTACGGACCCGCAGGTCATTACTAACAAATGAACGTAAGAAATCTAATGTCGGGGTGGTTTGTGCCAAGTAGATCCTTCCGTAAATGACATCGGGATGAACACTCAGGAAATTAGTTGCGGGAAGTGCTCCGTTGAAATTAATCATTACCGCTCTGGTATTTGAAAGGGCAAGTTCTGCATATTTGCGGGCCTCAGGATAATTTCTCATGTAAAAGAATGTTCTGGCTAACACACTATACCCGGCTGCTTTGGATCCGCGTAATCGGTTTGCCGAGTTGTCATCTGGAAGGTCTGCCATAGCGGCGTTTACATCATCTATAATATGCTGATAAACCTCAGCAACAGAGCTTCTGGCCGGGGCTTTCTGACTTACATCATTCGAGGTAACAAAAGGAACGCCGGGATCCTGCTGGGCTGTAGTGGCATCGTAAGGCTTACCGTATTCATTAATAAGATAAAAATACTCCATTGCCCTGCCTAATAATGCCTCGGCTTTAAGGCTTCTTTTTTTTGCAGCTGTTCCCCCTGTGGCATTGTCGATACCAACCAGAACAGTGTTATAAAGGTTAATCCTTCCATAATGATCGCCCCAAATAGGTGGGGAGGTGTTGATGTCTGTAGTAAACTGAAGTGACCAGGTGTATATAAGCTCAGTGGGGTCAATTGCTGGGGTTTTAATGGTTACAAAATCATAATTGTCACCCAAGTAGTTTAAATAATTATATGCAGATGGTGCCACTGCTCCCGAATAGAACTTATCGTCATTTAAAAACTGATCATAATTGTCAACCGTGGACAGTAGGGTCTTTCCCTTTGGCGTAATGTCCAGGTATTTATCACATCCGGTAAATGCCAGACAGCAAGTCAGCATACAGATAAAATTTATCTTTTGATTCTTCATTTCGTTACTGTTTAAAAGTTGGTTAATAAAGCTAAAGAGAACGTAGGGGTGATATAGGACTTTTCATAACTTCCAGCCCCAAGGCTGTAGTTATACCTGTTCAGGCCTACGGTATAGAGATTTGAAGCCTGGGCTTTTATTTCCAGGTGCCTTAACCCAACCTTTTTAATGAAGTTCGACTGGTCAAAATTGTAGGAAACAATTAGATCTCCAAGGGTAATATAATCTCCATGTACCACGTATTTATCTGCAAAATTGTAGGCATCACGGGCATTCTGGTTATTGAAAAAGCCTGCAAGCCCCATTACATCGGTTTTCAGTTCATCTCCAGGCATTTTCCAGAAGTTTCCCGCGCCTTCCAGCGGCCTATTTGATGCCGGGTCAGGTCTGGGAACCCTTACTTTGAAGCCCCCGTAATAGTTAACGGTTGCCTGAAAATAAAAGCTGCCAACATCAACCCTGTTGGTCAGGCCAGCGAAAATGGTAGGGATAGATGATCCCGTATATTTAACTACCCCTGAAGTATCACTTTTTAAGGCTATTCCTGTTGGCGTATTGCCACCAATGGCCTGCGTATCATAAATCTTACCCCCATTTCCCGACACCAGGGGATAGCCCTTGTTATCAAGACCTACATAGTTATAAGAGAACATGGCGCCAACAGGATAGTTTTTAACATACCCAAGGGCGGCAAGTGTGGAGGGTCTTGAATCTGAAGCTCTGTAGACATCAAGTACTTTGCTGGTATTTCTGGAAACCGCAAAGGCGGTATTCCAATTTAACTTTGGGGTAGAAATCCAGTCCGCGTTCAGATTCAGTTCCAAACCCTGGTTATTGATCGTTGCCTGATTGATGAGGGTAGGACTAACGCCTATAGTTGGATCAATTACGGCGTTCCCTAAAAGGTCAGTGCTTCTTTTGGTGTAATAATCTACCGATCCCCTTACGTTTTTGAAAATAGTATAGTCCAGTCCGATGTTGACGTTTTTGGTCTGTTCCCAACGCAGGCTACTGTTTGCATAGGAAAGGAGTGTGAGCGCCTGGCTTGTAGGCGTAACGTAATTACTCAATACACTCCGTGCGATGACCTCTGGCAGGGATGATTTTGCAACATTACCATTAAAGCCATACGATGCCCGTAGTTTAAGGGTATTGATCCAGTCTACATTCTCCATAAAACTTTCCTTATTGATATTCCATCCGGCACCTACAGACCACAACGGTTTGTATTTATATTTCGGATTGGTTCCAAAGAGGTTGGACTGATCGATGCGAGCACTGGCTGTAAGGGTATAGGTGTTCCTGAATGAGTAGGTAAAAGTAGAATAACCCGATAAAAACCGGTCCTCGTTATATTGTTGATTGAAAAAGCTATTAAAGTAACCCTGTCCCTGTAGGGGAGCGCCCAGTTGAAAACTGCCCACAATAGCTCCAGTACTGATTGCTGAGAAATCAACTGGCTGAAGCAATAAAGATTCATCATTGTATCCGAAATAGGATGCCGTGTTTCCTTTGTTAACCAGACTTCTTACCTCTCCACCTGCGATGATACTAAAGAAGTGGTCCCTGGCAAAGGTCCTGTTAAAATTCAATTGTGTACGTGCGGTATAACTTGTAGTTGTTGTTCCCACCTGATTGAGATAACCACCAACCGGAATATTATATTTCAGGGTTCCATCAGCGTTTTTTACCGCATAACTGTTAATGTAATCAATGGTTTCTGAAGAGCGTTCAGATGCATTATGCTTGAAATCCGAACGCGAGTTTTCATAAACCCCGCCAAAGGTCAGGTCGAGGCCGCCGCCGATATTGTAGAGGAAATCAGCTTTAAAACGGTTATTTACAATATGGGTTTTATCAGAGATTTCGTTCACGTCTACCAGAGGATAATATAAATTATCTGCCAGGCCCTGCGCCATCAGCGATCGGTTATAAAAAGGAGAGATACTTCCGCTCAGGATATAGGCCGGGTTTCCGTTTACGTCCCGGTAGTGCTCATAAGGTTCTACAGATGAGACACCGGGAACGGGTGCACTGTTCATCCGCTGCTCCTGATAGTCGGTTGTAATGTCCAGAGATAATCGTTTGGTAAATTTTAACAGGCTCCGTGCGGTGATGGAAAACCGGTTATCATCATTGTTTATGGAAGTCGTACGGTTACCGGTATAATTTGAGCTGATGTAATAAAGCGCATTCGGACTGCCTCCGGAAACATTTAGGTTATAGGCTTTTGTGAATGCGTTCCGTTGGAATAGGTCGCTATATTCTTCTAAATTATCGTATCCTGCCAGCGCTGCGAATGAATTTGCTGCTTGCGAGGGTGTAATGATATTGGCTGCAGCCTGCGCCAGAAGATAGTAAACAGGAGATCGTCTTGTGGTTCCCTCGCCGCCTCTGGCCAATCCTGCCCAAGTATTTGCATTTACACTGGAAGCAAATACAGTTCTTTTATAGTCTGCTGCAATAGCCGAAGCATCATCCGCCCACCTGTACCGGCTGTAATTTTCTTTTGGCGTAAGCGCCGTAGTTGCCCTGAATGTAAATTGCGCTTTACCTGCAAGCGGGGTTTTTCTTTCGATAACGATTACCCCGTTTGATGCCCTTACACCGTATACTGTAGCTGCTGCCGCATCTTTTAGGATCGTTACCGACTTAATTTCGTTGGGATCTATAAGGTCAAGGGTTAGTTCTGTCGGATAGCCGTCAACAACGATGAGTGGCGTCTGATTTGCCGACATGGTGGAAATACCACGGATATTGAACAGCGGCCTGCTCGAAGCACTGCCCCCCGGAACAGTGCTATTGAACAGCACATTATTGTTGATCATCAGCCCTGGCAATTTATTGACCAACCCGTCAAGGAAGTTTGTACTGATCCTGGACTCATACATCTTACTGCTCAATTGCGACACCGCACCGGTGCTCTGTTCAGGTTTGATACGCTGGTATCCTGTATTTACTGTTACGGCCACTTCGTCTAAACTGCTACTGCTCATGCTTAAGGCGATTGTTCCCATGTCTTTTGCTGCGCGGACCTCTTTGTTTTTATAGCCGATAAAGCTGAAGATAATTGTGGCGTTATCATCTACATTGGGTAAAATAAAAAAGCCATTTGGGGCAGTTCTGATGCCCTGTCCACTGCCCTTTATAATAACCGTTGCCCCTGAAAGTGGCTTGCCGGAGGCAGAATCAATTACCTTTCCTGTAATGGTAATGGGAGCGATAGATACTGGCATGCCGGTTCTAAGCGGAGGTTTCGTCCTGGGGGTAACGACAACTGATTTGTCCCCTATGCTGAAGTCTAGCGGCTGGTTAGCGAAAATTTCTTTAAGAACAACGTTCAGTTCAACGTTCTGAACATCAATTGTTACCGGTTTTGCGCTTTTAAGCAAAGAGGTGGTATACAGAAAATCATAGCCCGTTTGCGTACTGATCTTGTTAAAGACCTGGCCGACTGTGATGTTTTTTTCTTTGAGTGTAACCTTTTGAGCAAGGGTAGTGGCGCTGACCTGTAAAATAATTGCTGTCAGAAGAAGTGCAGTTAACTTCATAATCATGAGCATTTTTTTCATACAGCCTTTCGGCTGCACAAAAAATTTAGGGTAAAGTTTGTACATTTGTTTAGGATGGGTTTATGCGTTTCACCGCTGAATTTTCAGTTAGTTCCGGTGTTCCGCGTTCCTTAAATAGTTTGTTTGATTATTTGGAGATCCATGTATTGGTCATTCCGGCTCGACCCCGGAATGGCTTTTTGGGATACTGGCTGGAGAATTATTTCATCACGCTAACCCTCCTTCCTTTGATTTCGAAATGAACAGCCCCTGTTTGTTCAAGCATTTTCAGTGCCTGACTGATATTTTTATAGCGTGAAATCTTTCCGTTGAACCCCTCTTGAGATATTGATCCCTGAAAGGAAACTTCTATACCATACCACCTGGAGAGCTTACGCATAATGCTTTCAATATTTTCATCATTAAAACGGAAGTAACCGTTTTTCCATGCAATAGCCTCTTCAGTGTCGGCCCGGCCGATAGATATACCTTTACTACTCAATTCAGCTTCTTCACCGGGTTTAATGGTTTTGGTCTGATTTGCACCACTTATACGCACCGAACCTTCAATTAACGTGGTCCTGATATTCTTTTCATCGGAATAGGCGTTGATATTAAAATGCGTTCCCAGCACTTCTACAACCTGACCGGCCGAAACAACGCGGAATGGCTTAGCTGTATTATGGGCCACCTCAAAATAAACCTCTCCGGTAATTTCCACCCTCCGCTCCAAAGCACTAAAGCTGGTTGGATATTTGATACTTGAGCCGGCGTTCAGCCACGCGTTTGTCCCGTCAGATAATGTTAAATGATATTGACCACCTAAAGGGGTACTGACCACATTGTAGTTGATAAGCGATGGGGATAATTGCCCGGACGGGGTCTTTTGATAAGAAAGGTTCCCGTCGGAAGTTTTTATTACCCTGACATCGGGAAGTTGTGCAAGATTTCCATTTTTGGCACCTGAAAGAACGATTTTTTTTCCATCTGCCAGGGTCAGAATAGCGTTATTTCCACCCGGTGCAATATCGTTGGCAACGATTTCAGAAACCCGGGCTGAACGTTCTTTTGTAATAAAATAGAAACCACCTACCCCAAGAAGAATTGCAATTGAAGCCGCAGCTGCAAAACGCGGCCACCGGAAGCTTCGCCGTGGATTTATATTCCCCTTTTGGGTAATGGACTGGTATAACCGGTGCTCCATTTCCGCTCTGGATTCTTCCGTTTGCAGTTCCAGCGAGTTTTCTAAACTGTTATACCACTGATCGAACTCTGACTGTTCAGCTTTTGATATACTGCCGTTCCGCCACTTTTCTGCAAGAAAATAGATTCTCTCTGTTGGATTTTGGTATTGCATATTGGCCTGTTTTCATATAAAGCCAAATAGAACTTAACTAACCCTACCTTTTTTTAAGAAATAATTAAATTAATGTAAATAATTTGCTGAATGCGCCTATTGTGGTGGTAGATTACTTTTTTAATGTAGGTAAAATAAACAGAACGCAAACAAATAGTGGCCCGAAACGCGACTTCAATATTTTCAGTGCATGGGTAATGTGTTTTTCGACTGCTTTTTCCGAGATGTTCAGGTTTTTGGCTATTTTTTTATTGGTAAAATCAGTTTCTCTACTCATCCGAAAGATCAACTGGCACTTAGGAGGCAGCGAACTTATGGTGTTTTCCAACTGTCGCTGCAGGGTCTCAAGATCAAAAGCCACATGAACAGGCTCTGCATATTTTGGATTTTCCTGCGCAAAGGCAGTGTTGCGCAGTTGTTCCCTCGATCTTTTTGCCAACCGGTTAATCACTTCAAACTTGACAGCCACAGCAAAATAATTTTCAAAACCCACTTTTAATTTAAACTGCTCCCTGCGCTTCCAAAGATTAAGAAATATTTCCTGAACAGCTTCTTCGGCTTCATCTGTATCTCCTAAGCGTTTTCCCGCAAAAACCAGTAACCTTTCCCAATACCTTTGATAAATTACTTTAAACGCACCCTCGTCGCCAGTCTGTAATAAGGCTGCAAGCTCCATATCGGTTTGAGTGGTATAGGTGGTCATGTTAGGTTAACAAATATAATGATTTAAATTTACAGTATAGCCCTTGTGGCCTGGCATGCCGCTCCAATCCTGTCTTCAAAGTTGACCGCCGGGTTAAGGCTTGAACATCACCCAAAGTTTATGGGTAATTCCCATCTGTTATAGGATAAGAGTAAAGGGTAGTGGTAAACGGTTTTTGATTGGCTGTGGGTAGTAGTCTGCTATTGTAGAATGAAACGATACAGATGCTGGGATGTTTTGAAGTAAAGGTCTGATTTTAGGGTTAGGTAGGGCATGCCCGGTACATCCTATAGCTTACCCGGCCGGCCATGGTATTCCTGAAGGTTTTAGTTCAGCTGACTTTGGAATTATTTAATCTCTTAATAAAACCTGGCGACAAATAAATTCGTGAAATAAAAAGCCTATAAACCCCTCGACTACGGTGTGGAGGTTTATAGGTCTGCGCTGTAAAATTAAACTACTGGCTTGGCACCACCATCAATGGCATAATTCTGTCCGGTAATGTATGATGCTCCGGGCGAGACCAAAAAAGCCACCAGGTTCGCCACCTCTTCTTTTTCTCCCATTCTATCCAATGGAATTCCACCAATCTGGGCAATAAGCTGTTTTGTGATGACCTCAACACTGGTCCCTGATTTTTCAGCCAGGTCCTGTAAAAAACTTTCCATAGCACCTGTATGTATTACGCCAGGCGAAACAGTTACTACCCGTACCCCTTTTGCGGCTACTTCAGCAGACAGTGCTTTACTATAATTATTAAGTGCGGCTTTAGCGGCGGCATAAGGCATGGTGGTTTGCCAAAGTGGTAAAACCGCTACACCCGAAGAGATATGAATAATTACGCCGCTGTTTTGTTCCAGCATCTTAGGAAGAAAGGCCCTGTCGAACCTGATCGCTGTAAAAAGATTTATTTCCAGGGCATTATTCCAATCCTGATCACTTAATACGCTAAAACCTCCTGCCGGCGCTTGATTTGCACCGGCATTATTGATCAGGATATCAACCTTGCCAAACTTCGAGTTAATTTCTTCCACTACATGGCTTATGCTTTCTGGTAAAGCCAGATCAGCTGCAATAAAATAGTGTTCAGCATTTAAGTCCGCTGGCAAATTTCTTGCGGTTACGATCACTTTAGCCCCATTGCCCGACAATCTGTCGGCGATGGCTTTACCAATTCCCTTGGTTCCTCCGGTTACCAGGGCAATTTTGCCCTGCAATTCCTGGTTTTGATTTTCGTTACTCATGTTTTTTTATTTTATAATTTTGAATTGATTGTTTCAGAATAGCAGCAACCTTTTTAGCATTCTGAAGTAATTGTTTCAGAATACGAGAAAAAAAAAGATTATTTCGTGAGTTGTTTAATAAAATATTGGGCCATTTTTTTGATCTTAAGAGGGTCTCTATGAATCAGATAAGACTCGTACCAGCCCGTCCATACACTGATGAAGAAATCGGCAAGCAATTCCGGACTTTCCTCATTGGATATATCTCCCTCAGCCATTGCTTTGGCTATGGTACGACTTATAAATTGGTAATTATTATCGTTATCGTTTTTAATTAAATTTTTGATTCTGGGATCATCCGTTGCGCCTTCAAAGACGGTTTTGATCGCAAAACATCCATTTTTTTCAATGATAACGATCTTGACGGAATCCTCTATGTATTTTGTGAGTATAGATAGCGCCTTACCTTTACTCTTTTCGCGCTGAATCAGATCTTTTTCTCTAGCTTCTGTATAAAGCTCAATACACTTAACAAATAATTCTTTCTTATCGCCAATGGTGTTGTACAAGCTACTGCTGTTGATCTTCATCGCATCAGTCAAATCGCGAAGTGAGGTGCCATTATAGCCCTTTTCCCAAAAAACCTCCATTGCTTTTTGGATGGCCTCCTTCTCATTAAACTCAACATTTCTTGCCATAGCTATTTTATCACGACCAAAATTATTACTAATCTGAAACAGTTGTTTCAGATTAGTGTCATTATCGAGGTTTAAAAAAAAAATAATCCGAAAAAACTCATTTAGCTTACATTATCTTTTTCATAATCCCGATTACCATTTAAATCTGATTTTAAACAGCAATTGCGGAATGGCAAGTAGCTAAAGAAGGGCAGTTTAGTTGAGATTTGTCTAGTGTAAAGGGAGTCGTTAAAAAGTAGAAGGCTGTTCTTCGTCAACAATTACAGAAACATCTTTGTTTATAATTCATTTTCTATCTTGCAATATTAAACCGTTATTCGGACTTAAAGAATAACATGCGCGAATTTTATAAAATGATTCTTTAATGTTTATAAGGAAAACCATAATTGCATTAATCTTCCTACTGATTTCGTTTGCGGGTTTAGCTCAGCAAGACCAGATTCAGTTTTCTTGTATAAATATTTCCGACGGGCTCTCGCATAATCAGATAAATACAATTCTTAAAGATAGTAAGGGTTTTATATGGATTGGTACCCTTTCCGGATTAAATCGTTTTGATGGTCAGAAGATTAAGGTTTTTAAACACGATCCGAGAGATCATAAATCAATAAGTGATGACTTTATTGTCAATATCTTTGAACTCCCTGACAATAAGCTATATATAGAGACCCAGAACGGTGCAAACATCTATGATGCGGAAACCCAGGTTTTTATTAGGGATGTGAATCCTTATCTGAAGAAGGAGTTCAACATCTCTGCCAAAAAGATCCGAGATGTAGTAAAAGACAATATTGGAGGTTTTTGGTTCAATGCCGATGAAGAAGGTGTCTTTAAATATGATATGCTGAGCAAAAAAAGTATTCATCTAAAACTGAATACCGGGAATGCCGCATCACTAGCTGGTTCTCCGGTTTCAGCATTACAAAAAGGACCCAATGGAGACATTTGGGTTATTCATACGGATAAGACCATTGAATTACTCAATAATTCCACAGGTAAAGTTCGTAAGCGTATCACCTCATTTAAACGTAAGGATTCTTTAGCTTTTCAAAACTTTAAACTGTTTGTTGATAATGCGTCTGATCTATGGATATATACCCTGAATAGCCAGAGAGGAATAGATTTTTATGAAACCAAAACCGGGAAAACCAGATTTATAGATAAGGCACCAAATGGCCTGAATAATAACCTGATCAGCGGTATCATTCAGGATGATAAAGGATTGATCTGGATAGGAACCGATCATGGCGGTGTTAACCTGCTGGATAAAAGAAATTTTAGCGTAAGGTATCTGGTTAATAAAGAGGACGACGTTAAAAGTATTGGGCAGAATGCTATTGTAACTTTGTACAAAGACCATTCGGGCATAATATGGGTAGGAACTTTTAAAAAGGGCGTTAGCTTTTATCACGAAAAGATCCTCAAATTCCCACTCTATAAACACCAGAATGCAAATCCCCATGGGTTGACTTATGATGATGTAAACCGTTTTGTAGAAGACGGACTGGGTAACATCTGGATTGGTACGAATGGAGGTGGACTATTTTATTTTAATAGAAAAACAGGTCAGTTTAAAAGGTATGTGCATGAACCTGGAAATCCAAATAGTTTGAGTAACGACATTATTGTAAGTCTGTTTATAGATCGCGATAAAAAGCTATGGGTAGGGACTTATTTTGGCGGGTTAAATTGCTTTGATGGCACAAAGTTTATTCATTATAAACACAATAGCCAGAATGTAAACAGCCTTACAGATGACCGGGTGTGGGATATTCTTGAAGACAGAAAGGGGAGACTATGGATTGCTACTTTAGGCGGTGGACTGGATAAATTCGATAGAAACAAAGGCATTTTTATTCACAAAAAGGCAGGAGAAAAGAATGGTATAATTTCAAATTTGCTTTGCTGCTTAATAGAGGATAGAAAAGGTAGTATTTGGATAGGCAGTTCGGAAGGAGTTGATGAAATGAAACCAGATGGCCGATTCGTTCATTACAAAAATAAACCGGGTGATAAAAAATCGCTGATCAATAATGTTGTTTATGGCATAATGGAGGATAGCTATGGTTTTATATGGATATCCACACGTGATGGGTTAAGTCGGTTAAATCCTGAAACTGCAGCGTTCCAGAATTTCGACAGTAAGGATGGGCTCACTGAAATGACCACTTTAAAAGTGGTTGAAGATAATGACAAAAATCTTTGGGTAAGCACTGCAAATGGTTTGTTCGAGGTTATTGTCAAAAGGATAAATAAGGACAGATTTTCTTATACTTTCCGGAAGTACGATGAACATGACGGCTTGCAGGGCAATGCATTTAATGCCAATGCAGGGTTTAAAACCAAATCGGGTGAACTCTTGTTTGGAGGAGCAAACGGCTTTAATCTTTTTAAGCCTGCCGACATCAGGAATGACATTACCAAGCCTGTTATAGTTTTTACTGATCTGCAGATTTCTAACAGAAGCATTGGCATTGATGACCAGGTAAATGGAAGGGACATATTAAAGAAGTCTATCATTTTTACAAAAGATTTAAAGCTGAACCATAGCGAGAATGGGTTTGCTCTGGAGTTTGCAGCATTGAATTTCTTTAATCCTCAAAAAATAAAATACCGGTATAAGCTGGAAGGATTTGATCAGCACTGGCAGGAACTTCAGGGAAACAACCGATTGGCAACCTATACCAATATTGATCCGGGTGAATATACTTTTAAAGTAGTTTCTACTGATGCTTCGGGAAATTGGGTAAACAATGAGACCAGCCTTAATATTACCATTATGCCTCCATTTTGGAGAACAACGCTGGCCTATATCATTTACGCATTGCTAATTGGTGGTACGCTGTTTTTCATCAGGCTTCGTGGCATTCAACGGATAAAGAAGGAGTTTTTAATAGAACAGGAACGACAACAAGCCAAACGAATGCATGAACTGGATCTGCTTAAGATAAAATTTCTTACCAATGTAAGTCACGAATTCAGAACGCCCTTGTCGCTGATCATTACGCCGCTTGAGAAACTGATTAAACAAGCTCAGGATTCGGAGAGACCGCAACTTCAGATGATTCAGCGGAACGGACGCCGCCTGCTGAATCTGGTAAATCAATTGCTGGATTTTAGAAGAATGGAGGTGCATGAATTAAAACTGCACCCTAAACCAGGAGATATCATTTCTTTTATTCAGGAGCTGTCATTTTCCTTTAGCGATATAGCCGACAGAAAGAACATCAGTTTTAGTTTTCAGACCGATAGAAAGAGTCTGATTACCTTTTTTGATCATGATAAAATTGAAAGGATACTGTTTAACCTGCTTTCAAATGCATTCAAATTTACACCACAGGGTGGTAAAGTGAAAGTAAGTTTGCTCACCACCATTAATGAACAAAAACAAACCCAGTTAATTCTTAAAGTTTCTGATACGGGTATTGGTATTCCTGAGGATAACAAGGCAAAGATATTCGAAAGGTTTTTTCAAAATGATGTTCCAGATTCAATTGTTAACCAAGGGAGTGGTATAGGTTTGTCAATTACCAAGGAATTTGTGAGGCTGCATGGTGGGCATATTACGGTTGACAGCATTGTGAATAAGGGAACTGAGTTTACAGTTTGCCTTGTTTTTCCTGAAGCAGATACTGAAACGTCTGTTCCGGCACCTAAGCTAGATCTGGTCATTACTGCCAAGGTAGAAGAAAATGAGATAAGTGATCCTAAGTTTGTATGGAAAAGTAAAAAGCCGACGCTAATCCTGGTAGAAGATAATGAGGATTTTAGGTTTTATTTAAAAGACAATTTAAAAGAATACTACCAGATAGCCGAGGCTGCCAATGGTAAAGAAGGTTGGCAAAAAATACTTTCTATACACCCTGATTTGATTGTTAGTGATGTGAGTATGCCTGAAATGAACGGTATTGATCTTTGTCGGAAAATTAAAGCGGATAAGCGTACGGCCCATTTGCCTGTGATATTACTTACCGCGCTAACTACTGAAGACGAACAATTGATGGGCCTTGAAACCGGTGCCAATGATTACATGACTAAACCTTTTAACTTTGAGATTCTTTTATCGAAAATAAGGAACTTACTGCAGCAACAGGCACTTTCGAAAAAGATCTACCAAAAGCAGGTAGAGTTTAAGCCACTGGAAACAGAAATTGAATCTGTTGACGATAAGTTTATTAGACAGTTGTCTTTTCACATAGAAAAACATTTGTCAGACTCCGGCTATACCGTCGACCAGTTAAGTGCAGACATGAATATGAGCAGGGTAGGTTTATATAAAAAAGTACTTCCGTTAACAGGTAAATCACCTGTAGAATACATACGCTCTTACAGGTTGCTAAAATCCAAACCTTTGTTGCTGAAATCGCAGATGACCATTGCCGAGGTAGCCTATGAAGTCGGCTTCAGTAACCCTAAACATTTCAGTAAATATTTTAAGCAGGAATTCAATATGCTACCATCAGCATATGCCTTAACAAAACCCGGTCAAGAGCCTGTTTAATACTCCTTTTGGCCGATTTGTTAACATATGAATACCTAATTGTTATCATTTGAGTGCCCTCGCTTTTTTTGCGTGCATATACCTTTAGAAATAAATCAACCAGGTATAAACTGTATTTATTTCTATGCAAAAAATTAGGGTGGGCACCGTAATATTTATAGGTAGTATTCTACTTTATATAAATGTAAACGGGCAGGTAAAAAATGATGTGCAAACAACTTCAGGAATAGAAATTCCTATTCAACATTCTGCCTCAGGAATTAAAAAAATAAAACTTCAACCGGTATCAGATCAGATCATTCATGTAACTGCAATTGCGACAGAGAAGTTTCCTGACGACAAAAGTTTAATGGCTGTTAAGCTTTCAGATGCCGCTGTTAAATTTACAACAACCAACACACCTGATCAGGCGACCTTAAGTACTTCATCGTTAAAAGTGGAAGTATCTACAAAAACCGGTTTAATTACTTATCGTGATGCCAACGGTAAAGTATTACTGGCCCAAACAAAAACCGAAGGACTTTCACTTATCCCTAAAGTATTTAATGGAGAGCCGTCCTATCAGGTTTCTCAGCTATTCGATGCACAGGAAAATGAAGCATATTACGGTTTGGGACAGCACCAGCAGGGACTGGTAAATTATAACGGACGCAGGGTAGATCTTGTGCAGTACAATACAGAAATAGGCGTTCCCTTTTTTGTTTCTAATAAAGGTTATGGGCTGCTTTGGGATAATTATTCAATTACCCGCGCCGGCGACATAAGAGATTACCAGCCTTTAACCGCATTGAAATTATTTTCTAAAGAAGGAGATGAAGGATGGCTGACTGCTACTTATACCTCAAAAAATGAACCCGGAAAGGTATTGCTCAAGCAACCTGTTTCTGAGCTATCTATAAACTGGTTAACAGACCAGCATAAATTTCCTTCAAGCATAAAAATGCAGGATGCCGTGGTACATTATGAAGGAGCCGTGGGAAGCGAACTTGAAGGGCTGTACCAGCTCCAGCTAAAATATGCAGGCTATATTAAAGTTTGGTTTGATGAGAAGCTTGTTGCCGATTTTTGGCGTCAGGCGTGGAATTCGGGATCGGCAATACTGGATCTGGAATTAAAAAAAGGTAAGAAAACCAAAATTAAGATTGAATGGATACCGGATGGCGGAGAATCTTATCTGGGACTAACCTGTTTGCCTCCTTTGCCTGAATCGTTAAAGAACACCTTTGCGCTTAGCTCCGAGTCTGGTACCGCTGTTAATTACTATTTTATTCAGGGTGAAAATGCCGATCAGGTAATTAGTGGCTACCGCACAATAACGGGAAAAGCCGTGTTGATGCCTAAATGGGCGATGGGTTTTTGGCAAAGCAGGGAACGCTATAAAACGCAGGATGAAATTTTATCAACTGTAAAGGAGTTCCGTGATCGTAAAATCCCGCTTGATAATATTGTACTGGATTGGTCATATTGGAAGCAACCGGAATGGGGTAGTCAGCAATTTGATCCTGCACGTTTTGCTGATCCTGATGAGATGATCAAATCGCTTCACAAACAACACGTAAATCTGATGATTTCTGTTTGGCCTAAGTTTAATAAGGGGTTCGATATCTATGACAAGTTTAACAAAGAAAATTTCCTTTATAAAAGAAATATTGTTGATGGGCGTGTAGATTGGATAGGCAAGGGATATTCAAATACATTCTACGATGCTTTTAATCCGAAAGCAAGAACGGCATTTTGGGAATTGATGAATAAAAGGTTGTATAGTAAAGGTATAGATGCCTGGTGGATGGATGCTACAGAGCCTGATATGCATTCGAATTTACCGGTGGAGATTAGAAAAGACCTCATGAATCCAACGTATGAGGGGTCATCGACAACTTATTTTAACGCATTTCCATTGGTTAATGCCAAGGGCGTTTACGAAGGGCAGCGTAAAGTTAACAACGAAAACAGGGTATTTATTTTAACACGTTCTGCTTATGCGGGCTTGCAAAGATATGCTGCTGCGGCCTGGAGCGGGGATATCGCCTCAAGGTGGGAGGACATGAAAACCCAGATCGGTGCAGGTGTAAATTTTTCTCTTTCGGGCATGCCTTACTGGACTATGGATATTGGTGGTTTTTCAGTTGAAAAGCGTTATGAAAATCCAAGCAAAGAAGACCTGGAAGAATGGAGAGAACTAAATACCCGTTGGTACCAGTTTGGAGCTTTTGTTCCCTTGTTTAGGGTACACGGACAGTTTCCTTTCAGGGAAATCTATAACATCGCGCCAGAGAGGCACCCCGCATATAAAAGTATGCTGTATTATAATAAGTTGCGATATAGACTGATGCCTTATATTTATTCAATTGCCGGCAATACCTATCATCATGATTATACCATGATGCGCGGTTTAATGATGGACTTTCCTGAGGATCTTAAAGCTTCTAATTTATCGGATGCTTTCCTTTTTGGCCCTTCTCTATTAATTAATCCTGTTTATAAATATAAAGACAGGAATAGGGAAGTGTACCTGCCATCGGGACAAGGCTGGTATGATTTATATACAGGTAGGTATATTAAAGGCGGCCAGACCATTAAAGCTGATGCTCCATATGAAAAGATGCCTGTGTATGTGAAGGAAGGATCTATTATCCCTACAGGACCGGAATTACAATACACTTCAGAAAAAACTGCGGATCCGATAACACTATTTGTGTACACCGGTAAAAATGCTTCATTCTCCCTTTATGAGGACGAGGGTACCAATTACAATTATGAGAAAGGTGCTTTCGCTACAATAGATTTCAATTACGACGAAAAAACCCGAACGCTTTCGGTGGGTAACCGCCAAGGTAGCTTCAATGGGATGCCGCAGAGTAGAACCTTTAAGATCGTAGTAATTACCCCCAAATCAGCCAAGGCATTAGAATTTAACCAAAAGGCAAACTACAGTCTTACCTACAGCGGTAAGGCAACTACAATCAAGCTCTAACCAGAATTAAACCAATATAAAATGAATCAATTATTTATTAAATTTTTAGGAACAGCATGAAAAAGAATTCTATAATTAAAGGAGAACATATTTTTCTGTTGATGTTTCTTTCACTGCTTGTTTTCAGCGAATCTTTATTTGCACAGCAGCGTCAGATCAGCGGAAAAGTGACTTCAGCGGATGGGCTCCCTATACCGGGTGCAGTAGTGAAAGTTAAAGGAAAAACCGGTGGAACGGGAACGAGTAGTGAAGGTGTGTATACCATTAATGCCCAGACCGGAGATATACTCCAGGTTAGCTCTGTCGGTTTTGCATCGAAGGAAGTACCGGTTGGACAAAATGCTACGGTTAACATCAGTTTAGCTGAAGATAAACAGCAACTCGACGAAGTGGTGGTGGTGGGCTACGGTGTTCAGCAAAAGAAACTGGTAACCGGTGCCACAGTTCAGGTTAAAGGAGAAACGCTGCAAAGGCAAAGTACTACTAATGCATTACAAGGCTTACAGGGACAAACTCCTGGTGTACAAATCACATCTACTTCCGGTCAGCCCGGCGAAAACATCAAGGTAACCATAAGGGGTTTAGGTACCATTGGCAACGCATCGCCACTATATGTTGTGGATGGTGTTCTTACAGGTGATATCACTTATTTAAACTCATCGGATATCGAATCGATTGATGTTCTAAAAGATGCTGCATCTGCGGCAATTTATGGTTCTCAGGCGGCTAATGGTGTTGTATTGGTTACTACACGGCAAGGTAAACGCGGGCAGAAAGGGCAGATTACTTTAGATGCTTACGCAGGCGTACAAAATGTTGCAAAAAAATTAGCGTTGCTTGATGCTTCACAATACGCAGCTATCATGAGCGAGGCCGCTGTAAACGGTGGCAAGCAGCCACTGTTTACTAATGATCAGATAAAAGCTTTTGGCAAAGGTACAAACTGGATGGATGAGATGTTTGTAGACAATGCACTCACACAAAATTATGCACTTGGCGCATCAGGCGCATCTGACGCTTCAGTTTATTCATTAGGTTTATCTTATACCGGGCAGGAGGGTATTGTAGGAGGTAAAGGTTTGTCAAATTACCAGCGCTACAGCTTTAAAATCAATTCTGAACATAACTTTTACAAAGATATCATCAAAATTGGTCAGCACCTTACCTATACAGATATTAAAAATAACGGTATACTTGTTGGTAATCAGTACAATAACACGTTACGTGGAGCATTTAGTGCCAGCCCATTTTTGAAGATGTATGATGAGAATGGAAACTTCTTCGATAACAGCAAATCTACATGGAATAATGCTGAGGCAAACCCTTATGCATTGATGGTATATAACAGCCAGAACAGAAATAATACCCAGCGCATACTTGGTGATATTTATATGGTAATTGAACCGATTAAAAATCTGAAATTCAGAACCAGTTTAGGTATGGATTATAGTGCAGGCGAAAGTCGTTCTTATACCCCTGTTTACAGCCTGTCGGTTTACAGTTATAATCTTGTTAACAAAGCCAGCCAGTCAATGAACAAAGGTAAATCTCTGATCTGGGATAATTTGTTGAGTTATAAATTTACCTTAAATAATGACCATACTTTTGAAGCTATGGTGGGTAGTTCTGCATATCGTGCAGATGGCTCTAATATTTTTGGAACCAATACCAATCTGATTGCTGATGGTTTTGATTATGCCTGGCTAAGTAACGCAACAGGTAAAACCGTAGCAGGTATCACCATCGGAGGTGGACCTAACGATCCGGATCGCAGATTATCTTATTTTGGCAGGTTGAATTATAACTACAAAGGAAAATACCTGTTGAATGCCACTTTCAGAGCAGATGGTTCTTCACGTTTTGGCCCGGCAAACCGCTGGGGGTATTTTCCTTCTGTTTCCGCAGGCTGGGTAGCAACAAATGAGAATTTTATGCAGGGACAAAAGGATTGGTTAGACTTTCTTAAGGTTCGTGCCAGCTGGGGGCAGGTTGGAAGTCAGAATATAGCTGCTTTTCAATATCTGGCACCAATTAAGCTAAATAATACAAACTATATTTTTGGTCCTGATGAGGGTGTGCTTACTCCTGGTGGCTACCAAAGCAGAATTAGTAATCCTGCAGTGAAATGGGAGACTTCAGAACAGACTAATATCGGATTTGATGCTAATTTTTTAAAGGGAAAATTTGCTTTGAACTTTGACTGGTATAATAAGACTACCAAAGATTGGTTAATAGCTGTGCCGATCCTTGCTACTGCAGGGGCCGAACCTCCTTTTATTAATGGTGGTAATGTGAAAAATACAGGTATAGAACTGGCACTTGCTTATAAAAACAAGGTTGGTGAATTTAATTATTCTGTTGGAGTTAATGGCGCTTATAATAAAAACAAAGTTGAAAATATTCCTACTTCCGATGAAATTATTCATGGAGGTGAGAATGAACTGTTCAACAATGCGCTTGAGTTCTATCGTGCTCAAACCGGATTCCCAATTGGCTATTTCTGGGGGTTAAAAACAGCGGGTATCTTTCAGAATGAAGCCGAGGTTCAAAATTACAGATCTGCCAATGGTAAGGTAATACAACCAACCGCTGCTCCTGGAGACGTTAAGTACGTAGATATTAATGGAGATGGTATGATAGACAATCTGGATAGAGGCATGATTGGTAATCCGAATCCGAATTATACATTTGGTATTACGCTTTCGGGTGATTACAAAGGCTTCGATTTTTCTGTTGTAGCTTCTGGGGTTGCCGGAAATGATATTGTTCAATCCTACCGAAATCCGTCTAGTCAGTTTGGTAATTATACCACCCGGATACTCGATAGATGGCATGGAGAGGGTTCATCGAACACCATTCCGCGCGTAACTGAAGACAACCGGAATTGGAGTAATTTCTCTGATCTGTATATTCAAAAAGGCGATTTCTTAAGGATCAGTAACATCACCGTTGGTTATGATCTTGGCAAGGTATTTAAAAAGAGCTACCTGAAACAGGTAAGGCTATATGCGGCTGCATTAAACGTTTACACCTTTACAAAATACGATGGAATGGATCCGGAGATAGGCTATGGTACCCAAGGATTTGCGTCGGGTATAGACTTAGGTTATTATCCAAGACCGAGAACATTCATGATAGGAGCCAATCTTAAGTTTTAACTACAAGATCATAAAAATATGAAAGCTATAAAAATATATGCTGTTGCACTAAGCCTTTTATCCTTAGGCGCCTGCAAAAAAAGTTTTCTGGATACTGAGCAAGTAACAGCAGTAACAGATCAAAATTTTTATAAAACACCAAAGGATGCATTTACTGCATTGGTTGGTTGTTACGATGGACTACAGGTTGTGTGGTCTGAGGGGATTGCTTTGCCGGTTGCAGCCGAAGTAATGTCTGACAATACTTTTGGTGCAACAGGAAATTCTGATGGTTTTGGTTACCAGATGATTGATGAATTTGATAAGTCACGTTCGCCATCAGATCAAAATTTATACAATCGAAACTGGGTTTTGTATTATAGAGCGCTGTTTCGCTGCAACGTGCTTTTAGGTAAGCTGGATCAAATAGAATGGGGTAAGGATACCCAGTTGAGAAAAACATACGAATCTGAGGCCCGCTTTCTGCGTGCTTACCTGCTGTTTGATATGGTTAGACTTTGGGGTAACATTCCTTTGTTAACGGCTCCATCTACCGAGAATTTGCCACAGAGTAATCCGGATGAAGTTTATAAGGTAATTGCTAACGATCTTAAATTCGCTGCAGCAAATTTACCGGAAGTTGCCTACCCGGCTCAGGCTGCTGCCAATCATGGCAGAGTTACTAAGTATGCTGCAGAATCACTAATTGGCCGTGTGTTCTTGTATTACACTGGTTATTATGCAAAGGCAGATTTAGTTGGGCTTATATCTAAGTCAGAAACCCTTGCATATCTTGAAGATGTAATTACAAAAGGCGGATATGGTTTAATTGAGAATTTTGCCGATCTATGGCCTGCTGCATCACTAACATCTTACGCAGGTGAGGATAATAAGGAAACCATTTTTGCAATAAAATATACTTATACAAGTGATTATGAGGGGAATACCGATGGAAATCACTGGATGATAATGACCGGTATCCGTGAGCAGGCACTTTACCCATATGGAAACGGATGGGGCGCAGAAACAGTAAACCCTAAACTATGGAATGCCTATCTGCCAACTGATACGAGAAGAGTAGGCTCTATCATTTCTATTGTCGACGAAAAACTGCCCTTCACCAATCAAAAAGGACAAAGAGAATATACCGGTTACTATGTAAAAAAATACAGCCCGATGATCGGTTTAGACGGTAAGCCCCTGCCAGAGGCACATGGCAATACCAACTTCCAGATTGGCCAGTTCCAGGATTATGTATCTATCCGTTATGCTGATGTATTATTGATGGCAGCAGAGCTGGGAAGTGGAAATGCCCAAACCTATTTTGATGCTGTTAGGCGGCGTGCGTATAAGGATGCATTTACACCGCTGGCAATAAGCCAGGCTAACATCATTAGCGAGCGCAGACTGGAATTTGCTTTTGAAGGAATACGATATTATGATTTACTGCGTCAGGGAATTGATAAAGCGGCTCAGGAAATTGCCGAAACCTCAACGGTATTAAATGGTGGTGTAAGTGCAGAGAAAAAAATATCTGCCGCAAATATCATTGCTACAAGAGGTTTACAGCAAATACCATACACCCAGATCGGTCTTTCGAACGGAACCTTAAAACAAAATGAAGGCTGGTAACAGATCATCTATTTTAATCATTAAAGAAATGAAACCATATATAAAAATACTTGCAGTGCTGATGATGCCTTTGCTGTTCAGTGCGTGCAAAAAAAATGAGCACAGTCTTGACAGGACGCTCGATAAATCAGAAATCAAATATACTGTAACCCAGGATTTACAGGCCGATGCTGGTGGAAATACTGTAATTCTTAAAAATGCTACCCCCGGAACTATATCCATGTGGGATTATGGAACAGGAACCTCCAGGAGGATGATAGATACGGTTAAATTTGCCTTTAAAGGAGATTATGTGATTAAATTTTCTGTACTCAGCGGAGGATTAGAAGTGAAGATGGATTCTGTAGTGGTAAAAGTTACACAAGATAATCTGAACTACGTGAACGACCCGCTTTGGATAGCACTTACTGGCGGTGTGGGTAAGGAGAAAGAATGGGTATTGGATACAGAAGGTACTTATTTTGCAGGGCCTTTTGCATTTTACGGAGTAAATATTGGTTGGCTTAAAGACGGTGGTCCATGGGGTTCCAATAGCACAGGATGCTATGGTGCTGATTGCTGGAATTGGGGTCCGGGACTTACCGATATCTATCCAAATATGATGGCCAAAGGTGATTATGGAGTAATGACGTTTGGACTAAAAGGAACAGCTACTTTTAAAGCCGTTAAACCTATGGAAAATGGAATTATACAAAATGGAACTTTCTTTTTAAACGTGAATTCGAAAATGTTAACCATTAATTCGGGTTCAATCCTTAGAGGATATAAACCTGCAAAAAATGGAATTACAGGAATAAGTAACTGGACAAACTATAAGATCTTATCTCTTGATGAAAATACACTTCAACTTGGTGTAATTAGAGATAAGGATGTTGATGGCGAAGGACAAGCAATGCTCTCTTTCAATTTTATAGCAAAGTAATCTGCTTTATTGCTTAGGCTTCATCTTTATCAGGTGAAGCCTGAGCTTTTTATGTTACGCGTGCCATATCAATGAAATAACTCTATCACGCATCAAAGTCTGCAATAAAATCCATGCCCAGCTTTTTGCTGATCTCCCCAATGTTGATTCTGAGACTTTTGTTCAGCGATAGGGCAAGAACAGCGTTCGCCATTGGGGAAATTTCCATACTGTCTACTTTCAGGATCATACGCTCAGCGAGATCTAGATCCCGTAACCCGAGAATGATGGTTTCGTCGATCCTCTTCTTTTCTTTGCTGAAGAAGAACTTCAGGTCGCTGATTTCCTTGCTTTTCAGTCCAGTACTTTTGATAATTTCGGCTTTCGAGAGCTGCGCATCTCCGGTCCACAAGTAATGGATAATTCCGGTGTTCGAGCCGATTGGCAATTCTGAATCATCCAACTTGCCCAGATATTTTAATAGGGTAGGATGCGACGGCTTTTTAGGTTTTAAGCTATTGTCGTCATAAGCAATTACGGCATTATAGTTTTCGAGCTTATTTTTCTTCAATAGTTTCCCAAGTTGCGCTGCATCCACTAAAATATCTTTCGCAATAACATCAATATCCACCTGACGATCATAATAGGTACATATCATCATATCCTCATCATAAATATCCATTCCCGTGTCCTTACAGAACTGGCACCTTAAATTTGGCGAGGGTTCGGTATCTTCTTCAGGGTTTCCGGTTGGAGGTTCATGATCATATTTCGCCCACGCCTTCAGGTATATACTTTGATCGAGATAGGCCTCTAATGATGCTTTGGATGCTACTTGTCCGGCCCATAGGTGTATACTTTTCATCGGTGGATAGGATTAGAAGGTAAAAATATAAATAATAAATCACGTTGTTGTGATATTTTGTAATAATAGTTAACTTCGTTTTGATTTAAATGGTTATGGCGAGTTTAATTAATATTATCATCCCCTTGGAAACTTTTTTCGATGAGTTTAATAGTCTGATTAACAAATCGGCAATGCATGTTTACATCAAAACAAGAGCTGGACAACGCGTTACTTTAAAGAAAGTCAACAGGAGGGAAGATTTTTTGTTAAAGGCAGGTGAACGCTATTACTCGGCCTATATCACTTCGGTGGAATTTCTTAAGGAGAGGGATGGCGATATATTTGATGAGGAGTTTTGCGTTCATGCCATCGAATTGCGTGGCGGAAGGTCTACACCAGATGAACTTGAAAATCTGAGCTTAAGGGTGATCTCAAAAACACCGGATAAGAACATTAAGAGTTTCGTGAACAAATTACAGCAGCATCTTAAAAAAAGCGGCAACTATGGGGTAGGTGTAGGGGATGGGTGGCTATATAGCAGGACATTTTACAATCGGTCAGAAATTGCAGGCAAGACATTATGGTTCGATTTTGATAGGAAATTCCGACCGTTACAGATTGATTAGAATGAATGCCGTTTATAACAATGCGATAGCAGTACCTAGATAAGCATATGTTTTTAACAACTGAGCAGTTAGACCCCAATAGGAAAAATATAACCGAGGCAATAGATCAAAACCTGCGGTCCATTTTGCCCGTAGGTTACATCAGGTTTTTGCAGACCTACGGAACAGGCACCTATTGTGACGAAATTTACGTGCACTATCCCGATAGCGAAAATATTCCGGCAACATTCAGGGATCATACCGATTTGTGGGAGCTGAACGCTACGTTTACTGCAGAAGATTTACTCCAATCTGTTCAGTTGGCTAGCACAGCCAATGGGGATATCATTGCTGTAACGGCAGACAGGCCGGGTAAAATATTTATACTTCCAAGGCATGCTCAGAATGTTATTTCCATTGAAAATTTTCAGCAAACATTAGATTTTTTTGTTCCCTGGAATGCCGAAAAATATTACGACCCGAACTACGATCAGGATAAGGAACATCTGAGCCTGGTAAAATCTACTGGTGGATTGATTGATATATCGGTTATCCATAGTTTGTTTTTACGAAATTTCTCCTTTGACTTTGTGGTAAATGAAACGACTCAACCAAAATACTTTTTCAAAAGTTTTGGAGGATGGGTGGCCTTTGATCTGATCTATAAGAACTCCATCCAGGCGAAATTCCAAAAGACATATGCCGATGGCGTTAAGCCCCTTTTAAATTTTTTGAACGAATTAATCGGATGATAAAGCACAACGTGGAACCTTTCATTAAAACAGGTAAAGCATAGTTAATCAGAACAAGATACAGATAATATAACCCATCTATGGAACATGAAAAATTGATAAAAGCATTCAGCAAGCAAATCCGTGCCTTAAAAACGGAGGCATTGACAGAAGAAAATCTAGAAGTTTATTATCAGATGATCATCGATCAGATTCGTCAAGATATCAAGGATGGCTATAGGGATACGATTGCCCGAAACCTAACATTAGGAATAGGAATCCATGCCGGCCAATATCCAAAATATCTGATTTTAAACGGGGAAGAGGAGGGATGGAAATATATTACCAGGTTTCTGCTGTGGCAGCAACATGTGCTGAATAAGTTATTCAGCTTCAAGGAGGTGGCTTCGCGGTCTGTCGGAGGAATCATCGGTCTATCTCTACTTTGGGAAATGACCGATCTTGCCCAGCTTTCCCGGGAATATTTTCAGTTGCTCTTTGAGGCGGATAAGTCTAAATATGCAAAACAGGAGACCCATCACTTGTTTATGGCAATCTTGTACGACCTGCATTGGTCAGGAGTGATAAATCAGGAACTCTACTCGATTTTGCCTGAAGAAAATATATATAGGAGGTTTTTGGATAATTGGAACTCGGAAAATATGGTGTTGTTGGCAACTTTTCTCAGCGAACTCTGCGATTTCCATATTTATAGTGCACTGGATCTGAAAAACAAGTTCTCGGAGATTTTATCGCTGGATTATATTCCGTGCGAGATCCGTTTGATAGAGATGATCAGGGCAAAACAGGGGCTTTTTACCATTGATTTTAAGCACCCGCTTATGGAGACGCCATTGGCAAAAATTCCCGTCAAAAAAATTGAATGGGACTTGGAGCGGGATGAAATCTTCCAATATCTGCTTAAAGCGGCTACGGTATAAATGATAAGGAATTTCGCCGTTGATTTCACATCGGCTGTCAACGAACTGAATTCTAAATAGACAGCAAAAAGTACTATGTATTTTGGATGATTAGGTAGAATTAGCATACCAAAACCTCATTTTTGTTCTACAGTGAGATCATCTATCGAAAACGATTCTCCCGGCAAACAGTATATTTCCATATCCGGATATTAAATGTTAAATTCAAAAACAAGCGAGGTCACAGCGTCCTGATAAAAGCATATCCTTCTGAGTTCAAGTGACTGTTCAAGGCTGGCATAGTCGCTGCTCACTGGTTTATAGTCTGACCCGGAGTATACCGTATCTGTCAGTTCAACGGCTATCGCTGTTAGGAGTTTCTGTAGGATTTTTGTATTAAAAGTCTTTATCCATACTTCTGCCTGTAACATCAGATTATCCAGCAAAATCTTTGATGATGCCTCAAAAAATCGCAAATTGCACCAAAGTTAAAATTGAATGGCAAGAAAAGTTACAGATGGGCCTGTCAGGAACAAAGAGCGCACTAAAGCGAACCTGATCGCTGCACTTGGAAAAATTCTGAAAAAAGACGGTTTTTCCGGGCTGAGTACCACCAGGGTTGCAGAGGAGGCAAAAGTGGACAGGAGGCTGATCTATGACTATTTCGGTGGACTTGAAGGATTGGTTAAGGGATATCTTGACAACAATGACTACTGGAAGATCAATCCTGAAGATATTGGAGGCATAGTAGAAGCGAGTAAAGCGGATTCCGGAAAAGCTCTAGCCTATAACGTTCTGGAGAACCAATTTAACAGCCTGATCAATAACGAAGAAATGCGTCGTATCATTACCTGGGGGCTTAGCGAAAAGTTGCCCATATTAAAGGAACTGGACCTTAAGCGTGAAAATATTGGCGATCAGGTATTGAGCGAGGTCTTTGATAAGCATTTTGACCCCAGCGATAAAAATTTCAGGGCTATGTATGCCATATTGATGGGCGGGGTATATTACCTTACCCTGCATGCCAAGATGCAGGAAAACCCGTTTTGTGGAATAGACCTACAGCAGCCTTCGGGCGAGGAAGAGATCAAAAAGGCGCTCAGACAGTTTCTCGATATGGTCTATTCCTAAATTCCTAAAGTTAGATTTGATTGACTTCGGTATGTCTTAATCAAACAAATTGCGTAACTGCACCTTATTATTCATAGTAGTTTTTTACTCCAATTCCAATTGTCCAGAAATTTTTTGCTTTGTTTAGATCGTCATTCAGCCAATCTTTGTTTTCCTCATATTGATGGCCAGCTTTCATTTCTGAGATACTTTCCCAACACTTTTTTCTGTTGCCCCGCGCCAGATCCCTACCGAGAGATTTATAAACGCATAACAATATTCAGCTTCACTATCATCTATTTCCCCATCATTCTTTTCGGTAAGAATTTCTATGAGTTTGTCCGCTCCAATTTGAAACGGGTTGATGCCATAAACTGAAAGCTCCGTTTTTTCCGGAAACGGCCCATACAGGAATTCTATGAACTCCGTATTTCCATTATTATCAAGGTCAATAAGAACTTCGAACTGGTCATAAAAAAGTTGTTGTAAATTTGAACCTGCAGAAGGGTTTCCCAACAATTTTTCAATGTCCGGTTTAGATTGTCCCAATGAAAGTTTTCCAATGTCTTCAATCTTAATTCCTTCTAATGGTAAAATTTCAATCTTGATCATTTTATGAATAATTTTTAAAAACGTTTATAAAGATAAACTTGGTTGCCAACTATAAAGTAAATATATCACATGTTTGTGATATTTATCTATTTCTTTAACTTTGCGTTGTTGGTTTTGTATTGAAACAGCTGATGGTCTGTTAATTAAATAAAAATAACAAACTAATGAACAGAGATATCTACCGGGACTCAATATGTTTTAACGGAAAAGCTAGGAGATATAATCAAAAATAAATCCGTAAAAAATGAAAATTCTTTATATCGTTCCCATCATTGTATTGCTTGTATTTTTATACTACCTGATTTCAAAAGAAGGCATGGCAAGAGTTGAAGATCAATTACCAGGTAAATTTGCGCAGTACCAGTTGATTGATAGTTCGGGAACCATTAAGAGTGGAAAAGCTCAGATGAGCCTTTTACTAGAAAGCAAAAGGAACATCGAACTTTTTTTAACATCAGAGAACAATGTTATCGTCTCTGGCTTTTCAGGAGAAAGAGAAAATTCTTTCATTAAAATCAGTGCTGACGGGAATGTTGCCGATACGCTAAAGTTAATATCCAGACCGGAGGATATTGTATTTTTAAAGGGTTTTATCGTAGATAAGCAGGCACACCAATATTATAGGTGGAGTTTTAATGGCGCTAAAACGCCGATCAGAATTATTGCACAAAATTCCGGTTTTGATTGGGATGGCGAGAAGCAACATAAACAACTGGCCAATATCGCCAAAAAATCCAAAGCTGTTTATGTGGATTATAACTTTGATAGTCCTCTTCCCCAAAAAAAGGTTGGGGATGGACCGCAAACTACGCAGGGGGTGTCCAGCTATGCTATTGTCACCTATATTATCGGTGATGAATGCTTTCAGTTTTACACTACTGAAGATATACATAAATATTTTTCAATGTCTTACCTACATGAAATGTTATGGAACAATCTTTTCAAGCAGACAGCTAAGCAAAACGGCCCTGATGGAGAGATGATCAGAACACCGAACGTCAGGTACCAATATTTTCAAAGGTTAAAATTGGAAAAGGTTCGCTTTTCTGGTGGGGGAGGGAATGCCCCCGGTTTCACCAAGATGCTGTATCCGGGATACCTTTTTACCAATGTGATTTTTAAAAATGATACCCTGAAGTTGAAAGAGTTTATGTACCTCGATGGAGAATCGCACACTTCATCCGTAGAAATTGATGGGAAAAATATTGGTACGCTTTCTAAAAACAAGGCGCAGCCAGTTGAGCCTATCAATGCGTATATGTACTACACAAATGATAACCTACAATACGCTTTGTTTACAAATAATGATCAAAAGCTCTATTTGATCAAATAGGTTGCTGTAAGCATAGTATCTACACTTTCCAGCGTTTAATCTGTTAATCCTCCATCCACTTTAAAAAACACATCAGAATACTAAATATAGTCTCTGATTTTAAGGCTGTTAGGACATCTCCATTTCGGTTTCGCTATGCGAAACGACCATTGGATCCAATTCTGCTTCTCAGAAAGTGGGACTATCAACTACACAACCGAAATAAATAATATAATTCCTATAGGAATACTAGATTATTATTTTTAGTTTTGCGTCATTATATAATACTTATCCAGAAAGACTGAGGGAAGGGCCCTAAGACGTCTGAGCAACCTATACACTTGTAAAAGGTGCTAATTCCTTTCTACCCAAGGGTGGAGAAGATAAGTTGGTTATGCATCCGCATGCTAATTTTGAGGTCGCTCAAAGTTTTTCTGGTAAAGAACCCCTAAAAAATCAGAAAATGAAGAAAACTTTTACCTTTTTCACGGCTATTCAATTGCTCTGGCTTCCTTTATTGGCGCAGGAGAAACTGAGTGGATTTAAAATTCAGAACATTCCGCTACAGCGTGATATTGAGCAGAAATTTGATGCTGGACTTAATAAAGAAAATATAGGGGCAACCGTAAAAGAGCTTTCTGCCACTCCCCATCACTTGGGCGCGAAGGGCAGTAAAACGGTAGCAGAATCTGTACTGAAAAAGTTTAAAAGTTATGGCTGGGATGCAAAAATAGAGACTTATTATGTTTTATTTCCAACACCTAAAACCCGATCGGTAGAACTTTTAGGGAGCAACAAATACAGCGCATCGCTTGAAGAAAAGGCTGTTAAGGAAGATTCAGCAACCGCACAGCAAGGGCAATTGCCTCCTTACAATGCCTGGAGTGCCGATGGTGATGTAAGTGCAGGCCTTGTTTTTGTGAATTATGGTCTGCCAGCTGATTATGAAAAGTTGGAGCGTTTAGGCATCAGCGTAAAAGGCAAGATTGTCATTGCAAAATATGGCAGGTCGTGGCGGGGCACTAAACCTAAAATAGCTTACGAACATGGTGCAGTGGGCTGTATCATCTATTCAGATCCAAAAGATGATGGTTTTGTGAAAGGCGATGTATACCCACAGGGCGCTTACAAGCCAGAATTTGCTGTTCAACGGGGATCGGTAATGGATATGGTAATTTATCCTGGTGATCCATTGACGCCTGGAATCGGTTCTACAAAGGATACCAAAAGGTTGGAGCGGGCTGATGCCAAAACGATTCTTAAAATTCCGGTTCAGCCCATCAGTTATCACGATGCTTTGCCATTGCTTGCTGCACTTAAAGGTCAGGTGGTACCTACCGATTGGAGCGGCGGCTTGCCCGTTACCTATCACATTGGAGATGGAAGTACGTTAGTACGTTTAAACCTCGCCTTTAACTGGGATATTGTGCCGGCTTACAATGTTGTAGCAAAACTGGAAGGAAGTAAATTTAAAGATCAGTGGATTATACGCGGCAATCACCACGATGCCTGGGTAAATGGCGCTGCAGATCCGGTAAGTGGATTAGCCTCTTTATTAGAAGAAGCAAAATCTATCGGAAAATTGGCAAGGGCAGGTATAAAACCTAAACGCACACTAATTTATATTGCCTGGGATGGAGAAGAACAATCGCTTTTAGGCTCAACAGAATGGGTAGAAGACCATGCGGCAGAGCTAAACAGTAAAGCGGTTGCCTACATCAATTCGGATGGAAATGGCCGTGGCTTTTTAGAAGCAGGTGGCTCACACGCTTTGGAAAACTTAGTTTCTGAAATTTCAAAAGATGTAAAAGATCCTCAGGTGGGTTCTAATATTTTTGAACGCTGGAAAGCCAATAAAGCCATTTCTACAGGCTCGCTTACCGAACGTAAGAAGATACAGGACAGCCAAACGCTCGATCTGGGTGCGCTAGGTACAGGATCTGATTATTCTGCATTTTTACAGCACCTTGGTATCCCTACTTTAAGCCTTGGTTTTGGTGGTGAGGATGAAGGAGGGGAGTACCATACCAATTTCGACACTTACGATAATTTTGTAAAGTTTAAAGATCCGGGTTTTGAATACGGATTGGCTTTATCTCAAACGGCCGGAAGAGCAGTATTGCGTTTAGCCAATGCGGATGTACTTCCGTTCGACTTTTCTAATCTCCAGGCTAAAATAGCGACTTACGTTACTGAAGTAAGTACATTGGCAAAGCAGCTCAGGGAAGGTGCGCAAAGCCAGAATAAACTCATTTCAAACGGTACTTATCAACTTGCAAATGACCCCAAAGAAAACTTAAAAAATCCTCCGGTACAGGTTGAATTACCCGAGTTTGATTTTAAAGCGCTGAATTTGGCTGTAGATAGTTTAAAAATAGCCTCATCAAAACTTAATCATACCGTAACTGCTGCTCTCGCTTCAGATAGTAAAGCTGATCAACTGAATAACTTACTTTTTCAGGCTGAAAAACAATTGCTTCTACAAGCAGGTTTACCCGGACGACCGTGGTATAGACATAGTATTTATGCCCCCGGTCTATATACCGGTTATGGCGTTAAAACCCTTCCTGGCGTGAGAGAAGCCATTGAGCAGTATCATGCAAAAGAAGTACAGGAACAGATTCTCGTGTTAACAGCCTCCATCTTAAAACTTACTCAATTTCTCAGCCAAACCAGTCATCCTTAATTTATTAATCCCTAAACATGAAACTATTTTTTACCCAGTTAATAGTCTGCTTTGTTTTGCTTAGCAGTTTGCAGGCTTTTGCCCAAAATACCATTCGCGGTAAGATTACCGACAGTAAAGATAAGCAGCCACTTATTGGCGCTACCATAAAATTAAAAGGTACCAAAATCGGCACCAGTACCAATGGTAAAGGAGAATTTAATTTAAACTTATCTCAAAAAGCTGATAGTATCATCATCCATTTTCAGGGCTATTTAGAGCAGGTTGTAGCCATCAATAACCGATCGGAGATTAATGTGGAATTAAAAGAAGATATCCATCTTTTATCTGATGTGGTGGTTACGGGCGTTGCAGAAGGTACCAGTCGCAAAAAACTCACCTTTGCCTTAACAAAAGTGAATAACGATCAGATTAATACCGTTCCGGCAACAGATGCCTCTCAAACTTTAAGAGGAAAAGTCGCAGGAATCCAGATCAGCCAATCTTCTGGCAATTCGGGGGCAACGGTTTATCTGCGTGGCGCTAAATCTGTATCGGGCAATATTGCACCGCTTTTGGTGGTGGATGGTTTTGTAACAGCATTAAACCTGGCTGACTTAAATCCGCAGGATATAGAATCGATTGAAGTGGTTAAAGGCGCAGCGGCTTCGGCCCTTTATGGTACCAGGGGTGAAGGCGGAATTATCCAGGTGCTCACCAAAAAAGGAAAAGGTACCGGAAAGGTAAATATTATTGTAGACAATGAATTTGGCTTAAGCAATGTGCAAAATACGCCGCCAACCGCTCAGTTCCACCATTTTAAGGTTAATGCCGATGGCTCGTTTGTGCTTAATGGCAACGCCAGGACAATCGATGTACAAGCTAACGGTTATTCCCTTAACCTTCACCCATACCCAAATGTATACGATAATGTGGCGAATATGTTAAACCACAATCCATATTTTACAAATTTTGTTTCTGCATCAACTGCAGGTGATAAATATACGTTGTATGCCTCTTTTCAAAACCAATATAAAGGTGGGGTTGCAGAACCTGTAGGAGCCGATAAAAGACAAACGGCCCTATTTAATTTTGGTTATAAACCGGATAAAAACTTAGAAATTAACCTAAGCCTGCAATACTTTAACAACAAAACGCCTTCTTCATCCATCTCATCAAGCGGTAGCGGTTCATTATTGTATGCTACTTCTCTTTACGAACCTTTCATCAATCTGCAGGAGCGCGATGCTTCCGGGAAATATGCTTTTAAACCCTATGGTTTTGATATTCAGAACTTCAATGTGAACAATCCTTTTTACCAGCTGAGTTACCGTGAATATGAAAACAACAGTGATAATTTGCTTGCCGGAATAAAAGTGAAATACCAGTTTACCGATAAGTTGAATGCGGAGGTGTACACTTCAATACAGAATGAAAATTACAATGAAACGGATTATTATCCGATTGGCTTTCAAACGATCTCTGCCGACATTACCCGTAACAATGGTTATTATGGCGAACTGACATCAAAAACCACTTCTAAAAATGGTCAGGCGCAGCTAAACTATAACAATAAATTCAACGATTTCGATTTCGGGGCAACGCTAAAGGCGGTATACGAAGAAAACAGGATTACCTCATTATCCGGCTCTGGTTATAACCTGAGTGCACCTGTTAAGAGTTTAGGAGCTGCATCTGCCGATAGTAGAAGTATTGGCTCTACCTGGGAACAAACGGTTAACTATGGCTACTTTTTAAACCTAAAAAGTGCATGGAAAGAAAAGATTTTCGTGGATGTGCTGGGCAGATTGGATAACAGTTCCAGATTTGGTGCTGATGTTGGAACAGCGTTTTTCCCAAGGGTATCTACGGCATATCGCTTAACAGAAGATGTTAAATTAGGCGTCATTAACGAATTAAAATTGAGAGTGGCCTATGGTAAGGCGGGAAGTTTACCTCCATTTGGCGCTAAAGATAGTCAGGTTTCCTTATCCAGTTCTGGTGGCGTAAGCTATAATCAACGTGAAAATACAGATCTTAAAAGGGCTATCACCTCTGAGCTTGAGTTTGGTATTGATGCCCAGTTGTTTAAACGGATTAATGTTCAGGCCAATTATGCTTTTTCGAAAAGTATAAACGATTTTATCCTCGTTCCGGCTTTTCCACCAACTACAGGCTCGGCAAGAATTTACGGGAATTTGGGCGCTGTAAAATCGAACTCGCTCGAACTCGAAATCAATGGCAATGTGATCACCAAAAATGCCTTTACCTGGAATACCGGAATTACCTTTAGCAGGATTAGAAGTAAGATTACCTCTTTGGGCGACGTGCCTGAGTTTACAGATGGCGATTTTAGAAAAGCACCTGGGGTTAGTCCTTTTGCCTTTTATGGTTACAGTGTGCTAACAGGTCTCGATCAATTGGAAACCAATGCACAGGGGCTGGTTACCAATGCAGCAGGTGGAATTTACAAGCTGAGCGATTTTGCTGTTAACCAATTGGGGTTTGTGGTTTTGAAAAGCCAGCAAGGTACTGCAGCCGAAACGCCTTTGTTATACCAAAATGCAGCTACTGGTAATTCGAAGATTATCGGAGATGCACAGCCCGATTTTATTGTCGGTTTTTCAAATACTTTCAATATCGGTCCATTGTCTCTTTATGCTGTTTTGGATTGGAAACAAGGTGGACAGAAATATAATGAAACGCAGCAATACCTTACCTATCAATACCGTTCTCCATTTTCTGATCAGGCTGCACAGGCTGGTTTGCCGCTTGCTTTTACTACAGCAGTTTTTAATGCCCAGCAAACCACCGACTACTGGTTGCAGAACAGCAGTTATGTTTCGTTAAGAGAACTTTCGTTAAGCTATAAGTTGCCGCTAAAAGCCATAGGAATAAACCGTGTTTTAAGTAATGCCCGCTTAGCGCTTGTTGGCCGTAACCTATACACCTGGACATCCTTTACCGGAGTAACGCCAGAGGGCAATCAGGATTTTTACGATTATCCAAACTACCGCATTTACAGCGCAAAACTTACGCTAAACTTTTAACGAACAGAAAATGAAAAATATATTCTACATATCTCTTATTGCCTTAAGCCTTAGCGGCTGCAAAAAAACCGATTTTGATAACCCAACAACGCTTACTAATCAGGAAGCTATCGAACAGATCAAAGATTTGGGGCTAAAATTAACCACAAGTAGTGTACAAACTGTTTTTAGCACTTCAACAAGTGCATCGGGTACGCATTTTAGTCTTTTGGCCGATCAGACCACCAATACCAATGGGAACTCTTCCTGGTGGGATTTTGCGAATGAACCACGCTTAAGGCTCAACAACAACACTTCTTACCGTGGCGCAGTTACCTGGAATACTTTTTACAATAACTTTTATCAGGCCAATTTAGATGCTACCCTGGCGTTGGATATTATTGAAAAGCAGGGTAAAAAGATTTACGATACACAGGGGGCAGATAGAACGCAGGATTGCCTTATAGCCGCCTATTATGCCAAAGGCATAGCCCAAGGCTATCTTGGTGTTATTTTCGACCGTGGCATTATTGTGGATGACGTGAACTTGAGCACGAAAGATTTCCCGGATTCGTACAAGGCCTTAATTGCGAACGGAATCAAGCTGATTGACAAATCTATAGCGCTGGCTGAAGCAAATGCGCAGTTTAAATTTGATTTCCTCAGTGGAAAAACATTCAGTAAAGCAGATTTTATTAAACTGGCCAATTCGATGGCTGCAAGGATTTTATCTTCTGAGGCACGTGATAAAACCGAAGCTGAAAAAATTGGCGATGTACAATGGAGCAAAGTTTTGGCTTATGCCGAAAAAGGATTTACCACCGATTTTGTAATCACTACGGTAACAGGGGGGTATTATAATCAGTTATTGACCAATTTATTGCAGCGTAACTCAGATGGTTCTGGTTGGTTGCCACCAGATCTTAAAATCGCCTATTTGGCCGATAAAACCGGAAATATCCCTAAGTTTTACCCTTTAACCGGAATATTACCCAACATTAGCAGCAACGATAAACGTTTCGATGGTTATTTTGGATACACTACAAGTTTTGGAATATTTATCGAATCGCGTGGACGTGGACTTTTTACCAATTGGTACCGAAAAAGATGGTATAATACAGCCAACACGCTAAACTCACCAGGTGCAGTTAATCCTTATTTCCTGGCCGAGGAGATCAGGTTACTAAAGGCTGAATCCAAATTTTGGCTGAAGGATTACGCTGGCGCAGCTGCCATACTAAATGATCCGGCAGCCGCAAGAAAAGCCGTAGGAACGCTTCCTGATGTTGCCGCCAACCAAGCTGATTTAAGAAAGCAATTGCATTATGAATATGCCATTGAAATAGATGGCGCTGGTGGTGCATTTCTGCCATTTACGTTTATGCGCAGGAACAATTTGCTCGTAGGCGGTACGCCGACAGAATATCCTTTGCCGCAACTTCAGCTCGATCTGGTAAAACAGCCCGTTTATACTTTTGGTGGCAACGCCTACTTCGGAGAAAAAGGAAAATATGGCGAAGTCGCCACCGCGCCTGATGAAGGCTGGAAAGCTGCTGAAAAATAACGAAACAATATTATCACCCTTTAGAAACTAAATATTATGAAAATTAAACTATTAACCTTAGCCGCAGTTTTGCTTACACTAAGTGGATTTGCGCAACAATCAAAATTCGAAAACCCAAATGCCGATAGCAGAGGTTATCTGGTAAAAGTAGGGGATAAGGCTCCTGATGATTTTGAACTTGTTCTCCATGACGGAAAGAAAACCACGTTAAAAGAATTGAAAGGAAAGATCGTCATCCTACAGTTCACCGCTGCGTGGTGTAAAGTGTGCCGTGAAGAAATGCCCTATTTAGAAAAGGATATCTGGCAGGCCTATAAAGATAAAGATGTGATATTGATTGGTGTTGACCGGGATGAACCCTTAGATGTGGTACAGAAATTTCACAAAGACATGAATATCACTTATCCATTGGCCTTAGATCCTGGGGCTAAAATCTTCCAGAAATTTGCCGATAAAAAAGCGGGCGTGACACGTAATGTAGTAATCGACAGGGATGGTTATATCAGGTTTTTGACCAGATTGTATGATAAGGAAGAATTTAGTCTTCTGGTTAAAAACATTAAAGAATTAACTGAAAAAACAAGTAGGTAAGAATTTTGTTCAATTTTGAGCGGCTGTTTCTTCAAAAGAAAACAGCCGCTTCTCTTGCTATCCCAAAAGATATGAAATGAGATAATCCGGGCTTCAAAAAGCTTGTTGTAAATAAATTCTGTTATTCGGGCTTTGCCGTCCTTTATTAAAAATCCTCTTTCTCTAACTAGCTTAGTAAGATCAAGAAGCACGGGCCGACCCAACCGATCACGGCTCCAGCTCCAAATAAAATAACATTTCTCTTTTTGTTCATAGGGAAAGTTAGTCATTTTAAAATTCTTATTGATGCCAATCACAACCAGGGAGATTCATATTAAAAAAACAAAGTAGTGAAGTCTATTTGGTTGTAACATTAATTAGTTCTTCTCCTTTCATCATCATTCCCAAAATCTCTTTGTTTTATCTTAATAACTGAATTGCCAAAATTATAGACTAAAGTCAACCTGAAATAACGGCTGCTGTTATTTTCATTGTAAACCTGTTTAATCCCATTCACTATAGATGTATAATTTCTGAGATAAGCGTTGTTAAAAATGTCATTTGCAAATAAAGACAAAGCAAGACGCTCTTTCATCAGGTTCTGGCTGATCCCGATGTTTAACACGGAAGAAGAGCCTAAACGATACAGTCCCTTGTTAAATGCAGTGTGGTACCGGTAAATAACTTCTGCTTTTGTACCATTCCCTATAGAAAACGTATTGTTACTGGACAGGGAAAGTTGAGGGCTATCCTTTACGCTTGCATTGATAGTGCTATTGAACCTGGTTTTTGAGCCGAGAAGATAAACTGAATTTTGAGTTTGCCACCACCGTGTGATCTCGGCGGTTAAGGTTTCGCTTATACCGTAGTCGTATCCCCGGTAATAATTTTCACGTGTAATGATCAAGGTGTTTTTGACCGGGTTTGACGTAAACACCGGGCCAAAACCATTAGAGGTCATATTAAAGTAAACCTCGGTTCGTAGCATACCTTTGTAACTGTGGGTAAACGAAAAATTATCGCTAAATGAAGGCTGCAAAAAAGGATTTCCTTCTGAATAGCTGTTACTGTTAATATAAGAACGGAACGGGTTTAACAAGGCAAAGCCGGGACGGTTGATCCTCCGGCCGTAATTCAAATAAAAACTATTAGCCGCATTTACTTTATAACTGATGACAGCTGTGGGAAACAGCTTTAAATAGCTTGTTTTTGTAGTCTGATTTAAAGTGGCGGAATAGCCGCTGGTTTGGGTGTTTTCTAACCTTAAGCCCAGATCCAGGCTGAGTCTTGCGCCAAAATCTTTAGTCCCGCTGACATATATGGCCTGGTTGTTTTCATGGTAGTTAAAGGTATTGGATTGAGTGGGATCGAGGACGGGTATACCGCTGATGGTATTAAAATACCTGGTCTCCGCGCTGCTGCGGGTTGTGCTGATCTTAACGCCATAACCAAGTTTAAATGCCCTTAGCGGATGTTCCATATCAGCCTTAGCACTATAATTATCTATATCCTGGCGTGAGATATTCTCTGCGCTTTGGTTATTATCAATAAAATTCATTTGAGGTGTAAAAACTGCTGCCCTGAAATTGTTATCGAACTGAGAGCTATAATTAAAGTAGTCAAAGTCAACAGAAAGCTTTCTTTGTAGGGTATCTAATGTTGAAACCAGGTGCGTGTTATAGATTTGGCTGGCTGAACTTAAAACCCTATCGCCAGTATTCACCAGTAGAGAATCCAGTTCGCCAGACCTATTATGTATACGCATGATCGTATGATCATTTGTTCCCGGAGTAATATAACTGCCGAAATACTGTATACCTACGGTAGTGTGAGGGGTGATGTCGTAATCAAGGGCCATACGGCCGGATACTTTATTTTCATTTTGCTTACCCGTGTAACGCAAGTTCCATGGCCCGGAAGGATAATAAGTGTCAAGGTCCTGTCTGATTTTCGAATAGCCAAGCGACCCGCCGGCACTAAGCGAAAATTTAACTTTGTACTTGTTGTAGAGAAAATTATCATTCAGTGACACCGTACCGTAAGCCGTTTGATTGTAGGCCAGGGTTGCCGAATTTTTCCATGAATTCATCTGACCTTTTTTCATATTGATATTAATGATACCACCGTTACCAGCCGCTTCGTATTTGGCAGAAGGGTTGGTAATCACTTCGATGTTTTTGATATCACCGGCAGATATGGATTTCAGGAAGCCTACCAGTTCTTCACCTGACAGCTCAACCAGGTGTCCATCAATCATTACCCGCGATGCGCCTTTGCCAAGCATACTAATCGTATTGTTCTGTAAGATGATGCCAGGCGCAGAACTAATGGCATTGATCGCGTCACCTCCGCTGGCTGCGATACTGCTCTGTACATCGAAAACTAGTCCGTTTGGCTTATATTGCACCAATTTTTTCCGCCCGACAACAGTCACGTCCGATAAATTATGAGTTGCTGCTTTGAGTTCGATGCTGCCCAAAACTGTATCCTTTTGCAAAAGCAGGTTTTGTTGAAAATCGGCATAGCCTATCGCCGATATCTTGATGGAAAAACTACCGCCCTTGTTTTGCAGTACAAATGAGCCGTCTTCTTTGGTTGTCGTTCCGTTAACCATTTTACTATCCGTTCCGAGCAGAATAACGTTGGCCCAGGCGATAGGAGTCTTTTGCGTATCGTTTACGCGGCCGGTTAGTTTAAACTGGGATCTAGCGAATACCGGTAAAAGAAGAAGGAACAGGATTACCAGCTGGCCGGTAAGCTTTATATTTTTCATGGTCACATTTTTTATTTGATTCAAAAATGCAGTCGCAGGACCAGAAAAACGTCCGAGAGGAAAAAGTCGAACCAATTTCTTAAAGAGGTCGGGACGATTTGGTTTTTATCGATACACCTTATATCGGATGATTTCTGTATTGTTTCGGTGTAATGGCAGCATACTTTTTGAAAGCGGTGTTAAAGGAAGATTTGGAATTAAAACCTACTTCAAAAAATATCTCCTGAACCGTCCGCTCTTTTTTAAGGTCCTCCCTGAGCAGTTGCATGGCTTTCTTTACACGGTACTCATTTACAAAATCAAAAAAATGCTGTCCCAGATAAAGATTGATCAGTATGGACAGTTCCTTCGCAGGTATTTTTACCTGCCGCGCAAGTTCCTGAACGGTTAGCGATGCGTCAAGGTAAGGCTCATTTTCCAACATATATCGCCGGATGCTTTCCATTTTCGCCAGGGTTTCCGTGTCGGCTACTGGCTTGGCTTGGTCTTTCAACGGCCGAAGCTGAAAACTCACCCCGCGAAAAAGACCTGGATTGTATAAAGCCTTAAAAACGAACCAGCACAAAATAAATACGGCGTTAATGCCTACCACTAATTGCAAACGATCAAAAGTATCCTCCGAGCTTGATAACTTCAATATGTCCTTAATCAGTACGATTCCGTGAACGATCGTATCGACCAGGGCAAGCTGGAACAGCCAGCGGTATGTAATAATCTTGGGATCGGCGTAGTTTTCGAGATATATCTTTCGGTACTTTCTCAATAACAGGAATATACCGATGATGTAACCTGTAAACTGCACATGGCCTGTAATCGTGATCCACCGCAACTCAGGTATGGTGACATAGCTGCCGAGCATAAAGATCTTTTCAGTAAAGCCTGCTACATAGAACCGGGGGATCAATTCCAGGTTTATTAAAACGAAAGGTATGGCGTGTAACAGATGTTTTGGCTTCAGCTTAAAATCCGAATAACAGATGGATAAAGCATACAAATAAAAAATGGGGTTATTCAGTAAAGAAACCGTGATCAGGAACACCAGTAATCCCGGATAGTGCTGTAACCACTGTCCGGTAAACAACATGCTCAGGTCCATTCCGTTGATCAGGATAAATGTGGCCAGCAAAACATTGCTCAATTTATGTTTCGTTTTTACGGTCAGTAAAAATACGGCCAGGATCAAAGAAATGGTAACGGCTATAATTGCGAAAACACTGATTAAATTAAGGCCTGTCATTTGTTTTTTTAACTTTCCCGGCTAAGTTAAACAATGTTTGCCTATAAAGCCATCGAGGCAGGTATCGAGATACTATCAACTTTTTCCTTAGGGCAGGCAGAGTAAAACGGTTGCTTGCCTTTTTTTTATGGCCTACCTGATTTTTTTTCCGTCCTAGGTACTGTAAATTATGAATAATATGGCTCAATGCTGTTACCTTTACAAAACAGGGGAATAAACGTATTCGTGTAGATTATAAGTCAAATGCAGTTTGAACCGAGTAAAGAGCTAATGCCATTTATCAGGCATTATTTATTATTAGATGCTAACGAGGTGGTAGAGATGACGTACCGTTTGTTTTCTGATGGGCAACCAGGCATAGTCGTTCCGCTGACGGAAAATATGCTGATCAGCACTAGTGATTATCTATTTGGGCAACAGTTGCCATCGATGTTTATTTATGGCCAAATGTCTGTCTACAGGGATCTTAAAATTCAGGGCCAAATGGCTTTGTTGGTTGTTGTATTACGCCCTTTTGCACTCAATTTGTTATTTGGGATGTCTGCTGAGGAGCTAAATGATGGGATATTTCTTCCTACCGATCTCTTCGGGCCTGATGTGATTCCTTTTGAACAAAGGATGGCCAAAAGTAAAAATCTTCGTGAAGTAATTGATACCGTCGAAAGCTTTCTTCTTGAACGTTTCCAAAAGAGCAGCGGATTGAATCATGATCTACTTTTCAGCCTTGAACTCATCAACAGGCATCAGGGGCTTATCAGAATGGAAGACCTACTGAAAGAACTACAAGTAAGTGAACGACAACTGGAAAGACTATATCGCAGGCAGATTGGTGTTTCACCAAAAAAGTTCATGAATATAATCAGGTTCCAGCACTTTTTAAAGATCTTCAGAGATCTTTCGCCAGCACACAAAATGACTACTGCGGTTTATCAAGCTGGTTATTATGATCAATCTCACCTCCATAATTATTTCAAGACAATGACTGGTATTACACCGATGGAATACCAATTAAAAGTAAATAAACTTGCTATTAATTTTATGCGGTTTTAAGACTGAATGTTCACTTCCAACTCTATCGGTTTATATTCATATGCATAGGGTTGTCGGAATTTTCCAATTATTGTTGAATGCCGAGGGATAATTTTGTGTCATGAAAAAAATAAAAATAGCTACTGCACAGTTTGAAAACAGAAGTGGCGACAAGGAATACAATCTTAAAATGATTGAACAGCTTTCCGAGCAGGCTGCAAAAACCGGAGCTGATGTTATCAGTTTCCATGAATGTTCGATCACAGGTTATACGTTTGCAAGGAACCTTAGCTATGAGCAAATGTTAGCGCTTAGTGAAAACATACCAAATGGACCGAGCGTAGCTGCGCTGATTGGATTTGCAAAGAAATATGGAATTGTTATTCTAGCAGGTCTGTTTGAGAAGGATGAGAATGATGACCTCTATAAGGCATATGTATGTGTGGATGGAAATGGCTTAATCTCTAGTCACCGTAAGTTACACCCATTTATTAATCCCTATATTAAACCAGGCTCTGCTTATACCGTATTTGAATTGCTAGGCTGGAAATGTGGGATTTTAATTTGCTACGATAACAACATCATTGAGAATGTGAGAGCGACAAGACTTTTAGGAGCCCAGGTGATTTTTATGCCACATGTAACGATGTGTACGCCATCAAGCAGGCCTGGGGCGGGATTTGTTGATGCTAGCCTGTGGAAGGATAAAAATGCGAACGCCCAGTTACTGAAGGAAGAGTTTAATGGTGATAAAGGCAGGAAATGGTTAATGAAGTGGTTGCCTGCAAGAGCGTATGATAATGCTGTTTACGTTGTTTTTTCAAATCCTATTGGAATGGATGACGATCAGTTGAAAAATGGTTGTTCGATGATTTTGGATCCGTTTGGTGAGATCATAGCGGAATGTACCTCTTTAGACAATGAAATTTCAGTTGCGGAATTAGATCCTGAAAAACTTACCGATGCAGGTGGCTCAAGGTACATAATGGCCAGAAGACCTGAGCTATATGCGGATATCATAGGAAAAGATCATAAAAGTGAGCATAAAGTTTCATGGCTAAAATAAATTATAATTTTATGTAAATGGCTGTAGAAAGCACGAAACCAAATATACCGAAAGTAACGAAGATTGGTGGCTGATATCTAAAGGTACGGACGGTTTAAAAGGGATCTGAATTTTGGAGAATTTATTTATTGCTGGAGTGGCGCATCTGGAGTAAACATTTTGATGCTTTATTAGGTCCGGCCTGCGCGAGAATAACGCCGGATTTTTTGCAATTAGCCATCCTAAGAGATAATTTATTGCATACATGAATATAAGTGACAGGAGAGTTTAATGAAATAAATCTCCTTAGGACGTCGTCATTTCGAGCGGACCCGATAGCTATCGGATGCAACGCGGTCGAGAACCCGAAGGCCCAGCGAAGTTAAATCTATTTTCCATTTTAATTTGGCCATAGATCTCTCCATTTCGCGATGCACCAGTCGAGATGACGACATTCCTGTGGAGGCATGTCAGTGGTAGCTCTCAAAAGAACTATTTAAATAAAACCACAGACATTTCGATAAGTTCAATATAACAGTTTTTACAATACTTTAAGATTTAATAAACGCTAAAATATCGTTATTAATGGTTTCTGCCTCTGTTGTTGGCATACCATGAGGAAAACCCGGATAAGAGATCAGTTTTCCGTTTTGCAGCAGTTTTGCCGCTCTTGGTGCCTGGTTGAAAGGAACGATCTGGTCGTCTTCTCCATGCAATACCAATACCGGAATTTCCACACTTTTCAGGTCTTCTGTAAAATCTGATTCCGAAAATGCTTTGATTCCCTCATAATGCGCCAATACAGAACCCATCATGCCCTGGCGCCACCAGTTGTGTTTAATTCCTTCCTGAACTGTTTTGCCATCGCGATTCCAGCCGTAAAATGCTACTGGGAAATCGTAGAAATATTGTGCTCTGGTAAAGCCGGTGCCCTGACGGATTTCATCAAATATCGCCAATGGCACGCCTTCCGGATTGCTTTCGTTTTGGATCATGATCGGCGTTACGGCACTGATTAAAACTGCTTTTGCAACGCGGCCTTTTCCATGTTTTGCAACGTAACGGATTACTTCACCACCACCGGTTGAGTGGCCAATGTGAATCGCATCTTTCAGGTCGAGTGCTGCTGTTAGTTCTGCAATATCGGCTACATAGGTATCCATATCATTACCATTAGCACTTTGACCTGAGCGGCCATGTCCACGGCGGTCATGTGCAATCACCCGATATCCCTGTTTCAGGAAAAACATCATTTGGGTATCCCAGTCATCCCCAGATAATGGCCATCCATGATGAAAAACGATTGGTTGTCCTGTTCCCCAATCTTTGTAATAAATTTCAGTTCCGTCTTTTACTTTGATCGTACTCATAGCTTTTTTATGATTAATTTTAATTGTTTAAAGCAGTTTTTGCGAATTACCCAAAACTAATAATTGATGTCGAGATGATCACTAAACTGTATGTTAAGTTTCGTGCTTCCAATATTACAATTTGTGATCCATTTTATTAAGTATTTGGTTTTTAGGTATTTATTGTTTGTTTGTTGGTTTTTCATTTGCGCTATTTCGTTAATTTACGTTACTTGTTTGGTGGAATCGATTTTTCTGAATAATTTTTGATTATGCTTTAACGGAGATAATTGTATGGATTAAACCAACAAACTGGCGCATTAGTTTCTGGTCTTATCATATTACCAGTTTCTTGTTTGCTTAGCAGATTTCAGCGGCTATTCAAGGTAAAATCACGTCATATCGTTAGTTGTTTTGTTGAAACAACAATCCTTTAAAGCTTAAATAACTGGTTATTTGTTGATTATATTTATGGTTTATTCTTTGTGAGAGAAAACGCTATGCATTACACCCTTCTTCAGTTTCTTATTTTACTTTCAGTAGCTTTCCTATTAATCATGTTGGCACAAAAGGTAAAAATTTCCTATCCCATATTTTTAGTGCTGGCGGGTTTGGGCATAAGTTATATTCCAGGTATTCCTGCCATGTCGATTGATCCAGAAGTGATCTTCCTGATCTTTTTACCGCCTTTACTTTATGAGGCTGCCTGGTATACTTCGTGGAACGATTTCTGGCGTTGGCGAAGACCAATCAGTTTGCTGGCTTTTGGTTTGGTCATCATTACTTCACTGGCCGTGGCATTTTTAAGTTCTTCCATGATCCCTGGTTTTACGTTGGCTATGGGCTTTTTACTGGGAGGAATTGTATCGCCTCCAGATGCTATTGCAGCCACATCGGTACTCAAAAATATAAAGGTTCCCAAGCGGATCACCACGATATTGGAGGGCGAAAGTTTGGTTAACGACGCATCCAGTTTAATTGTACTCCGCTTTGCATTGGCTGCGGTGATTACGGGGCAGTTTTCACTTTCAAATGCGGCTGGCGATTTTTTCTTAAGTACCATAATGGGAATTGTGATCGGTTTGGCCATTGCGCACTTGTTGTACCTGATCCACCGGTTTTTACCCACCACGCCAAGCATCGATGCCGCCATTACTTTAATTTCGCCTTATTTTATGTATCTGGCAGCAGAACAATTCCATTTTTCGGGCGTTATGGCTGTGGTTAGCGGTGGTTTGTTCTTATCTTATCGTTCGCACGAAATTTTTGTAGATGGGCAAAGTAGGCTGCAGGCCATCAATGTTTGGGCAACACTGACCATTATCCTTAATGCTTTGGTATTTATTTTGATCGGATTGGAATTACCTATCATTATGGCTGGTTTAGAAGGCTATTCGCTTTGGGAAGCCTGTAGTTATGGCCTGATTATTAGTGCGCTCGTTATCGTGCTGCGCATTGCATGGATTTATCCGGTAGCCTTTGTTCCTAGATGGTTATTTAAGAAAGTGAGGGTGCGGGAGGCTCATCCCGGGTGGAAAGGGCCGTTGATTATTGGTTGGGCAGGAATGCGGGGCGTAGTTTCATTGGCTGCTGCACTTTCATTACCGCTTACCACTGCAGCCCACATTAATTTCCCACACCGCAACCTGATCATATTTATCACATTTGTGGTTATTTTGGTTACGCTGGTTTTTCAGGGGCTTACTTTGCCTTACATCATCAAGATGATTCATATTGAAGAAATTGATCCGTTGGTGCCCGATGAACAACAGGAAGCCAGCATTAAACTCCGTCTTTTACAGGTTTCTTTAAACCGATTAGAAGAAAAGTACGCTGAAGAGACTGAGGGGATAGCTTTAGTAAAAGGCTTGAAAAATGAACTGGAAAACAGTTTAAACCATGCATCCAGAAGGTTAGAGTCGATGGAGTGCGAAGCAATCGAAAATGCCGAAATGGAAGTGTATAATCATATTTTAAAAGATATTTATCACATACAGCGGCAAGAGCTGCATAAAATCCGCAGGGAAAAAGGATTTAGCGATGAGGTAATTAGAAAACAGGAAATGCAGATTGATTTATCAGATACTAAAATTCCTCATGTCAAAGGAGCCTTAAAAAAATAGATTATTTCAATTTGCGCTAATTAAATGAAGCTATTTAACAAATTCGAATTTTATTCCTAATTTTTTAATTTTCGAATTTAACGTAGTTGATGGGATATTCAGGATTTCTGCCGCTCCACCAGCTCCAAAAACCTTTCCTTTGCACATTTTCAAAATGTTCAATATATGTTCCCGTTCCATTTCTTCCATTGTTTTGATTTTGAAGTGATTATCGCCGGAAAAACTTGTAGTGGGTGCCGAATTGGGAAGGTCAATTTTAGTGATCGTTTCTCCTTCGGTTAACAACATCGTTCTTTCAATTAAGTGTTCCAACTCTCTGATATTTCCAGGCCAGTCGTATACCTGTAATTCGTGCAGGGCTTCAGTAGAGATTCCAGTCACAGCAGATGAACTTTTTTTGCCGTATTTATAAATGAAGTAGTTCGCCAGCGCCGGAATATCTTCCTTACGTTGCCTTAAGGCAGGCAATTCAATAGGGAAAACATTTAACCGGTAATATAAATCCAGGCGGAACCTACCTTCAGATACTTCTTTTTCAAGGTTCCGGTTGGTGGCGGTTATAATCCTGACATTTATCTTTTTAGTATAATTTCCGCCTAAACGCTCGATTTCTTTTTCCTGAAGCACCCTTAATAATTTTACCTGTGCCTCTAATGGGAGTTCGCCTATCTCATCTAAAAAGATCGAACCGCCATCTGCCTGTTCAAATTTACCGATCCGTTTTTCGTTCGCACCTGTAAACGCACCTTTTTCATGTCCGAAAAGCTCTGATTCAATTAAGGATAAAGGTAATGCTGCACAGTTTACGGTAATTAATGGTTTATTTTTACGGGGAGATAATTTATGGATAGTCTGGGCGATTTTTTCTTTACCGGTACCACTTTCTCCCAGAATCAATACCGAAGTATCATCTGGAGCGACCAGTTCTAATTTTTTGAAAGCCGCATGTAATAAGGTGCTATTCCCGATAATGCCATGAAAATCTTTCGGAATTTCAAGGGTCTCTTTTTTAACAATCGGTTCTTCAACTGCAGGTAAGTTTGGTGCAGGAACTTCTATGGCAATATCCTTTCCGTAAATAACCTGGTCTAAAACCAGCTCCAGGCTTTTCTTAAACTGATTAATAACTCCGGTATGCACTTTTGTATATAAATCAGAAAGGTGATTGAAGAAAACGAACTGGAAAAACTCGCCATTCCTGTCAATTTCGGTAACCAGGGCAGATTCAAATTGGTAATGATCAGAAAGGGCTTGTACCCACGGGCTGTCCATCCTTAGTTTTCTAAAGTCATAACCGTTAAAAATCGATTTTCCATTATGAACAAGCGCAGTGCTGTTCCATATCTTAAAATCGCGATTAGAAACTTTAATGTCTTTCAATAAAGTTTCATTATTGAGCGTGGTAAATTTGCCATCAGGCGAACGCATGATATTGATGTCTTTTGTAGTTGTCCGGGGATTTGATTTGGTGATCCAAAGGAAATCGAAAGGTACAACCGGATGCAAAACAGTACTGATTTGTTTCAACCGTTCCGAAATCGGTTCCTGCTTTTCTACAATATATTCAATTTGTTTGTGTAACGATGGCGCTGTATGTTGATTGTACTTTAAATTTTGCTCGTGCCTGTAACGGGCAATATCCAGCATCACCATCAGGTCTTTCTCCCGAAAAGGCTTTACCAGGAAACCGTGTGGTAAGGTTGCTTTGGCGGCCTCCAGAATTCCCTGGTTGGTATTTGCGGAAATATAAATAAATGGAATTCCTATTTCGGTAAGTTGCCCGGCTAAATCAATTCCTGTTTTGTCGCCCTGCAAAAAGATATCCAATAATATCCAGTCGGGTTCTTTAGTCGCGATTAACTCAAGCGCCTTTACCACCGATGGTGCTATCCCGCACACTTTATAGCCTGCTTTTTCGAGCATGATCCTCAGATCGTTGGCTACAATAAATTCATCTTCTACAATTAAGATTTTCTGTTTCATTTTCTATTTCAGGCGGGCATAATGTAAAAACCAGTAACCAACAAAGGCTTTGAACAGATCAAATACAGTCATTTCAAGTCAAGAAAAATACCAATCCTTAAGTTTTTGTATATCAGTGGTTTGTTGTGCTGGTCCTTCTTTGAAATTCATGATATATCGTCATTTTACTAAATGTCATTAACGTTTTATATTCAGCTTTTTAATTTTAGAATTTAATGTTGTTGCGGGGATGCCCAAGAGCTCGGCCGCACCACCGCTGCCTGCAACCTTTCCTTTACAACGCTCTAAAACCCTGATGATATGATCTCTTTCGTTGTCGATAATTGTTTTTATTCCATTTTGGGTGAGGGGCTCCTCATTTTTAATTCCAAGCTCCAAATGATCTGGATTAAGTTTTCCATTCGATGAAAGCAGTATACTCCTCAGCATCACATGTTCCAATTCTCTGATATTGCCTGGCCAATCATACAACATCAGCCGATCCATAAAATCAGCGGGAATTTCAGAAATGTTTTTTCCTAATGCCTTTGCATGTTTCTGAACAAAATATTCAGCCAATAGTGGGATGTCTGTTTTTCGTCGGCAAAGCGGAGGGACGTGTATTGGAAAAACATTAAGACGATAGAAAAGATCAAGCCTGAACCTGCCTTTTGCGATCTCTTTCTCCAGATTGAGGTTTGTTGCCGCGATTATTCTTAAATCGACTTTAATAGGTTGTTTACCGCCAATCCGCTCAATTTCTTTCTCCTGCAACGCACGGAGAAGTTTTGCCTGAAGGTCGAAAGGCATTTCTCCGATTTCATCAAGAAAGATGGTGCCTCCATTCGCCTCCTCAAATTTGCCGATTCTGGTGTTCACAGCCCCTGTAAATGAACCTTTTTCGTGACCAAATAAAATAGATTCAATCAAATCGGCTGGTAGAGCAGCGCAATTTACGGCCACCATCGGTTTTGTGTTTCGATGCGATAGACGGTGAATGCTCTTGGCAATTTCCTCTTTTCCTGTTCCGCTATCTCCGGTAATCAATACCGAAGTGTCGGTTGGTGCAACAATCTTGATCTTATCTAAAACACTCAATAAAGCCGTGCTTTTACCGATAATATTTTCAAAATCTCTTTTAGCTAAAGGATAGTCGCTTTCCTGATGTAAGACTGATTCTGTTCCGGCTTTTTCAAGTTCTATAATATGCGCCAATTTTTTCTCTAAGGTGCCTGATAAAAAATTAAGCAGCTCCATGTGGGCGGGCTGGTAAATATTTTCGGTTCTGCTGTAAAATGAGAAGCTGATTTGATCTCCATTTTCGAGGTAGAAGGTTTTAACCAGATTGGAATAAAGATGATAGGTGGTGGCGATTAAGTTTTTCATTGGAGCGGCCCTTTTAACCTCTTCAAAATCATCACCAATGTAAATGGCATCAGCGGTGGTTTCTGGTACCAGTTGATTGATGGTATTGTATTCTGCCTTGCTTAAACCTGTATATTTTAAAAACTCGTTTGCGGTAAATAAATCATACTGATTAAAGTTTTTTCTAGTGATTCCAATTTCGTTATATCGTTTTCCATCTTTCCCAATACCCGAAAGTGCAATAAAATCAAAAGGGATGTAAGGTTGAAAGGCACTTGCGATAGCTAATATTTTCTTTTGCCAGGTTAAGGATTTCATTGAAATATCTACAATAAAATCCTGCATAAAGCGCTCGCTGCTCATTTTCATGTTAATGCTGTTTTCCATGCGGTACCTGGCAATATCGATGCTTAATAAAATATCGCGGTCACGGTAAGGCTTAACAATAAATCCATAAGGGCAGGTAGACTTTGCAGCCTCCAGCACTTTCTCATTCGAATTTGCGGAGACATAAATAAAAGGGATTTGACTTTTCATTAAGTCATGCGCCAGATCAATGCCGGTTAACCTGCCTTTTAAGTAAATATCCAAAAGAACCAGGTCTACCTGATGTTTTTCCAATAAGACCTGTGCATTTTTTACAGAATCAGCAATGCCAACAACCTGGTAGCCGGCACGTTGCAAAATCATCTGTAAATCGTGCGCAACGATAAACTCATCTTCAACGATTAGAATTTTTTCAGTCTTCATCTCTAATTAATCTTTCAACAGGAATAAATCTTCATTTTTGTTTATAAAAGTCAGGCTTAAGGAGACACCGTCTTTGCTTTCCATCGAGAAAATGCCATCAATTTGGGCACTTAGTCCCTTCATCAAAATAATGCCCAGTGTGTTGCTCTGTTCATAATCAAAGTCGGCGGGTAAACCAATGCCATTATCCTTAATAAACAGTTGGTAATGATCTCCTTGATATTCTTTTAGGGTAATGCTCACTTTTCCGCCATGCCTATCAGGGAAAGCATATTTGAAAATATTGGTAATCGCCTCGTTAATAATTAAGCCAAGTGGAACAGCTTTCGAAATATCCAGTTCGAGGTTTAAAATGTCTAATTCAAAGCTGATCTTTTTATCGTCGTTCAGGCTTTCCTTTAAATATTCAACCAATTCTACAATGTAAGGCCGAATGTTGATGGTAGCCAGATTTTCTGTTTGATAGAGCTTTTGATGAATCAACGCAATACTTTTCAAACGGTGTTGACTTTCTTTTATGGCCTCAATTGCCGATAAATCTTCCAGGTAATAACTTTGGCTGTTTAGTAAGCTCATTGTTAATTGCAGGTTATTTTTAACCCGATGGTGTACTTCCTTAATTAAGCTTTCTTTCTCTTCAATTAAATTATTTTTTTGTTGAATATTTAATTCAAGTTCGGCGTAGGCAAGATCTATATCTGCTTTTTTCCTGACTAAAGTATCATGAAGTTTCTTTTTCAACCGAAATCTGCCATAGATTAAAACAAGCACGATAGTTAAAAAAGCCAATCCGGCGATAGTGGCATTTTTGATCCATTGAATGCGGTTAAGTTCCTGACTTTGTAATTGTGATTTCTTTCTGAGGATTTCATTCTCATTTTCCTTTTGCGAAGCCTGGAATTCGATCTTCAGTCGCTCAATGGTGTTTAAATTCTCCTGGCTCAGCATAGAATCTCTAAGCTTATGAAAGGTTTGCAGGTGAACAATAGCCTCTGCCGGACGATCTGTAGATACATCTATTTTGTAAAGAATTTCATTTAACCTGATCTGCCTTGGTAAGGTCATGCTGATCTGGTTTTCTCTTGCTTTTTCTGCAAATTGTAAAGCAAGTCCGTATTTGTTCTGGGCAAAGTAAAATTCGCTTACAGAGAAGAAAACTGAAGTTTGGAAAGTGTTGGAATATGTTTTTAATGTAGCATCTTCCAGCAGTTTATCGAAATATTGTTTAGCCAGATCGTACTTTTTTAATGCAGCATAACACTCGCCAAATGCCAGAAATATAAAATACTCGTGTCCGCTGGAGGGATTATTTACTTCTTTCCATGTTTTTTGCAGTATGGCCAGCGCTTTTTTGGCTTCTCCCAGTTTGATCATTTGACTTGTAATGGCATAAGCAGTAACAAAGCGGAAAGGATCTTTTTTATCGTTACCATCAAGGGTTTTACGGTACCAGGCAATACTTTCTTTAGCTTTACCCATAGCCTCATAGGCAGAACCTACTCTGTTTAAGTAGGTGCCGAGTACCTCCTCATGACTGCTTTGAGCCGTTTTTACACTCAGTAAAGCATAATTTAAGGCCTTGCTCAGTTCTCCTTTACGTTCGTAAACTGCCGAAAGTAAATCGTAAGCCATTGGGAGGTCAGGGAGTTTAAATTTTTTATCCAGTGCTATAACCTCAAAAAGCTCTTTTATCGATAAATCAAATTTTTCTTCCTCTAAATGAAAGTCGGCCATTGTTTTCAGGAGCGTTGCTTCTCTGTATTTTTCCTGGAAAGAGGTGCCGATTTCTTTGTATAAGGCATGTGCAGTGGCGGCCCGGTTATAAAATGTTCTGTTTTTATAGTCCGAAACGGTATCGGGAACATTAACGTAATATGCATACCATGCGCTGGCTTCAAAACGTTTATTGCCCGTTTTTTTTGCAACAGCAATTGCCTTTTCGTAGGTGAGTGCCTGCTGCACCCGCAAATGTTTTTTGTTTAAATACCGGGCATAAAGCATCAGTGTTCGAAATTCCCAGTTTAACGATTGGAGCTGCATGCTTAAGGTGCGTGCTTTTTCCAGGTAAGGTAATGCCTTTGCTAAATTTGCTGGTTGGTTTTCTTGTTGATTAATGAAATGATTGGCAATTTTGATCAGGTATTTAACCCGGTTTGTATCAGGCTCAGTATCTGAAAGAAGTTTGTTTAGCGTTTGCAGCGAATCTTTAGCATTTATATTGTTTACCTGATTTCTGGCTGAACTGTTATTGCTCTTAATGAGAATTAAAATAAAAGAACCAAGTACAACAAAGAAAACCACCATTTTATTGATGTGCTTTACTGTTCCGGCTTTTTTAAGCAATCTATTTAATTCGATCATCAATTTTACTTATTCAGGATGTGCTCCCGTTTAATTTTAAATTTTTTAATTTTTGAGTTAAGCGTCGTAGGCGGGATGTGTAACATTTCGGCAGCCCCACCAACGCCTGATATTTTGCCCTTACAATGTTTTAATATTGATAAGATATGGTCTCGCTCGTTTTCGTGAATGCTCTTGATTTTTTGCTCTTCCGAACTGTTAATGGCTTCATTTCTATCTATTTTAGGCAGGTGGATCTCTTTTAGTATGTTGCCCGATGTTAATAGTATGCTGCGCTCAATCAGGTGCTCCAGCTCCCTTACATTTCCTGGCCAGGGGTAGAGCATCAGTTTGTTCAAGGCGCTTTTGGAAATGGCGTTTACCTGCCGGCCGGTTTTTTTGGAAAGGCGTTCAATGAAGAAGGCTGTTAGATGCGGGATGTCATCCAACCGATCCCGTAACGGCGGAATTGAAATTGGAAATACGTTTAACCTGTAAAAGAGATCACTCCTGAAATTTCCTTTTTCTATCTCTTTTAACAGATTCCTGTTGGTGGCAGCTATAATTCTAACATTTGTTTTAATTACCCCCTTACCACCAATCCTTTCTATTTCCTTTTCCTGTAGTGCTCTAAGTAGTTTCACCTGAAGGTCTAACGAGAGCTCGCCAATTTCATCCAAAAACAGCGTGCCGTTATGGGCCAGTTCGAATTTTCCGATCCGCCGTTCTGTTGCGCCTGTAAAGCTGCCTTTTTCATGTCCGAAAAGTTCGCTTTCGGCCAGGCTAGCGGGGATTGCGGCACAATTGATTTTAACCATCAGTTCATTGTGGCGAAGTGATGAATTGTGTAAAGCCCTTGCGATGAGTTCTTTTCCAGTTCCTGTTTCTCCAATAATCAATACAGTACTATCAGTGGCTGACACGGCATCTACCAGGTGAAAAATGCTTTTTAACGATTCGCTTTGCCCGATGATCTCCGTATGGTTGTATTTATGTTGGATCTCTTCTTTCAGGTAACTTTTCTCATCTTCTAATTTTTGTTTGTATTGGTTGATTTCTGCAAGTTGCAGTTCAATTTTTTCATTGGCCAGGATATTCGATATGGCTATTGAAATTTGTAGCGAAATGCCCTGAAGTAAATCAAAATAAATATTCGATAATGAGTTTGCATTTTTAATATATAGGTAAAAGAAACCAATACAGCCCGATCTGTCGACCATTTTGAGCCCAATCATTTCTTTAATGCCTTTATTATGCCAAAATTCCAGCCAGGCGGGCGCATCATCCCACCTTAAAACTTCTTCAACATTGAAAACAGTTGGTTTTTCCGATGAAATTATCGCCCTGCACATACCGTCATCGAGTGTGTATTTCTTAGATGATTCTGGCGCTATACCTGTAGTTTTAAGGAAATCTTCTTTTTGGTTGTAGATAAAAGCACTATGTGTTTCCTGGTCATCATTAATTAAACAGATGACGAAATCATCAAAATCAAATAGTTTTTTTAGCTTTTGATCGATGACATCAAAGAGATCGAGTTTGTTGCGGATAGAGGCAATGGAATTGCTTAACGATAGCAAAACTGCATTTTCCCTTTCTTTTTGTTCAAGTTTTTTAAATAAGCGTGCATTTTCGATTTCAAGTGCTGCCGCTCCATCAATATTTAAGGTGGCATGTTCTTGATTTTGAATTTCAGATAAATTGCCCTTGCTTTCCATGTTGCTAAAGTAAGGTTTATAATTTTAATTAATGATTTTTTGTTCGTTAAATTGGTAGCGAAATTTCGTTAGTTGTTTTTATTTTGTATTGATTTTTAATGTGTTATATTGATTTTTTATTTTGATATATTTTTTTTGTTTTTCGTTATTATGCAGGTGATCAATTAATTTATCCCGCAGATTTAGGAGATTTCCGCAGAATCATATCTAATATCTGTGCAATAATCCTGCGCATCGTCCTGCTGAACTTGTTTCAGCATCTTTCCAATCAAATCGTCATGGCTGAATAGGCCCTGATCCCGAATCTTCGAAACAGGATGACGATCCGATGAGAACGAATGCACTGTGGACGGCGCTTTCTAATAAAACAGCTGTTAAACCAGTTGATTATGCACCCAACTTTGTGCGCTCAGTGCATTTCCTTCATTTTCTCTGTGGTTAAAAAACAAGTTTTGATTTAAGTACCCTTTGCGGTAAAACAAAACATAAAATTCGTAAATCAACGATATATGGTTAATCATATTTTATGTTTTTTTGTGTAAGTTATTGATTTGTAGTTGTTTGTTTGGTGGTATGTTTCTTGGAACAGTGAAGGAAACAAAAAATATTTAATTATGAAACCATCACCAGACTTATTATCTCCAGAAAACCACGCATTGGTATTAATCGATTTTGAAGGACAAATGGCTTTTGCGACCAAAAGTATCTCTATTACCGAACTTCGTACCAATGTGGCCATTATCTGTGGTGCATCTAAAATTTTTAACGTACCCACTATCGTAACCACGGTTGCTGAAGAATCGTTCGCTGGCCCTGTTTTTCCAGAGATTGAAGAATTTTATCCCCAGGCTACCTCAAATTATATCGATAGAACTTCGATGAATACCTGGGAAGATGAACCGGCTTACAAAGCAATCACTGCAACCGGAAAAAAGAAACTTGTATTGGCCGGTCTTTGGACAGGTGTTTGTATCGTTGGTCCGGCTTTATCGGCCTTATCAGAAGGTTTTGACGTTTTCGTAATTACTGATGCCTGCGGAGATGTAAGCAATGAGGCACACGAGCGTGCAGTTCAACGAATGGTGCATGCAGGTGTAAAACCGGTAACTTCTGTTCAGTACATCCTTGAACTTCAAAGAGATTGGGCCAGAACAGAAACTTACGAACCTGTAACCACTTTAATGAAAAAATATGGCGCAGGTTATGGCATAGGCATACAGTATGCACACAAAATGATAAAACACTAATCCTCATTTATATAAAATGAGAACTGATTATCCCCATTTGGCATTCGTTGTTGCAATCTGTTTTTGCTTATCAACAACAGTGGCTTTCGCCCAAGGCGTTAAGCTTATGCGCTACGATGAGGATTATAGCAATTTGAAAGATTCGGACAGGAACTTTTATAACACTTTTAAGTTCCTGCCGCTTTCGGTAAACAAAAAAGTATACCTCAGTTTTGGTGGTGAGATCAGGGAGGAATATGGAGGGAAAATCAACGAAGATTGGATCAAAGACCAGGGTTTTAATTATTCTTTTTTACAGCGCTATTCGCTTTATGCCGATTTAAATATTGGTAAAAGACTGCGGTTTTTCGCCCAGCTAAACAGTGCGCTTGAAAACGGTAGTAAATATGGACCATCTCCGGTTGATGAAGACCAGCTTGCCGTTCAAAATCTTTTCGCAGAATATAGGATACTTAAAGATTCGTTAAATAAATTAACGGTTCGGGTGGGCCGGCAGGAAATTAATTACGGTTCGGGCCGGTTAATTTCTGTGCGGGAGGGAACTACGGTGCGGCAATACTTTACAGGAGCCAAGCTGATGTATGTAACACCACGGTTTTCGTTAGATGCATTTGTTTTAGAAGCCGATGAAGTTAATTTTGGGGTATTCGATAATCGCCCCAGCCATCAGGCCAATCTTTGGGGTGCTTATTCCAACCTCAATATCCGGAAAGGTGGAAACTTCGATTTCTATTATTTAGGTATCAGGCGTGATGATGCTGAATTTGAAGAGGGTATAGCAAAAGAAGTGCGGCATACAGTAGCTACCCGGTATTGGAAAAGTGGCGGGGGTTTTATCTATAATGTAGAAGCGGCGTATCAGTTTGGTAGGTTTGGAAATGGCAATATCGATGCCTGGACGATGGCTATTGAATTGGGTTATACTTTCGAGCAAACCAGGTTTAAGCCATCCATCAACCTTCGGAATGATTATATTTCAGGCGACCAGAAGGCAGGGGATGGAAAGCTACAGACCTTTAACCCTTTATATCCGAAAGGAGGATATTTTGGCTTTAACCCACTCATAGGACCATCGAATTTAATTGATCTGCATCCATACTTAACACTAGCCTTAACTGATAAATTAAGCGTTCAGGCGGATGTTGTTTTCAACTGGAGGTATTCCACAAATGATGGCATTTATCGCCCGAGCGGAAATTATAACACAGCAGGTTCCCTTTCTAATCACCGCTTTATCGGTACCACTTATCTGCTAAGTGCAGATTATAAAGTCAATAACAACCTTTCATTTAGTTGTGGGGGACAATATTTCAGGGTAGGTGATTTTATAAAAGATATCGTACCACTCTGGGACAATTCAAAGTTTTTTAATGCTCAGGTATCATACAAATTTTAAACAATAAGAAAATGAAAAATAACTTCACTAAACAATTAATAACAACTATCCAAAACTTCAGGCTGGCCATTATCATATTTGCTGTATTTGTTACAGGAACAGCATTTGCACAAAGCACCACCGCAATAGGAACGGCTAAAGTTTGGGGCACAGTAGATGGAGTGGCCATCGAAGGTGTTGTTCAGGGACCATCGGCGCAGGTTAGCGATTTACAGATTGCCTGTGTTTTCGAATACACCGAAGGAGATATTTTTAATTCGCCACCCGCACTTCCGCCAGCTTTAAATGGTTTGGTACACCTAGATCAGGATATGAAAGGTTTAATCACCGAAATCCGCAAAAGCGGGAAGTTTTTGGGTCACGCTAACGAAACCATTTTAATTTCTCCACCAAAGGGCACCATAGGTGGCAAACGCCTGCTTTTAATCGGTCTTGGCGATCGGAATAAATTTACACCAGAACTGATGACCGGAGTAGGCAGCATTGCCATGAGAGAAGCGCTTAAATTGGGTGTAAACAATTTTTCTTTTGCAAGTGACTTGAAAGATGCAGGGATCGATTCGCCAACGGCATTGGTTGCCGGTAATGTTGTAAAAGGCATTTTCGAAGCCTACAGAACCCAAACCTGGTTAAAAGCAAAGAACATGGCAACCTTTAATCCAGTAGCGAAAGTCATCCTTTTAGCAGGGCCGGCATTTTTTACCACCGCCGGAGAAGGCATTCAGGAAGCAATTGCTGCCATTAAAAACTAAGATCTTAAAACCTAAATAGAAGATACCATGACTGCAGATATCATTTTATTCAATGGTAAGGTTCATACCATTGCGAAGCAAAAGGAAGAAATAACAGCTGTTGCCATTAAAGATGGCAAGTTTATCGCCGTTGGTCGTGATAGCGACATCATGAATTTTTCAGGTTCTGCAACTAGGCTGATTGATCTTGGCAAAAAACGGGTAGTCCCTGGGATTAACGACTCACATATCCATTTAATCCGTGGTGGGTTAAATTTCAATCTGGAATTACGCTGGGATGGTGTTCCATCACTGGCCGATGCCTTGCGGATGCTTAAGGAGCAGGTAGATATTACACCGTCTCCACAATGGGTGCGCGTAGTTGGAGGCTGGTCTGAATTTCAGTTTGCCGAAAGAAGGATGCCTACACTCGAAGAGATAAATGCCATTGCGCCTGAAACGCCTGTGTTTATTCTGCATTTATACGACCGTGCTTTTATGAACCGCGCCGCACTTAAAGCCGTTGGATATACCAAAGATACGCCTGCGCCTCCAGGCGGAGAAATCCAGAGAGATGCCAATGGGGAACCTACCGGATTGATTATCGCGAGCCCGAATGCGATGATTTTATATTCTACACTGGCAAAAGGGCCAAAACTTTCTTACGAACATCAGGTAAATTCTACCCGTCATTTTATGACAGAACTGAACCGTTTCGGTATTACCAGTGTAATTGACGCTGGTGGAGGTTTTCAAAATTTCCCTGACGATTATAAAGTCGTAAACGAATTGAATGAGCAAAAACAACTTACTGTTCGTATTGCTTATAACTTGTTTACCCAACGCCCAAAACAGGAATTTGAAGATTTTGACAATTGGACCAATACCGTAAAACTTTATCAGGGAGATGATATGTACCGTCATAACGGAGCAGGCGAGATGCTGGTTTTCTCGGCAGCCGATTTCGAAGATTTTCTTCAGCCACGGCCAGACCTCTCCGATAATATGGAACCCGAATTGGAACGTGTGGTGCGTTTACTGGTCGAAAAAAGATGGCCCTTCAGGCTTCACGCCACTTATAATGAGAGTATCAGCCGCTTTCTAAATGTTTTCGAAAAAGTAAATAGAGATATTCCTTTTGCAGGTTTGCCCTGGATTTTTGATCATGCTGAAACCATCGACGAACGGAACATTGAACGTGTAAAAGCTTTAGGGGGCGGTATAGCGATCCAGAGCAGGATGGCTTATCAGGGCGAATATTTTACTGAAAGATATGGTGCAAATGCTGCCTTACAAACGCCGCCGGTAAAAAAGATGCTCGAAATGGAAGTTCCTGTTGGCGGAGGCTCTGATGCCACACGCGTAAGCAGTTACAATCCATGGGTTTCGATGTTTTGGTTAACTGCCGGTAAAACAGTTGGTGGCTTAAAAATCTACAGCGAAGAAACCGTTTTATCAAGAGAAACTGCTTTAGAACTGTACACCAGGGGCAGCGCCTGGTTTTCGAACGAACAACAAAAAAAAGGCGATATCGAAGTAGGCATGCTTGCAGATTTAGCCGTTTTAAATCACGATTACTTCGAGGTTGCCGATGAGCAGATCAAAAGTATCGAATCTGATTTAACCCTAGTTGATGGCAAAATTGTGTATGCCAAAGGTGATTTCTCTTCTTTTTCTCCGCCAAAAATCCCGATTCTGCCCGATTGGTCGCCAACTAAGAGCTATAACGGATACTATTCTCCGGCTACTCACAAAACAAATCAGCAGGGAAAAACAAAAGCTGCAAATGGAACCGATTCGGTTTTATCGATGGTGCATTCTTGCGTGGGTAGCTGTAATGTGCACAATCACAACCATGATGCGGTAAGAACAAGTAACCTTCCTGTAAACAATTACACCGCATTTTGGGGTGCATTGGGTTGCTCATGCTTTGCTTTTTAAACTATGGAAAATATCATCAAATACCTGTTATATTCTGATTTGGGATCATACCTTAACAATTGGGCGATACTGATTTTCAGGGTGCTGCTCATGCTCGAACTCTTCAGGGTTCATGGAATGAAAAAGTTCCGTGTTCAAAATGGAGAGAAGGAGCATGTGCCTAATCCCCTGGGGCTGCCCGATAAACTGAATGGTTTAGTGGCTACATTTTCTGATACCGTTGTGCCATTTCTCGTTGCCATAGGTGTTGGAACCAGGCTGTTCCTTCTGCCATCTATAGGCGTAACGGCCATCGGGTACTTTGTAGTGCACAGAAAAGATTCAGTTGAGGTACGCGATGTGCCTTACATGTATACACTAGCCATGCTCTTTTTATGGGTAATTGGACCTGGCACTATTTCAATAGATCATTATTTATTCAATACACTTTTTAATTAAAAAACATTAAATCACAAATTATGGAAGCTAAAATTGGAATCAGCGCAGAAAACCTTGCAGAAGTTGCACATTCATTGAGCAAAATTCTTGCAGATGAGTACGTTTTATACACCAAAACGCGCAAAGCACATTGGAATGTAGAAGGACCAGACTTTTACAACAAACACAAATTCTTCGAAGCGCAATACACTCAGTTGGAAGATATAGTTGATGAAGTTGCAGAACGTATCCGTAAACTCGGTCATTATGCACCGGCATCGCTTAAACAATTCCTAGAATTGACACATTTGACAGAAGACGACCGTGGTAAAAACGATGCCCAAACCTACATCAAAATACTGCTTGCCGATCACGAAAGTATCTTGATTCATTTAAGAGAAAACATTGATAATTATGCAGGTGCACTTAAGGACGCCGGAACAAGCGATTACATTACAGGATTAATGGAGACACACGAAACCATGGCCTGGATGTTAAGGGCGCATTTATCATAAAATCAAAAACAAAATGGAAGAAAAACAGAACAATATCTGGTTTGTAACCCTTGTATTAACCATTATAGCGGGCTATTGCGATAGTATCACTTTTGTTGCTGCCGATAAAATCTTCTCGGCACATGTTACCGGAAACTTTATCGTATTCGCTTATCAAATAATTAAAGGCTCTGATGGCGATGCATGGATCAAACTGCTAACTTTCCCAATATTTATGCTCTCGGTTATGGCTGGAGGCTGGATATCGGCGAGATTTTCGAACAGGCATTTTCTGCTTTTATGCGAAGGCATTATTCTTTTGCTTGGTGGTGCATTAGCATATTCATTAGGTTATATCGATAATGGTGAAGTTACCTGGCCAATGTACCTGGTTACCATGATTGTTGTTTTCGCTATGGGGCTGCAAAATGCCTTTGGGAAACTTTTTGCCAAAGAAACCTATGGGCCAACCACCATGATGACGGGGAATGTAACGCAGTTCGCACTTGACATCAGGTCTTTTTGTAATTCTGGTTTTAAAAACACCGATTTCCGCTCAGGGATAAACAAAGGATTGATCACACTAGGTGGCTTTTTAATAGGATGCCTTCTTGGCGCCTGGATTGGGCAGCTATTTGGTTTGGTGGGTATTGTGCTACCCGGTGTCGCGATGATTATTTGCTATTATAGCACAAAATCAAGCATAAACAATGTTACGCTTTAAACATGCTGGACAGAAATAGTGCAATCATTTTTTTAAACAAGAACATTAAATGTTTGTTAATCACCTTCGTTCTGATCAGCCCTGCCTTTGTAAAAGGGCAGGGCATTAGAACGGAAACTGAGGTAAAAGCTGCTGAAATAAAACTGCGCAGGCTTGGTCAAACTGAAAATAAGGTCGACTTATTGGTTGATGTGGGTACCTATTACCTCAATTTGCCTGGTGAAATAAAAGCAGATTTAGCCAAGGCGATGAATTTACAGCAACAAGCTTTTATTCTGGCTGGTAAAATTGAATACCCAAAAGGAATAGCCAGGAGTATGGTGCTTAAAGGCGATATTCTCCGCGAATCAGGAGATAAGGCGGGCAGTACTAAAACCTATGAGCAAGCAATCGCTTTTGCCCGTAATATGGATCTAAAAGATCAATTGGCAGCCGCTTATGCTGCCATGGGTACTCTTTTTGGCAATGAGGGAAAAGATCTTGAAAAAAAGATCGGCTACAACGAAAAATCACTGGCCTTATACCGCTTAACAGGCAATAAATTAGAGGAGGGGAATTCACTTAAAAACCTGGGCGATTATTACAATATAAAAGGACAGCCTGCCTATGCCATTAAATTAATGGATTCGTCTCTGGCTGTTTATAACGCCATTGGATTTAAGGAACTGCAGGGTGTTTACAACAATATGTGTATCACCAATATTGGTTTGGGCAACTTTTCCAATGCACTAAAATACGGTTTGCTGGCAGAGAAGACTGCAGATCAACTGGCCGATACGAGTTTGCAAAGAAGCTCAATAAAAAATCATTTAGGTTTAACCTATTATTACCTGCGGAATGATCAGAAAGCACTTGATTATTGGTTGGAGGCCAAGAAAATTGCAGAACGATATAAAGATCCTGGTTATATGCAGACCATCATTGCCAATGTAGCTACTATATTGGTGCGGATGAAAAAGTTCGAAGAAGGAATAGCCGCATTGAAAGAGCTGATTAAAAAATATCCGCCAACTGATACGCAGATGAAACTTCGGATCCCATACATTTTGTTCAACACTTATTACGATATTGAGCAATATGGCAAGGCCGAGCCCTATTTTAAGGAACTGCAAAAGTTTCATCACGATCTGCCTAAAGATGATCCGAATCAGATCTATTTATACCGGAGCATTATCAGGAAATTAATTCACGATAAACAGTTTATAGCTGCCGATGGCTATTTAAAAGAACATGAAAAACAAAGTTTGCAGCAGAAAAACTTATTGGCACTTTCTCAGTTGTACCGGCTTTGGTTCGATGTAGATTCTGCATTGAATAAACCCTGGTCGGCAGTGGCGCACTATAAAACCTATAAAAGATTAACTGATTCTATCTGGAACAACGAAAAGAACAAGCAAATTTCGGGTTTGGAAATTGAATACCAGACTGAGAAAAAGGATAAGGACATTGCATTGCTTAGTCAGAAAAATCAATTGCAGAAAGTTACGATCGAAAATGAGGGCAGATTGAGGTATATATTTATTGCCGGTTTATTAATCGCTGCCATGTTTGTGGGGTTGATTTATAACCGCTATCGTTTAAAAAGGCGCAGCAACCTTATTTTAGAACAAAAGCAGGGGGAAATAAATGCGCAGAACGAACTACTCAGAAAAATACTCAACGAAAAAGAATGGCTTCTGCGCGAAATCCATCACCGGGTTAAAAACAACCTGCAGATTGTTATCAGCCTGCTCAATACCCAATCCGCTTATCTGGATAATGAAGATGCTTTAGTAGCGATTAGAAATAGCCAGAACCGGATGCATGCCATGTCGCTCATCCACCAGAAGCTTTACCAATCCGATAATCTGGCAGAAATTGATATGAAATGGTACATCAAAGAATTGGTCGATTACATGATCGAATGTTTTGGTACTGATAAGAAAATCCAGTTTACTTTAGAAACAGAGGTGATTAAATTAGATGTTGCACAGGCCGTCCCGCTTGGTTTGATCCTGAACGAGGCCATTAGTAACGTGATTAAATATGCCTTTCCAGCTGATAAAAAAGGTAAAGTACACATTTCTTTCCTGTTTACAGGAGAAGAGATCTGCGAACTTAAAATTGCGGATACCGGAATTGGTTTGCCGGATGGTTTTGATCCGGAAAATACTGAATCACTTGGAATGAGCTTAATGACCGGCCTTACCGAACAGCTTAACGGAGAAATAAAAATGTGGAATGATGATGGCCTTGTGCTTGATGTCATCTTTAAACGCCACAACGAATTAATTACAGAAAGTTCAGCACTATTAATAAATAAAAATTAAACGATATGAATAATAACATTTTAGGTTTGCATCACATTACAGCGATTGCAGGCAATGCACAGCAAAACTTCGATTTTTATACCAAAACGCTAGGTTTAAGATTGGTGAAAAAGACGGTTAACTTTGACGATCCGGGTACTTATCATCTATATTATGGCGATGAAACCGGATCAGCAGGAACCATCCTTACTTTTTTTCCATGGGAAGGAATTGGTCAGGGAACTGAAGGCGTGGGCATGGCGACAGAAATTGGTTACTCGGTACCTGAGGGCAGCCACCAGTTCTGGTTAGAAAGATTTGGTGTAGCAAATGTTAAAACGAAAGAAATTACTGAACGTTTTGGGGAACAGGTATTGGCTTTTAAAGATCCAGATGGTTTGTCGCTGAGTTTAATTGTGCCAAAAACAGCAGATATAAGAACGCCTTGGGAAACTGCCGGGATTAAAAAGGATACCGCGACCAAAGGCTTTCACAGCACCACTTTAACTTTGCAAAGCATCGATGAAACGGCTAAGGTACTCACCGATCTATTTGGTTACCGGTTATTGGGACAAGAAGAAAACCGCTATCGTTTTATTACCGATACAGTAGAAAATGCAGCCATTGTAGATCTGTTGGAAGTTCCGTCTGGCCACAGAGGCAGGAATGCAGCCGGTACCAACCACCATGTGGCATTTCGTGTTAAAAACGAGGATATCCAAATGGAATTGAGGGAGCAGATTCTGAGTAAAAACTTACAGATTACCCCTAAAATCGATCGTGATTATTTCTATTCTTTATATTTCCGCGAACCGGGAGGCGTACTTTTCGAAATCGCTACAGAAAATCCAGGTTTCACCGTTGATGAACCTTTGAATGAGTTGGGCACACATTTAAAATTACCGCATCAACACGAGCATTTACGCGAAGATTTAGATAAATTACTTCCAAAATTAATTTAAAAAAGATGGCACAAGTAAAATTAAACATTCAGGAGGGCGAACCAAGTTCCTTCGATATTTATGATGAGGACGGAAAAGTTGGCGAAATGATTTTTGATATCAAAGATTCAGACTTAACCGTTTACCATACCGAAGTAGATCCGGCAAAAGAAGGAAAAGGTTATGCTAAAATGTTACTCGATGCAATGGTTGCTTATGTACGAGAAAATAAATTGATGGTGATCCCCATGTGCCCTTACGTACACCTTCAGTTTAGACGCCACGAAGATTTGTATGCAGATATCTGGAACAAAATAAAGGAGGAAGAATAAAGATGAAAGAAACTATAAAAGCCGGAAAAAGCCTTGATCAGGCAGAAAAAGTGCTGATCATGATCCACGGGCGCGGCGGAACTGCAGAAGATATTTTATCAATGGCAGAATACCTGAATGTCTCCGGTTTTGCCTTGGTGGCGCCACAGGCAACTAATAATACCTGGTATCCACAGTCATTTCTGGCCCCTCGGGCAGCCAATGAACCTTCCTTGTCAAATGCCTTAAATACCATAAAAGAAACCGTGCTTAATCTGGAAAAAGAAGGGTTTTCGAAAGAGCAGATCTACTTTTTGGGTTTCTCACAGGGTGCCTGCTTAACGCTCGATTATGTTGCAGGCAATGCTGCGCGTTATGGTGGCGTGGTAGCTTTTACCGGTGGTCTTATCGGCGAAAAGGTAGATCACCGCAATTATCATGGCGATTTTGATGGCACACCCATTTTTATCGGGAGCAGCGATCCCGATATGCATGTTCCGGTATCGAGGGTAAAAGAATCAACAACTTTACTCGAAGATATGGGGGCAAGGGTTACCGAGATTATTTACGAAAATATGGGACATACCATCAGTCATTCAGAAATAGCACAGGTAAATAAGCTGATTTTTAACGACTAATTGAGCGAATGGAAAAAGAAACTGAAAGAATAGAGGCTTTTAGCGATGGTGTTTTTGCTATATCGGTAACTCTTCTGGTGCTCGACCTTCATGTGCCAGAAGTAAAAGATGGCAACACCTACAAACAGCTGCTTGAGCAATTAGTGCTCCAGTGGCCGGGTTATATTGCCTTTATCATCTCATTTTTCAGTATTTTCATTATCTGGGTAAATCACCATAAAGTTTTTAAACAGATTTACAAACGAAACACAGGGCTGATGTTTGCCAACGGACTCATTTTGTTCCTGGTTTCGCTTGTTTCTTTTCCCAGTGCCTTATTGGCGAGATTTTTTTTAACAGATTCCAAACAGCTTTCAGTTACCATTTACACCGGCTTATTTGTTTTGATTAACATGGCTTTTAACCTGCTTTGGCAACAAGCTACTTCAGATAAAAAATTATTGCGCCCCGGAATAAGCAATGCCGCCATCAGGCAACTCAGAAATAACTATCTGTATGGATTTCCGACGTATTTACTTGCATTTGTACTTTCGTTCTTTTATCCCAATTTCGCGCTACTGATCTGTGTTCTACTTTGGATATTCTGGGCAGCATCATCTAAGAAAATTAACTTTACCGAAACACCGGCTTTGTAATTAAAAAAGGATTTAAATTTATTAAACATGTCAAAATATAAAATCGCAATACTGGATGATTATCAGGATGTAGCGAAATCATTTGTCGATTGGACCGTACTGGAAGAGTATGCAGATATTAAGGTATTTACGGATCATCTTCATGGAGCAGATGAAATTGTAGAACGCTTGAAACACTTTGAAATCATTTGCGTGATGCGCGAACGTACCCCTTTAACTGCAGCTTTACTCATGCAACTGCCTGAGCTGAAACTGATCGTTTCTACAGGTGCCAGAAATCGGTCTATTGATGTTGCTGCAGCTGAAAAATTGCAAATTGAAGTACGTAATACCGGCTATTTAGGTCATGGTGCTTTAGAGCTTACCTGGGCACTCTTAATGGCCATCGCGAAACACATTCCGCAAGAGAATGCTAATCTGCGTGCTGGTGGCTGGCAGCATATGGTAGGGAATGATTTAAAAGGGAAAACCCTTGGTATATTAGGACTTGGGAATTTGGGTGCACAGGTTGCTGCTGTAGCGAAAGTTTTTGATATGGATATCATTGCCTGGAGTGAAAACCTAACGCCCGAAAAAGCACTAGCTGGCGGTGCGAGATATGTAGATAAAAAAACTTTATTCCGGGAGTCTGATTATTTAACCGTTCATATGGTGCTGAGCGATAGGAGTAAAGGTATTGTGGGTGCCGAAGACTTGGTACTCATGAAACCAACCGCCTACCTGGTCAATACCTCAAGAGGGCCATTGGTTGATGAAGAAGCACTGATCAAAAGCCTGAAAGAAAATAAGATTGCCGGCGCAGCTTTAGACGTTTTTGATAAGGAGCCGCTTGATGAAGATCATCCTTTCAGAAAGTTAAACAATGTATTGGCTACGCCACATATCGGCTTCGTTACCCAGGATACCTATAACCTTTTTTTCAACGACATTGTTAAAGCCTTAATGGATTGGCTGCCAAAACATCTAAAAAATTAAATTTCCATGGTGTCAGATGTTACCATCTGACATGAATAAGAGGTTTTGAAGAGTAACTTCGGCATATCGGTTAATAGGTAGGAATGAAGGATCAGCAACCTTAGAAGGTTGCCTTTTCCAGTTTGTGTCCAATGTTATTAAGTTAAGTGTCCCGGTCGCCAGTTTGAGTGTAGTCGAAGACTTCTTGAATTTATAAAACGCAAATAAAAGCCCTTCGACTACGCTACCATTAACAGATTCCCATAGAGATGTCGTCATTGCTGGGGAACGAAGTGAGCTCATGAACGCATTTTAGAAAAAAATTGCAAAATGAATAATCCTAATGAGCACGTTGGTAGCGATCGTTGTGAGATTGCTTCCATATCCATCATCCTGAAGCACCGAGGATCTGCATCTATTAAGTTCACCTTTTCCCTGCTTTCCATTACCTCAAAAAATAATTGAATCATAAATTAACGAAATAAGGTAAGCTTAAAATGTATTTATTTTATTTAATTGTATGATAATCAATTTGTTGATGGTTGGCTTTTGTTTTGAAAGATAAGAGATAGCCCCTAAAGTAGTGGCATGATCAATTATTTTAAAACAAAAACAAATTATGATGAAGTACAATCAACTCATTGCGGTCACTTTACTCGTTTTGGCAATTGGTTTAAGCGCGTGTAAGGAACAGCCGAAAGAAAACAAAGAAGGCACACAAAAAACAGCTACCGAAGGAAGAAAAGAATACTATGAGGTTGCGCCAAATGTAAAACTGCACGTAACTGATTTAGGCAATGGTCCGGCAGTGGTGCTGATCCATGGTTACCCATTAAGCGATGCGTCCTGGGAGTATCAGTACCATGCTCTGGTTAAAGCCGGTTATCGGGCGATTGGGATTACTTTAAGAGGCTTTGGCCAGTCTGATAAACCATTTGGCAAATATGATTATGATCAGTTTGCGGATGATATCAAAAGTGTTTTAGATCAAATGGATATTAAAGATGCGGTAATCGGCGGGCATTCTATGGGTGGTGCAATCGTGTTACATTATGCAGCCAAATACAACGGTGCACACATTAAAAAGCTTGGTTTGTACTCGGCCGCCGCACCTCGTCACACTAAAACTGCCGATTATCCTTACCCATTATTCACAAAAGAGGATATCAGTAGCTGGGTTGCCCTTAATGATTCAGATCGCCCTGCATTATTGGCTGCGGTTGGAGGTAAATTTGCTTTAAATGCCACTTCACTCTCTCCAGGTATTGGCCAGTGGTTATACTCGATAGAACTTCAATCATCAGCTTATGCAATGGAGCAAGCACTTATTTCTTTAAGAGATGAAGATTTGAGGGCTGATTTAGCAAAAATCAAAATCCCAACTTTAATCATGCATGCAAAAGACGATCACATTGTTGCCTATGCATTAGCGCAACAAATGAATAAAGGAATCGAGGGTTCTAAACTGGTAACCTTTGATAAAAGCGGCCATGCTTCCTTTCTCGAAGAAAAAGATAAGTTCAATGAAGAACTGATCAAATTCATTAAAGAATAATCAATCATTGGTGGATATCGGGTACATTACATGCCGAATATCCACCTTTTAACATTACACACGATGTCAGAAAAACAAAAACTAAGTACCGCCCAGATTCTCATTATGTCGGTAACGGCAGGAATATGTGTGGCCAACGTTTATTACAGCCAGCCTATACTTGGTGCAATTGCCTCGTCTTTAAAAATAGATGAGAAATCGGTAGGACTAATTTCGGTTTTATCTCAGGCAGGATACGGTTTGGGCTTATTTTTTTTAACGCCGCTGGGCGATAAAATGGACCGAAAGAAATTAATTCTTTATTTGCAGCTTGCATTGGTAGCAGCTTTGGTTGCAATGGCTTTATCACCAAATTTGGCTATAATTTATGCCTCAAGCTTAGCTGTTGGTTTATTTGCCGTTTCCGCTCAGGTGATTTTGCCTATGGCAGCAAGTTTGGTTTCCGAAAACAGGGGAAAGATAGTGGGAATCATTTTTACGGGTATTTTGGTCGGCGTTTTAGCGGCCAGGGTATTCAGTGGATTCATTACTGAATGGCTCAGCTGGCGTTACGTTTTCGGTATTTCTGCAATAATGGTGGCACTATCAGCTATATTAATGCAAACAGATTTTCCTTCAGGTAAAGACCGTTTTGCTGGCAGTTATGCCGAGTTGCTTCAATCAACTTTCGGGCAGTTTAAACGTTTTGAAACTTTGAGAAGAACGGCCTTAATAGGTGCGCTAACTTTTGGTACACTAAGTTCATTTTGGATTGCTTTAACTTTTCATCTTAGCGGTGCCCCATTTAATTATCAAACCGATACCATAGGTTTATTTGGCTTGTTAGCTGTCGCCGGTGCTTTATTGGTTCCACTCTTTGGGAAACTTTCTGATGCTGGCGGAAAACCAAAACGTTCGCTCATTATTACGCTGTCTTTGGTTATCGCGAGTATTCTGGTGTTAAAAGTTTTTCCTTTTTCGGTTATTGCGCTTTCAGTTGCTGTGGTATTGTTAGATATAGGTGTGCAGGCCACCCAGGTAACTAATATAGCACTAATTTATAGCCTCGATTCAAAAGCCAATAGCAGGATCAATACAGTTTACATGACTTGCTATTTTATCGGTGGTGCAACCGGTGCCTTTGTTGGGTTAATCTGCTGGAAAATGGGCGGCTGGGAAATGGTAACCTGGCAGATGATTACTTTCGCAGCGCTTGCATTTTTGATGGTCATCATTGGAAAGGATAAGGAAAGATGATGTTTCGGGGCGTGTGATGTCCCATTCAATCACTTCATTATTCAATCGCTGGATCATTCGGGTCTACTACTTTATTTCGTATCCAAAATCGCCTTTTAGCGAAATATCGTGAGCCATTTATGGTCATGGTATTGCTAACAGTACATTGGCATCATATTCCTGCCTTTGGCATGTTCTTTGACTTCGCGGGTTTGAACAGTAAGTAAAAACCAATCCCTGCCGAATCAATCCTTCAATCGCTCAGTGATGATGAATGATTATCCGGATGTTGTTCGCTTTGGTGATGGTCTTAATTTCATTCATCCAATTCCCGGATAAATATTTTGGGAAAGATCAATTATAAAAAATGAGAAATCAGGAATCAGATTTTAACACGGGTACTAATGTTGATGGCAACGATGTTAAGCCTCATGCAGATTCTTATTTCGAAACAAGGGCAGAAACAGCAGCAGAACAAGAAAAGAATTTTACGCTAAGAGAATTGTTTCAGGGTGTGTTTTCTAAACTGCATCCTTTATTCTCGATTGATTGTGGTGCATTAATTCTGTACAACGAAGAAATGGACCACATTACAAGGGCTTATCTCACCGAAGCCATTTCTGGAAAAATATCCTGTACAGAAACCATTTCCGATCCGGTGAGCCTTTCGCTTATTACAAAAGAAATTTCGGGCTTTGATTTTCCTGTGCTCAAATCACGGCAAGATTGGATAGCAGATTTTGGTGAGAACCATTGCCTCACCAATCATCCTACAGAATATCATTTTCATTGTTATATTCCTTTAGAGAATAACGGTCGCATACTGGGTACTTTTGAACTTCATAACTATCACCGGGAATTAAGTGCAGAAGGATTAACTTTTTGCTGTAACATTGCCGATTTTATTGCCGGACTGTTGACCGTAATGAAGGAAAGAAATAGATGTTCACCCAATCTGGGAACACTTGTCAAACCTGAAATGATAAACGAGCCCAAAATATTGGCGTTTGCTAATGAGAAAATTAAGCAGTTAGAAGAGGATATTGAAAAATTGCGTACACAGCTTGCTGAGTACCTCGTTTTTAAACCGGAAGAATCATCTGAAATTCTTACACACCCGGAAATTGTTGGCAATAGCCCGGAAATGCAGGAAGTTTACAGATTGCTCAACCGAATTTCATGTACAGAAACTACGGTTTTAATTTTAGGAGAAACGGGGACGGGTAAAGAGTTGATTGCCAAGGCAATTCATGACGCATCTACAAGAAGCAAGAAAACAATGATTAAGGTTAATTGTGGCGCCATTCCACCCAATTTGATCGAATCAGAACTTTTTGGTCATGAAAAAGGGAGCTTTACAGGTGCCACGGAAAGAAGGATCGGCAAGTTTGAACAAGCACATCAGGGTACCATCTTCCTGGATGAAATAGGCGAGTTACCGCTCGATCTGCAAGTGAGGTTACTCCGTGTTTTGCAGGAAAAGGAAATAGAACGTATTGGTGGCAAAACTACCATTCCAACTGATGTGCGTATCATTTCGGCCACAAACAGAAATCTTTTAGAAGAAGTAGAGGCGGGAAGGTTTAGGCGGGATTTATATTACAGGCTAAATGTTTTTCCGGTTTCATTGCCACCACTTCGAAATCGGAAATCGGATATCGCTGTGCTGGCTACTTTTTTCTTAGCAAAATTTGCCAAAAAGTTGAATCGAAATCTTGATGGATTTTCAAAAAAAGCAATTTCCACGATGATGGCTTATAGCTGGCCTGGGAATGTAAGAGAATTGGAGCACCTCATCGAAAGACAAGTGGTGATGGCAGACGGGAATGTGATTAAGGATATCGAAATTCCAGGCAATAACAAACAATCTGTATCTTCAGTTGGGTCTGTTAAAACCATATTTGAAAACGAACGCGATCATATATTCGCTGTACTAGCGTTGTGTAACGGACGGATTTCTGGTCAGCATGGCGCGGCAAAATTGTTGGGTGTTCCGGCAACCACATTGAATTCGAAAATCAAAAAGCTTGGCCTGGCCAAAAAACACATTTATTGATAAAACTTAAAGCAATAATATTCGTGCTTATTCTTTGCAAATTGCTTACTAAAATGGCGATATCTCCTTAACTTTTTCGAAGATATCGCCATTTTTCCTGCATAACGATTGGCCTATATATCCAACTCGAAAGATGAGCGGGAGGCCTTGTCTGCCTGGTCTAACAAATCGGCATCGTGTTCAGCAGCCCTTTCATCACTAATAATCGTACTTTGATTTAATGCATCTTCTTCGCTGGTTAACGCATCTTCCTTATCGTCAGAAAGTTCTTCCTTATTTGGGTCTATAATCATGGCTTTTTTTATTTAAAGATAACCATTTAAATTAGTTTAAACTGCTATTTTGTGCTTTTTTATACATTGAATAACTCATCTTTTGATCGTCTATATATTAAAAAATAAATATGACTGAATTTTATCATAAATTCACTTTATATCGTCAGTTTTTTATTAATGGTTTGTTTTTAATGTTTTGTTTTACAGTGTTTTGTGTGTTGGTTTGTTTTTTGGTAAATTAACACGTCATTTAAAAAGAACGAATGATTATGGATAACGATTATTTAAAACATATCGGAGAAATGACTTCACTTTCCGAAGTTGTAAATGCCCTGGTTAAACAGGGTTATATTGTCGATTTCAATTTGAACACTAGCCAATTGGGTAGCGGAGAAAATCCAATTCAGGAGTCTCCCGAGCAATTTTTGATTGATAAACATTATCGTTTTGAAGGAGAATCCGATCCCGATGATGAGGCCATTGTTTATGCCATATCGTCTATTGATGGTAAAATAAAAGGAATTTTTGTGAATGGTTACGGCACTTCATCTGAAAGCGCCGGTGATGAAGTGATTAAAGAATTAAAAACCCGAACCGATTAGAAATTGCTCATGAACAAGCTAAAACTATATGGTAAACCAGATTCTCCCGAAATTTACCCCATAAGGGACTTTTTAAAACGAAGCGTTATCGATTTCGAATGGTTCGACATTACGCATGATGATTTGGGATGGGGCCAGGGCATTACCTCATTTAATAATCCGGATAAGCAGCCTGTAATAGAATTTCCTGATGGCAAAGTGATCGTAAACCCAAGCTTAGAACAGATTGCCTGTAATCTGGGCTGGATTACCAAACCCAAATATGCGGAATATGATCTTTCGATTTACGGTGCTGGTCCGGCGGGATTAAGTGCTGCGGTTTATGCTGCATCAGAAGGGCTGAAAACTATCCTGATTGAGCGTGAAGCCATTGGCGGACAAGCTGGTACAAGTTCGCTGATCGAAAATTATCTGGGTTTTCCTGAAGGAATATCCGGGGCAAACCTTGCTGAAAGAGCCAGGCAGCAAGCACTAAAATTCGGTGTAGAGATTTTGCTTTTAAAAGAGGGAATCAAAGGTGAATTTTATAACAATAGAATCCATGTAGATTTTGCAACCGGCGAAAAGCTGGTCGCAAAAGCAAATATCTGTGCAACCGGAGTGGAGTATGCCAGATTGAATCTCCCTGATGAGGACCGGTTTTTTCATAAAGGGGTTTATTATGGTGCCGGTGCAAGTGAGGCTTTTTTCTGTCAGGATAAAGACCTTTATATTGTTGGTGGCGGAAACTCTGCCGGACAGGCCGCTACCTATTTTTCTGGCTTTGCCAAACGCGTTTTCATGGTTATCCGAAAAGGTAACCTTGCAGATACCCTATCTGAATACCTGATTCAGCGGATAGCATCCATTAAGAATATTCATGTCCTGTATTATGCTGAAGTAGCGGCACTGGAAGGTGATGATTATCTGCAGCGCATCAAAATTGTAAACAGTCAGGATGGCACGGAAGCATGGCACGACACCTCAAAATTATTCATCTGCATAGGTGGAAAACCCAATACCGAATGGGCTGTTGAAACTGCAATCTGCAGAGATAGAAATGGATACCTTTATACTGGTAACGATTTGCTTAGTCTTGATCAATATAAGATGTGTTGGGAACTGGAACGGCCGCCTTATCATTTAGAAACCAGTGTCCCGGGCTCTTTTGCTGCTGGTGATGTCAGGTTTAATTCAGTAAAACGGGTTGCATCGGCTGTAGGTGAAGGTGCCATGGCGGTAACTCAGGTTCATCAATATTTATCAAAATTGTAATTATGGAAAGCAATAGCATCTGCAGCCATATTGAGGCTGTAAAAGAATTAAAAACTGCAAAGGAACATGTTTGTGAAACCTGTATAAAACAAGGTACAGATTGGGTGCATCTTCGTACCTGCCAAACTTGTGGCATTACCTTATGCTGTGATTCATCTCCCATGCAACACATGTCGCATCATTGCCGGGCAGAAAAACATCCTGTTATAATCTCCTCCGAACCGGGAGAACGGTGGATGTACTGCTTTCTGGATAATGAAATGGTTGAATACTGATTTAAACATGATGGAAAAGGTGGCTTTTGCTTAAAACGTATGAAAAGTGTATGAAATTAATAGTAACCTGACCGGAAATAAATAGTTATGGAAAGAAATGCTTTCTGAGGTGATATGGTATATTCATCTCACTGTTGCGCGGTATTTTTGTAGGAATCTTTCCTGAACAGCCAGATTTAGATAAGAATTTTCAAAATTAGAAAAACAGAAGCTTAGCATTTTAAAGATAATCTAAACAGTGTTTTAGATTAATTTTTGGTTTCGCCAAGGGCTGGCTATTTAACAGGATCCGAGTATGTTGAGTATTCAGAAACTGACGATACGGGTATGCTCAGTGTTAGGTTTTCGGAAACATTTGAGGGCAGTCCGGTACTATTTTAAATCTGTTAATATCTGTTCGGCGAAAGCTGATTTGGAGACACACCGTATTTCTTTTTGAAAATAAAGGAAAAATGGGAGAGGTCTTCAAAACCGACTTCGAGGTAAATCTCAGTCGGCTTTTTCTTTTTTTCGACCAGGTGATAGTAGGCCAGTTCGAGCCTTTTATCGGTCAGCCACTTTTGAGGTGTGGTATTAAACAGTTTTTTGAAGTCCCTGTTAAAGGTTGACAAGCTGCGGCCAGTCAGGTAACCCAGTTTCTCCAGGGACATGTTGAACATAAAATTGCGCTGCATAAAATCGATCAGATCGATCTTACCCGGAACATCGAAGTTGGCAAGGACACTGTCTACGTTGGGATTGATCAACCTCAGGATATTGATCGCCTCTTCGATCTTGAGTGTTGCCAGGCTTTCCGGGAATTCACCTTCTATCTCAAAATAGGGAATTAGTGAAGCCAGGCAGCTTTCCAGCAATGGATGATTGCTGAAGCAGTATATCTTCTGCTCGGCTTGTTTCTTTTTATGCTCGTTTTTTTCGTAGAATTTTTTTAACCGCTCAGTGGATAAATGCATCACCACGGTTTTATGTGGCAGACCGTTTTTCGGGTAGTTGATGATCGTTGCCAGTTCGTTCCTTGGGATCAGGAAAATATCACCTGTTTTAAAGCTTAAGGTTGATTCTGCTTGTATGATCCTGGTTTCTCCCGAAATGAACCACACCAGCATATGGTCATCAAACATCAGGTCTGATTTAAACAATTTGTCCTCATAGCTGGAAAGCTTGATGTCCTTGGTCAGGTATTTGGATATATGTTCCATGGTGATAAAGTTATTGGTTTTTGCTCATTTCTACTAAATGCACTGGTAGCCATCGATCAAATACTCCGAACGGGTGATAAAGGATGCCTCTCCACTTGCAAGGAAGGTAATCCGTTTTGCTAATTTCCCGGCCTTTTTCATAGCTAGTTTACTTTGAATTCAAACCCTATCATATCCTCAGTTAGTTTCCATAGTCTTTTTGCGCTGCTTTCATCTAGCGAATAGGCCGTTACACCACTTTGATGTAATTTAGCTTTCTTTTGTGCAGCGTGATCTTCAGATAGCAGTTCGGCGATATCGTTATCCTCGCAGTAAACGCCACCGATGCTGTTAAGCAAGGGACTGGTTGCAACCCATACTGAAGTCGCTGCGCCTTGTGGTATAGTTTTAAGGCTGGCCAATATTTCCGGACGCATATTTCCATTTTCATCAAAAAAGCCCATTTGTTTAAACAGCTCCATATCGGCATCTCTGGCTAACTCAGTTCCAGCGATTGATCCTGGATGTAGTGAGTAGGCTCTTACCTGATGTGCTTTTGCACGGTTATCCAGTTCAAGGGCAAACAGGTTGCTTGCTGTTTTTGACTGCCCATATCCCAAGAGGGTCTGGTATTCCCTGTGCTCAAAGTTGGGATCCTCGAAATCAAAAGGTGCCATGTGGTGTCCCAGAGAAGAAACATTGACTACGCGTGCACCATTAGCAACTTTAAGTGCTGGCCATAATCTTGCCACTAACTGGAACTGCCCCAAATAATTAGTCGATAGTTGTGATTCGATCCCACGACTATCCCGTTGCAAAGGCACCCACATAATTCCCGCATTATTGATCAATAAATGTAGCGGTTTGCCAGAAGTGAGGAATTTTTTGGCGAATGCATCAATGGTGTCTGGCTTAGCAAGATCCATTTGCTCAATTTCCACATTTGGGATGCCTTCGAGATTTTTTTTTGCTTTTTCGATATCCCTGGCCGGTACAATTACGGCTGCGCCTGCTGCTGCCAGTACTTTTGTTGTTTCCAGACCAATGCCGGTGTTACCGCCTGTTACGATTGCGATCTTTCCTTTAAGGTTAATGCCTTTGATAATTTCCGTTGCAGTTGAGGTCGCGCTAAAGCCTGAGCCCAATGGTTGCTGTAATGCGCCTTGATAATTGTTCTTTTCCATTTTTGTTTTTATTAAATGTATGAGACAAATTTAAGCGCTTGGTTAAAGGCGGATTTTGTTTAGCGTGTCAATTAACTTTGTTTATAAGGTCAGTTTTTTTTAAAACGTTTAACAATCTGACTACAACAATTACCAATTGGGCTACTTTTTACAGTGCGACAATCAGGAGTTTTGTACTTGAGATTTATTCAGTTTTAGAAACAATCAAAAAAAATATGCAAACGAGAAAATTAGGGAATAGCGGATTGGAAGTTTCCGCATTGGGCTTTGGCTGTATGGGCTTAAACTTTCTGGACGGCAAAGGTCTTGATAACAAAGAGGCCATCAAGTTACTACGCAACGCAGTTGAAAGAGGTATTACATTTTTTGATACCGCGGAAGCTTACGGACCTCACACCAACGAGGAACTTGTTGGTGAGGCATTACAACATTATAGAAAAGATGTTGTAATTGCTACAAAATTTGGGTGTAAAGATGCCAGACCAGCGGTAGGTTTAGACAGCAGACCCGAAACGATTAGAGCAGTAACCGAAGCATCTTTAAAAAGATTAAAGACAGATTACATTGATCTGCTTTATCAGCACAGAGTTGACCCTAATGTTCCGATAGAAGATGTTGCGGGGACAGTAAAAGACCTGATACAAGAGGGCAAAGTAAAATATTTCGGTTTATCGGAAGCAAGTGCTAAAACTATCCGGAAAGCACATTCAATTCAACCTGTATCAGCATTACAAAGCGAATACTCTTTGTTTTGGCGTGAGCCAGAAAATGAAATCATACCAACTTTAGAAGAGCTAGGAATTGGTTTTGTTCCCTTCAGTCCTTTGGGCAAAGGCTTCCTCGCAGGTAGCATAAAGAAAAAATTAGAGGATATCGACCGTAGAAATATTATTCCCCGTTTCAGCGAAGAAAATATAAAGGCCAATCTGGTTTTAGTGGAAGCACTTTCTGAAATTGCTAAACAAAAAAATGTTACGACAGGACAATTAGCATTAGCTTGGCTCTTAGCTCAAAAGCCTTGGATAGCACCAATCCCCGGAACTACAAAATTACATCGTTTAGAAGAAAACATTGGCAGTACAAATATTCTATTAACAGCGGATGAACTTACCAAAATTGACACGACAGTAGATGGAATTACAATTGTAGGCAATCGCTATCCTGAATTTTTAGAAAAACAAATAGACAGATAAGAACCAATAACAATGCAAAATATTAAAGGAAAAATAATTGCTATCACAGGTGCAAGCAGCGGAATGGGTAAAGCCATTGCAATAGAATTAGCAAAAAACGGTGCAAAGGTTGTTTTGGGGGCGAGGCGAACAGAACAATTACTACAAATTGTTGACGAAATTAAAAGCAAAGGTGGTGAAGCCACCTTTACTCAAATTGACGTGAAGAATAAAGCCGATTTAGTTCGTTTGGTAAATAAAGCAGTTGAGCAATACGGAAAATTAGACGTGATTGTAAACAACGCAGGCGTCAGTCAATTAAGTCGCATTGATGAATTGGATATTGAAGGTTGGGAAGAAATGATCGATGTTAACCTCAAAGGCGTTTTGTATGGGATGGCAGCTGCGATTCCTGTTTTTAAACAACAACAATCGGGACATATCGTCAATATCATTTCAACTTCAGGAATAAAGATTGTGCCCATGCAAGGCGTTTATGCAGGAACTAAAAATGCCATTCGCACTATTGCAGAAGCATTTCGTCAGGAGTCGGACGGAAACATACGCATTACAGGCATTTCGCCCGGATTAGTGAAAACAGATTTTGCGAACAACATCAAAAACGAAGAAATGAAAACAGCTGTTCAACGGGGAATGGAACAAATTGCTATAGATCCCATAGCCATTGCCAATGCTGTAATTTATGCTGTAAGCCAACCTATGGGGGTTGAAATTGGGGATATTGTTATTCGTCCGTCAAAACAAAATTGATTAAATTCGTAAACGAAAAATGAAACAACAATCCAACATCAATCACATTGAAAGTATATCACAACTGGTGCGGGTATTGGGACTTCCTGCGCCATTGCATCCGTTGATCACATTGGTTGATTACAATAATGTTTCGATTGAGCGGTTTCCAAAAGGACAAAAAGTGAGTCTTGATTTTTACAAAATTTCCTTTAAGCCTACATTCACAGGACAAATAAAATACGGACAAGGCCATTACGATTTTGAAGAAGGGGGATTAGCATTTTTGAAGCCAAAACAAATCGTTTTTTCACCCGAAGAAACAGAAAGCTATGAAGGGATCGCTTTGTATTTCCATCCGGATTTTATCCGAAATTATCCGTTAGGAAAAACAATAAATCAGTATGGCTTTTTCTCTTACGATGTTTCAGAAGCCTTATTTTTATCAGAAAAGGAAAAAGAAATTATAGCTGGTTTATTTGCTGCAATAGCCGACGAATTAGATAACAACATTGATCACTTCAGCCAGGATGTTTTGGTGTCACAAATAGAATTGTTATTGAATTACAGCAATCGTTTTTACAACAGACAATTTATTACGAGGAGAGCGATCAATCACGACATCATAACTTCTTTAGATAAACTTTTAAACAACTATTTAGAAGATACAAACAACCTGAAAGACGGTTTGCCATCCGTGAGATACATCAGTATGGAATTAAAGCTATCGCAACGCTATTTGAGTGATATGTTGAGCTCATTAACAGGACTAAACACACAACAATACATCCAGAACGCAATCATAGAAAAAGCCAAAGAAAAATTATCAACGACAAATCTTTCCGTTTCGGAAATTGCTTATGAACTGGGCTTTGAACATTCACAATCGTTCAGCAAACTTTTCAAGATAAAGACGAATGTTTCACCTTTGGAGTTCAGACACTCGTTTAATTAAAAGGGGACAGAATGCTTATATGAAGCATTTTTTCCAGATTCAACATTAGCTATTTTATTGATTTTTTTTCTTCTTAAAATCTATTTGTTTGGCGCTGATTTTTCTCCTGCTTTCCTCAATTTTACAAGGTTACCATACGCTGTCATTTTATTATCTAGTTCTACAATTCTCTGTACTGTTAATGACCCCGGATTTTTTAAAGCAGCTCTTTTCAGAGCTGCTTTTTTGTTTTATAGCGCTGAGTATTAATAAGAATTCTCTACATGCCTTCTTCAGCATAAGCCTGTAACATCGTAAGGCTTGGCGCAAAATATAAGGTGCCTGTGTGTGGAGTGCTAAAATCGAGGATCCGATCTGAATTGCCAGGCGGATAGCCAATAAACATTCTTGTTAACATTTCTTTAACGGTACTGAAATTTTTAGAATAAGCAATAAAGTAGGTCCCGACCTCACCCTTTGAAGGGTGTCCGAACGGCATATTGTCTCTGATTATTTTAAGGTCATTACCGTCTTTGTCCTCAATTCCTGCAAGGGCACTATGGGAGTTGCTGGGTTTTACATCATCAGTCATTTCGATATCGCTCATTTTATACCGACCGATTACTTTCTCCTGATCTTCCGTTGAAAGTGCTTCCCAGTTTTTCATTTCATGTAGATATTTTTGCACAAAAAGGTAACTACCGTTTTTATATGCTGCGTCCTCCTCTCCGACGAGGGCGAAAAAAGGTCTTTCATCACCAATTGGATTTTCCGTTCCATCAACAAAACCCAGAATCGAACGGCCATCCCAGTACCTGAATCCATGTATCTCCTCCAGGCAATCAGCAACTGGCAGCATGATGCTGGCAATGTCACTCGCCATATCAAAACATATTGCCATGTCAAGCGCCCGAAGATGGATATGGATATCTCCCGGAGTGGATACTGCGGTATGTTTTGCGCCGATAATTGGCTCGAAATTACAAAGTTCCTTAGGAGGAGGCAAAGGTAACCCCAGTTCTGCCCAGGCCGAAAAGCCCACGCCCAGTACACAGCTCTTTCTTCCTTTCACCACCCTAATGGCATAGGAACGGTTCATGTTCTCTACCAGTGCACAAAGCCTTTTGAAGGCAGGCCTGATAGCTGCTCCATCTTTAAATTTCCAAACCGTAAAAATGGTATTGTTGTTCGGATAGTCTGTTACGTTTTGAGATTGATTCACAGTTATATTTTAAGCATTTAGTCTGACTGGTATTCCTTCTTTCTTTTGTTTGAAGTTAAATATAATTAAATTTAATTGTTTCGGAATGGCAAGACTCAACAAAATAAGACGCGCTTTATCATTGTAAAATCATATAGCTATAGCTGCATGCTTAGAGGCTTGGACACGCTGCCGGCTTAATAATTATATCATGAAATAACAATTGCTTTGTATTCAAAATAACTATATTTAGTGTTAATTTCTGACTTTACCAATCATTGTTATGAGGGATGTTCCATCAGTTTCGATTAAGCACCTACCTGTCAATAAAGTTTCAGGTTTCATTGCTTCACCTTCATTGGATATATTATCAGTAGAGGAGCCACTCGAAATTAGAATAGTATATGGGCCGGCCGGGAACCGGGTTGAAAAGAATATTTCCATCACCATGCGCACACCCGGAAATGACCTGGAACTTGCTCTTGGGTTTTTGTTTACAGAAGGTATAATTTCTTCATATGGAAATGTTAAAGCCATCGGCCACATATCTATGCCCTGTGAACTTCAAAAAGAAAATATTATTTGTGTGGAACTGATAGAAGGATTTATGCCCAATCTTTTGCAATCGGACAGGAATTTTTATACAACCTCAAGCTGTGGGGTTTGTGGTAAGGGGTCTATACAATCCATTAGAACAGTAAGTCCCTATTCAAATTCAGTTCAACAACAAGAGATGCGTTTATCTCCAGATGTGTTTTACAGCTTGCCCGAAAAATTGAGACTGGCACAAAGCAATTTTGCAGCAACTGGTGGTATCCATGCTTCAGGTCTTTTTACCATAGAAGGGGAATTGGTATTACTTTGTGAAGACGTGGGGCGTCATAATGCATTGGATAAGCTAATCGGTACTGCGCTAAGTAAGAATATGCTTCCCCTAAATCAATTTATATTGCTTTTGAGCGGTAGGGCCAGCTTTGAACTCATCCAGAAAGCAGTCATGGCCGGAATTTCGATTGTTGCCGCAATTGGTGCTCCATCAAGCCTCGCCGTAGAATTGGCCAATGAGTTCGATATTACATTGCTTGGTTTTCTTCGAAACGACAGATTTAACATATATACCATTAACGATCAGATATTAATCCCAACATCGCATGAAAATTAGAATTAAAGGCAATTCATTAAGATATAGATTAACCAAATCCGAAGTCGAGGCGCTGGGTACGCTTGGGTTTCTCTCCGAAAGTTCCCATTTTATGAGCAAAACATTGGAATACGCCATAAAAACAACAAGTAACGGCAACCTAAGTGCCGATTTTATAGATAACCGTATCGTGCTGAATATGCCCGAGAAAATGGTGGAAGAACTGGTTAATACAGACAGGGTAGGATTTAGTGAGCTCAGCGGGCCTGTTAGCTTATTGATAGAGAAAGACTTTACCTGCCTGGATAATGTAGAAGAGGATCAAAGCGACAATTACCCCAATCCCCATTTAAACAGTTAAAGTATGGAGAACGATAAAAAAGAACCTGCTGCAGAAAATCCATATAAATTGTTAGATCTTAAGCTAACACCGATAAAAACATGGGCTGCAGGCATACCTGCAGTATTGGCTGCATTTGGTGATCTGATTGAAGAAAAAACACTTGTAAGAGGGACAAAGGCATTATTTAAAATGAACCAGGCTGGCGGCTTCGACTGTCCAAGCTGTGCCTGGCCGGATCCGGATGATGAACGGTCTCCATTGGGAGAATATTGTGAAAATGGTGCAAAGGCACTTGCCGAAGAGGCTACAACCAAAAGGATTACTACGGCATTTTTTAAGGGAAATTCTGTTTTTGACCTGGCAAAGCTGGATGATTTTACCATAGGGAAAATGGGGAGGTTAACCGAACCGATGTATCTGCCACAGGGGGGCACGCACTATCAACCCATTTCCTGGGATGATGCATTCTCGAAAATTGCAGCCCATCTGAATGCGTTGGAAACCCCAGATGAGGCAACATTTTATACCTCGGGAAGAACGAGTAATGAAGCATCATTTCTTTACCAGTTATTTGCGAAAGAATATGGGACCAATAATATGCCCGATTGTTCCAATATGTGCCACGAAACATCAGGTACTGCACTACGCCCCACAATTGGCATTGGAAAGGGAACCGTAAAACTCGAAGATTTCTACGATACCGATGTAGTTGTGATCGTAGGCCAAAATCCGGGGACCAATGCACCGAGGATGATGAGTGCCCTCGAAAAATGTAAAAAGAACGGTGGCAAGATCATTGCCATAAATCCTTTGCCTGAAGCAGGATTAATGGGGTTCCGGAACCCTCAGGAGGTAAGTGGTGTGCTGGGTAATGGAGGAAAACTCGCAGATATTTACCTGCCTGTAAAAATAAATGGCGATATGGCCCTTTTAAAAGCGATTGAACTACTTCTGCTTGAGTTTGAAAGGAAATCTCCGGGAGCGGTATTCGACCAAGATTTTATTGCCGAAAAAACAGTTGGGTATGATGCTTTTATCGAGCAGTTCGAAACCTACAAGTTAGCAGAACTTGCAACGGAATCTGGTGTTTCTGCAGCATTGATTTACGATGCGGCACAAATGCTGGCATTTAAAAAAAGAATTATTATCTGCTGGGGAATGGGAATCACCCAACAGCCCAATGGAGTAGATATGATTAAGGAAATGCTTAACATCCTGTTGTTAAAGGGTAGTATCGGTAAGCCTGGGGCAGGTGTTTGCCCTGTGCGTGGGCACAGTAATGTTCAGGGAAATAGGACCATGATGATTGATGAAAAGCCTACAGATGCCCAACTCGACCGTCTTCAGGATTTTTATGGTTTTAATCCTCCCCGTAAGCATGGGTATGACGTGGTGAGGGCAATCAAAGCCATGCATGAAGGGAAACTAAAAGTCTTATTCTGTTTGGGAGGGAATTTTCTATCAGCAACACCAGATACAAACTATACCGCCAATGCGGTACGAAAACTTAATTTAATTGTTTCCGTATCTACAAAACTCAACCGTAGCCATCTGGTTCATGGAAAAGAATCCATTATATTGCCAACATTATCACGGAGTGATATTGATATGGTAAATGGTGTGCATCAGTTTATCACTACAGAAAACTCAATGGGGGTAGTACAGTCATCAAAGGGAATGTTGAAGCCGGTATCAGACAATCTTATCAATGAAACACAGATAGTATGCCGTATGGCCATGGCAACTTTAGGCGATAAATCGGTCATCAACTGGAAACGTTACGCAGAAAGTTACGATGCGGTAAGGGACGACATTGAAAAATGTATCCCTGGTTTTGAAAATTACAATGAAAGAGTTAGGCGTAAGGAAGGATTTTACCTGCCTAATCTTGCAAGGGATGGGAAATTTATTACAAAGGATTTTGGAGAAAAAGCGCCGTTTACATTAACCAGTCTGCCTGAAAACACTCTGGAAGATGGGGAATATATGATGGCTACCACTCGTACACACGACCAGTTTAATACCACTATCTATGGGCTTGATGATCGGTACCGGGGCATAAAGAATGAACGTAGGGTAGTGTTTATGAACCAGAATGACATTGATAGTGCAGGGCTCAAAGCGGGCGATAAGGTAGACTTATTCAACTATGATGATGGAATAGAGCGGATAGCACCATTATTTATTATCGTTTCCTATCAGATTCCTGAAAAAAATGCCGTTACCTATTTCCCGGAAACAAATGTGCTGGTAGGTATTAACAATGTAGTGAAAGAAAGTAATATGCCCGCATCGAAATATGTAAAGATCAGGATTAAAAAACATGATCCTGAGATATATGAAAGAGTGAAAAAACTTGAACAGACGGTTCAGGTATAAAAGAAAAGAAATAGACGGGGGCGACCACATTATAAATAAAGATGCTTAAAAGCCAAAATGCTGTATGATAATTAGAAATAAGGAAAACTGGTTCAAAATGCTGTTCGTTTGGCATGGTTCTGTTCTTCCAAAGCTGCTTCCCAGACTCTCATTACTTTTCGTTTTGTCAGTTGGCGTTGTATTCTTTAATGGTAAAATCTTTTCCTTCAAAATCCCTTTAAATCCAACACCGCTAACCTTATTTGGTTTTGTGCTCGCACTGTTCCTCGGTTTCCGTAACAATGTTAGTTATGATAGATTTTGGGAAGCACGGAAACTCTGGGGAGCCCTATTGAATTGCACGCGTTCATTGGCCCGGCAGGTACTGACGCTTCCGGAACCCCCAATCGACAGATCACTTTCGCAGCAATTTATTGATCTTCTTGTCTCTTTTGCCTATGCCCTCAAACATCAGCTAAGAGATACAGATCCGCAACAGGACCTTAAAGCACGGCTTAGCGAAACATACTATAATTTTATTATCTCTACAAAGTATAAACCTGTTATGATTACGAAACTCATGAGCGAATGGGTAGCTAATGCACACCGGACTGGCTGCATTGACACTATACAGCAGATGAGATTCGATGAAAACCTTGATAAACTAGCAGAGATTGTTGGTGGATGTGAACGTATTATTTCTACCCCCATTCCTTATAGTTATCGGGTATTATTGCACCGTACTGTCTATTTGTACTGTTTTATGTTACCCTTCGGGCTGGTTGATAGCCTCCAATGGCTTACCCCGTTTATTGTAGCTTTTATTGCCTATACTTTTGTAGCCTTTGAGGCAATTGCAGATGAGATAGAGCAGCCTTTCGGCACAGCATCGAACGATCTTGCCTTAAATGCAATGTGCCTGATGATGGAAAGCACTTTGAAGGAATTGAACGGTGAAGAAATTTCTGGGAGCATCATTCCAAAAAACGTCATTATCGATTGATGATTATTTACCATGAATTCTAATCTATTTGTAGCTGCATTCTTAATCCAGTTATTCATTCATAAATTAGTTAGGATTTAGTATGGTAATAGATCAGGAATTTTTAAAGATTTAGTATAAAACTGAAACCTTTTTTATGTCTTAAAATTCTCACGATAATTTACGCGCTTTCCTTTATCTTTGCCGCGAATTTAATATTCCCAATCGTGATTAATGTAAATAATATCTCCGTTTCATTTGGCGGAACTACCCTTTTTAGCGATGTAACCTTTTCGATAAACGAGAACGATAAAATCGCCTTAATGGGTAAAAATGGTGCAGGCAAGTCGACCATTCTAAAAATTATTGCCGATGTAGCTAAACCTACTTCTGGTAGTGTAACAGGTCCGAAAGAAGCAGTGATTGCATATTTGCCACAACATTTGCTCACTCATGATAATGTCACTGTTTTTGAGGAAACCATGAAAGCTTTTGCAGAGGTAAACCAGATGCAAAAAGAGCTTGACGAGCTGAATGAGCAACTTACTATCCGTACCGATTACGAAAGTGATGATTATATGAAGCTTATCGAACGTGTATCAGAACTGAGTGAGAAATTTTATTCGATTGAAGAAACCAATTATGATGCAGAGGTAGAGAAAGTTTTAAAAGGTTTAGGTTTCGAGCGTAAAGACTTTACGCGCCAAACTTCTGAGTTTTCGGGTGGATGGCGTATGCGTATCGAGTTGGCCAAAATTTTATTAAAGAAACCTGATCTCATCTTACTGGATGAGCCTACCAACCATATGGATATCGAAAGTATTCAATGGTTGGAAGATTTCCTGATCAATTCTGCAAAAGCGGTGATGGTAATTTCGCACGACCGTACCTTTGTAGATAACATTACCAATCGTACTATTGAGGTAACCATGGGGAGGATATACGATTATAAAGCCAAATACACCCATTACCTCCAACTGCGTGCCGAGCGCCGTGTGCACCAATTGAAAGCCTACGAAGAACAACAACGTTTTATAGCCGATAATCAGGAATTTATCGATCGCTTTAGGGGAACTTATTCTAAAACCTTACAAGTACAATCGCGTGTGAAAATGCTCGAGAAACTCGAAGTGATCGAAATCGACGAGGTGGATACATCGGCATTACGATTGAAGTTTCCTCCATCTCCACGTTCAGGTCAGTATCCGGTAATGGTAGAAGAGCTGACCAAAACTTATGGCGATCATGTGGTGTTCGAAAAAGCCTCTATGGTGATTGAACGAGGAGAAAAAGTGGCTTTTGTTGGTAAAAATGGTGAAGGTAAATCGACAATGATTAAAGCTATTATGGCGGAGATCGATTTTGAAGGTAGTTTAAAAGTAGGACACAATGCTAAAATCGGCTATTTTGCACAAAATCAGGCTGCATTACTGGATGAGAACCTAACAGTATTCGAAACTATTGATCAAATTCCGTTAAGCGATGGTTCAATAAAAATCAAAGACCTTTTGGGCGCCTTTATGTTCAGTGGCGATGATACCACAAAAAAGGTAAGGGTACTTTCTGGTGGCGAAAAAACCCGTTTGGCCATGATTAAATTGTTGTTAGAACCCGTAAATGTATTAATTCTGGATGAGCCAACCAATCATTTGGATATGAAGACCAAAGATATTATTAAAGACGCGCTGAAAGATTTTGACGGTACTTTGATTTTGGTATCGCATGACCGGGATTTCTTAGATGGATTGGTACAAAAAGTTTTTGAATTTGGCAATAAACGTGTTCGTGAACACTTTGAAGATATAAAAGGATTCTTAGCTTATAAGAAAATGAATAGCCTGAAGGAAATAGAGCAAAGTTAAATAAGCACCGAGGTCGTCAGTCTGTCCAAAGGACTCCTGTGGAGAGCGTAGTCGAAGACTTATCGAGATTGATAGATCACAAATAAATGCCCTTCGACTACGCTCAGGGTGACATCTTTTTGTGATTTATCTCTTAACTTAATGAGATTGGCTCTTAGCCCCACGTTTAAAAGCAGTTCTGAAAAAGAACTGCTTTTTGTTTAAGAATATAACATCAATCCACTAAATGGGTATCATATCCTTTACCAATTCGGTATTAGCAAGTGAAAATTTATATTTGCCGATATGAAGAAGTCCGTTTTTTTAGTATTCTTATTTACACTTAATTCAATTTTTTTTAGCCATACAAAAGCGCAGTCGGTATTTCAAACCATATTACAACGGGTTCATCAGGAGCAAATTGACCAGGTAAAGGACGTAACGAGTCTGGACAAACGTGTTAAAGATAATCTGGTAAGTTTAAATCTGAAGAGCGGAAAATGGGAATCTATAAATTATGCAGATCATAAACGCATAAAACCAGATTGGTTGCCTGTATTGGAAAGAATAAGAACGATGACGTTAGCTTATTCATTTCCTAAAAGTAGTTATTATAAGAACAAACAGATTGGGCAAGCTATACATAAAAGTCTGAGCTATTTCATTAACCATAAACCTTTGCCTTATTGCGACAATTGGTATCAACAAGGTATTACACGCCCCCAAACTTTAGCATTAAGTTTGGTTAATATGAGGTTTAGCGAGTTACCCTTAGACCCTGGATTGGAAAAAAATACGCTGGCTGTAATTTGTAAAGATACTTCGGTTACCAGTAACGGGCGGAATAACCCGATGCACAGGTTTAATTTTGGAGCCAATAAAGCACAGATTGCTATGGGCTGGATATTTATAGGTGCTTTGTTAGCGAATGAAAAAATGTTGGATATAGGCGTAAGAGAGGCTTATTTGCCTATTCAATACACCGCCGGAGAAGGAATTCAATACGATCTTTCTTACGATATGCACTATGGGTATCTGTACAACGGTGGATATGGAGTGGAATTTATGACAAGTGTGATTAAATCTGCTGCTTATACCTTTGGAACAAAATATGCACTAAAAGGAGAAAAGCTGGATCTGTTTCGAAAGTTTATTTTAGAATCTATATTTGGCATTATCCGTGGTAAGTGGATGGATTGGAATGTTATGGGTAGGGGAATTTCGCGTATTGATGCAATACAAAAAGACTACTCATCATATCTAGAAAGGTTAGAACATATCGATCCCCAAGGAAAGGAACAATATAGTGCTATTAGGAAAAGAATGAAAGGTGAAGAACCTGTTTCCTTTAAAGTAGCACCTTTCCACCGTCAGTACTGGAACACCGATTATACCGTACATGTACGACCTTCTTACTTTATGTCGATACATGCTGTATCTAACAGAAAGTACTCACAGGAGATAGGTAATCTGGAAAATCAGAAAGGATTTTGGGGCTCAGAAGGAACCATGAACCTTCAGGTGAAAGGAAATGAATATTTCAATATATTTCCACTATGGAATTGGACTAAACTACCTGGGACTACCTTGCCAGATACTTTGCCTACCGTTAAAGATAAAGCGCCAGGTGTAGGAGATAGACGGGGAACCCATCCTTTTTCAGGTGGAGTATCTGATTCACGTTACGGAGCTACCGCTTATGTAATGGATAATGATCTATATACGTCAGCAAAAAAATCGTGGTTTATGTTTGATGATGAGATTGTATGCTTAGGATCAGGCATCAAATCAACACTACACCATCCAGTTGCTACTACTTTAAATCAGGTATTTCTTTCCGAAAATGGACTAACATTGTGCGTTGCTGGTCGTATTACCCGTTATAAAAAAGACCTCAATCTAACCTTTAAAAATCAGGTAGAATGGGTATTGCATGATGATGTAGGATATGTGTTTCCTCATGGGGGCAATGCACATCTGTCTGCTGAAAACAGGGTTAGCGATTGGACAGGGGTGAGTATGACTGGTGAGGAAGCTAATAAAAAAATAGAGCAGAAATCCGTTTTTCAGTTAAGCTTACAGCATGGTATTCGGCCTGAAAACGAGAAATACGCCTATATCCTGGTACCGGCTATCAAAAATTCTATTGAAATGAAACATTATCTTGAAAAGAAAAATGTTACAATCAAGTTCAATAACGAAAAGCTTCAGGCGGTATATCATAATAAATTGAACATATGGCAGATGGTATTTTATGCGGGAGATATTTCTTTTAAGGATGATGAAATTAATTTATCGACAGATATTCCATCAATATTAATGCTTAAGAAGTTAGAGAAAGGAAAATATCAACTTAACGTTGCTGATCCTTCCCATCTCTATGAAAAAATAAAGATTAATATTAAGATAAAGGATACTGATGCCCAAACAATTACCATTGACCTGCCTTTGAAAGAATATGCTGGTCAGACTGTATCCGTTGTTGTAAATTTAAATCACCTTTAACAACGATTTCCTATATCTGAATATTAATTTATCAGGTATAACACTACTGGATTCGCCTTTAAGCTTCCAGTAGTGAGGAATCAGGTGCTTTTAAACATGTTCTAAATTAATTAATCCCATTTTTTAATCAAGTTAAGGAACAAGAGCAACAATTTCTTCCTTTGTGGTTTCTACCTGGCTAACGTCTGTTTGTACGGCAGCAAAACGATCGATAGTTAAATTCGTTGCTTTGCCCATAACCAGCGTATGGCGATTGGTATTGCCTTTGAGTTTTAATGTACTATTATCGAGAATTTCAGTATATAAGCCCTCACTACTGGTGTCGATATCTGCAAAGGCATTTCCCTCAAGAATGATCTGAAGGAATTTAGTGCTGAGCTTTGCTTCCGTTTTTACTACAGCATTTTGATCAGCCTCAATGCGGTAAATATCGTTTACATAAATAACAAGTTTACATTTTTCTTTATCTAGGCCGGTAATGCGTAATACCTCGCCCTGCTGGGTAACTTTCACATTTCCGGTATTATCATCTGTATAAGATATTCCAATGGCAGGGCGCTGTACCAACGTCACTTCTACATTGCCCTTTATCACAATCCTTCTAAAGTTTTGAACCTTGTAAATTATCGTTCTGTTTTTTTCTGTAGCCCTTAAGTTGTTTGGAAGGGTAGCCGTTAAGGTAATTACAGCAGATACCATGGTGATTAGTGCTTTAATTGAGGTTTTCATTGTGTTTTTTATTTAAATGTTAAAATTTTGTTGAGCTTATGGCATTATGCTAATGAGAATCAGCTTACACTATATTATTCAGTTTCGTGGTTAACCAAGCGGGTGCCAAAAAGCAAATGTTACCTTAATGGCTTTGTAATGGTTGTTTTTCCTTATTGCAGGTACAGGTATGTTCATTTCCGAACAGTGGTTGTGCGGCAGCGAACAGTTTTTAGATGCCGGGAATCTGGATGAAAGCTGAGGCTGCCTTAAAATCCTTTATTCGATGTTAACACAGTACATATAGGATTATATTCATTATTTTAGTAAAAAGTTAAGGTATATTGAGTCAGTAGTTTTGAATAAAAATCACGATGTCAGTAAAAATCAATCGCCAAACACAGCAGAAACTTCAACAATTATTGATCATTATCCTTGCCTGGATGATGACTGGAGTTGTAATCGCAGTTTTTGAGGATCTTGTACTGCATACCCGGAATTCTTTAGGACCAGTGCCTGGTTATTCATTAATTTCTTCAATTGCACTAAATGCAGTTATTGGCCTTTTTGGGGCATTGTTAGGCGGAAGCTTGCTTGTATTCTTTGTAAATGTAAAATACAATGATAAGCCCTATGGTTATACCCTTTTAATTGTGGCAGGATCGTTTTTAGGCGTTATTTTGATTGTAAACGAGATACTGAGCCTCTATGAACTGGGTGATTCGAAAAGATTTTTGAAAAACGGATTAGTGTGGGCCATTGTGGTTTCCATAACGCAATTGCTGCTACAGATAAACAGTAAGTTTGGACAAGGGATTTTTTGGGATATTATTAGGGGAAAATATAATACACCTAAAGAAGAATCACGGATCTTTATGTTTCTCGACTTAAATTCATCAACCTCTATTGCCGAAAGACTCGGAGATAAAAAATACCACGAATTATTAAAAGATATCTTTATTGATATTACCAATCCTATTTTAGAAAATAGGGGAGAAATATATCAATATGTGGGCGACGAAGTGGTAATTGCCTGGCGCTATGATGAAGGATTAAGAAACAATAAATGCATCAATTGTTTTTTTGATATCAAAGCGCATCTGTTACTTCTGAGGGATAAGTACATTGGAAAGTATGGTTTAATACCTGCTTTTAAAGCAGGTATTCATTGCGGAAAGATTATAGCAGGTGAAGTGGGGATTATAAAACGCGATATTACCTACTCTGGAGATGTACTGAATACCACTTCAAGAATCCAGAATATGTGTAAGGAGTTTAACCAGGAGATGCTGGTATCGGTAGCGCTAATTGAAGAACTCCAGTTAACAGATCATTATACCACGCAAATGTTGGGTGCAATTAAGCTCCGCGGAAAAGAAAAAGAAATGCAGCTCGTAGCTGTACAGCCAGTTTAATACATCCTAAGTATAAAAAATCTGCGCATAACTTATTGTCTTGATTATTATTAACCAGATTATTATTCGGACGCAATTGGTTGGCGACGATTTTTCTAGAAGCATTTACCTGATTAATAGGGAAACGCATGAAATGAAACTGCTCTCTGCAAGACATAAGCAAACAGCTGCAGATCATCCGCATCCTACCATGAGCCCTGATGGTAAAAAATCGAAATCCAATCAGCGATGTTGTCTGAAGATAACCGATCCATGAATATCTATGTGATTTCTATCCCGGAAGGATGGATGAATAGCAAATAGTTTTAAACCAAACAACATGACACGCAACTGCTAATTGCAGGATGGCCCACGTATTTTGTCTTATTTCTTGTACTGTTAATGTTTTTTTTGATTAGCAATACTATTGTTTAATTTTTTTTAAAGGCGTTTAGGCTTGCTTAAAACGATTTACCTCTACCGAAGATTGATATTATCTTTTTATGATAATATTTTATAGTAAGAAGACAGGATAGTACAGGATGGAAATTTTGTAATGCCTCTATATATTTAAGAAATAATTCACTAACCAAATAACTTTTTAACCAACTATTTAATTAACGAACGTTAATACGATTCTATGCAGTAAAAATCTACTCACCCTTTAAGTCAGTTTTTGCATTTCTTAATTTCTAATTGATTTAGATCCATAGCTTTTTATTGCCCAGTATTTTAATGGCCGTTTATCCAATGAAATTGCTATGAGTAAAATTTTACAAAAATTTTTAATCGTTAATTTGGCGATTATATTCATTCTCAGCGCTTGCCGGAAAAAAGAATTTGATGAGTTCTATGGCCGTCCTGAAACATTAGCCGATCCAATTTATCAACAGCTTCAGGCCAAAGGGAATTTTACCAGATTTTTAGATTGTATAGATAAATCGGGCTATAAGGAAACCTTAAGCAAAGCAGGTTCGTGGACGGTTTTTGCGCCAACAGATGCGGCTTTTACCACTTACATGACCGAAAACAACTTAACAGAGATAAATGCAACGCTCGCTTCGGCAATTGTACGTTATTCAATGACTTATGATGGAGAAAAAGTAGAACGTTTAAGCGATAATTTAACGGCAAAAGGTTTCGTTAAAAATGTTGGTTTTAGGCGACGTACCGTTTATTACGATTTTGTTTATGATGGGGTAGACAATGATGGTAAAGCGATAAAGGTAATTGCGGGTAACCGAAACGGAACTTATTTGCCAACCGATTTTAACAATAAAAACCTGCCCTATTTTCTTGGCCCCTTTGTCACTTTTGCAGGCATTAGTGCTTTAGATTATAATTATTTTTATCCCAATACAGAGTACACCGGAAAAAACGTCGGCCCCGGAAAAATTATCGAGCAAGATATTGTAGCCGAAAATGGTGTAATCCACATCGTAGATAAGGTGCTTACACCGCCACAAAGTATCGATCAGTATATTGGCACTAAAACACAGTATGGTGCCTTCAAATCACTTTTGGATAAATATGTAAGCTATAATTTAAATACTGATATTACCCATCGTTACCAGGTATTAACAGGCAAAAGCGATAACGTTTACGCTAAAAACTATAGCATATTGCTAGGTTTCTCGCCCAACAACGAAAATTATCTAAAAGAAGATGCCAACGATGCGCAGATTGGCATGTACACCATTTTTGCACCAACTGATGATGCGGTTGAGGCCTATGCAAAGGTGCTGTTAAAATATTATGCAAAAAATAGGTTGCAACCCGGAAACTATAAAGCACAGCTGAACGAACTGTTTTCTTTAAGATCCGATATTATCAGGGATTTTATCAACTCCCATTTATATAGAACTACGGTATGGCCAACCAAGTTTAATGCCGTTAACAGCTTTTTGGGCGAAGTCACTAAACTTACGCCTGCAAACGTGGTAGACAAACAGTTTTTAAGTAACGGATTGTTCTATGGCGTAAATGCTGCCCAAAATGCTAATGTATTTTCAACAGTTTATGGCAAGGTAAATTTAGATCCAACCTATTACATTATGAAACAGGCACTTGATGTATTGGGTTATGCTATTCCAATTAAAACAGCCTCTTTAAAATATATTGTTATTCCAATTCCTGATGCCACATTGGTAAGTTTAGGATTCTCATACGATCCCTTTTATCCTTCATCGCCAATTAGAGGTGACCTCAATATTTTAAGGCGATTGTTGCAAACACACATTATCCCGTTGGGCGATCGTGCAGTACCGAATTTTGCCACAACAGCTGGTATTTTAGAAACTTCAGGTGGTGAATATATTAAATACGACAAGGGTTTTTTCTCTTCAGCAGGTACAGAAGATTTACCAGCAGTTGCCGATAAAAGTATTAAGATCGATTCGGTTGCCACGGCTGTTAACGGTGCTGATGCCTATGCTGCCAAAGTGCTGATGTATACTGTACTTCCGGTAAGCAAGCATATCGAAAAATATGGTACGCTAACAACCGATCCTTATTATTCTTTCTTTCAGTACCTTAAAAATAACGTTACGCTTTATACAGCTGCTACTGGCGCAATACAAGGGGTTACCGATGGAAGCTCTTACACTGTTTTTATCCCTACAAATGCGGCTATACAAGCTGCAGTAACCGCTGGATTATTGCCAAAACTAGCCAACGGAGCGCCAAATTATGCGCCAACAGATGCCGGAGATATTAGCAAGGTGGCCAAATTTATTCAATACCATATTATTAAAAGCACAGTAGCAAGCGACGGACAGAAAACAGGTTCTTTCGAGAGTTTGCTTAAAAACGATTCGGGGGATGCAGCCAAGGTTACTGTATTTACCAATACCACCAATACACTCACGCTAAGAGATGTAACCAATACTTCTGTTAATGTTTTGCTGGGTACAACCGATAGAAGCAACGTGTTGTCTAACAGGACGGTGATCCACCAAATCAATTCTTATTTAAAATATCAATTCTAAACCGAGATGACTAAAAGATATAATTATAGTTTTTTTATTTTACTATGCTGTTTGTTGGTATCATCGTTAAGCTATGCGCAACAAATTAACTATGTAAAGGGTAAGGTTATTGATAAAAAAGATAAACAGCCCATCATTGGTGCATCCGTTGTAATTGTTGATAAAGATAAAAGGGTAATTAAAGGCGTTTCGACAGATATTGATGGAAATTACACTTTACCGGTAGCAGATAAGACCTATAGGATTTCGGTTTCATATATTGGTTACAGGTCTTCAGCACCGATTAATATCGATAAGGCAGTTATTAATTTTCAGTTGGAACCTTCTGAAAATCAGATGGATGAAGTTCAGATTGTTTCTAGAGCAAAAACGAACAATGGAAGTGGAATGACGATCGATAAACGGGATCAGACTTCGGCTACAGTTACCATTGATGCCAAAGAACTCGAAGACCTCCAATCGGCATCAATTGATCAGGCCTTGCAAGGTCGTATGGCAGGGGTTGACATTACCGCCAGTACGGGCGATCCGGGTGCGCCGATGCAGATCCGTATCCGCGGTACATCTTCCATCAATGGCGCTACCGATCCATTGATTGTATTGGATGGCATGCCTTACGATATTACCATCCCTTCTGATTTTAACTTTGCCACCTCTGATGAGAACAATTATGGTCAGTTATTAAATATTGCCCCATCTGATATTAAAGAAATCAGCGTGCTAAAAGATGCTGCGGCTACAGCAGTTTGGGGATCAAGAGCAGCAAACGGTGTATTGATCATTACCACAAAAAGAGGTTCAATTGGTCCGCCAGCTATTTCCTATAACTTTAAAGGTTCGTATTCTAAGCAGCCAAGTCCGATCCCGATGTTGGATGGTAACCAGTATTCATCACTCGTTTTGGAAGAATATTATAATGCGGGCCGTCAGTTTTCTACTTCAGAATTTGCAAAGCAATTTCAATATGATCCGAACGATCCTTATAATTACTATAATTACAGCAACAATACCGATTGGCTATCGGCAATTACCAGGATAGGTTACCTTCAAGATCATAACCTATCTATTTCTGGTGGTGGTGAAAAAGCCAGATACCGTGCTTCGGTAAATTATTTTAACCAAACAGGTACTACCATTGGCACCGATTTAAACCGTGTTTCGGCAAGGGTTAACCTGGATTATATGGTGTCGAACAAAATCAGGTTCAGTTCTGATATTTCTTATACACACATCGACCAGAACGGACTTTTTACGCAGAATGTTAGAGATGTTGCTTATACCAAAATGCCTAATCAGAGCATTTACGAGTACGATGAGTATGGGAATTTAACTTCAAACTTTTTTAGTCCTGCGGCAACCGCACAAGGCTCATTCTTATATAACTTCGATACTAAGAAGGTAACCGGAACTTTTAACCCTTTGGCGATGGCAACAGCTGGTAGTAACCATCAATTGGGAGAACGGATTACACCAAAATTTAGTTTACAGTACGAGATTTTACCAAGTGTACTGCGTTTAAACGGAAGTTTTATGGTGAACATTAACAACACCAAAGTAAAAACCTTCCTTCCACAGATTGCAACAGGCCGCCCTTATACCGAATCGGTAGTCAATACGGCTTCAGATGCTGATGGCGATTCATTCACCATGAACACCAGTATGACATTGGCCTATACGCCGAAATTGAACGATAGACACGATATCATAGGTTTTTTACGCTTCGATAGTGAAGATAGCCGCAGAACCGGGCAGTACTTGTTCTCTACCAATACTGCATCATCGTACTTATCCGACCCCTCTGTTGATAGCCGGACCAATTACACAGGCTCTGCATCATCGTCATTAGGACAAACCAGGTCAGTTGGTTTATTGGCTAACGTTCAATATAAATTTTTAGACCGTTACATCATCAACGGTAGTATCAGGGGCGATGGTAATTCCAGGTTTGGTGCTGCTAACCGATATGGTATTTTCCCTTCAGTTTCTGGCCGTTGGCGGATATCGGGTGAACCCTTTATGAAAAAGGCCAATAAATATGTCGACGATTTTAGTTTAAGGGCCAGTTATGGTAAAAGTGGCAACGTTCCTCGTAACGATTATTCTTACTTTAATATTTATCAGAATTATGGTTTTAGTTACCTGGATAATGCCGGGGTATACTCTACCAACATGGAATTAACCGATTTAAGGTGGGAAACGGTTACTCAATCCAATCTAGGCATTACCTTAAATCTCTTTAAAAATTTAAATATCGATTTCGATTTATACCGTAAACGTACTACCGATCTGTTTTATCCGGGTTTACAGGTAGCGAGTTATAACGGCTATGGAGGGGTTGATATGAATGTGGGGACCATGGATAACCAGGGATGGGAAGTAAACCTGAATGCTACTGTTATCAAAAAGAAAAAGGTAAGATTAGATCTTTCTTTCAATATTGCGCACAACGAAAACGTAATCCGCGAGGTTTCGCCCCTATACCCTAGAGAAAACAAAGGTCGGGTAACCAGCAACAATGTATACAAAGTGTTTGTTCAGGAAAATAATCCTTTCGGGTCGTTTTATGGTTTCAAATTCAAAGGCGTATATCCTGATAAAAATGCTACAGTTGCATTGGATGAGAATGGAAACCAGATTGTCGGACCAAACGGCGATAAAATTTACATGCGTTTTGCTTATCCATCTATCGATTATGTTTTCCAACCAGGCGATGCCATGTATGAAGACATCAACCATGACGGGAACATCGATTATAAAGATATTGTGTACCTGGGTAATGGTAACCCAAAATTAACGGGAGGATTTGGATCTAACCTAACCATCAACGGAAACCTTCGTTTAGGTTTTAACTTTACCTTCCGTACCGGATACGATATTATTAACGGTACTAAAATTAACACCACCAATATGTATGGTTTTAATAACCAAAGTACAGCCGTATTGCGCCGCTGGAAAAAAGAGGGTGATGTTACCGATATGCCAAGAGCCATGTATAGTACGGGCTATAACTTTTTAGGTTCCGATCGCTATATTGAAGATGGATCATTTTTAAGACTGAGTTCGGTGGTATTAAGGTACGATTTTGGCAAAACCTTTATGAAGAGATTGGGCATGAAATCGCTTACTACCAACCTTACCGTTCAGAATATCTTAACATTTACCAAATACACTGGCCAGGACCCTGAGGTGCCAATTAAGTTAAATGGGTCGAACACGGTGATAGATAATTCTACCACGCCGCCAATTAAAACAATCACTTTCGGTTTAACTGCTAACTTTTAATTCAAAACTGATGAAAAATATTTTATATAGCACTTGTTTAGTAATGATGCTGGTGATGAGCAGCTCTTGCAACAAATGGCTCGATCTCCAACCTAGAGATGGCATTACCAGACAGGAATTCTGGAAAACGAAAGAGGATGTTTTAGCAGCAGTTTCAGGTTGTTATACTTCTTTACTGGCGCCTCCTCCAGGTATTGGCGATAAATCTTTATTAGAGTACATGTTTATGTATGGCGAGCTCAGGGCCGATATGATTGCAGGTGGGCCAAGTATTACAACAGAGGAAACGGATATTATCAATGTAAATATTACCCAGGATAATACAACAGCAAGATGGGCAGCATTTTACCGTACCATTAATTATTGCAATACTGTACTCGATTTTGCGCCTGGCGTTAAAGCTACCGATCCCACTTTTACCGATGCAGCATTGAACGGCTATGTGGCAGAAGCGCTTACCCTAAGAAGCCTCATGTACTTTTACCTGTTGCGTACCTTTAGAGATGTACCATTAAAACTAACCGCTACCGTAAAAGATACCGATTTACAGGATCTGCCGAAAACCAAACAGGCCGATATTTTAAAACAGATTGTTGCCGACTTAAAAAAGGCAGAACAAGGAGCGGTTACCACTTATGGCAGCACAAGGTTTGATAAGGGTAGAGTAACCAAATTTACGGTAAATGCTTTGTTAGCTGATGTGTACCTGTGGATGGAAGATTATCAGAACTGTATTACCGAGTGTAATAAAATTATCAGTTCGCAAAGATTTGCCCTGGTTGGTGCAGCTGGCTGGTACAATAATGTATTTTTTAAAGGGTCGTCCATCGAAACCATATTTGAATTCGACCAGGCGATAGAAAACCCGTTTTATAATTTATTGGTAAACACCAGACGACGTTTTATCGGATCTCCGTTTCTGAGTACCGAAATCTTTATTCCGGATGATGTTGATCCGGATAATAATTATGATATCAGACCAGGCTCTTATTATAGTTCGGCTTTTACCATTCAAAAATATGGCATAGAAAATCCTTCTTATGTAAAATGGCAGGCTTACCGTTATTCAGATATCATGATGATTAAAGCCGAAGCATTGGCTTTAACCGGTGGCGGTGTAGAAGCATTGGCATTGGTTGATGAACTGAGATTAAGACGTAATGCTGTAAATGCCACGAAAGTTACTGTAGACCCTTCAGAAACTGAAGCTTTGTGCGATTATATTTTGGCCGAACGCGCCAGAGAATTTGCTTTTGAAGGCAAAAGATGGTTCGACCTTTTACGCCATGCCAAACGCAATAACTATAGCCGAATTGATATTTTGTTAGATCTTGCTGCCAAAACAGTATCACCTACGCTTCAACAATCGGCCATTACCAAATTTAGAGATCCCAATAGCCACTACTTGCCAATTTATCAAAGTGAGTTATTTACCGATCCTAATCTTGTTCAAAATCCATTTTACACTAAATAGAATAAGTAATATGAAAGTGAAATTAGACATCCGCAACATTACCTATTTGGTTATACTTAGTGCATTTGTAATCTTCGTGATTAATGCCTGTAAAAGAGAAAGTTTAACATTAAGTACCACCGATGATGTAAACATTACCGGATTTTTGGAGAAAAATCCCGATAAGTTTTCTTTGTTTACCCAAATCTTAGAAAAATCGGGTACAAAAGGTTATTTGGCTGCTTATGGTAAATATACCATGTTTACTCCAGATAATAACGCAGTTAACGATTGGTTAAAAAGTTTAAATAAAACAGCAGTCGACCAATTATCAGCTGCAGAACTGAAAGACGTTGTTCGTTTTCATGTTTTGCCTGATACAGTTGCTACGGGAAAATTTACCGACGGTAAGTTAACACAGATTACCCTTTATGGTCAGTATCTGCAAACTGGAGTTACTTTTAAAGATGGTGTAAGTAGTTTTATCATCAACAAACAAGCACTCATTACCCAGTCGAATGTTAGGGTTGGGAATGGAATTATCCATGTTATCGATCATGTGTTAATCCCTTCTACTAAAACGCTGGCTTCAACTATCGAAGGCAACAACAGGTATAGCATCTTTACCCAGGCCTTAAAGGAAACCGGTTTTTACGACTCATTAAATTATGTGCAATCTGTAATTCCTGATACTACACGTCGTTTCCAGACGGTAATTCTAGAATCTGATTCGGCATTACAAGCTGCAGGTTTTAATAATTACGCTGCTTTAAAAGCCAAACTTTCAAAAACAGGAAATCCGAAAAGCCATACCGATAGTTTGTGGATGTATGTAGCGTACCATATTTCAACAGGAGCAAGTTATACACCCGATATCGTTTCTTCGCCTTCATTGGCAACATTGGTGCCGAGTGAAATTATAACCACAAAATTAGTGGGAACAAAAATCTTATTAAATGATGATGAGTTTAATGGTGTGATTGAGCCTGGAGTAGAAGTAAACAGAACTTTTAGTAATGTTACTACTTCTAATGGGGTTTTACACGAGTCGAAAGGTTTTTACAAAATTAAACCAAGGGTGCCTACGGGTGTTTTCTTCGATATAGGCGATCAGCCGGAATTAAAATTATTAGCTGCCTGGCGTGCCCCTGGACAAACCATCCAGCTTTTACAAAATGGAAAGTTAATTACTGCAGGCATCAGGCTTGATGCTTACCGGTCAAACACAATCGGACCTGTTTATGCCGTGTCGTCAACGCCAATCGGCGCATCTGATGGTAGGAGTTATGCCAACAGAGATGTAATTCAATTTAATCCAACCACCAGCAATACCGCACGTTCTATCTGGGTGGAAATCAGAACACCTATGCTGGTAAAAGGTAAATACAAAGTTTGGATTTGTTATACCTACAATGGCTCCGGACCGCTTACACAGGTTGGGGTAGATGTGGGTACAACACAAGAGCAATTATTGCCAAACCTAGTCGATTTTGCGCAAACATTAACCAGTTCTGGGGTACCTACTGCCAATGCTGCTTTACCTTCTGCAGATGGATTAATGTTAACCAACGGTTTTAAACGCTATATGGCTACAACTGCCGAGGTAAGTAACGGTGTAAATGGTTTACAGCCCATCGCACAGAATAATTTATGGTCGGTTATGGTCGGGAAATTAGCTGGTGTAGTAGATATTAAAACAACAGATAAACATTGGGTTAGGTTTACTACACTGCGCGGTAATGGAACCGGAATTATGAATATGGATATGATTCACTTTATTCCAATTGATGATGATCAGAACTATCCAAGATTTAGTCCGTCGGGCCTGATTTATAAGCGCCCATAACTAATTGAGCCATAGAACTAAAAATACAAATAATGACTAGAAAATATATAATATACGTTGCCCTGCTCAGTATCAGTACAGTTTTATATTCCTGTAAAGATAACCTGGACCTTCATAACGAGCTTACCAATGTAGACAACAGTTTAGATCTAGCGCAAAAGCTCGATGCCCAGTCTAACCTCAGCGTTTTTAACGGTTATGTTAAAACTACAGGTTATGATAAGGTGCTTGCAGGTGCGCAAAATTATACGGTTTGGGCACCAACCAACCAGGCCTTAGCCAGTTTAGATGCAGCCATTGTTGCTGATCCCGCAAAATTAAAAGATTTTGTGGCCAACCATATTGCACTATCTACTTTCCCATTAAACAAAGATGGCGATACCACGAGGTTGAAACTGCTTAATAATAAGTTTGGTGTTTTTACCAGCACTAAATTTGAAGAAGGCACTGTTTCTGCTGCTGGCCAGTTTGTGAAAAATGGGGTATTGTATACCGTAGATCAGGCGGTTCCAACCAAACAGAATATTTGGGATTATATGATCAACAGTACTGATGGCACTTTGCAAAAGAACTACATTAATAATCTATCGATTACCGTTATCGATACCGCAAACGCTACTGTTATTGGTTATAACGTATTGGGTAATCCAATTTTTGCCCCTAATCCGCCAATGATATCCAGAAATACTTACTGGGTAAATGTAGCAGATTTGAGAGACGAAAGTCAGCAATACACTTATTTTATATTACAGGATGCTGCTTTTACAGCCGAATCTGCTAAACTTTCAACTTATTATCCAAGTATAAATCCGAATTTGAATGCTTCCTACTTCTTGGTAAAAGATTTAACCGTTAAAGGTGTTTACCCAATTGAAAAATTGCCAGATACGCTGATTTCTTTACAAGGTGTAAAAGTACCGATCAATAAGGCTAATATTATCCGTTCCTATCGTGCCAGTAATGGGATGGTGCATGTGGTAAATGCACTGCCTTTCCGTTTGAAGGATAAAGTTCCAGAATTTAAGATCGAGGGTGAAAAACAACAGGCTGTTAGCGCTGCACGAACACTTCTGTACCGTACAAAAATCGATAATTTAGGAAAAACCTTTAACGATATTGAGGTTTACGACCACAAGTATGCGGAATTTGGGCTGTTTTATACCAAAGCCAACTTGCCGGTGGTAAAATATAAAGTGTACGCAAGGGCCATTTCTGGTTTACCGGGCGATCCGCAGGTGGCGGCATTTACGCAGCGTTATTTCTTTTTTAACCCTGCCACAGTAAGTTATACTTTGTTTTATACCCATCTGGTAAACCCCTTAACCTATAACGAAACCTACTTAGGAGAATATACACCTGCACAGTTTGGCAATTTTCAGGTGAGGTTAACCGCTGCAAACAGTACAAGTGTAAATGTAAGTACACTCATATTGGATTATCTCCGCTTCGAACCAGTTTTACCTTAATTATGAATCTTGCTTTCAAAAAAAATACTATGTATAATTTTACAACGATAAAAAAAGTTTGGGGCACATTGCTTTGCTTGCTGGTGTTTGGCTTAGCCGCACAGGCACAGGAAGTAGATTCGATGAAAACCGAAACAGATACCACTACCGTAAAAGTAAAGGCCCGAGCAGTTAAGGGCGAAAAAATAAGGGGAGTTGTGCTCGATGGGAATACCAATAAGCCTTTAGTGGGCATTAATATCACGGTTACTGGTTTTAATGCTGCCATTACCGACGAAAAAGGAAGATTTACTGTAGTTGTACCCGATTATAAAGCCAGTATTATTATTTCGGGTAATGGTTTCCAAACCAAAGTATTACCGGTTTACAAAGATAAAGAAATCAGAACTAAGCTTTATCCATTGTCATTTACCTCGGTTTATAATGAAGTAGTTACCCCAATAGGCACAATTTCTCAGGCAAGGGCAATACCCGCCATCAGTAATGTGAGTTTGCAAGGTAACTGGGCCAGTAATTCTGAAAGTGTAATGAGTTACATCCAGGGCAGGGCAGCAGGAGTTAAAGTTACCAGGCGTTCAGGAACACCCGGAGTAGGTGCTGATGTGCTCATCAGAGGATTTAACTCTTTGTATGCTACAAATCAGCCTTTATATGTGGTTGATGGGATGATTTTCGATGCCAATAACTACGGTACTTCGCTTATTAAAGGTCATGTTAACAACCCGCTTCAATTTATCGATGTTCGGGATATTGAAAACATCAGCATCATCAAAGATGCGGCTTCGGCAGCTACTTATGGGGTGAAAGCGGCAAATGGAGTGGTGTTGATTACCACCAACCGTGCACATGATCTGGCCACTAATATCGATTTTTCTGGTTACGCAGGTTTTAATTTCAAACCTAAAAACTTACCTGTAATGGGTACTTCTGATTATAGGTTATATCTTTCTGATATTTTAAGAAGTCAGGGGTTAAGTAATAGCGCCATTGCAGCAAAACCCTATATGAACGATAGTCCAACCAATCCCGATTATTTTAAATACCATAACGAAACGAATTGGCAGAATGAAGTTTTAAAAAGCAGTTTTGATCAGAACTATTTTTTAAAGGTAACGGGAGGTGATAATATTGCGAAGTATGCACTTTCTGCTGCTTACGCCAGAGATAGGGGCGTAATTGATAGTACTGATAATTTAAAATACAGTACGCGCTTTAATAGTGATTTAAACCTGACTAAAAAACTGCAGGGAAGCACCAGTTTATCATTTACCTACACAGAACAACGCTTAAAGGACCAGGGGATTGCTCCGGTAACCAACCCACTGTTTTTAGCTTTGGTTAAATCGCCTTTTATGGCCAGGAATGAAATAAATTCGATTGGGGCAGTTTCACCTAATTTAGCCGATTACGATACCTTACAGGTGAGTAATCCAAGAGCTTTAATCGAGAAAGGACAAAATTTAAAAAAGGCTTATCGGTTTTATGGAAACATCAATTTCGATTTTACTTTCAACAAAAACTTTAAATTATCTAACCTAAGTGGGCTAACTTACGATAAAACACAGGAAACACTTTTTATTCCAAGAAAAGGGGTAACCAACGATACGCTTTCCAATTATGTAGGCGATAGCCGTTTGGGTACACAGGTAGGAAGGTTTTTTAATGTGTTTAACGATCTGCACTTAACTTACGATCAATCTTTCGGCTTATACAGCAAACTACATGCAATTGTAGGTACACGCTATTCGCAGAGCGAAAGCGAGCAAGACTATGCTTTGGGTTTTAACTCTGCAACAGATGAGTTGATTAGCATTGGAAACAGTAATGCTGCTTTTAGAACATTTGGTGGTGATATTGGGAAATGGCGTACGCTGAACAATTATCTCTCTGCCAATTATAGCTATGCCGATAAATACCTGGTTAATTTTTCAATGGCTGTTGATGGTTCTTCGCGCTTTGGTACAAAGGCTGGTCAGGGTTTCTTAAATTTCGATGATGGTTTGAGGATTAATGGAAGCCGTTATGCCGTTTTACCCGCCGTTGGTGCTGCCTGGTTAATCTCTTCAGAGAAATTTATGCGCAATTTACACCGCGTTGATCTGCTGAAATTAAGAATGAGCTATGGTTTGGTTGGAAATGACGACGTGGGGAATTACACGGCCAGAAAATATTATATCTCTCAGAATGTATTGGGTATCAATGGTATAGTGACAGGTAATTTTGCTAACCCAAATCTACAATGGGAAACCGTACGCAAGTTTAATACTGGTATTGATGGCTCTTTTTTTAGTGAGCGCCTAAGCATCAGCTTAGATTATTGGAGAAACAGTACTAAAAATATGTTAAGCTATCAATTACTGAGTGTTGTTACGGGTACTGCTTCTTTTATCAACAATAATGGTGGCATGCAGACAAATGGTTTAGATTTAGCCTTAAACGGTCGGATTCTAAATGAAAAATTAAAATGGGATGCGGGTTTAACCATCGGTACATCAACCAATAAAATTACCAGTTTACCTGATGGAAAGTCAGTTATAACCAGTTATGCAGGGGGGGCTTATATCAGCCAGGTTGGTGAGTCGGCGAATCAGTTTTATGGTTATAAAACCAATGGGGTTTATGCTACCAATGCAGAGGCCGCTGCTTCAGGTTTATCTAGTCGCAACAGTTTAGGAGCACTTGTGCCATTTACAGGAGGCGATGTAAGGTTTACCGATAGTAATGGCGATAAAATAATCGACGATGCCGACCGTACTGTTATTGGTAATCCTAATCCGGGTTTATTTGGGAGCTTTAACAACACTTTCACTTATAAAAACTGGAGTTTAGATGCTTTAATCACTTTTGTTAGCGGTAACGACGTTTATAATTATACAAGGGCGCAACTAGAATCTGGAAGTACCTATTACAACCAAACACCAAATATCAGCAACAGGTGGAAAGGTGATGGACAAGTTACGTCGGTACCAAAAGCTACTTATGGCGATCCGGTAGGGAATGCCCGTTTTTCTGACCGCTGGATCGAAGATGGTTCCTATTTACGTTTGAGAACCGTTAATGTAACCTATAATGTACCCCTAAAACTGAAAACCATTAAGTACGCAAAAATTTATGCTACGGCTAATAATCTGTTTACCATAACCAATTATTTAGGCTATGATCCGGAATTTAGTAACTCCGGAAGTTTATTTAGCCAGGGTGTAGATACCACGCTTGAGCCACAGTTCAAGTCGTTTCAACTAGGCGTTAGAGTTGGATTATAATTAAGAAAGATATACTCATGAAAATGAACATAAATAAAAAAATTGCCTCCCTTTTACTGTTGGGTATTTTATCGGCAGGTTCGTGGTCTTGCAAAAAAATGCTTGATGTACCAACCGAAGATAAGTTGGATAGTGTAAATGCTTTTAAAACAGTATCTGATGCAGATGCTGCGGTTATCGGTATTTACGGCCAATTTTTGGGACTGGAAAAACTGTATATCCTGCAGAACGAACTGCGTGGTGATTTAATGGATGTTACCCCCAAATCAAGTGCCGATCTGCAGGAGCTATCATCACATACCGAAACAAAAAACAATAAATATGTTGATCCAAGGCCATATTATCAGGTGATTGTGAATTGTAACGATGTACTCAAAAACTTTAAAATGATGGTCGATGATCGCCGGATGAGTGTTGATGATTACAACAAACGCTACTCGGATATTGCCACATTAAGGAGTTGGATTTACCTGCATTTAGGTATTCAATATGGCAGCATACCTTATATTACCGATGCGATTGAAACAGTAGATGATTTAAAAAACCTGGCCAATTATCCGAAAACACCATTTGACCAGCTCTTGGATAAATTAATTGTCTTTAACGAGAGCCTGCCATATAAGGAAGCCTATGCTTATCCAACAGGAACATCCTTGCTGGTTACCATCGATGCTAATAGTACCCAAAAATTGTTTGCCTCTAAAGCTTTTCTGTTAGGCGATCTTTATCTATGGAAAGGAAATTACATTAAGGCGGCAGAAAATTATGCCAAGCTGATGAATGCCGAAAACAATAACGGGAATGATAACTTCAGGTTTAATTTTTATAAGATCAATAACTCCGGAGATCCTGCCTACGCTAATTTAGCCATCTTATTTAGCAGAAGCGGACAAGATCCTACCAGTTTAATCAATAGTTTAGATGCTGGCTGGCGCGCTATTTTCGGATTACCAACAACATCAAGTGCGTGGAGTTCAGAATGGTTTTGGTCTATGCCTTACAATACTGCATTTAAGCCTGTAAATCCAATGATTGATTTGTGTTCACCGCTAAAAAGTTATCAGATTAAGCCATCACAAGCCATAAAAGACCTTTGGAACAGCCAAATTACCTATGGTGGTATTCCCTTCGATCCAAGAAGCAAATTATCGTTCAATGCTTCTGCTATGGGCGATGAAATTACTAAACTAACAGATAATGGCGGTAAGTGGGGCATTTACAGGGCACCTTTATTGCATCTTCGTTTTTCGGAGGCAGCCAATAGAGATGGACAGACCAAATTAGGATGGGCGTTGCTAAACACAGGTATTAGAAATACTTATTACGTAGGTACGTTTACAGCTGGTGTCCAGGCACCTGTTTCGGTCGCAGAGTTAAATACCATGATTACACCTTATCCACAAACTTCACCCTATTATTTCGATGCCAGAAAAAATAACGATGTTTCGGGTACCTGGTACCGTAACTGTGGCATTAGAGGTAGGGCAGTAGTAAATGCGATCGATGTAAGTTACCAGACAGATATGATTGGCTTAGAAGGTAAATTAATTGATGAGGCCGCATTGGAGCTCGCTTTTGAAGGTAACCGCTGGCCTGATTTGGTCCGTATTGCCCGCAGACAGAACAATCCGGCCTTTTTAGCAGATCGCATTTACCAAAAGCTGTTAAAAGCAGGCAATCCTAATGCAAGTCTTACCAGACAAAAATTAATGGATCCGGCCAATTGGTATCTGCCATTTGATTGGAAATAGAAAAATATAATAAAAGGTTGTACCATAATGGCGATTTTATCTCAAATGCTGTCATGTTGAGCTTGTCGAAACACTTCAAAGCGTACTAAACAGGTCCTTCAACAGGCTCTCCACAGGAGTCCTTTGGACAGGATGACAGAACTATATTTTTGGATACAACCTCTTATTATTAAAAGGCTTCGAGGCTCAGAATCTGTGCCTTGTACGCTGCCGGGAGAATTAAATTTCTTAACGGTTTGTTCACCTTCAGTTTTCTACTTATTTTGTATAAAGTAAGTATTGGTTTAATGGATTTTCCTTCGCCCAGTTTAAGCAGTTCATTCACTTTAAGTGGAACAATGAGTGCTTGTATTTTTCGCATTAATAAATACCTCAGCGCACCGAGGTGTTTTTTGTACTGATCAAAAAGATCATGAGAAAAGCAGCTATAAATTAAATTTTCCTGTAGCTGTTGTTCATGCATCATTTGCCAGGCAGCAAAATTAGTAGGAAGTCCGTTTATTTCCATGCGATACCCAACTTGATAGAAAGTAGTAAATATTTCTTCTTTTTCTGTTAAAGTGAGTTTTCTTTCCAGTACCTCGAAAGCGCGGATAGAATAGTCGATCAGCATAAATAATACATCTCTATAGGCCCAATCTGGAATTTTAGCGCTTCTTCCAGCTTCAACATGCTGATGGATCATGGTGATCTGATCTATCGCTGCATTGGCTTCAGTTACAGTGGAAAATACGATTTTTTGCGCATACGCAACGGTAGAAAATAATCTTCCCAGTGGATCTTTAGGAAGTTTGCCGGTAAAATACAACCAATCAACAGCTTTATTCAGGCTAAATTCTGCTGCGGCGCCAGCAAAAATAAAAAGAACAACATCGGTATTGCCCCATATTTTCCTTACGATAGAATTTTTGTTTACAAAGTCCATAATCCATAATGCTCTTCTAATATTTCAATTTTTTTGATGTTAATGCGGCATAGTATCAGCGGGATAATGCCGATGATGCCAAAAGAACAGTCTATCATTTGCCAAAATACCGGAATGTGACGGATGTTTCCGGCAATTAAGGCCAATGGAATAATCGCAATACAACAGATGATACCAAATTCGATTACCCATTTGTTTTTGATAGGATCTTTTAATGGACCGATAAAAAGCACGGCCAACATAATATGTGCAAAAGCCAGCCAATCGGTGCCATAACTTAAAAATGCATAACGTAGGTTGGTCGCTTTAATGCCCTGATAAACCGTTTCAATCCAGATTTGAAGATTACTTGGCAAAATAGCACTGTGTTTAACCAGATAAGCCATTTCGGTTTCTAACGGAAAAGCGGTTAATCCGCTGATTGTTAATCCTACAATGATTGTGCAGACGTATATTTTGGATTGTAGCCTTAATTTTCTTTCTTCCGTATTCATAACCTGCGGGTTAAAAAAAGTTGATTTTCAAGTGATTATATGCCTGCTGAAAATATAATAAAATCCAAGAAAGACACTTTATGCTAAAGCATTGCAGCGCTAATAAGCCTGATGGAATAAATTGCTTCATATTTCTATGTTTTGTAAAGTGCTTTGTATTTCAAAGTAAATGCTAAAAATTGAATATTCCAAAAAAAGTTAAAGATTTTCGACATGATGAATTTTTGATCTTCTTGTATTAAGATTGGAAATAGAAGAAGTTGTACTTAAAAATTATGGAGTAGGGAGGCGATTTGCTACGTATTTACACCAGATAATCGTATAATCTAAAAAGCAAAAGAGCCAGCATCGCGCTGGCGCTCTTGTTATCATTAACTAAACTAAATCAACGCGCTGCTGCTAGCAGTTGTTTCATTCGTTAAACAAATATCTGTCAGATTGACAATTAAAACGAAGGTGGCTGATAAATACGGAAAATGTCCTGTTGAATAGGTTTTTACGAAATTTAATTCTGATGGTAGTTTTAATTATACTTTTTGCCAAAATTTTGTTCTTTTTTTTCTGTTCCGTTTGAGGGTTTAACGGAGAGTATTTATATATTTGAATATTCATTATAAACTAAGCCTAGAAAAGAAATAAATAGACTAACCACTATAATGGAATTATACACCCCTGACCAAACAGACAGAGATATTTTAACCCTATTACAAAAAGATGCAAGGCTAACCTATAAGGAACTGGCAGCTATGTTGCATTTGTCAAAATCACCTATTCAGGAACGTGTAAAACGCTTAGAACGTTTAGGATTTATTTCTTCGGTAGTAGCATTGATCGACCCTAATAAATTTGAGAACTGTATGATATCCTATTTACAGGTTCAGCTTACCAATCATTCTGTTAATGCCTTCCGGTTATTTCAGCAGGAGGTGAGCAAACTCGATGAAGTGCTGGAATGTTACCATACTACAGGAGGCTTTGATTTTATGCTAAAGGTTGTTGCAAGAAATATGATCGCTTACAACGATTTTCTAACCAATAAATTCGGTCGCTTGGATAATATTGGCACCCTTAATAGCTCACTCGTAATTACGCAGGCTAAACGCGAAACCGCTTTGCCTGTATAGCACGGTCATTAAATTTATAAATCAAAAAAAGCACTCCGACTTTAAATCCGGAGTGCTTTTCTGTTTTTTATGGCTTATATAGCCACATTGATCTGTACGTTAATATTACCGCGGGTAGCTTTAGAGTACGGGCAGGTTTGGTGTGCAGCCTCAACCACTGTTTTTGCTTCTTTGTAAGTAAGTCCGGGTAAAACTACATTTAATCTTGCCTGAAGGTTAAAACCACTATCGGCCAAAGCCAGATCAACTTCTGCATCAATTGCAGCATCTACAGGAAGTGCGATTTTAAGTTGAGGCGCATTATGTTTCATTGCACCAATAAAACATGCAGCCCAGCCTGCAGCAAACAATTGCTCGGAGTTGGTTCCTTTTCCTGCACTGTCAGGAGATGATAATGCAGTGTCAAGCGATCCATCGCTGCTTTTTGCGAAGCCCTCACGGCCACCGCTTACATGAACTTTTCCAGTATAAAGCACTTTGTTGATGACTACATTTAGAGTATTTGCTGATTCGATTACATTTTGATTTTCCATTTTTTTTTTAAGTTTTATTATGATTTTTTAAAATTATCAGATGAATATTTTAGCTTTTTTTAGGCAATCATTACTGCCTGGATAATGGCATCTGCAAATGCTTTAGGTGCTTCCTGAGGAAGATTGTGGCCAATGCCGCCACTAAGGTTATAGTGCACGTATTTACCTTTAAACTTAGCTGCATAATTATCTGGGTTGCCATGCGGTGCACCATTTGCATCACCTTCGAGTGTAATGCTTGGAACTGTTATTGCTGGAAATGTGGCTAATATTTTTTCATATTTATCATATTGTGCTTCCCCTTCTGCCAGCCCCAATCTCCACCTGTAATTATGGATTACAATGGCAACATGATCTGGATTATCCAGTTCAACTGCCGACTTTTCGAAAACGGCATCAGTGAATTTCCATTCTGGAGAAGCGGTTTGCCAGATCAGTTTTGCAAAATCTTTTCGGTTGGCTTCATATCCTAAACGGCCACGTTCAGTTGCAAAGTAGAACTGATACCACCATGATAACTCAGCTTTGGGTGATAATGGTTTTTGGTTTACCTCCTGGCTTCCAATAAGGTATCCGCTTACCGAAACCATTGCTTTACAGCGCTCTGGCCATAATGCAGCTATAATATTTGCCGTTCTTGCTCCCCAATCAAAGCCACCAATTACTGCTTTATCTATCTTTAAAGCATCCATTAAGGCTATAATATCTGCAGCAATAGCCGATTGTTGCCCATTTCTTGGCGTTTTTGGCGAAAGAAACTGCGTACTGCCATGGCCACGAAGATGTGGAACAATTACCCTGTATCCCTCTGTGGAAAGTAGGGCGGCCACATCAGTATAACTATGGATGGTATAAGGCCATCCATGTAACAGTATAACTGGTTCACCATCTGCGGGACCGCTTTCTGCATAGCCCATGTTTAACACACCGGCATGAATCTGTTTTATCCTATCGAAGGATACATTGCCGTTGATTTTATTATTGCTGGTTTTATTTTTTATAATTTCTTTGGCGTTCAAAAGGTTTAACCCTCCAAGTTCTGCCACGGCCACGGTTAGTGCTGCTAAGCTTAAAAAGCGGCGGCGGCTGTAATTATTTTGATTTTCCATTTGCTGAAATTTGTTGATGATTAATGTTTTACTCCGTTAGGTATGTCAAAATTAATGCAGATGGAAAGAGGAGATTAGTCTTTTCGGGATGAAATAGACAAATTAGGTTTTGATTTATACATTTTTAAACCTGGGTGGGACTGGAATTGAATCCAAAGGAATGGTCATTATTTTGTGTCGGCTATCGAGTTGATACATTTTTTATTGTTAGCCTTTTATGCTTTTGCTGGTTGCTTTAACGAAACACGGATCTTACCGAAATAAAATATACAATTGTTGTGCTGATTTAAATGTGGCATTGTCTACTTAAGCGTCTAATCTGTCTGGTTCAGGTTTAAAATTGTTTAACTATAAGACTTGCCTGGTTACTTTTGGTGAAAAAAGAAGAGATACATGTGGTGCCGCCATCATATTTAAAAAAATATTATTTTTGATTATCCCAACCCACCTAATTAGCCTGGCTAAAAACTGATATGACTAAAAGCCCTTTAAAGATTTCGCCTGCTATTATCTGGATAAGTTCTATTTTTCTTGGACTTTTGTCTTCTGTTCCTCAAATTGCAGAGCATCATTTTAATGCTGCGGAAGCCGCTGTTAATGCGGGTATTACTTCAGTATTTGCATTGTTGATGTGGTATTTGAATATTTACATGCTGTCGCGAAAGAGCGGTAGACGCAACAAACAAGGGATTTCCTATTCCAGGTTATTTAAAAGTCTTTTAATTGGTATTGGCGTTATGCTTTGCCTGGCATGGATTCAGCAATTGATCCTTTCGCATATTAATTTCGGTCCGGTAATGTTGATGGTTGAAGTAAGGGGAATATTGATCAATTTAATTTTTTATATGTTTCTCCATCTGTTGCAACAAAATTACGAAAATCAACAGGTGAATATGGAACTGGAGAAAATCAAAAGCGATAGTTTGGGCGCTCAGTACGAATTGCTTAAACAGCAGGTTAATCCTCATTTCCTTTTTAACAGCCTCAATACACTAAAGGCTATGGTAGAAATAGGCGATGAAGAGGCTGTCGATTTTATCCTTAAGCTTTCTAATTTTTATCGATATACGCTCGAGAGCCGTAAATTAGACCTGATTCACGTTTCGGAAGAAATGGAAATACTCAATGCGTATTTATTTTTACAACAGGCAAGATTTGATGGTGGTTTTAGTTTTACTTCTACTTTAAATGAAGAAATATTGCACACCTTAATTCCTCCCTTTACGCTGCAGCTGCTAATCGAAAACTGTATTAAACATAATGTAGTTTCGTTGGATAAACCTTTACACATCAGCTTGTATGCCGAAGATGGGCAAATTGTTTTGGAAAACCCCATCCGGTTAAAAACAGCCGATAACAACTCGTTGGGGGTTGGACTAAAAAATATTACGTTGCGCTATCAACATCTTCTCGAAAAACCAATCGAAATTATTAACGACGGCCAAATTTTTAAAATTAAACTCCCATTAATTCATGAACATCATCATCATTGAGGATGAGCTGAAAACAGCGAAATCACTCGAAAATATAATTTTGAGCCTGAGGCCCGACGTGAAAATAGTAGGGCAGTACCAGAGCATCGAAGGATCGGTAAAAGCGTTGTCAGAACAGCCACAACCCGATTTGATATTTATGGATATTCAATTGGCAGATGGATTATGTTTTGAAATATTTAAACAGGTTAAAGTAAATAGTCCCATTGTGTTCTGCACAGCCTTCGATGAGTACTCATTAGAAGCTTTTAAGCGTAATGGAGTAGATTATGTGTTAAAACCATTTTCCAAAACGGATATTCAGGAGGCTTTTCAAAAGGTAGATGGTCTTCAGAATTTTTTTCAGCAAAAAGTAATTCCCGATTTAAGTAATTTATTGACAAAATTAAGCAGTCCAGCAGGAAAAGAGAGCTTTTTAGTGTTTAAAAACCAGAAATATACCACTGTTCAAACCGAGAATATTGCTTTCTTTTATATCAGAAATGATGCTTCAACTATTATGTGCTTTGATAAACAAGAGTTTGCATTAAGTCAGTCTCTTGATCAGATTACGGCATTGGTATCGTCTAAACAGTTTTTCAGGGTTAACCGTCAATATTTAGTGAACTTTAAAGCCATTAAAGAAATAGAACATTATTTCTTAAGGAAGTTATTTGTTAAACTGGTAATTGAAACTCCAGATAAATTGCTGATTAATAAGGAAAAAACGCCTGCTTTTCTTTCCTGGATGGAAGATAGGTAATGAAAAATACATATTTGTCTGCTATTGGGTAACAAGCTTGGCCAGAAACGGATATCCGTTTCTGGCTTTTTTGCTTTAGGGCATGCCCGTAGCTAATTTGTCTTATTTATCGGCTTCCTGTCTAGCTCTTCCACCAATTTGTCCGGTTCAGCTATCTTTCACCTAATTTCAGGCATACTACTCGCTTATTTTTGATAAAAAAAGAATAGAAATTATGAAAACACTAAAAAGAATAGCGATCGTAAATGCGGTCATTTTGGCGGTAATAGCACTTAGCGCATTTATTTGGGTAGGATCTGCACAAGAAAAAAAAATAGAACAGCCCGTTAATGGAAAAGGCTTTGCCGTTTTGGAATTATTTACGTCTGAAGGATGTTCGAGCTGTCCGCCAGCAGAAGAACTGTTGGTCAAAATAGAGAAAGAATCTAATGGAAAGCTAGTATATGTACTTGGATATCACGTAGATTATTTTGATAATTTAGGCTGGAAGGATGTTTTTGGAAGTCCGGAAAATACAAAAAGGCAAAAAAAATATAGTGCTTGGCTAAATGCACAGGTTTATACCCCTCAATTGGTTATTAACGGCGCTCAAGAATTTATAGGATCTAATGAAAGTGACGTGAGAAATGCCATTAATAAACAGCTTCTGAATACACAGCATACAGCCAGTTTAGCCTTTAATACCAAGAGAGATGGAGAGGTATTGACAATAAATTACGAAGCCAAAGATACTCAGGCTACCGACGATCTTCTTTTTGCACTGGTACAAAAGAGCGGTAGCACTGATGTGCAGCGTGGGGAGAATGCAGGACTTAAATTATCCCACGTCCAAATTGTACGTAAAACCTTAACACTGTCTCTAAAAGATGCAAAATCTGGAACTGCAGTATTAAATATCCCTAAAGGTAGCAACGCTGAAAAATGGGAAGTAATCGGAATGGTTCAGCAAAAAACAACAGGCGCAATTTCAGCAGTAAATGCATCAACAACTTTTTAATCATACTTATCATGGAAAATCATCAAAATACCACAACCAACAGTTTATTAGTTGGATTGGCAAGCTTAATGTCGACACTTTTTCTGGTTAGCCCTCCATTTGAAAAAAATCCACAGCAATGTGAAATGGTGCAGAGCATCGGAAAGAAAAAACAGGAAGGACTGGAGAATGAGCCAGTTGTATAACATAAATCCAGTTGCAAATTCGTAAGCAACGTTTATTAGTTAGGAGGTCGTCATATATTTGGCGACTTTTCTATTTAAAAACAATTCGCGTTGTGCTTTGGCGTCAAACAAAGAGATTAGCAGCGCATTCACAGCCTTGGATGTTTAGCTGTTGTATGGATAAGAATGCTGTGCAGGTAAAATTTCTCACTAATAAAAAAGGCGCTACTAGCGCCCTTTTTATGTGAAAACTGATTTAATTAGAATTATTCAAACCTTAAACAGCAGTTAAATTAGAATAGTGGGCAGGATAAAGTTTCTGGAACATCAGGTAGGTTATTGTAACTATAGCAAAGGCTATAATGGCATCTGTAGTGGCTAGCGGACCAATCACAATTAGTTTTGAGCAGAATGCAAAAATGATATCAAAGAATATCCCTGCAAATACCCATTCTTTTAACCTTAACAATTTGTTTGGGGTTAGTAGCACTACGATTCCGGCTAATTTGGCAACACCTAGTACATAAATGAAGTACGCTGGATATCCCAGTTGTAATGTAATGTCCCAAACAATAGGGTTTTTTGTGAGTTCGCAAATTCCGCTGGTGCCAAACCATAACGAAGTTAGGGAGGCGCCGATCCAATAAATGGTTTTTGTCGTTTTAAGTGTCATAATATTTTTTTTAAGTGTTGCTCAAAAATGTTGCATAAACATTCCAAAAACCAGTTGAATGGATCTGAACCAGACAAATTAAATCCTGAGTTAGACAATTGAATGAATTTGTTTTAAGTTATTGGTTTGCTATGCGTTTTTAGCGTAAAGGGCTTATTAATAAAATATGTAGGCGAAGTCAGATATTTGTTACGGATAAAATCCTCCTGAATATTTACTTTAGTTCGATATTGGGTATCGTTTACTTTTAAATAATCATATCCATCCATATTTTTAGAAATTAAAATCAGATTAACACCATAAATTAATCAACTAATGTCGAATCGAAACAACACAGCCGATACTACTGGAGCCTTAACAGATGCGGGGATAAGCCCGGATAAGAAAACATTTTTGCAATCACTTACCGAAGACTGGTGGGCAGTTATATTGGGTACAATTATTATTGCTACCGTGCTTTACTTAAACGGTAATGACACTGTAATTAGTTTGCCGGCATTTAAATGGGCTAATAGCGAAGATCTTTTGGGTAAAATATTATCAGCATCTAATTTATTGTTGATTGTTGAAATGGGTGCAGTTTTTCTGGTTTTAGCTTCGATCGCTATAAGTTTATCAGGAGGCAGTGTTGCGCGGTTTGCTGGTGGTTTTACACTCATCTATTTTTTAGCTATCGTTTCCTTCATTATAGGAGGTAATAAAAGCGTATCTTATTTTGGACTAGAGTATGTGGTATTTGCATTGCTTATTGGTATCGCATTAGGTAACCTGATCAGTTTGCCATCCTGGCTAAAAGAAGCCGTACGGTCTGAGTTTTATATTAAAACAGGTTTGGTGATATTAGGAACCACTATTTTATCAGCCGATTTGATTAAAGCTGGTTTACCAGGTATAATACAGGCAATTATAGTGGTTACCGTAGTTTGGTTTTTTTCGATGTGGTTAAGTCGCAAGTTAAAAGTTGATGATGAATTTGGCGTAATATTGGCCTCAGCAGTATCTATTTGTGGCGTTTCTGCGGCTATTGTAGCTGCTGGCGCAATTAACGGTGATAAACGTAAATTATCTTACGTAACTACGCTGGTGCTAATTATGGCTATCCCGATGATGATTATTTTGCCTTGGGCAGTAAAGTATTTTCATATACCTGAGGTGATTGGTGGCGCATGGCTGGGCGGTACTTTAGATACAACGGCAACCGTAACTGCTGCAGGCGATTTGGTTGGACCAATAGCCGTTAAGGCGGGGGTTATTGCCAAATTTTCGCAAAACGTTTTTATTGGTGTTGCTGCTTTTTTTATTGCAATATGGTGGGCTTATAAAAAACCTAAAGGTGAAGATGGCGTGCTGATTAAAGCAGAACGCCCGGGGTTGAAAATTGTGTGGGAGCGGTTTCCGAAATTTGTATTGGGTTTTGTTGCCGCATCTTTGGTGTTTTCTTTTCTGTTATCTCCCACAACTGCAAAAAGCGTTGGACCAACCTTAAACGGCTTACGTACAGTGTGGTTTGCAATCGCATTTATTTCGATCGGTATGGAAGCTAAATTTTCCTCATTGGTAAAACTTCAGGGCGGTAAACCCGCATTTACATTTGTTACAGCACAAATATTTAACATATTCTGGACCCTCTTATGGTCGTATATTTTATTTGGCGGATATATATTCCCTGTACCTGATTTTAAATAGAGAAATTGAGTTTAAGAAAACCCTTCAGTAGGCGCACTTCTTCCTGCAAATAAAAAAAGCGACAGTGATGTCGCTTTTTTGTCCTTTTTGTTTAATTATTTTGCTAATGCAGCAGTTTGCAATGCATTTGTATCTGGGCTACTCATTTCTGTTGTTAGTGCAGCAAATCTATCAAGGTTTAATTTTTGTGTTCTACCCATTACCAAAGTATGTTTTTCAGTAGCACCGCTCAGTTTTAGGTCGGCATGGTTTTCGATTACGGTATATAAACTCTCGGTATCAGAATTGATTTCTGCAACCGCATTTCCTTTTAAAAATACCTGAAGATATTTAACATCCAATTTACCTTGTGTTTTTACAACAGCATTATCTGATGCCTTAACTCTGTAGATATTGTTAACATAAAGGGTAATCTTGGCCACCTCTTTATCTTCTGAACTGATTTTTAATGCATATCCTTCTTGGATTACTTTTACTTTACCAGAATTGTCATCATTATAGCTAATGCCTTCTTTCTCTCTTTGTACCAAAGTAACTTCTACATTTCCACTTACAATAACCTGGTTCACGTTTTTAGGCGCAGAAACTTTAGTTGGTTGCTTCTCATCAGCCACTAAGCTTGTAGAGAAAATAGAAGAACTTAAAACGATAGCTGCTAAAAGCGATTTTGTTAGGGTTTTGATTGAGGTTTTCATAATGTTGTTATTTATATTTTTAATTAATATTTTGTGATTGTTTTGTAGATAAGACGTCTTTACCCCAAAAACGTTGCAGTAGAAATGCCGCTATTATACCAACACAGCTAAATTGTCGACGAACTGGATTTAAAAACTGCCGAATGGTCGTAGTTATTTTTGTATTCGATCGATAAGAGCTTCTGTATTCCATTTTCCTCACAATCCGTGATTTTGCTGATACAAAACTTAATGGACAGATTTTATATTATCTTTAAACAAGAATTCTCAAGTCTTTATCAATAAGCGAGGAGGAGGTTTCTATTTTTTTTGACCAAATAATTTGAAGAATAATATGAGAAGTATAAAATCTAACTATTTAGCTTTTTTTACCTGCCTGATCTATCTCGGTTTTTGTGGTTTTATTTCTGATAAACAGGTATATCCGCGTTTAGGGATTGTATCTGGTTTAACACAGGATAGTTTAGCTTATGCCTCTGGTTTTAAAATGATTGGCGAATCTGTTCCGAAGATGCTTTCACCTGCATTAACAGATCATCAGTTTCGTGCCAACGTGATAAAGATTAAAGCTGCAAAATGTAAAGTGTTAACCTGTAACCTTTTTTATCCGGCGAGTATAAAAATAGCTGGTCCCGAGGTAGATGAAGCGAAGGTTTTAACTTATACCGAAACTGTTCTTTCAAGGGCTCAACAAGCGGGGATCAAGTTTATTGTTTTGGGTAGCTCGGGTGCAAGGAACATTCCGGCAGATTATAATGTCGTTAAGGCGAAATCAGATTTTATTAGCTTGGGTAAAAAACTAGCAAAAATCGCGGGGAAATATAAGGTTACAATTTTGTTAGAAAACCTCGAAACCACCGAAACTAACTTCATTACCTCGTTAAAGTCAGCTGCAGAAATTGTAAGGGAGGTTGATCATCCAAATTTCAGGCTTAATGCTGATATATTCCACATGATGCGTGAAGGAGAATCTCCAAATGAAATTATTGAGGCTGGAACATTGATTGCATTTTCTGAGGTTGCCGAAAAACAAAACAGGTCGTTGCCAGGTGTAATGGGCGACGATTTTAAGCCTTATTTAAGAGCCTTGCAAAAAATAAACTATAAAGGTTTCATCTTTATGGAAGGAAGTATCAAAAATGCTGCTATTGAAATGCCGCTTGCTTTCAAATATCTTTCCGCCCAGATTGCCGAAGTGTACTCGGAAAAGAAAGCAGATTAAATACTGTTCTTTTCGGGTAAAATAAGATATAACTTGCTGTTATTTCGATAATAATACGAGCGATTGCATATTTGATTTTTCTGCAGCCTTATCGATATTTGGTGAGCGCATTTTTGCAACGTTGGCCTCAACGGTTAAAGAGGGGTTTTCACTTTTAGTAAGTGCAGCTATGTCTCTTACCGTGCTCGACAATATTCTAAGTGTGAGCATAAATTGACGGTCGATATTCCTGATCTTTTGAAAATCAACATTTGGATTAAAGTGCTCGATGTTCGACCGTTCAGTGTAATTAAACTGGATACTATCTAAAAGAACCAATTTGTCTGTGATCTGGTTCAGTACTTCATCCGAAAGATTTAATCCTTGTATGCCTATTACCCTATTGTTTTTTACATAATAATCTAAGCCATTAAAGCTAATGAGGGTTAAGTTATTCCTGTTGATGATATATTCTGCCTTTGGAAGGCTATTTTTCGAATGGTTTTTGTTAAATGAACTGCGTTGAGCGGCTAAACGCTCAATCATATCGTTTCCGTTCAATCTATCTATATTCTCGAAAATATCAGCTAGTTTTGTTTGCTTGTTTTGAGCCAGAACATGAATCGATAAGCAAGGTAATGAGGCAATTAAAAGGATTACTAGAGCGGATGATTTGGCACTTTTCATGCCACAAAGATAATTGTATAATTGCTAGTATTAAACTTTTTGTATGTTTAATATTACGTTTTTTAAGTGTTTTTGAAATTTATTTAATGATAAAAATCAACTTTTTTATTTACCTAAAAAAATATACATCATTGTTGGCTGAAACAGTTTAAAATTACTGAGTAGAAATAAATAATTAGGTTTTTAATGTTATGCTTTTTTGTGCTTTAGGAATAGTTCTATACTTTTGATTTAGCAATACATAGTATCACCTCGTTATTGATGATCGAACTCGACTTTTTCTTTAATCTGCCTAATGGCGATATCAAACATTTTCAGCTTATCCAACTTTCGAGAGGTGAGCTATGGACTGTTCTTGACCATGAACAGATTTTAGAAAAGATGTTAAAAGAAGACGGGAAATGGAAAACATTGCTAAGTAGTTCCTTATCTGAAGAGCTTATACAAAATATAGGGCTGTTTATTGATCGGCAGCAATATCAAAATTTGCCTATCGAGATTAAATTGAGATGGCCAAAACTTATTGAGGAAATTATAGCGAATTCAGATTCTGAATACTTGGTAGTCTGCAAACCCTTTGTAAATTTCAGATCATTTGAAAAAATGTTTGAAAAATTTGTACCTGCCATGATAAAGGATGAGTGGGCAATCAATTTTAAAGTTTATAGCCATGATTTTAGTGAAGATTTTATAAAGAAACTTAGCCGAAGGAAAGGAAGATCCAGTTATCAACCTATTCAGAAATGGTAATCTTGCATTGGAAACAGGAGTATTACTTCATATTAAATTTCCATTATTTAAAATATCATATAAATTCCTGGTTGACTTTTGCTACAGTATCTTTCGGTTTATTGAACATATTATTAATACAAACGATAGTCAATTAGGCTTAAATCAGTATTAATTTCCGGTATTAGATTTAGTTTGGTACCCAAGTTTCATTGAAGCGCTATTAGGATGTTAATTCTGCAGTGTTAAATAAATGTATTTTTGTTGCGGCAAGTCCTCTTGCTGTAAGCTCGATTTCAAATGAAATTTCGTCATTGAGCCTGATTTCTTCCTGGAGTTCCATTAAAAAGAATTGAATTTTCTGTTCATTTTCATCTTTAATAATGCCATGTCCACTATTTTGATCTACATAGCATATTGTACCCTTTCTCATTTTTTAATCTGTTTGGTTTAAGACTTACACTTAATTCTTCAATAAAGATTTATCTGGTATATTAGAACGTCGATTAGCACGGTTTAATATAGTAATAATTTCGTTACATTAAGTTAAGGGAATCGATAATATTTTATTGGTTGGAAATGTGTTTGAGGAAAGGTTTTCTTATTAGACCAATCTAATTTATTAAAGAGGGATGCTTTGTTCAATTTTATCTTCAGATTCTATTGTTAATGCATTTAAGGAAATACTTATGCTTAAAATATAGAAACCGTCTTCGTCAATCCCTGCCGTTATATCAGCATTTTGGTGGTAAGCGTATTTTAATCGGTTACGGATATTGTCCATTCCTGAACCAAAGCCTACTTTACTTTTTACTAATCTGGGTAAATTGCGGCTTTCGATACGCAGTTTGTCATCAAAGGTGTAAACATCTATAGTGGCCTTGTTTTCTATATCATTAAGATTCCCGTGTTTAAACATGTTTTCCAAAATAGTGAGCAAAACAAGCGGAATTAATTTTATTTCACCAAGATCAGGACCGCTGGCAAGCTCAATATAAATTGCACCTTGCGTAATGCGGTGCAAACCAATCAGGTTTTCGCATTGTGCAATTTCTTCACTTAAATATACGTAACCTTCATTGTGCTGAGTATTGGCAGCAAAACGCATCATATCAGACAGATAGAGCATTACTTTAGCATCTTCCGGAGAGTAGGTGCTTAGTTTCTGATGTACAAATTCAAATGTATTAAAAAGCAGATGTGGATTGATTTGCGCTTTCATAAAAGCATTTTTAGACATGGCTAGTTCCTTATCCATTTTTTCCTTATCGATAAGCATTTGAAAACGCTGTTTTTCGATACGGGATTTTTCTGCTTTTTCTTTGATGAACCGCTTTAAGAAATAGTAACCCGTAGAAAAAAGAAGGAAAAATGACCCCCTATAAAGAACCCTGGTTATTCTAATTTCAAAACTTGGCAATTTCCCAGGTAAAATATTTGTATAAGTATTTAACAGAATATCAACTCCGGTAACTACACCCAAATAAGTCAAGATTGCGAGGATAACAACTAAGGGAACTTTCCATACCGCTTCATTAGGAAACGCTGTTGCTTTCTCTATCAGTAGAGCATACGTGTAAAACAAAGTGATATTAATAGTATAATGAATAGCATAGTTGCCAAATGTGCCTAACATGCCAGCAAAATAAACAACCATAACAGTTTCCCAGACTATAAAAACTGACCATGCAATTATGTGTATCCGGTAATTATATAGCCAGTTTCGCAATATACTATTGCTCAATTTTAACCAATTCATAAAGACTTATCTACTATTTGTGTAACAACTAAAGTTATAGGGTGCTATCGCAGCTAGTTTTCGAAAAAAAACAATTATGAAAACTCAAAAATTAGCTAAAAGAACACTTTTTGTATTTAAAAAAAAATATAGTGGAAAGATAAATGAAACAACAATCATTTCTGAACCAACCACTGGAACAGTCACAACGGGTACAGGTATAATTTAAAATTATCGAATATTTTTATCAGTAGCTGTTATTTTTTACGGCTACTGATGATTAATCTTTCAGAAATAAAACTTTTGAATTCATTATAAAAAATATCTCCAACGGTAAAGCTAATGTGGTTGTTCATGGTAATCCGGTTGCCATCCACATACAAAATCTTATCAATCGCAACAATATAACCGCGGTGTAACTGTATAAAACCTTTTTTAATACTAAGCTGTTCCCGAACATCTTTTAAACTTAAGTAAGCAATAATTACCTTTTCCACAGTATGTATTTTAATGTAATTATGAAAACTTTCAAAAGCAATAATATCTTCATATTTAACCATTACCGCACGGTGTTCCTCTTCTTTGTTTTTAACTAGAAAATAATCTTCGTTGGCACCACCTGTCATTTCCTGTCCAAAAAGCCGGGTAATAGTTGTGGCAAATTTGGCATAACTATATGGTTTAAGCAAATAAGCATCTCCTGCAGCTTCAAAAGCATCAAAAGCATATTCCTGGTGTGAAGTGGTGAAGATGAGTTTTCTGGTTCTAAAGCGGATAGCCTTCGCCAATTCCAGACCGGAAATCTGAGGCATTTCCACATCCATAAAAATTACATCAACTGTTTCTGAATTGGCTAGCTCTCTCAAAGCAGTAATTGGATCAGTATATTGCTGGACTAGTCGCATGTTCGGAGTATCCTCAATATATTTTTGTAGTCCCGCTAAGGAACTGAACTGGTCGTCTATGGCTATGCACTTAATCATCTTCAAAAATCTGTTTCTCTTATAACGAAATTACGCCTTTTCGTACCGAAAAGGGCACTATCTGTACGGATTAATTTTAAGTCTTTTTCCTATTTACTAATTTAACGCAAAAATGTGTCAATTAAGTTTAGAAGATGCTGGCAATACACACAATCCATAAAATATTCTAGAAACCTAAAAAATATACTTCGCCTTTAATGTTTTGCTAATCGAATTATAAGTTTTAACCAAATTAAGAGCGCAGATTTGTATGGTTTGTTACAAGAGTATATATACTCCTACATCTGTGTATTCTCAGTTGTCTGATTAGCGTCCTCATTCTTGCATAGCTTCCTTGCATAACGCTCACTGTACTGATTAGTGTTGGCTAAGCGTCATATATATTAAGATAAACAAGACTTGGCTTTATTAAGGATATTTTTGCAGTATAGATTTTATCCCTTATAATTTATGGCTGATCACTTATTGAAAAATATTCCTTATTCCGTTCTCGATCTTGCAACCGTGTTAGATGGCTTTACTGCTGCAGATACCTTTAAAACAAGTCTCGATTTAGCTAAACAGTCTGAAAATTTAGGTTATACACGTTACTGGTTTGCCGAACACCATAATATGGCTGGTGTTGCCAGTTCGGCAACAGCTGTGCTTATTGGTTATATTGCCGGTGGCACCAATAGCATCCGTGTAGGCTCCGGAGGTATTATGCTACCCAATCACGCACCCTTAATTGTTGCCGAACAATTTGGTACTTTGGCTTCTCTTTATCCCAACCGGATCGATCTGGGTTTAGGCAGGGCACCTGGAACCGATCAGGTTACTGCAATGGCCATCCGTGGTGAAAATTTTAGTGCTGTTCATAGTTTTCCCAGGGATATTGAGAAACTACAGCAATTTTTCTCAGCGAATAATAATCGTGCGAGTGTAAGGGCCATTCCGGGAGAAGGTTTGGATATCCCGATCTGGATTTTAGGTTCGAGCACCGATAGTGCACGCTTAGCAGCAGAAAAAGGCCTTCCTTATGCTTTCGCAAGTCATTTTGCTCCAGCTTATTTCGAGCAAGCCATCGCAATTTATAGAAATAACTTCAAGCCCTCCCCATTTTTACAGGAACCTTATGTAATGGCCTGTGTAAATGTGGTTGCTGCCGATACTGATGTGGAAGCCGAACGTTTATCAAGCTCGGTAAAGCGGATGTTCCTGGGTGTAATTACAGGTAAAAGAGAATTATTAAAGCCTGCAGTTGATGATATCAATCAATATTGGGATCAGTTGGAAAAAGAAGCTGTAGAACAGATGTTATACTATTCTTTTATTGGTAGTGCCGAAACCATTAGTGGGAATTTAGAAGCTTTTGTTGCAAAATATGGCGTAAACGAGATCATGAGCACCTCGCATATTTACGATCATCAGGCAAAATTACATTCCAATAAACTTTTTGCAGGGTTGTTTGGGTAAGTAATTAGGTGTCATTGCGAATATGTCTTACATTCTATCCGTAGTGTTAAACGCAGTGTCACTACGGATAGAGAATTTGACAGCTCAATGGTTAATACCGAGCCAGAGACTCTTTTCCATTGTATCGTCCGTAGAGCCCTTCGGAACTCTTCGGACAGCCAAGGATGAGCGCAGAATTGCATTTTTACCATTAAGCAGTTAAGGACATTACGATTCTGTTGTAAATCATCTGCGCCAATCTTCTTAAATCTGCGGGAACTCAATCTCATCATGTTTCCCGCGAATATCGCTCATGCGCGCAGCATCCTGTCCATTTTCCATCTTACATTTCCCATCATTCGTCATCTACTCTTTAAGATTTGTTAATACTAAGGGAATATTGGGCCCTTAGCTTTGCCCTTTATAAAGCGGCATCCCTTGGACAATTCATTATTTTTATCTTTACAGCTTGGAGATCATCAGGCTATGGAGGCGATCTACCGGATTTATTGGGAGGAGGTTTTTGATGTTGCGTTGAAAAAAATAGGTGATGAGTCGCTGGCACAGGACATTACACAGGAAATTTTCATATCCCTCTGGGAAAACCGAACAGCAATTAACCTAAAAGGAAGCCTAGGTGCCTACCTGTATGGTGCGGTGAAATATAAGGTGATTAATTATTTCAGGTCGGGCAGCATTAAAGAACACCACCAAACTGCACTTAAAGTATTAATGGATGAGCAGCATATTGCAGCAGCCGATGATAAACTGATTTTAAAAGAGCTTCATTTAGAAGTTGATGCTGCTATTGCACTTTTACCCGAAAAAATGCAATTGGTATTCTCGATGAGCCGAAAACAGGAAAAATCCATCAAAGAAATAGCTTCAGAACTTGATGTTTCGGTCCAAACCGTAAAAAACCAGATTTCTGCAGCGCTAAAATTGCTTAAAAAAAGCCTTTCCTATATCCTGCTCATTGCGGCTTTAATCGGCTTAACATAAAGTTAATCTATGGATAACATTCTTGGTTAGTACCAATCTGCTTTTCAACTGACATGTATTTAAATGACAGAAGAACAGGCAAAGGAACTGCTGCAGAAATATCTCAATAAGCAGGCAAGTCCACAAGAGCAAAAAAAAGTTGAAGAGTGGTATGCCACGCTCCATCAGGAAAATATTGAATTGGCAGCAGACCGGAAAGCAGCGATAGGGGAGCAAATGCTTGTTCACCTGCAGGACGTTATGCGCCAAAAGCCCAAACATGGCAAAGTATTCAAACTACAGTCTTTTATCAGGATCGCTGCCACCGTACTCATCATCATTACACTTGGAATAAGCATTTGGAAACTCAATACCCCTGTAAAGCTTGAAAACCAGGTTACCATAGTTACCGGAAGTACGGAACGGAAGCATATCACTTTATCAGATGGTTCGGTGGTTTTGTTAGGTCCGTCTGCAAAACTCTGCTATCCTAAAACCTTCGCTTCGAATAACCGCCAGATTGCCTTAAAAGAAGGGGAAGCTTTTTTTGATATTGCCCACCTGGAAAAAAGGCCATTTACGGTGCACACCGCATCTGGTGTCGATATCAGAGTGTTGGGCACTTCTTTCAAGGTTAAGTCGTATCAGGCAAGTAAACACATCGAAGTTGCCGTAATTACTGGAAAGGTTGCCGTAAGCAACAAAAAAGTAAATCTGGGAACATTGATTAAAGATGAGTTTTTAATTTATGATAAAACTGCCGGCCGGGCTGCCATTGGCAAAAGCAAGGCTGTGGCCTATATCGAACTCGCTTTTGACGGAGCAAGCTTAGAACAGGTCATTAACAAACTCCAGTATGTGTACAGCATCAAGATTTCGCTGAGCGATAGCACTTTGAGCAAACTTAAAAGCACAGCCGTTTTCAGCAGTAAGCAATCGCCAGAAGAGATTTTGGATATCATCTGCAGCCTGCACCACCTAAAATTCAATGGATCAAAAAATCATAAAACATTTAATATATACAGATGAGATGAGCAGGTAATATAGAAATACTTAACGGTGCCAGTTAGACTGGCCACTGTAATCTTTCTTTTTGGCCAAAGAGCCAGCGTAATTAAAAGCTTTAAAAAAACAAATCAAACAAATGAAACCAACCTCCGCTAAGAGGACATCAGCTCTTTATAAGATCATGAAATACTCATGTTTAACATTTTCAATTCTCTGCATATTTTGCAGCTCAATCCTGGCCTCGGCTAGTATGGCACAAAAATTAGAGAAAACTACAGTCAGCATTACGATTAACAAAGGTCGTAAAATGACTGAAATTATCAAAGAAATCGAGTCGCGTACCGGACTTAGCTTTGTTTATAATCCTGATCAGCTACAAGAGAAAAACACATTCGTAAGTGGCAATTTCACAACAGAACCCGTACGGTCATTACTGGATAGACTTGGTTTGCAGGTTTTGGAAAAAGGCGAATATGTGATATTAAACAATGCTGTGTTTAACAAACCGGACCGGATTGTTACCGGTATAGTAAAAGATTCGACAGGTATGTCTTTACCTGGTGTTTCTGTGAAGGTACTGGGCACACAAAGCGGTACCATTACCGATGGCAACGGTGCTTACCGCATTGAAGTTGGCGCTGATGCGGTGTTATCGTTCTCCATGATCGGATATCGTACCAAAGAAGTAAAAGTGGGCGAAAATCCAGTCATTAATATGGTGTTGAGCGAAGAACGTTCCATGCTTGCCGATGTGGTGGTGGTAGGTTACGGTACACAGAAAAAAGAAACCTTAACCGGGGCAATCAGCATTGTTGGCCTGGATAAACTTTCTTCACGCTCATTGAACAGTGTAGGAGAGGTACTGGCCGGAAAATCTCCCGGAGTAATTGTAACCAACGAGGGCGGCGATCCCACTTCTGCTCCACGTATCAATATTCGCGGTGCCGGAGGGATAAACGGAGAAAATGTGTTATACGTGATCGATGGGTCTATATTTTCAGGTACACCACAGCTTAATCCCAACGATATCGAATCCATTTCGGTGTTAAAAGATGCATCTGCAGCCATTTACGGCGCCAGGGCATCAGGCGGCGTGGTATTGGTTACCACTAAAAAAGGAAAGAGCGGTAAGATGCAGATCAGTTTCGATGCTAAACTTGGGCAACAAAGCGCCTGGAAGAAATTGGAACCATTAAATGCTCAGCAACGTGCACAGGTGGCTGCAACGGCGGCCAAGAACGGTGGCACAACCATACTGCCGGCTTTTGATATTTCGAAATATCCTGACGGACAGATTACCCGCACCAACTGGATGGACGAGGTTTTTAGAAATGGATTGTTACAGGATTACAATGCCGCCATTAACGGTGGTAGCGAAAAATCTAATTATTACCTGAGTTTCAATTACCGTAATGCAGAAGGTATTGTGTTAAATACCAAAACGAAACGCTATAACTTCAGGATCAATACCGAGCACGAAGTAACCAATTGGTTAAAAGTTGGTGAAAACTTATCTTATAGCAGTACGAATGGAAATGGCGCCAACACCAGCAGCGATTATACCGGGGCGCTGCTTTCAGCTATTTATTATCCAACCAACGGAACACCATATAACGCCGATGGCAGCTTTGCCGGTTTACCGGGCGGACAGTATGCTGGCGATTATGGCGATATCGTAAATCCGGTTGCCGATCTGCAACGTATCGATATCAACAATCCTGTAAATGTGCTTGTGGTTAATCCTTACGCTAACATTAAATTAGCAAAGGGCTTAACCTTTAGGTCTAACTTAAGCATCACCAAAACAGATGTTTCGTTTAAAAGCTTTACACCCAAAAGGCCAGAGGTAGGAAAACCGGTATTAAGCAATAGTTTGCAGGAAAGCAGTAGCCGTGCTAACGATTTTCTTGCTGAGCAGGTTTTAAGTTATAAAGCAAGCTTTGGTAGTCACCAGCTAGATCTTACTGGTGGTTATTCTTTCCAGAAAACTAAAAGCAATAGCTTGTCAGCTTCAGGAGCAGGTTTTGACGACGAATCGCCTCAATACCGGTACCTCGTTAACGCAACAGTTATCCAGCCATCGGTTAGCGGGATGTACGAACAGGCACTTTCTTCATTATTTTTAAGGGCCAATTATAATTATAAAGAGAAATATTTATTGTCGCTGATCGGTCGTCGTGATGGATCATCGCTGTTAAGTAAAAATAACAGGACGAAAAATTATGGTTCAGCTTCATTAGGCTGGGTAGTGAGTAAAGAAGATTTTCTTAAAAACGCAACCTGGTTAAATGAACTGAAACTAAGGGGCAGTTACGGGATACTGGGGAATTTAGGATCGCTGAATGCTTCAGCAGTAAATCCATTGTTAAGTGCCACTCAAAGTTATTTCGGTCAAACTCCAACCTTACAGAATGGTTATGTACAGACTGTTTTAGCCAACAAAGATTTAACATGGGCAGAATCAAAACAAACAAATTTTGGTCTTGATATGACCGTTCTGGGCAGGTTAAGCCTTAATGCTGATTATTTTATCAAAGAAACCAATAAGATGATCTTAACCAGGTCGTTACCTGGAACAGCAGGTTTAAATACGCAGACCATTAATGCTGGTATTGTAAAAGATAAAGGTATAGAACTGGGTTTAACTTATAATAGCGATAAAAATGCGTCATTTACTTATAGCGTAAACGCCACTTTAACTAAAATTAATAACAAAGTACAGGAACTGGCACCTGGATTGGAAAACATCGCCGTAGGTACGAACTTTCGTAACGAGCTTGCGCCGCTTACCATTAGGGTTGGCCAACCTCTTTACAGTTACTACGTGTTAAAAACAGACGGTATTTTCCAGAGCCAGGCAGAAGCCGATAACTATAAAAATGCGAAGGGAACTAAGATTCAGCCGAATGCAAAAGCAGGTGATTTTAAGTTTGTTGATATCAACGGCGACGGATCTATTGATAGCAAAGACCGTTATTTCGCTGGCAGTGCTTACCCTGATTTCTCTTATGGATTGAGCTTTAATGCAAGTTATAAAAACTTCGATTTTAATATTTTCGCACAGGGTGTACAGGGTAATAAATTGTTTAATGCAGTAAAGCGGACTACTTACAGTGCCAGTGGACCATCTTATAACAAACTGATAGGCATCCTCGATGCCTGGTCGCCAGAGAACCCAGGCGGTAAAGTGCCGATTATCTCGACAAGTGATGCCAATGGGAACTTTAATGCTTCTGATTTTTATATCGAAAATGGCTCTTATTTGCGTATCCGTAATGTAACCCTGGGTTACAGTTTACCAAAATCGCTGACCAATAAATTAAAAACAGGAGCGGTAAGAATTTATGCTACGGCAAACAACCTCTTTACCATTACCGATTATTCAGGCTTTGATCCGGAAATCGGAATGGATAACAACGGATTAGATGTGGGTCGTTATCCGCAGGCACGCAGTTTTATCCTTGGTTTAAGTGTAAATCTATAATCACAAAACAACAATGAAAACGAATTTAAAATATATGGCATTTGCCGCACTTGCTTTTTTCTCTTCATGTACTAAAGAGCTTGATATTGTACCGGAAGGATCCCCATCAGCACAAAACTTCTGGAAAACAAAAGAAGATGCCATAAAAGCAGAAGCTGGGATGTACGAAAATTACAATGCAGAAGACTTTTATGGTCGTGGGATGTTCTGGTTTATCAATGCCAGCGATGATATGGTTACCGGGCGTAACAAGCCAGAGGCTGATAATATTAAAAACTTTAACCGTAATTACGTTGGTGGAGGTTATACAGAAACGCAGTGGAGCATGCGTTATGCGATCATCAAACGTGCCAACGACATCATGATCAATGTACCTGCCATCACCATGGATGAAGCCTTGAAAAAACAGATCATAGGCGACGCTTATTTTAACGCCGGGCTCGTTTACTTTCAGTTGGCTGCCAATTACGGTAACGATAAAGCGGGCGTGCCGATCGTAACGCCAGAGAGTGATCCATCTCAGCCCATTGCACGTGCAAAAAATGTGAATGAAAACTATGATTATATCATTTCACTTTTATTAAAAGCAGCTGATAACCTTCCCCTGTTTTCAGCAATGAAACCAGCTGATTACGGTAAAGCACATAAAACGGCTGCATGGGCTTACTTATCTAAGGTGTACCTGTTTAAAAAAGATTATGCCAATGCTGCTAAATATGCTGATATGGTCATCACTTCAGGTCAGCATGATTTAATTAATACGGGTTTTGCCGATGTTTTTAAGGCTTCAAACAACTGGTCTAAAGAGTATATCTGGTCGGTAGTTTGTACGCCAAGCGGTGGCGGAACAGGCTGGGGAAGTAAACTTCCGGGTGTAATGTTAACCAATAAAGCATGGGGGATTTATAATGGATGGGGTTATTACCTGCCAACCAAAGAACTTTACGATTCTTACGAGGCTGGCGACCAGCGCCGTGAAGCCACCATTTTAAAGCCTGGCGATAAATTTATGTTCTTTGGTGCCGAGCGTAGCTTTACTAAAGATGGAGGAGCAACTTCAAATTACCAATTTAAAAAATACATGGAGCCTTTTTCTTATGCTAATCCAATTCCAACGCATGTGAATCCGAATGGAGACAATGGCACAACTGATTTAAATGTGCCCTTAATGCGTTATGCCGAAGTATTGCTGATTAAGGCCGAAGCTGCAATTAACCTTAGCGGTGCAGGGGCAGGCGATACCGAACTGAACAAAATCAGGCTACGCGCAGGTTTAGGTGCCAAAACAGGAATGACTATCGACGACCTTAAACGCGAACGCCGCAACGAACTTGCAGGAGAATGGGCCGACCGTCACCGCGATTTAGTAAGATGGGGTGATGCTCAGGCAGCTTATGCCAAACCGTTACACGATTTTGATGGAACTGTAATTTGGCCAGCAAGAACTTTCAATCCACAGGTACACGATGTTTGGGCCGTACCACAAAGAGAAATTGATAACAGTGCAGGCGTAATTAAACAAAATCCAGGATGGTAAAAGCGAATAAACTGATCCTCCTTTTATTGTTGAGTTTAGGTGTACATTCAGTTTCTGCTCAGCGGAAACTGAATGCCACTAATGGACATAGTCATAATGATTATAAACAGCAGATTCCTTTATTGGAGGCCTATTATGCTGGGTTGGGATCTATCGAGGCAGATGTGTTTTACCGTAATGGAGAACTGTTTGTTGCCCACGATAGCAGCGAAATCACTTCGGGCAAAACATTGAAAAAATTATATATCGACCCTTTGGTGGCATTTTTTAAAGATCATGCCAACCATCCTTATGCCGATCCGAAACAAAAACTTCAGCTGGTAATCGATATAAAGGAGGATCATGAACACGTAATCCCGAAATTATTGGCCGATTTAAAAGGTAATGAATCTGTTTTCGATCAACAGATCAATCCTTCAGCCATTAAAATTGTAATGAGCGGGGCTGTACCGCCTGCCGAAAAGTTTAAGGATTATCCATCACTTATCAGTTTTGATGGCCGTCCTGCAAATCAATACACAAGTGATCAGTTAAAGCACATTGGTATGATTAGCGATGATATTTCTCATTATTCGGTATGGAATGGAAAGGGTACCCCAACACCAACCGATTTAGAAAAAATGAAGGCGGTGATTGCCAAGGTACATGCCTTAGGTAAACCTTTCCGTTTTTGGGCAACTAAAGATAGTCCGAATAGTTGGAAAGAGCTAGAACACATGGGGGTTGATTGGATCGGAACAGATCATCCCGTATTGCTAAAAGATTTTTATCAGAACAGGGCTAAGCTCGAGTACAGCAGCCTGAAGGCTTATAAACCTTATCAGCCGACTTACAAAAGCGACGGATTAAAATCCAAGGCCAAAAATGTAATTCTTTTAATAGGGGATGGAATGGGACTGGCACAGATTCAGGCAGGCTTGAGTGCTAATTTCGGTCAATCCAACATTATCACGATTAAACATCTTGGCCTATCGCGCACCGAAGCTTCCAATTCAGATTTTACTGATTCTGCAGCAGGTGCAACGGCTATGGCTACAGGGCACAAAACCAATAATCGCTACATCAGCGTCGATTCTACGGGTAAGGCACTTCAGTCCATTCCTGATATTTTGGCTCCTTATGGCCTTACAAGCGGGATCATCAGCAGTGGTGATATTACCGATGCTACGCCTGCAGCATTTTATGCTCATCAGCTTGAACGATCTATGACGAAGGAAATTGCAGCCGATTTTCAGAACAGTCATGTTGATATTCTGGTTGGTTCGAAACGCAAAAGTTTTACCGAGAATCCAGATCAAAAATTGATGGATAAAATCTCGGCTAAGGGTTATACCCTACAGAAAGACCTAAAAAGTTTTGTTGCCTCAAATGTGGATAAGCAAGTGGTACTTTTAGACGATTCTGCCACGCGGAAAATATTGGAAGGCCGCGGAGAAATGCTGAAGACTTCGTTCTTAAAAACAGTTGAATTGCTCTCGAAAAATAAAAAAGGATTTTTCATCATGGCAGAAGGGGCGCAGATTGATCATGGCGGGCACGCAAACGATTTGCCTTTTGCGGTAACCGAACAACAGGATTTTGACCGTCTGGTGGGTGAAGCCTTAAAGTTTGCCGATCAGGATGGAGAAACGTTGGTAATCGTAACTGCCGATCATGAAACCGGAGGGCTGTCGCTCTTGGATGCCTCTTATAGAAAAGGAACCGTTCGTGGCAATTTCAGTACAGATGATCATACCAATATCATGGTGCCTGTATTTGCCTATGGCCCTGGTTCGGATGCCTTTATGGGAGTTTATCCTAACCATCAGATTTTTTATAAAGTCATCGAAGCTTATCGTTTAAAGAAAACTCAATAAATCTTTAAAATATACCAAAATCTGAATAGCGGTGTCTGTATACCCACGGCACCGCTTTTTTCTTAACGTTAAAGCAACGTGGCAGCACTAATTTTGAAACAATAAAAAGAATGTTATGGAAAGAAGATCAGCACTCAAGAATATAGGTGGCCTGTTTTTACTGCCAACCCTACCTGCATTTCCGTCGGCAGCCGATAAAAAACCGGTGCTAAGAGTGGCACACATCACTGATGTGCATCTTAAAAATCAATTTAATGCGCCCGCCAGGTTTGTTAAATGCCTGCACCATTTACAGTCGCAATCGCCTAAGATAGACCTGGTTTTAAACGGTGGTGATATCGTTTTTGATATGAATAAAGAAAACATCGGCACCATTAACGATCAATGGAAACTGGTAAAAGAGACGATGAAGAACGAATGTAACCTTCCTGTGCATTACTGTTTGGGCAATCACGATATCTGGTGGGACGAAAACACCAAGGGCGATGTTTTTTACGCGAAGAAATATGCCATGGATAAATTGCAGCTGGTTAAGCCTTATTATAGTTTAGTACAGAACGGATGGAAGATTATTGTGCTGGATAGTACCCATCTGGATATCGACAACACCTGGTATATTGGAAAATTGGGCGATGAGCAGTTAACGTGGTTAAAAAACGAACTGGAAACTACCAGTTCTTCAATGCCTGTAATGGTAATGTCGCACATTCCAATCCTTACTGCGCTTTTAATGATAGAAGATGATATTGTAAACAAGTGGACCATGTTGGGTGGCGATATGCATACCGATACAAGCAAAATTATCAATCTTTTTTATCAACATCCTAATGTAAAGCTGTGTTTAAGTGGCCACCTGCATATGCGCGATAAAGTGGTTTACAACGGTGTTACCTATCTTTGTAACGGTGCCGTATCAGGTGCTTGGTGGGAAGGCAACAGAAGAGAAACCGCCCCTGGTTATGGACTGGTCGATTTACATGCTGATGGCAGCTTTGAAGAGCAATATGTTAATTATTGATAATGTAATTTGTTAAAATGGTCATTATACGGGGCGATTAGATTTTATTCAAAGACATTGGAGTAGACGATGCCAATCTCAAGCGGTCGTCATTTCGAGCGGAGTGCAACGCAGTAGAGAACCACGAAGTGCTCAGCGAAGCTAAATCCATTATAGATCTCTCCATTTCGCTGTGCTTCAGTCGAGATGACGACCTTTCTAGAAGATTCCGCTGTTGGTAACTTTTTTCAGAGTGACAATCGAATTAACGTTATGCACTCCTTCCCTTAGAATGCTGAATTTATTGTTGGCAGCCCTGAAACTATTCTTGTTATTCCCTTAACATTCTCTTCACATCCAGATCATTGCTTTGTTCAAAAAAGAATAAATGAAAAGAGAACTACTTACCTTAATAACTGCTGCATCTATCGGTATGGTATCGTGCAAAAAGAACCACGACGAAAGACCAGCAGATTTTACTTACCCCGCAATGGCCGAAGTTTCTGATCCTTCGGTTCTTTTCACAACTGCTGCTGGCGTAAAAGTGTACAACGGAGGTTTTGGATCAGCAGTTGCCGCTGATCCTAACTCGCCGAATGTTTTTTATATGCTAACCGATAGGGGTTCGAACGTTGCCGGGCAGATCGCGAACTCCATCATCATCGGAAAACCTGATTTTGATCCACAGATCGGCAAATTCAGGTTGAAAGATGGGAAATTGGTGCTCGAACAAACCATTGAACTTAAAAATGCATCTGGTAATAAATTAAACGGACTTCCTAACCCTGCGGGAATGGGGGCTTCCGGTGAAACTGCTTACGACTTAAACGGACAGGTGATTGCCCCAAGTGCTGATGGGATCGACTCAGAAGGCTTGGTAAGGGCAGCTGATGGATCATTTTGGATCAGCGATGAATATGGTCCGCATATTGCACATTTCGATGCCTCAGGTAAAACAATAGAGCGCATTAACCCCTTTGGAACAGGAACCGGCGGGCGGAAAATTCCAGCTGTATTTGCGAATAGGAGAGCAAACCGTGGGATGGAAGGTTTGGCCATTACCCCGGATGGAAAAACTTTGGTAGGCATGATGCAGTCGCCAATGTACAATCCGTCTAAAGCTGCAGTTGCCAATTCGGTGGTATTAAGAATTTTGACTTTTGATATCGCAAGTGGCGCAACCAAGCAATACGCTTACCTGATGGATAACACTACTTTAACAGGCGTGAGCGATATTGTTGCCGTTAACAGTACTACTTTCCTAACCATAGAACGTGATGGATTGTATGGCGGCGCAGCAAGCAATCCGGCAACATTTAAAAAAGTTTTCAAAATAGACCTGAGTGGTGCCACCGATATTTCTGATTCCGGCAACGGTGCAACAGGAAAACTTTATGGTGGCAAAACAGTGGAAGAACTGAATAATGCAGCAGGTTTAAATACAGCGGGAATTACTCCTGTAAGCAAAACCATAGTTTTAGACCTGTTGAAAGATCTACCTTCCATTTATCCGCACGATAAAGCAGAAGGCTTAGCCTTACTGCCTGGCAATATCCTCGTAATTTCTAACGATGATGATTTTGGTGTGGTAGATAATGGTGCAAGTGGTTTTGCGCAAAAAATATTGCCTTTAACAAATTCGGTCGATAGAAACCGTTTATACTTTGTTAAAATTAAACTTTAAAGCAATTAGCCATGTGTCAATTGACTCATGGCTATTTTATATCGTGAAATAAGGTGCAAGTTGTGATATATTGTCTTATTAGTATGCCCATTACTACCGTACTTTTACCCTTTTTGTGCCTGGCAATAGGAATTGAAGCTTACATTGTTAAGCTTTGTACAGCCTATCTTAATTTGCCTATGTATTACAGCTGTGCAATTGTTGATGATGAACAGCACGCGATTGATTTACTTCACGATTATATTGAAGGTATCCGTTTTTTAAAACTGTTTAGCGCCTTTAATAACCCCTTTGATGCCTTAAAAACAATTAGTGCCGGAGATCAAATCGATTTTCTTTTTTTAGATATAGATATGGATGGGATGAGGGGAACTGAACTGTCCCAACATCTCCGCTCAAAGGCCAGGTTTGTGATTTACGCATCCGCCCACCTCGAAAATGAGGTGAGAAAAATAGATTCCAGCTTTGAATGTTATCTTGGCAAACCAATCTCAATGAAACGTTTTGCTGGTACCATTGATAAACTGATACGGCTTAATAATCTGCCGGTTAAAAATGAAAATAGCTTATGATCGAACTTAATTACCTTTTTGAACAGGAATTTTCGGAAGATGTATCCTATCAGTTAATGCGGTCAAGCATGGAAGACCCATGGTTGGTGCTGTCTGGATGTAAAGTGCTGGGGATTATCGATGAGGTTGAAGGGAAGTGGAGCCAGATTATAGGTGGAGATATTCCGCCAAAAGCAATTGAAGGTATGGGGGATTTGATCAACACGCAACAGTTTAGCTGGTTGCCTAATTTGATTAAAAAACAGTGGCCAAAGTATGTGTGTGATGTGGTCGTAGAAAATAAAGACCATTATGAAATAATTTGCCATAAAGAGGCTTGTCCCAAACGCTTTAAACAACGTTTTACATTGGGTATTCATGCGCTGGCGCAAAGAGAATCTGCGCTTGTTTTTAAAGTATGGTGCTTTCAGAAATCAGATTGTTATGAGGTGGTTAAAGCGCCGGCGGTCGATCGATACGTTTAATATTTCCAAAATATTTTAAGGGAATATAGCAGTGTTTTCAAAATTATATTAATTCCTGCTTGTTTTAAGCGCTGATGTGAATGTAATATTTAAATTTGGCCCTACAAAAAACTTCCTCAACATGACCTTTGTAGAAAAATTGCAGGCCTTACGCCAATTAATGGTTGCTCAAAAAGTTGATGCTTACATTATTACGGCTGCAGATCCTCACATCAGTGAGTATTTACCGGCACATTATAAAGCCATTCCTTTTGCCTGTGGATTTACAGGGTCGGCTGGTACGCTGGTCATCACTCAGGATTTTGCTGGTTTGTGGACTGATTCGCGATATTTTACGCAGGCAGAAACACAATTAAAAAATACTGGTTACGAATTGGTAAAGTTGAAAGTGCCACATACGCCCGAATACATCGATTGGTTGCGCCAGGTTCTGCCAGAGGGTGCAAAAGTAGGTTTTAACCATCAGCTCATTACGGTAGGTTTAGCCCTCGAGATGCAGAGCAGTTTGACCCAACGTGGAATTGAGATAACTGACGTTGATTTTATCAGCAACATTTGGCTCGATAGGGCAGGGCTACCTGTAGAAAATGCCTTTTTAATAGGCGAAGAAGCTGCAGGTCTTAGTATTTCGGCTAAAATAAACGAGGTAAAAGCGGCTTTAAAAATAAATGGGGCAGATTATCATTTTATTTCATCGCTTGATGATATTGCCTGGCTTTTTAACCTAAGGGGAAAGGATGTAGATTATAATCCTGTAACCTTAAGTTTTGCTTTAATTGCTCCTAAGGAGGTAAAACTCTTTGTCGATAAGCAAAAATTGTCACAAACAGATATCGATACTTTAAATCAGCAGGGCGTAACTTTGTATCCCTATAGTGAGGTGCCTGAGGCGTTAAAAAACCTGCCAAAAGATGCACAGGTTTTTATCGACCCTAAACGTACTTGTTTTGGCTTGTACCAGTGTTTGCCTTCAAGTGCCAAAATCGTTTCAGGCATTAACCCAAGCACACATTTAAAAAGTTTAAAGAATAATACTGAGGTTAACCACATTCGTAAGGCAATGCTAAATGATGGGGTTGCTTTAACCAAGTTCTTTAAATGGATGGAAGATCATTTAGGCAAAGAAAAAATTACAGAATGGTCTGCAGCAGAGAAATTGGCCACGTTTAGGGCTGATCAAGCCTCTTTCGTAGGTTTAAGTTTTAATACCATTGCCGGTTACAATGCCAATGGGGCCTTGCCGCATTATAGTGTAACAGCAGAAAGCAATCAGGAAATTACGGCCGATGGTTTGTTTCTTGTCGATTCAGGAGGCCAGTATTTGTATGGTACGACCGATATCACCAGGGTAATGCCTATCGGTAATTGCTCATCAATCCAGGCCGATGATTATACCTTGGTGCTAAAAGGCTTGATTGAGGGTTCTAAACTGGTTTTTCCAGAAGGTACTAAAGGGTATCAAATAGATTCAATTTGTAGAAAACCACTGTGGGAACATGCCATAAATTTTGGGCATGGAACGGGGCATGGTATTGGCTTTTTTCTTAATGTACACGAAGGACCTCAGAATATTAGTCCAGCCAATGTAGATGTTGCCTTTAAGCCAGGAATGGTAACCTCCATCGAGCCTGGTATTTATCGTCCGGGAAAACATGGTGTGCGCATCGAAAACCTTGTTTTATGTATTCCTAAGGGCAATAGTGAATTTGGCGATTTTCTCACTTTCGAAACCTTAACCTTATGTTTCATTGATACTTCTATCGTAAATAAAGCGCTTTTGGCACCAGATCAGATGGAGTGGTTAAATCAATACAATCAAATGGTGTTTGAGAAGCTTCAACCCATGTTATCTGATGAAGAAGCCAAATGGTTGAAAGTGAAATGTCAGCCTATTTAACAATCTTTGGAGGAACTAAATAGATCGCGATTTCAATATAATAATGTCAGTCTGAGCTTGTCGAAGACCCTTTTGCAATTTTTTAATATAATGGCTTAAATAATCTTATAGCTCTTATATGGTCAATAATTTGATATAGGAAAGCAATTCCTGCATTTCAATCTACGTTAGTTGCGCTTTCCGCTGTAGTCCCGACTTTACCTCGGGAGCTGCCGCTGCAATCGCGTTTGGGCACCTAGCGTAGTACTAATGGGTTAGGTTTCTGCTCATTTGTTAATCTGTGCGCTTTGCGTAATCTGCGGGAACCTATTTTGTTCATCATGCTTCCTGCTATTCACCATCTATCGCGCCATCCGCTTACCGCCAAACTCCCCATAAATACACCAATTCTTTACCGATTTTGCGCTATTTTTAAGTTCAATGCCTGCTTTATCTTTTAAATTTTAATTTTGATTTAACCACATTCCTAAATTTCCTTTGTCATCATGATTATTGAACTAAAAAAGAAGAATACTTTATCCATAATAACTTTTAAAGCAATATTTTGCTGCGTTTTATCTTTTCTAAATATTGAGGTAGTTCTGGCCCAATCACCTTGGATTGCTTTAGGCAAAAAGCCATTTACGTTAGGGCTGGAAAATGGATTTTCGACTTACAATGCCGGAGCATTTAATCTAAAACTTGTTAAGTCATCACAAACAGTGGCAGGCCTACAGCCTAAAATGGTTAAAGATTTCGATTTTGCACCGAGCGATAGTTTAAAAGTGCGCAGTTCAGATGGTTTATACCATTTGGGCGATATCAACTTAAAGTTACGCTACATTGGTGAAGAAGCCTGGAAAAGCTACAGCACAGCGGCAAAACGAAGCCCTGTGAAAAACATTGCTATGGGTAAAAACGTACTTGCTGCTGCCGATCTTGCTGCAACACTTCATGCTGATATCCCGCTGCAGATTAAACGGATGTGGGAAATACTTAACGGAAAGCTTGTGCTCCGCTTTGAACTGAAAAACAAGACCGATAAAAACGTAGAAATCGGGGCACTAGGCATCCCGATGATTTTTGATAACATTCTCGAAGGCAGAACATTGGAGCAAACCCATGCGAAAAATGTTTTTTACGATCCATACATCGGAAAAGATGCCGGTTATCTGCAAGTTACCCGGTTAAGTGGCCATGCCCCTTCTTTGCTCGTTACGCCACTAGGGCATACACCATTTGAGGCTTACAACCCGCTTAATGATGACCGGACACCAAGAGGGATAGCTTTTGAAGGTTTTTATGAGTGGATGGTTTACAGTAAAGCCTATGCCGAAAACGAATGGAAAAATGCCGAGCAGTGGAACACACCAACTTCAACCGTTTTAAAACCTGGTGAAACCAGAAGTTATGCCCTTCAGTTTATCCTTTCGGGAGCTGCAAAAGATATCGAAAGCAAACTGATCGAAAATAAACGACCAGTAGCGATATCAGTTCCAGGTTATGTATTGCCTAAAGATGTGGAAGGGAAATTGTTTATTAATTACCCTAAAAAGATTAAAGCCATTCAGATTTTACCCGAAAATGCCCTAAAAGTAAGTGCACTAGGTTCAACCAAAAATGGTTGGAAAAGTTATTCCGTAAAGGGAAATACCTGGGGGAGAGCAAGATTGTCTATTACCTACGAAGATGGCTTGGAGCAAAGTATAAACTATAAGGTAATTGAAAACGAAAGTGATGTGATTGCTAGTTATGGCAATTTTTTAACAACCAAGCAATGGTTTAACCAGGCCGATCCTATTTTTAAAAGAAGTCCTTCAGCTATTACGTATGATAATGAAAAGCAACAGCAGGTAACGCAAGACAATAGGGCATGGATTGCAGGTTTAAGCGATGAAGGTGGTGCAGGTTCGTGGTTAGGGGCAATAATGAAGCAATTGGTACAACCAAAAAAAGAAGAAGTTGATAAACTGAAACAATTTGTAGATAGTGTAATGTTTGGGCGGATACAGCTTAAAAACGGTCCTCAGAAATATGGCGTAAAAAAGAGTTTATTCTACTATGCACCAGATTCACTCCCTAAAGATACCTATGCTGCAGATATCAATTTTAAAACATGGTCTGCATGGCCAAAAAAAGAAGCTGATAACCTGGGCCGGTCGTATAACTACCCGCATGTTGCAGCAGCCCATTGGGTGATGTACCGGTTGGCGCGTAATTATAGTGGCCTGGTGGAAGAACAGAGCTGGAGACAACACCTTATCGACGCCGCTGAAACAGGCATGGCTATGGTTAATATTGCCCCTTATTATGCACAGTTCGGTCAAATGGAAGGCACAGTTTTCTATCTCATCCTTAATGATCTTAAAAACGAAGGACTAACAGAAGAAGCAGCCAGGTTAGAAAATGAAATGAAGAAGCGGGCCAACCACTGGCGTTCGTTACAATATCCCTTTGGGAGTGAAATGCCTTGGGACTCTACAGGTCAAGAAGAAGTTTATGTATGGTCGAGCTATTTTGGCTACCAGGATAAAGCAAATGTAACGCTTGATGCCATATTAGCCTATATGCCTGTGGTGCCGCATTGGGCCTACAATGGTAATGCCCGTCGGTACTGGGATTTTCTTTATGGAGGTAAACTTTCGCGCATCGAACGGATGATCCATCATTACGGTTCAGCACTCAATGCCATTCCCGTATTAATGGATTACCGTAAAAATCCAGGCGACTTTTATCTTTTACGTGCCGGTTACGGTGGTTTATTGGGTTCGATTTCCAATATCACTCAAGAGGGTTTTGCGCCTGCAGCATTTCATGCTTATCCATCAACCTTAAAAAATGACGGTATTACGGGCGATTATGGATCTGGTTTTTTTGGCTATGCGGTTAATACTTCGTCATATATCTTACAGCACCCCGAATTTGGTTGGTTAGCTTTCGGAGGCAATCTGAACAAAACAGGCAATAGCATCAATGTTAAATTAACTACAGCAGCAAAATCATCGGTTTACATTGCACCTGCGGGGCTTTGGATTAGCCTTGATGCCGGAACCATTGATGAGGTAAATTATAATACTGTAAATGGCGAAATTCGCCTAAAACTGAGCAAAGCAAATGGATATACACCTAATGCCATGTTGAGGTTATCGCAACCTGCAAAAATTAGTGGCGTTGGTGCTTATACTGTAAAAAGCAGTGGCGCTAGGAATAGGGGAGGATACGAGTTTCCACTTGCAAAAGAACATACAACTGAAATCATTCTTCAAAGATAATATCAATTTTTTCTACTGTATTAGCCCCGCAAACCAAAATTTGCGGGGCTTTTTATTGTTAATTAATATTGATAACCAATTAGATATATACTTTATCGATATCCTAAATTGATATAAGATATTTATATTATTTGTATTCCAGATTATTAAAGTTAAATATTGACCTTATAAGGAGTGTTTTATAGATTGAAAACCATTGATTTTGTTCTATTTATAGCTACATGATTACTTAATATTAACCAGTTTAAAATTTTGTGTTTTAAATTAATATAGAAATCAATAATAATATTATCCATTTAAATTGTTTAGATGATACTCGCCTGTAAAGAGGATGGCCTGAAAAGTGAATTTTTATGAAATAAATTAAGCCTATCATTGCCAGGCCCTATAGAAGGTCTTCATTGCAATGACGATTCCTCACAGCCTATCGCTGCAATAAAAATATGCTGGCATCTATACTGATTTTTATACAATAAATTTTTCTCAGATTGACAAAATAAACTTCATAAATGTTCTGTATATCCGTGGCTAAAAATTGTTGGCGCTATCTATAAACTTTCTTTAATCTCCCTGTAAGTGTGCAGATTTTACCCTTATTTTTCGCTAACCTGAAATTTATTGTGATTTTTGTGCCATAACCATAGCTTATAATTTGCAGATATAAACCATATTTTATCCATTCATTTTAATTCTGATGTAATGAATATGGCTTTTTGGATATTTGCTTAACACATGAAAAATATGTTTGAAAAGAAAGTCTACCTCCAACGAAGAGCAGCATTAAAATCAAAGATAAATTCGGGAATATTACTCTTTTTGGGTAATGAAGAAAGTCCGATGAATTATAAGGACAATACCTACCATTTTAGGCAGGATAGTACCTTTTTATACTATTTTGGGATAAGTGAGCCTGCATTGGGCGCTATCATCGACCTTGATGAAGATCAGGTAATCCTTTTCGGTGATGAAATGGGAATTGACGATATTGTGTGGATGGGCAGACAGAAAACACTTGAAGAAAAAAGTGTGGATGCCGGCTTGACCAAGGTTCTGCCTTTAGCACAGCTGGATATTTATCTTAAGCAATACCAGGACAAAAAGCGTCATGTTCATTTTTTACCGCCTTACCGTTCAGAGAATAAGATTAAACTGTCTAACTGGCTTAATCTGCCTGTCGATCAGCTTAAAGAAAAAGCATCTCTTAGTTTTATTAAAGCCGTTGTGGCGCAACGATCGATTAAATCTGTAGAAGAAATTAAAGAATTAGACCGTGCAGCAGCAGTATCGGCCGATATTCATTTAATGGTGATGCAACAGGCAAAACCTGGCATGTACGAACGCGAACTTGCCGCAAAAATTCAAGGTGCTGCATTGGCTTCGGGCGGTAATCTGGCTTATCCGGTTATTTTGACTGTTCGTGGCGAAATTTTGCACAACCATTACCACGGTAATCAGCTACAGGAAGGTCAATTGGTTTTGAACGATTCTGGTGTAGAAACAGCCTTAGGTTATGCAGGCGATCTTACGCGTACTTTTCCGGTAGGCAAAAAGTTTAGTGCCGAGCAAAAAGACGTGTATGATATTGTATTGAATGCTTACACGCATGGCAAAAACATGTTGGCGCCGGGTGTAAGATATTTAGATGTGCATTTGGCTTCGTGTAAAATGCTGGCACAGGGTTTAAAAGACATAGGCCTGATGAAAGGTAATATCGACGATGCGGTGCAGGCCGGTGCGCATGCGATGTTCTTTCAATGTGGAACAGGCCACATGATGGGCTTAGATGTACACGATATGGAAGATTTAGGCGAGCAATACGTAGGTTATACAGATGAACTGACTAAAAATACCACTCAATTCGGATTGAAATCGTTGAGGTTAGGCAAAGCACTCGAAGCAGGATATGTGTTAACGATAGAACCAGGTGTTTATATTATTCCCGAACTTATAGACCGTTGGAAAGCCGCTAACCAATTTGCCGAATTCATTAACTATGATAAACTGGAACAGTTCAGAAACTTTAGCGGTATCAGGGTTGAAGACGATTTTCTGGTTACCGAAAACGGAAGCAGGATGCTGGGTAAACATTTGGCTTTAACCACCGATGAAATCGAATCGATTAGAAGTGGGGCTTATTAGCTAAGGTGCTTATTAGTATTAACAAATCTTTTTATTTTGGAGCGCAGGACCTTTCGATTTTTTTAAGGATGTTCGTTTCTACGAGGGTTAAAAACTTGGGTTTGAAGTACAGAACCAAGGTTAAATAAACCTGATAGAACGGATGCTCCCGATCCTTTATCGGAGCAGGAGGGATAGCAGGGCTGCCATAACCGATGAAAAACTGAAACTGCTTTTCAAATTAATATTTAGCTATAATAACAACATAACAATTAATAAAGAGCCATTAAAGAAAATCTAACATAGATCTTTTAAAATAACTGTTGTTTTTTGTTTTGGAGCGCAGGGCTTTTCGATTTTTTTAAGGATAGTCCTGCCATCCGCTTTATCCCGAGAAAAATCGGGATGCCCGCTTCTGTCAGGGCTAAAAACTGAGGACTGAAGCACAGAACAGGAAACTGGTGTTTACAGGGACCAAGGTTAAATAAACCTGATAGAACGGATGCTCCCGATCCTTTATCGGAGCAGGAGGGATAGCAGGACTGAACTAACCGATAAGTACTGCAATTGCTTTTCAAATGAATAATATACGATCGCAACATGATAACCAGCAAAAGATGAGAAAATTAACACTTACAACCTTAACAATGATCTTAGTATTGTTCGGTACAATACTTTTCGCACAGTCACCCAAAAAGGTTTACACTTTGGCCGATACCTTAAGAGGGAGCCTAAATGCCGAACGTACCTGGTGGGATGTGCAGCGTTACGAACTTTCTGTTACGCCCGATTATAATGACAAAAGTATAAAGGGCTCGAATAAAATCGTATACAAAGTTGTGCAGCATAATAATGGTAATACCCGCATGCAGATCGATCTGCAGGAGCCATTAATTATTGATAGTGTGCTGTACAACGGAGGTTCAAAGGTGAAATTCGAACATGTTGGCAGTGTTTGGTATGTGCATGTTCCGGCGCAGAAATTATCAGCACAGAATAATGTGCATATCTTTTACCATGGTAAGGTTCACCAGGCAAAAAGAGCGCCTTGGGATGGTGGTTTTATCTTCACCACCGATTCGCTTTCGCGCCCATGGATGACGGTTGCCTGCCAGGGCTTAGGCGCTTCAGTTTGGTATCCAAATAAAGATCATCAAAGCGACGAACCCAATCTGGGCGCTTCTTTAACAATGACGGTTCCTGATACCTTGGTAGCGGTAGGGAATGGGCGACTGGTATTTAAGAAGGATAACAACGATGGCACTACAACCTATCAATACAATGTTAAAAATCCGATCAGTAATTATTGCATTATCCCTTACATTGGAAAGTACGTGAATTTTAAGGAGAAATATGCTGGCGAGAAAGGTGCATTAGATGTGAATTATTGGGTACTCGATTACAATTACCCAAAGGCGAAAACTTATATGCCCGATCAGGTGCATAAAATGATGAAGAGCCTGGAACACTGGTTTGGTCCATATCCCTTTTACGAAGATGGTTATCAACTTATCGATGCTTCGCACACCGGAATGGAGCACCAATCGGCAGTGTCTTATGGCAATGGTTATAAGTTTGGCTATAGAGGTAGAGACATGTCGGGCGATGGTTGGGGTTTAAAATGGGATTTCATCATTATCCACGAAAGCGGGCACGAATGGTTCGGCAATAACATTACCACCAACGATCTGGCAGATATGTGGGTGCACGAAGGATTTACCAACTATAGCGAGACTCTTTTTGTAGATTATATTTTTGGCAATAAAGCGGGTAATGAGTATAATTTTGGAATTAGAAAAGGCATTCGCAATGATAGCCCTATTATTCCCCCTTATGGTGTAAATGCACAGGGTAGTGGCGATATGTATCCAAAAGGAGGGAACATGTTACACGCCATCAGGCATAGTTTAAATAACGACGAACTTTTTAGGTCGATACTGCGGGGACTCAACCAAACCTTTTATCATAAAACGGTAACAACTGTGCAGATCGAAAATTATATTTCTAAGAGAGCAGGCTATGATTTTTCAAAAGTTTTTGATCAGTACCTGCGTACGGTACAAGTTCCTGCATTCGAATATTACCTGGAAGGTGGTAAAGCTTTTTACCGTTACAGCAATTGTGTTAAAGGTTTCAATCTGCCTTTAAGTCTGAAAAAAGAAGGTATTAAAACGCTTAAAATTATTCCTTCGCAAAACTGGCAACAAGTTACGTTGGTTAAAGGTCAAGATGCGCTTTTTACAAAATCGGGTATCGAATTTATGTACTACCTACAGGTGAAAAACACAAAATAATTCATTTTGAAATAGGCAGAGCAGGAGGTGCTGTCCATCCGGCTGATTTTCATTAAAGGTATTCCTTTTCGTAAGGATGCCTTTTTTGTTATATCTCATTTCTCCTACAAGCGCCTCAGCTTTTTTAAATCAATCGTGTCTGCTTTAAATGGCGCATTTATGACCAATATTGGTTAAAATCCAACAATATTCACGTAAGCGGATATGCTAACTTTGAGCATCATTTAAATGAGTTTGTTGCTAAATAAACTAGCTGAGTGATGTTTTAGTCAGTTAAAACTAAATTTTTGGTTTTAAGGCAGGCTTTATTTTCTTGTACATTATTATTAAAAACATAAAATTACAATGAGTATTAAATGGACTGGGGTTTTCCCTGCTGTAACAACAAAATTTACAGCAAACGATGAGTTAGATTTTCCGGCTTTCGATTTAAATATCGAAGCGCAATTAGAAGCAGGTGCTGAAGGGATTATTTTAGGTGGATCGCTTGGCGAAGCCAGTGTACTAACCGATGAAGAAAAGTTCGGTCTGTTATCGCATACCTTAACCGTGGTAAATGGCCGTGTACCGGTTTTATTGAACATTGCAGAGTCAACTACAAAAAAAGCAATCGAAGTAGCTAAAAAAGCAGAATCGCTTGGCGCACAAGGTTTAATGTTGTTGCCACCAATGCGCTATAATGCTGCTCCAGACGAAACTTTGGCATTTTTTGGCGCTATTGCTGAAAGCACAAGCCTACCGATCATGATTTATAACAATCCTGTTGATTATAAAATCGAAGTAACGTTAGATATGTTCGAGGTTTTGACTAAATATGATAACATTCAGGCAATCAAAGAATCAACTAGAGATGTATCGAACGTAACCCGATTAATCAACCGCTTTGGCGACCGCTTCAAAATCTTTACTGGAGTAGATCCATTGGCGATGGAAAGCATTGTGATGGGTGCCCATGGATGGGTTGCTGGTTTAGTAGATGCTTTCCCGAGAGAAACAGTGGCTATTTTCAGATTGATTAAAGAAAACCGCATTGCTGAGGCGCTAACCATTTACCGTTGGTTTTTACCTGTGCTTGAGCTGGATATTCATGCGAAATTGGTACAGTACATTAAATTGGCTGAGGTAGCAACGGGATTAGGAACAGAAGCGGTTCGTGCACCTCGTTTACCAATAAGTGGCGCAGAGAGAGAGAAAGTATTGAAAATTATTAACGATGCATTAGCTGTTCGTCCGGAACTACCTGCAGGTAGCTGGGGAAAATAGTTTAAAAACCAAATATGAACGGAAAAAATATTGTAGCCAGCACCTATATAGAAGTTAATGAAAGAAGCCTTAAAGCTGTTAATCCCGCAACGGGGTTAACGCTTGACGGTGAATTTTTTAAAGCGAACGATAGCCTTGTTAATGATGCCTTAACATCGGCAACATCGGCTTTCCAAAGCTATAGAAACCTAAATAAAAATCTTAAAGCTGCTTTTTTAAATGCTATTGCCGATGAAATCGCCAATCTTGGCGAAGAGCTGGTAGACAGGGCTTCAGCAGAAAGCGGTTTGCCTTTAGGTCGTTTACAGGGCGAACTAGGCAGAACAACAGGCCAGTTAAGGTTATTTGCAAATCTGGTTGCCGAAGGCTCTTGGGTTGATGCAATTATCGATACTGCTCTGCCTGAAAGACAACCTTTGCCACGGCCTGATATTAGACGAATGCTGATCCCAATCGGGCCTGTAGTGGTTTTCGGTGCAAGTAATTTTCCGCTTGCTTTTTCGGTTGCGGGTGGCGATACGGCATCAGCACTAGCTTCTGGTTGCCCTGTAGTTGTAAAAGCACATCCCGCACATTACGGAACTAGTGCAATGGTAGGTGGTGCCATTATCAAGGCTGCCGAGAAAACGGGAATGCCTAAAGGTGTTTTCTCTTTGTTGTATGATGATGGTTATACCATTGGAGCTGCCTTGGTTCAGCATCCATTAACTAAAGCAGTAACGTTTACAGGTTCGTTTAAAGGAGGAATGGCCTTGGTTAATCTGGCGCAACAGCGCGAGCAACCTATTCCGGTTTTTGCCGAAATGGGAAGTATTAATCCGGTAGTCTTTCTTCCCAAAGCCATAGAAAACCAGGCAGAAGAACTGGCCAAAAAATATGCTGCATCAATTACTTTGGGTGCAGGTCAGTTCTGTACCAACCCGGGTTTATTGTTAGCAGTGCAATCGCCGGCACTCGAAAATTTTAAAGCCGTTTTAAAAGAGGCAATTTCAACTATCCCATCTGCAACTATGCTTACCGAAGGTATTGCCAATAATTATGGTAAACTTTCTGCAGAGGTAGTGAATGAAGGTGGCGTTGCGCTTTTATCGGCATCAACAGTAAAAAATGCTGAGCTTCAAAACCAATCAGAAGCGAAAATTGCTCAGGTGAGTGCAGCCGATTTTATCAAAAATCCAAAACTTCGTGAAGAAATTTTCGGTCCATATTCGCTGTTGGTTGTTGCTCAGGATATTGCTGAACTTGAAAAAGCCATTGATGTGCTGGAAGGACAACTTACTGTAACCCTAATGGCCGAAAAACAGGAACTTCAGGACTATCAAACTCTGGTAAATAAGCTGACTGATAAAACCGGAAGGATTATTTTAAATGGTGTGCCTACAGGCGTAGAAGTTTGTGCCGCCATGCAACATGGTGGACCATTTCCTGCTACCAATGATAGTCGTTTTACTTCAGTTGGTTCAACTGCAATCAACCGTTTTGTAAGGCCATTGGCTTATCAGGATTGGGAGCAGGAATTGTTGCCAGATGAATTGAAAGACGGAAATCCTTTAGGTATTTTCAGAACGGTTAACCAGATATTAACGAAATCTCATGAGTAAAACCTTTTTTTGTGTAGATGCACATACTTGCGGAAATCCGGTTAGGTTAGTTGCAGGTGGCGGTCCTCAGCTTATTGGCTCAAATATGAGCGAAAAGCGTCAGCATTTTCTGAAAGAATTCGATTGGATCAGAACAGGTTTAATGTTCGAACCACGAGGGCATGATATGATGTCGGGCAGTATTCTTTATCCGCCTCACGATCCAGCCAATGATGTAGCTGTGCTTTTTATCGAAACCAGCGGCTGCCTTCCAATGTGCGGCCACGGTACTATCGGTACCATTACTATTGCCATAGAGGAAGGATTGATTCAACCCAAAATACCAGGGGTGATCAGAATGGAAGCCCCGGCTGGATTAGTCTTAATTGAATATAAGCAGGAAGGTAAAAAGGTTAAATCGGTTAAGCTGAAAAACGTAGCTTCTTACCTGGCTGCAGAAAATTTAGAAGTAGAATGCCCGGACTTAGGTAAGCTTACTTTTGATGTAGCTTATGGCGGTAACTTTTATGCCATTGTAGACCCGCAGGAAAATTTTCCGGGACTGGAAAACTACACCGCTTCGCAACTGATTACCTGGAGCCAGACCATTAGAAAACGCATCAATGAGCAATATACTTTTGTACATCCGTTAGATCCGACGATAAATGGCTGTAGCCATGTGTTGTGGACCGGAAAAACAATAGATCCTACATCAACCGCCAGGAATGCAGTTTTTTATGGCGATAAAGCCATCGATCGGTCGCCATGTGGAACAGGTACCTCGGCCCGTTTGGCACAGTGGTTTGCTAAAGGAAAACTAAAACAGGGAGAAGATTTTATTCACGAAAGTTTTATCGGTAGCAAGTTTATTGGAAGAGTAGAAGAAGTTGTAGACCTGAACGGAATTAAAGCCATTATACCAAGTGTAGAGGGCTGGGCAAAAATTTATGGCTACAATACCATTAAAATAGATGCCGAAGATGATCCATATGCACATGGATTTCAGGTGATTTAGGGAGTTTTTAAAAAGAATATCAGCAGTATAAATTAAAAGAATGTCGAAAGTATTAATTATAGGTGGTGGAATTGTAGGCCTAACTTCAGCGTATTATCTGCAGAAAAGGGGTTACGAAGTAACAGTTTTAGATAAGGGAGATATTACCGACAACTGTTCTTTTGGTAATGCGGGGATGATTGTGCCAAGCCATTTTGTGCCTTTGGCTGCACCGGGTATGATAAAACAGGGTATCCGTTGGATGTTTGACAGCAAAAGCCCTTTTTATGTTCGCCCATCTTTAAATGGGAGCCTTATTAACTGGGGCTTGAAATTTATGAAACATGCCACGGCAAAACACGTAAGCCAATCGGCAGCGCCTTTACGCGATTTATCGTTACTGAGCAAAAAACTATATGAAGGTTTGGCAAAAGAGCCTGATTTCGATTTCGAATTAACGAACAATGGTATTCTGGCATTTTATAAAACAGAAAAAGCAGGAGAAGAAGAAGCGCATTTAGCTGCAAAGGCAATTGAACTGGGTTTGGATATGGCTGTGTTAACAGCCGACGAATGCCGCGCGTTACAGCCAGATTTAAAATTAGATGTTTTAGGCGCAGTACATTATCGCTGCGATGCACACCTTTACCCAACAAAGTTGATGAATGCTTTGCTTCAATATTTGTTAAACAATGGTGTTAAGATAGAACGTGGCAGAGAGGTTGATAAAATTGAAACGGCAGGCAATCGCATTATGAAGGTTTTTACAGGCAATACTGCCTGGGAAGCCGATCAGTACGTTCTGGCAACTGGTTCATGGTCGCCAGCATTGGCTAAAATGGCGGATGTTAAAATATCTATAATGCCAGGTAAAGGTTATTCTTTTATGGAGCCAGAACCTCAGCAACGGCTAACTATCCCTGCATTGTTATGTGAAGCCAGAGTGGCCATAACACCAATGAACGGGCAGATTAGGTACGGCGGTACAATGGAGTTAGATAAAATTAATACCCGCATTAATATGCAAAGGGTTAAAGGTATTGTAGAATCGGTTCCAGCATATTTTCCAGATTTAAAACCCACACTCCCGGCAGAAAAAGATATCTGGTATGGTTTCCGTCCGTCATCACCCGATGGTTTGCCTTACATTGGCAGAAGCGAAAAAAGAGAAAATCTAATTATCGCTACCGGCCATGGTATGATGGGGTTAAGTTTAGGCCCCGCTACGGGTTTATTGGTTAGCCAGATTGCTTCAGGCATGGCTACTGATCTAAAAATGGAGCCATTCGCAGTAGTTCGATAATATACTAAGGCAGTCAAGTTTTTAAAAACTTGACTGCCTTAGCTAATTCAGTTTCTTCACAATTCCCCAAAAAAACGCCGAAGTAGACTGCTAGTCCAAAAATAACAGACGTTACTCGTTCAAATTAATCGGCTTAGATATTGCTTTACAGTAGGTTAAACTAAATTTGTAGTGATTTACAAGCTGCCAAATTCATCATCAAATCCGTCATATATTATCAAAATATAGCATGATTTTAACCTTATTTAGGTTTTATTGGTTTATTTGAGTTAATATTCATATATTCAATTCGTAATCAAACTCAACCAACCAAACCAAAATTATGAAAGTATTACCATTTACCATGCTTGTTCCCGATGACAAGAGTGTGATATCGGAACATATTGAACTTCCATATTTTTATCAGTATCTGCACCGCCACGATGAATGGCAGATTACTTATATAGAAAAAGGAGAAGGTACGTTAATCGCAGGGAATGATATGCATGCGTTCCGATCGGGCGATATTTTTGTAATTGGGGCAAAACTTCCACATCTTTTTAAAAGCAACCCCGAATATTTCTCTGCTGATAACAATAAAACAATCAAAGCATGTTCTATTTACTTTAATCCTAACGGTATTTTAGCTGCTTTGTTCAATCTTCCCGAAATGAAGATGGCAAGTGGTTTTTTAGCTAAAAACAAACATGGTTTCAAAATCCCTGCTGCTTTTACTAAAAACATGGTAACCAAAATGTTCAATGTTCACCAGGCATCAGGAGTTGATGTGCTGTTTAACTTCTTGAAATTGGTTAACAGTCTTCAGGATTTAAATGAAAATGTAGAATCGTTATGCTCAGATATGTATTCTTCTAACGTAACTGAAAATGAAGGTATGCGGTTGAGTAAGATCATTAACTTTATCACCGAAAACTACAACAATCAAATTTCTTTAGAAGATGTAGCCAATGCTGCGTTTATGACTCCTCAGGCCTTCTGTAGGTATTTTAAGAAACATACCGGACATACTTTCGTATCCTTTTTAAACGAAGTTAGGATTAATGATGCCTGTAAAAGCCTTATTTCGGGTGAGAAAGCCGATTGCATTTCGGGTGTAGCCTATAAAGCTGGTTTTAATAGTATTACCAATTTTAACCGGGTATTTAAAAGTATTATTGGTCAGTCGCCAAGAGCATATATCGATACTTATAATAATGTGAGCAGGGTGAGCTACGTGGGCGCCTAAACAAAAATACTTTTATTTTTTTAAAAAAAAGCTAGCCATTTTTTCAAATGGAGGCAAATGCTATTCGCGAAATTTAACCAAACCAAATGCAAAACAAATTGAAGTTTTTTGCCCTTTTTTTAATGGTAAGCCTGTTATCAGGTACTTTTGTATTAGCCCAAACTTCAAACGAAAGTTTGTACGAACAAACCAGCGAAATGGGTACGCTGATAGTAGGCTACCAAAGGGATGTAGATGCCATTAACGATTTTTATTATCCTTATTCTGCAGGAGGTACTTATTCTTTTCCGATGACTACTTTTAAAAGCCCTGAACAAAGAAAACGCCTGCAAGACATCAATAAAGATTATTTAAGCAAGTTAAAATCGGCCAAATTTGAAGGCTTTAGTATTTATGGCAAAGTAGATTATATCCTCCTTAAAAAACAGATAGAATCTTCTGTTTGGCTCTTAGGTAAAGAGGAAACAGAGTACAATGCCCTATCGAAGTATTTTACCTTTGCCGATGCAATTTATGCACTCGAAAAGCTGAGAAGAAGAGGCACTTATAAAGATGGTTCTTTGTTGGCTGCCCAGATGGACGAAATCGCGAAGCAGATAGATACCCTAAGCCAAAATTTCACTAAGCAAACAAATCTCAAAGCCGATCAGCTAAAAATGGCAATGGCCATAACCTCGAGTTTAAAACACCGTTTAAAAGGTTTTTATCAGTTTTATATGGATTATGAACCTGGTTTTACCTGGTGGGCACCTAAACCTTACGAAAGGTTAGATCTCGCTTTGACCAATTATGCTAAGTTTTTTAACGATAAAGGAGATCTTGTACCTGCGGCAAAATCAAATAAACCAGAAATTAAGGGAAATCCTATCGGAAGGGAGGAACTGATCAGGCAATTAAATGCAGAGCTTATTCCTTATACACCAGAAGAACTGATCCAGCTTGCCGAAAAAGAATTTAAGTTTTGCGATGAAGAACTTTTAAAAGCATCAGCAGCAATGGGCTTTGGTAAAGATTGGAAAAAAGCTCAGGAAAAAATCAAGAATAGCTACGTACCCTTAGGTAAACAGCCAGAGTTGATTGTAAAACTGCAGGACGATGCCTTAAGCTTTATAAAAGCCAACGACCTGATCGATATTCCGGCTCTTGCTGAAGAAACCTGGGGTATGGTAATGATGTCGGCAGAACGCCAATTGGTAAATCCATTTTTTACCGGCGGGCGCGAAATTAGTATTTCTTATCCAACAAATTCGATGGAAGAAGACGATAAGTTAATGAGTATGCGTGGTAATAATCCTTATTTTTCAAGAGGAACGGTACAGCATGAACTCTTACCAGGTCATCATTATCAATATTTTATCAATAATCGTTATAAAAGTTATCGCGATCCTTTTAAAACCCCTTTTAGTGTAGAAGGCTGGCCATTATACTGGGAGCTTTTACTATACGATAAAGGTTTTGCCAAAACTCCAGAAGAAAAAATGGGAATGCTTTTCTGGCGGATGCACCGTTGTGCCAGGATTCTTTTTTCGCTAAACTTTCATCTTGGTAAATGGACTCCCCAGCAGTGTGTCGATTTCCTGGTCGATCGTGTAGGGCACGAACGCGCCAATGCAGAGGGCGAAGTACGAAGATCTTTTAAAGGCGATTATAGTCCTTTGTACCAGGTGGCTTACCTTACTGGCGGTCTTCAGCTTTTTGCGCTGAAAAAAGAACTGGTTGATAGTGGTAAGATGAGCTTCAAAGCTTTTCACGATGCGGTGATTAAAGAGAACTTAATTCCTGTAGAAATGATCAGGGCTACTTTAACCAATCAGCCCTTAACCCGCGATTTCACTACCTCATGGCATTTTTATGGCCGACTTAAATAAATAAAACTCACCAAACCATTTAAACCACCAAGCAACAAAACCTATGATTGAAAAAGAAACCACACAATTTAAACCCTCACTTAAATTGATGGATGCAACAATGCTTGTAGCCGGAAGTATGATCGGCTCAGGTATTTTTATAGTAAGTGCAGATATTACCCGAAATGTAGGCAGTTCTGGCTGGCTGTTAGTGGTTTGGTTAATTACGGGCTTTATGACACTTACCGCTGCATTGAGTTATGGCGAATTAAGTGCCATGTTCCCAAAAGCAGGCGGGCAATATATTTACTTAAAAGAAGCATATAACCCGCTGATCAGTTTTTTATATGGCTGGAGTTTTTTTACGGTAATCCAAACAGCGACTATCGCTGCAGTAGGCGTGGCATTTGCCAAGTTTACCGCATATCTCGTGCCTGCACTAAGTGAAGATTTAGTTGCCATTGATTTAGGTTTCTTTACCATTTCGCCAGCACAACTATTGGCCATTGGGGTAATTGTATTACTCACCTATATTAACAATAGGGGAGTAAACGGCGGTAAAGTGATTCAAACCACCTTTACAGTGGCCAAATTGCTAAGTTTGTTTGGACTTATTGCGTTTGGTCTTTTCTTTTTAGATAAAGGAACCTGGAAAACCAACTGGGAAAATATGTGGGTTTTAGGACCGCTATCTGCCGATGGAAATATTAGCTCTTATACCACTTTGGCGGCTTTCGGTGCTATTGCAGCAGCAATGGTGGGTTCGATATTTAGCAGCGACTCCTGGCACAACGTTACCTTTATTGCCGGCGAAATTAAAAACCCCGCACGGAATATTGGCCTGAGTTTAGCCTTAGGAACCATAATCGTAACAGTACTCTATATCCTTACCAATGTGATGTATACCGGGGTACTTTCATTACATGATATCGCCTATGCTGATAAAGATCGGGTGGCGGTTTCTGCTGCCAATCATATTTTCGGGAAAGTGGGTACCATCATTATTGCATTAATGATTATGGTTTCAACTTTCGGCTGTAACAACGGTTTAATTATGGCTGGTGCCAGGGTGTATTACTCTATGGCCAAAGACGGGCTTTTCTTTAAAAAAGTTGGTACACTCAACAAAAATGCAGTTCCTGGTTTTGGACTATGGATTCAGTGTATTTTTGCTTGTTTATGGTGTGTCAGTGGAAAATATGGCGATCTGTTGGATATGATCTCGTTTGTGGTGGTGATGTTTTATATGCTCACCATTTTCGGAATTTTTATCCTTCGTAAAAAACGACCTGATGCCGAGCGGCCTTACAAAGCTTTTGGCTACCCTGTGCTGCCAATTATCTATATGGTGATGGGACTGGCATTTTGTATATTGCTGATTATTTTTAAGCCTAAATTTACCTGGCCTGGATTAATCATCACGTTAATTGGTATCCCGGTTTATTACCTGATTAAAGGAAGTATTGTCCGCCAGGATTTTAAAGCAAAAGAAGCGGTTGATATAAGCGGTTAAAAAAATGATGTTATTCATCAAAATCTAAAGGAAATCTGAAAAGCCGTAGCTTTATATTTACCATAAAAATTCTGTAATGACCACTTACCCAACCGCTAAAAAAGCAATAGCGTTCATCTTATTAAGTTTTGTTTCCTTTCAGCTGCTGGCACAACAAGCGGGTTTACAGCCTTATTCACCAAGTGCTGCTGAAATGGCAAATGCCTACCAATTATCTGCTAAGCTGGATACCGCATTACGGAATATCCCAACCAACAACGATCTTATTCCCTTTTGGAAAAAAGACGGAAGTGCATTTTGGTATAAAAAGAACCTTCCTAACAGAACATGGGAATATTATTATGTTGATGCTGCAACAGGTAAACGTAAAGCTGCATTTGATAACGATAAACTGGCTGAAAATATAGAAAAGATAACGGGTAAAAAGCAAAATCCACTAAAACTTCAGTTTGCTGAACTGTATTTCGCCGATCAGGGTAATACAGCAAAACTAAAAATACAGGATAAATGGTATGCATTAAACTTGAGCGATTACAGTTTGGCGGACACCAAAGACACTACAATTTATCGCTACAATGCCAAAAGACCTTTGCAGCAAAGCAGATCGCGCTGGCAACGGAACCGTGAATCCAGAAAATCGCCTGATGGTAAAAGCGAAATCCTGATCCGTGGTGGCAACTTATTCTTGCTTGATCTTGCAACAAAAACAGAAAGCCAATTGAGCACCGATGGTAATGCTGATAAACCTTATGGCGAATTTGCGTGGTCGCCCGATGGCAAAAATATTGTTGCCTATAAAATCGATCCGAAAGAGACTAAAAAAGTACATTATGTATTAAGCTCGGTTCCTGGCACTACCCGTGGTGAATTAAAATCAAGAGAGTATGCGCAACCTGGCGACGATTTTACTGCTTATCAACCCTATGTTTTTAATGTAGCGGCTAAAACTGCCATTAAAGTAGATGCAGATCCTATAGATTTCTTTGGTGCACCAGAATTGCATTGGCGCGATAACAACAGCAGATATTATACCTATGAAAAAGTAGATCGCGGCCATCAACGTTTTAGGGTAATTGAAGTAGATGTTTTAACAGGCAAAACCAAAAATATCATCGACGAAAAAACAAAAACCTTTATTTATGAGCGGCGCATTTATACCCGTTACTTACCTAAAACAAATGAAATATTGTGGACCAGTGAGCAGGATGGATGGCAACACCTTTATCTGGTTAATGGCATCACCGGAAAACAGACGCTGATTACCAAAGGCAATTGGGTAGTTAGGGATATCGATAGTGTAGATGTGGTTAAACGCCAGGTTTGGTTTAGGGCCTGCGGAATGAATGCCAGTGAAGACCCTTACTTTATCCATTATTACCGGATTGGTTTCGACGGTAAAGGAATGGTAAATCTTACGCCCGAAAAAGGTAACCATAACCTCAGCTTTTCTCCCGATCGTAAATATTATATCGATACCTATTCACAGGTAAATGTACCGCCAGTTAGCGAGTTAAGGTTAACAGCGAACACCAAAAAAATAAACGAGATAGAACACGGCCAAACGGATGTTTACTTAGCCACAGGGGTTAAACTGCCTGAAGTGTTTGTGGCCAAAGGAAGAGATGGCATAACAGATATTTGGGGCATTGTTTGTTTTCCTTCAAAGATGGATCCGAACAAAACTTATCCTGTGATCGAAAATATTTATGCAGGCCCTCATGATAGTTTTGTGCCTAAAAGTTTCTTACCAGCCAGTGAGATGCAGAGCATTGCCGAATTAGGCTTTATTGTAGTACAGATTGATGGAATGGGTACCGCCAACCGGTCTAAAGCTTTTCATGATGTTTGCTGGAAAAACATAGCAGATGCGGGTTTCCCTGACCGGATATTGTGGATGAAAGCCATGTCCGTTAAATATCCAAATGCTGATATTTCAAGAGTGGGGATTTATGGCACTTCGGCAGGGGGGCAAAGCTCAACTGGTGCGCTGTTATTTCATCCCGATTTTTATAAGGCTGCGGTTTCTGCCTGTGGTTGTCACGATAACCGCATCGATAAACAATGGTGGAACGAACAATGGATGGGTTATCCGGTAGGACCGCACTATGGAGAACAATCCAACATTACCAATGCCGCAAAATTACAGGGTAATCTGTTTTTAATTGTTGGCGAGGCTGATGAAAACGTGCCACCAGAATCAACCTATAGACTTGCCGATGCATTGATCAAAGCAAATAAAGATTTCGATATTTTAAGCATTCCAGGGATGGGGCACAGTGATGGAGGTATTTACGGACGTAGGCGTAAACGCGATTTCTTTGTAAAACATTTATTGCACGCCGAACCACCAAATCCGAACTTATTGGTTCAATAGTCGTTGGTTGATAGGTGATTAGCCATTTATTTATCGGTTATTTGCTCATTAAAAATACAATGACTCAACTCTTCTCTTATTCAATCATAAAAATAAATCGTTACTTTGCTGCATTATCTAATCATCCTTAACCATGTCGCAAAGCATTAAAGTATCCTGTCTGTTTTTATTTGTGCTGTTATCCAGCGCATTTGTGGCCAATGCATCGAAGATAGATTTCTATCAGATCAAAATTTATCATTTGAAAACCGATGCACAAGAAAAAACAGTAGATGATTACCTTCAGAAAGCATATTTACCTGCATTACACCGTAACGGAATTACAAAAGTTGGCGTGTTTAAGCCGATTGTAGGTGATCAGGCTGTTGTTATAGAAAAGCTTATTTATGTATTTATTCCTTTGAAATCATTCAATGGCATTCTGGAGCTGGATGAAAAGTTAGCCAAAGATAAACAATACGCCATTGACGGTAAAACTTACCTTGATGCGGCTTATACCGAGACTCCTTACGAGCGATTAGAATCTATTGTTTTAAAGGCTTTTGAAGATGCTCCTCATTTTATGCTTCCTAATCTAAAATCGCCGATGAAAGAACGGGTGTACGAATTAAGAAGTTATGAAGCACCCACTGAGAAATACTTTAAGAATAAGGTCCAAATGTTTAATAAAGGTGATGAAATCGGGTTGTTTAAAAGACTCAATTTTAATGCAGTATTTTATGGCGAAGTAATCGCCGGTAGCCGTATGCCTAACCTCATGTATTTAACCACTTTCGAAAATAAGGCAGATAGAGATGCGCATTGGAAGGCTTTCTCGGCAGATGATTATTGGAAGAAGTTATCAGCAATGCCAGAATATCAGCACAATGTTTCTAAAAACGACACTAAATTTATTTACCCAACAGACTATTCTGATTTTTAGAAAAGGCAAAAGCTGAAAACAAAAAAACAAATTAAATTCCGTTAAAATCTGTGCCCCCATGGCAAAAAAACTAATCCAGTCCAGATAGATCCTGAAACAAGTTCAGGATGACGATCGCAGGATATTAGCTATGAAAACTTAATGTCCTTAACTGCTTATGGTAGAAAAGGCAAAAATTAAGTCGATTCCGTGAAAATCTGTGCCTCCATGGCAAAAAAACTAATCTAGTCCAGATAGATCCTGAAACAAGTTCAGGAAGACGACCGCTGGGACCGAGCTATGAAATCTTAATGTCCTTAATTACTTAATGGTAGAAAGATAAAAGCGAATATCATCAGTGAGCTACTCACAAAAGTATTTCTTTATCCTCACGTTCAGTCAGAATCAGCTGGTTCACCATGTCTTCAAATTTTCTAAAATCGAGGGGTTTAAATAAAAAACAATTGCCCTTATCAATGGTATTATTGTCATCGTCACTTACAAATACAACAAATTTTACGCTGTTTCGAAGCATTCTGGCTATATCAATTCCTGATAATCCCCTTTGGATATCCAGAAATAGAAAATCAATTTTTCCGTAAATCCAAAAGGCTGCCATGGCATCTATTGCATCCGTAAAACTTCCCTTTAGTTGGAGTTTGTCTATTTTGGAAACAAAGTGTTCAAGTGTTTTTATACTCATTTGGCTGTCATCTATAATTACACAGCTATAGGATGTTGATAGAGGGGAATTCATTTGTAATAAGCAATTTTACAAACACTTACAAAATGCTTGCCATTCGATTATTTTTTAAGTTTATAATGCAGGAAAAGTTTTGTTTAAATATAACTAATCAATGTTTTATGGTCAGGTAGTATTAAAAAACAAACTATTTGTGTGCTTTGTATTTTTTTTGATAGTATAGGCAATTGCGATTCTACTTTCGTGTTTATAGCAACCCGAAGAAATCTTTTTCGCAACTCTTCGTTTCTGATTTCTTCAATATGTAAATCGAAAAGAAAAACCATTTTTGATAAACACACTATTACTTTAAATATTGTACCCTATAGCGCATGACAGTTAATCTGATGAGCCAGTTATATTTGTAAAGAGATAATTGTAATACCCGTAAATTATTTCGCTAACCAAATAATTTTCTCATCATGACTGTATCGATACTCATCAATAAAATAAGCAAGATGTTGCTGTTGTTTATGCTCGTTTTTCTATCTTTTAGGGCTGGTGCAAGGGCTATAAATCGGTTTAATCTTTTGGTTGCCCCAGGCACGTTATCAGAAAATTCCATAGCCTTGTTATGGGATAAACAACGTGGTGCTACAGACATTTATCAAATCTCTTTAGATGGTAAGGTGCACGCTACTGCTAGAAAAACCAATTATATAATAGAAAATCTCACACCAAATACCTGGTATACAGTAAGTGTAAATATTAAAGGAAATAATGCTGCTGGCTTAAATACCATCCGTTTTAAAACAAAGAGCAAGGGGAAAGTATACAATATTTTAGATTTCGGTGCAAAAGGAGATGGTATCGCCAATAATACTAAAGCCATTCAAAAAGCTATAAATGCCTGTACTGCGGGTGGCACGGTTTATATACCTAAAGGGATTTTTGTTTCAGGTGCGTTGTATTTAAAAAGTAGTATGACCCTCCGGATAGAAGAAGGTGGTGTATTAAAAGGATCAACATTAGTAGAAGATTATTTGCCGATGATCCTAAACCGTTTTGAAGGCTGGGAGTTGAAAACATATGCCAGTTTACTCAACGCAGGTACGCTTAACCGCAACGGGACTTATAATGTGAAAGATTTAAGAATTACAGGTAAAGGCACCATTAGTGGCGGAGGGAAAAAACTTGGTGATGCGATGATAAAAGCCAGTGGAATAAGAAGCAGAGGCCGTTTAGTCTGCTTAATGAACTGTCAGAACGTAAGTTTGTCTGATTTAACGATTACTGAACCGCCTTGCTGGACCATTCATTATATTTATAGTAACAATGTAACCTGTCAGAATTTAAACATCATCACTGTAAATATCCGTAATGGAGATGGTATAGATCCTGATTCTTCTACCGATGCTTATATTTTTAACTGTACTTTCGATACTGGCGATGATTGTATTGCCATTAAATCGGGTAAAAATCCTGAAGGATTTTTTGTAGCTAAGCCAACCAAAAATGTACGGATAACAGATTGCGACTTTAAACGCGGTCATGGTATTTCGATTGGCAGCGAAATGTCTGGTGGGGTAAGCGATGTTTTGGTACAGGACTGTAAAGCTGGGAAACTATTACATGGCATGCAGATAAAAGGAACAAAAGATAGAGGTGGTTATGTGAAAAATGTAACCGTAACCGATTGCCAGCTATTGCAGATTACCATCTTCTCAGCAGTAAACTATAACAACGATGGCGAAGCCGCACCACAGATACCTACCTTCGAAAATTTTGTATTCAAAAATATCGATATGTCTATGGCTTCAAATGCAGGCGCAGCTATCGACATCAATGGCTTTAAAGACCCTGCTCACCGATTAAAAAATGTAACCTTCACCAACATCATACTGCCAGAGCAGTCAACAGTTGTTGTAAATGATGCCGAAAAGATAAAATTTACTGAAGTGAAGTCGGCCACCGGCGCTAAACCTCAGTACATGGTAAACAATAGTTCGGAAGTGATTTATTAGTTCATTAGTCATTGGTCATTTGTTCAATGGTCATTAGTTCATTAACTAGTAATCATTAAACATCAGTTATTGATCTTTTTATAATTTTAATAATCTTTAATGCTTAATGATGAGGATATTGTTTCGTGAAAATCTGTGTTTCCGTGACAAAAAAACTAACCAGAAAGATTCAGAAATAAATCTGATAGCGATCGGATCAGAATGATGCAATTTTAGATCCTGAAACAAGTTCAGGAGGACGATCACAGAATCTGAGCTATGAAAATCTTAATGTTCTTAACGATGAAATCGATCTTCTGCGACCTTAATGCCTTTAATTTCTTAATGATAGAAAACATCACTCCATCTCTGGTAAAAAATTAGATAGGCAAACGATTGCGCGGTTTTTGTACCTAAAAACCCACCAGTTCCTTTAATGTGATTGTTAACTTTATCCCATAGCAACTAATTATCGGCTTGCTTAACATAAACACATAACCAAATCAAAATTTAATGACCCCGCTTTATTTTTTTAAACACTTTAAAATAGCTAATCCCAAAAATCAGCCTAAAAGCGTTGTTCTGGCATTTGCGTTTTTTTTAATTGCCGCTCCGTTTTTTGTATCTGCTCAATCAGCTATTCAGAAAACCAATCAGGTAGCACAAAATGTTACCAAAGTGCTTAGTGCAAAAAAGATCAATACCACTACAATAGAATTGTTGCTTTCTGATAATCAACGGTTAACATTAGATTTTTACGGCGATCATATTTTCCGTCTTTTCGAAGACCCTACAGGAGGTTTTATACGCGATCCGGAAGCAAAACCAGAAGCCAAAATCTTGGTGGAAAACCCGCGCAGGCCAGTTTCAAAACTGGATATTAAAGATGAGAATAATCAACTATTCATATCTACCGGTAAGATTACTGTTCTTTTCAATAAAAATACTTCGCTGATCAAAATTATCAACCTTGCTACACAAGCGGTTGCTGTTGAAGAATTAGCACCGATTCAATTTGAGAAAGGAAAAGTAACCCTGAGTTTAAAAGAAAATCCACAGGAATATTTTTATGGCGGAGGTGTGCAGAACGGTCGTTTCTCACACAAGGGAAAAAACATTGCTATCGAAAACCAAAACAGCTGGACAGATGGAGGAGTAGCTTCGCCAACACCTTATTACTGGTCTACCAATGGTTATGCTGTAATGTGGCATACCTTCAGTAAAGGGAATTACAATTTTGGTGCTAAAGAAAAAGGATTGGTAAAATTGACACACGAAACCGATTACCTGGATGCCTTTTTTATGATTAACGATGGTGCAGTACCTTTATTGAACGATTTTTATCAGCTTACCGGAAATCCGATTTTGCTGCCAAAATTTGGTTTCTACCAAGGGCATCTAAATGCCTATAACCGCGATTTTTGGAAAGAAGACGAAAAAGGAACCTTATTTGAAGATGGCAAACGCTACAAAGAAAGTCAGAAGGATAACGGTGGTATAAAAGAATCGCTTAATGGCGAAAAAAACAATTATCAGTTTTCTGCCCGTGCGGTGATCGACCGTTATAAAAAACATGATATGCCTTTGGGCTGGGTGCTTCCAAATGATGGTTACGGTGCAGGTTATGGCCAAACTGAAACATTGGATGGCAACATTCAGAACCTAAAAAGCTTTGGAGATTATGCCCGTAAAAACGGTGTGGAAATTGGACTTTGGACACAATCTGATCTTCACCCAAAACCAGAGGTAAGTCCGTTATTGCAGCGTGATATTATTAAGGAAGCCAGAGATGCAGGCGTTCGGGTATTAAAAACCGATGTGGCATGGGTAGGCGCAGGTTATTCGTTCGGGTTAAATGGTGTTGCCGATGTAGCCCAGATTATGCCTTATTATGGCAATAGTAGCCGTCCGTTTATCATTTCATTAGATGGCTGGGCGGGTACACAACGTTATGCCGGTATTTGGTCGGGTGATCAAACTGGTGGTGTTTGGGAATATATCCGTTTCCACATCCCTACCTATTTAGGTGCTGGTTTATCAGGTCAACCGAACATTACTTCCGATATGGATGGTATTTTTGGTGGTAAAAATCTAACGATCAATACCCGCGATTTCCAATGGAAAACCTTTACGCCAATGGAATTAAACATGGACGGTTGGGGCGCTAACGAAAAATATCCACATGCACTGGGTGAGCCTGTCGCTTCTATTAACCGCAACTATTTAAAACTGAAATCGGAGTTGATCCCCTATACTTATAGTGTAGCTAGAGAAGCGGTTACTGGATTGCCGATTATCAGGGCAATGTTTCTGGAGTATCCTAATGCCTATACCAAAGGTACTTCAACACAATATCAATACTTGTACGGACCTTCTTTTTTGGTGGCGCCAATTTATCAGGCGACCAAATCGGACGAAAAAGGTAACGATATCCGCAATGGTATTTACCTGCCAGAGGGAACATGGATTGATTATTTCACCGGAGAAAAATATACTGGAAACAGCATTCTCAACAGTTTCGACTCGCCATTATGGAAGTTGCCTGTTTTTGTGAAAAATGGTGCCATTATTCCAATGACGAATCCGAATAACAACGTTGCTGAAATTAACAAAGTAAACCGTATTTATGAATTATACCCTTTTGGAAAAACATCATTTACCGAATATGATGACGACGGTGCAACAGAAGCCTACAAATTAGGAAAAGGTGCTTCTACTTTAATCGAATCAGAACTAGATCAGAAGAACAATGCCACGGTTACCATTCATCCTGCAAAGGGCGATTTTGATGGCTTTGTGAAAGAAAAAACAACGGAGTTCGTAATTAACGTAACCGAAAAACCGAAAAGGTTAACAGCAAAAGTTGGGAACGGTAAAGTGAAACTGATAGAAGTAAACTCAAAAGATGAGTTTTTAAAACAGTCTAATGTTTATTTCTACGATGCTACGCCAAACTTAAACCGTTTTGCTACCAAGGGAAGTGAGTTTGAAAAAGTGGCGATGCTTAAAAACCCTCAATTGTTGGTTAAACTTCAGTCTACTGATATTACCATCAATCCGGTAGCACTTAGTATAGACGGATTTAAATTTGAACCTGTAGATAAACAACGTTTGTCGACAGGGAAATTATCGGCTCCTGCCAATGCAAGGGTAAGTGATAAAAACAGAGAAGCTTATACGCTTACCCCAAGCTGGAGCAAAGTGATCAATGCAGATTTTTATGAAATCGATTTTAACGATATGCATTATACCACTATCCGTGATACTGCTTTGTTGTTTGATGGTTTATTGGCCGAAACAGCTTACACTTTTAAATTGCGTGCAGTAAACAAAGATGGTTATTCTGATTGGACAGAAATTAAAGCAACTACTAAAACCAATCCGCTTGAGTTTGCCATTCAGGGTATTGTTGCCGAAACTACGGTAGAAAATCAAGGAGGCTCTGGTATCAATAAATTGTTCGATTTTGATGAAGGTAATACCTGGCATACCAAATGGGGCGTTAAAGCAGTTCCTTTTGATATGATCATTGATCTGAAATCCATTAATCAACTGGATAAATTCCACTACCTGCCACGTACAGGAAGAGGGAACGGCATTTTATTAAAAGGCAAAGTGTTTTATAGCACTAATAAAGAAAGCTGGACAGAAGCTGGTGCATTTGAATGGGCCAGTGACGACGAAATTAAAATATTCAGTTTCATTGCGCATCCTGCTGCACGTTATATCAAAATTGCTGTTGCTGATGGTGTAGGTGGTTTTGGTTCAGGTAGAGAGCTGTATGTATTTAAGGTTCCTGGTACCGAAAGTTATCTTCCGGGCGATATCAATAATGACCGTTTAATTGATAAGAACGATTTAACTTCTTACATTAATTATACTGGTTTAAGAAAAGGTGATGCTGATTTTGAAGGTTATATCAGCAATGGCGATATCAATAAAAACAATTTGATTGATGCTTACGATATTTCAGTTGTGGCTACACAGCTTGAAGGAGGGGTGAAAAATGCTAAAATTGATAAAGTTGCAGGTAAACTGGAAATCAGTACCCCTAAACAGGTTTACAACAAAGACGAAATCATCGAAATTAAAGTAAAGGGAATAAACCTGAAATCAGTAAATGCTTTAAGTTTTGCATTACCATACAATGCACAGGATTACGATTTCGTAAGTGTTCAGTCTTTAAACACCAAACAGATGGATAACCTGACCAACGATCGCCTGCACACCAATGGTGCTAAGGTTTTGTATCCAACCTTTGTAAACATTGGAAACAAAGATGCTTTAAACGAAACTGCCGATCTGTTTATACTGAAATTAAAGGCAAAACGCAAGCTACAGTTCGGGCTTAAGATTAGCGAAGGCATTTTAGTAGATAAAAATCTCAATTCAGTTAAATTTTAGTTAGTAGTGATTAGTGCAAAGAGGTCGGTTTTTAATCGGCCTCTTTTTTTATGGGCATTAAGTTGAACACAAGAATAGATTCGGTAATAAGTTTGCAAATTGTATCTTTACAACTCGTCTATTTTAAAAGAGGCAGGGTTTAGCTAAGGCATTCTCCTTTCAAATTTTGTTGTTCAACTATGAGATTAATTAGTCTGACTTGTTTTATTCTGCAATTTTTTTTCCTCTTTACCAATGTTAAGGCGCAGGTATTCCATATAAATAACGAGCCGGTAATAGCTGGTCATTATGTAATTAAAACATATGGCATAAATGAAGGATTACCATCAAAAAGTACAACAGCTGCCTTAAAAGATAAGAGAGGGTTTATATGGGTGGGTACCGAAAACGGTTTGTGTAAGTTTGATGGTTATTCTTTTAAAACTTATGTAAATATCCCTGGCGATACCACATCATTAACCAATAACTATATCAATGCTGTTGTAGAAGATCAGAATGGTGTTTTCTGGGTGGCTACCATGAACGGTTTAAATAAATTCGACCCCGTAACAGAGAAATTTGAGCGTTTTTATCATAAAGAAAACAAGAGAACATCGTTGAGCAATAACAAAATATGGTCGCTTCTTATCGATAGAACAAATAAGCTCTGGGTAGGTACCGATGATGGTTTTAACCTTTTTAACAAAAAATCAGCGTCTTTTACAGTTTATCTGCCCGACATTAAAAATCCAAATGCCATTAAAGGAAAATCGGTTAATGCTATTGCAGAAGATAAAGAAGGTAACCTATGGTTAGGCAATTGGAGCAAAGGATTAAATAAATTTGATCAAAAGACACGTCGCTTTACCAATTACACGCAAAAAGAAATAGCGGGCGAAAAAAATCCAAACGATATCTGGACACTTAGTATAGATGCCGATGGCATGATATGGGTTGGTTCTTATTGGAAAGGTGATCTGTTCAGATTCGATCCGAAAACAGGGAAATTCAACACCTACAGTAGTAAAGGCACTGGTAACGCTTCAGTATTTAATGTATTAAGTTTAGGTGCAAAAAAAATGCTGGTTGGCGGAAATGCCGGGTTATTTTGGGTAAACACCGAATTAAATAAATGGGAGAAAGTAGAAGAACTTGAGTTTTTTGCCAATGGGGGGCTATACCGCGATAAAACAGGAATGATATGGGTTTGTGGTAAAAATGGTCTCAGTAAAATAGACTTTAACCAATATAAATTTAATTTTATTTCTCTTCCTTTCGGGCAGGCCGACATCAAATCCATCATCAGTTGTGGTAAGGATTTTTGGGTAGGCACAAACAAAGGTTTGTTTAAATATAATCCCGATAATCGTTCAGTAATCAAATTGCTGCATACCAGTAATGCAAATAGTTTATCCAGCTCCGATATTATTAATCTATCTGCCGATTTAAATGGCAGGCTGTGGGTAATGGGCGAAAATGGTTTCGACCGTTACGACGAGAAAGAAAATAAATTTGTTCACCACCACCACCGTTCGGCACTTGGCAGTTTTTTTAATGAAGATGTTTTTAGAGATTTAATTGAGGTAAACAATAACGAATATTATTTGGCTACCGATGCTGGTTTGAAGGTATATAACGATAAAACCCGCAGTTATACACATTACTTTAACGACCCTAAAAACCAGGCTTCATTAAGTAATAACCATTTGTACTGCCTTTTAAAAGATGCACAGGGCAATGTTTGGATAGGGACATACGGAAGTGGGCTCAGCCGCTTTAACCCTAAAACGAAAAAGTTTCGCAATTACATGATCGATAATTCAAGAAAAGGTGGTATCAGCAATAATATTGTAAGTAGCCTTTATCTGGATTCGCACCAAAATGTTTGGATCTGTACCCGCGATGGATTGAATAAATATGTAGCTAAAACAGATACTTTCGAAATATATTCAAAGCAAAACGGTTTTGCAAGCAATGTTTTTACCGATCTGGTAGAAGATAATAGTGGCAGGTTATGGGTAACAACCGAACAAGGGATATCGCTCTTTGATCCTGTAAACAAAATGGTAAAAAATTACGATGAGAAAGATGGTGTTTATGCCAATGCCGCTATCTGTAAAAATGCAAAAGGAGAAATTTACCTGGCAGGAAGTAAAGGTATCGTTTATTTCAATCCACAACAGCTAAAATATAATAAAACGGCTCCGGCGGTTTATTTTTCCGACTTTTCTATCTTCAATAAATTAATTTTGCCGGGTGATGATTCTCCACTAAAATTACCGGTGTACATGACTAAGGAGATTACTTTGCCCTACAGCCAGAGTGTGCTTTCTTTTGGTTTTGTTGCACTTAATTATACGCTTTCAGAAAAAAACCAGTATGCTTATTTTCTCGAAGGTTTTGATAAGAAATGGAACTACAGTGGTAGTGAGCATAAAGTTACCTATACCAATTTAAATCCCGGTAAGTATGTGTTAAAAGTAAGGGCATCAAATAACGATGGCATCTGGAATATGGAGGGCAACTCTATCGCAATTACCATTACACCGCCATGGTACCGTACCTGGTGGGCTTTTTGTTTTTATGGTCTGGCTTTCTTTGGGATGATTTATGCCTATCTTAAATACCGTGAGCATCGCACAAACCTCGAATTTCAGGTGAAGCTGGCTCATGTAGAAAGTGAAAAAGAGAAAGAACTCAGTGAGAAAAAACTTTCTTTTTTTACCAATGTATCACACGAGTTTCGTACGCCACTTACACTAATTATCAATCCAGTTAAAGAGCTTTTGTATAAAAACGATAATAATGTTGATACTACGGATTTAAATATTGTATACAGGAATGCCAAGCGGCTTTTAAGCCTGGTAGATCAATTGTTGTTGTTTAGAAAAGCCGATACCTATGGCGGAAAGTTAAAAGTAGCTCCCGTAAATCTGGTGAGTTTGTGTAAAGAAGTATTTCTTTGCTTTGTGCACCAGGCCAGGTCTAAAAATATTGTATTTGAGTTTATATGCGTCGATGAATTGATCCCATTTTATGCTGATAGGGAAAAAATAGAGATTGTGTTTTTTAATCTCCTTGCAAATGCCATAAAATTTACGCCCGAAGGCGGTGCGGTTAAAATGATTGTAACAAGTAACCGGGAAAATATAAATGTACTTATAGAAGATACAGGTTGTGGTATTACCAGCTTTGCAGGAGAAAAACTCTATGAAAAATTTTATCAGGATCCAGGAAATAAATCAGCAAAAGGAGGTTTTGGCATTGGTTTGTACCTGGCTAAGAATTTTGTAGAAATGCATGGTGGAGCAATAAGTTATACCAGCGTTGAAAATAGAGGCACGGCATTTAATATTGCTTTATTAAAAGGAATAAGCCATTTTAAAGATGCAGTAATTTTGCAGGAGGAACTGATAGATACAGATTCATCATTATTTAAAGAATTAATAGAGGATGAAATAACGGCAAATAATATTGTAAAAGCAGCAGAAGAACCATTGATTGATAATCAGCTAGCCGTGGATTTGAAAACGCTTTTGATTATTGATGATAACATCGAGATCAGAGAATACCTGAAACAGGTTTTCAGAATGGATTATCACCTTTATGAAGCGAGTAACGGAGAAGATGGGTATGATATGGTAAAAGAATTATTGCCCGATATTGTGATATGTGATGTAATGATGGATGGTATAACCGGGATAGAGCTTTGTAGTAAAATTAAAGAAGATGTAGCCGTTTCTCATATTCCTATTATCCTGTTAACCGCTATTTCTGCTCCAGAGGTTAAACTTAAAGGAATAGAAGGTGGGGCCGATGATTACATTAGTAAACCTTTTGATAAAGATTTTTTAAAAGCGAGGGTAGCTAGCATACTAAAGAGTAAAAATGCGCTGCAAAAATACTTTTATAACGAGATTACCCTCAATTCTAATAACACCAAAATCTCTGCAGAATACAAAGAGTTTTTGGATAACTGTATCCGTATTGTAGAAGAACACCTGATCGATCCCGATTTTAATATCGATATACTGACTGCAGCTATTGGTATGTCGAGGTCTAATCTTTACCGCAAAATAAAATCCATTTCAGGTCAGTCAGCAAATGGCTTTATCCGTTTCATCCGGTTAAGGAAAGCTGCCGAAATTTTCATCAATACAGATAAAACCATTCAGGAAGCTTCTTACATGGTGGGTATTAACGATCCCAAATATTTTAGAGAGCAGTTTTATAAGCTCTTTAACATGAACCCATCGCAATACATTAAAAAATTCCGCAAGCCGTTTTCCAATAATATTAATACCACAGTTAAAAAAGGCAAATAGCAAGTAGCCACTCTCTACTTTTTTTAATAATCGGCCACAAAGTATTGTTTTGGGCCTTTTTCGGTTTGTTTACCCCTCTAATTTGGATTGTTTGTACCCCATAGGTGTAGTTTGTTGGCGCTAATTTAGCCTTCCACAAAGCAGTGCTATAATCGCGATTCCGAGAGAGGGTTCTATCGGGTAGGTTATAAAATTGATCTGCTAACCAAATATTAAACTTGCAAACCAATATGAGAAGAAAAGTTCTGAAAGGATTTTTGCCAAAAATCTTTACAATTAAAACACTGGCATTTCTATTTATCGTATCCATCAGTTTACCGGCAATGGCATCTTTAGTTTCTGTTAAAACAGCGATAAAGAACAAGCGCAAAGAAATTGTGGTAACGGGTACCGTAACAAACGAAACAGGTGCTACATTTCCAGGTGTAGCGGTTAAAATTAAGGGAACCGAAAAAGCGGTGCAAACAGATGCAAATGGTAAATACAACATTAATGTTGCGGCCAAAACTGATGTACTTATTTTTTCTTTTGTAGGCTATACCGACCAGGAGCAAACGGTTGGTGATAGAACAACCATTAATGTTCAGCTTAGTTCAGATACCAAAACCCTAAACGAATTGGTGGTAGTTGGCTATGGCACACAGAAGAAAGCAACGCTTACCGGATCAATATCGCAGGTAAAGGGAGCCGACCTGGTGAAGAGTCCGCAACCGAATTTATCCAATTCATTAGCCGGCCGGTTTTCTGGCGTGATAATTAACAATAGGAGTGGCGAGCCAGGTTTTGATGGTTCAAATATCACCATCAGGGGGTTGGCTACAACCGGGAGTAACAGTGTATTAGTTGTTGTAGATGGAATACCTGGACAAATTGGAGGTCTAGAACGATTAGACCCTAACGACATTGAAAGTGTTTCGGTACTAAAAGACGCCTCTGCCGCCATTTATGGTAACAGAGCAGCCAATGGTGTAATTTTAGTGACTACAAAAAAGGGGAAAACTGGTAAACCAACCATCAATTATAGTTTTAACCAGGGTTTTAGCTCGCCAACAAGATTGCCAAAAATGGCAGATGCTGCAACTTATGCGCAGATAATGAACGAAATTGGTTTCGATTCGAATCCCGCAGGTGGTCTTAATCAATCTTATTCGGCTGATCAGATCGAAAAGTTTCGTAACGGTTCTGATCCGTTGTTGTACCCTAACACCGATTGGATTGACCAAACTTTAGAAAAAACAGCTTTGCAGAGCCAACACAGCCTTTCCATTAATGGTGGCGGACAAGATGTAAAGTATTATATGTCGTTAGGTACTGTTTCTCAAGACGGTTTGTATAAAAATGGAGTAACCAAATACAATCAGTACAATTTTCGTACGAATATAGATGCTAATGTTTCTAAATACCTTAAAGTTGGCTTATCTGTATCTGGTAGACAAGAAAACCGTTTGTTTCCTCAGGTTGGTGCGGGCGATGTTTTTAGGGCCATTTATAGAGCAAAACCTATTGTAGCTGCTTATTATCCAAATGGTTTGCCAACAACTGGTATAGAAAATGCAAACCCTGCCGTACAGGTTACTGATATGGGGGGAACGAATAAATCACCTACGCAGGTTTTAAATGGTATTTTAAGAGCTAGTTTTATTATTCCAGGGGTTGAAGGCCTTTCAGTTGATGGTTTCTTTTCTGCTGATAAATCTAATGTATTTACCAAAAGTTTCAGCAAACCATATCTGCTATATCAATACGATCCTACATCTAAAAACTACAATAGTGTTATTGTTGGTGGCAATAACCAAAAAGCTACGCTGACTGAAAGTCATAGAAATGAATCGTTGCTTACTTCTAATATTAAACTAAACTACGCTCGTCGTTTTAACCTGCACGATATCAATGCTTTTGTGGGTTATGAGCAGAGCGAAAATCATTTAGAATATTTCGATGCACAACGTTTTAACTTCCTCTCTACTTCGTTGCCTGAACTTTCTCAGGGAGGTACTGCAGCTACCGATTTCTTAAACTCAGGCTATAGTACAAACTATAACCGCCGGAGTATTATCAGTCGCCTAGCCTATAGTTATGATGATAAATATCTTTTTGAAGGGCAGTTGCGTATAGATGGATCCTCAATTTTTCCTCAGGGTAAACAGTATGGTTACTTTCCTTCTGTTTCTGCAGGATGGGTAATCTCAAAAGAAAAATGGTTTAGCGAAAGCATTAAATTTGTTGATAATTTAAAAATCCGAGCTTCATATGGAGCGCTAGGTAACGATAATGTAAATGGTTTCCAGTATTTTGATAATTATGTATTGGTTGGGAATGGCTTTGTAGCCCAAAGCCCGGGTGCAACCTCATCAACCATACAGCCAGGTGTAAACTTAGTTAAACTCGCAAACCCGAACATTACTTGGGAGGTTGCCAAAAAACTTGATATCGGTTTCAATGCCGTTTTATTCAAAAACTTTAGTATTGAAGCGATCTATTTTCAGCAGAAACGTTCCGATATCTTAACCACGCGTAACGCATCATTGCCTGGTTCTTCAGGAATTGTAAACCCTTTTGGTTCCGATCCGCTGGTACCGTCAGAAAATATCGGTAAGGTTAATAATGCTGGTTTTGAAGCTACTTTAGGGTATAACCACAATGGCGAAAACTTTAAATGGAATGCATCTGGTAACATTACTTATGCAAAAAGCAAAGTAATTTTTATTGATGAAGCAAGTGGTACGCTAGATTATCAACGCCAAACCGGAAGACCGTTAAACGCTAACCTACTTTACAATAGCATAGGCATATTCAGAACACAACAAGAGTTAGATGCTTACCCACATGTAAGTGGCGCTAAAGTAGGCGACCTTAAATACCTCGATTATAATAACGACGGCAAAATAACGGCCGATGACCAAACCAGAACGCCATATAGCAATATTCCTCAGATTACTTATGGTTTTACACTTGGCGCATCTTATAAAAACTTTGATGTATCAATGGTATTAGCCGGACAAACCCAGGTAAGCCAATATGTTTTGCCAGAATCGGGTAGCGTAGGTAACTTTTATAGCAGTTGGGCCGATAACAGGTTTAGTTCGGCAAATCCGAACGGAACTTACCCGAGGGTAACTGACCGTGCATCGAATGCGATTAGCGGTGGGCAGTTTAACAATACTTTTTGGCTTAATGATGCTTCATTCTTAAGGCTTAAAAATGTAGAAATTGCCTATAACATTAAGGCCAGTTTCTTGGATCGGATCAATATATCGGGGTTAAGGCTTTATGCAAGTGCATTTAACTTGTTCACCATTTCTAAAGTAAAAGATTACGATCCTGAAGGAACCAGTGGCAGCGGGCAATTTTATCCACAGCAACGCATTATTAATTTGGGCGCCAATATTAAATTCTAAATATCATGAATAACAAATCAATATATATAACACTTCTAGGCCTGTCTCTCATCTCAGTGAATATTGTGGGCTGTAAAAAAGAATTTTTAAATGTAGAACCAACAGACCGGATCTCTACAGCTGCTATAGAAACCGATACGGCTGTTTTTGAGGCCTATGTAACCAACCGTTATATCGCCAGTAGATTGCAGGATAAGGAAGGCGACGGTTCTTCACCGGGTTTTGGTAGAGGTTTTGAATATAGCATGTGGAGCTCTTTTACTGATGAATCTATTTATAATAATGACGATGCGACCTGGTTGATCCAAAGAGGACAGCTGGCACCTGAAAATTTAGGTAGTGCTGGTGTATATTGGGGAAGGAGTTACAAAAGCATCAGAGAATGTAATTATGCGCTCGAAGTGCTTGGTAAAATTAGCATGAGTGCAGCACATAAAAAACAATTGGTTGCAGAGCTTAAGTTTATTAAGGCCTTCCGTTATCAGGATTTAATTAGGAATTATGGTGGTGTAGTTTTAATGGGCGATAAGGTAACCAACCTGACGGATAATTTGCAGGATCCGGCTTTGTTTCAACGCGCTTCAATTAAAGAATCTATAGATTATGTAGCAGCACAGCTAGACCAGGCTGCGGCAGATTTACCTTTGGATAATAGCAGTAGCTGGTTGGTAGGAAGGGCAACAAAAGGCGCTGCATTAGCGCTAAAATCCCGCTTACTTTTATATGCTGCTAGTCCGTTGTATAATGCTGGTACCTGGCAGGCAGCTGTTACGGCAGCTCAGGCAGTTATTTCTTTAAATAAATATGGGATATACACGGGCGGTTATGGGAATTTATTCTTAACCGACCAAAGCAATGAAATTATTTTCGCGAGGTTGTTTACCAAAAATGCAAACCATACCCATTTAGAAATTGCCAACGGACCAAACGGTTATGGCGGCTGGGCTGGTAATACGCCTTTGCAAAACCTGGTAGATGATTACGAAATGGCCAACGGTAAAGCCATTGCCGATCCTACCTCTGGTTATGACGCGAACAATCCGTACAAAGACCGTGATCCTCGTTTTGCAGCAACCATTTTATACAATGGTGCAGCATATCGCGAGCGTAATGTAGAAACCTTTATTCCGGGCGGAAAAGATAGTAAAGATGGAAATGATAACTGGAATACAACCAAAACCGGTTATTACCTTAAAAAATTCATGAATGATGCTTATCCATTGCAAAACCCCTGGGGTAATGCAGGGTTTCAGCCTTGGATTTATTTTAGATATGCAGAAATTTTGCTTAATTATGCAGAAGCTGCAAATGAAGCTTATGGCCCCGATGCTGTTCCTTCTGGATCAACAATGTCGGCAAGGCAAGCTATTAATATGGTAAGGGCAAGACCAGGCGTGAATATGCCTGCATTAGCCGTTGGACTTACCCAAACGCAAATGCGCGATGCGGTTCGTTATGAACGTAGGGTAGAACTTGCTTTCGAAGAACATCGTTTTTATGATGTAAGAAGATGGAAAATTGCCGATGTAACCGAAAACAAACCTGCTGCTGGAATGATTATTACCAAAACGGGTACTACATTTACTTATACACCTAAAATTGCTTTAGATGGACGTAAGTTTGAAACCAAACATTATTGGTTACCAATACCTAGGGCCGAAATTTTAGCTTCAGGTGGTAAATTGCAGCAAAACCCGGGTTATTAATAAGACAATTTAACCATCAATGATAAAGTATTATAAACAAATCGGCTACTTTCTTACTTGCATTTCCTTGTTTTGCTCTGGTAATGCCATGGCACAGCAAATTGTAAAAATTGAAATTGACCCATTAGTTCAATTTCAAACAATAGAAGGTTTCGGGGCATCTGATGCCTGGACTTGTCAATTCGCCGGATTATGGCCTGCAGAGAAAAAGGATAAGATGGCCGATCTGCTTTTTAGTACCCAAACGACAAAAACAGGTCAACCTGTTGGTATTGGCCTAAACATGTGGCGTTTCAGCATTGGTGGTGGCAGTGCTGCCCAAGGTAAGGCAAGCGATATTGGCGACGAATGGCGTCGTCAATACGCTTTTCTGCAAACAAATGGTAGTTATGATTGGAACGCAATGCCAGGACAAACCTGGTTTTTAAAGGCCGCTAAAACCCGTGGCGTAAAACAGTTTATCGGCTTTGTAAACAGTCCTCATGTGCTTTTTACCAAAAACGGTAAAGCATATTCTACCGATGGTAACTGCAACCTGAATTTTGATAAACTTCCCGAATTTTCTGCCGATCTCGTAGCCACTATTAATGGAATAAAAAAAACAACAGGTATAGAACTAGATTACCTTAGCCCTGCAAATGAGCCACAATGGAAATGGAATGAGCATAACCAGGAAGGCTGCCCCTATAACAACACTGAACTGGCTCAACTTTATAAAGGTGTAAATGATGCATTCGCTAAAAATCAGATCAAAACCAAAATACAGGTAGGGGAAGCAGGTCAGCTCGATTACTTATACGATAATGGAAACACTGCAAAGGGAAATCAGGTATATCAGTTCTTTAATGCTTCATCACCGAACTATGTCGGCAATCTTTCCAATATCGATAATTCTATTTCTGGCCATAGCTATTTTACCACCAGCCCAGAACAAAAATTTATTGATGTACGTAAAAAAACAGGCGATGCTGTGGCCGGTGTAAAAGGTTTAAGATATTGGATGTCTGAATATTGTGTGCTGGGGGATGATGTGCTTAAAGGTGAAAAACGCGACCTGGGTATGGTAACCGCTTTGTTTATTGCAAAGTTGATTCACCACGACCTCGTTTTATCAAATGCAACCTCATGGCAGTGGTGGCTGGGCGTATCAACTGGCGATTACAAGGATGGCCTGGTTTATATCGATAAAAATAAAACAGATGGGAGGGTGTACGATAGTAAAATGTTATGGGCTTTAGGCAACTATAGCCGTTTTATTGGTGCCGGTAGTAAGCGGCTTCAGGTTAAAACAATTGAAGAAAAAGTACCACAGGTATATGTATCATCTTACCTGCAAAATAAAAAGCTCGTAACGGTAGCTGTTAACCCTACGGAAAATGATCTCGATCTGGATATTGATGTAAAAGGGAATAAGCAAAGTTCTGTACAAACCTATGTTACCTCAGCCGAATACAATCTATCACCCTATAAACAATATAAGGATACGAAACGTGTTCGTATTCCTGCTAAATCGGTAACCACCATACTTAGTAATTAATTTTCTTAGTCTGTAATTATAAAGCTCCTTATTTTTTATTTCAATCATTTTGTTTTGAGCTGAAAAGCACTTTACAAATCGATATGGGAAAACTATGCTTTTAACTTTTTAAATATATCTTAAATGAAACCTACCCTCAAACTCTTGAAGATTACAGTAATTTTAATTACTTGTTTTTTTAGTTTTGGTGTCTTTGCACAGGCTCAGCACACTTTTAAACTTGCAGACTCTGTTTTTCTGCTGGATAATAAACCCTTTCAGATCATTTCAGGTGAAATGCATTACCCCCGCATACCAAGAGAAGCTTGGCGTGATAGAATGAAAATGGCTAAAGCGATGGGTTTAAATACCATCGGTACTTATGTATTTTGGAATGTACACGAACCGCAGAAAGATCAGTTTGATTTTTCTGGCAATAATGATATTGCCGAATTTGTACGTATTGCAAAAGAAGAAGGCTTATGGGTATTACTTCGCCCCAGCCCGTATGTATGTGCCGAATGGGAATTTGGTGGTTATCCATTTTGGCTGCAGAACATTAAAGGTTTACAGGTAAGGAGTAAAGAAGCCCAATATTTAAAAGAGTACAAAGAATACCTTACAGAGATTGGTAAACGGTTAGCACCATTGCAGATTAACCACGGGGGCAACATCTTAATGGTGCAGGTAGAAAACGAGTACGGTTCTTATGGGAATGATAAAGAATACCTAAAAATTAATGCTCAGCTCTTTAAAGATGCCGGTTTTGATGGCGTGCTTTCTACCTGCGATCCTGTGCCTGCATTAGAAGGCGGTCATTTAGCTGGTTTGCTTCCAGGCGTAAATGGCATCGATAATCCGGCTCAGATCAGAACACTGATCAATAAATATAACAACGGTGCCGGACCTTACTTTGTGCCAGAATGGTATCCGGCCTGGTTCGATTGGTGGGGTACAAAACATCATCAGGTAGATCCAAAAACTTATGCCAATAAACTAGATACCGTACTCAAAGGAGGGATTTCCATTAACATGTATATGTTTCATGGTGGTACAACCAGAGGCTTTATGAACGGGGCAAATTATAACGATTCTACAGCTTACGAACCGCAGATTAGTAGTTATGATTATGATGCACCTTTAGATGAGGCAGGTAATGCGACGCCAAAATTTATGCTTTTCCGCGAAGCAATTAAAAAGAATTTGCCTGCAAACCAAACACTTCCTGCTGTACCTGCCGCCAAGCCGGCAGCTGTGTTGCCTGTAATTACCTTTACCAAATCAACAGACATCTTTAACCTGGTTGGGAAACCTCAATTAAGTGAAAAACCATTAACCTTCGAAGCCCTTAACCAACCTTATGGTTTTGTATTATACAGCAGCACAATAAAAGGTGGGCGCAAGGGCGTAATTAAAATCAATGAGCTGCGCGATTACGGATTAGTATATATCAACAAAAAACTTGCAGGTGTTTTAGATAGACGACTTTATCAAGATAGTTTAGTAGTCGATCTTCCTGCTGGCAATGTACAACTCGATATTTTAGTAGAAAACATGGGTAGAATTAATTTTGGTCCTTACCTGCTTAAAAATAACAAAGGGATTACTAAAAATGTAACTTTTAATGGTGAAGAAATCAAATCATGGAAAATGTACCCACTGCCGTTTGATAAAATAGATACCAAAAAAATACAGCCTAAAGTAAATAGCCAATCTGCGGCGGTACTTAAATCGACTTCCTTTAATTTAACAAAAGTTGCCGACACTTATTTAGATATGCGCCTGTGGGGAAAAGGACTGGTTTGGGTTAATGGCCATAATTTGGGTAAATATTGGGCTATTGGCCCACAACAGACCATTTATTTGCCTGCAGAATGGCTTAAAAAGGGAAAGAACGAAATTGTAGTTTTCGAACTGCTTAAACCTAAACAGAATACATTAAGCAGCTTAGCTAAACCTATTTTAAATGAACTAAAAAAATAAATAACATTTCGATTTTCATCTGGTTAACGCCTCACTAACCAAATATTAATTACAAAACCTAAAAAAACATACATCAAAGATGTGCCCAAGCGATAGGAATTGAAGGGAATGGTATGTGCTTACAGCTTCCGCTGAACATTAGTACGATCCTTTCATTTATTCAGAAATTAATGCGCAAACGTTTGATATAGGGCAGGAGGTGATTTATATAAGAACCTGGCGCATTATTCTTTTTCAGTTAGTGCTTTTTTCCTGATTCTGCTCAATGTTTCGAGCCGCATGCCGATAAATGATGCAATATACTTAAGTGGCACGCGGTTTATTAAATGAGGATAAGAAATCAAAAATCTTTGATAACGTTTTAATGCAGAAGGTAGCCTGCTGATATAAGCACGCTCAGTTGCGCCCAGAAAATAAATCTCTGTCATTTTGCGGCCCACATAGTTGGCAATTGGAAATTTGTCGTAAAGCAGTTTCGACATTTCGTGCGGAATGGCAATTGCAAATACCGGATCGATCGTTTCAATATATTCATCAGAGATTTCATTCTCCCACAAATTTCTGATCGTTCCCGCCAGTTCATTTTCGGCAGCAATCCAGGTCGTAATCTTTTTGTTTCCCATTTTAAGGTAACCATGTACTGCACCTTCTAAAATAAGGAAGATATATCGGTTACGCTTTAAAGGTGAAGCAATGTGTTTGTTTTTCGCAAAACGGATGGGAAAAGTATGCTCATTAATGATTCTTTCAATTTCATCATTAAGCGGATGATAAGTTTTGAAAACTGTAATGAGCGGCGAAAAGCCTCCGAACGCAGCCCACTTATCTTCACCATAAGTATTTTCAATATTCATTGAGGGAACGGAAATATACCTGTAAAAATGGAAATTAACTTGGAAATAAAAAATTGATCATTACCATATACAACTATTGGGAATGTTAAACTTGCTTTGATTAGTGTTTTGACTGATCTTGATTTTATTTTTACAAAATGTATCTACTCATTAAAACATTTTCTGAAAGGAATTGTTGTAAAACTTGTGAATTGAATTTCAACATTGGGGTTTCGTGTAAAGAAATAAGGGGTTGATGTAAAAAAGTTTCGATAGGTTTTAAATAAACCATCTTTGCAGAGTTATTTGCTAAAGGTAAATACACCTGAAAATATTTAAAGTCATATGTCAAACGCCGGGTTCCCTAAAAACCAATCCTTCAACTGACATATGATTTTTTATTGTTCTAATTTTTAAAACGCTTAATTTCAATCTTCTTTTCCTTAACCTTTAAAGTTATTGTAGGTATTATGGTAGCTATTGCCGATTTTACGGTAACCAAAGCTGGTTCGCCGTCAAAGTAAACATGTTCTGGCAGGTGCATCACATCTGGATAAGCCTGATAATTACCTTCTGGCAGATAAACAGAATAATCTCCGTCTTCGCCTGTTTTAACAGCTCTGATCATACCATTCTTGCCTTTTATTAGAATATTGATACCTGCCAGCGATGGGTCGATCTGCAGACTTCTGGTTTCGTTAAAATTAATGGCAATTCTGCCAGTTACATTTCCACTTTTCTGCATCGGAACATTAATTTTCATGTTCTTCTGGTCTATGGTGATATGCATCGGCATAATCTGATATCCGTTTTGTAAAGGCATGTTCAAACTATAATCACCATAAGGCACTTTACTGTATTGGATGGTGCCGTTAGCAGGGATAATGAAAATAATTTTATTGACCAATAAGGTGCCTGAATTTGCAGGTTCATCACCAGCGTCGAAAATGCCATTCTGGTTGTTGTCTTTATAAATTAAGATGGTAATATTCCCTTTTTTACCAGGAATATGCTGCCTTGGATCAGGTAATTTTTGAGTAATACCTGCCTGTAAGCTTCTAAATGAAGAATTTGCAAAACTGGTTCTGTACTGATACGCGTAAGAGCTGATGTAGAAAGCTGTTTTAGGCGTAATTTTATAATCTGCTTTACCGGTATAAGTAATATTATTGCCGAAAAAAGCATCGCGGTAAAAAATTAAACCTGCTTCTGCGCGTAGTTTTTTATTAAAGAAATATTGATGAAAAGATGGACTGATGCTAAGCCGGTATATCTCTTGCTCCTTTAATCCAGTATTATAAGATTCGGCAAGTAAAAAACTTCCTTTTTGTAGATAGGCATTAAGGTTCATCCAGCTATTAGACCATGTGGCATTTAAGCGGAGCTGGAGTTCGGTTTTCCCATTCATATTTTGCCCAAAACCATTATCCATTGAGAAAAAGATATTCTGTCTAAAATCACTGCTGTGCCAGTTAATGGATTCATTTAAGCGGTATGCCGTTAATTTGTTGGTTTCGGTCTGCAAAAAGTTGTAATCTGATTTTTCCTGATCGCGTGAAGCGGTAAGCGTTAAATTTAAGTTTACCTTAACTGGAATTGCCCAACCTGCCTCCATGCGCTGTAACGAATAGTTTCGTTGGAATAAGAATATATTTCTTTGATAGGCCGGATCAAAATTGTACAGGCTAAAACCGAGCCATGCATTGTGTTTCCCAAAGTAACGGCTAATCCGCTCATTTAACTGAAGTACGCCCCGGCGTATACCTGGGTAATAGGCAGTAGAAAAGAAATTATTGCTGCTAAAATTTAATTTTTGCCAATTGCCGCTAAAATTGGTGCCCAACGCAAAAGAGGGTTTAATGTCATCAGGATTTAAAAGATCCTGAGAAAGGCCGCCACCAATGTTAACACTCATAACGACGTTGCGTTTGTTTAGAAGAGAAACCGTATTGGCCGATAAAATACTCCTGCTTTGTTCTAACGGAGCGTAATCAAAAATAAACGAACTGCTGAGTTCATGTCCACTGGTATCCTTTACATTCGCTTTTAGATAAGCAGAATACCCGTAGTTTAAATTGTCACCCAACAGATTGTAAGACTTTTGTACAAATGCTGCTTCTACACCATGGCGGTCTTCATCAGCCCGGGTATAAATTTTTACACCCCTTCCGTTAATAAAACTTTCGAGATTTTCGGAAATATTTCCCACAGTGATCCCTTTTTTATCTCCTTCGTAGTTAAGCCAGGTATTGCTAATGAGCGGGCGGTTAGCTAGGCTGTTCCATTGATAGGCATCTACGCTAAAGCCGAGTATACCATGCCCCAATTGAGTGGCTCCGGTGCCATTAAGCTGCCAGGATTGCGAATCGCTAAAGAGGTTTTGGCTACTGAGCGAAATCTGATTGGTTAAATTTCTGTTTAATATATTCTGAGGCATTTCGGCACTAACAAATTGCCTGTTGGCTGCCGCATTCTGCACATAGGCGATACCATTGCCAAAAAGTTCGCCGTTTTTGTAAATACCAGCAATGTTGACGTAAAAGTTATTGAGCTGGTACAGCTCACGGTTAATTATCTTTCCAAAACTTATCTGTTGCTCCATTCCCGGAGATAGTTTGATATCTTTTTGTAAAACATTTTTACCTTGCCCGTTGTCTGAGGGGAAAGAGGCGATCAGTTTTAATTCTTCAACCTGATTACCAGCATTGCGGATGAGCAGGTTAACTGTTAGCGAATCGCCGATCTGTTTTAAAAGAATACTTGGTGTAAGTACAATAAGCTCTGTAGCGCGTAAAGGCAGCATAGAAATGCTCGTTTTAACCTCGGCGCGTAAAGCATTGTTTAAGTCGTGGAGCTGAAATACCATTTGATTCGTTTTGGCATCAGCATTATTTAGTACAAGAAATTTAAAGGGGTAAAAGGTATGTGCTTTTTTTTGAACTTTCACCTTAATGGGCTGGTCGGCAACCAGGCCAAAGCCTTTAGGTAAAACCGGCATAATATGGCCTTCAAAGTCCTGATCGCTATTATTATCGATCCTGATACTTAAGGAAATTAATTTTTCGCGGCCGATATTGATCAGGCTATCAGTGCTGATCTTAATTTCGCTGCTGTTTTGTGCGAAAGAGGGCATACTAAAGCATAGCACTAAAATGCTACACCATAAAAATATCCTTTGATGGAAAAATGCCATTTTAGTATTTACTGTGGAATAATCTCGTAGATTAATATGCCACTATAATTATTGGGCACCGCGTTCATCAGCCTGTTATCGTTTGCTTTGGTAAAATAGCGGAGATTGTATCTGTAAGCCTGGGCATTGGTGGTACTGCTTCCGCCAGTGCCAATAGTCTGGCTGGTTTCTGATAATGCTACGGTGGCTCCGGCAGAACTGCCTGCGCTTAGCTGTAAATTTACGACCGATACTGGAAGGCTATTGTTACCGGCGGTGAAATTTGCACTGCTGGTTCTCACCTGAATAGCATAAGGGGTAGCTGCAGTTACGGTTAGTCCGTCTGTATAACTAACCGAAGCACCATTGGTATAATCGGCCATTGTTTTCAATTCCAGCAATCCCGATCTGGCATTGTTTTGAATCTGAATGCCATAACTTGCCGGCGTAGTATAATTACCATCCGGACGGATCTGCATACCATTTACGGCGCTAGAGCGGCCAAGCTCTGTTCCGTTGTTATCCAGCAGAACAAACGCCAGATTAATGGAGTAGGCCTGCCAGGTTTTTAGCGCATCAAGATAGGAACCTCCCTCAAGGATCACATCAATAGTGATCACAATGTTTTTATAAAATTCATCCTGGTGATTTGATAAAGGGTAATTGGAAGAACTGATCAATAAAGCTTGGATGCCAGGTGAATTTAATGGAACAGGGGTAGTACCACTGCCGATCTGCTGAAAGGTTGCACCGTTGATGGCGCTCAGTTTTAACTTAATTTTATTGTATGGAAGGGTTTTACCCTCACTATTGGTAATCTGCTGATTTAAAACTGTAGCTAGGCTCCAATTAGGATAGGTTTTGTTGTTTCCTTCGAGCGAAATCTGAACCTGATAAGCATTGCTAAAGGTCTGTGTTTGCGAAGAACTTACCTGCATGTAATTTTGGTTGCTGGCAGCAATCCGTGGCTGTGCCATAGCCTGTTGTAGAAGGCCAGCCATTAAAATAATAATACCAGTAAGCGAAATGCTGTTTCTATTCATGTTTAAACTCGAGTTCAGCTAGTTTTACGGTGGCATCATCGCCATAATTTAACACGGCAGAAGCTACGTATTCCCCTTTTTCGAGTGCTTGGGGAAGGGTAAAATAAATATCGCGTTTATTGCCTGGCAGAGAATAAAAAATAATGTCTTTCAAGGTCGTTTTTTTTCCGGTTTGCCTGTTTAGTAATTCGCAGCTGGCGGTGCCATCAGCCCAAACATTGCCAATATTGGCAAATTTTAGTACCAGTTCTTCTTTAACCTTTGCAAAATTTTCGATATCCAGATTTGCATTCCTACTAATCGGAAGCCTTTGGTATAATTTAATACCGGTACGAACAGCCACTTTAATATTGGTACCTTTCTGACTAACATCATCAACCGGATTAAGCTGACTTACATAAAGCATGGCCGTATGCACCGCGATGCTATCTTTTAAGTTTGCTGGCGGTGCAAGCTGAACTTCAATATCGCGGTGTTCGCCCGGTGCAAGTGAAAAAAACGATGAAGGAAGAATGGCTACCCATTTTGCACATGATGTAGGCGTACTGCCTGCATTATGGATCAGATTGTTCCCTTTTTCATCATAAGACCAATCACTTAGTGAAATGCTTAAATCCAGTGTAGAAGTTTTGCTCACATTACTTACCGTAATTTTCTGACGCTGTGATTCTCCGGGAGCTACTGTGAAGTACACCCTTGGTGGAGTTACCGATAAGCCAGTTTGTGCATGCCCCACAATGGAAAGCATTAACATCAAAAGCGGCATAAAGCAAAATATTTTTTTCATAACAGCGGCGGATGATTTTAGAAAGGCAAATATACAACAAAGGCAACTTTGAGTATCTCCCAAAATTGCCTCTGTGTAGATTTATTTATAACTAGTTTGCCTCAATAGTATAGGTCACAGTTGTAGTATATACTGTAGGGTTTTCAGTTTTGAAATATTTATCAACGTATTTCTGAGCACCAGCAGCTTTATAGGTAATGTTAAAGTTTTTGTTCACACTTCCGGTATTGCTCGAAATAATCATTTGGTCTGTATTGCTCAGGTTACGTGGAGTATAAATAGCGTTAGCCAATTGGTTACTGGTACCAGCTAATGGACTAATAGTTACATCATTCGCATCGATATTTGCTTTTGCGCCAGTTAGGTTAGCCGATGCTGATTTTACTTTAACGACAAATGCACCAGTACTGTAAACTGTTAAGTGATCAGCTTCTGCTAAACTTACTCCATCAGTATAGTCAGCAGTGGTTTTGTAATCAAGGTTTACTGTTTTTTGAGTAGTGTTAACAGTAATGGTTTGAATAGGGTAAAGACGGATGTTAAGTGTTGCGTTATCAGTTTGTGCAATGGCTACTTTTCCAACCAATGTTAATGCGATTACTGAGATACTTAAAAGAAATGATTTCATGATCTTTGATTAATTATTTTGCTTTTTAAAATTTTATGCTATTTTTGTTATACCAACCAAAAAGAAAGACTTGTTTCAGTCTGTAAATTTTATGTTACTTTTCCTGTTTGAATGGAGTGCAAAGGTATCGCTATTCCGAATCGAGAAAATATGAAAAATAACCAAAAACATATTAAAAAAAACAGACAAGGCTGAATCTTTATTATTTTTAGGTAATCATTTGATAATCAGTGTTTTATTTTTTATATTTTAATGTTGATAATTGTCAAACATTTTCATCTTGTCTGTCTGGATAGTCGATATGAGGAGGTTTCTGGCTGTTTTTAGCGATTGCATAATGAGACAATACGCCTAAACTTGCCTGATAGTTTCATTTTTTTAAACCAGTTTTGTGGCCAGAGAAAAGAAATATAAATTTAGAAACAGGAACAGATTTCTATCCAGCGTGGATACTTAACTGAAGATTTCTGTATTTTTTTGGACTGTAACCAGAATGTTTAGTAAAAAAAGCGCTAAAATTATTTTCCTCTGTAAAACCCATACTGTAGCTAATTTCTTTTATGGTAAGTGCGCTATGGGCCAGTTTACTTTTAGCTTCCTCAAAAATCTTTTCAGTTACCAGCTGTTTGGCAGAACGGCCATAAATATTTGTAATGGCTTGATTTAGTTTTCTCGGTGTGGTTTTTAAAGCATTGGCATAATAATCTAACTTCTTTTCTTTTTGATAATGAATGTGCAGCAGTTCGCGAAATCGGTTTGCAATATCACGGTCTTCGTTATTATTGTAGTGGATTTCGGGAGTTTGAAGTCCCTGCGAAAGAAAAGTAGATCTTAAAAGAATGGCCTGAACCGCATTGTGTATGATGTCGCTCATCAGGGGAACCATGGGTTGATTGGTCAGGTTTTCGAGAAAAACCATTTGAAGTTCAACATATTCTCCGATATCGATTGAAGGTTTGCTGATGTAAATTTTACTTAAATCAAAAAAAAGAGCATTATTCTGTATAAAATAGGCATCATTTGGCGTGCGCGCATAAAAGCCATAATCAAAAAATATAACCCAAAATTCGCCCTCTTGCTCAGGAATAAAAGAATGAAAGCGATCTGGTCCAATAAAAAGGAAATGATTGAGGGGTATCAGGATTCTTTCATTTTCGATGCAATGCAAAGCAGGTTTCCCAATGGAAAAAAGTACAAAAAAATAGGGCCAGCGCCTAAGGCTACTAATATCCTTAAAATGAGATTTTAAGTTGGTTGAACGGCAAACATGGATATGATCTTTAGTTATAAAATCTATCCTTTCCCTGATATTCATAATGAGATGACAATTTGTAAAGTGCCAGACTTTTAAAGTGACAGGCAATTGCTAATATATAGTTTTCTAGCTATAAAAAGCTTGGTTGATGCCTAAAATTTAAAATAAATCAGCCTGTTGCTTTAGCGGCAAAGCCTTTTTCCCAATAATTTTTAAGCTACTGTCTATTTTAGTTTAGGAAACAAACTGATCATCAAAAAGAATCACGCCCGAATAGCCAGATTAAGTCAGGAAATTATAAGATACGTTTTAGCGTTTATAAGCGAGGTTGCTTAAATAAACCGCCTCATTCTGAGTAGTAAGCTTTAATTTTTGGTATTCCTTTATCTTTTTAGGCAATGCCTCATGAATGATGATTACCTGCTTATCGAAATCTACCTTTATCGCTTTTTTACCAATAAGTCTAACCCAAATTTTCCATCTGTTTCTGGATCAGAGTTTTTATGCTTCCATATTTTAATCTCCGCCTATTAATGGCCAGCAATAGCAATGATGTTGTACTCACTTATATTTTGAGGTATTGCCACCCCAGCTTTTTATGCTGTCGGTTCGGCTAAAGTTAAGACTGGTTAGGTGGGGTAGTTTCTTGGGTTGATGTGAAATCGCTTGCAGCCGTATGCAACGTTAAGCTTAATGTACTTTTGGTTTTTAGTATTGCCTGTACCGCAATGTTATTTGCGAATTAAGTTTAAAAGGAATACAGTATTGGCTGGAATTGATACTGGCTTGCTGTGCCACTGTAGCCAAATTGAAAAAATAAACAGGAAGCAAAATATTTTTTTTGAGCGTTAAAAAAGTGATTTTCGAGATATTTATTGATTTCTACAGAAAAAGTAGTGAAAAAACAGATAAAATATGATTTTTTTATAGCGGTTTAACCGTATGAGCCATAAAGATTTAACCGTGTTCTATTTAGTTAATGTTAAGTTTTTATTAAATTGATTGACTTTGTTCTTTGCAGGAATGAATTTAATTTCTAACTTCGCAGCCTCGAAAGGGACAAAATGATTCCGTAGCTCAGCTGGTAGAGCATTACACTTTTAATGTAGTGGTCCTGGGTTCGAATCCCAGCGGGATCACAAGAAACCTCACAGAAATGTGAGGTTTTTTTGTTTTTAATCCCGCCGGGATTCGAACAGCAGCGTCGGCCTGGGTTCGATTTGTAAAAGGCTCAGGGCTAGGTTCGGGATATTGCGGGCTGAGCCAATCCCAGCGGGATCACACCAAAGACTATCAAAATGTATAAAACCCTGCAATCGCATGATTAGCAGGGTTTTTGCTTTTAGAGAATTGCCAAAATTCGCATGGATTCACAAAACTTTGGTAAGTGATTCGGTGAGTAAGGCAAAACGGTTAAAATTGACTCACCGAATTGTGTATAATCAATTATTGTACAGGTTGTTACAGGCTGAGCGTCTTGTGTATTTTAAGAAGCAAGGCTATGTTTGTTTAACTAAAATCGAGAGATTATGAAGACCCGGAAGTATGGTTAAAATTGGCGGGCCTAATGACTGTTGTATAAAACGCAGTTAATTTATTAAAAATATCTTAATATTTAATAAATGTATGGAAGTTTGTAGGGAAATGCAAATTACGAAACAAGCCTGTAATTCCATAGCAGGATAGCTTAATAAGCTATTTTTAACTACCGATTATTTGAATTGTCCATTTCTAAAAGCGATTTGTATGTCGGATTTAGACAAAAATTAGTCATTTAATTACAAAGATTCGAACACCCATCCACTATAAATTTGTTTGACCAATGCTAACCAAATTTTATGAACCGCAGACAACTAATACAAAATCTTATTATTGGTATTCCAGGAGCTCTATTTGCTAATGAACTTTCCGCATTTCAATCAAATAATGATGGAACAAAAGAGTTTGTTGAAAAAATTCTCGCTGGACCATTTTCCCCGACATGGGAGTCGCTCGCTAATTATGAAACCCCCGAATGGTTTAGGGATGCAAAATTTGGCATGTGGGCACATTGGGGCCCTCAATGCCAACCAGAAGCTGGTGATTGGTATGCCAGGGAAATGTATATTGAGGGGAGCTGGAAGTATAAATATCATATTGAAAAATACGGACATCCTTCTAAATTCGGCTTTAAAGATGTAATCAATACTTGGAAAGCGGAGAACTGGGATCCAGAGTCGCTTGTTTCACTATATAAAAGCGCCGGGGCTAAATATTTTATGGCTCTTGCCAACCATCATGATAACCTCGATCTTTACAAGAGTAAATACCAAAAGAACTGGAATTCTACCAAAGTAGGCCCGAAAAAAGACATCATTGGTGGATGGGCTGCCGCGGCTAAAAAGCATCAATTGCCATTTGGGGTCAGCGTGCATGCTGCACACGCCTGGAGTTGGTTTGAAACTAGCCAGCGCGCAGATAAAAACGGTGCTATGGCAGGCATTCCATATGATGGGAAGCTTACAAAAGCCGATGGGAAAGGTAAATGGTGGGATGGTCTTGATCCGCAGGAACTTTACGCCCAGAACCATCAGCTGAGCCAAAATAGCCAGAATAACGGAACAATACACAGGCAATGGGATTGGGGCAATGGCGTTACCCCGCCTACCAGTGCATACATCAACAAGTTTTATAACCGCACGATTGATCTGATCAACAAATATCATCCGGATATGGTATACTTTGATGATTCGCAATTGCCAATGTGGCCAATCAGCGATGTAGGGTTAAAAATCGCCGCACACCTTTACAACAAAAGTATTAAGGATAAAGGCAAGCTCACTGCGGTAGTTACCGGAAAAATACTTAATGAAACACAGCGTAAGGCTATGGTATGGGATATAGAACGTGGTCAGAGCAACAACATTGAGCCATTGCCTTGGCAAACCGATACCTGTATAGGGGGCTGGCATTACGAACGGGGAATTTACAATAGAAATGGCTATAAAACGGCAAAAACGGTAATCCATACCTTAATTGATGTGGTGAGCAAAAATGGTAACCTGATGCTCAATATTCCGGTTCGCGGTGATGGTACAATAGATGAAATCGAACGAAAAATAGTTGAGGACATTGGTGTATGGATGAAAGCGAACGGAGAGAGTATATATGGTACCCGGCCATGGAAAATTTTTGGAGAAGGACCTGCACAGCAAAAATCACCTGCATTAAGTGCACAAGGATTTAATGAAGGTAAAGGGGTACCTTTTAGCGATAAAGATATCAGGTTTGTCGTTAAAGAAAAAGAACTGTTTGCTACTGTTATGGGCTGGCCTGCAGAAGGTTCGGTTTTGATTTCCCATTTGGCTGAAGGGTCATCAGATTATCCCGGAAAAATAAACACTGTGCAACTGCTTGCCACCAAAGAAAATCTGCGTTTTGAAAGAAATTCACAGGGATTAAAAGTTTATTTTCCCGCAAATCAGCCACAGGCTTCCTACGCCAATGCCCTGAAAATTACATAAGCTTAAAATAATTAATTGCTTAACGGCTATAGATTGGATCAACACGTATTGGTGATCCAATCTTTATTCTAAAAGAGCTTTGACAGCTGTAATGACTCCGTTTAATTTTTTGGCTGCTGCGCGATCTTTGGATAAAGTTGAATAATTACTCTGCGAAAGCGTACTCCAGGCTAACCTCTCTTTTTTTTAAAAATCTCGTGGAAAGAGTATAGAAAAGCATAGATATTGTCTTATGGTAAATAAGCGAAATTTCGCTTGTTTGAACCAATTAATCCAATATCTAACCAAATCTCAACTTACCATGATGAAACTATTTTACGCTGTTAATCAATTTTTGTGATCCGCTCATGAGCGCAATTTTGTTTTTGCAAAGGTTGTAAATAACTAATAGCCTCTACAATCTTAATGAAACTCAACTTAGGCAGTTGGTTTAAAGTTGATAACAGGCGCATTTGATGGCTACCTCAGCGAAATAAGTCCGTTTTTAGTGGCTTCGACGACCGTTCTGCAGGTTTGTCCGTAAAATGCTTTTGGTACCCACAGGGTGCTAAACTATATTGCAATGGAATACCTAAATGATATTGTATACTCATCTCTATCTGGGATGTAGCTTTATTGAGCTGTGTGGCGACGGATACTCCGATTCGGATTTTAAACGGGTTAGCAATTGCCAACCTAGCCGATGGCAGGCTTTGTCCAAATCAATAGATTAACAAATATTTAATATGTGTATAATTTACGTGGCATACATTTGTGTCGCCAAACTGTTGTATTCTTTATAATGCAAATATTACTTATTAAGTATTTTTAATTTGTATAATATTTTTACTAAAAGAGTATATTTTATCTATTAATTTGTCTATTTAACAAATTAATCTGCGTTGCCTCATCACCAACGCATAATGCTAAAATCCTATCAGAATAAATTAACAAATGGTCTCATTTAAAACGCATCGTGCTCTGGCTATTTTTGTAGCCATCCTCTTGAACTACAAGGTGATATTATATTGTTGTTCTGCTTTTGGCACCTTTCAACAGATACAACCGGTCTGGCACTTTTTTTAGCGAAGGACCTGTTAAAAGCCTACTGTGATATCTCAGTTTTTTGCAACTCAATTAAAAGAATGAATTAATAACCTAAACGATTAAATATGATGAACAAGTACTTTTTTATGTTGCTTTCATTCATTTTGAGTGTTAGCTTCTCTGCACGATCCCAAACCTTCGTGCACCCGGGTATCCCGCTATCGGCTTCCGATCTGAATACACTGAAGGCCCATGTGCAGGCCGGCGATTATCCTTGGAAGCAAGCTTATGATGTTATGGCTGCTGATGGTAAGTCTCAGTTGACTTATACTTATCAGGCATTTGCTACAGTTAGTCGTAGTCCTGATGTAAATCTTGGGCGTTGGAGAAACGACATGGTAGCAGCCTTTAATTTATCACTGATGTGGTATTTTACGGAAAATGAGGCATACGCTGCGAAAGCCAGAGATATTTTAATCGCCTGGGCCACTACACAAACAGAGTTTGGAGGCCAGTTGGGAAATCTAGACTTGGGGGATTACGCTTATGCCTACGGCGGAGCGGCCTCTATTCTTCGCGGAACGTGGAGCGGCTGGACTGCGGCAAACACAGCAGCCGTAAAAAACCTCTTTAACAATGTATACTGGCCGACTTCAGGCTGCTCTTTTTATGCTATAGGTCCATCTAATAAAGGTAACCTGAGTATGTCTGCAGGAGCGGTGATTGCCGCATTTTCCGACGATCCTGCTAAAATGGATCACATCGTTTACCTATCGAGATATATCGCCTCTTGCGGGCTTAAAAATACATTGCCCAGTGGCCAGAATGGCGAAAGCTTAAGAGACCAAGGGCATGCCCACGGTACCTGGAATAACCTGGCCTTCGTTGCAGAAGTGCTCTATAAACAGGGTATCGATATTTATTCCGACCTGGAAGACCGAATTATGGCCAATGCCGAATATTTTTCCAGAAAAAATTTAAGTTTATCTATCCCTTATGTACCTTTTGGCACTATTGATGCCTATTATTTAAATGACGTGACAACTCCCTGGGACATGGGAAGGTTTGGCCCGACTATAGCTCACGGGGCCTATATAGTCCGTAAAAAGCAAAGTTCGGTTTACCTGAACAAACTGCTTAATGCCATTCCAAGGCGCTTTGATCCGGTAATCACCTGGTTCTATAAGTCGGAAGACAACTCCACAGCTACTGTTCCGACCCAAACAGAAATTGTTCCTGGGCCTACAAAAGTTGGAACAGGGGGCTTAGCTTCTGTTGATATAGGCACGGTATCGGCTGCCGGAAGCAGTTCGTTCGCTAACAATGTGTGGACGGTAAAAGGAAAAGGGGATATATGGACACATGGAGCGGATGCTTTGCACTTTGTATATAAAGAAGTGACCGGAAATTGTTCCCTCATTGCTAAAGTGGAATCAGTTGAGGGTACTACTTCCAGTGCTAAAGCGGGAGTAATGCTTCGTTCTGATCTGACCCCTAATGCAGCGCAAAGGGCATGGATAGCGGTAACTCCGGAGGTGAAAGCTGAGGCGTTTATGCATGGATGGTCAGAACTAAGGGGCGGCTCTAATTATGAGAAAGCGTCAAGACCAATAACTAACATTCCTTATTGGGTGAAAGTTGAACGTGTAGGGGAGATGATTGCCGTTTATTATTCTCCTGATGGTGTAAGTTGGGCAGCCTCACATGAGGGCAGGTACACGGGCTTTACCGGCAAGGCCTACATTGGTTTGGCGGTATGTTCATCTGGTACCGGTGCTTTAAACACTTCTACTTTTAGTAATGTAAGTATTACCGGAGGGCAGGGAGGAGTGGTTACCACACCCGAAGCACCACTTTCGGTATATGCCTATCCCGGAGATAAAGAGATGCGGGTAAGGTGGTTATCTTCCTTTGGTGCCGTTAGCTATACGCTTAAACGGGCCTCATCTCTGAACGGGGCCTATTCTACCGTTGCCACAGGCCTTTCAGGAAATACGTTTTTAGATAATAATTTATCAAACGGTCAGACCTATTACTATAAGGTTTGTGCAGTAAATTCTGCTGGCACCAGCCCGGATTCACCGGGAGATGGAGGTACTCCCGAAGCCCCACCGGTTCCACAGGTATTAAATTCAGATAGTTTTAGCGGAGTGTACCGGATTATAGCCATTCACAGCAATAAAGCCGTGGAGGTTAAAAACGGTTCAATAACCGAAGGAGCCTTATTAGGACAAAATACCTATTCTTCTTCAAGCAACCAACATTGGAGAATAACGCCTGTATCAGGTACCGATTATAAGATCATTAACCTGCGGAGTGGAAAAGCAATGGATGTGGTGGGCAATGCCATAACCAATAATGCACTTATCGAGCAGCGGAGTTACTCGGCTACAGATTCAGCCCAGATCTGGTCTATTAAAGATAAAGAAAACGGAACCTTCAATATTGTGGGAAAACAGAGTCAGAAAGCGCTTGAGGTTGCCAGTTCAAGTACTTTAAACGGTGCCGCAATGAACCTGAACAGATGGCTTGATAATCCTAACCAGATTTATAGGATAGAACCGGTTACGCAATCAGATATGTCTTCCGCTTACCTTAAAATACTGGCTGATGCAATAAAATTACGCGATACCACCCAAACGAGTACAACAGTTGAGGGAGGTAAATTTCCGGTGGCGGCCAAGGTACAGTTGAACGATAGCATCACCCATGTGCAGTCCTTGTACAATCCTCAGTCAACAGTTTTTCAGATGAGTGATTACGTTACAATATTGGAGAATGCCATGGAAAGGTATAAGGCCTCTATGTATTACTATACGAATACACTTGCTGACGGGAATTACTATCTTAAACCTCTTGAAAGCGATTCGCTATGGACGAGGAACGAGACGAACAAGCCTTTATTTGATGTGTCGAATCCTAATCCCTTAGTGCAAATGTGGAATGTGAAAAAGCAGGGAAACGGCAGGTATAAAATTACTTGTCTGAGCGCACCGCCTGCAGCATTTAGTAATTATATTTATGAGGACGCATTATTTGGCCGTAATGTTATTGCCTACTCAGACGCTTACAATTCTTTTAATATTTACGGTAATGGTACCTCTCATGCAGTTCAACGGGCACAAAATGCTGGAAACGGGTACTGGTATAAAAGTGGCAATCAGATACTTGCTGTACTTGGAAATGATAACGACCCGGTTCCCTATAACTTTCCGTTTCGTTTTGTTCCCGTTGGAACTGTTCCGATAAGCCTGACTGCAGCTGCTGTAGATGGTAAAAATATCCTGGAATGGGACCCAATTGCGAACTTAACATATACTATCAAACGTTCAACAACACCAGGTGGGCCTTATACCGATATTGCCACAGTGAATACAACAGCGTTCACCGATACCGCTGTTGTAAATGGAACACCTTATTATTACATAATTGCTTCGCCTGATGGTGTCGCATCCAGTCTGGAAGTTTCAGCCTCACGAAATGTAGGAATGGTTTATCTGAAGTTTGACGAAAGCAGCGGAAATCGTTGTGTTAGCAGCTGGGGAACTATTTATGGCACTTTGGCAGCTACAGCAACACGTGATGCAGGTAAAACAGGAAATGCACTTAAGCTGGACGGGGCAAGCACTTCTTATGTTACACTGCCCACCGGAATTGTTAGTAAGGTAACTGATTTTACCATTTCGGCCTGGGTAAAAATGGATGCCCTTACCAACTGGATGCGTGTATTTGATTTTGGTATCAGCCAAACCCAGTATATGTATTTTACTGTTCAGGGAGGAACGACTACAGCGAATGGAGTAACTTTATCAACAGTTAAATATGGCATTAAAAACGGAGGTACAGAGTTAAGCGTAACTGCTCCTTATGCCTTTCCATTGAATACCTGGGTACACCTGGCAATTACCCAATCCGGAAACACAGCCAAACTGTATATCAACGGAGTTCTGAAATCAACAAATACAGCACTTAGTATTAATCCTTCACAGCTTACCCCTACGGGGGCTACTACCGGCACAAATTTAAACTACCTTGGTAAATCGCAATTCAATGATCCGTTTTTTAAAGGCTCAATTGATGAGTTTAAGATTTACAGGCGGGCTTTAAGCGCTGCGGAAATTGTAGAGGGCATGAAGGTATTCCAAACAATTACATTCAATACCATTACACCAAAACTGGTAGGCAGTGGTGATTTTGATCCAGAAGCAGTTGCTTCTTCAGGGCTTCCGATAGAATACACCAGTTCGAACCCAGCAGTTGCAACGATAATGGAAGGAAATGTTCATATCGTATCTGCCGGAACAACAATCATTACTGCTTCACAGGCCGGAGATGAAGTGTATGGGCCAATATCACAATCAAGAACATTGTCTGTTGCTATTACCAATAATACACAGCTTACTACTCTAATGGGTAGGCCATTTAGCTATGCCATTACCGATAAACCGTTCAGTAATTTTACGGCAACAGGTTTGCCTGCCGGCCTAAGTGTAAATGCTACAACGGGTGTAATATCAGGGACGCCTACCGAATATGGTACTTTTCCTGTAATTATAGGCGCTGTTAAAGACAGCATTACCAATACCCAAACCATCACCTTAACGGTAAATAATAATGTGGTAGGTAATGTTATTGTTGCTTCAGGGGATGCAAAAAATGTGCTGGAATGGGATGCTATTCAGAATTTTACCTATAACGTTAAGCGTTCAACCTCATTAGGAGGTCCTTATATTGCGGTGGGTAATACAAGTACCCCTAAGTTCACCGATACCGGTGTAAGCAATGGAAGTACTTATTACTATGTGATTGCAGCAATTGATAGCATAGGAGAATTGCCTCCGGGCACAGCGGTAACAGCTAAACCTGCTGCTGGCCAACATACTTACCTTAAGTTCGATGAGGCCAGCGGAACCAGAGTTATCGACAGCTGGGGAGCTACTCACGGAACATTGGCAGCAACAGCAACCCGTGCAGCCGGGAAAGATGGAACTTCGCTTAAATTGGACGGAACAAGCACTTCTTATGCTACCTTGCCAACAGGGATTGTAAAAACATTATCTGATTTTACCATCTCCGCCTGGGTAAAGATGGATGCATTATCTACCTGGATGCGTATGTTTGATTTCGGTGTAAGCACCACACAATATATGTTCCTTACCGTTCAGCAGGGAACGCCTACCGTAAACGGTGTAAAGCTATCAACGGTTCGTTATGCCGTTAAAAATGGGGGTACAGAGTTAAACGTAAGTGCTAACTTTGCCTTTCCGCTGGATACCTGGACACACTTGGCGGTAACCCAGTCAGGAAATACGGCAAAGTTGTATATCAACGGTGCTTTGGCGGCAACCAATGCCAACCTTACCATTAAACCTTCGCAGCTCACCGCTTCAGGCACTATTACGGGCACTACGTTGAATTACCTGGGTAAATCACAGTTCAATGATCCCCTTTTAAAAGGTTCTATTGATGAGTTTAAGATCTATAGTAGGGCATTAAGTGATGCGGAGATCGCCGAAAGTACAACAGATGCACAGAGCATTACCTTTAATGCTTTGTCAGCAAAAACGGTTACCGATACGAGCTTTAACGCTGGTGCAGTTTCCAGTTCGGGTTTGGCAATCAGTTATGCCAGTTCAGATACCACAGTAGCAACAATTGTCAACAATATGGTTCAGGTTAAAGGAGCAGGTGTTACAACCATTACGGCCACTCAGACGGGCAATACAAAATATGCAGCTGCTGTACCTGTAAGCCAGGTCTTAACCGTTAATAAACTTGCACAGACTATTAGTTTTGCCAGCTTATCTGCCAAAAGGATAGGAGATGCCGATGTAACACTAGGGGCTACAACAAATGCTAATTTACCGGTGAGCTATTCGAGTTCAGATACCACAGTTGCCAAGATCGTAAATGATAAACTGCAGGTAGTAGGTAAGGGAACTACCATGATTACGGCAAAACAGCAAGGCAACGGAACCTATGCTGCTGCCAATGTGACCCAGCCGTTTAATGTGATCCCTTTTAACATCCAGATACAATCTATGGATGGAGATGGTGGCCAGTTGACCAACAATGTAATCAGACCTAATTTCAGTCTGATTAACCAGGATTCGATTGGGATAAACTACAATGAGCTCACCATGCGTTACTGGTTTACAGCAGAAAATTATGCTGGGATAAATACCTGGATTGACTATGCGCAGATGGGAAACAGCAATGTTAAAATGAAGTATGTACAAATACCCAATCCTGCTTCAGGAGCCTTAGGTTACATGGAATATAGTTTTCTACCTTCTGGAAAGTTAAATGCAAACAGCAACAGTGGGGTGGTCCGTACGAGGTTTGCCAATCAGGACTGGTCTGAATTCTCGGAAGCAGATGATTATTCTTACCAGGCCAATACTGCTAACTACGGAACAAACAACCGGATAACTTTATACCGCAACGGTAAATTGATATTTGGTGAAGAGCCGGCTCTGGTACCCGCTATTGTGAAACTGAATGTACTTTACCAAAATCAGAACCTTACCACAAACAGCAATGCCATAAGTGCTTTTGTAGCCATTAAAAATACAGGCAACAGTGCTATTGATTATAGTGATCTGACGGCTAGGTATTGGTTTAGCAAAGACGGAACAGCCGGATTAAATATGACGGTAGATTATGCCAAACTGGGGAATAACAAAATCAAAGGGCAATTTACAGAACTTAGTCCTTCGCTAAACGGGGCCGATAGCCACCTTGAATTATCGATTGATCAGGCAGCAGGTAAACTTTATCCTTTGAGTAGTACCGGAAATATCCAGTTCCGCATCAATAAAACCAACTGGTCAGCCTTTAATGAGTCGAACGATCATTCGTATTTGCCTAAAGCCGCAATGGACTCCAATGCACATATTACCGTGTATTACAAAGGGCAACTAGTTTACGGAACAGAACCCGCTGGTTCTGGCCAATCGGGCAATCTTTTAAATACGCAATCCCGTTCAACAGAATCCTTCGCCCCTGAGGCATCAAGCAGTAATATTGTTTATCCGAATCCGGTTAAAGAGCAGTCTTTCAAAGTGAGGCTTACACCGGATCTCCGAGATCAAAACATTAAGGTAACCATCAGAGACGTAGTGGGTAAGGTAATGCAAAGCGGAAGCCACCGTGCTTCAGACCGTGATCTGCAGGTAAGCCTTACTGGAAATTACCGCTTAGGTGTTTATTTCGTGTATCTGAATAACCTTACACCGATCAGGCTGATTGTAGATAAATAAATAAGAATATCACAAGACAAAAGGTTGTTCAAACAACCTTTTGTCTTAAATAACGTAGAAAATTTAGAAACAAATACTTTATCGAAGTTACTTTAACGTGGGTTTTAGGGCTGAATTTCGTCATTGCGAACTGAAGAAGGGGGGCACCCGCGAAGCGAGCTTGAATACCATTAAAACAATAAGCTACAATGAAAAATCTTTTTTGATAATAGATTATTTCAGCTCGCTCATATCCCGCCTCGCAATGATTAAATATCTTTTAACTTGCTGATAATAACCTATAAAATCCAAAAATGGTGTTGAGTATATCGAGGATCTGCCTTCTGGTTCTATTTTTCCAGACATATTGTTTTCCCATAAGTTTAAAGATAAGGCTGCTTCATAAACAATAGCCGCTGGGTAATGAACCTGAAAAGCAATGCTTGTTTTATAGAAGCAAAGAACTATTGTGATGAGTTACAGTGTTAAAACTGTGATAGCAGCGTACAGGAGGTAAACTTTGCTAATTTTAAGAACCTGTTTAAAAATTAAATAAAATTATTTTGTATGTCAGTCTAAGCGTAGTCGAAGACCATTTCAACGCATTAATAAAGCAATCGACTACGCTCAGTGTAACAGCAACAGGCAATTTATATTTGTTATAAAAATTTAAACAGGCTCTAAATAATCCAATTGTTAAAGGACAGTTTGATTTTTAGTCCCGTAACAATTGGATTAACTTATACTTGTTGACGTTTTAGGTACAAGCTATCTTAATACAGATGCCATTCCCATATTCCAGCCACACCATTTAGTATTTTTATCCGAAGGTAACGGCATTTTATTGCCAGTTGATCTACATGTGGTGATTGAACCTTAACGTCGCTATGGCCTCCGCTTTTTTGCCAGGATTTTCCATCTGTTGATGTCTCCAGTAGGTAAGCATGGCCTGCAGCCGGGCGAATAAAATAAACTTCGCTTAAACTTACTGATTTTACTTTTCCTAAATCTGCCACTATCCAGCTTGAGGTATCACCCTCTTTTGCCATCCAGCGCGAGCCATTTGAACCATCAAAGGCAAATCTGGGATCGAAGAACTCTTCCCGCTTAAATGATGGATCGCTGATCGGTTTAATTTTCATCGAATCGGCCGTACTTGAAGCAAAAGTATTGCCAATCTGCAATAGCTTGCGGTGCTTTATTTTTGCAAGTTCACCAACACCATCAAGGCTTACATTTACAGGATTAATGGTTCCATCGCTTTCAAATGTTAATGGGCTAACATAAGTTTGGCGGTTAGTGCTGCCCCTGCCAAATTCTAAAAAGGCAAAATAGTATTTATCTGTTCCTTCCAGGTTGAAAACAGAACCGTGCCCTGGTCCAAATAAACCTTTTTCATAATTGGTTGTCGAAATGATATCATTTTTAGGAAAGGTATAAGGTCCTAAAGGCGAAACTTTGCTCATAATGTAAGCATACTGGTACTTCTCGTTGCCGCCTATGGTATACAAATAGTAATAAATGCCTTTCCTTTTAAAGAAGATCGGTCCTTCAGAGTATTGCGTTCTTGGTGTCGAAATTACCTGTACCGCAGAATCTACAGTAATCATATCAGGCATCAATTTAGCTGCATGCCTGGTGTTCCAGAATACATAGGCCTGCTTGTCATCGTCAACAAATATTTCTGCATCAATACCATTTGGCTTTTTGGTTTGCAATAAGGTTGATGGCGTAAAAGGTTTAAACCATTCATCCTTGCCGCGCGCAAGTTTGAATGGCCCTTCCGGCCGATCGGCCACTGCAGGGTACATGTAACCATTAACCGTAGGGTAGATATAGAATTTACCATTTGCCGGAACAACCTTACTTGGTGCCCAATATAATTCTTTAACAGCAGATGGAAAATAAGTGCCTTTAAAGCTCCAGTTAACGAAATCTGTTGATTTCCAGAGTATAGGAGGGCCTGAAGATTTGAGGCCTTTGCCATAGCCATCTGTAGTGGCATAACAATAAAATGTTCCATTGATCTGTTGGATACTGGCATCAGCGATCATATCAGGAACTAGCGGCTTGCCAAATGGGTTTCTGTTCTGGGCCTTTATTGAAGTTAATGTGCCCAGTAAGAAAAAAAAGGATAACATTGCTTTATTTGTCATTGGTATTTATTTGGGTGTTTATAGTTTAGAAACATTTGCTTGTTGACAATATTTGGCAACACTTATACTCTTTTAGAGTATCAATAGATGTTTTCTTGTCATTCCGCAAAAGAAAACTGTTTAAGCGGTTTACAATAATGTACAAACTTTCATTTTATAATGTTTAAGAAACAAATTTTTCAAGTAGTTATCATGGTGGCAATAGCGCTGTCATCCAAGTCCCAAACCCTCCGTCAGCATAAAGGAGGCATCGGTGCCTCGTTTTCATACAGCCCCTGGCTCAGACATCTTGCTTCAGGCATGAGTATTTCATTGCTTACAGGCTACTACAGATTGAATGAACACAATACGGTTTCGGCATCATTGAGGTATTTTTCAATCGGTAATATTGTGAAGTTTGGTATACAGGTAAATTTTAGCAAGATTAGATAGAAAAGCCGATAAATTGGGTATTTATGAATAAGTGCTCTTGTTCTCATAGCGTATCGGTTTTTTTAGAAAAGTACGTTGGCAAATAAGTGTTAGGTAAACCTGCTGGCCAAGTATATTACAAAGGAAAAAGCAATGTTAGCAGGATTAATCTTTTCCGTAAACTATTGATTTCGGGGTGCAAAATCTTCAATGATCCGGGCCTCCGTACTGTGGGAATACCCTCAATCCAAGCCCCTGTTGCATCAATATCTCATGAGATCACATCAGATGCAATATTTTGAATAAAGACCTCCTTCAATATCCTTAGGTGTGACGATACGTGGCAGTTTTTCGGTAATTCCTGAAAGCTTCGATCAATGCCTTCGCCTTTACAATTATTGCTCAGGGTAGTTTTAGGAAATATTTATTTTTTTTTAAATAAATAGAGTATTAAATCTGGAAGGCAGTGTCTAATGGTAAATAGTTTAAAAAACTATAGATGAGTTGTTGAAGAACTTTTATCTTCTCCCTTACGACCGGATATATTATAGAATGAAAATTTAAAAGTTTCATGGTGCTGTAAATAGCATTTGCAATAGCAAATTAAACCATAGGGAAACGAATAAAGACCGATCAAAATTGAGCGTAGACTAATTCAGGACAATTCATTGCAAGGAGGATTAACTTGCCTCCAAACAAACAAACTAACCAATATAGACCAGTTAAATCTAAAATGCTCATCAATATTTTTAGAACTAACAGTCCTAAGAACATTTATTATCAACCAACAAACTATGCGTATTATTGTTGTCTTGTGTGTTTTTTTGTTGAAGTTTTTGAGCCCAGCAATTGCATTTCAAAAAGTTCAATCTGATCCACTTTCGAATGAGAAGCCTTTAGAAGATACCTCGAAAGTCTTGATCAAAAAGCAACCAATTAAGTCAAAAGGGCTTCAGAGCATTCTGGTGCCTATAAAGTCTAACTTTCCTGCCAGCAGCATACAACAATATCTAAAAGGAAATGTTTCAGGATTATTTGCTACCGAGGCCAGTGGTGAGCCAGGTACCTATCAGTATATGTTTATTCGTGGCACGTCAACCCCTTTGATCACCCAAGAAGACGTTTTAAAGACCCAACCATTGGTGGTTATTGATGGATTGCCTGTTCTTTCAAACGAAAACCCGTTTGTTTATGATATACAACGTCCTGATTATAGTTTTAATAGAATTGGCCCTTCAACCAATCTACTTGCAGGGCTCAATATTGCTGATATAGAGTCAGTAGAAGTATTAAAAGATTTGTCTAAAACGGCAATCTACGGTCCCCGAGGAGCGAATGGTGTAATTTATATCCGAACAAGGGCTGGGTCGACAACATCAAATATGAGTTTTAACTCTTCTTTTGGTGTTGCTGCAAAACCATCAATTACTACATTAAACGGGGGCTATGAAGATAGTTTCAGGCAACGCTTTTATACCAGATATGCTACTCCTGTACAGTTACAGTCTTATCCTGGTTTTTTACGGGATTCAATTACAACCAAATATTATGGCGAGTCATCCTGGGCAGATGCTTATTATAAAAATGCATTAATATATAATGCTGATGCGCTGATGTCTGGAGGGTCCAAAAGAGCCACCTTTAAATTCAATGTGGGAACACAGAAAAGCTCTGGTAACGCAGACGAAACATCTTTAAATAAGTATTACACTTCTATTGACCTGAATATTATACCAAGAAGCTGGATAGTGGTGAGTGCAAATATAAAAGGAACAAGGTTAGATCGAAACCGGAATAGAGATAACAGGGACCGCCTTGCAGAGGTGGGATATTTACCAGACTTGGCAGAGGCTCCTGCACCAAATATTGACAGTTATAATTCGTTCATCAATGAGTTCAATAAAGGATTTGATAAGAACTATAACAATATTGCGAATGGTTTTTTAAATGTGGCTATTAAACTGCCGTTAGAGATCAATTATAATACCCGTTTTGGGGTTAGCTATAATGAAGGGGGGAGAGACCTGTTTTATCCGAGTACCTTATTAGATAATTCGAATTATGCATCCAACTATTTTGGTCTTAGTCAGCGCTTGGTTTATGATAATTCACTCAACTACAAAATTGCCCTGAAGTCGAAGCACTCCTTTGATTTTTCAGTAGGTAGTTCTATACAATGGGATAAAGATAGATACAGTTATTCTTACGCCTATAAGGGAGTTAGCGACTATTTAAAGGTGAATTTGCTTAAGGCGGGTAGTTTTAGCTCTAATGGTGCTTTTAAAGACCAGCTAACCTTTAAGTTCCTTGACCAAACTGCTACAAACCTTTTATCTTTTTATACTGCTACAACCTATAAGTTTAAAGATTTTTACAGTGCAAGTTTATTGCTCAGAACTGATGGTGCATCCAATATGCAACCGGTTCACCGTTGGTTCTTTTCTCCGGTTCTTTCAGGAGCCTGGGACATCAAAAACCACAAACTCTCAAAGTCTCCGATCATTTCAGCTTTAACGCTTAAAGCCAGTGTGGGGCGCATTGGTATCGCTCAACTGACCGATCGTATCTCATTGGGAACCCAATATGCATCAGAAGCTGGCTGGACAAATGATCCCAGAATTCCTTCTTACCTGAATACTGCAACGTTGATGAGATCTTATTTATATGGATACCTGGGTTATGACATACCATGGAGTTATAACGAGCAGTTAAGTGCCGGAGCAAGCTTTGGTTTTTTTAAAAACAGGATTATAGGAGAGTTGAACTTTTATTCAACAACAACAAAAAACCAGCTGATTAACATTCCAGGTGCTGCAGAGTATGGCTATACAGGGTTGTTTCAGCCGGGTATGGATATTAATAATAAAGGTGTCGATTTATTCTTATCTGCAGATATTTTAAAATCTGCTGCAAAGAAAAGTTTTAACTGGAACTCTTCTATCAATCTAAATTTTAACCGCAATACCTTAAAAGCTTTACCGGGCGGCTTATCCGAAATCATTATAGGCGACAGAAAGCTACAGGTTGGTCAGGCCGTTGATCAGTTTTGGGTATTAAAAAATAATGGCATATATAATGCCGATGAGGAGGTTCCTGTAAACCCAGCTACGGGAAATAAAATGACCTATAAAGGCACCGAATTAAAGGCGGGAGATCCGAAATGGGCAGACATAAATGGCGATTATAACGTAGACGATAAAGACAAGATTTTAGCAGGTCATATCTTGCCTGTAGTTTCAGGAGGTTGGAACAACAGCCTGAAATATAAAAAATGGGACTTGCAAACCAGTTTCTATTTTAATTTGGGTAGAAAAGTGCTGAATCAAAATATGGCTAACCGCTTCAATTTCATTAACCGGGAAGCAGAGAATAGCATCAATTCGGTAAAAGAGTTTACATTTTGGCAGGAACAGGGCAATACGGCTTTATATCCTACCTATAACCCATGGAGTCCGGTTGTTCCCTACCGGTCAGAGCAGGATCTGTTTTTGGAAAACGCCTCTTTTTTTAAGCTTAGGAGCATTAGCCTTGGGTTTGATCTGACCGACAAGTTGCTCAAGTCAAATAAGGCAACAAGATTTAAGTCTTTCTATGTTTTTGCTTCTGCTAGTAATTTATTCACCATAACACCATACTCGGGGCGTGATCCCGAACTGGTTAATACAAGCGGTATTGATACCGGCTACGGACTTTCCTTGCCAACGATGTTTGCTGCCGGATTAAAAGTTGATTTTAAATAGTTTTTAGAAATGAGAAGATTAAGATATATAATGCTCATCAGCCTGTTGCTTCCCTTATTAGGTTGCAAGAAGATTTTGGATGTAGGTTCTACGCGTGCGATCGGAGATGTAAATATGTGGAGCACACTAGAAGATGCAAGAGCCGCATTATTTGGCGTTTATGCACTTAATAGAGCTGCAATGTCTGATAATAACCGCCACGTTATTTACGGAGATGTTCGATTGGCCGATTTTGAGCCTACTTCGAGGATTGATCTTAAGGCCATTCACAATAACATGCTTAATGGCGATTATAAGCTAATAAACGACCTCTCAGATTGGCGCCCGTTTTATGCAACCATCAATGCGGCTAATTTATATCTGGAAAGAATCCACGAAGTATATGAAAAGGATAAAAGATTTGTAGAGCAAACTTACAATTTAGACAGGGCGCAGGTAAAAGCCTTAAGGGCCTTCGCTTATTTTTATATGTGCAGGGTATGGGGCGACGTGCCGCTCATTCTATCTTCGCACGAAGGAAGTTTTACCAACAAGCCACGTGATCCGCAGGATAAGGTTTTTGCTGCAATAGAACAGGATTTGCTTGAGGCAGAACCCAAATTGCCCTATGCTTATGATGGTATTGATCCCGAACAAACAGGGGCTTATTATGGGCAGAACGTAGCAACTTACTACGGTTACGGTTACCTCGTTAGCAAACAAGCAGTCTGGACAATACTTGCTCACATGTATGCCTGGAGAGGCGATTATGCAAATGCGGCCATTTATGCACAAAAGATAGTCGATAAAACAACGAGGGTTTCAGGATCCGGACCAGCATTAGCCGGAACATTCCGTAATGTAAATGACGGACTTACAGTAAACGTTCGTTATATCGGGTACATATGGAGCGCGAATAACACCACTGTACTTTTTGCAGCAGCCCGGGGTGAATTGGCGACATCCGATGTAATAGAAGAATTAACTGCCGCTGATCCCATTGTACCAAACCGAAGAATCCCGGCAATTTATGTGCCTAAAGACAGTTTATTCTCCATTTATAACGAGGGAACAGATGCGCGCTTCGCTGTAGACAGTGTAACGAAGCTTGTGAGGTCGGCCGACGGCTTTTTTACAGGATTTGATAAACCCTATCCTGTTTTCAGGAAAATATTTGTGCCATGGTCTAGTTTCCCAAATAAGCAGGGTATTAATGTACCATCAGATTTAGGTGTTTTTGCCAGCCCAATCGTTTTTAGCAGGTTTACAGAAATGGGACTACTTTTAGCGGAGTGTAGGGCTGCATTGAACGATAAGAATGGTGCTATAGCGATCTTGAATCAGGTAAGGGTCAATAACAGCGTACCAGCCTATGTAAGCGAAAACGATAACGGTCCGCTCATCGATGCCATCTTCAAGGAAAGAAGGCGTGAATTGATGGGTGAGGGTTGGCGATGGTATGATTATGTCAGGTTTAAGAAAATCAAAAATAACGATCCAAAGTTTAACCAGCTCATTCAAAGTGGCGGTATCTACTGGCCGGTTTCTCGTACGTTGATCAGTCAAAATCCAATGTTAACGCAATATCCTTATTGGAAATAATATGAAGAGATTTAGTTTCATTATAATGGCACTGGGCTTTGTAGCAGGTGCATTATTAAATTCCTGTCAAAAAAACGAGTTAAAAGGTGGTCCTTCAGAAACAGGAAGGGGTTTCTCTGGCAATACCTACGATTACCTGAAGAGTAAACCCGGAATCTTCGACTCGTTATTATTCGTGATAGACAGGCTAAAATTGGCCGATGTGCTGAAATCAGATTCATTGACCCTTTTTGCCGTTACAAATACCAGTTTTAAATTGGCGTCTGACGATTTAAATGCACAAAGATTGCGTACAGGCAAAAAGCCTATCTACCTGAAAGATTACCGCCTGGATCAATTGGACAGCCTGATGTGCCGTTATATACTCAATGGTACTTTTTCTTCTAAAAAGTTATCGGTTCTTAATGGAATAAATGTTTTTGCGTACAAATACGGATATGAGCTGAATGCTAAGGCAACTGCTTCATCAGCAATGGGGCAGGTAGGTGCAGGGCCATCGTCAATCGTTTATAGCAGTAAAAATAGAACCGAATTTAAAGCTAACTGGTCGTCGGCTATAGCCTATTCTATAGATATACCAACCAGGAACGGTCTGGTACATGTAATCGATGATAAGCACTTTTTTGGTTTTGGATATTACAGTAAGCAACCTTCAACGCCTTTCCGCGATTTTGCATTCAGATTGCCTGAAGCATTCGATATTGATTCGGAACCTTTAGAAGCGGAAGATTATGATAATGGAGGTTGCGGTGTAGCCTACCACGACACCAGAAGCCCTTGTAACGAGATTGACGGGAGATATTGGAATGATGGCGGGCAGTACAGAACTACCGAAGGCGTTGATCTTTGGGGGCAGCCTGCAGCATACAATAAAGGCATTTTTTACCGGCAAGGGTACAGGATTGCTGCTATGAGAACCGGCGAATGGACAAACTATTCTATTGAGGTACCCGCAGATGGTAATTACGAAATCAAATTACACTATAGTGTACAAAATAGTACTGGCAATCCTCCTGCATACTGCGACATTCGGCTTGACTGGAAGCTATTGGCCAGGCGTGTTGCGCTGCCAATAACCGCAGGAAAGATGGATGAATTGAAAGCAGGCACCTTTAATTTAACAAAGGGAAATCATTACCTGACTTTTTGTACAATGACTTCTGTTCCTGATTTAAGTTTCGATGCTTTCGTATTTAAACGCCTTAACTAATGAACCAAACCAATATTAAAACCTCATTGATAATGAAAAAAATTATCTTATTTGTAGCAATAGTAGTTTTTTTTCTTTCTTCATGTAAAAAAATATTCAATTTACCTGAAGACAAGCCCTATCTTAGTCCGGATGCGAATTATACTTCAGCACCGATATTAAGGCCAATTCTGGGCCGTAATACCTTATTCAGCTATTTCAAATCGGATAATTCAACGTCCCCAATTAAGTTTGAAATTATCAATTTTACCAATCTCGACCGATCCCCTGCAGATAAATTAAACCTGAAGCGTAATGTTCTGGTTTGGAAACAGGCTTATACGGGTAATGAGAAAAGCATTGAAGAAATAAATGCCAAACGAAGTATTGAAGAGCGTCCCCTTTTTGAGGTTAATTCGGCAGGTGAATTTATTATGTGGTCATCTGCTGCTGATGCAGATTTTCTGAAACCGCAACCAGACACTGCTTATCGGTTCAATGTGAAGATCAGTAATGGTGGCGGTGAAAAAGTTCTGGGGCCGTTGTTCGTGGCTCCTTTAGCTACAAGACCTTACGAACCATCTTATCATCTTAATGAAATCACTGCGACTCCACGAAAAGAAGTTTCTGGTGCGGTTAAACGTCTGATTCCCGCTACTTTGGTAAATATGGTTGGCGTAACTACAGGTAACCCCTTAGTTCGAGAGACAGGCGCAGGTACTACCACATTGAAACAGGATGTTTGGGTATATTTTAAACGTAAAGGCAATGGAAATACGCTTACCATCAAATTTTTTGACAAGGATTCAATCGCCATTAATCCTTTAAAATTCAATGGTACAAACTGGCAGAAACTGATTCATGGATTCAATCCCGTAATTACTTCAACTTCGGTGAAGTATGATGTAGCCTATCCCATTCCGTTAACAAACTTACCCACGCCCTACACCACGTCAGACGGGCTTCAGTCATTACTGACTCTTAGTTACAATAGAATTGGTTTTAGCGGCCTTAGGGTGGTAGCAACCATGACCTTACCATTTAATATCTACCAGGCTGGCGACTGGGAAATTGTGTTTTTCTTTCATAACGAGAATCCAAAGTTTGAAGATGAATAAGGGCGTGCAACTTAAAAATCAATTATTATCTGGTTTAGATTTTACTCAAATGAAAATATTTTTTTCCGTACTCACATTTATCCTTTTATTCTCGATAAAGGACCTTTCAGCTCAGGGTACCTTGATTGTGAGCGGTACTGTTAAAGAAAAAGGGACAGATGTTGGCCTGCCGGCAGTAAATATCACGCTGAAAGGATCTCCGGATAGGGCACTTGGTTCAACAAAAGCCGACGGTAGCTTTATGGTAACCGTACCGGCCAATTCAAGATTGAAATTTAGTATAATAGGCTTTGAGACCCGGGAAGTTAATGCTGCCAAGACCCTTAACGTTGTATTAAATCCCGATGTAAGCACTTTAAATGACCTGGTAATACGCGGATTCGTTACAAAGACCCGCGATTTAAGTTCTGGTTCTTCTGTAAAGATTTCTGGCGACGATCTGCAGCAGGTTCCGGTTTCGAATGCCGAACAGTTGCTGCAAGGTAAGGTGGCAGGATTAAATATTCAGGTAAATACCGGAGCACCGGGTTTTCGGGGCAGTGTATTACTGAGGGGACTTTCGAACGTGGATGTAAACGCATCGTCTACAGGCAATGATGCGGACGCTTTTCTTAGTCCAACTTCACCTTTATATGTAATTGACGGTGTGCCGACTGACGTAGACCCTGCCACTGCCGATAGTTTTAATTCTTTTGGTGGTGCGAGCCCGCTGTCGTTGATCCCCCAGGAAGATATTGCCAACATAGAAGTGCTCAAAGATGCACAGGCAACCTCGTTATATGGATCGCGGGGGGCTTATGGCGTTATTCTGATCACAACGCGCCGGGGAATGTCGGCTATACCCAGACTGCGTTACACCACCAATTTTTTTGTCAGTACTCCTCCGAAGCTACGGGCTACAATTGGTGGTAAGGCAGAGCGCGACTTAAAATTGCAACAGATTTACCAGTACGGAAGTTTTAGAGAGATTAATTCGCTTCTAAACTCGACCGCAGCTTTGGTTGATAGTTTAAATCCTTATTATAGTAACTCTACAAACTGGCAGGACATCTATTATGGAACTACCTATAATCAAACGCACAACATTGGTGTAGAAGGCGGTGATAAAAGCTTTAATTACAAGACCAATTTTGGTTATTACAAGGAAACAGGTATCCAGGTAAATACAGGTGTTACCCGCTTTACGCTTAGTAATAACTTCGAATATAAGCCAAGTTCAAAGATTTCACTTTTTGCTTTGGTAAACGGTAGTATTATGGACCGGAAAAAGGGGAATGGTGTTGGTCTGCTCAATACAGGAGTTGCACGAAGTGCGGCCGCTTCGTCTCTCTTACCGGGCCCCTCATTATTTTTAGCCTCTAATGATGCCCTTGCCAATCTTAATGTTGATAACAGCAACCCAACTAAGAACCTAAAGACCAATCTTGAATTTACCTATTACCCTATACAGGGATTAACATTGCGTACAACCGGTAGTTATGATATCGTAAATTCGGTTGATTATACTTTTACCCCTGCGATTGCCAATAACCAACAGGCTGCAATACAATATTTCAATGATACGCGTAAGACGCTTTATAACCGGAATTTAATATCCTTTTCAAAAAGTTTAAAAAGCGGACACGACTTTACAATATTTGGCTTTAACGAAGTCTATTTTAAAAAATATCAGGCAAACGATCTTAAGCAGGTTGGGCTTTCTTCAGATTACTATTTAGGGCCTCTTGGTTTTATCAGTGCCGCTTCTTCGACAAGAGGAGCAGGGCTACGGGCCTACAGTAATTTACGGGCAGTCTCCTTTGCAGGAAGTTTCTCCTATAATTTCAAAAGAAAATATGTTTTTGATGCCAGTTATCGGATGGACGCCACATCTTTCAGTGGTGTTGACGACCCGTATACCAGGAGCCCTTCCATCGGTCTGAGATGGAACATGGAAAGGGAAACTATTTTTAGTGAATGGAAATGGTTGACGTATAGTGCGCTACGATTAACTTGGGGCAAAAATATAACGCCAACAGGAAACATATTTACTGTTTATGGAACTTATAATCCAAATGGAACCTATAACGGTCAATCAAGAATCACAATTGACCAGGCTTTACTTCCAAATAAAAACTTAGGCTCGGCTGAAGGAACAACATACAACCTGGGCTATGATTTAGGTTTGTTTAATAATAAGATTCAGCTAACTTTTGAGTCATACTATCGCGCCATCGATCGCCAGGCCAGAACTTTAGCCCTGCCAAATATAGTAGGCTTTGATAATGTTTTAAGCAATGAGGTATCGATCCGCAACTGGGGTAACGAAATCTCCCTTACACTTCGCCCGCTTCCGTTAAACAGTAAAGTAAATTGGTCTTTCACGGTCAACGGAGCAATGAACAGGGATATGTTAACCAGGTTGCCTGGGGGCGTGCAGCAAATTGTGATTGGCGGTACCGTTCTGCGCGTAGGGCGTAACTCGCTTTCAAATTTTATATATGAAAATAAAGGCGTTTTTGTTAATCAATCAGATGTTCCTGTAAACCCTGTAACCGGGCTTCCATTACGGCAGGGAACCGCTGGTGGCGGATATTACCAGGCAGGAGATCCAATTTTTGTTGACCGTAATGGCGATTATGTTATAAATGATCAGGATGACCGTACGGTAATCGGAAATTCTCAGCCGATATATACAGGTGGATTTGCTACATCATTAAGTTATAAAAATTTCTCACTTTCATTGAACGGTTCATTCACTATTGACCGTGATATTATGAATACGGCCATTGCCGAAAGATTGGTCATGACCGGAAATCCCTTTGGGGCACAAGCCGTTTTACCATTAACCGGGCTGGATTTTTGGACTAAACCGGGCGACATTGCAAAATATCCGAATCCGTATAACTACACGAGGGCAGTTCTGGTTGCTCCATTCAGAACCAATCAGAGCTTGTTTCTGGAAGATGGCTCTTACTTTAAAATAAACGCGGTTACAGTGGGCTATACGCTTCCAAAGGAACTGGTGAATAAACTAAGGCTTAATAATTTACGGATCTATTTAACCGGAGATAACCTGGTAACCTTTTCCAGGTACAGCGGACCTAACCCCGAAAATGTAACTGCACTCGGTTTTGATAATTCTGGTGGATATCCTTTGGCAAGAAGGTATACAGTAGGCTTGAACTTGGAACTATAAATTACGAATATGAATATTAAAAATATACGATTTTATCTAATTCTTTTACTTGTGTTAACCGGTACAGGTTGCAAGAAGTTTCTTGAGGTTGAATCGATAGAAAGGTTCTCCGGAAATCGCTACTGGAAAACAGGCGCAGATGTAGAGGCATTTACTATTGATATTTATGCAAGGCTTTGGGATAAACTCTCTAATTCTTGCTTTTGGCCAGCTGCAGGCGAATTTAGGCTTGGAGAGATTAGATCGAATACAGCAGTTGCGGGAGTGACGAGCTTTCAATCCAATGACCAGAACCGAAGGGTAGTTTATGATTATCTGGCTAAAAATGATATGAAGGCTGTAGTTTACGGAATAGCGGTTAACTCACCATGGCTAACTAACGGTGCGTCGCCCAGAACATTTAATACGGTACTGGCTTTTAATTTCGCGGCTAATACCAATTGGACAGATTTTTACAGGGTTATTCAGGAGGTTAACATCATGTATGAGGAGGTGAACAAAGGTATTCCGGGCTTAAGCGACACCGATAAACAACGGTATATGGCCGAAGCTATATTTATCCGGTGCCTCACCTACTTTATTATGGTTAGAATTTATGGAGATGTTGCCTATTATACCGATGCAAATCATTCTGCACCACTTGGCAGGGAGAAATTTGTAAGCGTATTGAACAAATGTATCGCCGAACTTGAACCCGTAAAAAACAACCTACCATGGAAATATGATGATCCGGCATTAAATGGCGTGCGGGCAAACAGGGCAGGTGCAATCTCTCTTTTAATGAACATGTATATGTGGAATGCAGGATTTGATGAGGCAAATAAAAACGGCTATTATGAAAAAACAGCTGTTTTAGGAAACGAACTTATTCAGAGTAACCAGCATTCGCTCATTCCCATTGAAGAAACGAGCCGGATATTCTTTGGAGGAACCAGTGAAAGTTTAATTGAATTAAAGGAAAGTTCTGCCTTTACCTCGGGTTCCAATCTTTTTTATAAATCAGCATTTCCTGGCGAGCCGGTTGTTTTAACCAAACATGAAGAAAACGGAACAACAACGCATTTGCACTATAAAAAAGCATACATCGATTTTCTGTTCGGAAGTGGAAATGATTACCGGGCAGATATGATTCAAAACAGGGATCAGGAGAATGGGCGGTTTGCCTTATCTAAATTTGAAGGTCCGGTATCTGTACTGGGCTTTCCCGACTGGGGACTTGTGCTCTTTAGGTATGCTGATGCTGTATTACTCCAGGCCGAGGCCCTTGCTAACTTAGGAAGAGACGGAGAGGCGACGGGTATTGTCAATATGGTTAGGATGAGGGCCAATGCGCCTGCTTTATCTGGTTTGGTAGGCCAGGATTTGAAAGATGAGATATTCAAGGAAAGAGGGCGCGAACTGCTCGGCGAAGGTTACCGTTTCTTCGATCTGGTACGAACAAAGCGAATTCTTGATCCGAAATGGAGCGCTAACCCACTTTCGGCTGATCAATTTAACAGAGGGGCATGGACATGGCCGATTGATCCGGCTGCCCGTGACAGAAACCCTTTTATGACATTAAATGATTACTGGTTCTAACAATTTATACGATCACAATGAACTATTTTAAAAAATTATCAATCCCGTGGCTATTAGTATTATTTTCATGTGTTCTATTTTTTGCCTGCAAAAAAGATCAATACTATTTTGATGGTGGTAAATCTAATCCTGTTTTTCCGGGAACAACTTTGGAATACCTAAAGTCAAATCCGAGAAGCTTTGACACGATTGTCAACATCATTAAAATCGCCGGCATGGAGCGCCAGTTTAACGAAGATACACTTACATTTTTCGCTCCGCAGGATTATGCTGTCGCGCTGTTGATCAAACAAGTCAATTCAACATTATTCACCTACGGAAAAGATACGGTAAAGACACTTACCGATATAGATGGATTGATTTGGCGCAGGTATCTTTCAAACTATATTTTTAAAGGAGCAAACAAGCTTAATGATTATCCACAAGTAGATGTTGGGGCAAAAGCAATATTTCCGGGCCAGAATTATGTAGCTTATAGTGGGGATGTATTTAATATCGGTGTAAGATATGCTGATGCCGATGGGGTGAAATATACAGGGTATAGGCAATTATTATTGTCTTATATACCGAATGTATCCCAACCTTTAGATAATTGGGTCAGTATCCCCATAACTTCTTCGGATGTGCAGCCAAAGCATGCTGTAGTGCATGTGCTGAGTACTGATTTTCCATTCGGGGCCGATCCTCAAAATTTAATCCAGGACGTATTATTAACTAAGTAATTCAAAATATGTCAGTTTTTAAAATAAAAATTTGGTTTACTGCCTGCAGCCTTTCATTGCTATTGCTAGCTGGCTGCAAGGATGAAGTTAAAGAATTTGAAAACCCATATACAGGCGGGAAATTGCCTTTAGGGTTAAAATTTAACACAGCAAGCTTTATTGAGCCTACACAAGGTAGTGCCAATGATGTGGTAACTGTAAGCATAATCGGAGCAGAAAAATATAAAACACAACTTCATTTCCAGTTCAGCGGTGAAGAAGCTGAAATCGTGTCGATTGTTGGCGATGTGGTAAAAGTTAAAGTTCCTGCTGCGGGGAGTTCAGGGTCAACTTCCATACAAATTGGCGACCAGATATTTTTTGGTCCGCAGTTTAAGGTTTTTGGCAAAATATCAGATGATCCGTACTTCAAGGCAAAAATAGGTGCTAATAACACCATTTACGATGCCTATAAATTAAAGACCGGAAAATATTTGATGGTGGGAGAATTTACAGATTTTAATGATAAAGGAATTGTTTTGGCTATCAAAAAAATAGCGGAGTCTACTTATGAAGGGGAAATTCAGAGAACCTTGCAATTGGGTACCGGAGTGGTTAGTGGTTACCTCAGTGCTGTTACCTCAAGTACAAACGATGCCAATATTTTCGTTGCCGGAAATATGTCTGCATTCGACCTCAGGGGGCCAGTTAAAAATATCACAAGACTTACTTCTCTTGGGGCGATAGACCTAAAGCAGGTTGATACCTATTCGTCAAAAAATGGAGGTACAACTTATCCGAAACTTACAGTTCCCGTTTTCAATGGTGGAACAGATGCCCCGATTAAGCGGATTTTTCACTTCAACAACGGAATAATTGCTGTAGGAGGATTCAAATATTATATCTCTCATCGATATGATGTGGGTAGAACATTTACGTACACGTCTGGAAATGCAACGTTAACCGGCTATAGAGATAGTCTTGTTCGTGATTCTATTCCGATCAGGCAGGTGGTACGCTTTAAATTGGATGGAAGTCTTGACAACACTTACCATTTCTCTGCAGGAACTACACTCGAAGGAGGTAACGGTAACATTTTAGATGCCGTAATGCAGGCAGATGGCAAGCTGGTATTGGTAGGAGCTTTTTCAAAATTTGATAATAAGGCAGCAGGAGGAATTGTTAGGCTTAATACTGACGGAACTGTTGATGATTCTTTCCAGGTAGGTAAAGGTGCTACTGGCTATATCACAAGCATCAACTGGAACAGCACTACGCAACGATTTGTACTTACCGGTGTTTTTAGTTCCTTTAATAACCAGTCAATTCAGAATATTTTGCTCCTTAAAGCCGACGGTTCAATTGACGATACCTTTGTTTCAGGAAATTTTGATAGCGGTTATCCATCGTTTGCACAGCAGTTGTCGAACGGTCTGATCATTGTGTCGGGCAATTTTAAAAAATATAACAATGTACGGCGCGGAGGATTTGTGGTTTTATCGCCACAAGGCGGTTTGGCACCAGGTTACAACACATTGGGCGAGTTAACAGGAACGATTAACAGGGTGTTAGAGGAACGAAATAAAGATAATAAACGGAGCATCGTTTTGCTTGGCTCGTTTAGAAAATTCGATTCGCAGGCTGTTCAAAATATCAAAGGTTTAGTGCTTGAGGATTAATTAAATGTAAATTATGAAAAAGAATTTTACAACGGTAATGGTAAGGCTGCTCTGTTTTTGGATGGTGGCCATTTTGGGAAGTTCTTGTCAAAGTGAATTTGACAAGGTAGCCCCTTTAGTAATAAACGACACCACTTTCAATAATCCGAAGGCAAGGAAAGTTTTGGTTTTGGTTGTTGATGGATTGCGCGGTGTAGCTTTAAAAGAAGCTGGGCCTCCTAATATGACCAGCCTTTTAAAAAAGTCCACCTATTCATATTACTCCGTAAGCGATGAAGGTTATGATGAGGCAACCACATGGGCAGACCTGTTTACCGGGGTATCAAAAGCTAAACACGAGGTAACAAGTGCAACACTCGGTAATAACAAACTGAATTTGTATCCGGTAGTGTTTCAGCGGATTAAGGAGGTAAATGCAAATGTTAGGATAGCGACTTTTTCTTACAGCAGTGCATTTACAGACAATTTTACAAGCAGCGCTTCTGTTGATTCGAGGGTAACATATAATAGTGATACGGAAATTCAAAATGCTGTTTTGAAGGAATTGGCTGATGATAATGCCGGCGTGGTAGTAGGTATGTATAAAAATGTAAATACAGCCGGTAGCACCAATACTTACGAGAGTTCAAACCAACAATACAAAAATGCTATCCTTCAGTTTGATACTTATGTTGGCCAGGCCATGGAGGCATTAAAAAATAGAAAAAATTATAGCAAGGAAAACTGGATGGTTATCATTACTTCCAGTCGCGGAGGGGCGGCAGCAAGTGTGGTAAATGATAATACTATATTTTCAAACCCAAAGGCCAATACATTTACTATTTTCTATAACGATAAGTATCAGTCAAAACTAATAGACAAACCATTTACCGGCAATGTTTATGACGGAAACTTCGTTCGCTTTTATTCATCTACGGGAGTAGCATCTGAAGCCGCTCTGCAAAGCGGTGCGATCAGAGCTGAACTTAGATTTGATGACGCTTTAAAATCGTCCTCCGTAAATCCACTGAATTTCGGTAGTAAGGGCGATTTTACCATCGAATTGAAGGTGCGGAAGAATAAAAACACGATAGGAACTTTTGCAAAGGAAAATATAGGCACTTATACTTTTCAATGGCCAAGTTTCTTTGGCAGAAAAATTACCAGACTTAACAATACCGGAGGTACCGGCTGGTGTCTTTCTATAGAAAAATTGACCTGGCGTTTTTCACTTGCCAGAGGGGCAACACCTGCAGGTACCAATGAGATAGGGGTAAATGCCGATGACAAGAAGGTTATTATTGCCGATGGAAACTGGCACGCGCTAGCGGTTGTAATTAGAACAGAGGGCACAAAGCGTTTCGTCTCTCTGTATACCGATGGAGTTTTTAACACTAAAGCAGAAATCCCTGAAACCCTGTGGCCTTTGATCGATACCTATAATGCTCCCTATACTATAGGTTATATTCCCGACGAAAATAAAGATCCGTTTGATGGGAATGTGTCTGATATAAGAATCTGGAGAAAAGCATTGTCTGATGAGACCATCAAGCAATTTTCATGCGACACCTATGTGAGTAGTTCTCACCCGGATTACAGCTATCTCGCAAGCTACTGGCCTTGTAGAGATGGAGCTGGTGGAAGATTTAAGAATGAAATTTTAACTGAGAATGGTAATTATGATTTTAAAGTGCTCAAGGGAGGTACACCTCTTGTAAAGGGTACTGAGCTTGGAAATAGTACCGTATGGGAAAAAAGTAATTACATCGTTTGCCCGATTTCACTTCCCGATATATCTGCAACAGTACCGGGCGCAGAGGATATAACAGCACAGATTTTATCGTGGCTAAGTATTCCGATCAAGGAAAACTGGAATTTGGATGGGAAAGTATTTTTAAATAATTAATTCGTCGATATGAAAACTTTATATAAATACGATACTCAACTGGTTACTGGCATTTGTTTTCTTTTCGTACTGACGCTTACTTTTCTGTGCGCTTGTAAAAGGGAAGGCTTTGTAGACGAGGTGAGTTCTTCACCCGGAGTGCTTAAATTTGACTATCCATCGCTGGTTAATGCAGTGAATGCCGGCGATATAACAAAAGGAGACGATAGAATTATTTTTCCGGTTCGGATAGCATTGGAAAACCCTGCAAATTCTACCTTTACCGTTAATCTTCAGCCCGAGCCACAGCTGGCAACTTCGCAAACGGTAGCCAATGCTACAGTGATCAATTTCCCCGATTTTTCAATGCCTCAATCGGTTGAAGTGAGGTTCGGCACAAAGAATGTGATTTTTAATGTAGCTGTTTCTGCAAGTGCTATAGAGCGGAATTATGGTAAAAATCTGGTTTTTGCCGTAACGCTTACTAATCCGTCTAAATCGCAAAAATTGGATGAAAATAAAAAATCTGTAGTTTTTACATTAAATACTACAGATGTTGCTAAAATAGATGAGTTACATTTTTTATCATTTACGGCTGCGGCAAGCAACCCAAACCAGGTAGTAACGCAACTCACTTCTCCTAATCTGGCCGCTAATAATGTAAGCTTTGATAATACTGGTTTCTCGATAAAGGCCCAGGTAGATTTAGGCGGAAAAGCCTCCAGGGGTTTTAGAACAGCAATTGCCTATAATGCCGATACACTAAAAACATTAATTGCGAAAGGACTGCTCCCTGCAGGTACCGCTATTCTTACGAATGCCGCATTGGATCTTAATGATGTTTACCTGGATGATTATAAGAGTTCGGCTATTGTTGAAATGAGGGTTAACATCGATAGTATCTTTGCAAAATTTCCATCAAAGGTTGCAGTAGCATTTACCTTATCTAATCCTGAAAAATACCAGGTAAATGCTGCAAAAAGCACAATGGTTTATTTAATTGACCCGCTGCGCATATTCTCGGATATCACAAAAGTGTTGAAAAATACATCTCAACCGTTTAAAACAAGCACAATAGACCCAAATCAGGGCAGATGGGGAGTGCTTGCGGGCTGGCTATTTAATTCACAAGGAAATACTCATCAATCTTACAGCCTGACAAACGAACTGAACGGTTCATATGGCTCGTTTGATAATAACAATAGCACTCAAATTGCATTTGAATCTGGTTTTGCCGCTGCTGATGCCGGAAAGCCGGGAGGTTCACCAACAACACCTAATATTACAAATGGGAAGATTTATCAGACAATATTGTTACCGGCTGGTACGTATAAGTTTGATGCGAACGCCCGCGGAGGTGTAACAACCGATAATGTTAAAGGAGCATATAGTGTTGCTGCAATAGGTACAAACATTCCCGATATTGCTGCACCAACAACTCCTGCAAACTTTATAGGCAGGGTGGCCATAAATGGGGCTGGAAGTAAATCATTTACCTTCACGCTAAATGCCACTGCTACGGTATCGATGGGCTTTGTTGCCACACTTTCGGGTAACCAATCGGTCAATATATCGGGAGTAACGCTAACGCGTACGTTAAATCCTTAGTATTTTTATTAGAAAGTTATCCTTGAATTGGAAGTCAAAATTGTAAATTAATTAATGCCCTTAAACCAGATGAGTTTGAAGCGTCTTTATCACCTTTTGAATATTTATGAAATTTACACTCAATTTTTTATGCCAGATTCTTTTGCTTGTTACGCTCAGCGCTACCGTTTTCGGTCAGAAAACGGAAAGGTGGGGTGGGCAAAAAGATGGTACTTTTTACAATCCGGTTATACCTGCCGATTACAGTGATTTAGATGCCATCCGTGTTGGGGATGATTTTTATGCCATATCGTCAACGATGCAGTTTTCGCCCGGCATGGTCGTATTACACTCCAAAGATCTGGTGAACTGGGAAATTGCGGGGCATGTGGTTGCTGATCTTACCCGTATCAGTCCTAATTTGGACTGGACTAAAATGAACAGTTATGGTAAAGGGATCTGGGCGGGGTCCATCCGGTTTTATAAAAATAAGTTTTGGGTCTATTTCGGCAGTCCGGACGACGGATTTTTTATGAGTTCGGCAACCGATGCAAAAGGGCCCTGGGAACCGCTTCATCAGGTTTGGAATGTGTCGGGATGGGACGATTGTTCTTCTTTCTGTGATGATGACGGACAGCTTTATTTTATAGCCACAAATTTTAAACTGGATCCTAAGACCAATAAAAAGTACAATATTCATCTCTTTAAGATGGCCGGGGATGGCAAGAGCCTGCGTATGGATACGGATACGATTATTCATCAATCATCTGGTAGTGAAGCAAACAAATTATATAAGATCAATGGCTTATACTACCATTTTTTTAGTGAAGTAAAAGCCGAAGGCCGTGTGATGATGATGGAAAGATCACGGAATATTACCGGTCTGTGGGAAATCAAACAGTTAAACCACGTAAATAAGAACACCGATAAGGAACCTAACCAGGGCGGATTAATGCAGTTAAAAAATGGACAATGGTGGTTTTTTACGCATCATGGTTCCGGCGATTGGGAAGGAAGGGCAGCGAGTTTGTTACCGGTAACCTGGCTAGATGGCTGGCCTATAATCGGAAAGCTTGGCGAAGATAATATTGGGAACATGGTATGGTCTGGAAAAGCCCCGATTCCCCTTAATCCAAATATAAAGATCCAAACAGACGACGATTTTTCATCATTGGTGCTACGCCCGCAATGGGAGTGGAACTACCAATCCAGAAATGACAAGTGGTCGCTTTCTGAAAGAAAAGGATTTCTTCGCCTTAAGGCTTTTCAACCTATAAAACCTGAAGATCCCAAAAAAATATTATTAAGGGCCGGTAATACCATTACACAGCGCAGTATGCGGACCAGGGCTAATGAGGCTACCGTGAAACTGGATATTAGTGGTATGGCCGACGGACAGTTTGCGGGCTTGACTCACTTTTCTACGACATCTTTGAGCATGGTTGGGATTAAACAACAAGGCGATGACAGGTTGATAGTGTATAGTACGGATGGGCAGGAATCGCCTGGAATAAAAATAAAAGAAAATATGGTTTGGCTAAGGTCGACCTGGGATTACCAGGGCCAAAATCGTTACTTCTATAGTTTAGATGGAAAAGAATTTTTTCCTATTGGCAATGTTACCCAGTTAACCTGGGGAAGTTACCGGGGCGACAGAATCGGCATCTTTAATTACAATAAACTCGGAGAGAAAGGCTTTGTGGATATAGATTACTTTAATTACAAATATTCCAAATAAAAGGCAGGTATTTATGATTATTGGTCATTTAAATTTAGAAATACAGGCACTTTCACACCCACTTTTAAACTAAATACATACAAATATTAATCTATGATTCGTTTTTTATTTTGCCTCACTATTTTTTTCAATTTATGCTTTCAATGTTTTGGACAGCAAAATGACTTACTCTGGTATAATGCACCTGCAAAAAAATGGACTGAAGCTCTGCCAGTTGGAAATGGAATGTTAGGTGCCATGATTTACGGCGATCCGTCTGATGAATTGCTCCAGCTTAACGAGGCAACTTTATGGAGTGGCGGTCCGGTAAAAGCAAATGTAAACCCCAAAGCACCTGAATACCTTTTGCGTACCCGGGAGCTGCTTTTGAAAAATGAGAATTACCAGGAGGCAAATACCGAGATAAGGAAAATGCAGGGGGTTTATTCTCAATCTTACCTGCCCCTGGCAGACCTGAAGTTGAAGCAGGATATTGGCCCTGGTCAATTTGAGCATTATGTACGAGATCTGTCTATTGATCAAAGTTTGGCTTCCGTCAATTTTACGGCGAACGGAGTAAATTACAAACGCGAGGTGATAGCCACAGCTCCGGGTAAAGCCATTGTTATTCGCTTAAGTGCAAATAAGCCTGGTATGATCAATTTTTTCGCCAGTGTAAGTAGCCGACTTAATGGTGCTATAACAGCAGATGGAAGCAATGGTATCATTTTTAAAGGAAAAGCACCGTCACAGGTTGATCCTAGTTATGTGAACTATAATCCCAAGCCAATTAACTATGACGATGCAGATTGCCGTGGTATGCGGGTAGCCATGCAGGTTAGAGCTATTTTGAAAGGCGGAAGCGTGAAATCGGATACTTCCGGTGTGAAAGTTGCAAATGCTGATGAAGTGTTATTGTTTATTTGCGCAGCCACCAGTTTTAATGGTTTTGATAAGTGCCCCGTAAGCGAAGGAAAGGACGAATTAAAGATTTGCAGCAATAACCTTACAGCAGCGATTAAGCGTCCATGGAAGGAGTTATTTGCTGAGCATTTGGCCGATTATTCGCGTTATTTTAACCGTGTTAAATTTAAGTTGGGTTCAACCAATGGTACTTCGAATGCGAAACTTCCTACAAATGAACGGCTCATTGAATTTAGTAAAGGTATAACCGACCCCGCATTTGAAACGCTTTTATATCAGTATGGAAGATACCTGCTGATCAGTTCTTCGCGGCCTGGTGGCCCTCCGGCAAATCTCCAGGGGATTTGGAATGCCTCAATGAGACCACCATGGAGCTCAAATTACACCATCAATATTAACACCCAAATGAACTATTGGCCTGCTGCCATTAGTAATTTGGAAGAAATGGAATACCCCTTGTTTAAGTTTATCAGCGATTTAGCGATAACGGGCAAAGAAACCGCTAAAGATTTTTATCACATGAAAGGCTGGGTTGCCCATCATAATAGCGATATCTGGGCTTTAAGTAACCCGGTAGGGAATTTAGGAAAGGGTGATCCCAAATGGGCAAACTGGTATATGGCCGCTCCCTGGCTAAGCCGGCATTTATATGAGCATTATCGTTTTACCCAGGATAAAGACTTTTTGAAAAAGGCTTATCCGGTAATGAAAGGTGCAGCAGAATTTTTAGTGGATTACCTGGTGGAAGATAAAAATGGATACCTTGTTACCGCTCCTTCCTTCTCCCCGGAAAACGAATATTATGACGATAAGGGGAAGAAAGCAAATACATCTATCGCTACAACTATGGACATGTCTATTGTACGCGACCATTTCCGCAACTGTATCGAAGCTTCCGAAGCATTAAAAATTGATCCTGAATTCAGAAAGTTGCTTAAAGCGAAGGTAGAGAAACTATACCCGCTTCATGTTGGTAAGGCAGGTAACTTACAGGAGTGGTACAAAGACTGGAGAGATGTAGAACCGCATCACCGTCATGTAAGTCATCTGTATGGCTTACATCCCGGGCGTGAAATATCTCCTTTAATCAACGCCGATATTGCTGCGGCCAGCAAAAAAACACTGGAATTACGTGGTGATGAAGGAACCGGTTGGAGCCTTGCCTGGAAAATTAACTTCTGGGCCCGTTTACTTGATGGCGATCATGCCTATAAATTGGTTCGTGATTTAATGCGCGATTTAAGTGTTTCAAAAGGCGGTGGTTTATACCCCAATCTTTTCGATGCTCATCCTCCATTTCAAATCGATGGAAATTTCGGCGCAACATCTGGCATCACCGAAATGCTTTTGCAAAGCCAGCTGGATGAGTTACATCTTTTGCCGGCGCTTCCAACATCGTGGGCAAATGGAAATATATCCGGACTAAAGGCCAGAGGTGCTTTTACAGTGGATATGGAATGGAATGCAGGTAAATTGAAGTCGGCATTGATCAAGTCCGGAAAAGGTGGTAATTGTGTAATCAGGACCAGTAACCAGATTCATGTAGACGGGGTTAAAACAAAAGTCATCAAATCAGCAAATGGATACCTGACATCGTTTTTAACCAGTAAGGGGAAGATTTATAAAATAAGAGGCTCAGTGAGTCCATTGAAATTTTGAAAAACAATAATTATACCACCATGTATGGCACACAAAGCCGAGGTTTAATAGTGGTTACTACAAGGGGCGGCAGTTTATCAGGAGGAAAGTTAAATTTAAGTACACATTTATTTGAACCGATTGGATTTAGTAAGGTAAGAGATTTTTATGTACCGAAATATAATATTCTTTCGAAAGGTCAAAAAATCCGATTTCAGGGCTTCTGTTTACCGGAACGCTTCCGTGGTAACTTCCACTAAGCGAAATGTGTCCATTAAATACGATAACTCCGATGTCATTGGAAACTTTAGGATAACTATAGAAGGAATGACACCGGACGGCAAAATGTTGCATAGTGTATACCGGTATAGGGTAATAAAATAAACTGATTTTTTTAATTGATTATATTTTAAAATAACACATAAACGAATAGATTGATACACTATGAATGTAAACGCTAGCCTAAAATTTTTCGCATCTACGATAATATGCGTATTGACATTTTCTCTTGGAGTTACGGTTGCTGTTGCCCAATCAGCCTTTAAGGCTACCAAGACCTCCAATGGATTAGTGCTGCGTTCTGGAAATAAGATACTTAATGTTGAGTTTGTAGATCAGACAATCGTTAGGGTCAGGAGTGTTCCGGATGGCAACTTGAAAAGTAATGAAACCGATGTGTGTATACCACCGCCCAAAAAAAATGTTAAAGTCGATTTCACAAGCGGTGGCAATTTTGTAAGCCTTAAATCCAAACAGCTTGAGGTTAGGGTAATTTTGACCACGGGAAGTATAGCCTACTACGATAGCAAAGGAAATGCACTTTTAAAAGAGGATAAACAAAAACCCCGCAGTTTTGAGAAGATCGAACTGTTGAAATCCAACTATAATGATGCGGTCAGTAAGGTCGAGAAAACCGCAAACGGAGATCAGGTTCAGGCTAACATTACGAACAAGGAAAGGGTAGGATCTGCATGGCGCGCCGAACAGAACTTTACCTGGCAACCCGGAGAGGCCTTATACGGTTTGGGTTCCCATCAGGAAAACCTGATGAATTTGAGAGGTACTAAACAATATCTCTATCAGCATAATCTTAAAAAAAGCATGCCTGTTTTAATGTCTGACCTGGGTTATGGACTACTGTTCGATGCGGGTTCGGCCATGATATTCCGGGATGAGCCTGAAAAGCATGGCATGGAAATGCTTGCTGTAAATCAGATCGATTATTATTTTATGTATGGTCCTGAATTCGATCAGATCATCCACCAATTCCGTAGCTTAACCGGAAAAGTAGAAATACCTCCTAAGTTCATGTTTGGTTACATACAGTCGAAAGAGCGCTATAAAAATGCCCATGACCTGGATAGTGTTTTAAATAGGTTCAGAAATAATGCCATTCCCCTGGATGTGATCGTACAAGACTGGCAATACTGGAGGGGTAATTTATGGGGATATAAGAAGTTTGACGAGACCAAGTTCCCCGAGCCTGAAAAAATGATCAGGAACATCCACGAAAAAAATGCACATTTCATGTTATCAATATGGCCACAGGTAGCCGCAGAAGAAGAAAAGGAGATGTCGGCAAATAACTTTGTTCTGGGACGTAAAATATATGATGCCTTTAATCCGGCAGCGAGAAAGATGTATTGGGACCAGTATGTGAACAAGAATTTATTTTCAAAAGGAGTTGATTGTTGGTGGGCCGATTCATCCGAACCTGTTGATTACGATTGGTCGGGCAAGGCTAATGATATTGCCAGCAATCCTCTTGCCCGTTTTCAAAAGAACGTTCAGGTGATGGCCGATCTGCTTGGAGATCTCAGGGTAAATCTATTTTCCTTACACCATGCAATGGGTATCTATGAAAATCAAAGATTAACCTCAAGTACCAAGCGTGTAGTGAATCTTACAAGAGCATCCTATCCGGGAATGCAAAGGTACGGGACAATAGTATGGAATGGAGATACTAAAGCAACCTGGAACGATTTTAAGAGCTGGATATCAGGTGGTTTAAACTATATGGCCACCGGGTCTCCTTACTGGACGATAGATGCCGGGGCATTCTTTGTTAAACCAAGCAAGACATGGTTCTCGAACGGCGACTTTCCAAATGGTACATCAGATGATGCATACCGGGAATTTTATGTTCGGAACTTACAATATGCCTGCTGGTTGCCAATCATGAGGAGTCATGGTACCGATTTTGCCAGGGAGCCCTGGGAATTTGGCCAGCCCGGAAATGTATTTTATGACGCTATACTTAAACAGATAAAACTTAGGTATAGGCTTCTGCCGTATACCTATTCGATAGCTGCAATGGTCAATAAAATGGACTATACGATGTCGAGAACACTGCTGTTCGATTTCCGTAAAGATAAAAAGGTGAAGGATATCAAAGATGAGTTCATGTTCGGTAATGCATTTTTAATATGCCCGGTAACCGATCCTCAATATACTGGAAAAGGCTTGTCATCACCTGACGATAAGCCCCTAAAAAGCAGGGCAGTGTACCTTCCTGAAGGAACATCGTGGACCGATTTCTGGAGCGGCAGGAAATATAAAGGCGGCATATCCATTGATGCAGGCAGCCCATTAGATTACATTCCCATCTTCGTTAAAGCGGGGTCAATCGTTCCGTTAGGTCCGAATCAACAATATGTAGGCGAAAAACCTGATGCCCCTCTTGAGATCAGAATCTATCCGGGCAAAAACGGTACGTTTACCATTTATGAGGATGACGGTACCACTTATGACTATCAAAAAGGTAAAACGGCAAGCTATGATCTGTCATGGAATGATGCCCGCCGCGAATTCCGTATTTCCAAACGCCGTGGATCTTACGATGGATTGATCACTTCAAGGAAAATGAATATTGTGCTGGTAGAGAAAAATAAAGGCATAGGCGATGGAGAATTTATCGGAAAGCAATTGGTTTATCAGGGGGGGGAGTTAGTAATATATTTATAATCAGTGTATTATTGTTTTTTATTCTGATATGTTTTTTAGGAGGGCTGGTTTGCCATACGTAGTGCCTCCGACACAGCTATAGACCAACCATACCCTAAGATAACTTTCTCTTTACATTTCATTTAGCTATTGTGAACGTGCTGATCTAAAGCGACGCAAATCTTTGACCTACCTGATCTACACCAGGGCTATAACTCAACCAAAGCAAGTACCCAGCAGGCCATAAGTAAGCCCGGCCGGAAGGTGGCCTAAACGTGGGGTAAATGTAGCGTAAAGGTGGGCTTTGGAATATTTTTTTGGATTTTTAGATCAGATGGATTTGGGTGATCATCCCTTTTGATTATCCTAATATACTAAAATTATGGCTGTTTGGAATGGAATTGTCAAAATTAACGGGCAAACGGGATTTTGTTTTACAAACACAGAATTAAGGCTATTAATTAAGGTGCGTTATTCGGGGGAGTTTGAATTTCTAAACCACTCTAAAAACATTCCTGTTTAACAATACCTGCCAAATCCATTCTTTTCATCATTTGTATCCAGCCGAGCTTAAAATTATTCGTAACTTTCTAAAACCGAAAAATTAGACCGTTTACCGATTATGGACCAATATCCAAAAGTTTACCTATATCGACGGATTGTTCAGGCAAAACTTTTCATCGATAAAAATTATGCTGAAAGAATAGATCTTAGTTACATTTCTGATGAAGCCTGTTTTTCTAAATTTCATTTCACCAGGCTTTTCAAAGCCATTTATGCTAAAACACCGCATCAATATCTTACTTGGGTAAGAATTGAAAAAGCCCAGCAGCTGTTGCGCGAAGATAAAAGCGTTTCTGAAACCTGCTTCTTAGTAGGATTTGATAGCTTAACTTCGTTTAGCGGACTTTTTAAACGCAACGTAGGTATATCACCTTCAAGTTATCAGGCACAGATGCAACAATTAAAGTTAGCCATTAAAAAATCGCCAGTTTCTTTCGTACCCAGTTGCTTTGCCTTGCAACATGGCTGGTTAGAAGAATAGCAATTATGGAGAAGTGATTGTTTAAATCATTGCTGAAATTTGGTTCAACATTTATAAAATTAAACTGAGAACCATGATTACCAAAATGACCATCACAAACATTCACGTCCTGAACCAGGATAGTGCTTATGACTTTTACGTAAACAAATTGGGCTTTAAACTGGTAGATGATATCCCGATGGGGCCAGAAAGCCGTTGGCTAACCGTGTCGCCACCAGAGCAGCCTGACCTGCAGCTGGTGTTGTTCCCTGTTACGGTTAGTAAAATGTTTCCAAAGGATGTAGCAGAAACATTAATAGGATTGATCAAAAAAGGGATTTTCGGTTGTGGCGTACTTACCTGCAACGACATCTTTGCAACCTACGAAGAGCTAAAAGCCAAGGGGGTTGAATTTATAAAAGCGCCTACCAAAGAGTTTTATGGAACTGAGGCTTTATTTAAAGACGATTCGGGAAACTATTTTTCATTGCAACCGCTAAACAATTTTGGTAATGAAAACAGTATTTGAGCCATCGACAAGAAGTGAATTAATTGATAGGGTTAATTTACTAACCGAAAACAGCAACAGGCTTTGGGGTAAAATGAATGTTTACCAAATGGCAAAACATTGTACCATCTGGTTCGAATGGGTTTTAGGTAAAAATAAACCGGTTTACAAAGTCGATTTTTTAGGTAAGCTATTCGGCCGGATAGCGCTTAAAAGCAATACCAAAGATGATAAACCGATAGGTAAAAATATGCCTGCAGGGAAGTTTGCTGTTAAAGAAAAAGCAGGAGACCTGAAACAACAGCAAATGATTCTGATCAAATGCATCGAGGAATTTGAAAACTATGATAACCCTGATTTTGTCCACGATTTTTTTGGCAAGATGACAAAAGACCAGATCGGTGTTTTTTCTTATAAACACGCCGATCATCATTTAAGGCAGTTTGGCGTTTAACTTCTGCTTTCCGATAGGTTTTAAGCTTATAAAGCTGAATGGATAACGTTGGTTGAGGCTGATATAATTTATAAAGTACATATGAATCATCAGGAGCGTATTTGCCTGATGATTTTACATTACCAATTCCTTGTTGTACCGATTTCGATATTCCAGTGGAGAAATTCCTGTAATTTTCCGAAATAGCTCTCTAAAGGCTTTTACGTCGGCATAACCTACCTCATACATTACTTCGTTAACGGTTTTTCTGGTGGTTTCTAAAGCCTTTTTAGCCGATTCTATTTTAGCACGTTGCAAATATTCTATTGGTGTGTTTCCAGTTGCCTTGATAAATCTTCTATCAAAACTTCTCCTGCCAACCGCAAATCTGGTCGATAATTCTTCTACAGATATTTTTTGTTGCAAGTGGTTTTCGATATAACATTGCGCTTCTTTTACCATTTCATCCCCATGTAGTTTTTGTCCTTTAAAAATAATAAAGGTCGATTGGCTTTGCCTGTCCATTTCAATCTGGAAAACCTTTGAACAGAAAATGGCGGTTTGTCTATCGAAGTATTTTTCAACCAGATAAAGAAGGAGATTTAAGAAAGAATATGCTCCACCATTGGTATAAATGCCATTTTCATCAGTAATCAGTTTATCGGGTTGTAAATTTACCTTTGGGAACATTTTACTGAAATTATCAGCTGCAATCCAGTGAGTAGAACAGGTTTTACCGTCTAATAAACCAGTTGATGCCAATAGGTATGCACCAGTGCAAACACTCGCTATTTCAGCACCGTTTTTATACTGTGCAGCAATCCATCCAATCAGTTCTTTGTTCCCTTCCATTGCCTGTTGGTAGTTGTGGTTTAAAGAGGGGATAATTACAAGGTCGGTTTTGGTAATAGTTGAAATATGCCTATGCGGTTTCACCGAAAACAAACCATCATAAAAATCGACCGCTTTGGAAATACCTGCCAACTCAATTTTGAATAACTGTGTTTTTCCGTTTTCCTGCCAGTAGGCATTAGCCCTGCTTAGTATTTTGTAAGAACCAACAATACTACTTAAGTTGTTCGGACCGTCGGGTACAAGGATGGTAATGTGTTTCATCTTAATGGTTTTACTTCATATTGGTTTAGCATCGATCTGCTGATTTCTGTAGTAAAGATAAAACTTAAAGGTGTCCAAATCAACCCACTACAATGTCTATTTTACACCCTGCTTGCAGCGCATATTGCAGTTAACTTTGTTTTGTTCTAATCAATCTTAAATTTAAATAACAGCATAACCATGGAAAAGCAAGATTTTACAGCCACCATTTTGGTAGATCAAAGTCCGAATGAAGCATTTAATGCAATTACCAATGTTAGCGGATGGTGGTCGGAAGCCATTGAAGGAGATACCGATATTATTAACGCCGAATCTGTTTATCATTATAGAGATATTCATTACTGTAAAATGAAATTGGTAGAAATGATTCCGGATCAAAAAGTAGTTTGGTTGATATTGGATAACTACTTTAAGTTTACAACCGATAAAAGCGAATGGATTGGTACGAAATTGGTTTTCGATATTACTAAAAAGGGCGAACAAACCGCTGTAACTTTTACACACGAAGGCTTGGTACCGCAGTACGAATGTTATGAAATTTGTAGGGAAGCCTGGACTAACTATATAAAAGAAAGTTTGTACAAGTTGATTACCACAGGAAAAGGGGAGCCAAATCCTAAAGAAAACGATGGATTTAATACCGAATTGGCAAAAAAGTGGAAACTGGAAGCCTGATCATAACTGCAGAGGCCGATCAAAAAGTTAAACTCGATCCGCATTGTCACGGTGAGCTTGTCGAAACGCTCTGTTAAGACTATTTAAGCTAGTCCTTCGACAGGCTCAGGATGACAGTCTATAATTATGGGTCGGCCACTGCAGTTAATATATGAATTAAATTTATTGTTAGTGTTTCCGAAGATTTTCAAGTGTGCTAATAATCTTCTTTTGGCTTTTAATGGTTTCTTCGTAAAGTTCGAGCAATTTATTTTTTTCTTTGATTAAATTTTTAAGCTCATTAAGCTCCTCATCACTTTGGGCAAGGATATCGATCTCAAATTGAGCCAGATCTTCATCTTTACGGTAATATTCGAAAAAATTAATACCAAGTACTATAGAGATTTTTGTTAATAAATTGGTATCTACCGAGGCCGATTTAAGTAAAGTATCTACCCGGTGTTTACTAACGCTTATTTTCTCGGCAAGTTGATTCCTACTCATCGATTTTGCCTTCATCTCTTTCCAGATCAGTAACCCGATATTTATGCTCATGGTTAAATTTATTAGGGTTTCTTTTTAGACTCAAAACCGTACAAACCATTTTGATAGAGGTACGATGCCATCTGGTAATTGGATATAGCCTCATTAATCAATTTCTGATCTGCTGGTATGGCTACAGCATTTCCGTTAGTAAAATCAGGTTTGTAAGTAGCTGCTTTTTTATTCGGATCGAGAATAACCAGCTTATTATTTTTAATGTAGCCTAAACTCTGGTAGGTGCTTATAAATGCCCTTTGTTCGTTATCTTTCATTTTAAATACATCCTGACCGAAAAACTTACTGTCGTAACTGAAATTCAGGTAACCTAAAATGGTGGGACCAATATCAATCTGTGCGGTGAGTCTCTCGAATTTGCCTGGTGCAATATGCCCCGGACTATAAAAAATCATGGGAATATGATATTTATCTACCGGTAACTGTACTTTACCAGCACTCGAAGCACAATGATCAGCAACAATAACGAATAAGGTATTTGAAAACCAGGGTTTTTGTTTTGCTTCGCGTATAAATTTACCAATAGCGTAATCGGTGTACTTAACCGCCCCCTCTCTGCCGGTATGTGATGGAATATCAATCCTTCCTTCGGGATAGGTATACGGACGGTGGTTCGAAACCGTCATAATCTGTGCGAAGAATGGTTTCCTATCTTTATAATCTTTATCTAGTTCGCGTAACGAAAGCGTAAATAAATCTTCATCAGCAACACCCCAGATATTAGAATAATGGATTTCTGAATCCTGAAGCGCACTTCTATCTGTTACCTGATAGCCATTGTTCGAAAAGAACTCGTTCATGTTATCGAAATAGCCATAACCACCATAAATAAATCTGCTGTTGTAGCCTTTCGAACGGAATATGCTACCTAAAGTGAACAGGTTTTTATTATCAGGACGTTTTACGATCGATTGTCCAGGGGTAGGTGGGATGCAAAGTGAAAGTGCTTCCAAACCACGCACCGTACGCGTTCCCGAAGCGTATAAATTATTAAATAGCAAACCTTCTTTTGCCAACGAATCGAGTTGCGGGGTTATGTGCTGTGTATTGCCAAATGCCGATAAAAATTCAGCGCTTAAACTCTCTACGCTAATCAGCACCACATTCATTTTGTTTTCGATGCCGGTGTTATTGATGGCTCTGGATGTATTTTTAAATGCTCCGTTTTTGGCGGTAGAATCTTGTTGAAGCAAATTGCTCAGAATAGATTCGGCATTTTTAATCGGGAGGATTTTGTAAAAAGTATTGTAATCGAGCTGATTGTTCCAAAAGGCAAATCCAAAATCGTACATGCCATTGCCCGAAAGTTCATTTACATATTGATTTTTACTATGGTATTTCCATCTATGGCTTACCCCAAAATAAGTAAGAACAGGTAGGCACAAAAGAATCAACGCAATTATCGTTCGTTTGCCGAAACTGGTTTTATTAGTTGTAGATGTTGTAATAGATTTTCTTAAAAGATAAACGATTAGTGTTGTGACGATCACCAAACCCACCATAATGCTGTTGATCGGGTACGATTGGCGGATATTCCCAATAACCTCTGTGGTATACACCAGGTAATCGACTGCTATAAAGTTATAGCGGACTGAAAATTCCTCCCAGAAGAACCATTCTGAAATGGCATTGAAAATTAGTGTGAAAACAACAAAGAAAAAATAAATGAACAATAATACCTTGTTGAATTTGCTGGTGTACCATTTAGAAGGGAACAACCATAGGTAAATTACAAGCGGGATTACCGCAAAAGATGCAGCAGCAAGGTCATAAAACAGACCAATAACCAGAATTTTAAGTAGATTAAATATCGACCAATCAACAGAAGATGCACTATAAATTAATAAAGAGAGCCTCGTAATTAGAGATATGGTAGATAATAGTATTATAACTAAAAAAACTGGTCCAAATCTATGCTGGAGTAATTTATTTGTTTTTTCTTTAATGCTCATGGTTAATGGTGAATCCGAAGCTTGAACTTTTCTTGCCACACTTTATGTAATCATTGGCGAAGGTAGTTTTCAATTCTGAAGGAATTCTGAAGGTTTGGTTAGGCTTTAAAGGTATTATTAAAGTGTGATACTTAACAATTAATTAATATTCGATTTGTTATTGTTTCGAAAAGTTAACGCTCAGTGTTGACGTAAATCGGGCAACGAGTTTCTCGTATAAGGCTTTATTTATTGTGTTCGAAATTATAATTGTGTTATTTGTGCCTGTACGTGTAGTTTGGCCGAAATCGCTTGCTGTTAACCCAGTTACCAATGCGTTAAGTTGAATGGTGACTTTCGCTAAGTATGCTCCTGAAGTAACTTCTACTCTGGCGGCTTCTAATTTGATCAATTGAGTTTGGATCATTTCAAATCTAACCGGGATTTTGGTTCCGGAAGCTTCAATATAAGTTCCTGTCAATAACAACGGCGGGTTGGTAAGCGAACTGCTCATGGTTAAATTAAACTGGTTGTGCTCATAAACACCAGCCACTAATGAAACTGTTCCGGATAATGAATCGGGTTTTAATGCATTAACGAGATATAGATTTTTAGATTCTAAAGACACGGGCGTACCTGCTTTTGTAGCGCTGAATTCTATTTTTGCGATATTAATACTCGCCGTATTCCAGTTTATACTTCCGTTGGTACCCGGCGCAACAACCGCTCCACTTGCCGCTGCATTACTACTTAGCGATGCGCTTAAATTACCTGCACTAAAACTGTAACTTAATTTGGTATCAGCTGCTACCTCTTTTTTTGTACAATTGGTAAATAGCACTGCTAATAGTGCAACAAAAATAATGTTGTAAAATTTTTTCATCATATTTGGTTTAAGGAATAAAAAGATTGTTTATGTGGTATTAATATACATTCGAATTCTGTAGTAATTCTGAAGATGTACCAATCTTCTCCCTTTTATCTCCTTAACTCGTATTTAAAGCTTGTAGGTATAATTCAATCTGAAAGAAATTCTGAAGAGAATATGAATTTGTTAAAAAACGATTTCTGTTTCGATAACTGCCCATAAGTATCATTGCTACAGTTTTTCTTCAGAATTGATAAATACTATTGTACTATTTATTGAAGATTGATAAATGGAAAAAGAGCAGGGAATATTGCTGAAAAAGGTTGAAACTTTCGTTAAAGAACTTTTTGAAAAGGAGCTGCCAAAAAGCATGTACTTTCATAGTTTTGAGCATACTTTGTTAGTTGTAGAGGGCGTTAAAATTATTGGTAAGCAAAATAGTGTAAGTGAAAATGAATTGCTGACGCTTACTTTGGCTGCCTTTTTACATGATGTGGGCTATACTAAACAGTATATTGGCCATGAGCTGGCCAGTGTTAAAATTGCATATGAATTTTTACTGGAAAATGGTCTTAAACGCGATCAGATAGAATTGGTAAGCAACTGCATTCTTGCTACAAAATACCCTCAACTGCCAGATACCGATTTAGAAAAAATAATATGTGATGCCGATTTTTATCATTTCTCACTTCAGAGTTATACTGATTTTGCCGCCAGGCTGAAAAGAGAGTGGGAAGAAAACCTTCGTTTGGTATACAGCGATCGGGAATGGGATGCCGTCAACATCAAAATGCTTACGGGGCACGAATACTTTACCACCTTTGGCAAACAAATATTGCAGAAAAAAAAGAACCTGAACATCGAAAAATTGATACAGCGATTTACCTAAAGGTTTTACAAGACAGTTTTAATTTTCTGGTTTTAATGATTACTTTATGTCCAACTAATAACAAAAAGATTAACAATGAAAATCTTAGTGATTGAAGATGAACAGGCTTTGTTAGAGAGCATACTTGCCTATTTTACAGGAGAAGGGAATATTTGCGAGCATGCTTCAGATTTTGCCGCTGCTTATGAGAAAATATCACTTTATAGTTACGATTGTATCCTATTAGATTTGGGCTTACCCGGTGGGGAAGGACTGGAATTATTAACCAAACTTAAACAACTGAAAAAAAGGGATGGTGTACTCATTATTTCTGCGCGCCATTCTTTAGATGACAAACTTGCAGGGCTAGATCTTGGTGCTGACGATTATTTGGTTAAGCCTTTTCATTTGTCGGAACTTAAAGCGCGTGTAAGTGCTATTATCCGCAGAAAAAATTTTGATGGTGACAATGTTATTCATTTCAACGAGATCACTGTAGATGTTTCAGCAATGAAAATTAATGTTAAAGGCAATCAGGTAATACTCACTAAAAAAGAGTTCGATCTGCTGGTATATTTTCTTTCTAACCGTAATAAAGTGGTAACTAAAAATGCAATGGCCGAGCATCTTTGGGGCGATGAAATAGACCTTTCGGATGATTTCGACTTTATTTATACCCATGTTAAAAATCTCCGTAAAAAACTGCTCGAAGCCGGAGCAGCAGATTATCTTCGTTCTGTTTATGGGATAGGCTATAAATTTGGCGATATATGAAACTCTCCAACCGTTATAACAAGGCAAATATTTTAACCTCCATTGTGGTGCTCATCATCACTGGGGTTATCTACTATGTTGTAATCCATTTTATTCTAACCGAAAAATTGGATAGGGATTTAGCAGTCGAAGAGAATGAGATTAACCAATATGTAAATACTTTTCATAAACTCCCCTTACCTGCAAGCTATCTCGACCAACAGGTATCTTATAAAGCCCTAAACGGGACTGTTTCTGAAAGAGAATTTCTAAATACAATCTATTTTAACCCGAAAGAACGTGAAAACGAACCTGGAAGAAGTCTGATTACAGTTGTACACTTAGGTGGTAAAACCATTGAGGTAACCATAACCAAATCGAGGGTAGAATCAGAATATCTCATTAGAATTATTCTTTTGATAACACTCGGAATTACGGTTGTTCTACTCTTATCCTTATTGTTGATCAACAGATTTGTACTGAACAGGCTTTGGCGCCCATTTTATTCTATTTTAAACGGAATGAAATCTTTCGAGGTAACGCGGATGGAAACAATTGAGCACGAACCAACTAAAATTGACGAGTTTAATGAGCTTAATAAGTCTGTAAATGCCATGGCCGGAAGGGTACGGCAAGATTATAAAGAACTTAAGAGTTTTACCGATAACGCCTCTCACGAGATGATGACCCCCCTGGCCGTTATCAATTCTAAATTAGATTCTTTGTTGCAAACAGAGTCATTTACAGCCCAACAAGGTGCGTTGCTGCAAGATATTTACCATGCCACAGGCAGATTATCAAGATTGCATCAATCGTTATTACTGTTGGCCAAAATTGAAAATAACCTGATCCCCGATTTTCAGGATATCGAACTCAAAGAAATGGTAGAAGCCAAGAGCCGGCAGTTTCAGGAGTTATTGGAAAAGGATGGGCTGGTATTAACTGAAAATCTTACGCCCGTTGAGATTAAAATGAGTCGATACCTTGCTGATATTTTGCTAAACAACCTCTTTAGCAATGCGGTGCGGCATAATGTAAGTGGTGGGTACATTCATATTAAACTCGATCAGCAGCGTTTAACCATTTCCAATTCAGGAAACCCCGGCCATCTGCAAACCAAAATATTCGATCGTTTTTCTAAATCTGTAGATTCTGAAGGCATGGGGCTTGGGTTAGCCATAACCAAACAGATCTGTAACCTTTATGGCTTTCGTATTGAATATCACGAAGAAAGTGGTGAACATGTTTTTACTGTTTATTTTGGTGATTGACTGCCCATTTTTTTACGCACCGTCATGAGGTTGTATCATAAATATAGTTTTGTCATCCTGAGCCTGTCGAAGGACCCACTTAAATACTCTTTATGGTGTTTCGACAGGCTCAACATGACAACATCTAAGGTGAAATCGCCTTTATGATACACCCTCATCTTAATAAGACTCATTCCCAAACACTCAATTTATAAAATAACTGTACCAACAGATAACTTCAGAATTTCTCCATAATTCGATTATAGTTTTGATTAAAATTTGAAGCTATGAAAAGGTTTATAAGGGTGTTGTTGATTATAGTAAGTCATAGAAGTCAGACTTATGCCACGGCTGTTATTCAGGATACCCAAAATATAGATTCGCTCAAAAATATCCCTACAGATTCTCTAGGTCGATGGTACACTGGCCATCCGGTCCCAAAAAGAAAGTTTCAGGCAACGGCATTTATTACACCTGTTTTACTTGCCGGTTATGGTTTTGCCGCCGTTTACGATCATGGTGCATTACATCAACTAGACGTAAGTACTAAAGCTGAACTACAGGAAGATCATCCTTTATTTGCGGCTCATGTTGATGATTACCTTCAATTTGCACCTGCTGCTGCGGTGTACGCATTGAATTTATCAGGTATAAAAGGTAAACACAATTTGTTTGATGCTTCAATGTTGTATGTTACCTCAGCTGCAATTATGGGTGTTTCTACCCATTTTGTGAAACAGGGCGTAGGTAGAGAGCGACCAAATGGGAATGGAGAAAATTCTTTCCCCTCCGGGCATACTGCATCTGCATTTATGGCGGCAGAATTTCTGCACCAGGAGTATAAAGATGTTAACCCATGGATTGGCTATGCTGGTTATTTTGTTGCCACTGCCACCGGAACACTGCGGATGTACAATAACAAACACTGGTTTAGTGATGTGGTGGCAGGTGCGGGATTCGGGATTGCTTCTACAAAGATATCTTATCTTGTTTATCCATATATCAAGAGCCTTTTTACCACAAAAAAAGATGGGAATTTTACGTTTATGCCTTTCCATCAACAAGGAAGCACGGGTTTAATGCTTTCGGGCAGATTTTAATATTGTTCAATATTTTTTGAGTTGAAATCATCCAAAAATGAATATAAAATTGAAATACCTGATTCTATATTTGGTTAGCTTTTGGGCGGCAAGGGCAGCGGCTCAAATCCCCTCAAAAAGTCTCGATTATTATTTAAAACAGGCTGAATTTGCAAGTCCGGTACTTAAAGATTTTCAGAACCAACAGCGTTCTGCTGGGATAGATAGTTTGATTGTTCGGGCTACAGGAAGACCACAGGTTACGGCCAGTTCTGCAGGGATGTATGCACCAATTGTGCGTGGTTATGGTTACGACGAAGTGCTTACCAATGGGCAGGCGCTAGAAGCACTATTTAATGTGAATTATGATCTACTGAACAAGAAACGTATCAATAACCAGCTCGAGGGCATTAAAATCCAAAGCGATTCCATCAAATATGCCGGGCAACTGTCACTGTATGATTTGCAAAGGTCTATTGCTGATCAATATATTTTAGCCTATGCCAGCCAAGAACAGGTAGGTTTTAACCGGGAAGTGGTTATGCTGCTCGAACAAGAAGAAGCACTGCTTAAAAAATTAACGAGAAGCAATATTTACAAGCAATCAGAGTATTTAACTTTTCTGGTTACGCTACAACAGCAGCAATTGGTGGTAAAACAGGCCGAACTGCAGTTTAAAAATGACTATGCCACGTTAAACTATTTAGCTGGCATTGCCGATACCACACAGGTTAAGTTAGCCGATCCCCAATTGCAAGTCGCTAACACTTCGATCGATCAAGGCTTTTTTAATAAACGTTTTGATATCGACAGTTTAAAAAACAACAATCAAAAAAACGCAATTGACTTTAACTATAAACCTAAACTTGGGGTGTACGCAAATGGAGGATATAATTCTTCATTTGTTTTGCAGCCCTATAAAAATTTTGGGGCAAGTATTGGTTTTACTTTTTCCGTTCCGATTTATGATGGTCATCAGAAAAAAATGCAGTACAATAAACTCAGTCTTTCTGCTAAAACCATATCCAGTTACCGCGATTTTTTTGTCCGCCAGCAACAACAACAGCTAAACCTGATCCGCCAGCAGATTAACCAGACCGATGCACTCTTTCCAAAAATTAACGAGCAGATCCGTTTTAGCAAGGGTTTGATTGAGGTAGACAGTAAATTGATGCATACTGGCGATTTAAAAGTGGCCGATTTTGTTATTGCAATTAACAACTATATGGCCGCTCAAAATTTGTTGCGCCAAACCAATATTAACCGTCTAAAACTGATCAACCAATTTAATTACTGGAACCGATAACCATGAATAGCTATCTAAAATTAATGTGTGGTGGTATTGCCACGCTGCTTGTTTTTTCGGGATGTAATCATTCTGCCCCGGCAGAAACTGCAGACGAGCCCTCGCCAATTACGCCTGTTCAGGTAACTACTGTTCGGGATAGCGCTCTTTCAGAATTTGTGGAGCTTTCGGCAGTTTCGGCCTATCTGGAGAAAAGTTTTGTGAAGGCAAACATCAACGGTTATGTAGAAAGTGCCCAGGCCGTAATGGGCAAGCAGGTGGGGAGCCATCAATTGTTGTTTAGTTTAATCACCAAAGAAGCAAAATCGATTGGTAACAGCGTAAATAAGCTCGATGCCGGGTTTAAATTTTCTGGTATTTCCAATATCAGAGCCGATCAAGCCGGAACAATTATCCAGGTAAATCATCAAAAAGGAGATTATGTGCAGGATGGAGAAGCTTTGGCTACCATCAGCAACCGCAATAGTCTGGTTTTTCTGCTCGATTTGCCTTACGAATATCATCAGTTGATCAGTCAGAATAGAAACTTAGCTGTCCTCTTACCGGACGGAACCAAAATGACTGGAACGGTTTCAGGTACGATGCCTTCTGTAGATTCATCAGCACAGACCCAGCGTTATATTCTTAAAGTGGGGGCAGGTAAAGATATTCCCGAAGGTTTGATCGCGAAAGTGAGATTAACGAAATTGAACCATGCACAGGCCCAGGTATTGCCAAAATCGGCCGTATTGGCTAACGAAACCGAAGATAAGTTTTGGGTAATGAAACTGATCAACGATTCAACCGCAGTAAAAATAAATGTAAAAAAAGGCATCGAAAACCAAAATATAATTGAAGTGCTCGATCCTAAATTTTCGAAAACCGACCGGATCATTACAACTGGAAATTATGGAATAGCCGATACCGCCAAAGTTAAAATCCAGAAGTAGCCATGAACAAGTTTTTCATTTCCCATAAAAACCCAATTCTGGCAGTATTGCTTATTATACTAATAGGCGGAGTCTATGCTTTCAGCCAGCTAAAAACAGGACTTTTTCCAGAAATTACTTTTCCAAAGATCAAAATTATTGCCGAGGCAGAACTCCAGCCGGTTGATAAGATGGTGGTTACCGTAACAAGGCCTTTAGAAAATGCAGTAAAACAAGTGCCCGATCTTCAATTGGTTAGGAGTACCACCAGTAGGGGCAGTTGTGAGCTTTCTGCGTTTATGAATCCTGGTGCCGATATCGATCTGAGCCAGCAACGGATAGAATCGCAGATTGCCAAAATTAGTGCTTTGTTGCCAGCCGGGGTTAATATTTCGGTAGAGAAGATGAACCCGTCTATCCTTCCGGTAAGTGGATACAGCTTAGAAAGTCATAATTATTCGTCCGCTGAGCTTAAAAAAATCGCTACCTATACGGTAAAACCCTTTCTTTCGCAGGTTGATGGCGTTTCTGAGATCCGCGTAATTGGCGGTAAAAGCAAAGAATACTGGCTGGAGCTCGATGTACAGAAAATGCAGGCGCTGGGTATAGCCCCAGATCAGATCAGCAATGCACTCGGTCAAACCAATTTTATAAAATCTAACGGATACCTCGCCGATCATAATTATCTGTATTTATCCGTAACCGATGCTACTGTAAAAAACAAAAGCGATCTGGAAAATCTGGTGTTGAGCAGAAAGGGCAACCGGATTATCAAGGTAATGGATATTGCCAAGGTAAATATTCAGCAAAGTGTAGAATACACCCGGATCAATGCCAACGGGAAAGATGGAATCCTGATTGCAGTAATCAAACAACCTAATGCAAACCTGGTCGATCTTTCTAATGAGATGTTTACCAAAGTAGAACAATTGAAACGCATTTTACCAGCCGGAGTAAGTATTAAACCTTATTATATACAGGCCGATTTTGTAAACGAATCGGTAAAAAGTGTACGCGACAGTTTATTAATTGGTCTGGCATTGGCCATTTTGGTGGCCATTGTTTTTCTAAGATCGTTCAAGGCAAGTGTTACCATTTTAATTACCATCCCGGTTACGCTTTGTTTAACCATAATTGTGCTTTATTTTATTGGGTATTCGCTCAATATCATGACCCTTGGTGCCATTGCAGCGGCCATAGGTTTAATTATAGATGATGCCATAGTGGTGGTAGAGCAGATTCATCGTACACATGAAGAACATCCCGAAGAGCTTACCATGAGGTTATTGAGCAAGGCGGTGACGTATCTTTTTCCGGCCATGTTAGGTTCTTCTATCAGTACGATCGTGATATTTGTTCCCTTTATACTGATGACGGGGGTTGCAGGTTCTTATTTTCAGGTGATGACCAATACCATGATCATTACCCTGGTCTGTTCCTTCTTTGTTACCTGGATTGGTTTACCTGTGATTTATCTTTTGCTTACCCGTAAAGGGGGCAGTCATGCAGCAACGGGCAAGAAAGTAGTCGTACATGAGGTTAAATCGCAAAACTGGGTGCGTTATTTTATACAGCGACCTTATATCTCGATCATATTTATGCTCGGGCTGATCGCATCGATTGTGCTCGTTTTCCCACGTTTAGAAACCGGATTTCTCCCCGAAATGGATGAGGGTAGCATTGTATTAGATTATGCTTCACCTCCGGGTACTTCGCTAGAAGAAACCGACAGGATGCTTAGAGAAGTGGAAAAGGAAATTGTTAAAATTCCTGATGTTCAGGCGTATTCGCGGAGAACAGGAACGCAGATGGGCTTTTTTATTACCGAACCAAATACTGGCGATTACCTGATCCAGCTGAAACATAATAGAACAAAAAGCACAGCGGAGGTGATCTCAGAGATACGCAGACACATCGAAAATACACAACCTGCGTTGGTAATCGATTTCGGGCAGGTAATTGGCGATATGCTGGGCGATTTAATGAGTTCTACTCAGCCCATCGAGGTGAAAGTTTTTGGAAACGACCAGGAAAAACTGCAGGTTTTATCTAAAAAGGTAGCCGATCTGGTTTCACATGTAGATGGTACAGCCGATGTATTTGATGGTATTGTACGTTCCGGGCCAACGGTAAATATCCAGCCCAATTTTACGATGCTGGCGCAATATGGTGTTAGTCCGGTATCCTTTCAATCGCAGCTCCAAACCGCAATGCAGGGAACTTTAATTGGCGATTTATACGATAAGCAACAACTTTCGCCCATCCGTATGGTTTACCCCGGAAGCAGAACTTTTAGCGTGGCTGATATCGGTAAGCTTAAAATTTTCTTACCTGATGGAACAGCGGTGCCCATTCAACAAATGGCAAAGGTTGATCTTAAAGCCGGAATTGCCGAAGTAGCAAGAGAAAACCTGCAAACCATTGGGGTAGTTACTGCAAGGCTCGATAACCGCGATCTTGGTAGTGTAATGAAAGATCTCCAGAAAACCGTAAATGCCAATGTAAACCTGCCTTCTGGTTATCATATCGAATATGGTGGTGCATATAAAGAGCAGCAACAATCGTTCTCCGAACTGCTCACTATTCTTATCGCATCGAGTTTGTTGGTGTTTAGCGTAATCTTATTTTTGTTTAAAGATTTTAAAATTGCTTTTCTCATTTTATTGATTTCGGTGCTGGGCATTTCTGGGAGTTATTTAGCCTTGTTTTTAACCCATACACCACTCAATGTAGGCAGTTACACAGGGTTGATTATGATTGTGGGTATTATCGGCGAGAATGCCATATTTACCTTTCTACAGTTTAAAGAATCCCTTGCCAAACAAAGTGTTGATGATGCCATAACCTTTGCCATCTCTACCCGGTTACGGCCAAAATTAATGACTGCACTTGGGGCAATTATCGCCTTAATGCCTTTGGCTTTAGGTATTGGAGCTGGTGCACAATTGCATCAACCGTTGGCTATAGCCGTAATTGGCGGTTTTATAGTAGCCATGCCTTTATTGCTCATTGCTTTACCAAGCTTGATCAGGGGAATTTATAAATAGTAGAGCAGAATATAGGGCTATTGGGTTAAGCTTTTTTACTAATATCTATGGTTGGAATAAATTAACTTATTAATCTATAAATTCTATAGGATTTATAGAATTAAATATTATATTTGCCTGCCACCTGCAAATAACGATATGAATAAATTTTACTTTCTTTCATTTTCTACCTACGCTATCTATTGTTCGAAATACCACGAATCAATGCGAATGTGTTGCTGTTACGCGTAAACTTATCTTAACCAGGGCTTTCTAAATGGCCAGGTACTCAACAATAATGCTTTGACTTACCAGTCATAAACTAAAATATATCCTTATTATGAACTTCGCCTTATTTTACAGGACATCTCTTGTAATCATTCCTTTGTCTGGTTTTTTCAATCCAGATCCGATAACAGATACACAGAACAAAATTCATTTGGTAGGAAATGAGCAGGTATGGTATTGATAAAGGATAAACAAACCATTAAACAATAGGAGGATAGCATATAAGAATTTTACAAACTATATAAAAACGGGGAAACACAGCTGTATCTCCCCTGGATTAAATCATCGAAACAGGTCTTCAATTGGCGTTGGCACCTGGATCAATTTACCACTTAACCCTAAACAAAAGTATGCAAAAATTTGAAGAAGTCAGGTGGCCCTATGGGTCGGCTTCGCAAGTCTCATTACCAGTTTTCGGGCAGGAAAAACCTGTTCGATCCAGATTATCAGTCCGTTCCTTACGCATGTTGCGCCATTTAGGAATGTTGATTATCACTCAATTTATTTTATCAATTGCGGTTAAGGCACAAACCGTACCGCTTATTAACTCTACCCTCAGTGGTTTGGTTACCGATTCGAAAACAAAAGAACCCATACCAGGCGTAGTGATACGCATTAATGGAACTACCCACTCTGCAGTAACCGATAATGAAGGTAAATTTAGGTTCGTAACCGGACAGAAGTTTCCTTATACCTTAACCGTAAGTTACATTGGTTATAAAACCATCGAAATTATTGCAACTGGAAGCCCGATCGAAATTAAACTGGAAGAAGCTGCCAACCAGCTCGATAATGTGGTGGTAGTGGGTTATGGCACCCAGAAGCGGAGTGATATTACAGGTTCTGTTTCCTCCATTTCTAAATCGGCATTGAAACAACCATTAAGTTCGGTAGATCAATTGTTAAAAGGTGCTGCGGCAGGTGTACAGGTTACCCAAACATCTGGTCAGCCGGGTGGTGGCGTAAGTATCCGCGTAAGGGGTGGAAGTTCTGTACAGGGCGGAAATGAGCCTTTATATGTGGTTGATGGATTCCCTTTGTACAACAGTTCGGCTTCGGCAGGCACGTTGAGCGGTACGCCGCTTAATCCATTGGCTAGTATCAACCCTTCCGATATTGAAACGGTTGATATTCTAAAAGATGCTTCTGCAACGGCTATTTATGGTTCTAGAGGCGCTAATGGCGTCGTGATCATTACAACCAAAAAAGGGAAAGCAGATCGTAGTGCGCTTACCTACGAAGGCAGTTATGGCACGCAATCGTTAAGAAAGAAATTAGACCTCTTAAATGCCCACGATTTTGCTTTGCTCCGAAATGATGCATTATACGATACCGATCCAACCAAAGGCCGCTTCCAGTATTTGAGTCAGGCGCAGATTGATCAGTTAGGAGCAGGAACAGACTGGCAGACTGAAGCATTCGAACGTGCACCAACGCAGAACCATCAACTCACCATAAGTGGCGGTAACGCCAAAACACGTTACCTCATTTCAGGGAACTACTTTGATCAGGATGGTATTTTAAAGAATACCGATTATTCGAGGATCAGTATCAGGGCCAATGTAGATGCCCAGCCTTTCGAAAAATTTAAAGTAAGTGCAAGTATTACCGGGAGCAAGGCCGATGCCAATGTATCTCCTTCGGGCATTATCAATGGCCTGTTGATTATGCCTGCTACCGCTTCTATTTATGATGCTTCTGGTGCTTATACGCTTCGTAATCCATTCGAAAATATATTTGCCAACCCAATTGCTTCATTAAAAGAGCAGATCAATAAATCAACCACCAATAAATTCTTAGGGACAGCATTTGGAGAATATACCATTATTGAAGGACTGAATTTAAAAGTATTGCTTGGTGCTGATGTAAACAGCGTAAATGAAAAGAATTATATCCCTTCAACCATTTATGAAGGAAGTACCATTGGTGGTTCTGCCGGAAAGGGGACTTATAATTCTTATTCCTGGTTAAATGAGAATACGCTTTCGTATAATAAAGCTTTTGGTAAACATGCTTTAGATGCTGTAATCGGTTTTACGCAGCAGGAATTTTCGAGTGAAACCACCAGGGCAAATGCCCAGAAGTTTGTAACCGACGATTTAACCTTTAACAGCCTGCAAAGCGGTGCAACTTTGGTAGCGCCTTATTCTGATGCCACGAGATGGGTATTACATTCTTACCTGGCCAGGGTAAATTACAGTTTCGATAACCGTTATTTCTTAACATCAAGTATCCGTGCCGATGGTTCTTCCCGTTTTGGGAAAGGAAACAAATGGGGTTATTTCCCTTCAGCGGCGGCTTCATGGAAAATCAGTAACGAGAAATTTTTCGAGTCTGTACAAAAAACAATCAGTGAGCTTAAGGTACGTGCCAGTTTCGGTACAACAGGAAACCTGGAGATTGGTCAGTACCAGTCTTTGGCGACCTTATACAGCCTCAACTATGTTTTTGGTGGTACAACCGCAACGGGTTTTGCACCTAACCGCATTGCGAACGATAAACTGGGCTGGGAAACCACCCATCAATACGATGCTGGCTTAGATATCGGCTTTTTTAACAACCGCATCCAATTAACGTTAGATGGTTACTACAAAAAAACCAAAGATTTATTATTAAACGTAGAGATCCCCTGGACAACAGGTTATGGTACATCGCTCCAGAATTATGGATCGGTATTAAATAAAGGATTCGAAATTGGCCTGAATACCCGCAACCTTACCGGCGCATTTATCTGGAATACCAATTTAAACTTTTCTGTTAACCGGAATAAAGTATTGAGTATTGGCAATGGCGCACAGTCGTACATCAGCGGAAACTACATTGTAAAAGTTGGCGAACCTTTAGGCAGCTTTTATGGAAATGTAACCGATGGAATTCTACAAACTGGGGAAGAAGCCACTAAAGGCAAGTATACGGGTAGCGCCGTGCCAAAACCTGGCGATAGATTGTACAAAGATATTAATGGCGATGGTTTGTTTACCACTGCTGCAGATAAAGCCATTATTGGCAATGCACAACCCGATTTCATTTTTGGCCTAACCAATAATTTCGAGTACAAAGGGTTCGATCTGTTAATATTTGTACAGGGCTCTTACGGTAACAGTATCTTGAACTCGAATATGCAAACCCTGGAGCTGTTTACCGGGCAACAAAATGCCTCGGCTACCGCTTTAAACCGGTGGACACCAAGTAATCCAAGCCAAACCATTCCAAGAGCCAAATTAGATCCTGCACCTGTATTTTCTGATCGTTTTATCGAAAGCGGTTCTTTCTTAAGGTTAAAAGATGTATCACTGGGTTATACCTTGCCAAAAAAGATCGCTGCTAAGGCAAAGTTATCAAATGTATATTTCTATGTAGCCGGGCAGAACCTCCTTACCTGGACAAACTATTCAGGCTTCGATCCCGAAATTACCTCTGGAAGTAATGTATCGCCAGGAACCGACGCCGGGATTTATCCCATCGCCAGATCGGTTAGGGCTGGCTTAAGGTTAACATTTTAATCAATCGATATCTCAATGAAAAAGATAAACTTAATATATGCATCCATTTTAGCAGTGGCACTTTCGGCCTGCTCCAAGTTAGAAGAAGATCCGGATGCTGTGCTCGTTACGGCACAGTTCTACCAAAACGAAAGTCAGGCGGTTTCTGCTGTTACGGCCAATTACCGCAAACTTTACGAAAGCGGCCAGTCGCTCTACAACAGTTTAATGCAGATTGGCGTAGAGATGGCTACCGACGATTATGAAGCAGGGCCAAGGGCCAGAAATGCACACGTTAGGGCCATATCTGGCCTAACCCACGATTCATCTAACGATAGGATGGAGCAGTTGTGGAAACAAAGTTACGATGCCATTAACGCGTCGAACATTGCTATCGATAAAATTGCGCTGATTGATGAGGGGAAAATTAGCTCAGCTGTTAGAAAACGCTTAATTAACGAATCGAAGTTTTTAAGGGCTTTACATTATTTTAACCTGGTGCGTTGGTTTGGCGATATACCCATTGTACTGCACGAAAATACTTCTTTAGCGCCCGAAGATTTATATGTACCCAACGCGCCCGAGGCTGCGGTATATGCACAGATTATTCAAGATTTAAAAGATGCAGAATCGCTGCCTACACCAGCAGAATATAGCAGCAAAGATTTAGGAAGGGCAACTTCAGGCGCAGCCAAAAGTTTGTTGGCAAAAGTATACCTTACCCATAAGGAGTGGGCAAATGCAGCTCAAAAAAGCAAAGAGGTAATCGATAGTAAATACTATTCGCTGTTTGCAAATTTTGCCGATGTATTTAATGTAGCCACCAAAAATGGTAAAGAGCATATTTTCTCGGCACAGTTTGTAGGTAACGCTGGCTTTCAGGGCAATAGTTTGGCCAGCCGTTCGGCCCCGGCAGATGTGCCCGGTATTAATGGCGATTATGCCGATGCCTTGCATACCGCTGGCGGTTTGTATGCCAGTTTTGCCGATAACGATACCCGAAAGGCCATCACCTTTGTTACGCAGATGGTAAGCCCTACAAATGGTCAGTTATACACTTTTTCACCGCAGTTTAATAAATATTACGATCCGGCTGTGGTGGGCAATCAATCGCAGTCTTCTAAAAATTTACCCATTATCCGTTATGCAGAAGTGCTTTTAATTTATGCTGAAGCCTTAAACGAAGTAAATAATGGGCCAAATGCAGCAGCTTATGCCGCAATAGATGAAGTACGCCAGCGTGCAGGTATTGCCAAACTGGCCGATATTTCTCCGGCATTAACTGTAGATCAGTTTAGGGATGCTGTTTTTCAGGAGCGCAGAAAGGAATTGGTTTTCGAATATCAGCGCTGGTTCGATCTGGCCAGACGGGGAGCCGATTATTATGTGGCCACACTTAAAGCAGCCGGAAAAACTTTAGCGGCCAAGCGCCACATTCATTTCCCTATTCCGCAACGCGAGCTTAACCTCAATCCTAAATTAAAACAAAACCCAGATTGGGTAAACTATTAACCGTTTTACACTAAAATTTAATCGCATGAATTTTAAACAAAAACATTCCGCTTTGCCCTTAGCAAAAGCATGCCTGCTGGCCTTTGGCTTATTGGTGGTGCAGGGGGCATATGCCCAGAAAAAGCAAAAACCAAATATTGTTCTGGTACTGGTTGATGATCTTGGTTTTTCGGATATTGGCCCTTTTGGCGCAACAGAGATAGAAACTCCCAATTTAGATAAACTCGCTGCAGGTGGCCTAAAACTGAAAGAATTTTACAACAATTCGATCTGTGCACCTACCAGGGCATCGTTGCTTACCGGGCAGTACCAGCACAAAGCGGGTGTTGGCTTTTTCAACAACAACCTTGGGCTGGCGGCTTATCAAGGTTTTCTGAACCGCGAATCGTTAACCCTGGCCGAGGTACTTAAATCAGGCGGTTACACTACGCTCATGGCAGGTAAATGGCACGTGGGCGACGATCGGAACCAATGGCCGAACCAACGCGGTTTCGATCATTTCTTTGGCTTTATTGGTGGTGCCAGCAACTATTACGAAATCGGAGAAAAAGGAACTGAAACAGTGCCATTGGTTAAAGATAATGAACCGTATTTCCTCGAACCAGGGAAATATTTAACTGAAGAGATAACCAATAACGCCCTGGGTTTCTTAGATGATCAGCAAAAAGCTAAAAAGCCATTCTTTTTATACCTGGCCTACAATGCACCGCATTGGCCACTTCAGGCACTCCCGGCCGATATTGCCAAATATAAGGGCAAATATAAATTAGGCTGGGATTCGCTACGCGTACAACGCTACCGCAATGCCATTAAAAAAGGACTTATCGGTAGTGATCAGAAAATTGCCGCGCACGATGATCAGGTAAAACCCTGGAACAAGTTAACTTATGATGAACAGGAATATTGGCAAACCCGCCAGGAAGTTTATGCTGCCATGATCGATCATGTAGATCAGGGTGTTGGCCGTTTGCTTGCTAAACTAAAAGAACTGAAGCAGGACGAAAATACATTGATCATTTTTATTTCAGATAATGGCGCTCAGGGTGGCAATGGTACAAGGCCTTACACCCAACGCACCACTGGCCCTGTAGGTACAGCCGGATCTTACGAAACGCAGAACAGCAATTGGTCGCAAACGGGCAACTCGCCTCTTCGCAATTATAAAGGCGCGCCGTACGAAGGTGGCATTAGTGCACCCTTTATTGCCTGGTTTCCGAATAAAATCAAAGCCGGAACAATTGCCAAAGGCACCGGGCATTTAATCGATCTTGCCCCAACTTTTTACGAACTGGCGGGCATCAATTATCCAAAACAGTTAAACGGCATAACCAGCAATTCCCTCCCTGGTAAAAGTTTGTTGCCGTTGCTTAGCGGAGTAACCGATACCGTTCAGCGCGCTGCACCCTTGTTTTGGGAACGTGGTGGTAACAAAGCCGTACGTTGGGGCAAATGGAAACTCGTTTCTCCGGCAGGTTTAGCCGAAAAATATGAGCTTTTCGATATCGAAAAAGATAGGGCCGAAAACGCCGATGTAGCCGCTCAGCATCCCGAAATAGTAGCACAGTTAAAAGCCGCTTATGTAAAGTGGGCTGCAGAAAATGGGGTAGTAGATTACGAATTGCTTAAAACTGCACCAACCCGCCCTGCTCAGGGAAACAACCGCGGCAATCAGAATTTTTAGCATTAAATAAAGAAAAAGATGAACAAAGTAATATTAACATGCATAGGTGCATTATTGGCCATCCAGGGTTTTGCGCAAAATGCCAGGCCGGCAAAGCCTAATATTATCCTTATCCTGGCCGATGATTTGGGTTATTCAGATCTGGGCGCTTATGGCTCAGAAATTAAAACGCCCAATTTAGATCGACTCGCCAATGAGGGGCTTCGGCTAAAGGAATTTTATAACAATTCCATTTGTGCACCAACGCGTGCTTCCTTATTAACAGGGCAGTACCAGCATAAGGCAGGGGTGGGGTATTTCGCCAACGATCTGGGGCTTCCTGCCTATCAGGGGTATCTCAATAAAGAATCGCTTACCCTCGCCGAGGTTTTAAAAACCCAGGGTTACAATACTTTGATGTCGGGCAAATGGCACGTGGCCGGTAAAGATGTAAGCTTTCCCTGGCAACGCGGTTTCGATCATGTAATGATGTCCGAAAATGGAAGTTATTTCGATCAGGGCGATTACGAAGGGGGTAAAAAACGCGCATATACCATTAATGGGAAACCTTACCCATTAGAAGCGGGTAAATTTTACCAAACCGATGTAATTACCGAGAATGCGGTAAACTTTTTAGATCAAAGCGCTAAAGACAAACCCTTCTTCCTGTATTTAGCCTATACTGCACCACACTGGCCCTTACATGCTTTGCCTGAGGATATTGCCAAATACAAAGGCCGCTACGATAAAGGTTGGGATGTGCTCCGTGCCGAAAGAATTAAAAAACAAAAAGAACTGGGTATTATTGATGGTAATTCTACCATCTCCGAAAAAGATGCCGATATCTATAACTGGAACAAACTATCGTTCGATCAGCGCAGTCAGTGGGCCAAAAAGATGGAGATTTTCGCCGCCATGGTCGATCGTTTAGATCAGGGCATTGGCCAGGTATTAAATAAGTTAAAGGCAACCGGGGCCGATAAAAATACCATCATCCTGTTTATTTCTGATAACGGTGCCCCTGCAGAGGATCTGGTAAAATGGTATAAAGGTGCTGTGCGCAATTCGGGCCCTGTGGGTACCATTGGTTCGTACGAATCGCAAAGCAAAAACTGGTCTTATGCTTCAAATTCGCCATTAAAAGCCTTTAAAGATTATATGTACGAAGGTGGCATCAGCTCGCCGTTTATTGCCTGGTATCCGGCTAAAATTAAACCGGGTACCCTAAAAAAGGGTACAGGGCACATTATTGATATTGCCCCAACTTTTTACGAGCTGGCTGGCGCTACTTACCCTAAAAGCTATCAGGGCATTACGCCGAATGCATTGGCGGGTAAAAGTTTACTGCCGGTGTTGTTTGGCAACGATAACGAACTGAAACGCGATGAACCGCTATTTTGGGAACGTGCAGGCAATCGCGCAGTGCGTGCCGGCAAATGGAAACTGGTATCTACCTGGCCAGGTTACAATTGGGAACTGTACAATTTAGAAACCGACCGCGGCGAAACCACCAACGTAGCCAGGCAAAACCACGATGTGGTAAGCAGGTTATCGGTAGCTTATTTCGACTGGGCAAAAAGAACAGGTGTGGTAGATTTTGCCACGCTTGAGGCCAAAGAACCACCATCAATGAAAGAGTTCCGTAAAAGTAAGGTACAGGAGGTTGTATCAGAAGGTTTTGGTTTTTAATTGATTTTTTAAAAATGTCAGTCTGAGCCTGTCGAAGACCCCTATTGTAGCCTCCAACTCCGTTCCTAATTTTGGAGGGCTTGGGGGCTGCAATTAGAAGAAACAAAAAACATTGTTATCCTGAGCCAGCCTGCACTGAGCGAAGCCGAAGTGAAGGACAAATGTTTTTTGTTTCGACTATTAAAAAATACCTTCTATTACATGTTTCGATTTTCACCGGCAGGTTTGGGTAGTATGCAATTAGTTCGTGCATTTTATTTGAAAACGAACATTCATACCTCTGTGGGTGCTGCAGCCCCGTTATGCACTCCAATCTTTTTATTGCAAATTTTACGCCACCAGCAGCAAGGATAGGGGAGATGGCTCTTAAGCAATAAAAAGGATTTCCGTTGCTACCGGGTTTATTGGTGAGTGGGGCTGTGGTTCTTGGTCATATAACCCGACCTATTAATAAATTATCTGCAGCCATAACTAATTCTAAAAATACAATTTTGGGTGTTAATATTAAATTATCTACAGCCAAAATTTGTTAGAAATATGCAATTTTGGTTGATATTAAATTAGGTAATTATACGCAAACGTAACCCAAAAGTTAGCTTGCATTATTGATTAAATTATTGTTGATGTTTATTTTTATAGTTCACTAAAAAACGTGAATTATGGATTTAAAAAAATTAAAGGAATTTAGAGAACAGCTAGGAATTAGTAGTCCAGAAAAAGTTTCAAACATGCTTATAGCTTTAATTGAGTATACGATAAGGACTGAGGCTATCTTGGACAGTATATTAAAAAACCAAGTAGATATAGTAGCCGCTATCAACTCTAAAGACCCATCAGAAGTTAATAAAGAGTTTAATGAACACATTGAGGATATTTACAATAAAACTAAGGCTGATGTTGCTGACTTTGTGCTCCCAGTTTAATCAATCCCCCAAGTTTCATTCGTTCTAGAATTAGTTACCTTCTCTTTTTGCGTAATCTTTTTCTATTTAAAAACCTCCAAATCGTATTAACATATGGAATACATTGAATTGTTACTATTACATTTATAAGGGCATGGCATTTCATCTCCCCAACGTTGATAGGCTAAATATTCATGACAAGATTTTTCATCAGGAAATAATTAGGGTGCAATAATATAAATCGCAGGTGCCATAATATAAATCGTGGGTGCAATAATATAAATCGCGGGTTCAATAATATAAATCGCGGGTGCAATAATATAAATCACGGGTAGGATAATATAAATCGCGAGTACGATAATATAAATTACGGATGTGATAATATAAATCGCGGGTAGGATAATATAATAATTGGGTCGATTTAATAAACTAAGACATTGATCTAGTTTTTTTCTTGGTCATTACACTTAATAGGAGTGTTGAAAACAAGTATTTTAATTGCTAATATTTTTAGTATTTTTGTTGTAACCAGATGTTGTGAAATTAGAAACACGTGGTTGTATTACATAAACTAAAATTGTATGAAAGAGTTATTCGAACTTATAAAACGCTATTTATTGAAGGAGGCTGCAACTTTAAATCAAATTACAGACAAACCAAAGGACCGTAAGAAGGAGTAAGAATCTATATTTATTCTAGCAAAATGAAGCCCAAAGAACTTATAAGAAAAAGCGAGTTGGAACAGAAACGGGAGAACTATAAGTATGAAGAGCCAGTTAAACCATTAGTGACGTATTTTACAATATACCAAGCCGCAAAAGCTGCTAAACATTGGATATACGACCCTGAAATTAAACGTTGGCAAACACCAGAAGAATTTTTAGAACTTGAAAAGAGAATTAGTGGCGGTGAACCTAAGCGACTGAAACGTTTACAGATTAAAGATCCTATGGAAGGAGTTAATGCTGCATATGAACAGCTACAGTCGTTAAAGGACAGAATGGAGGTTTTTGTAAAGAAAATAGTTCAGTACTATAAGTAAATAAGGATTAAATGTCTCCAAATACTAAAGTAAAATTGCTTTTTTATCTCCTTTAATTCCAATGGTTTTAGAAATTACTATTCTAGTTTGACAAGGGTAGAATAGTAATGAAGTTTACTTTTAGATTTAGTTGGTTTAACAAAGATTTAACAAAACCCTGAGTAAAATTGCCGTTTGATTTTATAACATTCAGTGTAGATCGATTTAACTGTGAAAATAAAAAAGCCCTGTTGAGATTAACAGGGCTCAATCGAATGGCTTTAAAGTAACCTTAATAAAAATATGGTATCAATAGCTTGAATTTAATCAGCAACATCAATAGAATTATGAGCTCTTTGATGAAGTTAATAAGTTCCAACATGTTAAAAGAAAAAGTTGCAGATGCATTGCTTTTTACTTTGCTTTGTGTTACACAAACATTACTTTTGTGTAGTTGCTGATCAGGCTGCCTAAAGCCAGAGTAACTAAATTTTAAATCCATAAATATAAGGCTGAAAGGTTTTAAGAAAAAGCTAATGATGACGCATTAGCTTTTTCTGTTTTTCAGTATCCCAAACATATGTACTATTATTGATAACTTCATCCATATTGTAATGTGACTTTTCCACAATAAAAGCAAGGTAATTATTACTAACTATATTTAAAATAGTTTCCGTATTACCGAAATTAGGCACATTCTAGTAAAATATATATCTGAGATTGTTTCATGGCATTTCATGAAAAAAAACTTTTTTTACTCGCCTCAATTAAAGTAATACTTTAATTAAATTTAGAGTGTTAGTAATTTAAATTGTAGCTATATCTATTTATTTTATGCGTTAAGTTAACTTGTTAGAATGACCTGTACTAATTCATTCAACTCTTTGGGATTTACGAACAATTTTTCTATTGTGTTTTCTTCTATCTTAAGTAGATAAGATAATTGAAGTGCTTTAATATCTTTGCTCATTCCTGTTGTAGAGGATTGTGCTTCTTCAGTGTAGCAACTTTCTAGGTCGCCCTTTTCCCAAACAAACATTCCATTTTTTCTTAACTCTAAATGAATATTTTGATATTCTATTAATCCTAAATTATCAACAATTGACTTGTACTTATCACCGTTTACAAATTTTGACTTCATAAATTCGGTTGCAATTAGAAGTTGATTATCAGTCGGTACCAATGTACCTTCTTGTATTTTTTGAAATAGCTCTTGTACCAATTGAGCATCAAAATTTTTGGTTACATTTTCAAGTCTTTCAGCTATTCCTGAATAATTTACTGGCATTGCCCCAATTGCTTTCTTAACTTTACCCACTGCAACTTTCAGGGTGTGTAAGTTTTTATGCTTTATAAATTTAGCCACTTCATCTTTGAAACAATCCAAATCTCCTAATATGACATAAGGGATTTGGAAGCATTCTAACATTTTTATATAAATCAAAAAGCTTCCCTTGCCGTTAACCCTCGTTACAGTAATATTTTTATAATCTAATACCTGATTGCCTTTCTGAATCTTATCTACAATGGCAGGAATTAAATATACTTCGCCCCCTTCTACAAGGATAACTTTATCTGCAAAAAAGAGTTCTGAATTATTTGACCACAAAAATCTTTTGAGTTCGATGGTAATTTGATTAGAGACAGCACTTGATAATTGTGCACAAATAGAACAATTTTTAATAGAATCTTTATAAACCCTAATTATATTATAAGGCTCAACATTTTTCAAATACTCTGTTGAGTGGGTACTAATGATTAATTGTCTTTTTTGTTTCGAACTTAAAACTAGGAATTTATCCAACTCAGCTGAAATAACTCTCCGAGCCTGAGGATGAAGAAAAAGTTCTGGCTCTTCAGTTATTAGTAAAGAGCTAGTATTGTGGTACTGATCACAATACAACGAGAATAAAGAAATTATTATTGCACTTTGAATTCCAGTACCTTTTTCATGTAAAGGTCTATCAATACCATCATTAACAAATAACTTGACATTCTTATGTAATTCATTGTTAGCGTCTTCCATGAACTTGAAAGAGACCGATTTATGTGCGATTGCGCCTTGTAATAGCTCTCTAATAGCTGTAGTATCGGAATCAAACACTTGATCCACCAGGTTTTTAATGTCCAACGACTTGCCTTTAAGCAACTTTTCATAGCTATCATCAGAATTAGGCTGAATTTTGATCTTATTCTTATTCCATAATCCTAGTATTAGCTTACCAAACCACGTATAATGGACTAGCCTTAAGTCTTCCTTATGACTTCTCAATGCACTTATGACGGTTGTTGTCACCAAAGAATCTCGAAGTTTTTTTGACAAAAAATGTGATATCCAAATTTCACCGCTCGAATCGATACAGATCAGGCCATAACCAGCCTTGTCATCATCCAACCTAGATTTGCAAAAAAAAAGCTTAATTTTCTTGCTGTTTTTTAAAAAGTCTAAGAGCTGAATTGAATTTTTCCAAACAGTTTTTTTGCCTCCAGAACCACTTGAAACAGGAACGATACCTTCCTTCTGTTCTAGTTCATCAAGTCCTTGAAAAAAGTCGAAATTAATTTTTATCTCATTGTCGTCTAGACGCGAATAAAGAATCGAGCTATCTTTAACTTTAGAAAAAGCGGTGCCCTTTTTTATACCTAGAACTAACGATTCATCAAAATCACGTCCAGTAAGTTCAGCCTCCAAATAAAAGTCGTCAGAGATCTTTTCAATTACTTCTCCAGTTTCCTCATTGACGTCCTCAAATGTATAAAAATCATTGTCTGTAATATTTTGAAAACTGGGAAACCTTTCACCCACAAGTATTTCGATGCCCTTTATGATGTTTGATTTACCAGAATTGTTCTTTCCAACGAGAACATTTTTTCCATTTTCGAGTCGAATAATTACCTGCTTTAAGCTTCTATAATTGAATGCGGAGAATTTAGATATATACATGCCGGTTTTATTTAATTTTTATGAATATACAAAGCCTTGCAATTAAAAGTGAAACAAATACAAGCATCTAATCATTGTTATCTATTTTCTTACTTTTATAATGCGAACTCAGTTAGAGAAATCCAATTTTTCTTAATTCTTTTCCATAGTATCTTTTTATTAACACTAATAACTTATTGAAAATCATTTCGATTCGTAGTAATTATCTTTATGCCACTAATAAGTATGATTTTTACAAAACATACAAGGAGAACCGCAATTCCAAACTGACGATAATGATAGTGGCAAAAATTGCTGCTGTCAAAACTCGTTTAAATCACTAATAAATATTGCCAGAGATAAGATATATTCTATAATAAGGTAATAAATTATTAATTATTTTCTTATCTTTATAACGCAACCAACGTTGGAGAAATCCAGCAATTTTAATTATTTATTATAAGCCCAGGCATACTGGTGAAAGTCTAGCATCACTTCGGTTTTCCGACGTTGGTTGCAGTGACCTGGGCGCGTATTTAACTTTTTTTCAAAATGCAACCAACGAAAAATCAAATTGCTTTAGCTGAGCTTAAGTTCAGTTATCAAGCGCTCAAACGGCCTTTAGATGTAAGTAAGGCTAAGTTTTCTTTTAAATTTTTAAAACGTATCAGCGGTAAGCCTTTGCCCAATCATGAAAACGAACGATATGTTTTATTTGTAAACGAAGAACACCATGTTTTTTCTTGGTACAAATTTCAAGATTTTGGGAAAACGGGTAACTATATACAACAAGTAATAGGTTTAGCTCTAGCGTGTAATGCTTATGGTATAGTCATTTTGAAATACAATGACGAGAGGCCTCTTTTTATAGATTCTGTTGATGAACTCTTTGTAAGCACTTGTTTTAATACCTGTGAAAAAGTGAAGATTGATATTATAGATTATATAATTTGTAACCCGAAAACATATTTGAGTTATAGGAAGCAATGCCTTAATGATTAAATGAAAAAAGGCTATCTTAAAAAGATAGCCTTAATTAAACAATTATAGGGAAGTATTAAAAATATATTTACAATTTCATTCTTGTAAAAGTTAGCGCTAAAATATGTTTACGCTGAGGGTGATCAATATTTAAAGATGCTTTAATATAACTTTTAACGCCTAATACTGTATCGACCAAGCCGATTTGTTCTGTATGAAAGATATTAAATCGGTTCTTACGTGCATCATCAACAGGTGTTTTAGCAATCGCAACAGCTGTTATATTACTCTCCATACTCGCTAGTAGGGTTTGGAAAGAGGCAATACTGATATCCTCTTGAGTAGGCTCGTAAACTTTACTCGTGGTTAGCACATCAATGTATTGTTTGAGATTCTCCACTCTATTGTCGTATGATACCCTCGACTTAGACGGGCTAGTGGTACCATCCGCAGGTATGCTATTTTTCCCAATTCCTCTTAAACGATCAGCAAGTGTTTTAGCAGTTTGTAGCTCAGCAGGATTATCAATAGCTGCCTTTAAATAATTATAACTTCTGGTAATTAATGCATTTAAAGATTTGAAAATGAGCTCTTGTTCATCAACAGCTTTACTATAAACTGGCAAAACCAAACTTAGGGCACGATTGGCATCGTCTGCATTTTTAGATAAGATTTCTAAGGCTTCTACTGATAGTTTGGGTTTGGGAGGATTATAATCATCCCCAAGGGTTTTTAAACGGATAATTAAATCTTTTAAATTGGCTGCTTTTTTTGCGTAGCCGCTTTCTGAATTCGCCATAAGCTTTTCTAATTTAGGTAGGTTTTTACTTAACTGTAGAGAATATTTAAATTTAAAATCATCCTCCAAAAATTTAGTAGACAAAACCTTGCCTAAATTTTCTCATTTGGCAATCTTAAATAGGAAAACAAGTATTTCCATCGTCAAATTTTCGACAGAAATCCTTTTAAATAGTTCAGAAAACCTGATTTAAGCTCTAACGTTTAGGTGAGAAAATAACTTCTGCATCATTATATGTGTTTGAATAAAACTGTAGAGGTTTTTGCCATATTTCCCCATTTCGCGCTACCCTTGTGGAAATACTTCCTCATATTTTTATTAATTCGACAGTATGGCCCTTGTTAAAATGTAAAGCCTTTTAAATAGTGGTAAAATAGGGTAGGCGAAAAGCTTTAGTTGTCATTTGCCAGCAATAGGCGTATGTAGCAAGGGCATTGCAGCACAGCTTAAATAAGCGCGGTAAATAGATCATTTACTTTGGCCTTAAATAAATGGGTGATGTGAAAATTAGTCAATCGTTTGCGCTGATATTTATGTTGTAATGCTCATTTGCTTGTTCTACTTTTAAAAAATACAAATCAACAAAACCGAAAAAAACCAAAACAAATGCGTATCCATTTGCTTACAAAAACACTTGTTTTAGGGCTGTTAATAGGCTTATCTATTAATGGCTGGGCCCAAAAAGAAAACACCTTTGCAATAGGTGCCGAATCTTTTGAGCTTAATGGCAAGCCGTATGTAATACGCTGTGGCGAAATGCATTTTGCCCGTATCCCAAAAGCCGAGTGGAAACAACGTTTGCAAATGGCCAAAGCCATGGGTTTAAATACGGTTTGTGCCTATTTATTCTGGAACATACACGAAAAACAGCCCGATCAGTTTACCTGGACAGGGCAGAGCGATGCTACCGAATTTTGTAAACTGGCAAAAGAGGTAGGTTTATATGTAATATTAAGGCCAGGGCCATATTCTTGTGCCGAATGGGAGTTTGGCGGTTTCCCCTGGTGGCTGCTTAAAGATAAAAGCATCCGTTTGCGCACACAACATCCCTATTTTTTAGAAAGAGCCAAAAAGTACCTTTTAGCTGTTGGCAAGCAGCTTGCCCCATTGCAGATTAGCAAGGGTGGCAACATTATTATGGTGCAGGTAGAAAACGAGTACGGCAGTTATGGTAATGATAAAGATTATATGAACATCATTAAAGCCAATTTACACGAAGCTGGCTTTACTGTTCCTTTATTTCATTGCGATGGGCCTTCGCAGTTAAAAAACGACCACCCTGAAGGTTTGTTCGCGGTGGTAAACTTTGGCAGCGGGCCAGAAGCTAATTTTAAAGCCTTAAGGGCTATACAACCTACAGGGCCGTTAATGTGTGGCGAATATTACCCGGGCTGGTTCGATAGCTGGGGCAGGCCGCACCACAAAGGCGATACCCAGCGCATTGTGGCTGAGTTAAAATACATGCTCGATCATAAAGCATCGTTTAGTATTTATATGGCGCACGGCGGAACAAGTTTTGGTACTTACAGTGGCGCCAATGCACCGCCTTACCTGCCACAAACCAGCAGTTACGATTACGATGCACCTATTGATGAAGCCGGAAATGCAACCGAAAAGTTTTACGCCATCCGCAAGTTATTTTCCAATTACCTTCAGGAGGGGGAGGTGTTGCCCAATGTACCTGCGACAAACAAGATCCAGAAATTACAACCAGTAACATTCAGTTCAATCGCCATATTATCCAAAAACCTGCCTAAGCCTGTTTTAGCCGATACAGCCATGTTGATGGAAGATTTAGACCAGGATTTTGGCTGTGTGGTGTATGAAGCTAATTTAAATGCGGGCCAAAAATCGAACCTGGTGTTTAAAGACATTCACGATCATGCATTGGTATATATAGATGGTAAAAAGATTGGCGAACTGGATAGGAGAAAAAATAAATTCAGCATCGAAATTCCCGCTCGCCCGCGCAAAAGTGTATTAAGGGTTTTGGTAGAAGCCACGGGCAGGGTAAACTACGGTTACCAGATGCACGATCGGAAAGGGATCCATGGCAAGGTATACTTAACTGAAAATGGAAAACAGACTGTTTTAAAGGGCTGGAAAAATTATCCCATCAGGCTTGGTGAGGTAAATATTCCGCTCCGTTACGAAAAACTTGGCAATCAGCCTGCTGCAGCAGCTTTTTATAAGGGAAGTTTTAATGCCGATAAATTAGAAGATACTTACCTCGATATGGGTAAATGGAATAAAGGTTTAGTTTGGTTAAATGGAATGTGTTTGGGCAGGTACTGGAATATCGGCCCAACGCAAACCATGCTTGTGCCGGGCAGCTGGTTAAAGAAAGGAAAAAATGAAGTGGTGGTGTTCGACCTCTTCGGAACAGAAAAACCGGCATTGAGCTTCTTAGATAAACCGATTTTGGATGTGGTGAACGAAAAACAGCCCGAGCTGCATAAAAAAGATAACCAGAAATGGATTTCTGATGCACAGCAACCTTATGCCGAAGGCAGCTTTGCGAACGATAACAAATGGCAGCAGGTTAGTTTTAAACCTGTAACCGCCCGTTATTTTTGTTTGGAAGCATTATCTGAACAGAAAGGACAGCCTTACACCTCGGTTGCAGAGATTGTACTGCTTGATGATAAAGGCAACGAAATTCCGCGCAGCGACTGGAAAATAGTATATGCCGATAGTGAAGAACTGGGTGGCGATGATGGAAATGCAGCAAATGTTTTCGATTTGCAGTTTACCAGTATCTGGCACACACAGTGGGAATCTAAATCGCCAAAACCGCCACATCAGATTGTAATAGACCTGGGTAAAAACTACACCATAAAGGAATTAAAGCTATTACCCAGACAGGATAATGCCAATGGGAGAATTAAAGATTACAGATTATATTTTAACCAAAAACTTTTTAAAAACCTTTAGCCCATTAATGTGCTGTAAGTAAATGGGTTTTGGTGTTTAAAAGTGCGAAAGAATAGCAAGTAAAACGTTTGTTCAGTATTAACCGGATCAATTAAAAAACTAAACAATAAATATTAAATAACACAAATGGAACGTAGAGATTTTATCAAAAATGGTGCATTTACGGCTGCTGGTTTAACCATCCTGCCAACCGGAAGTTTATTTGCATCATCAGACAGTGGAAAAGTAAGATTAGGCTATATCGGTGTAGGTGCACGTGGTATGAGCCATATTTCTGAAGGTGCCTTAAGAGACGATGTAGAAATTGTTGCAATTTGCGATACCCAGGAAAGCTCACTTAAAATCTGCCGTAATTTTATTGCCAAAAAAGGCAGACCTGCAGCAACAGAGTATACCGGTGGCTTAGATGCTTATAAAAAACTTTTAGACCGTAAAGATATTGATGCCGTAATTATAGCAACACCATGGCAGTTTCACCGCGACCAGGCAGTTGATGCCATGAAAGCTGGTAAATATGTAGGTTGCGAGGTAATTGCAGGTTTAAGTGTTCAAGATCACTGGGATATTGTAAACACTTCTGAAAAAACAGGAATGCCTTACATGACCTTAGAAAACGTTTGTTACCGTAGAGATGTAATGGCGGCTTTAAACATGGTTAGACAAGGTTTGTTCGGCGAATTGGTGCATCTTGAAGGTGGTTACCAACATAACTTAAGAAACGTACTTTTTAATAACGGTAAAGATTATTATGGTGGTGGGGTAGAGTTTGGGCCAAAAGCACTGAGCGAGGCACAATGGCGTACGCAGTTCAACATCGATCAGGATGGCGATTTATATCCAACCCACGGTGTTGGCCCTTTAATGCAATATGCTAACATTAACAGAGGAAACAGCTTTACCAGTCTGGTATCGTTCAGTTCTAAAGCAAGAGGTTTGGCCGCTTACGTAGAAGAGGTTTCTCCTGGCCATCCTAATGCTAAAATTAACTATAAAAATGGCGATGTTACCACTACGCTGATCAACTGTGCAAACGGTGAAACCGTATTATTAAGTCACGATACCCACTTACCTAGGCCGTATTCTATCGGTTTCAGGGTACAGGGAACAAAAGGTCTTTGGATGGATGTAAACAAATCAGTATACATCGACCATAAATCGAAAAAAGATGATGTATGGGATCCGGCTCAAGAATGGTTTGCTAAATATGATCACCCACTTTGGAAAAAATATGAAGCAGAAGCTGTAGGCGCCGGTCATGGTGGTATGGATTGGTTTGTATTTAATGGATTTATCCAGGCGGTAAAACAGAAAAAACAAACGCCTATCGACGTTTATGATTCAGTTACAATGAGTGTAATTACGCCACTTTCTACCAAATCGTTAAAAGAAGGAAATATGCCACAAAAATTCCCTGATTTTACAAAAGGAAAATGGAAAGATCGAAAAAATACTTTCGCTTTAGACGATAGCGGCTTTTAGTCTCGATTGCGGGTATTGCTTATGGCGTACCCGCATATTTAATACGCAACTTTATCCAGGTTGATCAAATGGTTTTCCTGAAGCAATTTTTATTTAAATATATATTAACATCTTATGTTTCAAGCAGTTTTAGGTGCTTATGGACTTAACGCAGAAAAATTTAAAATTGAACCTTTCGGCTCGGGCCTAATCAACCATACCTGGAAAGTTTATAGTGAGAAATTAGCCTATATCTTGCAAGAGGTAAATACGGAGGTTTTTCGCCAGCCTCAAAATATTGCTCAAAATATTGAGACGATAAAAAAATATCTTGATCAAACAGCCCCTAAATATTTATTTGTTGCCCCAATTGCGGCTGCAAATGGAGATGATTTTGTGGTTATTGACGATCATTTTTACAGGATTTTTCCATTTGTGGAAAATTCTTGCTCTATTGATTTTGTGCATGAGCCTGAGCAGGCTTATCATGCTGCTAAACAGTTTGGTAAATTTACCAGGATGCTTTGCGCCTTCAACGTACAAAAATTAAAGCCCACTATCGAAGATTTTCATAACCTGCCTTTACGTGTAGAGCAGTTTAAAAAAGCTTTAGAACAGGCTAGCGATGAAAGGATTAATGAGGCAAAGTTTGCGATAGAAGAGATTATCAGACATTACGAAATAGAAGAACAGTATGTACACATGGTAGATAGCGGTGCGCTTAATTTACGTGTGGTACACCACGATACCAAGATCAGCAATGTATTATTACAGGCCGAAACTGGGGTAGGCTTATGTGTAATCGATTTAGATACCGTAATGCCCGGGTACTTTATCAGCGATGTGGGTGATATGATGCGTACTTATCTCTCAGAAGCCAATGAAGAAGAAAAGGATTTTAGCAAAATAGCCATTAGAGAAGACGTATTTGCCGCAATACATAAAGGCTACATGGAAGAAATGGACCAGGTTTTGGCCTTTACCGAAAAACAGTTCTTTATTTATTCTGGTAAATTTATGATTTACATGCAGGCGGTAAGGTTTATAGCCGATTTCTTAAACGGCGATATTTACTATAAAACGAATTATGCTGAGCACAACCTGGTGAGGGGCTTAAATCAGATCGATCTGTTGAATAAGTACATTGCCAAAGAATCGAAATTTGAAGAGATTATTAAGAAGATTAATGAAAATAGGGTAAGTGACGCTAAAACAATATTAAACTAATAAGGTAAAGGCAAGGTGTTCAGTTTTTATGCTTCATCGTTTGGGCTGGACATTCCTCTTACCTTTATTAAGTAGATTTCAAAAAAAGCATCATTTTTCCTGCAAAAGCTCATGGTCTGGACACATCTTTTAGGAACAGTTTTAGGCGTTTTGCTGGCTTCCTTTAATAAACCATAGGTTTTACCCAAGAACGCAGTCAATCCCAGGTGGCAGGAGAATCAAAAAAACAGTTGCAGAAAAGAACAAATAGTACTACCAAACCTTAAACGCAGTGGTTTTGTGCTCATTAGTGCTGATTCAAAGCTTTTAGGGGTATCGAACACAAACCCCGAGGGCTCAATCAGCCAAAAAAACACAAACAAAAACTGATTAAACAAAGTGCTGCTGTTTTTTTGATGAGCGTGGGCGGTGAGGAGCCACCTTGCCGGATTGACAAAGCGTTTTGGGTACTTTGGCGCTCTAAAATGCGCCAGCATTCTTGAGCACAAATAAAAACAATGTGATTTGCGAAAAACTACCATGCCCCGCGGCATAGAGCGGAAAAAATAATTTCAAACTAATTGCTCAAAATAGCTTTATTTTAACAAATAAAGCGCAAACGTTTGATAGGTTAAACCAAACTGGTTGTGAAAGGGTAGAAGCAAGCCATTAAACCCGCTGTTCTTCGCAAATTGTTTCAAAATAATCTTCTTCTTCTGTTTCAGAGACGCCTAACTTATTAATTTTAAATACCCAATACTTCATTAGCGGATAGTTAAAACCATAAGAAACAATGCTATCGATTAAAAGCCTGCCAAGTTTATAATCCAGATTTAAACTTCGGTGCAATAAGTAGGTGCCAGCTGATTTTAGTGAAATACTCCCCAAAACCACGGTAAAAAAACGGATCAACTGGCCGCTTGTAGAACTGCAATAACCATCGTTGCTTTTAAATGCCCAAAAACGGTTAATGCAAAAGTTAACCATCCCACCCATGGTGCCAGAAATCAAGATCGAAATGGTAAAGTGGATATGCAGCCATTCGGTTAGCAATATCATTAATCCATAATCGGTAACCCCACCAGAAAAAGCCGATACCTGTGCTTTGAGGAAAAGTTTGACAGATGCCCAGGTCATTATAGCTTCTCCTCCTTATCCTTAGCGTCGCCGGCTTTCAAAAGTTTAAACGTATCGATAATATTGATCACCAATAACAGCGATACCATAACAATAGCGAAATAAGTAATGGCCCCGGTAAATAAGGTTTCGGCAATTAAGATAAGCGAAATAATTACGCGTAATTCTGTTGGGCCTAAATAGCCAGAATCAATTTGGTAAAAGCCTGTAATTTTATAACGCAGTTGAGAAATAATCATCGACCAACCGTACAATACCACAAAAAGAAATGCGAAAATCTGTGTATTACCATCAGCGTAATAATAATAGCCCAAACCGATCAGAATAATGCTGAGCCAATCCATCACAATATCGAGTGCAAAGCCATACCATTTCCGAGGGATTTTACGAAAGTACGCCAATCGGCCATCGAGCGAATCGCCAAGCCAGTTGATCATAAAACCAAAAATTCCGATCAGCAAGTAACTTTTCGCATAAAAACCGGCCAAAATAAAGCTTAAAAACACAATCAGTGATCCGAACATGCCAATCCCTGTCATCGTATTGGGTGTAATCCACTTAGGAACCCTTTGAAGCAAAAATAAGATCAGTCCCTGTTCGCCTTTTCTTAAAATATTTGTCCTTTCGCGGTCTGCAAATACCCTTTTGCCATCTAAATGGTCTTCTTTTAGTTTAATAATAGCCTCCAATTTAAGTGCCGATCAAAATTGCGCCAAAGAGAATGGCTGTTTCTGGTCGGTAAAATTTTAAACTGATCTTCTTCGGAATACCTTTAGAATAATCAGCCATTCGCTTTAGCTTCCCCGATCTGACCAGGTAAGTAAACAATAGGGCAAATAACATAAATTTATTTTACAATTCCGGCGAAGCGCTGATAAAATACTGTTGGACTATTCTCATTTTTTGGGGCATACTTACCAGCAATAATTGGAATGTAGATTACACGTCTTCTGCTTTCCTCGCCTCGAATGGCCGATTCTGCAACCCTGTGCCAAAGCCTTCCATCATGGATGGTTAAATCGCCTGCTTCAGGTAATATCGATACTTCTTCGGCATCAGGTTTATTATCCAGGAAATATTTTTTGCGAAAGAGCATTTGGTAAATACTTTGTTTATGCGTGCCAGGGATAATTTTTAATCCACCATTTTCAGGCTTTAAGGTACTCAGGTGAATGCCTACATTCAGCATTGGGTTCAGCTTAGTGCCGTAGAAGATATCCCTTAAACCATCCGTGTGCCAGCCCATTTTGCTGAATCTGCTTTCTGGTCCGTTAATGTAGTGGTTAAACACCATGCCGTCTTTTTCTTCGGTACCTAAACGTGCGCCATCGCCCGCCAGTTGAAGCAATGCGTTAAAGCGTGGATCTAGTAGGAGGCCACTTAGCGTTTGATGCTGTTGGTTAATAAAAGCAAACCGTTGTACAATTGCTGAACCATCAAGATCTTTTCCGTATTTAATCGGCACGCCGTTTATTTTTTTAACATCTTCCTGTATCCATTTTTGTTCTACTTGTTTAGAAGCGTCGATAATGGAAGAAACTGTTTCGGGTTTGATGAAATTCTTGAAATGGATAAACCCATTTGTATTAAAAAAATCAAGCTGTTCTTGTGTTAATTGTTCAGATAAGGTAAAGGTTGGATACGATGTGGCCATGTGTAAAAATTTAAAAGATTTAGGAAAAAGGATAAATTGGAGATAGAGTTATGCGCAGCAACAGCACATTCGCATCGGCGAGTGGTTCGGTACTGGAGGAAAATAAAACACGTTTGTTTTATTCGACATAGTCTATAGGATTAGTAGTATTTAATACAAACGTAACATATTTTTAATATTCCAAAGAATTTTATTTGAAATTTTTTAAAATATTTTTTTTGGAAGGCGTTGCAGCAGGGTAGAGGTGTGCAAATAAAGGAGGTTGGAGCCGTTTTATCCGTGGTGTCGGATGTTACCATCCGACACTTATACATTGACAGGATAATTCATGGAAATGAGGGTATACGATCAGTCAGATGGTAACATCTGACTGCACAACCTCGAGGTATTAAATATCCGTGGTGTTGGATGTTACCATCCGACACTTATACATTGACAGAATAATTCATGGAAATTAGGGTATACGATTAGTCAGATGGTAACATCAAACTGCACAATCGGAGTTGCAGTAGGGTAGAGGTTAGATGCTAAGACCTGACAATCTGCTTCATTTTAAATATCCGTGGTGTTGGATGTTACCATCCGACACTTAGCTTTATTTTAAATGAAATAGATCTTTTAGTATTTGGAGCGCAATTGCAGTAGTAATAGGTTATTTTGTTCCCGTTTTCCGCTTATACGCTTCGCTTCGTCGTGCCTCCTTGCTGCAGGGTAACGCTTCAATCGGGGCTAGATGGCCTAAACAGTATTTCATTTTTAGGGTTGTATAGTGCACTCACCTTTGTTCCTAAACCTGATTGACGGGGAAAGCTCCCGATTTTTCATCGGGACTTGTACCAAAAGCAGGACTGCAAACCGCCAAGAATAACTGCCCTTTCATTTCCAAAACAACCAATAGTATTATATCTGTGGTGTTGGATGTTACCATCCGACACTCATACATCAACCAGGAGAATTTATGGAAATGAGGGTATACAATCAGTCAGATGGAAACATCTGACTGCACAACCATTAAATATCCGTGGTGTTAAATGTTACCATCCGACACTCATGCATCAACCATGATAATTCATAGAAACATCTGACTACACATAGAACTAAGTCTTATAAATCCCTGCAGCCATTTTTTCGATAAATCCCTTTGGCAGAATCCTATTGGCGTATACACTGATGATATTGGTAAAACCCGGAATAATTTCAGATTTTTTGGCAAACATTCCTCTTAGCGCTATTTCAGCCACCTCTTCAGGCCTCATGTTAAACTTTTCGGCCATTTTGTTAAAGGCATCCAGTCCGGCCCGGTGAGCAAAACCAGTATCAACAGGACCCGGACTCAGGCAGCTTACGGAAACCGGACCATCTTTAAGTTCGAACCTCAAAGCCCTTGTAAAAGATAAAACAAAAGCTTTAGTCGCCGAATAAATGGCCAAAGTTGGTACCGCCTGGTAGGCTGCAGTACTGCAAACATTGAGTATATAGGCCTTTTTTTCTGTTGAAAGCATTGGAAGCAATAAATGGCACAGTGAAGTTACCGTAGCCATGTTTAGTTGGCACATTTCTAACTGGGCACTTAAATCCAGTTCTTCAAATTTTCCCCACAATCCATAACCTGCATTATTGATCAGGATATTAACGGCATAATTTTTTTCTGTTATCCAGTTGTATACTGCTTTTGGGGCTTGAGCCTGGCTAAGATCGATTGCCAAAATATGTACTTCAACCTCATATTGGTTTTTAATAGCTGTTTGTAAAGCACTTAATTCATCACCTGATCGGGAAATAAGCAACAGGTTGATTTTTTTCTTGGCCAGTGCAATGGCCATCGATTTTCCAATGCCTTTACTGGCGCCGGTTATCAGTGCGTACTTCATCTTTGTTTCCAACATTTTTTTAATCCAAACGGTTTAGCGCAAATATCAAATAAATTAAATTTTATGCCTTATTTATTTTAAAATGATGAATGATTAAACACCATGTAGGAATCTTTTTTGAGTTATTATTTTTAACAAGTCTAAATAATGCTAGCTTTGCCGAAATTTAAAAATTGCATGAAGCACCCATACATAAAATTTTTCGCCACTGCGCTTATTATGTTATCCACAATTACCCTCTTTGCACAGACAGGGAAGGGAACAATTAGTGGAAAAGTTGTCGATTCGTTAGGGAACAGCATACCCTTTGCCAACATACAGGTTAGAAAACAGAATCTTAAAACCACTTCCGATAAATCAGGTGCATTTAAATTAACAGCTGTTCCTACAGGAACCCAACAGATCAGGGTTTCGATTACAGGTTATGATCAATTGGAACAGGTGGTGTCGGTTACTGCAAACGATACAACGCAGGTAACTTTTGTTTTAAAAGAACGGCGCTCAGAACTTAACGATGTGATTGTTTCAGCGAGTAGAAGGCCAGAGTCATTATCACAAACACCATCTTCGGTGACGGTGCTTACAGCAAAGGAATTGAATACACAATCTGCAATCAGTCCGAATTTAGCCAACATACTATCTTACAGCGTACCTGGATTGGGTTTTTCTACCAACCAAACGGGCAATTCTGGTCAAACTTTGCGCGGTAGAAATGTTTTGGTATTAATTGATGGTATTCCGCAATCTACACCATTAAGAGCAGGAGGAAGGGATATCCGCAGTATCGATCCTTCGGTTATAGAGCGTGTTGAAGTTATTAAAGGTGCCACTGCCATTTATGGTAATGGTGCAGAAGGTGGTTTGATTAATTACATTACTAAAAAAGCCGATAAAGGAAAATCATTCGGAGGTTATTCTCAAGCCGGAATTACAGGAAACTTAAAAGGCGATAGCACCATAGGCTACCGCTTTTCGCAACAGCTTTACGGCAAAACAGGTAAGTTCGATTACCTGGTAAGTGGTATGTTCGAAAAAACCGGTGTTTTCCGCGATGCTGAAGGCTTGGTGATTTCGCCTGAGTATGGTTTAGGTGAGACTAAATCTTACAATGGTTTTGTAAAAGTAGGTTATAACTTTACTCCGAAACAGCGTTTGCAGTTGATGTATAATTATTTCAGCTCCAGGCAGCATTCTAAGTATTTAACCAAAGATGGTGTTTACGGTCAATCGCCGGCCATTGGTATTTATGGAAAAAGATTGGGCGAAGATGAAGGAACAAGGTTTAACCATAATGCTAATTTACAATATACTAATCAGCAGATTTTCGGTAAAACTGATTTAACAGCCAATGTATATTATCAGGATTTTTATACCATTTATTCAAATTCAGCATCATTTTTCGGCAGCGGCCAATCTGCTATTACCTCAACAAAAAAGGGTGCAAGGGTAAACCTGAATACACCTTTTAATATTGCAGACCAGGTACCAATGCAATTGAACTATGGTTTGGATTTAATGAACGATAAAACTGCTCAAAGCTTAACGGATGGCCGCTTATGGGTACCTAATATGAATATGGTGAACTTTGCACCTTACTTACAGGCTTCTGCAACTTTCATTAATGATTTAACGATAAAGGGTGGCTTAAGGGTAGAAAATATTAACATTGATGTAGACGATTTTAATACCCTGGCTACCGGTGCAAACGGTGCAGGAAGCATAGCGGTGCAGGGCGGTAAATTAAATTACAACGCTTTAGTGTTTAATGCTGGAGCACGTTATTCGAAATTCAAGTTTTTTAACCCTTTTATTAGTTATGCGCAGTCATTCTCGGTGTTCGAGCTGGGTAGGGTATTAAGGGCAGCAAAAAGCAATACCTTATCACAGTTAGAAACTAAACCAATCATCGTAAACAATTACGAAGCTGGTTTTAGCAGTACCGTAGGTAAACTGAATTTCAGTGCTGCTTATTATTACAGCACATCTAAACTGGGTGCCAATCTTTTAGAAGTTAATGGAACTTACATCTCTCAACGTATTCCAGAGCGTGTATATGGATTTGAAATCCAGGCAGACTATCAGGTTCTACGAGATTTGAGCATCGGTGGTAATTACGCACAGGTAGAAGGAAAAGGCGATGTAGACGATGATGGTAATTTTAACGGAGAGAAAGATGTGTATCTAAATACAACCCGTATCCCGCCATCAAAAACCACTGTTTACCTTAAATATTCAGGTATTAAAAATTTAAGCTTAGATGTAAACTGGATGCGTGTGGGAAATCGCGACCGCTTTAAAACCAATGCGGCAGGTAAATATTTAATTGGCGAAGGTCCGGTAAAAGCCTTCAACTTATTTAATGTTGCAGCAGTATATCAGGTTACACAGCCTTTAAAACTATCGGTAGGTGTAGAGAATTTATTGAACAAGGTTTATTATCCTGCCATTTCTCAATTTTATGGCAGCAATGTAAATTATGTGAGAGGGAATGGTCGCAGATTTAACCTATCACTAGGCTACGCTTTTTAGGCAATGAAGAACAGGAATTTTAAAAATACCATCAGGAACATTCATCTCTGGCTCGGCCTGGCGACTGGCCTGGTTGTATTTATTATTAGTGTAACTGGCGCATTGTATGTTTTTGAAGAAGAAATCAGAGATTTTACACAAAAAGATTTTCGCTATGTTGCGCTTCAACAGAAGCCTTTTATAGGTTTAGATCATATCATTTCAAATTTCGAAAAGTTATCACCCAAAGACGAGCTAAGGCTAGTCAGAATTGAAGATGGGTTTTCAAATGCAACGGTAGAAATTACCACCAAAAAAGGTATTGTTTATTATTTTAATCCTTATAATGCCGCCTTGGTAAAAAAAGGTGGCGAAGATTGGCTTCAAGTTGTAGAGCATATCCATACCTCTCTGTTGCTGGGAAAAACAGGAAAGTTTATCATGCAATGGTCGGTGGTTATTTTTGTGCTGATGCTGATTACGGGACTGGTACTCTGGTTTCCTGGTCAAATGCGGTTATTAAAACAATCTTTAACCATTAAAAGAAAAGCCTCGTTTAAACGGTTAAATTACGATTTGCACAACGTATTGGGCTTTTATGCATCGGTTGTGCTATTGATTACTGCTTTGAGTGGTTTGTATTTTGCTTTTAAGGAGGTAAAAAATGCAGCTAGCTTTTTTACCGGGAGCAAATTAGGACAAGGCAAAGCGATCATTTTAGCCAAACCTACACACATCGATCCGGTACCTGTACGTTACAATAAAATTTATACTGAAGCTAAAATTAAATACCCAGGAGCTATTTCCACTAGTTTTTCGCTGCGTGGTAAAGGCGAACTGCGATTAAGAATGATTTATCCCTACCGTTGGGCACGCAACCAGAATACCTTTTTTTATGAGGAAGCTACAGGCACAATGATCAGGGCTAAACTGTATAAAGATTTTAATGGGGCTGATTTAATAGAAGCCACCAATTACGATCTCCACACAGGTAGGCTTTTAGGATTACCAAATAAAATTCTTTCTTTTATAGCGGCTTTGGTTGCAGCGAGTTTGCCGATTACTGGCTTTATCATCTGGTGGAAGAAAAGGAAAAAGCCCAGAAAAGCTAAAGCTATTCTTACCCCAAGGTAAACGGAGTGTCTAAATCGCAGTGAAACCAGTTCTGTGTTAAAACCTGAAGTCATTTATTAAGCTGCTCCGCATATGCTTTAAGCTGGTTAAGTCCCGATTGGCAGAATTCCTGTTGCATGGTTAAGTCAAGGTTTGCAACGGGCTCAAAGATTTCGGTAAGCGTAACGGGGTTGTTTCCTGTAAAGGTGATCAGGCTTTTCCGATCATCGTCTAATGTATAAGCAATTCGCTCATATTCAATAATTTCAGTATAAGTTCCTTTAAAATCGAAATTTTCGGTTCCGTCTTTTTTGGCCATAACGTATAAAAAACCACCTCCTTCTACCAGATTATTTTCAATTTTCTTGTTGATCCATTCGTCTGATGGAGCATTCCATTTGATGATGTGTTCGGGTTCATTCCAGATTTTCCATACCAGGTTAACCGGTTGATTTATCTCAATACTGGCTGTTAAAGCATTTTTGTTCATATAGGCTAAAATTATATTCTAAATTAACTGTTCATGGTCTACTTTTAGGTGGCCATTAAAGACAAATAAGAGGCTATTCGGGTAATTTATTGATGTGTAATATTTTTGGATTTCAGCCTGAATATAAAATAACATTCCTACGGGTTGTATTAGCGGTATTATTTTTATTGTTTTTCTTTCAGTAAAGTTCCTAATCTATATTTTAGTTGCATAATGCGCTTAATAATCCATTTGAAGAAGTTTAACCTAAATGAGGATTTAATTGGCCTTATAATTGTAAAGAATGAAATCTTTTGCTTTTCCTAAGCATTAGATTTTCCATAAATGAATAGTCCGAAATGTCAGATAAACGAAACTATGATGCAGAATTCTGCGGAAATTTACCAATTCACCACATTAATTCCATTCAGGATTATGGATATTTAATCGTACTGGATAATAAAACGTTGAATGTTATACAAATCAGCGAAAACTTAAGTACAATTACAAATGAGGCACCAGAGCAGATGGTAGATAAACATTTATCGCAATGGTTTAGCCAACAAGACGTAGATAATATTACTAAACTGATTAAAGGAGATGCGAAAGACAGAATTCCAGTTAATCTGATGTTTGGTGTTGATGATAATCAATTGAATTTCAGTGGTTTGATTCATGTTAAAAATGACTACACCTTGTTGGAAATAGAAACTGCTTTAAAGGATGGCCAGAAAAGTTTTTCAGATGTTTTTCAAGAAGTAAGACAGTTTATTTCTGCCATGGAGAGTGCCTCTACGCTGGAGGAAGTGTGCAATGTTGCCATTAAGCAATTACGTCAGGTTTCAGGTTTCAATGGAGTAAGAATGTATCAGTTCGATTCTGCCTGGAATGGGACGGTTGTTGCAGAGGAAATTTCGGGAACATTGGAAAGTTATCTTGGACAAACTTTTCCGGCTTCTGACGTACCTAAACAAGCAAGGGCACTTTACCTTAAAAATCCTTTCAGGCTTATTTCTAACCGTGCGTATAAACCTGTTAGATTGTTTCCTGTTATCAATCCATTAACCAATGCCTTTATCGATTTATCTGATTGTAATTTACGCGGTGTTGCAGCTGTACACCTGGAATATATGCAGAATATGAACGTGAGCGCATCAATGTCTATCAGGGTATTGCATCACGACAAACTCTGGGGGCTAATTTCATGTCATCATATCGAACCAAAACATCCGAATGTAGATATGCGCTATCTTTTCGAATGGCTTTCGGTAGAAATTTCCAATCGCATCACGGCCATATTAAGCCAGGAAGATTATCAGCAGTCTGCTTTCAGACTTGAAAAACGAACTATAATAACTGATCTTATTTATTCGAAAGATGATATTATCGAAGGCTTGCTCGACGATGAAAACTTAAATATTCTTTCTTTGTTTAATGCAGGCGGAGTGGTAGTGAAAATGGGTAACAGAATCGAATCACGTGGAGATGTACCTGATAAAAGTGAAGTATATAACCTGATGTTATGGCTTGAGGGAAAAGAAACTGAAAAGGTGTATACCAGCGATCATTTGAGTGAGGTGTATGAGGAAGCGAAAGCATATGAAAAATTTGGAAGCGGGATTTTGGTTATCCCGATTGACGGCCGGAATGGCGATTATATCATCTGTTTCAGGCCTGAGGTAATACAGCAGATCAAATGGGGGGGCGATCCTGAGCAGGTGATCAAATTTGATAAAGATGGCAAAAACTATCACCCGCGAAATTCGTTTAAGCTTTGGCTACAAACCGTTTATGGACAATCGTTGCCCTGGAGCAATAATGAACTGGAAATAGCCGAATCCTTAAGGAATTTTATATTTGAATTTAGAACAAAGCAACTTTACAATTAGCTTAATGGAAAAAAAGCAGGAATCAGCATTGAATAAGCGTTACGATAAATACATTGTTGCCATTGGTGCATCTGCCGGTGGCTTGGAGGCCATTCATGAATTCTTTGACCACATGCCGGCAAATTCGAGTTTTTCTTTTGTCGTGATCCAGCACCTTTCTTCCGATTATAAAAGTTTATTGGTAGAGCTTGTAGGAAAGCACACCCATATGAAGGTGTTCGAAGCAGCAAATGATATGGCCATCCAACAGGATTGTGTATATATCATTCCTAATAATAAACTCATGACTTTGGTTAGGGGGAGACTTAAGCTTGCTGATAAATCACAGATTAAGGCACCTAATACCGCAATCGATCATTTTTTACATACCCTGGCAAAAGATAAAAAAGAGAAAGCAATTGCGATTATCCTTTCAGGAACTGGTACCGATGGTACCAAAGGCATACAAAGCATAAAAGAAAACGGCGGGATGGTTATTGTTCAGGATCCGGGGTCTGCTAAATTTGATGGTATGCCCAATTCAGCCATCGCATCCGGCAATGCAGATCATATAATGGTTCCTTCGAGGATGCAGGAAGAACTTTTTAGCTATGTAAATGAAGAGCCAGTTAAAGTGCTCGAAAATGGTAAAGTTAATGAAGAGCTGCTCGACGAGGTTTTTAAACTGGTACACAATATTAGTGGTAATGATTTTAACCTGTATAAAACCCCAACTATTATCAGGCGCATTGGCCGGAGAATGAACGAAAGAGGTATAAAAAAACTCGACCGCTATGTCGATTTTTTGCAGAACAATACTGATGAAGTAAAGATTTTAGCGCAGGATTTCCTGATTGGCGTAACTAAATTTTTTAGAGATGAGCAGGCTTTCGTACAGCTTAATGAGTTCGCCATCCAGGATATTGTTAACCGGAAAGAAAACGGCGATGTGATTAAAATTTGGGTTTGTGCCTGTAGTACGGGGCAGGAGGCATATTCTATTGCGGCACTTGTAGACGATTGCGTTGTCCGTTCGGGTAAAAAGATTGAGATTAAAATATTCGCTTCTGATATTGATGAAAAAAGTATTGAGATTGCCTCTCGTGGCGAATACCCGGTGTCTGTAAAAAAAGAAATACCCGTTAAACTTTTTAAGAAGTATTTCGTGCAGGAAGGGAAGCATATTAAAGTTGTTACAAGCCTGCGCAAACAGGTTGTTTTTGCCAAACACGACGTAATTAAATCGCCTCCTTTTATTAAAAATGATCTGGTTACCTGTAGAAACATGCTCATTTATGTAAACAGCATTCTTCAGGAAAAAATCCTTTCCATATTCCACTTCTCCCTGCTGCCAAATGGATATCTGTTTCTGGGATCGAGCGAAACTGCTTCTTCCATGAAGGCTGGTTTAACAGAAGTTTCGGGTAAATCGAAAATCTATAAAAAAACCGGAAAAATCAATTATTCCTCTTACAATACCTATAATACGGGTGCTAAGGCTGCAATTGGCCAGGAACGTAAAAAAGTCGGTAATACCGATGTGATACAAAGTCCGTTAGAAAAACGTTTGGTCGATTTTCTTTCATCAGATCTGGGCTACGTTGCGGTATTTATTGATAAAGCGTACATCATGCAGGATGCTGTTGGCGATTACCGTCAATATTTATCGCTTCCTGAACAAAGTATCGAACTCAATATTTTAAAGATGGTACCACGGGAGGTATCTATCGTGCTCAATACCGGGTTGCGGAAAGCCTGGAAAGAAAATAAAAAGATTGAATTAAAGAAGATCCGTTTTAAACAGATTACTAAAGATATTTTTGTAGATATTTCCATTATACCAGCATCCCCGGTTCATACCAATGGTTTTACCATGGTAGTTTTTGCAGAACATGTTTCAGAAATAGTTGCTGAAAAGGATGAATTTGTTCTTTCAGGCTTTCATGATGCCAACCAATCTGAATATGTATTTGAACTGGAGGCGGAGCTGAACGAAACCCGCTCGAACCTGCAGCTGGCTGTAGAAGAAATGGAAACCACCAACGAGGAACTCCAATCGAGCAACGAAGAGCTCCTTTCAGCCAACGAGGAGCTGCAATCCAGCAACGAGGAACTTCAATCATTAAACGAGGAATTACATACCCTAAATACCGAACACCAGTTAAAGATCAAAGAACTGATCGAACTAAATGATGATTTGGATAATTATTTTAGGAGTACCGATATTGGTCAGATTTTTCTCGACGCCGGAATGTTTATCCGCAAGTTTAATCCTGCGGCAGTAAGTATGGTGAATCTTATCGAATCCGATGTTGGCAGGTCTATAGAACATATTTCGAACAATATTAAGGCAGAAAATCTAATCAGCGATATTAAAAAGGTGCTGCTCAATGGGCATGTAATCGAAAAGGAAGTACAACTGAAAAATAATACCCGATGCCTGATGCGTGTAATGCCTTATTTAAGAAAAGATAAGCGGGCAGATGGTGTGGTAATCTCTTTTGTAGATATTTCCAGAATTACAGAACTGAACAATATCATAAGCGGTGTTTTTAATGCGAGCCTCAATGGGATTTTGGCATTTAAAGCTGTGAGAGATGCTAAACATTTTATTGTAGATTTTGAGTGCAGCACCTATAACGATTCGGCGCTAAGTATTTTAAAGAAAAACAAATCGGAGCTTACCGGAGCCAGGTTGATGAAAATGATCCCTGAGCTTACTGTAAATAATCTTTTTAACAAATACGTGAGTGTGGTAGAAAACGGCAAGGTGCTCGAAACAGAACTTCAGTTTTCTAAAGAACAATGGTTACAGCTAATTGTGGTGAAAATGTCTGATGGTTTTGTAGCTACATTAACCGATATCAGTCAGCAAAAAATGGCTGAACATAAGTTGAAAAAGAATTATAACGAACTTTTAGGCACGCGCGAGAACCTGCGTCAACTCAATACCGATCTCGAACTGAAAGTGAAAGAGCGTACCATGAAACTCTCAGAAAGTGAAGAACGTTTCAATCTGGTGTCGCATGCTACAAACGATACCATTTGGGACTGGAATCTAGCCCATAACACCATGTGGCGGAGCGACAATTTCACCTCTATGTTCGGTTATCAGAAAGATGCACACACCGAAAATATCGCATTTTGGTTCGATAAAATCCATCCCGATGACCGTGAGCGTGTTAAAGCGAGTGTTTATGAAGCCATTAACCACAACAAAACCCAGTGGACGGCCCAGTATCGTTTACAAAAAGCAGATGGCAGTTATGCTACATTGCTCGACCGCGGAAGTATCCTGTTAGATAATCTGCATACCCCTTACCGTATGGTTGGTTCTATGGTAGATATATCAAAACTGGTAGATACTGAGGTGAGATTGAACTCGACAGAACGCAAGTTTAGAAAAATTTTCGAATCGAATGTAATCGGAATTTTGTTTAGCGATATTGAAACCGGGCGGATAGAAGATGCTAACGATATCTTTTTAAAACTTTTAGGTTATTCGCGATCTGATTTCGAAAATGGAAATATTAACTGGATGGAGATTACACCGGAAGCTTTTTTGCCGATAAGCAAAATATCGCATAAATTATTAAAAGAAAAAGGTTTCTGCCCACCATTCGAAAAACAATACCTTAACAAAGCGGGCGTTCCTGTAGATGTTTTGGTTGGTTCGGCGTTGTTAGACGAAGATGTTCAGAACGGGGCAATTACTTATGTTATCGATATCAGTAAGCAAAAACATACCGAGAAAAAACGCAGCGAACTTCAAAAGCTGATCAAGAAACAACAAGACGAGTTTTATAGCATTTTTAAAAATGCACCGGCTTTAATCACCATCCGTAGAGGTAAAGACCTCAAATACGAATTTGTCAACGAAGCTTTTAAAACTTTCGATGGCGGATCCGATTATATTGGCCGCTCAAGGATTGGAAATGGTTCTAAGTTCGAATCACCCGAGTTGCTGGAAATAGAGAGAAATGTGATGAAAACAGGCGAAACTTATGTCGCCAATGCTTATAAGATCGACCAGGTAAACCGCGCTACAGGAAATTCAGTAGAAAAGTGGTTTGATATTATCCTAAATCCAGTTTTTTCTGATCAGGGGCAAATTGATGGCATTGCTTTCTTTGGTTTCGAAGTAACCGATTTAATGAAAGCACAACAGGCTACTAAAGAGCTTATGCACCGCAAAGATGAGTTTATGAGTATTGCCAGTCATGAGTTAAAAACGCCGATTACCAGTATTAAGGGCTTTTTACAGTTTGCGCTTAGGATGGCCGAACAGCAGAAGTTTGAGAAAATTTATGAGTTTGTAGATAAGGCGAACCGTCAGATTGGAAAATTGACTGCGCTTGTTGAAGATTTATTGGATGTAACCAAGATACAAGCTGGTAAAATGACTTTCAATTTCTCTGAATTCAATATTGCTGGCGTTATTGAAGATGCTATTGATGGTTTACAGGAAAGCATGAATGAACACCGCATTATACAGGATATTGCTGATGTTCAGGTGTATGCCGATCGTAATCGTATTGAACAGGTTTTAAGCAATTTTATTTCCAATGCAATCAAATATTCTCCTAATGCGGATAAAATTATAGTGCAGTCTAAAGCAGAGGGTGATTACCTGTTGGTTTCGGTACAGGATTTTGGAATTGGAATACCTAACGATAAAGCACAATTTGTTTTCGACAGGTTTTTCCGTGTAGAAGCTTCTTCCTATAGCTTTTCGGGGCTTGGGCTTGGCTTATATATTTCTGCCGAAATTGTTGAACGCCACGGAGGCGAAATCGGTGTTAATAGCAAAGAAGGCGAAGGTTCTGTATTCTGGTTTAAAATTCCGTTAAAAGATAAACAGTAGAATCAGTAAATTTTTTAAGACTGGTGTTGTATGATTATCTAGCTGAAGCAAACAAAAATTGCCTCATTGATGTAATTATAGTTCCTCTAACACGGGAGTAATTAGAAAGGGGTAAACATGGATGTGGCTACCCTTTTCTCTTTTGACAACATTTTAAGCGGCGAACTTGTTTAGTTCATTTTGTTCAATATTTTTTGGCTGAATCCGAAATTAATAACGAAAAGTTTTACAACAAAGAACAAAAGAGAAGATGCCTCTGCAGGTGAGATGCTTAATTGGTTTTAGCACCTGTTAACATCTTCCATTTTTCATCCCTCCATATTTTTTGTACCCTTGTAAAAAATAAAAATGGAGAAACCACTTGTTAATATAACCTATTGCCCTAAATGTGGCTGGATGCTACGTTCGGCTTACATGGCACAAGAAATTTTAACCACTTTTGTAAACGAGGTAAAGGGGGTAACTTTAATTCCGAGTGAAACATCGGGTGTTTTTACTGTGCATGTTAACGAGAAACTAATTTTCGATAGAAAGCAGGTGCAACGTTTTCCTGAAATTAAAGAATTAAAACAGCTTATTCGGGATGAAGTGAACCCAACCATGAACCTTGGGCACTCTGATGTTAAATAGCGGACATTTTAGTTTAAGGATTCTAAATAATTGATCGAATGGTTGGTAGACTACATCATTATTTAGATCGCGAACAGATTTTGGTAAATTATTATCTTAAAGCCAAGATCAGTTTACCTGATTTAATTCTGAAATAATAGGTTAAAGAAGTTCTGCCTTTTAAAACTTCAATAGTTTTAATGGCGCCAGAACTGCCCCATGTGTCAGAAATAAGATCGCCAACCTTCAATTGTTCTAATCTGCTGATGGGAGTCAATGCATCAATATGTGTCATAGTAACAAAAATAAGCCAATACATTTTTTTTAGATAGGATTTTTGTCTCAAAATGTATATTTCACGTTTATGTGTAATGATAAATAATACAGATTTTGTCTGTAAATGAGTAGCTTTTGTAGTAGAATTGTTGATGTATAGGTGAAAAAATATCAAGATAGGAAAGGATAGGACTGTCTTTAATGTAAAAGAAATCTTACTATTTTTACTATTTAATCCTAACAATTACCGATAGCTGAGTTTTAGGAAAATATGTATATTCGTTTCCTGCCATGCATACCACGGTACGGTTTCTCTATGTTCCTTATTCAGAAAAAAACTGTTTGCTTCATATTTTTTTTATGGATGGGCGCAGGTATTTGTTTTGCCCAATCTTCAACTATTCGCCTTAAATATTTGGGTGTAGAAAGTGGCCTGTCTAATAATGTGGTAAACTCTTTATACCTAGATCATTTTGGATTTATGTGGATGGGTACCTATGATGGATTAAACCGTTACGATGGCTATCATTTTAAGGTTTTTAGAAATGGATGGGGAGATGAACATTCATTAGTAAATAACCATATTACGGTTCTGAATGGAGATGCGAAAAACAGGGTTTGGGTAGGCACGCAAAAAGGCATTTCTTATTATGATTATGCCGACTCCAAGTTTCATCAATTGATTTATCTAGACAAGGGAAGAAAAAATGAGGTAAGTTATGCTATTAATTCCATTGCAATAAGTAAGGCTTTCTCTGTCTATGTAGCTACTGAAGAAAAAGGCCTGTTTATGCTCGAAACGAATAGCAGCTTAGCAGAACGGATTCCATATGGCAAAAATTTCGATTTCACAGTAAAGGCTTTATATGTTGATGAACAAGAAACCCTATGGGTTTTTATAAAAGATGTAGGGCTTTGCAGGTATGATAAGGATAAACATAAACTCCGTTTAGTAACCGCTGCCTTCCGCTCGGTAACATGCATTACAAAAGGCACTAACCAAACACTCTGGGTTGGAACAGAGCACGGACTTTTTCTGTTTGATAAAGACAATAGTAGCCTCACCAGGTTTAACCAGCATTTAAACAATGAGAATATTATGAGTTTGTTGTTTGATCGGCAACAAAAACTCTGGATTTCGACTGATGGGGGAGGGATTGCTGTTTACAATACAAAAAATCAAAAAACAAATTACCTATCTGCAGGAAAAGAAAAGGGCTTACTGAGCAGTAATTCTGTCGCCCAGGTTTACGAAGACCGCGAATCTAGAAAGTGGATTGCAACCTTACGTGGTGGGGTTAACATCATCGATCCAGAAAATGAGCAGTTTACCACCATTAAACATGATCCATTAAAAAGCAATTCCTTAATTAACAATTTTGTACTTTCCTTTAGCGAAGATGAAAACAAAAACATTTGGATCGGGACTGATGGGGGTGGTTTAAGCGTTTGGAACCGAAAGCAAAATACTTTTGCTAATTATGCCAAAACCAGCGACCCAAACTCTTTAACCAGTAATTTTGTTACCAGTATTTTAAACGATGCAGATCATAACGTTTGGGTGGCCAGTTTTAGCGGTGGGATAGATCGTTTTAATAAAACAACAGGGAAATTTGTTCACTATAACTGTTACAATACATTTAAAGGCATTGATGACATTAACATTTGGAAGCTTTATCAAGACAAACAACAAAATATTTGGGTAGGTACAACAAAAGGTGGTGCACTGTATCGTTACAATAAAATTGCCGATAAATTTGAACTTTTCGACCATAATCTAAAGGACATCCACAGCTTGTTCCAGGATTCGAAAGGCAGGCTTTGGGCAGGCAACTATACCGAACTGATCGAAATCGATCCAATAAACAAAAAGCATAGCTATACGAAGATCAATTTTGCCATTAGGGCCATTCAGGAAGATTTTAATCACCAGATATGGATCGGCACCGAAGGTGGAGGTTTATTACTTTTTGATCCGGAAACAAAAAAAATAAAGCGGTACATCCAGAGCGATGGATTGCCAAGTAATTCGGTGCTCAATATCCTTCAGGATGCCCAAGGTAATTTATGGTGTAGCACTTACAATGGCTTATCGAAATTTGATGTTACACACCATAGCTTTAAAAATTATTACGCTACTGATGGTTTACAAAGCAATCAGTTTAATTATAATGCTGCATTAAAACTTGCAAACGGTAACTTTTTATTTGGTGGAATTGGTGGCTTCAACCTGTTTTCGCCCGATAGCATTAAGAAAAATAAAAGGATACCAAAAATAGTGTTAACCGATTTTAGGATCAATAATATTCCCCTCGATCAGGATTCAGGTTATAACGATATCTCTGTTGTTAATTTAGCACGTATAGAAATCCCATTTAGTGCTGCAGTGATTTCTATCGATTACGCGGCCATAGAATTCTCTTTTCAGGATCAGATTTCTTATGCTTATTACCTGGAAGGTTGGGATAGGGACTGGAATTATGTAAACAAATTAAGCACTGCCTATTATTCCAGGTTAAATGAAGGTGAGTATAAACTGCACATTAAAAGTACCGATACCGAAGGTGCCTGGAGCAACAATGAAAAAATTGTAATCATTAAAATTTTACCACCGTGGTACCGTACCTGGTGGGCCTATACCATTTATCTCATTATAGGATCGTCATTATTTTATCTTTTTCAAACCTATCGTAACCGTCAGAGAAGATTAAAACACGAGGTAGAGATTACCAACCTTAAAATGGAGCGTGAAAAGGACCTGAATGAGAAAAAACTGAATTTCTTTACCAATATTTCACACGAGCTGAGAACGCCGTTAACCTTAATTGTTAATCCGATTAAAGATATTATCCATAAAAAAGACCCGGGGCAAGAGAAAAACGATTTAAATATTGTTTACCGCAATTCGAGGCGTTTGTTAAGCCTGGTAGATCAGTTGTTACTCTTTAGAAAAACGGAAAGTGAGAACGACGCCTTGAAGATCGTAAGGATCAACCTTTATAAATTTACAAACGAGATTTTCCTCTGCTTTAATTATTTGGCAAAGCAGAACCATATCGAATATACTTTTGAGTGCGAGGAAGAAGAATTGGATATTTATGCAGATAAAGACAAACTCGAAATAGTTTTTTTTAACCTGCTCTCTAATGCACTTAAATTTACCCCAAAAGGCGGTTTTGTGAAATTTAGCGTTAAAACTCTCGGCATGCGGGTGCAGATCGAGGTGAGCGATAGTGGTCCGGGTATACCGGCACATGTGGGTGAAAAGTTGTTCGATAAATTTTATAAGGTAATGTCGAACGAATCGCTGAAGATGGGTTTCGGTATTGGTCTTTACCTGGCCAAAAACTTTGTAGAATTACATAAAGGAAAAATTTCGTTCCGCTCCAATCAGGGGATGGGTACCATATTTTTGATCGATATTCCGGTTGGCGAACCAAATTTACAGCAAAGTGGTGTTTTCCAAAACGAATTAACCTATGTAAACGAGCTCATTGCGCAAGAGGAAGAGGCAGAAAATAATGATGCCGAGAATGTGGGTAACCTCGAATTGCTCATTTCAGATTTACATTCGATTTTGGTTATTGATGACAACCCCGAAATTATTGATTACATCAAGCATATTTTTCAGGATAATTTCAAAATTTACAAGGCCGAAAATGGTACAGATGGACTAAAACTCTGTAAAGAATATTTGCCTGATATTGTAATATCTGATGTAAATATGGAGGGCCTTAATGGTATTGAACTCTGCAAGGCAATTAAAGAGGATTCTGCCTTGAGCCATATTCCGGTAATTCTGTTAACCGGCGACCCTAGCCCGGAGGTAAAACTTAAGGGAATCGAAGTTGGTGCCTACGATTTTATTAGTAAACCCTTCGATAAAGAACTGTTTACAGCCAAAATTAATAGCATTATTAAAAACAGGACCAATCTTCAGTCTTATTTTTATAATGAAATAACCTTGAAGAGTGATGCGCATAAAGTATCTCAGGAGGATAAGGGTTTTCTTCAAAAGTGCATTACCATTATAGAAGAAAACTTGATGGAAGACAGTTTTAACGTAAAAACACTGGCATCTGATCTTGGAATGAGCCATTCTAATCTCTACAAACGGATCAAGGCCACTTCAGGCCAGTCTATAAATGGTTTTATCCGTTTTATCAGGCTGAGAAAGGCTGCCGAGTTGTTAATCAATACCAATTTAAATATTAACGAAGCTGCCTTTAGGGTAGGTATAAACGATAGTAAATACTTTAGAGAACAGTTTCAAAAGCTGTTTAAATTAACGCCATCAGAGTTTATAAAGAAACACCGAAAAAGTTTTCATAAATATTATAATATTAATGCCACAACATAAAAGTTACGCTATTTTGGGCTTTTAAAGGCGCTTATCTTAAAACGCCCCCTGCAAAGTATGATTTAGCCCCCTGTGTAAAGCATAAAAATTTCGGTACTTCGGCCTTCACCAAATGTAACAAACAGAACAGCCTAAACGGTATAATGTATCAATCCCTAAATAAAAGTATATTTCTAATCTGCACATTCATTGGCATTAACCTGATGAGTGTTGCGCAAGAAACACGGTTGAGTACCATTGCCAGTAACGGCTGGGCAAACAACTCGGTTAATACTGTTATTTTTCGTAAAAATTCTTTAATAAGCTTTAAAGATAGCCAGTATGCAGCTTATTATGATCAAGAACAAAATGTGGTATTGGCCAAACGCAAAATCGGCTCAGCCCATTGGAAATTAGTTACCACACCCTATAAAGGCGATGCCACCGATGCCCATAAGTCAATCAGTATCATGGTAGATGGAGATGGTTTTCTTCATATTGCTTGGGGCCAGCATAATAACAATCTAAACTATGCCAAATCAGTTTTAGCAGGTTCGTTAACCTTAGGGAATAAAGAAGTGATGCTTTCTGCAAAGGAAAATAAAGTCAGTTATCCTGAGTTTTATAAAATGGGGAATGGCGATCTCTTATTTTTTTACCGCGATGGCGGCTCTGGAAACGGAAACCTGATGATAAACCGTTATAGTCTGAAAACCAAAAAATGGACACGTGTACAGGATGGGATGATTGATGGCGAAGGACAGAGAAATGCATATTGGCAGGTAGCAATAGATCAGGTTGGAACCATCCATTTATCGTGGGTGTGGCGGGAAAGCCCTGATGTAGCCACTAACCATGATTTATGTTATGCCAAATCCACTGATGGAGGTTTAACCTGGTTAAAATCTACCAATGAAAAATATAGTCTTCCCATTACTGCCGCTAATGCAGAATATGCACTTAAAATTCCGCAAAAAAGTGAGCTGATTAACCAGACATCGATGTTTGTGGATGCCAAAGGCAAAGTATTTATTGCTGGTTATTGGCGCGATACGAACGAAGCCATACCACAATATCACCTGGTTTTTAAAACAGGTGGCCATTGGGAAGTAAGCAACCTTAAATTTAGAAAAACGACTTTTAGTTTAAGTGGCGGAGGTACCAAACAGATTCCAATTTCGCGGCCACAGATTATTGTTTGGCCAAGCGGAAAACATTATGCTGCGGGATTATTGTTTAGAGATGCTGATCGGGGCAATAAGGTTTCAATTGCTTTAAACGGTGAGCTTGGATCAGGAGATTGGAAGGTTGAAGATCTTACTCAAAAAAGCCTTGGCGATTGGGAACCCAGTTATGATACCGAACTTTGGAAAAGCAAAGGAGTTTTGAGTATGTTTATGCAAAAAGTTAGTCAAATAGATGGCGAAGGGAAAGCAAATCAGGCGCCAACCCAGGTGCAGGTATTGGATTGGAAACCTAAGAAATAACTGAATTACACAGAAAATGAAGTATCAATTAACAAAATATAGTATTCTTTTATTGCTGATATTTTTACCAGGTGCAATAATTGCACAACCTAAAAAAAGTGTTGGCCGCATAGCCGAATCCAAAGAAAATACAGCTTATTTATTTACCTATTTCACCGGAAATGCTAAAGCAGAAGAAGCGATCCGTTTTGCGGTAAGCACCGATGGTTACCATTACAAAGCTTTAAACAACAACAATCCAGTCATTTCTTCCGAAAAAATCAGCAGTACCGGAGGCGTACGTGATCCGCATATTTTGCGTGGCGAAGATGGCAAAACCTTTTTCATGGTAGCTACCGATATGGTTTCGGCCAATGGCTGGAACTCGAACAGGGCAATGGTATTGCTTAAATCCAATGATCTGATCCATTGGACATCGGCAGTTGTTGATATTCAAAAACGTTTTCCAAACAATGAAAATCTGCTACGTGTATGGGCTCCACAAACCATTTACGATAAAACAGCGAAAAAATATATGGTTTATTGGTCGATGAAGCATGGCGATGATCCCGATAAAATTTATTATGCTTACGCCAATTCAGATTTTACAGATCTGGAAACAGCTCCAAAACAGCTCTTTTTTAGCCCAACAAATAGCGCTTGTATTGATGGTGACATCATTTATGATAAAGGAAAATACAATTTATTCTTTAAAACAGAAGGAAATGGCAATGGCATAAAAAAAGCGGTTTCTGATCAACTAACCACAGGTTACGTGCAACAGGATAAATATTTACAACAGATCAAAGAGGCTGTAGAAGGGGCTGGTGTTTTTAAACTGAACCATAGTGGCGAATATATCCTAATGTACGATGTATATATGAAAGGCCGCTATCAGTTTACCAGAAGCAAAGATCTGGCAATTTTTAGTGTAGTGGATCAAGATATTACCATGGATTTTCACCCTAGGCACGGAACTGTTTTACCTATTAATCAACGAGAGTTAAACCGGTTGCTCAATCAGTGGTATACTGTCGAATCTGTTTTACAAAGTGCGCATAATAAGGCAATCAGCCAAAATAATATTGTTTTAGATAGTGTGAACCAAAAACTTTATCTGCCTGTAAATTATGGGACAGATTTAAGGGCTTTTGATCCGCAGTTTAATACCTTTGATCAGATCAGTATCGCGCCAAAAGGAAAATTAGATTTTACTAAAGGCCCTGTAAAAATTAAGGTAGGTATTGCCAATCAACAAACTAAAACTTATTCGGTAAGTGTTGCTGTAGCCAATAACCCGGTTTTAAAAGGTTATTACGCAGATCCGGAAATTTTATATTCCAATAAAACAGGCCAATATTACATCTACCCAACCAGCGATGGTTTTAACAATTGGAGTGGTACCTATTTTAAAGCTTTTTCATCAACTGATCTCGTTAACTGGACAGATGAAGGTAAAATATTGGACCTTGAAAAAGATGTTTCGTGGGCGAAAAGGAATGCCTGGGCACCCACCATTATCGAAAAGAAAGTGAACGGCGCTTATAAATATTTCTATTATTTCACAGCAGCACAGAAAATTGGTGTAGCTGTTGCTGATAATCCGACGGGTCCGTTTAAGGATAGTGGAAAAGCTTTAATTGCAAGCAAACCAAAAGGAATTAAAGGCGGACAGGAGATTGATCCTGATGTATTTAACGATCCTAAAACCAACAAAAGTTATCTGTATTGGGGAAATGGATATATGGCTGTTGCACCATTAAATGATGATATGGTTTCGATTGATACCAATGAGATTAAAGTCATTACACCTAACAAGGGGTTTAGAGAAGGTACAGAAGTTTTTTATCGTAATGGAAAGTATTACTTCCTATGGTCTGAGGATGATACCCGGAGCGAAAATTATAGGGTACGTTATGGCTTTTCTGATTCGCCCACAGGAAAAATGACCATTCCGGAAAATAATCTGATTCTGGCAAAAGATGCAGCACAAGGTATTTACGGAACAGGGCACAATAGTGTAATCAAAGTTAACGGAAAAGACGAATGGTATATGGTTTACCATCGTTTTACCCGACCAAAAGGAATCTCAATGGGAAGGGCTGCAGGCTACAACCGCGAGGTTTGCATCGATAAAATGGAATTCAATACCGATGGAACCATTAAACCTGTAATACCAACTGTAAAAGGCATTAAACCAATACACTAATGAATTTTAAATTGTATCAAGCGCTTTTCTTATTGTTGTTTTTAAGCAGCACTGCTGTAAATGCACAAACTTCAACTTCAAAAGAAGAAGTGCTCGAAATGATCGACCGTGCAAATACCTACTGGCAAAGCAACAATAAACCCGAAGTACGTGCTTTTTGGGATCATGCTGCTTACCATACCGGAAATATGGAAGTTTATAGAATTACCAGGAACGAAGCTTACCGTAAATATTCAGAAGACTGGGCCGTTCATAACCAATGGATGGGTGCAAAATCAATTGATAAATCCAATTGGAAATATAAATATGGCGAAACAGATGAACATGTACTGTTTGGCGATTGGCAGATCTGCTTTCAAACCTATATCGATTTATACCACTTAAAACCCGAAGAATATAAAATTGCAAGGGCAAAAGAGGTAATGCAATACGAGATGAGTACACCCAATAACGACTACTGGTGGTGGGCCGACGGTTTATATATGGTAATGCCTGTTATGACCAAACTTTATAAAGTAAGTGGAGACCAAAAATACCTCGATAAGCTGTACGAATATTTTATGTATGCGAATAGTATTATGTACGATAAAAAGGAAAAACTTTATTACCGGGATGCCAAATACGTGTATCCAAAACATAAAAGTGTAAACGGTAAAAAAGATTTTTGGGCAAGAGGTGATGGTTGGGTGTTTGCAGGTTTAGCTAAAGTGTTAAAAGATCTGCCCCCTAACGATCCACATCGGAATGAATACCTAAGCAAGTACCAGAATATGGCCAAAGCAATTGTTAAAAGCCAGCAGTCAGGTGGTTATTGGACCAGAAGTATCCTTGATCCGCAACATGCCCCAGGACCAGAAACCAGTGGAACAGCCTTTTTTACTTATGGTTTGTTATGGGGGATAAACAACGGGTATTTAAAAGAAAAAAACTATTTACCTGCTGCACAAAAAGCATGGACATATCTAAGCAAAACCGCATTACAACCTAATGGTAAACTGGGGTATGTACAGCCAATAGGAGAGAAAGCCATTCCAGGGCAGGTGGTTGATGTAAATTCTACAGCGAATTTTGGCGTAGGGGCCTTTTTATTGGCTGGTTGTGAAATGTACCGCTATTTATCAAACAAAAACTAAATTTTTATAGGAAAAAATGAGACTTAAAAATATTTTGATTACTGGTTTATTGGTCATCTTGTCTGGTGGTTTTGTATTTGCGCAAAAGAAAACCAAGAGTACCAAAAATGCAGTTTTAACCGATCGGCAGTTTTGGTTGCAACAGATGGATAAGATGGTGAAACCCGTTTTGTATAACCTGGCTAAAGATAGCCTGCGTATTGCGATGCCAAAAGTTACTTCTATCCATATTGATAATAAAGAACACCGCATTAAAGTACAATATGTAGAAGTTTTGGGTAGGGTTTTAAGTGGTATTGCGCCATGGTTGCAGTTAGAAGGAGGTTCTACAGAAGAAGTAGCTTTAAGAAAACAGTACAGGGAGTGGGCCATTCAAGGACTAAAAAATGCTTTAGATTCTAATGCTAAAGATTTTATGAATTTCGATATCGGCGGGCAACAACTGGTAGATGCTTCTTATGTTGCACTAGCTTTGGTACGTGCACCTTGGTTGTGGGAAAACCTGGATAAGAAGAACCAGGAACTGATGATGAAATCTATTGTGACGACCAGGAGATTCAAACCTGTTTTTTCTAACTGGTTACTGTTTTCTGCCATGAACGAGGCTTTTCTGGCTAAGTTCGGTTATAGCTGGGATCCAATGCGGGTTGATTATGCCCTACAGCAAATGGAACAATGGTACACAGGTGATGGAATGTACACAGATGGAACATCCTTTGCCTTCGATTATTATAATAGTTATGTTATCCACCCTTATCTGGCTACTTTGGCCAATATCATTGGTGCTAAAACGAGCAGTTATAAAGAGATGTTCGAGAAGATTAAAAAGCGCAATGAACGGTATGCCATCATTCAGGAAAGATTAATCAACGCCGATGGCACTTACCCCGCAACTGGTCGCTCTATCATTTATCGTGGTGCAGCATTTCATCATTTGGCAGATATGGCCTGGAGAAAAGCATTACCAAAACAGTTAAGTCCAGCTCAGGTACGTTGCGCTTTAACGGCCGTAATCAAAAAAACTTTAGAGAGCTCAAGCACCTACAAAAATGGTTGGTTAACGATAGGTTTATATGGCGATCAGCCAAATCTGGGCGATTTCTATAACAACCAGGGTAGTCCATATATTGCTTCAAATATCTTTTTGCCATTAGGTTTGCCAGAAGCAGATCCTTTTTGGGCCAATCCAGCAGAGAAATGGAGTGCACAAAAGATCTGGAGTGGTGAGAATTTTGAAAACGATCACAGTGCCAGTTTAAAATAAATAGCAAATAGCTATACAATTGAAGAAGATGTAAGTAAATTATCGTCTTTGTAACGTTAAAAATTATTTGATTAAAATGATGAATAAGAGAATCAGTTTTGTTTTAGGATTTATCGCCCTCAGTTTGGGGCTAAATAGTTATGTTTCAGCACAGGAAAAATATACTTCTTTTACTCCCGGTAAACTTTGGAAGGATAATAAAGGTGTTCATATTAACGCCCATGGCGGAGGCATTGTTGAATATAAAGGCGTGTACTATTGGTTTGGTGAGCATAAGATTGAAGGTGAAAAAGGAAATACGGCTCAAGTAGGCGTACATTGCTACTCATCAAAAGATTTATACAATTGGAAAGATGAAGGCATTGCACTTCCCGTTTCCGAAGATTTGAAAAGTGATATTGCTAAAGGCTCGATCCTGGAGCGCCCAAAAGTGGTGTATAACAAGAAAACCAAAAAGTTTGTAATGTGGTTTCATTTAGAACTTTTAGGCAAAGGTTATGCAGCGGCAAGATCGGGCGTTGCGGTGGCCGATCGTCCAACTGGTCCATATACTTTTATCAAAAGTTATCGCCCAAATCCAGAGAAAATGCCTTTCTATCCGGCAGGAACAGCAGAAAAAGATATGGTAAATTGCCAGCAACCAGCCAATAAAAGTGATGGTTTTTTCTGTAGGGATTTACCTGGTGGGCAAATGGCGAGAGATATGACAGTTTTTGTAGACGATGACGGAAAGGCCTATCATGTATTCTCTTCAGAAGAAAATTTTACGCTGCATTTAGCTGAGTTAACTCCTGATTATTTAGGGCATACCGGAAAATTTATCAGAATTTATGTGGGGCAGCAAACAGAAGCACCAGCTTTGTTTAAGAAAAACGGAACCTATTATATGGTTGGTTCGGGCTGTACAGGCTGGGCGCCAAATCCGGCGAGATGGTTCAAAGCAAGCTCCATCTGGGGGCCTTGGACATATATGGGGAATCCATGCCAGGGTGAAGGGGCTAAGCTAACCTATGGCGGGCAGAGTACACATGTATTGCCTGCTCCAGGTAAAAAAGGAGAATTTATTTTTATGGCTGATAAATGGGAACCCAAAAATGCTATTGATGGCCGTTATTTATGGTTGCCGATTAAATTTGAGAACGATAAAATTTCGATAAACTGGGCAGATGAATGGGATCTGAGCGTATTTAAAAAGTAAAAAAAACAAAATTTTTGTATAAATCTAGGTGATGAATTGCGTAAAAATGCGCAAACGGGATTCTTTTTGCCCAAAATTCGGGTCATCTTAAAACAACTTTAAAAAATGAAAGTAAAATTATTATGGTTGGTGGCGATATGTTTCTCCTTACCAGCTTTTGGCCAGCAAGCTAAACATTCTTTTAAGCTAGGAGAAACAGCCTTTCTATTAGATGAAAAACCCTTTCAGATTATATCTGGCGAGTTGCATTATCCCCGTGTACCAAAAGAGGCTTGGCGGGCACGTATGAAAATGGCCAAAGCAATGGGACTAAATACGATTGGTACCTACGTATTCTGGAATCTGCACGAACCACAAAAAGGAAAATTCGATTTCTCAGGGAATAACAACATTGCCGAATTTGTGAAAATTGCCCAACAAGAAGGCCTTTGGGTTATCTTAAGACCAAGTCCATATGTTTGTGCCGAATGGGAATTTGGTGGCTATCCATATTGGCTTCAGAACGAAAAAGGTCTTGTGGTAAGAAGTACCGAAAAACAATATTTGGATGAGTATAAAAAGTACATTATTGAAGTAGGAAAGCAGTTGGCGCCATTGCAGATTAACCATGGTGGTAATATTATTATGGTACAGGTGGAGAACGAATATGGTTCTTATGCTGCTGATAAAAATTATTTAGATATCAACAGAAAAATGTTTATCGAAGCAGGTTTTGATGGATTGCTTTATACCTGTGATCCCGCTGCTGATGTAAAAGATGGACATTTAGACGGATTACTGCCAGCCGTAAACGGAATCGATAATCCGGCAAAAATTAGGGCTTTGGTAAATGAGAACCATAATGGAAAAGGTCCATATTTTATAGCTGAGTGGTACCCTGCATGGTTCGATTGGTGGGGAACACCTCATCACACCGTTCCTGCAGCACAATACACCAAAAAGTTAGATTCTGTTTTAGCAGCAGGTATTTCTATCAATATGTACATGTTCCATGGCGGTACAACCCGCGATTTTATGAATGGGGCAAACTATAAAGATATTTCACCGTACGAGCCACAAACCAGTAGTTATGATTACGATGCGCCTTTAAATGAGGCTGGAAACGCCACTGAAAAATTTAAGGAGTTTAGAGGTGTAATTGAAAAACATCTTCCAGCAGGACAAAGCTTACCTCCAATCCCAGCCGCTAAACCAAGTATGGCTATTGCACCTTTTAAACCTGAGAGTAAGGTAGCTTTGTTTAATGCACTGCCAAAAGCAGTAAAAAATAGCACGCCGTTAACTTTCGAGGATCTTAGCCAGGATTATGGTTATGTGCTCTACCGTACTACCATTAAGGGCGGTAAAAAAGGCGAACTTCAGATTAAACAACTAAGGGATTATGCACTGATTTTTATCAACCAGAAAAGAGCAGGTATTTTAGACCGCAGGTTAAACCAAAATACTTTGGCATTAACACTCCCAAAAGGCGAAGTACAACTCGATATTTTTGTAGAAAATATGGGTAGGATAAACTTTGGGAAGTATTTGTTAGAGAACAAAAAAGGAATTACCGAACAGGTAACTTTTGATGGGACCGAAGTTAAAAACTGGTCGATGTATGGCTTCCCTTTTAATAATATCAGTAATTATACTACTAAAACTACTCCATCAAGAACAACTGGAAATGGACCAACATTACAAAAAGGATCTTTCCAGATTTCGACCATTGCGGATACCTATTTAGATATGACCGATTGGGGAAAAGGAGTAGTATGGGTTAATGGGCACAACTTAGGAAAGTATTGGGCAATCGGTCCACAACAAACATTATATATCCCTCAGGAATGGTTAAAAAAAGGTAAAAATGATATCGCCGTTTTAGAACTGATTAAACCTGATCAGAATATTTTAAAGGCAATAGATCAACCGATCTTAAATACAATAAAAAAAATAAACGTAGACTAGACGTTTAAAAATCCTTAAAATAGGGGTTAAAGGCGAAATTTTAACAAAAAGTAACGATTTAACCCCTACTTATTACCGTATTACCCCTCACTACACTGTGATTTTAAATGTTTACTTTGTTGTAAACAATCCATCCTTATTCATGAATAATTTCCGCAGCAGATCAGATTAAATGACTTAATGCACTTTTGTTAACTCTATTTTGACCCTCAATCCCTAACTTTCTAATGAACTAACTAAATAGCAATATGAAAAAATATTTACTACTGATCTAGTTCGGTTGTATCCTTATTAAGCCCCAAGCTTCTAAACCTAAGATGATTTAGGATATACGATGGCATACTTTAACGAAAACGTGAATGGCCAAGGCTCTACACGTATCCTTAATTATAAACCAATTACAATATTGCCAAATAGCCACACGCTACAAAACAGTGTGTGTATTGTGTAATATAACTAACTAACATAAAATTATGAGTGGAGAAAAAACACTTAAAAACCTAGGGTTCATATTTATATCGTGGGCCTTTCTGATTTTTGGTAATCAGAGTTGTGCAAACGCACAAAATTTAATAAATCGACAGGATAGTACCCAACTTAAGAGCGTTATGTTTACAATCCTTGATGGGAACGATTTCCCATTAAAGGGCGCAGACGTTTCAAACACAAGTCTCAAAAACAATGCTAAAACAGACAGCACCGGAACTGCAAAACTAAATTCGAATAAGAATGACATAATACGCGTTCAATACAATGGTAAACTGCTGAAGGAATATATCGCTAACGGAAATTTAAATCAGATTATCCGAATTGATGGCAATAATATCATGGTGATGATGCAAAAAAAAGTAGTGTTAACTAACGACATTAAGTTATCACCAAATTTAACAACAACTTCAACACAGGCGGTATATAACAATGATCTTATCAAATCAACTGTAACTAGCGTAAAGAATGCACTAACTGGTCGGTTGGCGGGCTTGTACACCAATCAAACAAGTGGTCGCCCGGGGTTGGATGAAGTATCGGTATTGTTAAGAGGTCAAAATCCAATTGTTCTTATTGATGGTATACCAAGAGATCTCACAATGATCGATCTGGAAGAGATCGAGTCTGTTACTGTACTTAAAGATGCTGTTTCTACTGCAATGTTAGGACTGAGATCATCAGGTGGAGTAATTGCAATAACCACAAAAAAGGGTTTTGTTGGTGCACAGCAAATTTCGTTAACAGCTCAAACTGGTTTTCAAAGTCCACTTAAAATGCCCAAAACATTAGGTGCCTTTGATTATGCTAACTTATACAACGAAGCCAGGAGAAATAGTGGCGATCAACCTGTTTACACACAATCTGATCTTGATGCATTTAGAACAGGATCTGATCCAATTGGCCATCCAGATGTGAATTGGCAAGACGAGGTAATGAAAGATAGATCTACGTTTAGCCGTTATGATCTTAATTTCCGTGGCGGAGGAAATACTGCCAGGTATTATGTTGGCTTAGAGTATCAGAATCAAAAGGGACAATTTAAAGAAAGTGATTTAAACGAGTATTCTACCAATACGAGTTTCAGCAATTATACGGTTCGTTCTAACGTAGATATTAACCTAACCCCGAAAATGATACTAGGACTTCACCTTTTTGGCCGAATTGGGAATTATACCCAACCAGGAAGTACTGCAGCCAATATTTTTACATCTATCCTTAATACCCCAAACAATGCCTATCCGATTTTCAACGAAAACGGTAGTTATGGGGGCAATACGCAATTCCAAAATAATATTTATGCACAAACTGTTAACTCGGGCTACCGCTTAAATTACAGAAGGGATATCATTACCGACTTAACATTAAGAAGAAATTTAGATGACATTGTACCAGGCTTATGGGCACAAGCGTTGGTTTCGTTTTATTCTGGCTTATCTGAAAATACGGATAGAAGTAAGTCATTTGCTGTTTTTAAACAAACTGGTACAGGTTCAACAGGATCATACCAGCTTTTTGGTGTAAATGGAACACAAAACAATAACACATCAACCGATTATCAAAACAGACAATCATATGTCGAAGGAGCAGTAGGCTATAAAAGAAATTTTGGTCTGCACCAGATTGATGCTCAAATTAGGGCAACCAGCGACAATGTAAACAGCGGGGGCGACCTTAGCTTGAATTATTATGGAGGTTCTGGTAGGGCCGCCTACAGTTTCGATGAGCGTTATACTGCAGAAGTAGCATTCGGACTTAACCGAACCAATAGATATCCAAAAGGATCTCCTATGGGATTCTTTCCGGCAGCAGGTTTGAGTTGGAACATTACTAAAGAAAAATTCATGCCTAAATTGTCTTGGTTAAATGATCTGAAGTTATTTGCCAGCTACGGACGTACCGGTAATGATGCTGCGGGCTATTTTGTTTTTCAGCAATTTTATGTAGGCAGCCCTAGTTCGTATTTCTTTGGTACAAGTGCTTCGAGCAGTTCTGCTTTACGTCAGGACGTATTGGCAAACCCAAATGTAACCTGGGAAAAAGGGGATAAATTAAATTTAGGTTTAAAAACCACATTATTTAGCAATCATTTGTTTTTACAGGCCGAATATTTCAATAACAAATACTCGGATCTGCTAACATCACCTAATTTATCAAGCATTGTAGGTACAACTGTAAGAAACCTAAATGTAGGTATTAATCGTTATAGCGGATTCGAACTTCAGTTAAATTGGCAGCAATCTTTCGGCGATTTTAGCTATTTCGTTTCTGGTAATGCCAGTACTTTAAAATCAAAAGTAATTTACCAAAATGAAGTTTTTAGAGAATATAGCTATCAAAGCCGCACTGGGCAACCCGTAGGGCAGCAATTTGGCTATATTGCTGATGGCCTTTTTCAATCGCAGGCAGAAATCAATGCCGCTGCTAAAATTGCAGGATATACCCCTGTTCCTGGCGATATTAAATATAAAGACTTAAATAACGATGGTGTTATTGACCAATTCGACCAGGCTAAGATTGGTACAGATAAGCCATTGGTTTATTATGGAGCTAACATTGGCTTCTCTTATGCTGGCTTCGATTTTAGTGTACTGTTACAAGGAGTTGCTAATAGGAATTTATTGCTAACAGGCAATAGCGAATGGGAATTTCAGAATGGTGGCTTTGGGCAGGCATACGAGCATAACTTAGGCCGATGGACCCCGGCAACTGCGGCAACTGCAACTTACCCTAGAGTTACGGTGGGTAATAACTTCAATAACAACATTGTTTCTTCATTCTGGATGCACAGTGGCAGTTACCTGCGATTGAAAAATATCGAACTGGGCTATACCATTTCACCACGATTTACCAATAAAGTAAAAGTTTCGAGTATCAGATTATTCGTAAACGGTACAAACTTGTTTACAAGCGCTTCTTTTGATAGAGTTGATCCAGAAACTAACGGAGGTGTTTACCCAATTCAAAGGGTTATTAATGGTGGTTTAAGTGTTAAATTTTAATCTTTAAATAGATGAATACGAGAATAATGGCTGTGATGGTTATCCTAATAGGACTGGCGTCATGCAAAAAATATGAAGAAACACCTTTACAGGGGATTAAAAAAGATAATGTTTACGATCCGCTTGATAAAAACGGTGATTTTGCCAGACAAGTACTTTCAGATTTATATACTTCTTTACCCGACGGTTTTAATAGGGTGAGGGCAGACGGAGACAATGCTGTAGGCGATTTTCTTGATGCCGGAAGTGATGATGCAATTCCATCGGTACAGAATAAGGTGGTAGAATATTACAAAAATGGCAGATTAAATTCAACCAATAATCCCGATGATAACTGGGCAGGTGCATACCGTGCAATTCGTGCCGCTAACGATTTCCTGGCCAATATAGATGTTGTTCCTGTTGATGCAAATGCACCAAAAACACTTCAGTATTGGAAAGCCGAGGCACGTTTTATCAGGGCAATGAATTATTTTGAGATGATTAAAAGATATGGAGGCGTACCATTAATTGGTGATAAAGTATTATCTCCAAATGATAATTTACAAATACCCCGTAGTACTTTCGAACAATGTATCAATTATTTGGTAAGCGAATGCGATGCCATTAAAGGTTTATTGCGTGTTGAACCGGTTGCAGACTCTGATTTAGGTAGAATTACACGTGGTGCTGCCTATGCGCTGAAAGCAAGAGTTTTGCTTTATGCGGCCAGTCCACTTTTTAATGGCGGTGGGACAGCCAGCGATCCTACAAAAAAAGCTTTGGCAGGTTATCCTACATTTGATGCTGGAAGATGGACGCTAGCTTTAAATGCAGTACAGGAATTAATCAATTTAAACGCTTACCAACTTACCACAACCTTTAATGCTGCTTTTATCGGCAGAAAAAATACAGAGGTAATATTGGCAAAACAAAGAGCAAAAACTTTTGATCTTGAGACCAATAATGCTCCTATAGGTTATACCACTCCTTTAAGTAATGGTTTAACCAGTCCAACACAAGAGCTGGTAGATGCATTTCCGATGTTAAATGGATTGAGTATCACAGATCCGGCTTCTGGTTATATCGCATCTAATCCTTATGCCGGAAGAGATAAAAGGTTAGATAATACTGTTTTTTATAATGGTATCAGGTGGCTGAGCCGCAATGTAGAAACCTTTGAAGGCGGTAAAGATAAACCGGGAGGCGTAGCCGTGCAAACCAGAACAGGTTATTACTTAAAGAAATATATGGCAGATTTTTCTGCTGCAACAGCTTATGCTACTCAAGATCATAACTATATTATTTTTCGCTATAGCGGTGTACTGCTTGATTACGCAGAATGTTTAAACGAAGTGGGTAGAACAGCAGATGCTTATGCACCACTAAGGTCGCTTCGTTTAAGAGCGGGGATAACCGCTGGAACAGGTACGGATACCTATGGAATTAAAGCAGGAATGTCTCAGGAAGCTATGCGTGCTTTTATCCAGAACGAAAGGCGGATTGAGATGGCTTTTGAGGAACAACGTTTCTGGGATATCAGGCGATGGAAAATTGCTGCTCAGGTTTTAAACGGGTCGCTTCACGGTACATTGATCACCAGATCACCAGCAGGCGCTTTAACATATGCGCCATATACAGTAGCAAATACAACATTTAATCAGCGGTTTTACCTAATGCCTATCCCTTATTCAGAGCTGATCAGTAACAGAAGCCTGATACAGAATGAAGGTTGGTAATTATTCACAAATAAGTTAAAACTGAAAGCATTTATGAGAAAATATATATTCTTTTTAGCATTTACCATTTTGTCGAAGTTTCTCTTTGCGCAAAATATTAATATACAGGGTCAGGTTAGCGATAAGGATGGCGGCATCCCTGGTGCGAGCATTATTGAGAAAGATGTTCCGGGTAATGGTGCATCTACCGGAACAGATGGTAAATTTCGGATTACCTTAAGAGGTAAAAGCCATATTCTGGTTGTAAATGCCATCGGTTATCTGGCAAAAGAAGTAACAGTGGGTCAGTCAACAAACGTTAATATATCTTTAGAATCTGATGTGAAAGGTTTGGAAGAAGTGGTCGTTGTAGGTTATGGAACCACTAAGAAAGCTACCTTAACAGGCGCAATTAGTTCTGTATCGGGGCAGGATATCAGAAGAAATCCGTCGGCAAGTTTGCAAAACACTTTAGCTGGCCGATTGCCAGGTTTTAGTTCACAGCAAACCAGTGGTCAGCCTGGATCTGATGGCGCAACATTTTTTATCCGTGGAACAGGCTCTTACACAGGCTCTAACCAACCACTTATTATTGTAGATGATATCGAGTTTACCTATGCACAATTTGCTCGTTTAGATGCGAATGAGATTGAAAGTTTAAGTATCTTGAAAGATGCATCAACAACTGCGGTATACGGCATTAAAGGTGCAAACGGAGTGGTTTTGGTTACCACCAGACGTGGGGTTGTTGGTCCACCAAGTATTACTTTCCGTAGCGAGTACGCACTCTCACAACCAACAAGATTACCAAACTTCCTTAATGCTTATGAATCGGCAAAACTTTTTAACCAGGCAAGAGTAAACGACGGACTGGCTGTTCAATACACGGATGCCGATCTTGAACATTGGAGAACAGGTGATGATCCTTATGGCCACCCCGATGTAAACTGGAAAGAGGTTTTATTCCGCAAGTTCAGTTACCAATGGCGCAATAACTTCGATATTAGTGGAGGTAACGATGTGGTAAAATACTTCGCATCATTAGGTATGGTTACTCAAAATGGTATATTAAATGATTTTGGAGCCGGTGAAGATGTAAACAATAATTTTTATTACAAAAGATACAATTACCGCTCTAATATTGATATTAAGGCAACAAAAACGTTAAACGTTAAACTCGATTTATTTGGGAATATAGGAGAACGGAATAGTCCCGTAATCCCTAATATCAACGGTATTCAGAATATATTTTATTTTTACAACAGTTTCTTAACGCTGGCACCATTTGCTTATCCAATTAACAACCCTGATGGAAGTTACGGTTACAGCTATGCACAGCCAAATCGCTATTCATCGCCAAACATTGTACAGGCATTAACATTGGGAGGTTATAGCAGAGATTTCGAGAATAACATGAATATAAATGCCGCCGCTACACAAAAACTCGATTTCATCACACAAGGACTTTCTTTAAGAGGGGCAATTGCTTATGGTAGCACCTATACTTATACCAGGGGATTATCTAGAGGAACTTTCCCTGCATTTATTTATAATCCTGCTGATGGAACTTATACACCTAAAGATCCAAACGTGTTCAGGGTAGGTACCTATTCATTAAACTATAGTCCGGGATCTACCACCAGAACCATTAACCCGCAGGCCTCATTAAACTATGATCGCACATTCGGCTCACACCATGTATCGGGGCTGGCACTATATAACAACAGAAGCTTTTTTGGATATAGAGATCCTGCCAATACAAATCGGATTTTAAATTTTATCCCAGTACCAACAAGTGGTTTTTCTGGTCGTGTGGGTTACGACTATAAAGGAAAATATTTAGCAGAATTTAATGCGGGTTATAATAAATCTGAAGTTTTTGCATCAGGTAAAAAGTATGGATTTTTCCCTGCCGGATCAATTGGCTACAACATTTCGGAAGAAAAGTTTTTTAAGGAAAACATAAAATTTGTTGATCGTTTAAAATTCAGAGCATCTTACGGCCTTGTAGGAACAGATGATATTGGTAACTACGCTTATGCTTACTTACAAACATACAATAACAGTGGAAACGTTTCATTCGGCACTTCTCATAATGCTTATAATGCCATATTCGAAGGGCGTTTAGCCAACTCAGATGTAACTTGGGAGAAAGTTAAGAAGCTAAATATCGGTATGGATCTAACCATGTTTAAAGGACGTGTTACTTCAACACTTGATGTGTTTAACGATAACAGGTACGATATTTTAACCAATAGGGGGACTGTGTCTTATGTGTTTGGACAATCTTTACCGCCAGTTAATCTTGGAAAAACCAACAATAGAGGTTTTGAACTCGAAATTGCCTATAACGATAAGATTGGTAAAGAATTTAATTATCGTGTAGGCGGTAATATCTCTGTGGCTAAAAATAAAATTGTTTTCCAGGATGAGGCGTTGCCATTATTTCCATATCAACAATATACCGGTAATCCGATCAACACACCCAGACAGTTTAAATTTGTTGGTTTTTACCAGGATGCGGCTGATGTAGCAAATAGTGCCAAGCCTTTAACCGGAGTAAAACCTGGGGATATCAAATATGCAGATTTAAATGGCGATGGTGCAATTACAGATGCCGATCAATCTTATTTCGGATATTCAAATACACCCAATACGATCGTAGGTTTCAATCTAAGTGCAAACTATAAAACTTTAAGTTTGAATGTGCTTTTTCAAGGCGCGTTGAATTTTAATGTTGCTGGCATCCGTGAATCTATCCAGGCATTTGGGTCTAATTTACAGGCTATTCATCAACAAAGCTGGACACCAGAACTTGGCCAAAGTGCAAAATATCCCATCCTGTCAACTTCACCAAACTCAATTTCTATTCCTACAGCGCCTTCCGATTTTTGGAATGTTAGAGGTGATTATTTGCGATTAAAATCAATAGAACTAAGTTATGGCATTCCTCAGAGTTGGGTAAATAAGGTGCGGTTAAAAGGCGCAAGAATATATGTAAACGGTACAAATTTAATTACTTGGACAAAACTTGGCTCATTATACGAATACGATCCAGAAATATCAAGTAACAACACAAATACCAATTATCCACCACAAAGGCTCTATAACATGGGTTTATCGGTAACATTTTAAGTTTTAGCTATGAAAAGATATATTTTAATTGTTTTAATTTTGGTAGGGTTAATATCCTGCAAAAAAGCTACAAGTTATCTCGATCAACAGAATGCTGGTCAGGATGCAACAGTCGTATTTAGCGATAGTGTACGAACATTGGGTTTTTTAAACGGAATTTATCAGGGACGTGGTTTTTCATTTAACAAAGGCCGCTGGGATAGTCATGGAAACCTTGATGAAGCTACCGATGATGCCGAATACCGTTATAGTGGGTCCGGACAGTATGCTGTAATCCTGTATTCGGGAAACGTAAATCCGTTAAATGTGGTAAAGGGCACAACGACTGATTTTTATGTTCAGCCTTACCTGCAGATCCGTGCGGTGAATTTATTTTTGTCGAAATTACCAACAACGCCATTAGCGCCTGTAACACAAAAGCGTGTTGCTGCTGAAGCCAGGTTTTTACGCGCCTGGTATTACCATTATTTAGTGAAATCTTTTGGGGGCATCGCACTTCTTGGAGATAAATTGTTTGATAAAGATGATATCATTGATATTCCAAGAAATACTTATGAAGATTGTATAAATTATATTGTAAGTGAGTGTGATGCAGCTGCTGCAAGCCTTCCATTAGATCAGTTAGACCAAGATTATGGAAGAATTACTAAAGGTATGTGCCTTGCCCTAAAATCGAGGGTATTGCTTAGTGCTGCAAGCCCTTTATTTAATGGAGGCGGTATAGTTAAAACAGGGGCAATTGCCAGCATAATTGCTTATCCTACTTACGATGCAGCACGTTGGGCAAAAGCAGCACAGGCCGCAAAAGATGTAATTGATATGAACAAATACGATCTTGTTGTAGATAACACCACAGCTCCTGGCTTCGGTTTTTATAAAACGTTCATTAGCAGAGCAAATAGCGAGTTAATATTTACTTTTACACAAGGACCCAACAAAGATTTTGAAGGCCATTTTCTTCCACCTTCCCGGAGCGGCGGGTTTTATTCAACACCAACCCAAAACCTGGTAGATCAGTTCGATATGCGTAACGGAAAACAGATTACAGATCCGGCATCAGGATACAATGCCGCCAATCCATATGTTAACCGCGATCCTAGGTTCGGTTATACCGTTATTTACAATGGCTCTCTCTATGCCAATAATAGCGGTGCCCAGGCTCCTGTATTTACCTATGTAAATGCGCCAAGCGATGGTAATGGCATCGGAACAACTTCTGGCTACTATGGCCGTAAAATGTGCGATGTGAATGTATCATGGGGAGGCAGTGCCAATGCCGATAGGGGTTATCCTTTAATGAGATACGCGGAAATATTGCTCAATTACGCTGAAGCACTTAATGAATTGGGACAAACTAGCAATGCACTTACTTATATTTTTAAGATCAGGGAACGTGCAGGTATCTTACCAGGTGCCGATGCCAGATTTGGAATTAAAACTGATATCAGCCAATCAGAACTCAGAGATTTGATTATTAAAGAACGCCGCACAGAAATGGCTTTTGAAGACATGCGGTTTTACGACGAGAGGAGATGGAAAATTGCCGAGGTAACAGAAAACGCTTTCAATAAGGTTATGTTGATTACGCCGAAAAGCGGTACAACCTCAACTTCTACAGATGGCACTTCGTATAATTATCAAATTGCAAATTCCATCCGAAGACATAACTTTCGTGCTGCAAATTATCTTTTGCCAATTCCGCAGAGCGAAATTTTAAAACTTCCTTCATATCTGCAGAATCCAGGCTATTAACATTTTCTGGTATAATTAATTTAACTCTCCGAACCTTCATAATAGAAAGGTTCGGAGAGTTTTTTGTTTATATGCATATCTGTATGCACATCTAACAGGAACCTGCCTTAAAAGCATGCAGCTTTAATTGGCTAATTAGGCGATAAACTTCGATAGCAGAACGTTTATTATCGCACCTTAATCAAAAAATAGGATTAAGCACTTCAAAAGACGGATCTAAAGCAGATCATCATATAAGCCAATTTTAACTTAATAAGGGAAAGTGATTTGAATATGTGATTTAACTTAAACGTCAATTAAACGTTTAATTTTAATTGAAAGTCTTAAAATCACTGGAAATGGCCTAAAAATAACAATTTAACCCCTACTTATTACCGTATTACCCCTCACTACGACCGCTTTTTTTATAGTTAATTTGTTTCAACCAAGTATAAGAATATAGATCGATCCAGATTATTCTAGATTAACTACCTAGAATAAATAATGGATGCAGCAAATTTAGAGCGGCTGTATCCTGTTTTTAGAAGCAAAACCTAAACCTTTAACCGATCATGAAAAGATTAAAACAACCAAACAAATACCCCCATTACTGTCTAACAAATTGCTGATTGAAGGTTTGCTTGAAATCAGTATTACCCTTAACAAATTATTCATCCTTAATCCCAAAATTATGAAGAAAGCTAAATCTACTCAACATTCCGTTTTTTTAAACCTCTGGCAAAATAAAATAACATTAGTGCTTTTTATAAAAGCACACTAACCAAAACCAATTGCCAGGGATAAGGGCATTGTGCTATTTCCCAAACCGCACTGACGAATATTTCGATTGGATAACTACCTAATGCCTCCACGAGCGCAATATGATGGTAATCTATCTGGCCGGATATTGATATGCTAACCAATTTAAACCATTTTTATGAAGAAAAAATTACCGAAGAAAATCCCGCTCCATCAGCAGGGTATTGCTTTTAGATCAATCTTGCAACTTTTGATCTATTTCGTGATTACAGTTTCCTGCTTAACCGCATCTGCACAAACAGATGTAACGGTAAGAGGCGTAGTAAAAGATACCGTTGGCGGTTTGCCAGGTGTAAATGTTAAAGTTTCGGGTACCAATCGTGGAATATCAACCGATGAATTTGGACGTTATACCATAAAATTACCAAGAACAGGTAAATTATTGTTCTCGTTAGTGGGTTACAAACCCAAAAATGTTGCCATTGCCAATTATGATAAAAATGCCGAAGGTGTTTATGTCATTAATATAACACTGCAGTCTGATGCCAACTCTTTGGATGAAGTAGCGGTTGTAGGCTTTGGTACACAGAAAAAAACAAGTGTAATCAGTTCTATTACGGCCATTAATCCGAAAGAACTTAAAGGCCCAACCAGTAACTTAACCACCATGATGGCAGGAAGGGTTGCCGGTATGATTGCTTACCAGCGGAGTGGCGAGCCAGGCGCAGATAATGCACAGTTTTTCATCCGTGGTTTGGGTACTTTCGGTGCAGGAAAGCAAGATCCTTTAATTTTGATCGATGGTATCGAATCGACCCAAAATGATATGGCGCGCTTGCAGCCTGATGATATTTCTTCCTTTAACGTACTTAAAGATGCTACAGCATCGGCCGTGTACGGTGCCAGGGGAGCTAACGGAGTAGTACTCATTTTAACTAAATCTGGTGTTGCAGGCCAAACAAAATTTGGGTTCAGGGCCGAATCGTCATTATCGTCAAATACAAAAAACTTTCAGTTTGCCGATAACGTAACCTATATGAAACTGGCCAATGAAGCTGCCCTTACGCGCAACCGCTTAGCCATATTGCCATACCTGCAAACCAAAATAGACGCTACGGCAGCTGGTGAAAACGAATTGCTCTATCCCAACAACAACTGGATAGAACAGTTGATTAAAGATTATACCATTAATCAACGTTATAACCTCAATATTTCAGGCGGGGGCACCAAAGCAAGCTATTACATCGCTGGTACTTATAATATTGATAACGGGGTATTAAAAGTTGCCGATTTAAATAACTTTAACAGTAATATCAAGTTAAAGAATTATTCCGTCCGTTCTAACGTGAACATTAACCTTACCAATACTACTGAAGCTATTATCCGTGTTTATGGTCAGTTTGATGATTATACGGGGCCAGTAGGTGGAGGTGGGGCAACCTTTAACCGGGCGATATGGTCTAACCCGGTAATGTTTCCCGCAGTTTATCCAGGCAGTTTATCGCCTTTTAGCAACCACCCTTTATTTGGTAACGCCATTTCGCCAAGAGGCGGATTGTACATGAATCCTTATGCTGAAATGGTAAAAGGTTATCAGGATAAAAATGCCTCAACATTACAAACCCAGATCGAAATTAAGCAGGATTTAAAATTTATTACCCCTGGTTTAACCGCCAGGATGATGAGTTATGCCCGTAGATATTCGTATTTTGATATTTCACGTGCTTATAATCCTTTCTATTATTCTGCCACTGAACAGCCAGATAAATCAATCGGACTTAGCCTCATCAACGGTGGGGGTGCACTATCTATTGGTCCGGTAGGCACCGAATATTTAGGTTATTCAGAAGGAACAAAAGATTTAAATTCTACATTTTATGCAGAGTTTTCAGCCAACTACAACCGTACTTTTAAGGAGAAACATGCGGTAGGAGCTATGTTGATTACCACCATGAGGAATTATCTGGCCGCAAACCCAGGTAGTCTACAGCTTTCGCTGCCATCCCGTAACCAGGGTGTATCGGGTAGGGCTACTTATGGTTACGATAACCGTTACCTGGCCGAGTTTAACTTTGGTTACAACGGTTCGGAGCGTTTTGCCGAAAATAACCGTTTTGGTTTCTTCCCTTCGTTTGGTTTAGGTTATATCATTTCGAACGAAAGTTACTTTAAGCCTTTAACCAGTGTAATTAACAGTTTAAAACTGAGGGCTACTTATGGTTTGGTAGGTAATGATCAGATTGGTAATGCTGCCGACCGCTTCTTTTATCTTTCGGAAGTAAACATGAACAACGGCACATTTGGTGCAAGGTTTGGAGAAGACGGATTGTACTACCGTGATGGTATTTCGATATCGCGCTATTCAAATCCTTTAATTACATGGGAGCGATCGAAACAAACCAATATTGGTTTAGATATGACCTTGTTCAATAGTTTAAATCTAACCTTCGATGTGTATAAAAATGAACGTTCAAATATTTTAACCGATAGAACCTTCATACCAAGCACCATGGGCTTACAGGCTTCTGTAAGGGCCAACACCAACAAGGCGGAAAGTAAAGGTGTCGATTTTTCTGCCAGTTATAACAAGTCTTTCAGCAACAACATGTTCTTGCAGCTGCGCGGTAACTTTACCTACGCTACCAATAAAATCTTAATTTATGATGAACCTTCATTTAACGCCAATGAAACTTACCGTTACCACATTGGTTTGCCTACTACCCAGGCATTCGGTTACATTGCAGAGCGTTTGTTTATTGATGATGCAGAAGCTAAAAACTCGCCGGTTCAGTTTTCGGGCGTACCAGGCTTAGATTATGGTGGAGGTGATATCAAGTACAGAGATGTAAATGGTGATGGTATTATCAGTGATGTAGATCAGGTGCCAATTGGCTTACCTACCAGTCCAGAAATTGTTTATGGTTTTGGCGGTACGTTTGGTTTTAAAGGTTTCGATATATCGGCATTTTTTCAAGGCTCGGCAAGGTCCTCATTTTTCATCAATCCAAGTAATATTTCTCCTTTTGTACTTAATAACGAATCTGGCAATCCTAATGTTACGCAGAACGGATTACTGGAAGTTATTGCCGATAGTCACTGGTCTGAGCAGAATCGCGATAGTTATGCATTCTGGCCACGTTTAAGCCCTAATTTTGTAAACAACAATACCCGTACCTCGACCTGGTGGATGCGCAATGGAGCATTTTTAAGGTTGAAAAGTGTGGAGTTGGGCTACAATCTGCAAACCAAACTGCAGAAAAGACTGGGTTTAAGCAGTGCGCGTATTTACGCTAACGCCACGAACCTTGGGGCCATAAGTGCCTTCAAACTGTGGGATCCTGAAATGGGTGGAAACGGCTTGGGCTATCCTGTTCAAACCGTATACAATTTAGGTTTAAATGTTTCATTCTAACCATTGAGCTTAAAAATAACAATATGAAAATCAATAATATTTTATTTCGAAAATACACGGCAAAGGCAGGTTTAGCCAAATTAACACTGGCAACACTGGTTATCATTTTATCGGTGAGCTCTTGCAAAAAATACCTCGATATCGTTCCCGATAATGTGGCTACGATCGATAATGCCTTTACTTTAAGGAACGAAGCAGAAAAATACCTGTTTACCTGTTATTCTTTCCTACCCAGAGATGGAGACCCCTTGTTAAATGCTGGTTTTATGGCAGGTGATGAAATCTGGACCTCGCTGGATGAAAGGGAATTTATTTCTTATGGCTGGAGAATGGCCAGAGGCGGACAGGGAGCAGAAAACCCATATTTAGATGCATGGAATGGCCGCTATCAGGGTGGTGGTAACGTTTACAACTACAATGATAATCCTGACGGAGATTATGGTTTATTTAAAGCCATCAGAAACTGTAATATCTTTTTGGAAAATGTACAGGACCAGAGTAAAATTCCTGATCTGAGTTTAAACGAACGCCAGCGTTGGATTGCTGAGGTGAAATTTTTAAAAGCGTATTATAATTTCTACTTGCTACGGATGTATGGTCCGATTCCGATTATCGATACAAACTTAGGCATCAGTGCCAGCGAAGATGAAGTACGGGTAAAACGGATGCCTTTTGATGAATGCGTAAACTACGTATCGGGTTTGCTGGATGAGGCTATTCCGGGTTTGCCGCAAATTATGACCGATAAAAGTACCGAACTGGGGCGCATTACCAAACCCATTGCGTTGGCCATTAAAGCCAAACTTTTATTAACAGCCGCAAGTCCTTTGTTTAACGGTAATACCGACTACAGTAACTTTAGGGATAAAGACGGGGTAATGCTGTTCAATACCGCCTACGATGCCAATAAATGGAAAAAAGCCGCCGATGCGGCCAAAGCAGCTATTGATGCTTCAGAAGCTGCCGGCTTTAAGCTGTACCAGTTTCCGGGTACCACTTTCAAGCTATCTGATACTACACTTAGGCAACTTACCATTAAGGGAGCAGTAACGGAGCGTTTCAATGCCAACCTGGAGCATGTTTGGGCAAACCCAAACAGCAGAACTTTCAATATGCAGCGGGCAGCAATGCCGCGTTTGGCTTTAACGGTTGTCGTAGGTAGCGCAAGGCAGCAACTGGCCCCGCCTTTAAAAATTGCTGAAATGTTTTACAGCAAAAACGGAGTGCCCATTAACGAAGATAAAACCCTCGATTTTACCAATAAATATACGCTGCGTACCGCAGTTAAAAGCGAACGCTTTTATGTAAAAGAAGGTTATACCACTGCAAGGATCAATTTCGACAGGGAGCCAAGGTTTTATGCCGATTTAGGTTTTGATGGCGGAATCTGGTACAAATACGATAGCCCTACCAATTCGGATGAAGGTACTTTCGTACTGGAAGGTAAATCGAACCAGGTTGCCGGTGCAAACAACTTCGGCTGGTACAACGAAACAGGTTATTTTATCAAAAAACTGGTCGATTGGAACATGATTAACGGTACAAATGGTGCCAGTTACCGCGATTATCCATGGCCACAGGTAAGATTGGCCGATCTTTATCTGATGTATGCCGAAGCATTAAACGAAAGCCTGGCAGCACCATCGGCTGATGTTTACGAATACATTAACCGCATCAGAACAAGGGCTGGTTTACCAACCGTACAAAACGCATGGACCAACTTTTCAAACAACTCGGGTAAATACACCACTAAAGATGGCATGCGCGAAATTATCCAGCAGGAACGATTGATTGAAATGGCATTTGAGGGAAGTCGTTACTGGGATATTAAAAGATGGAAACGTGCTGCAGAAATGTTTAATCAATCTATTACCGGATGGAGCGTTTACCAGCCAACTGCCTCTGAATATTACCGTGTTAGAACCATTTTTAACCAGAATTTTGTGGCCCCGCGCGATTATTTATGGCCATTAAGAACTTATGATTTAACTGTAAACCCAAAACTGGTTCAAAACCCAGGTTGGTAGTATTAACTGATGATTAAAAATATTCGATATGAAAAGAATAAATAAGAACCTGCTGTTATTCCTGTTAAGTTTAACCATAGCCTTTTCAGGCTGTAAGGAGGATGAGTTAGGCCCGTTGGAAAATAATACCACGCCGCCGGGTAAAGTAGCCAATGTTTCGGTTACCAATGGTCCGGGCAATGCCAGCATTACTTTCAGCTTACCCGCCGATAAAGATTTGCTGTATGTTAAAGCGGTTTATTACCTGGCAAACGGGCAGGAAATGGAAGTAAAAACATCTTATTATGGCAATACTTTATTGGTGGAAGGCTTTGGCGATACCAACGAACACGAAGTGAAAATTTATGCGGTAAACAGGAGTGAGACTCCTTCCGAACCAACTATTGTTAAGGTTAAACCGCTCGAAAATCCCATTTGGGGTGTTTACCGGAGCCTTAAGGCAGTAGCTGATTTTGGTGGTTTAAATTTTAAAGGAAGTAATCCATCCAAAGCCGACCTGGCCATAGAGGTTTTGATTTTATCGAAGGGCAAGTATGTTCCTACAGCTAAAAACATTTACACCTCGGCTATAGATATCGATCAATCGGTAAGAGGATTGGATACCCTGAGCCAGAAATTTGCCATTACTATACGCGATAGGTGGTTAAATTATAGCGATACCCTTTTTACTACCTTGAAGCCACTTTATGAAACAGCGCTTCCAAAATCAGGCTACAAAGAAGTTATTTTGCCAACCGATACCCCACAGGAATATAGCGGTACTGGTGTAGCTAAAATGTGGGATGGCAACATTATCGACTGGCCGAGCGTATGTTTAACCAAACCATCGGTACTTACCCCGCAATGGGTAACCTTCGATTTAGGTAAAGTGGCAACCATGAGCCGTATTGTAGTATGGAATTATCCAGAATACTTAAATGCCGGCCGTACCTATTATTATGGTGGTAATTTAAAAGACTTCGAAATCTGGGGAACCGATAATCCACCGGCCGATGGCAGTTTCAACAACTGGGTAATGTTAGGTAAATACAGCTCTACAAAACCTTCTAAAAGTGCTTATGGTGTGCAAACCAGCGAAGATTATGCTTTCGCAAATGCTGGTATCAGCTACAATTTTGCTGTGGGCCTGAAAAAGGTGAGGTACATCCGCATTAAATCCATTAACAATTGGCAGGGTAATACATTCATGAGCGTATCAGAAGTACAGCTTTATGGCGATCCGAGATAATTACTAAACAGCATTTAGAAATGAATAATCAAAAAACATATATCAGAACCCTAAGACTAGCTTTTATGTTCGCATGCGCAGGTACTTTTATGGCCTGTACCAAATCTGATGATTACAAAAAGTTTACCGAAAAAGGCGAGATTTCTTATACCGGAAAGTTAGATTCGGTAAAAATAATGTCGGGTAGCAACCGGGTGTACATCAGGGGCTTATTTCTTTCCGATCCGAAAGTAACCCAATGCAAAATATTCTGGAACAACAGGGCCGATTCGGTAGTAATACCTGTAAAGAAAAAATACGCTACCGATACGCTGAAATATTTTGTAGAGAACGTACAGGAAGGCGTGCAGAACTTCCAGATTTATACTTACGATGCAGCAGGAAATAAATCTATTCCGGTATATAAAACCGGAAGATCTTATGGAGCAAGGTATCAGTCATCGTTGTTTAACCGGCCTATCGAATCGGCATTTACCAACGCCAGTGGTGCAACAACCATTACCTGGCAGGGCATGGATCGTTTAACCGGGGTATTTGCAACAGAAGTAGAGTACACCAGCTTGAGTAATGTAATTAAAAAAATCAGGACCAAAATCGATGAAACCACAACGGCCATACCGGATATTAAACCCGGTACAAGTTTAAGGTACCGTACCTTGTTCCTGCCCGATACCGTTTCTATTGATACCTTTTCTACCGCTTTTCAAACACAGCGTGTAGGTGCTGATATTACGGCAACCTATTTTAAGAACAAGGGAAATCCCTTTATTGCTGCTGCAAGCGGTGGCAGGTGGCGTAATATAGCCGACTGGACAGTTACTGCAAATGTTAAAAACCACGGTGGTTTAGGAGGATGGTGTTCTGATCAGGGAGGCTGCCTTGCCATGGAAATGGGCTGGGACGGCACTGCACAAATTACCAATGGTAAAATATACCAAACTTTTACGCTTCCGGCGGGCAGTTACAGTTTCGAAATTACGATGGCCAAAAATGAAGCAAAGGACCCTGTTTACATTGTAGCAGCTGCTGGCAATACCCTGCCGGATGTAGCCGATGTATCCACTTCTTTAGGTTATGCCAATTTTGCCAACAACAAGTTTCAGTTTACCCTAACGCAATCAACAACCGTATCAATCGGCTTTCTTGCCACAATGCTGACAGCATCGGGCAATCAGTTTTGGATTGTAAAAGAAGTAATGCTTAAATCACTTTAAAAGTTTTTTAAAGTTAATTTTTTATTCTCTGGGGCTTTCTGAAAAGAAAACCCAGAGAATTTTTTATTTAAGAATAATGTTAAATTAGTTGATCAAAAAAACTATGTCACATAGAATCCCATTCTTCCTTATCGTATCGATAATTATTTTAATACAATCCTGCGCAGTAAAAAAGGAACAGAATTCTTCCAATATCTACTCATCCGAAGGTTATAAGCTAATTTGGAGTGATGAATTTAACAAAAATGGTGTTCCCGATCCAGTCAATTGGGATTATGAGAAAGGTTTCGTCCGTAACGAAGAACTACAATGGTATCAGCCCGAAAATGCTTTATGCAAAGGTGGTAAGTTGATTATCGAAGCACGGAAAGAAGTAAAACCTAATCCGCTATATGTAGGAGGCAGCAACGAATGGCGTAAAAAAGCAAAAAATATTGAATATACTTCTGCCTGTATCATTACTAAAGGTTTACAAAGCTGGCAGTATGGTCGATTCGAAATGAGAGGAAAGATCGACATTTCAGATGGACTTTGGCCGGCATTTTGGACACTGGGCTTAAAAGGCCGCTGGCCTGCAAACGGTGAAATCGATATTATGGAATACTACCAAGGAAAATTATTGGCCAATATCGCAAGTTTAGGACCCGATAAAAAGGCGAAATGGTTTAGTAATACAAAATCCGTAACCGAATTGGGTGGAAAAAAATGGGCAGCCGAATTTCATACATGGCGCATGGACTGGGATAGCGAGGCCATTAGTTTATCTGTAGATGGAATGCTTTTGAATAAAACCAATTTGAGCGACCTTAAAAATGATGACGGTTCAGATTTTCATCCTTTTAAACAGCACCATTACATTTTGTTCGATCTGGCAATGGGTGGTATGAACGGTGGTTCGTTAAACAATACTAAATTCCCCAATAGGATGGAAATCGATTACGTTAGGGTATATCAGAAATAGATGCCTCTCCAATTGTTACCCTGAACGCAGTTGAAGGGCTGAAACAAGTCCAGGAGGATGACCGCTTTGTAAATAAGAAAGAGCCATGGAAATTAAACCATGGCGCTTTCTATTATGTTTTTAAGCATTAATTCTGAACTTTTATTTCAGTTCTTCTGTTCAGTATTCTACCTTCTTCGCTCGTATTGCTGCTAATGGGCTCTTTCTCGCCATGACCAACAACAGTGAAATTATTTCCGTTTAAACCTGCGTTTATAAAGTACGATTTTACGGCATTTGCGCGGTCGATAGAAAGTTGCATATTGTGGTCTGGTGTACCTTCGGCAGATGAATGGCCGTTAAGAATAAATTTTGTACTTGGCGATTTTTTCATTTCCGCCACTGCTTTATCCAAGATAGAGAATGATGATGTTTTAAGTACAAACGAATTAAACTCAAACTGAATATTGTCTAAGTTGAAGTTGGGTTTTTCATTGGGTGCCGGAGCTTCTTCTTTCTCTGGGGCAGGCGCAGGTTTTTTCTCCTCTACCGGTGGTGCTGGCTTTTCAACAGGTGCGGGAGCAGGTTTTGCCACCAGTTTTTTTGTTTTACAAGAGTACATTGTAAGGGTAAACAAAGCTAGGAGCGTAGTAAATAAAAGGTTTTTGGTAATGTTCATGTTTAATATTAATTTAAGTTTACTGTGTGTTTGTTGCCCAAACATACTAATAAATGATTACAGCTATAACGGTGTTTTTTTGAAGAAGTTATATTTAATAGGTTAATCCATCTAATTTAACTTCAGTTTTACTCAAACATATTCATATCAATTTCCTTTAATGTATTATAACATTTTAATATGGATCGTTTTAAAAACAAAATTGCTTTAATTACCGGAAGCAGTCAGGGAATTGGTGCTGCATGTGCCTTAAGATTGGCCAAAGATGGCTGTGATATTATTTTAAATGGCCATAAGTTTGATGAAAGGGGCGAAAAACTTATTGCAGAAATACAAAACATGGGTAGAAAAGCAGCTTTTTTGAAAGCCGATTTAAGTAAAGCCAAAGAAGCCTCTAAATTGGTAACCGATGCCGTAGCAGTATTCGGCCATTTAGATATTTTGGTAAATAATGCAGGCGTAGAAAAAAAAGCCAGCTTTTGGGAAGTTACAGAAGAAGATTACGATCTGATCATGAATACAAATTTAAAAGGTGTTTTTTTTAGCATCCAATCGTTTGTAAATTACTGTAGAAAAAGTAAGGTAGCTGGAACAGTAATCAATATGAGTTCTGTACACGAAGAAATCGCATTTCCACATTTTGCCGCTTACTGTGCAAGTAAAGGAGGCTTAAAGATGTTAACCAGAAACCTTGCTTCAGAATTAGCCCAGTTTAATATCAGGATTAACAATGTTGGGCCAGGAGCCGTTTCAACGCCGATTAATCAGGATTTATTGAATAATAAACAACAACTGGAAAAAGTACTTCAAAATATTCCCTTAAAACGAATGGGTAAGGTAGAAGATGTGGCAGCAATAGTAGCTTTCCTTGCTTCTAATGATGCCGCTTATGTAACCGGATCAACTTATTTTGTAGATGGAGGATTAACCTATCATTATGAAGAACAATAGGCTAATCTTGTGATGAATTTATTTTAAACCTTTAAATTTGGCATTAAGTTTAAGAATGCCTGCGAATTAGCACTGTATTTCTTCTTATCTAGTTTAAAATAGAATGCCCCTTTTTTAGAACCTGTTCTATCTTTTTCGGCCAGCTTGATCAATAGTCCAGTCGAGGTAATTTTACGGCTGAAATTTCTGGTATCGATTTTAGTATCGTTTACTTCCTCAAAAAGAATATGCAATTGTGGGATGGTGAATTTTTTAGGAAGCATTTCAAATAAAATAGGATGGAGGGCAGCCTTGTACCTTAATTTTTTTCGGGCATCGGCAACCATTTGGTTATGATCAAAAATAAGTTTTGGCCGATCGTTGATCAAAAACCATTCAGCTTCGTAATCATCATTTAACTGTGCCTCATATTTGTGGATATCAATGAGGGCAAAATATCCAACAGAAAGTGTTCTTTCAATTGGGTCGCGGCCAGGTTCTCCATAAATCTGCATCTGCTCCAGGTAAACACCTTCCAAACCCGTCATTTTTTTGAGTACCCTGTTCGCTGCATCGTCCGGACTTTCATCAGCACCCACAAAGCCCCCCATTAAACTCCATTTGTTTATTTCGGGTTCTAAACCTCGCTTAACCAACAGAATTTTAAGGTGTTCGCCATCAAATCCAAATACGATGCAATCAACAGCAACAAGATAATGTGGCTGCCTAGAATATTCAATCATTTTTTATCCGAAATTTTAATGGGCTTAATATGTTCAAATTTTCACGAAAATAAAAATTATTATTAATTGTCGTTTTGACAATTAATAATAATTTTATAATTTGGCGGCTTAGATAGATTGAGCTAAATGCTTTCTTTTCTCTAACCAATTGAAAATAAAAATGAACCAAACATTCGAACTCGATAGTAATCCTCACACCAGGTTAAATATATTAACTGGCGAATGGGTTTTAGTTTCTCCACACCGTACTAAAAGGCCTTGGCAGGGTAAGGTTGAAGATATAACGCCAGATAATCGCCCGGAATATGATCCTAAATGTTATTTATGTCCTGGTAATGGCAGGGCAGATGGCGATAGTAATCCAGAATATACCGAAAGCTTTGTTTTTAACAATGATTTTGCTGCGTTGCTTGAAGATACACCTGCTGGCGATATGAATGAAGATGACTTATTGGTAGCCAATAATCAGAGAGGGCTTTGCAGGGTGATCAGTTTTAGTCCGAAACACAACCTCACACTTCCCGAAATGAGTGTCGAAGCCATAACTGCTGTGGTAAATGTTTGGCAAAATGAATTTAATAGTCTTGCTGCAAATGATTGGATCAAATACATTCAGATTTTCGAAAATAAAGGCGAAATAATGGGCTGTAGTAATCCACACCCACATGGTCAGATTTGGTCGCAGAGCGACATTCCATTAGAAATTGCCAAAGAAACCGAACGTCAGAAAACGTACTATGCTATTCACAGAAGAAGTTTGCTTAGCGATTACTTAAAACTGGAGCAAAAGAAAAAAGAGCGTATTGTATTCGAAAACGATCATTTTGTGGTACTTGTACCTTTTTGGGCAGTTTGGCCTTACGAAACCATGATTATCAGTAAACGCCATGTAAACAGCATTAAATTGTTTACAGAGGTTGAGAAGAAGTCGTTAGCTGAAGCCATTAAGGTACTAACAACCAAATATGATAACCTGTTCGAAACCTCTTTCCCATATTCAGCCGGTATGCATCAGGCACCAGTAAACAACGGCTATTACCCTGAATGGCACTGGCATATGCATTTTTACCCACCATTGTTGCGCTCGGCATCAGTTAAAAAATTTATGGTAGGTTATGAAATGTTGGCCAATCCTCAACGAGATATTACCCCTGAGTTTGCCGCTAATCGTTTAAAAGAAATGTCTGTAACACACTATAAAATCAACAAAACTGAAGGCTAAAATATTAAATAATGAATGCACAACATTTAAAAAATACATTTAAAAAACTTTTCAACGCTGAGCCTATTTTAGTGCGTTCTCCAGGAAGAATCAATATTATTGGCGAGCATACCGATTACAATGGAGGCTTTGTAATGCCTGCCGCTATTGATAAGGCCATTTATGTAGCCATATCGAAAAGAGAAGATGATGAAATACATTTATTTTCAGAGAGTTATCAGCAATTTGATATTTCATCGATCAAAAGCCTGAAAAAATCAGAGAACAGTTGGGCCAATTACATTTTAGGCGTTGCCGATCAGTTAAAAGAAAGAGGCCATCGGTTGGGTGGCTTTAATTTTTATATCGATGGTGATGTGCCTTTGGGCGCTGGTCTATCATCGTCTGCGGCTGTTGAATGTGCTACTGGCTTTGCGCTCGATCAACTTTTTTCGCTTTCCGTTCCGAAAATGGATATCGCATTGATTGCACAAAAAGCAGAACAGACTTTTGCTGGCGTTAACTGTGGTATTATGGATCAGTTTGCCTCCGTATTTGGTAAGAAAGATCAGGCCATTATGCTCGATTGCAGATCGATGAAACACATTTACATTCCTTTAAAGCTGGATGGCTATAAACTTTTGCTTTTAAATACGAATGTAAAACATGCACTTGCCGATTCTGCTTACAACAAAAGAAGGTCACAGTGCGAACAAGGTGTTGCCTGGGTAAAGGAGCATTATCCAAATGTAAACACCCTTCGTGATGTAGATTTAACCATGTTAGAAACCCATGTTAAACCAAAAGATTTGGATGTTTACACCAAATGTAGCTTTGTAGTGAAAGAAATCGGTCGTTTATTAACCGCTGCAGAGCAACTGGAAAATGGTAATCTGCAAGGTTTGGGCAAGCTGATGTTCGAAACCCATGAGGGTTTGAGCAAAGATTACGAAGTAAGCTGTAAAGAATTAGATTTCCTGGTTGATGCGGTTAAACCTCTTGATTATGTGTTAGGTGCCAGGATGATGGGTGGTGGTTTTGGTGGTTGTACCATCAATATTGTTAAAGAAGAAAAAATTGCTGATTTAATTGAAGCGTTATCTTCAGAATATTTATTGCAGTTCGGACTGAAGCTTGGTTCTTACACCGTTCAAACTGATAACGGAACCAGCTTATACAGTTAAAATTTAAATAACCCAAGGTATACTAACCAAAATAAATCAATGAAAAATAACTTATTAGACACGAAGGATTACATTGTATTTGCAATTTACTTCGTTATTGTGGCCGCTTATGGGCTCTACATTTACAACAAGAAAAAGTCAGAATCTACGGGTTCTAAAGATTATTTTCTTGCTGAAGGCTCTTTAACCTGGTGGGCAATCGGCGCATCGTTAATTGCATCTAATATTTCTGCAGAGCAGTTTATCGGTATGAGCGGATCAGGCTTTAAAATGGGATTGGCCATTGCAACCTACGAATGGATGGGCGCTTTAACCTTAGTGGTTGTTGCGGTATTCTTCATTCCGGTTTACCTGAAAAACAAAATTGCTACAATGCCACAATTCCTACATCAGCGTTATAACGGAACGGTAGCCATGATTATGGCTGTTTTCTGGTTATTACTTTATGTTGTAGTTAACCTAACCTCAATCCTTTATTTAGGCGCTTTGGCGGTAAGCAGTATTTCTGGCTTCGATTTAAGTTTCTGTATGTACGCCATAGCAGGTTTTGCCATTATTATTACGCTTGGTGGAATGAAAGTTATTGGATATACCGACGTTATCCAGGTGTTTTTCTTAATTCTGGGTGGTTTGGCCACTACCTATTTGGCTTTAAACTTAGTTTCTACCCATTATGGAACGACAGGTATTTTTGAAGGCTATAGTTTAATGACTTCAAAGGCTTCTGAACATTTTCACATGATTTTAAAGCCAGATAATGAAAATTATATCGATTTACCTGGTTTAAGTGTGCTTGTAGGCGGTATGTGGATTGTGAACTTAAATTATTGGGGCTGTAACCAATACATTACTCAACGTGCTTTGGGTGCTAACCTGGAGACTGCCCGTGGAGGTATTCTTTTTGCTGCATTCTTAAAATTATTAATGCCAATTATTGTTGTGCTACCAGGTATCGCAGCTTATGTTTTATATAAAGATGGCGCCTTTCAGTCAGAAATGCTGCAGGATGGATCAGTAAACCCAGATCGTGCATACCCTGTATTGCTGAATTTGCTACCTGCCGGATTAAAAGGACTTTCGTTCGCAGCATTAACCGCGGCAGTGGTGGCTTCTTTGGCTGGTAAAGCAAATAGTATTGCAACTATTTTTACGCTGGATATTTATAAGAAAGTATTAAAGACCGATGCTACTGAGAAAAATTTAGTAACAACAGGTAAGATTTCGATTATTGTAGCGATGATTCTTGGCGTATTAATTGCGCCACATTTAGGAATCGATAAAAAAGGTGGTTTCCAATATATCCAGGAGTATACAGGTTTTGTTTCCCCAGGTATTTTTGCCATGTTTATTTTGGGTTTCTTTTGGAAAAGAACAACCTCAAGTGCAGCACTATTCGCTACCATCGGTGGTTTCGGTTTGTCGATTTTGCTTAAATTCTTACCTAAACTTACAGATCTTTCATGGTTATCAGGAATGGGGTTCTCTGTTAAAAATGCAGCTGGCGTTTATGAAATTCCGTTCCTGGATCGTATGGGCTTTGTATTTGTATTCTGTATCCTTGGTATGGTGATCATCAGTTTAGCGAGCAACAAAGTTAAGGCAGAAGCTAAAGGATTAGCCATCGATGCTAAAATGTTCAAAACCTCTACCAGTTTTGCAGTAGGAGCTTTAATCATTATCGGATTATTGGTTGCACTTTACAGTGTATATTGGTAAACGAGAGTGTATAAAATAGGAAAGGGATAAAGTCATTAGATTTTATCCCTTTTTTGTATAACGCCGAAATTAAGTCGGAAAGGAACCTTTGAACCAGGTTAAAAGATTTCTCCACTCCGGAGACGACGATACCCCATATAAGCTCGTTTTCACTACAATAATTTTCTTAAGCCTATGACCATTGGCGTTAGATTTAAGGTAGAAAACTTAATGTCCTTCATTTCTTAATGTTAATGGTCACCTGAAGTGATTAGAGTCTGCCCTTTATCCTCTTCAGTAGCCAATTTCTTCACCAGCCACGGCAAGGTAAGTCCTTGTCCGATTAAGGTAAACAATACCACTACAACAGCTATAAATATAATAGCATTACGCTGCGGAAATGCACTTCCATCCGATAAAGTAGCTGGTAATCCAATTGCGATGGCCAATGAAACAATACCTCTCATGCCCGACCAACTGATAATCAAACTGTTCCTGAAATCGAGCAATGCCCCCTCTGTAATTCGGTGTTTCCCTTTCTGAAAGGCTTTTTGAAGATTGAATTTTTGTAGGAAAACACGGGCCATTCTTAACAACAGCGCAACAATAGTAATCACCAGTGAATAACCTATGTAAGGTAAAATATCGGCACTGTTAATGTTTTTGTATACATAAGGGAATTGTAGCCCAATTAAAATGAAAATCAGTCCATTCAATAAAAAGATAATGATGTCCCAAATGTTTTTAGATTGGTTTTTAAGTTGCTCCGGAAATACTTTGTTGCTGAACCTCGAAATACCCAATCCTAAAATAACAACTGCGATAACGCCAGAAACATGTACTTGTTCTGCAATTAAATAGGTAACAAAAGGCATCAATAACATAAAACTAATGGTAGCCAAACGGTTACTATGGATTCTTTTAATAATGAAAGCAAGAATTTTCGACATCACCATGCCGATTAAAAATCCGCCAGCCATTAAAACAGCAAATTCAAGGGATGCTTTCCAAAATACAAAGGCTGTTCCTGTTACGGCGGCAACTGCAAAACGATACGCTACCAGTGCTGAGGCATCGTTAACTAAACTTTCACCCTCCAAAATAGTATTGGTTTTGTGTGATAAACCCAGTCCTTTGGTAATGCTCATGGCAGCAACTGCATCAGTAGCAGAAAGAATTGCACCTAATACAAAAGATAGCGGCCAGCTCATCCCAGGAATCATATAGTGGGCAACTACAGCAATACCAATAGCGGTGATAAAAACCAGTGTAATAGCCAATGTAAATATGGTGTTGACATTGGTTTTAAATTCCTTGAATGAGATATTAAAAGCAGCATCGTAAAGCAACGGTGGTAGGAATATCAGAAATATAATTTCAGGATTAATATCAATTGGTGGTAAAGATGGAACAAAACCCACTGCTATTCCAGCTATAATCAATAAAATAGGATAGGGGATTTTAATTCGATCAGCAATGGCAGAAAGGCCAATCATCACAGCTAAAATAAATATTACAATGGCATAATTTTCCATATCTGCAAAACGCGTTTTTAATAGATGTCGAAACACTTGCTTGCAAAATATAGGTTTAGAACTGAATTAAAAAGTTTCTGACCGAAATAAATTAATCGATGAAACGATGGGATGTTTAGAATTCAACTTTGGTAAATGCATTTAAATTTGAAGGAGAAAACCTTAATTTCCTTCAATTCTTAATGGTCAACAAAAAGGAAACGCTAATTAATTGCTGAAACAAGACATTACCTTTTAGGATACTGGAAAATTATAGCAGTGCAAGCGAGGGAAGCTTTAATAAGAAACTAACGCTGTAACCTTGGCCTTTTGCTTTTAAAAGGTTGGTTGTTTTGTGGTTTTGCTGTTTTGGCAGTACTTTCCTCTTCCGATATTTTAACTGTAATTACATTACCTTTAAAAGTTTCGCCATTTAAGGTAGATACAATATTCTTGGCATCCGGCAAACTGTATATTTCTAAAAAAGCATAGCCCTTACACTTACCAGTAGCTCTATCGCGAACAATTTTAATCGTTTCTACCCTACCATGAAGGCTAACCAATATTGCCAAATCCATCTCTTGGATATTGTCAGGAAGGCCACCTATAAAAATCTTAACCATTAATTCAGTAATTTGAGAGAACATCCGGTTAAATCAAACATAAATCCAGAATTGTTCTTTTAGACCTGCAAAATAAGCAAAATGATATTCTTACCCAAACTAATTGAATGAATTTTGCTTCATTTTTATCATAAATTTGTGAAGAGCAGACATATATATTGATGTTGACAGACAGAAAATGTACATTCGCTTTCTAATCATCAAAAAATAGGTTAAAATATGAGCATCTCTAAGTTAAAATCTATACTCATTATCGCATTATTCCTCTTCAGTTCGCTACTGGTACAATCAAAAATTTTATTGCCATCAGTATTTAGCGATAATATGGTTTTGCAACAAAAAACAAATGCTGCCCTTTGGGGTAAAGCCACAGCTGGTAAAGCAGTTAAGATAACGGTTTCGTGGAATAAAATTAATTATGGAGCCATTGCCGATGCCAGTGGCAATTGGAAAATTAAAGTGGCAACGCCTGGTTACGGCGGACCATATTCCATCACCATTTCCGATGGAGAATTGTTGGTGCTAAACAATGTATTAATAGGTGATGTTTGGATTTGCTCAGGCCAGTCGAATATGGAAATGCCTTTAGCGGGCTGGGGGAAAATCCTTAACAGCGAAAAAGAAATTGCTGAAGCTAAATATCCAAATATCCGTTTATTGCAGGCAGATCACATTACCAGTAATTTTCCTATAAACGATGCTAAAGTAGCAAATGGCGGATGGCAGGAATGTAGTCCAAAATATGTTGCAGAATTTTCTTCTACTGCTTATTTCTTTGCCCGCGAAGTGTATGAAAAAACTAAAATTCCTATTGGCCTGATCCATACCTCTTGGGGAGGAACAATTGCTGAAGCCTGGACAAGTGCCGAATCGCTTAAAAAAATGGCCGATTTTTCTGCTGCAGTTGATAAGATCCAAAAATCAGCTAAAAATCCTTCAACAGTTTCTTACGAAGAAAAACTGCAGACTTGGGTTAAAATGACAAGTGAGAAAGATTCCGGATATCAGGCTGGTGAAGCGAAATGGGCTTTGGTGGAAACTGCAAACTGGAAAAGCATGACTTTGCCAACCTTGTGGGAGGACGCAGCACTTAAAAATTTTGATGGTATTGTATGGTTTACAAAAAAGGTTAACATCCCCGAAAACTGGAAAACAAACGGAGCCAGGCTTAATCTAGGTACAATTGATGATAATGACATCACCTACGTAAACGGAGTAAAAGTAGGTGAAACGGTAGGGTATAATGTTGGTAGAACATACGCAATACCTGCAAACCTGCTTAAAACAGGTGAGAATACCGTAACCGTCAGGGTTTTTGATAGTGGTGGTGGCGGTGGTATATATGGTGATGCCAAAGATTTGAGCTTCACAAACAACACGGCTGAGAAAATTTCTTTAGCTGGCGACTGGAAATATAAAGTGGGGGTAGATTTTAAAAATGTTGAAGCAAAACCTTACGAAGAAAATGGCCCTAACAGACCAACCGTTTTGTACAATGCGATGATTCATCCTTACCTGCAATTTTCAATCAAAGGTGCCATTTGGTATCAGGGAGAGAGTAATGCCGATAGGGCTTACCAATACCGTGAATTATTTCCAACGATGATTAAAGATTGGCGCCAGAAATGGGGGCAGGGAGATTTTCCATTCTATTTCGTTCAACTGGCCAATTTCATGCAGATTGATCACGAGCCTGTAGAATCTGCCTGGGCAGAGCTTAGAGAAGCCCAACAAAAAACACTTGTACTGCCAAATACAGGTATGGCGACCATTATTGATATCGGTGATGCAAAAGATATTCACCCTAAAAACAAACAAGAGGTAGGTAGAAGGTTGGCCTTAATTGCCCTGGCTAAAACCTATGGTCAGAAAATAAACTATTCCGGTCCCGTTTATCAATCCAATAAAGTAGAAGGAAAACAGATCCGTTTAACTTTTGGCAATACAGAAAATGGATTAAAAGCCGCAGATGGCGCAACACTAACCGGTTTTGCCATCGCTGGAGCAGATAAGAAGTTTTATTGGGCCAAAGCAAGTATCCAGGGAAATCAGGTTATAGTAAGTAGTGATCAGGTAGCAAATCCTGTTGCAGTTCGTTATGCATGGGGAAATAATCCTGTGTGTAACCTTGTTAGTAAGGATGGCTTGCCGGCATCACCATTCAGAACAGATACCTGGCAAGGCCTTACCTTTGCAAAGAAATAATTGATAAAAATTTGTGCAATGTGTGTGGTTAAATCCGTGTAATGCAGGCAATATTTAAAGTTACGCTGTTCTTTATGGCTTACTTTATATTTTTACTGCCTAACCGGAAATTATGCCAAATACTTTATCAGACCAGGAAACCATTCTCCTGATTGCCGACCTAGAAGAAAAATTATTAGATGGGTTTAAAAGGACAGACCTGAACACACTCGATTTATTGTTTGCCGATGGAATGCTTTTTCATGATCAGTATGGGAATGTGTTGGATAAGGAGATGGATCTGGATGCGTATCGGAGTGGCATGATCAAAATCACTAAAATCAACGTGTCCAAACGGGAAATACGTGTTTTTGAATCCATCGTTATTGTTTCTGCAAGTCTTTTTATTAAGGGAAGTTATTCAAATATTTTAATTAACGGCAAATATCAATGGTTAAGGGTTTGGGGTAAAGTGAAAGAGGATTGGAAAGTAATTTCTGCCAGTTGTACAGGCATTTCAGTATAAAATATTTGCTTAAAAATAAGAACGGGGAATAACCAATGGCTATCCCCCGATTCTAAATTAACGCTCTCTAGATCTAATATAGAACTAATCTCAGTTTCAACCAAAACCTGATGGGCGAACAAGGCCAATGCTTACCATGGCGAGTTAAAAATAGGTGTATATCACAATGTTGGTGTAAACCTCCGGCTTTGCAAACTGTATAATTTTTTATCTTTCAATTTATTATTCTTAGCGATTAGGCTTACTTTAGCCAACTTAACGGCGTTTTTTATAATTGTTTGAATATAAGGTTACTAAATCGTTTTAATATTCGCTCATATTTATTAGTTTTATAAAATATTATCTAACCAATAATCCTTTTATGAAAAGAATATTTACCTCAATCTATTTTCTGGTTTCCTGTCTTTCTATTTATACTTTGAATGCCCAGAATTTAACTGAATTCAATAAAGCACCTTTAAAACAGCATGTTTATGTGCAATTGCCAATAGGGAGTATTAAAGCCAAAGGATGGTTGTTAAAGCAACTAGAACAGCAAAGAGATGGTGCAACGGGAATGGCAGAAGAGTTATACCCTGAAAAAGATAATCTGGGCAAAAACTCCGATTGGCTGGGAGGCGATGGAAATGGATGGGAGCGGGTACCATATTATGTTAAAGGTTTAGTAGCATTGGCTTATACCTTAGATGATCCTATGTTAAAAACGAAAGCACAAAAGTATATCGATTGGACTTTAAACAATCAGCAGACCAACGGATTATTCGGCCCGCCGAAAATGAAAGATTGGTGGCCGCGAATGCCAATGATGTATGCTTTGCAAAGCTATTATGAGGCCACAAATGATAAAAGGGTAATTCCTTTTCTGTCAAAATACTTCAAATATGAACTGGCCAATCTTGATAGCGATCCCTTAAAGGAATGGGGTAAATCAAGAGCTGGCGATAATATGGAAATTGCCATTTGGCTTTACAATAAAACCGGTGATCAGGATTTGTTAAAACTGGTAGAAAAGTTAAAACAACAGGCATACCCTTGGATCGATATTTATAGCAACAACGGGTTTTACTTTTTTGGTGATGATTTTCAGCCAAAACATATGGTTAATGTAGCTCAAGCCTTAAAATTTCCAGTGCTTTATGCACAACTTCAAGATCGTCCTTCTAATCTTGAAGCACTTTCTAAAGGTATAGCGCACATTATGCACGACCACGGCCAGCCAGAAGGTTTAGGTTCAGGAACTGAATTCCTGGCGGGTACAAGCAGCATAGAAGGCGTAGAAACCTGTACTGTGGTAGAATGGATGCAGAGTTTAGAAACTGCTGCAAAGGTTATTCATGATGCAAGAATTGGCGATCAATTGGAAAAAGTAGCTTTTAATGCTTTGCCGGCCCAGTTTAGCCGCGATTTTAAGAACCATTCATATTATACATTACCCAATCAGGTTCAAAGCATTCATGGTGAGCATGGCTTTAATCAAGATTATAGCTCAGGTATTGTTTCTAGTCCCTATTCAGGTTTTGGCTGCTGTCGCTATAACATGCACATGGGCTGGCCTTATTTTGTTAAAAGTAGTGTAGTGGCTACCCCTGAGAAAGGCTTGGCAATAATTACCTACGGCCCAATGGAAATAGAAACTGTGGTAGCCGAAAACAAAAAAATAAAAATTACTGAAGAAACAAATTATCCCTTCGAAGAAAAGATCAGGTTAAAAGTGCGGCTTACCACTTCTGCATCCTTTCCATTAATTTTAAGAATCCCAGCATGGAGCGTAAAACCAAGTATTAAATTAAATGGAACTACATTAAAAGGGATAAAAGCTGGGGAAATGTTTACCATATCCCGAGAATGGAAAGATCAGGATCAATTAGAACTAAATTTTCCGATGCAAATTACTACTCAGACCCAAGTAAACAATTCCGTTAGTGTAGAACGTGGGCCTATTGTGTATGCATTAGAAATTAAGCCAGCAAATAAGGTAACCAAAACACATCCGGTTGTTGGCTTTACAGATTACGAAATCCGTCCGGAATCGGCGTGGAACTATGGTTTGGTATTAGATAAAGGTAATTTAAGCAACATTAGTGTGGTGAGTGCTACGATGCCCGAAAATCCATTTATTGCAGTAAATACACCGATTAAATTAAAGGTTCATGCAAAGAAGATTCCGTCATGGACGCTGGGATACAACAAAGTAGCTGCTTTTGATGTACCCTTTAGTCCAGTTACGTCTACCGAAAAACAAGAAGAAGTTACCTTGGTGCCTTACGGATCTGAAAATATACGCCTAAGCTGTTTTCCTGTAATTGGTCAGCCAAAAAAAATAAATAAATCTTTGGTCGAAAATTTTGATCAGGGAATGGCCAGTAATTGGGTTTTTTATGGCGGTGGCTGGTTTTGGAAAGATGGACAGGTTAATTCGGCATCAAATGCAGGCTCTGGTGGTTATGGCATAAATGGATCTAAATATGTAGCTAATGGAACCGATTTTAAAGATTTTACTTATCAGGCAAATGTTAAAATCAATACCCCGGGCGATGCCGGTTTAATGTTCAGGGTTTCTAACCCGGCAATTGGTCCCGATGCTTACCAAGGGTATTATGTGGGGCTGGATCAAGCCAATGGAACGGTGCTTTTAGGAAAAGCTAACGGGCAAAAATGGACCGTTATAAGCTCAGGAAAATATCCTGTTGAGATGAACAAAATGTATACTTTAATGATAGTGGCGAAGGGAAATAAATTTGATATTTTTATAAACGGATCGGCAAAACCCATTCTTTCTGCAACAGATAGTCAATATCAATCCGGTAGTATCGGATTAAGAGCGTATAAAGCTTTGGCTAGCTTCGATTCGGTAAAGATTAACGCTTTTTAACAACGGTTCAGGTTGGTATTGAACTTTACGGCAAGGAATTTGTTAACCTATTATCAATAAATAAAAATAAGATTATGAAATTATACAAATCAATTCCTATAATGCTCTTTACCCTTGCGCTTGCAGCTGGTTGTGTAAGTAATAAGAAATATGCAGAACTTCAGGATACCTATTCCAAGCTGAGAGAAAGGAACCAGGAGTTAAGTAATAAATACCAGGATAGCCAACGCGAACTTAGCGGCAGTACCAGCAGGGTTAAAAGTTTAGAAGAACAGATTGCCTCAGAAAAAGCCAATGTGACTGCATTGCAGGATGCTTTGAACAAATGTTTAAATTCTAGTAACCAGGGCAATGTTAACATTTCGAAACTGGTTGATGAAATTAACAGTTCGAATAAATACATCAAACAACTGGTAAATGCCAAAAACAAAAGCGATTCGCTTAATATGGTGCTAACCAATAATTTAACCCGTTCATTAAGCAGAGAAGAACTTGGCGATGTTGATGTACAGGTACTTAAAGGTGTTGTTTATATCTCATTGGCTGATAATATGTTGTACAAATCAGGTAGTTATGAGGTTTCTGATAAAGCTGGAGAAACATTAAGTAAAATCGCCAAAATCATTAAAGATTACGATACTTATGATGTGCTGATTGAAGGTAATACCGATAATGTGCCTATCGCTCAAACCAATATCCGAAACAACTGGGATTTAAGTGCCTTGCGTGCTTCGTCGGTGGTTCAGGTATTGCAAACCAAATATGCTGTCGATCCTAAGCGATTAACCGCAGGCGGACGTGGTGAATTTAATCCAATCGCTGATAATACGACAGCAGGAGGGAAAGCGAAAAACAGGCGTACACAGATCATTATTACACCTAAGTTAGATCAGTTTATGGATCTGATCGGAAAAGCGCCTGAACAGTCTCAAAAATAAAATCAGAAATAATAATCATTTTAAAGGGTTGAAATTAATTTTTCAACCCTTTTTTATTTGTAAAGCTTTCTCTTTTCCCTTTTATATTTTGCTAATTTTGCACGCGCTCCTTAAAAGTTATGAGAACACGAATAAGAAAGCACCTTCGCACAGCAAAATACATCGTTTACAAAGAAACTTTAATCGATTTTAAAGAACATTTCTGGACATTTATAGGTGCCTTTGTAGGGGTTGGTATTATTGGGTTACTTAATTCGAAATACTTTACTGCAAATGATAATTTATTTCTAATCGGTTCTTTTGGGGCTTCATCGGTACTCATTTATGGTATTATCAATAGTCCGCTTGCACAACCGAGAAATTTAATCGGCGGCCATTTGGTGTGTGCCATAGTAGGTGTTACCATTCACAAGCTTATTCCTGGTGAAGTTTGGTTGGCTGCGGCATTATCTGTTTCATTATCGATCGTACTAATGCAGATCACAAAGACCCTTCATCCCCCAGGCGGTGCAACTGCACTAATTGCCAATATCGGGTCTGCTAAAATTCAGTCCTTGGGTTATTTATACGTGCTAAGTCCAGTATTATCAGGTGCTTGTATCCTGTTAATTGTGGCTATTATTGTCAATAACAGAACCTCGCACCGTAGTTATCCCAATAATAAAAAATGGTATAGGGTGTGGTACAGATACCGCAGGTAAACAATTACCTATAACTATATTCTTATGACGCATTTAGCCATTTAATAAATGTATATTTGATTATATCAGTAATTAAATAATCTAATTACATTACTTTTCTCTCGCTGATGTACCATTGCTGTATTCTCTAATCTTAAATTTTAGATGAGTATTTTTTATTCCAATCACCGAATTGTTTATGCAATGATGATTGGTCTTATCAAACTGTAAACATTTAAAAAATGAGTAGAGACAAAAAGAAAGAGGCTAGTGTAAACAAAAAGGCACCCTCAGATTATCAATCAGGAAAAGGTAAGTCGGCAAAAGTAGAGACAGATCTATTTGCAAAAAAGCCAGGTAAAAATGGCAAGTAACGATCCGAAAGTTCAGGCAAAAGTTTTTTTGTACGAACTTAATAATACGAGACATGAATATGGTTTTTCTGCAACTGAAGAATGGACTTTAAATTTGGCGACCAATAATCAGAAAAAGGATCTGGAGAATAAATATTATCCCTTATTATCCTTAACCATAGCACCGGAAAATATAATGGGAATGCTCGATCTTTTGCAAGAGAAGCTTGGAACTGCAATTACCAACATTAAGGATGAACTTAACCCCAAGAAAATTTCAAAAGAATCTGTTAATCTATTGGCTTATTGTACAGGAAGGTTAAAGTATTAATTGTAAAATAGAAGAAGGTGTATCATTACAGTGAATCGTCATCTCGACCGTAGCGGAGAGATCTTTTTAATATAGTCCACAGATCTCTCCACTACGCGTTGCTCCGGTCGAGATGAAGCCGATTTTTATAATCTGTCATTGATAGCCTGTCGGAAGGTTTAATGTATTTTTAAGCGTTTGAACAAGCTGAAAGTGACAAATTCGAATCTGAAATAAACTTTGTGACTACGATAAATGTAGCTCTTTTAGCAGCGCTTACTATTTTTGTTGCAGCTGTCATTTTGTAATTCTTTATATTATTGTATATAAAAAATCACTGCATTCATGAAAAGGGTTTAAACCAACCATTTAAATGCAAAAAGATTTGTAATCATACTGATATAAAAATCAGGAAATACTTATTTTTACCTTTTGCTGGTTTAAATAAGCTGTGACTTGATTTAACATAATGCTTCTTGTTGCCCTCACCGCAGATTTCAAAACTTCAGAACTTACGCCTAAACGGTTAGCCCAATAATTTCGATCTGTTTCTTCAGATAATAAGATGATTTCTTCTTTAATGCTCGGGGTTTGGATGAGATTTTTCATAATTGGGATGATTAATTCAGTTAGTAACACGCACAAGCTCGATTTGGTTCAATAAAAATAGATTTTTTTATTTATAATAACAATTTGTAAAACAGCTATTTAAAAGAAAATAACATTTTAATTATAACTAAAATAGAGTCGCAATCGTTCATTTTCTTCTATTAATTCGTTTTAGCCATAATAAAAGGTACATGCAATAATTAATAATTGTGCAAGAAAATAATTATATGTATTTTTAATTATACATAAAATGACTATAATTGCTTATTATTTATAAAAAAATATTCTGTAATGGGTGATATGAGGAAGGGAAACGTTACTCAGATTGACTTTGAATATGGACATGGAATCATTATTGACGAAAATGGCCAGGATATTCACTTTCAATTAGATAATATATCTGATCAAATTGATATAAATTCGAAAATAATTTTTGAAATAGAGTTACATGAACATGGTTTGGTAGCGGTTAACGTTAAATTAGAAATGGAAGAAATAAGAGGCTAGTTTCACATAGCCAAGCAAATTAATATTATATATTATTGTTGGTCATTTGCAGTGGTAAGCTGAAATAAAATGTAGATCCTTTACCCAATTTACTTTCTACCCAAATTTTTCCCTGATGCCTTTCAATTACTTCGGCACAAATATACAGGCCAACTCCAAATCCTGCAATTGTTTTAGTGTCAGGGCTCTCTACGCGGTAAAAGCGGTCAAAAAGTTTGGGTATATCATTTTCCCTAATGCCTATGCCTTCATCTTCCACACTTACAATTACATAATCTTTTTGTGTTTCGCACTTTATTGCAATTAAAGAGTTTTTTTTTGAGTATTTCGCTGCATTTCCGATCAGGTTAGTAACTACGTTGCCGATTTTCTCCATATCGGCATTTACAATCATTTCTTCTGTACCAATCACCTGGATGAAATGGCTGGGTAAAACAATTCTATTTTCTTCGGCTATGGTTTTAATCAAATCAACAAGGCTAAAATTTGTTTTGTTCAATAAAATTTTGCCAGCTTCTAATAATGATACATTTAAAAAACCATCAATCATTAACGACATTTTTTTTAACTGAACATTTATCTTATCGAGTATCTGAATGGTGAAGTCGTTATCGGTATCTTTAAATTTATGTTGTAAAAGTTGTACATAAGCACTTAACGATGTTAACGGAGTTTTAAGCTCGTGACTTACCATACCGATAAAGTCGTTTTTTCTAATTTCATCCTGTTTATGTTCTGTAATATCCAAAACTGCTCCGGCAATATAAACGGCTTTTCCTTGTTCATTATAATAGGCTTTTCCTGCGGTTCTTAACCATTTGCTTTTAGCGCTTATGCCACTTAAATTAATTTGGTATTCGATGTTAAAAGCATTTCGGTGGTGTAATGCACGTCTTATGCCACTAGTAAGATGCCCGATGTCTTCCGTATATATCAATGATTTGGCTTCTTCTATGCCCAACCTATTGTTTTCCAGTTCGTAAATTTGTTGTGCCCTTTCCGATAGAAGTATCTGCTTGCTTTCCAGATCGATATTCCATGAACCCATTTCTGATGCATCCATGGCTATTTTTAAAATGTCTTTAGCTTTAAGTAGTTCTTTTTTAAAATTTACCTGCTCAGTAATATCTTTAATAATCACTAAAATCCTGGTTACTTCATTTTTATCATTTTTTAACGGCTCATAAAAAGCTATAAAATAACCGTCTGAAACTGGTGTTGAAATTTTTAATTCATTGAATATTAAAGGTTGGCCATTTTTAAAAATATCTTTTACACGTGCTAGAAGTGCTTGCTGTTTTTCGAGATCTGGTCTTGCCTTTTCTTGTGGAATCCCGATTACTTCTTTCCTGGTTTTGCCCCAAAGTTTTAATATGTTATCGTTTGCATATTCTGTAATAAGCTCTGGACCTTTTAATACGCACATGCCGAGAGGGGCCTGCTCAAAAAATCCTCTAAAACGTGCTTCACTTTCTGAAAGTTCAAATAAAATATGCTCAAGGTCATGTTCATCTAGTGGAATTTCCCTTAATGAACAGATCATATATTCAACCGGGCAATCGTTTTGTAATACTGGCGAAAATTCCAATTCCCATTTTACCTTTGGCGAGTTAGAATAGATGGGATGAATAATAAGGGTCCTTTTTGCCTTAAGCCTGCCTACTTTCTGAACTGTTTTAATCAGAAGTACTTTTTCAGCAGCAGATAAGAGGTTTGGGATGATGTTAATATCATAGAATTTTAATTTTCCTCCAACCCGCTCTATTAAAGCTTGATAAGCATCGTTATGTTGTACCACCACCAATATCGGTTTTACTTTAAAAATGATTATAGGACTCTTAGCGTGTTTTAACAGTGCTTTTAAGAATGGAGAGACTAAATCTATCATAAATTTAAGTTGACACTTTTCCAAATATAATCGTTAAGCAGTTAATCACCAACCGATTTGTAAGTATGATATAATATTTATCATACAGAATAGTATAAATTGTAAGTGTGTTGTTTTGCCGTTTGTTTGGAAATCATTAAAGCTTAGTGTATAATGATCTTATTTGATATCCTGAATCTGTTGCTTGTAAAAATGGCAGATAATATTTCGTTTCTTCAGTTAGGAAAGGGCACTCATAAAAGATTACAAGTAGTAAAAATTGCATTAATATTTTATGCAATGGAATTTATTTATGTTATATCAGTATCAAAAAATTGTAAAGTCAAAAGTGTAAAAATCGGTTGCTTAAATGTAAAGTAAGACTTTACTTGGTGATTATGACTTATTTGTAAGACAATTTTGGTTGATTTTTTATAAAAAATGATGTCTTTTTAAGCAGAAAAAAAGTTTTTATGAGTTTTTTTTAAAAATTATTTATTTGGTAATCAGTGTGTTATGTTTTGTTTTTAAATTAAATATTTGATTTAAGCGATTTAACACTTCTCACTTACATTTTTTTAAAAATTTATATATATTTGTTCTTACCCTTTCGAGGGTATGTTTTTCATAGGTAGATGTAGGGTCAGAACAATGTTCTGGCCCTTTTTTGTTTTAATGGATTTAGAAAAACTATTTTTGTGTTATGATGAAAAAGAAAGTGATTGTTGCGGTTACAGGTGCCAGCGGTTCTATATATGCAAAGGTTTTATTTGACCGGTTATTAAAATTAAAAGATCAGATTGAGGCTGTTGGTGTAGTAATGAGCGATAATGCAAAAGCGGTTTGGCAATTCGAACTTGGAAACCAGGATTATAACCATTTTAAAGATTTTACCTTTTATAACAAAAACGATTTTAACGCCCCTTTTGCCTCAGGCTCGGCAAAATACGATACCATGATTATCATTCCTTGTTCTATGGGAACTTTGGGTAGGGTAGCACATGGAATATCGAACGATTTGATTTCGAGGGCAGCAGATGTTGTGTTAAAAGAACGCAGGAAATTAATAGCCGTAGTAAGAGATACCCCGTTCAGTTTAATCCATATCAATAATATGAAAACTGTAACTGAAGCTGGTGGAATCATCTGTCCGGCTAATCCGTCTTTTTACAGTTTGCCTCAAACAATAGAAGAAGTTGCCGGCACGGTAATTAGCCGGGTGTTAGACCTGGCAGGTTTCGAACAGGAAAGTTATCGTTGGCAGGAGCAGTAATTGTTATTTTGCCAAAGTTTAGATATTTTTGGTCGTTTTAAACCAATATTATGAAACTATATTTACGCTCTATCTTATGCTGCGCAGCTTTATGTGCTTTTTTTTCTCAGGTTAACGCTCAGCAGGATTTTCTAATTAATTCAAAAAACGACACTTTAAAAGGCGAAATAAAAAAACAATTAATCGGTTTTTATCGGTTCAAGCCAGAGGGAGGTAGCAGTTTTAATAAAATTCCAATCCGCGAAACCAAAGAATTTTATAAAGTAGAAAAAGAGATAAATTATCTCGTCAAAGTACGCCCGGATAAAAGCACTCCGGACTTTTTACAAAGATTGGTTAAAGGCAAAATTGATTTGTTCGAATATTATAGACAAAGCGGGAATAATCAATACGTAGTGTTCTGGTATGCCAGCAAACAAAACGGACAATTGTTTGAAGTGAAAAGTAACCAGATCTTTGGCTCGCGGAAGGAGCGGAAAGATAATATGTATAATTTAATAGCTGATAATCCAGGCTTGCTGGAAAAATTTAAAAAGGATGACAATTATAGCTTTGAAGCGGTGAAAGAATGCATTAAACTATATAACTCAAACTAAATAGTCGATACTCATGCTAAAATTAAGCTTTATTATTATCGCTTTGTCCATTTCAGGTATATGTTTGTCTGGCTGTGAAAAAAGAGCCTGCCCTGAAGGAATGCACGAGTTGCGTTTAAAGGATGGTACTACTATATGCGTTCCGAACAATTTATAGTCTGTAATTTGTCAGTTCTCAAAACTCAAAACCAACAACTCCGAACAAATTTCCTATCTTTGCAGCCTCAATGAAAAAGGTCGCATTTTATACATTAGGTTGTAAACTCAATTTCTCCGAAACATCAACCATCGGTCGTTTATTTACCGATGCAGGTTATGCCGTAGTAGAATTTCAGGATCAGGCCGATGTTTATGTGATCAATACCTGCTCCGTTACCGAGCATGCCGATAAAAAATGCCGTAAAGTTGTTAAAGAAGCTTTAAAATATTCTCCTAATGCGTTTGTGACTATTGTAGGTTGCTATGCGCAGTTAAAACCACAGGAAATTGCCGAAATAGAAGGCGTTGATATGGTTTTGGGTGCTGCAGAAAAATTCAGGATAGTAGAATATATTACTGATTTAACCAAACAACCGAAAACGCTTATTCATCAGCAAAATATAGAGAAAGTAAACCATAATTTTATTGCCTCTTATTCAATAGGCGATAGAACACGTACTTTTTTGAAAGTACAGGATGGTTGCGATTATCCTTGTACATATTGTACCATTCCTTTGGCACGTGGTGCAAGCCGTAGCGACACCATTGAAAATGTGGTGGATCGTGCAAAAATGATTGCGGATAGCGGTGTTAAAGAAATTGTTTTAACGGGTGTAAATCTTGGCGATTTCGGAATCAGAAATGGCCAGCGTGAGGATAAATTTTTTGACCTTGTTAAAGCTTTAGATGAGGTAGAAGGCATTGAAAGAATCCGTATTTCATCGATTGAGCCGAATCTTTTGAGCAATGAGATCATTCAGTTTGTATCCACTTCTAAAAGGTTTGTTCCGCATTTTCATATTCCTTTGCAATCGGGTTCTGATAAAATTTTAGGTTTAATGCGCCGTCGTTACCGTAGCGATTTGTATGTAGAGCGTGTTGCCAAAATTAAAGAAGTAATGCCTCATTGTTGTATTGGTGTTGATGTGATTGTTGGTTTTCCAGGCGAAACAAAAGAAGATTTCTTGGATACTTATCAGTTTTTAAACCAGCTTGATATTTCTTATTTACACGTATTTACTTATTCTGAGCGCGAATTAACAGCTGCAGCCGAAATGAAAGGCGTTGTGGCGGGTAGCGAGCGTAACGAGCGTAGTAAAATGCTCCATATTTTATCTGATAAAAAACGCAGGGCTTTCTACGAATCTCAAATTGGTGCCGAAGCTGAAGTGCTATTCGAGGCAGATCAGAAATCGGGTTACATGCATGGTTTTACCAAAAACTATGTAAAAGTACGTGCGAAATACGATCCGGTTATGGTAAATGAATTGAAAGCGGTTAAGCTTTTAGAAATTACTGCCGATGGTGAAGTGGAAGTAGCCGAACTGGAAACTATTCACGCACATCATTAGTTTAGTCCTTAGTCGGAAGTCCTGAGTCCGAAGTCTATAATACCATTGTCTGTCCATCCTGAGCGGAGTTGAAAGATCTTTGATGATGTAAGATGGAAAATGTAAGATGGAAAATGTGAGATGGATGATGGAATTGATATTCTTCTTTAAATTTTACCTAAGAACTACTGTAATAAGTTAATTAAACCTGATCGGAGCGGGCACGAATCCCGATTTTTTCAATCGGGTGAGCAAAGCGGAGCGCAGGACTGTACTAACCGATAACAACAGAACCTTTCTTTTCAAAAAAAACAAAGGGATTTACATACTTTTTCTAGCTATTAACGATCAACTTTGGTCTTTCCAGTTTGGGCTTGATGCCTTTCTCCTTTAGTCTTTAAGCTTTCCTCTTTAATCTTTCAGCTTTGGTCTTTCTTTCCTATCTTCGCAACAAATTATTTGTATGTTTCCTACCGTTTCACATTTTTTAGAATACTTATTCGGCATTAATTTACCGCTTCCATTTAATACTTTCGGTGTTTTTGTAGCACTGGCGTTTGTTGCTGGATACTGGGCTTTCACCAAAGAGCTTAAGCGTAAGGAAGCATTAGGCATACTCCACCCAATTAAAAAGACAATTGTAGTTGGCAAACCTGCTACTACATCAGAACTGATCATGAATGGCCTTTTCGGCTTTATTATTGGTTATAAGCTGGTTTATGCGTTGTTAAACTACAAACTTTTTGTAAATGATGCACAGTCGATTTTAATGTCGACCAAAGGGAATATAATTGGTGGGTTGTTTTTTGCAGGGCTGTTTGCTTATTGGGATTATACCGAAAAGAATAAACACAAGCTTGATAAGCCAAAAGAAACACAGGTAACCATCCACCCATACCAAACCATGAGTAACCTGATTGTTTGGGCGGCTATCTGGGGCTTTTTAGGGGCAAAATTCTTCGATAACCTAGAGTATTGGGATGATTTTGTTCAACACCCTATTGAGCGGTTATTATCGTTTAGTGGTTTAACTTTTTATGGTGGTTTAATTTGTGGTGGTGCAGCGGTATTGATAATTGCTAAAAGGAATGGTATTAAACCGCTCCATATGCTTGATGTAGGCGGGCCGGGAATGATGCTGGCTTATGCTGTAGGCCGTATTGGTTGTCACTTAGCCGGTGATGGCGACTGGGGGATCGTAAACAATAATCCAAAGCCATTTTCCTGGCTTCCAGATTGGTTGTGGTCTTACAAATATCCGAATAATGTGGTAGGCGAAGGAATTCCAATTCCTGGTTGTACCGGTAAGTTTTGCAACGAATTGGCACAGGGGGTGTATCCAACACCAATTTACGAAGTAATTATATGTTTGATCCTTTTTGCCTTCTTATGGAAGATTAGAGATAAAATAAAAGCACCCGGTTTAATGTTTGGTATTTACATGATCTTGAACGGTATTGAGCGTTTCTGTATCGAATTAATCCGTGTAAACTCAAAATACCATGTTTTTGGTTTGTCTTTTACCCAGGCAGAAATGATTTCTACCTTTCTTGTTGTTGGTGGCATTGCATTAAGTGCTTATGCTTTAAGAAACAGGAATCAATTGGCTTAACCTCTATAAGTTTATTTATCATCCAATAGACGCCTCGTTTTATTGTTAAATAGTTATGAATTACGAATTATTGTGTACAAAAGTAATGTCGATTGTAAGGCTTACGGGGAATTTTATCCGTAAAGAAGCAATGCAGTTCGATGTTCAAAAAATAGAATACAAAGGATTAAATGATATGGTTTCTTACGTTGATAAAACAGCAGAGCAGAAACTGGTTCAAAATCTCGAAAAATTAATCCCTGATGCAGGTTTCATAACCGAAGAGAAAACCATTAACCGTACAGGTAAAACCTATACCTGGATAATTGATCCCCTGGATGGTACAACTAATTTTATCCATGGCATTCCGACTTATGGTATAAGTGTGGCGCTTTATGAAGATGGATTACCTGTGATTGGTGTAGTTTACGAATTAAACAGGGGAGAAATGTTTTATTCGTATAAAGGCGGACCCGCCCTTATGAATAAAAAAGAAATCAGGGTTTCTACGAATCCTGATCTAAAATCGAGTTTGCTGGCTACAGGTTTCCCGTATTATCAGTTTGATAAACAACCTCAATATTTAAAATTATTGACCGAAATGATGCAGAAAAGCCACGGTGTACGTAGAATAGGTGCGGCAGCAATAGACCTGGTATATACAGCCTGTGGGCGTTTCGATGCTTTTTTTGAATATAACCTGCAACAATGGGATTTTGCCGCCGGATGCTTTATTGTGCAGCAGGCAGGGGGAGAGGTTTATGATTTCGCTGGTGGAAATGATTATTTTACCAAAAGAGAGATTTTGGCTACCAACGGTAAACTTACTGCTGAGATGTTGACTGCAATTAAGCAGTATTTTTAATAGAAATGTCGTCTTCCTGTCCCGAAGCTTAGGGATCAGTGTCTTTCATTAAAGATAAGGTTGTATCATAAAGGCGATTTCGCCTCAGATGATGTCATGTTGAGCTTCTCGAAACACCTTAAAAAGTATTTAAGCAGGTCCTTCGACAAGCTCAGGATGACAAATCTATATTTAAGATACAGCTACATGACACAACAAAAAAAGGTCCCGATTCTCATCGGGACCTTTTCACTATATATACTATGAAAAATGCACAATTTTAAAGCGCCTCAGAAACAACTTCTGTAACTTCCGGTACCATTCTCTGCAATAGGTTTTGGATACCAGATTTAAGCGTAATGGTAGAAGACGGACAACCGCTGCAAGAACCACGTAATTCTACCGTAACCACACCTTCATCGAAAGATTTGTATGTGATAGCACCACCATCCTGTTCAACAGCTGGGCGTACATAATCGTGCAGAATCTGCTGGATTTTAATTTCTGTTTCACTACCTTCAAAGGCAGGCGCTTCTTCGGCAGTTGCTTCTTTAATTTTTAATTCAGATTCTACAGCTCCCTTAACAAATTCTTTTAAAATGGCTTCAATATCAGCCCATTCTGCATCATCTGTTTTGGTAATGGTAACAAAATTACTGGCGAAAAAAACGCCAGAAACAAAGTTGAACTTAAATAACTCTTTAGCAAAAGGCGAATGTTCTGCACTCTCTTTAGTCGCAAAATCCTCACTGCCGTTTATTAACAGTTTGTTTACCATGAATTTCATGGTAGCTGGATTTGGAGTCTGTTCTGTATATACGTTAATCGTCATGTCTTAATCAATTTGAATAAACAAAATTAACAATTACTCACTAATAAAACCTTTGTTAGCTGTCTGCTTAACGTCAATTTAATTTGACTAGAAAACGCCGGTATAATTAAAAGGTGTAATCGTTCTTAATTGCACTTTAACAGCTTCTGCAACTGCTAAGCCTTCAATAAACGCCGCAATACTTGCTGCATTGATTTTTGAATTTGTTCTGGTTAATTCTTTTAAGGCTTCGTAAGGGTTAGGGTAATTTTCTCTTCTTAAAACTGTTTGAATAGCCTCGGCAACAACTGCCCAGTTTTCGTCTAAATCGGCATGTAAAGCAGTTTCATTTAATAAAATCTTGTTTAATCCGCGTAGCGTAGAATTTATAGCTATTAAGGTATGTCCAAAAGGAACGCCTACATTCCTTAGAACAGTAGAGTCAGTTAAGTCTCTCTGTAAGCGTGAAATTGGTAATTTAGCAGCGAAAAACTCGAATAAAGCATTAGCAATCCCTGCATTTCCTTCAGCGTTTTCGAAATCGATTGGGTTGACCTTATGTGGCATTGCCGACGAACCAATCTCTCCGGCTTTGATTTTCTGTTTAAAATAATTTTTAGAAATATACGTCCAGATATCTCTGTCCAAATCTATAATAATGTTGTTTATGCGTTTTAAAGCATCACACTGGGCTGCAAATTGATCGTAATGTTCAATTTGTGTAGTATGTTGTGCACGTGTCAATCCCAAAGTCTCGTTAACAAACTGGTTAGAAAAATTAACCCAGTTTACTCTAGGGTAAGCAATATGGTGTGCGTTGAAGTTTCCTGTGGCGCCACCAAATTTTGCGCTATTTGGGATATTTTTTAAATTTTCTACCTGAATAGCCAGGCGCTCAGCAAAAACCAAAAATTCTTTGCCTAATTTTGTGGGAGAGGCTGGCTGGCCATGTGTATGTGCCAACATCGGAATATCTTTCCACTCTGTAGCCAAAGCATTTATTTTTTCAATCAGCGCATTAATTGCAGGATAATAACTTTCATTCAATGCTAATTTAATAGAATAAGGAATGGCAGTATTATTAATGTCCTGAGAGGTTAAGCCGAAGTGGATAAACTCTTTATAGTGTTGAAGCGATAGCGCATCGAATTTACTTTTAATAAAATATTCAACAGCTTTAACATCGTGGTTGGTTACTTTTTCGGTTTCCTTAATTTCTAAGGCATCAACTTCTGAGAAGTTTTCGTGGATTTTGCGTAATTGAGCATAAAGATTTTTATCAAAATTTTCTAAGCCAGGCAAGTTGATTTCGCAAAGTGCGATAAAATATTCGATTTCTACAAAAACACGGTATTTGATTAAGGCTTCTTCAGAAAAGTAAGCAGCTAAACTTTCGGTTGTTTTTCTGTAACGGCCATCAACTGGTGAAATAGCTTGTAGTGATGTTAAATTCATTATGCGGATTATATTTTTGCCGCAAATTTACTACAATTGATGGATTTTACGGTCTTGATCTCTATAAATTAATGCAAAATAAAAAAGGCCTTAGAATTTCCAAGGCCTTTTTGCAGTAATAGCTAAAACTATTTTTTAGTTGTGTCTTTTACTGTAGTGTCTTTAACGGTTGTATCTTTAACTGTAGTATCTTTTACAGTAGTATCTACAACTGTAGAATCAACTTTAGATGAATCAGTTGCACCATCTTTTTTTTCTGATTTACAAGCAACAACGGATAGGGATAAAGCTAGAGCTAAAAAGCCCATTTTGAATGCATTTTTCATTTTTTTTTGATTTGTTTGGTTCTAAAAATTAATTAATTACTAATTTATACAAAAAAGCCAAAAAAGTAACCCTGTTTTATTAAATAAAAAAGGTCGCGATATAAAAACGCGACCTTTTTTGTGTTATTTGGTAAAAATAACTAGTGTTTCACTTCTTCTTTTGTAGTAGTAGCTTTAACTGTGGTGTCTTTTACAGTAGAATCTTTAACTGTAGTGTCAACAGCAGTTGTATCAGTGATAATAGTTGATGAATCTGTAACTGTTGTGTCAGCACCATCAGCTTTTTTACCTGATTCGCCGCAAGCAGCAACTGTTAACGATAGAGCTAGGGCTAAAAAGCCTAATTTGAATGCATTTTTCATTTTGATATTTGTTTTAGGGTTACTATCTACTGTTAATACCTAAAATGTTGAAAGGTAACCCGTTTATTCTGATAAAAAAAAACCTTTGAGAATTCATTTCTCAAAGGCTTTTCTTATAAGTAAGTTAGACTAGTGTTTAACTTCAGTTTTTTCTGTAGTAGTTTTTACAGTAGTATCTTTTACTGTAGAATCTTTAACTGTAGTATCTTTTTTAGTAGTGTCAGTAATTACAGTTGAAGAATCAGTAGCTGTAGTATCAGCACCTTCTGCTTTTTTTTCTGAGTTACAAGCAACAACTGATAAAGATAAAGCTAAAGCTAAAAAGCCTAATTTGAATGCATTTTTCATTTTTGAGTATTTTTTAAGTAATTAATTAATTTATCCTTAATACCAGTAAATAGAAAAGGTAACCCAAATAAATTAAAAAAAATAAAAAAGGCTCCTAATGTTAAATCAGGAGCCTTTTTTTATGAGTAAAGTTAGACTAGTGTTTAACTTCTTCTGTAGTTGTAGTAGTTTTTACAGTAGTATCTTTTACAGTAGAATCTTTAACTGTAGTATCTTTTGCAGTAGTATCAGTAACGATAGTAGAAGAATCAGTTAAAGTTGTATCAGCACCTTCAGCTTTTTTCTCTGAGTTACAAGCAACAACTGATAAAGATAAAGCTAAAGCTAAAAAGCCTAATTTGAATGCATTTTTCATTTTTGAATTTTTTTAAGTAATTAATTTCTTATTAATGCCGCAAAGGTAAAAAGGTAACCCGAAAATTTACAAAAAAGTTAAAATATTTTTTTTCTGAGTTTGGGTTACCGTTCGCTTTAAGTTTGTATTAAGCAATTATAGTAGCTATAAATATTTTTTTGTCTAATATTGGGTTACTATTTATAGAAAAATGTATTAACTAGTGAATAACAGTTTAAAGAGTTCAGTTCCAACAGATAGAGAGGTTATTTTAGGTATCCTAAATAACTCAGAAGATACACTTAACAAGTTATACAAGGCTTATTATGCAATGGTTTTGCAATTTATCCTGAATAATAACGGTGATGAAGATGATGCAAAAGATGTTTACCAGGAAGGCATAATCATTTTATATAATAAAATTAAGGCGGGTAATTTTGAGCTCAGCAGCAAACTGAAGACCTATATTTATTCAGTTTGCCGGCGCATTTGGCTAAAGAAACTTAACCTAAACAGTAAAAAAGCTGGTAATATTACTGATTATGAAGATGTATTTGCTGTTGAAGAAGATGTAGAACACCACGAAGAGAAAGATGCTGCTTTTGTAAAAATGCAATCGGCACTTGATCACCTGGGCGAACCTTGTAAAACCATTATTCAGGATTTTTATATCCACAATTTATCCATGCAGGATATTTGCGAAAAGTTTGGTTATACCAATACCGATAATGCAAAAACGCAGAAATATAAATGCCTGCAAAGGTTAAAGAAAATATTTTTTCAACCATAATTTGAAATGAGAAACGATTTGGAGTTAGATGCAATTATTGAAGATTACCTTTTAGGTAAACTTAATGCACAGGAAACTGAAGCTTTTGAACAGTTACGTCGTAATGATGCCACAGTAGATCATAAAGTAGTTTCGCATAAGTTCTTTTTAGAATCTATGGGAACATTTGCTGAGCAGTTGCGCTTAAAAGAACAGTTAAATCATATTCATTCAGAAATTGATGTGGAAGGTTTGGCTGATGCGCTTAGACCTCATCCATCAAAAATTGTCCAGCTTTGGAGAAAAAATAAATCAGTTGTTGCTGTAGCTGCCTCTTTTATTGTATTATCATTGGTATCAATTTATTCTATTCAACATAATAGTAAGCAGGAAGCTAATTACGAAAAAATGAGTAGGGAGTTATCGCGGGTAAAACAGTCTCAGAATAATCTTGTACTTGATATTAAGGCTAATACACAACATAATTCACCTAAAAAAGCTAATCCTGGTAATTTTGGCGGGACTGGGTTTGCTGTTTCAACAAATGGATATATATTAACCAATCTTCACGTTGTAAACGGTGCTGATTCCCTTTATGTGCAAAACAGTAAAGGAGAATCTTTCAAAGTAAAATCAGTGTACACTGATCCGCAAAACGATATTGCAATTCTTAAAATAAGTGATAAACATTTTAATGGCTTATCTACAATTCCTTATACAATTAAAAAGAGTATTAGTAACATTGGCGAAAACGTATACACCTTGGGTTATCCTAAAGATGACATTGTGCTGGGAGAAGGTTCTGTAAGCTCAAGGAGTGGATTTATTGGTGATACTACCCAATATCAGGTTTCGATTCTGGTTAACCCCGGAAATAGTGGAGGACCGCTTTTAGATAATAATGGTAATTTGGTTGGTATTATTAGTGGCAAACAAGATCAGACTGAGGGGGCAGCTTTTGCCATTAAATCAAAATATATTTTAGAAGCCATGAGAGCGATTCCGCAAGATTCATTGGGTGTAAATAGATTAGGTATAAATAAGAAAAGTTTATTGGCCGGTTTAAAACGGACCAAACAGATTGAAAAACTAGAAGATTATGTTTTCATGATCAAAGTTTATTAAAACGCAACACCCCAAACAAATTAATATTCTTAAACCCTGAAGATTGGTTCTTCAGGGTTTTTTATTGGAATTGTAATTTGGGGGTCTTAAATTAATATTAAATCTATGTATTTACTATACTATTGTTTAGATTTGTTTTAGTCAAATTTAAATTAATAATATCATGAGTATAAGATTAGGCGATACCGCACCGAATTTCAAGGCCAACACATCCATTGGCGAAATAGATTTTTACGATTATTTAGGCGATAGCTGGGGAGTGTTATTTTCTCATCCTGCCGATTATACCCCTGTTTGTACCACAGAACTAGGTAGAACTGCAGCTTTAAAAGGTGAATTTGAAAAAAGAAACGTTAAAGTTTTAGCCCTAAGTGTTGATTCTGCTGAATCGCATAAAGGATGGATTAATGATATTAACGAAACTCAAAATACTTCGGTTGAATTCCCGATTATTGCCGATCCTGATAAGACTGTAGCAAACCTATACGATATGATCCACCCAAATGCTTCAGAAACTTTAACAGTGAGATCGTTATTCGTAATCAGTCCCGATAAGAAAGTGAAATTAATCATTACTTATCCAGCATCAACCGGAAGAAACTTTAATGAAGTGTTACGTGTGATTGATTCTTTACAGCTTACGGCTAATTATAGCGTGGCTACACCTGCCGATTGGAAAGATGGAGAAGATGTAATTGTGGTAAACAGCATTAAAACGGAAGACATTCCAGCTAAATTTCCTAAGGGACACAAAGTAATTAAACCATATTTACGCACTACGCCTCAGCCAAATAAATAATTTGAAAATTTTATTTAATAACGCAACATTCTTGTTGAACGGACAGAAATAGGTTGCATTATATTGGTAAATTATTATATTTGGTAGTTTTGTTTCAATATTAGCGCTTAAACTGGTTGTTTTATTCATATTAATACTCAATTGGTTAAATGAAATGCTGATCAAGGCGTAAAAGTTTATTTATTTTATACAATTTTTTATTTTTTTTATGGCAACCGGAAAAGTTAAATGGTTTAACACTCAGAAAGGCTTTGGATTTATTGTGCAAGAAGACAATAAAGACTTATTTGTACATTTTAAAGATGTTTTAGGTGGAATCGAAAGCTTGAAAGAAAACGACACAGTAGAATTTGAAGTAGCTGAAGGCAGAAAAGGTTTACAGGCAGTAAACGTTAAGAAAGTTTAAGCAATAATATAACGATTATTTCTTCATCCCTACAAAAAGCCTTTCGATTGAGAGGCTTTTTGTATTAAACGTCTTGTCTGGACGAAATCGTCATCTCGACTGAAGCATAGCGGAACGGAGAGATCTATAAAGTAGTTACTCTATTATAGATTTCTCCGCTGCGGTCGAAATGACGATCTCATGATAAGGTGTATATCGTGTAAGTGAAAAGTAGTAATTCATAGGTTGCAAATTCTTCTCTACGCTCAGAATGACAATCTAATAGTATTGTATAATTGAAGCTTTAACAACGATGTTTTCTCCGTTGCCCACCTTGGTAAAAATTAAAAACTGATTTTGATCTGCTTTGATTTTATATTTTTTGACTAAATCTTCAGGATTTGCCGGATAGTTCCGAACAATTACATTTCCTTTTAAATTTCCTTGTTTTTTAAGTGTTGCGGTACTGAGTATGGCTTCAATTTTAAAAATTCTGCCTGGGAAATCTTTATTTACAGTTACCGAGCTAAACAGCTGTGTTTGAGGATGTAGTTTTAAAAGATTGTAAGTTGTACCAATTAAATTAAAAGCACCTGATTTTAATAAAGCAGCATCTGGCTCGTACAAGTAATCGCCAGTGTTTAAATTTTCAATAAACTGAATTGAACCATTTGAAGATGATCTGTAAAAGGAAAAATCTTTTTCAATCTCGTTATTTAAGGTTACTGCTATAATTTTTGTGTCACCATTGTAATCTTTATCAATGATCCATAAGAGTTCTTTGCATTCATTTTTTACACTCACAATATGGATCTCGCTTACCTGTTTCAATTCTGATAATCCTGCTGAAATATCAAGTAAAGGAGCAGTCTTGATGATTATTCTTGAAGATTTTTCTAATAAAGCATCCAGGTTGCTCGCTATATCGGGTGTACAGTCTTTTAGCATAAAGACTTTGCCTTTTTCGGCTCGTCGGGCTGGATCTACGTAAATGGTATTAAATGATGTATCGCTAGCCATGACATAAGCAATGCCATCTTCGGCTTTAAATTCGATATTTGTTGCGTGTAAAGCCTGCATATTATGTCGGGCTATAACGGATAGTTCAGGGTTAATTTCGCAATGTGTAACTGCTTTTACATTTTTAGAAAAGTAATAGCTGTCAATCCCGAAACCTCCGGTAATATCAATTAAAGTATTGCCTTTCGCTAGTTTGGATTTGTATTTCGCAGTAATTTCAGAAGAAGTTTGCTCGATGGACAATACGGGGGGATAATAAATATCCCTGGTATTAAACCAGGTTGGTAATTTCTTTTCAGACTTTTTTTTTGCGGTAATTTGTGTGGCCAGTTCGGCTGCAGTAATACCTTCGAACGGACTTTTTGCTAAAGCAATCTGATTTACATCTGCATTTAAATTTGCGTTGATGTAATCCTGTACGGCTTTGGCTAAAAGTTTATTGTTCATTGTTTAATTTAGCTCGTTGTTATGAGGGGAAGCGATAATGTCAGTCTGAGCCTGTCGAAGACCTGCTGATGATCTCAAACAAATAAGATACTTGTCCTTCGACAAGCTCAGGATGACAATATTTTTTAAGTTAATAATATTATGAGTTTAAACTCTATTCTTCATCACCATCTGGCAGGTATGACGGCTCTTAACTTCCAATAAAATATCTTTATCAACCGTTACACGATCAATAGTTTGTTGGTTATAATAGCGGATGGTTACCAGTTCCAGGCCTTTATTGTATTTTACTGTAAATTCTTGAGAAAGGTCTTTGATCAGTTTTTCAATTTGAGTAGGATGATCATCAACGCTTACCGAAAAGCTGATAGCAGAGTTGAGCATCGTATTGATTTTGATCCGGTGTGTATGGAAAAGCTCAAAAATATTGCTCAGATTTTCTTCTATAATAAAAGAATAATCTTTTGGGAAAATAGAAATCAACGCCTGGTTAACCTTAAAAATAAAAGAGGGGATAGGCAATGGATTATTTTCTTTGGTAATTGCTGTTCCTGAGCCTTCTGGTTGGATAAATGACCTTACAAAAAGCGGAATCCCTTTATTTTGAAGAGGTTTTATTGTTTTTGGGTGTATTACAGTTGCACCATAATAAGTAAGCTCTATTGCATCGTGATAAGAAAGCTGGGCAATTTTTTCTGTTTCATCAAACCATTTTGGATCTGCATTTAATACCCCAGGAACATCCTTCCAGATGGTTAGTGCAGCAGCATCTAAACAGGAAGCAAATATGGCTGCCGAATAATCAGAACCTTCCCGGCCTAAAGTTGTGGTGTAGTTTTCGCTTGTACCGCCAATAAATCCCTGTGTTACGATAATGTTGTCGGTTAAGAGTGGTGATAAGTCTTTTTGTATAATCTGATTGGTTTTTACCCAGTCTACTTTTCCTTCACGGTAGGTATTGTCGGTCTGGATATAATTCCGTGCATCTACCCAAAGGGCTTTATTACCTGTTTCATTTAACCAGGCAGCCACAATTTTTGTTGAAACCACTTCGCCGATAGATACAATCTGGTCGTAAATGTAATCTGCGTTGTTATCTGGTTCATCTTCAATCAGCCAGTCAATTTCGACAAATGTGTTGGCCACATCATCATAAACCGGATTGGCTTTGCCTTGAAACAGCTCGTCTATAATGCTGAAATGGAAATGTTTAATCTCATCAAAAATTGCATGCGCTTCATCACTTTGTGATAAGAATGCCTGCGTTAATTTTTCCAGTTTATCAGTAATCTTACCCATCGCCGAAATTACAATCAGCAAGTTTCCTTTTTTGTAATCGCGGACAATATTGGCCAGATTTTTTACTCCATCTGCATCTTTTACCGAGGCACCGCCAAACTTAAAAATATCCATATTAAAATGCCTTGATTTGTTCTTTAGAGAAAGCCGCGTTTAACCAACCACTTTCTAAATGTGCTTTATATTTATTGTAAAAGTTTATTGCAGGTTCGTTCCAGTCTAATACTTGCCATACCATGCCGCTATAATTGCCATTTTTAGCTTCTTCTATCACTTTTTCGAATAATACTTTACCCAGGCCTTTTCCTCTAAATTCTTCTGTTACGATAAAATCTTCAAGATATAACCTGCATCCTTTCCATGTAGAGTAGCGTGTATAGTATAATGCGAAGCCCACTATTGTGTTATTTACTTCGGCTACGTAAGCTTTCCATACCGGGTTTTTGCCAAAACCAGCATCGATAAAGTGATCTAAAGTAACCGTTACTTCTTCAGGGGCACGTTCATAAATGGCCAGCTCATTAATTAATTCCAATATTCTTGGGCAGTCTTCTGCAGTTGCAAATCTGATGTTAAAATCCATATTAGTTGGTCGTAATATCGTTTTTGAAATGTTTGATCACCCTTTTTCCGAAAATACTGCTACCAATGCGTACCATTGTACTTCCTTCTTCAATTGCAATTTTATAATCTGCGCTCATTCCGGTCGATATTTCCTTAAAAGCATCATCTTTACGGAAAAAGCTTACTTTAATGCCATCAAAAAAAACTTTTAGTTCGTGAAACTCGGTCGTAATCTGCTTTTCGTTCTTGGTATTGGTGGCAATTCCCATTAAACCTACTATACGAATATTTTTCAATTCGGCTAACTCTTCGGCACGCAATAATTCAATTACTTCATCAAAACCAAGTCCGAATTTAGTGTCCTCATCAGCAATATAAACCTGTAACAAACAATCAATTACGCGTTTGTTTTTTGCGGCCTGTTTATTGATTTCCTGTAGCAGTTTCAAACTATCTACCCCATGAATGAGTTTAACAAAAGGGGCAATGTATTTTACTTTATTGCTTTGTAAATGGCCAATAAGATGCCATTCTATATCATTTGGAAGTTGCGCCTGTTTGTCTACCATTTCCTGTACATGGTTTTCTCCAAAAATGCGCTGTCCGGCGTTGTATGCTTCTAAAATTGATTCTACTGGTTGTGTTTTTGAAACTGCAATTAGTTTAACCCCGTCTGATTCAACTTCGCTTTTATATTGTTTAAGATTATCAGCTATGCTCATTTATAACTATTTTTGGTAAAATTAATAACCTTGCCGCAATTTGGGCAAAAAATAATATTTAAATTAAGCATGAAGAGATTAATATGGGTTTTAATGACAGCTATATTATGGTTTGGTTGCAAACCTGGCATTCCTGATGGCATTATTAAACCTGATAAAATGGAAAAGATTTTATATGATATGCACATTGTTGATGGTTACCTTTCAAGCATTTATGTAGTAGATTCGGCAAAGAAGGTAGCGGCAGCTTATTATAAAGGAATTTATAAAAAATTTGGTACAGATTCTGCTGAATATAACAGGAGCTTAATTTGGTATAACACCAACCCCAAGGAGTTAGAAGCGATGTATAAAAACATACAAAAGTCTTTAACCAAACAAAAAAAAGCAACAGCGTTAGCTGATTTGATGATCAAGAAAAAGGCGTTTAAAGCCGACTCGCTGGTAATAGCAAAGAAATTTAAGGCCGATTCTCTTGCGATCAGAAAAAAAATGAAACCAGATTCTTTATCGAAGGTAAAAGCAGTTGCTGAAATTGCAAAGAAGAAAAAACAGGCCGATTCATTAATTAATATAAAAAAAGCTGGCCTATCGGAAGTAGTTCCAAGTCCAGCTGTAGTACAATAATATGTTATATCCCGAAAACTGTTTAGAACGTTTAGGTTTTGTTGAGATCAGGCAACTGATTAGCAAACATTGTTTAAGTCCGATGGGGCAGACAATGGTAGAGAAGATGCAGGTGATGAACCGTTTTGATCAGATTGATAAGTTTTTACGTCAAACAAACGAGTTTAAAAGTATCCTGCAAAATCAGGAACCACTACAGATTAATACCTTTTTTGACATTAAGTCGCTGGTTGAAAAAATCAGGGTTGAGGGCACTTATCTATTAGAAGATGAGTGGTTTCAGGTATATACTTCATTGCATACTGTTTTCTCGGTACTGCGTTTTTTTGAAGAACGTGCAGAAGTATACCCTACACTAGAAGCTTTATTTGAGCATCTTCCGATCGAAAAAACGATCCTTCGTAAGATAGAAACCGTTATAGATGCCAAAGGAAAGATCAAACCCAATGCATCAAAAGAATTGCAGGAAATTACCTCTGCCATTTCGAAAGCGGAGCAAGATGTGCGTAAGCGCATGGATTCGATCTACAAACAGGCTATTGCCAATAATTGGGTTGCTGATGGGAGTTTAACCATCCGTGATGGTAGGATGTGTATTCCGGTTTTGGCTGAAAACAAGCGTAAACTCAAAGGCTTCATACACGATGAATCGGCTACAGGACAGACAGTTTATATTGAACCTGAAGAAGTATTTACCTTAAATAATAAGCTGCGCGACTTAGAGTTTGACAAACGCCGTGAAATTATTAAGATTTTAATTGCCTTAACGGACGATTTGCGACCATATTCACCATTATTGCTTTCTTACCATGGTTTCCTTACCAAATTAGATTTTGTTCGTGCTAAGGCTTTATTTGCGATGGATATCGAAGCCGAAATGCCAGGTTTGTTAAAAGAGCCTAAAACCAAACTGATTAATGCAAGGCACCCTTTGTTATCGATCTCATTTGCGGCCGAAAAGAAAACGGTTACGCCTTTAAATATCCATATAGATGCTGAAACCCGTGTGGTATTGGTATCAGGGCCCAATGCAGGCGGTAAATCAGTTTGTATGAAAACCGTTGGCCTTCTGCAGATTATGTTGCAAACAGGCTTGTTAATTCCGGTTGATGCGAATAGTGAAGTGGGTATTTTTGAAAATATTTTTGCCGATATTGGCGATGATCAATCAATAGAAAGTGATTTGAGTACCTATAGCGCACACCTGAAAAAGATGCGCTATTTTGTAGAACACGCTTCGCCAAAAACAATGGTGCTGATTGATGAGTTTGGTACTGGTACCGATCCACAGTTTGGTGGACCAATGGCAGAGGCTGTATTAGAGGTGTTGAATAATAAAAAGGTGAGGGGGGTAATTACGACCCACTACTCTAATTTGAAGCTTTTTGCAGGTAATACACCAGGTTTAGAAAATGCATCAATGCTTTTTGATAATGCCAAAATGAAACCGCTCTACATTTTAGAAATGGGTAAACCCGGCAGTTCTTATGCATTCGAAATTGCTCAGAATATTGGTTTATCAAAAGAGGTAATCCAATTGGCTAAAGAAAAAACAGGATCTAACCAGAACCGCGTAGATACCATGCTTGTTGATCTGGAGCGCGAAAAGAAAAATGTTTATGATGCCAAAGTAAGTTTGGCCAATCAGCAGAATAAAGCTAAAAACCTGGTTGCCGAAAATGAGAAGTTGAAAAGCTTTTTAGAGGAGAATAGAAAGGTACTGATTAAAGAGGCGAAACAAGAGGCACAGAATATTATTAAAAATGCCAATAAACTGGTTGAAAACACCATTGCCGAGATTAAGGAAAAGCAAGCCGATAAAGAGGTAACTAAAGAACTCCGCCAGAATTTGCAAAAAGAGCTCGTTAAAAATACTGTTCCTAAAGAGCGTCCTAAACCAGTACAGGTAGTTGTCGGCGGTGAAATTGAAATTGGTGATTTAGTGAAATTTACGGATAGTGAAACCATTGGTCAGGTTTTAGAAATTAACCGCAATGAACTGGTTTTGGCTATTGGCGATTTACGATCGACTGTTAAAAAGAACCGCGTTCAAAAGGTGAGTAACCGTGAAGCTAAAAAAGTAATTCAAAGCAGTGCAAATTCTTTTGCAGGGCGGATGAATGATGCCGTATCGGGCTTTAGGGCCGAACTTGATCTTCGTGGAAAACGAACAGAAGATGCCTTGTTCGAAGTAGAGAAATATTTGGATAAGGCCATTATGCTCGGCTTTCCTTCCATTAAACTGATCCACGGTAAAGGCGATGGTATTTTGCGTAAAATGATTAGAGAATACCTGCGTAAATATAGTCAGGTAAATAGGATGGAAGATGAACATGCTGATAGAGGCGGGGATGGAATCACCTATGTGTATTTGAATTAATTGTGGTGTGAGATGTTACTATCTGAGACTTTAGATAATATTTTACGATAAAATCGTAATGCTATTTATGCAGTCGTTAAAAACGAGCGCAGGCATAAGTATAGTTGTGGTGTTGGACGTTTACTATCTGAAATTCTCGTGTAGGCGTCATTCCCAACTTGATTAGTTGTGATGCAGGATGTTACCATCCGGCACTAAATCATTTTTTGAAAATCTGTCAGATGGTAACATCTGACAGCACTTTAAAAGCTAATTATATAAAGATTTCCCGGCTGCGCTGTGCTTCGATCGAAATGACGTCCGCCCAGTAAAACAATAAAACTTTTATACCTGTAACGTTGTTATTTCTAAAACGTTACGGTTATGAGGACAATACTACTCTGCTTATTTGTAATGCTATTCGTTACAAATTGCAAAAAGAACGGTGGTGATGATAATGAAGATCCAGGTAACTTACCTGATGTAGAATTAAAATCAAAAGTAGTTGTATCCGGATTGAGCCTTCCATGGGAAATGGTTTATGGCCCTGATAATTTCATTTGGTTTACCGAAAAAGCAGGTAAAATTAGTCGTTTAAATCCCACCAACGGACAAGTAACACCCTTACTTACCATAACCGAAGTGCGTACCAATGGTGAGGGTGGCTTGCTTGGAATGACGCTACATCCCGATTTTACCAGTAATCCTTACGTTTATGTAGTTTATGGTTATGGTAGTACCTATAAAGCTAAAGTTGTACGTTATACTTACAATGGAGGAAGTTTAACAAGCCCACAGGTTTTGTTGGATCAGATTCCTGCTGCTTCCATACATAATGGTTCACGGTTGCTGATCAGTGGCGGTAAACTTTTTGTCAGTACCGGTGATGCATCTGATACAGGAAATCCCCAAAATGTTAATTCTTTAGCTGGGAAAATTTTAAGGATAAATTTAGATGGATCAATTCCTGCTGATAATCCTTATCCAAATAACCCGGTTTGGTCTTTAGGACATCGAAATGCACAAGGATTGACCCAGGTGGGCAATAAGATTTTCTCATCAGAACATGGTCCGGATTCTGATGATGAAATTAATATTATTGAAAAGGGAAGAAACTACGGGTGGCCAAATATTAAAGGTTTTTGCAATGAAAGTGGAGAGCAATCGTTTTGCAGTTCGAATAATGTGGCAGAGCCATTAATCAATTGGACGCCAACTATTGCACCTAGTGGTTTAGCTTATTACAATTCAGATTATATTCCGCAATTTAAAAATTCGTTGCTGCTGGCTGTATTAAAAGGAACTAAATTGATGCAGCTTAAGTTAGACGATGCTCAGACAAAAATTACTGGAACGAAAGATTTTTATGTAAACACTTATGGTAGGATAAGGGCTGTTTGCCAATCGCCGGAAGGAAAAATTTATATCTGTACCAGTAATGGAAGCGATGATAAAATTGTAGAAATTGCGAAGTAGATTAATTATTTTTTCCGTCCGGGGCACTTTTTACAGCGTTTCCCTTTCTTAAATTTCTCACAACATTTTTTGTGCTCAGCCGTACAACTGAAAATAAAACCCATGCCTTTTTGAAATTCAGGATCGGTGGGTAATATGAATAAACTTTCTTCTCTCTCGTAAATCATTGCAGCACAAAGGTAACAGTTATTTAGATTAATTCCAATTAATTAATATTCCTGGAAGATTTAAAAATTATAAATGCTACAATTTTGAAGGCAATTTGTAATTTAGCGAACTAACCAAAAAATTCATAAGATGATAAATAAAGTGGTATCTGGAGCTGAAGAGGCTATTAAGGATATATCAGATGGTGCTACCCTCATGCTTGGTGGTTTCGGGCTTTGTGGTATTCCAGAAAATTGTATTAATGCTTTGGTAAACAAACAGGTGAAAAATTTAACCTGTATCTCTAATAATGCTGGTGTTGATGATTTCGGTATTGGTTTAATGCTGAAACAACGTCAGGTTAAAAAAATGATTTCTTCGTATGTAGGTGAAAATGCCGAATTTGAAAGACAATTGCTGAGCGGTGAACTCGAAGTAGACCTTATTCCACAAGGTACCTTAGCTACGCGTTGTCTGGCTGCCGGATATGGTATGCCTGCAATTTTTACGCCTGCAGGTGTGGGTACTGAAGTGGCAGAAGGTAAAGAAGTACGCAATTTTGATGGCAAGGACTATTTAATGGAATATGCTTTTGATGCCGATTTCGCTATTGTTAAAGCCTGGAAAGGAGATGCTGCTGGAAATTTAATCTTCAGGTCTACCAGCCGGAATTTTAATCCGGTTATGGCCATGGCAGGTAAAATAACCATTGCCGAGGTAGAGGAATTGGTAGAGGCCGGCGAACTGGACCCCGATTATATTCATACACCTGGCATTTATGTTCATCGGATTTTTCAGGGTAAAGATTACGAGAAAAGAATTGAACAACGGACTGTAAGAACAAAATCGTAATGAAGAAAATAATTGCAATTGAAGAAATGGCCATGTTTCTATTGGCAATATTTGCCTTTTCTAAATTGTCATTTCATTGGTGGGTATTTCCGGTACTGCTGCTTGTACCAGACTTAAGTATGTTAGGCTATCTGGCAGGCCCAAAGGTCGGTGCATGGTTTTATAACATAGTTCACCATAAAGCGATAGCAATATTAATTTTCTTGATCGGATTTTACTGTCAGTTACCCGTATTGCAGTTAGCTGGCATCATCTTGTTTGCTCATTCTTGTATGGATAGGGCGCTAGGTTATGGGTTGAAATATAGCGATGCATTTAATCACACACATTTAGGCTTAATAGGAAAAAATAAATAAATGGCATTTTCAAAAGAAGAAATCGCACAGCGTATTGCTAAAGAAATAAAAGACGGATACTATGTTAACCTGGGTATTGGCATACCTACTTTGGTCGCCAATTATATTCCAAAGGGAATTAATGTAGTGTTACAGTCTGAAAACGGTTTATTGGGTATGGGGCCATTTCCTTTCGAAGGAGAGGAAGATGCCGATTTAATTAACGCCGGGAAACAGACTATCACTACTTTGCCAGGATCGTCTATTTTTGATTCGGCCATGAGTTTTGGGATGATCCGTGCACAGAAAGTAGATTTAACCATTCTTGGGGCTATGGAGGTATCAGAAAACGGTGATATTGCCAACTGGAAAATTCCAGGTAAAATGGTAAAGGGAATGGGAGGGGCTATGGATTTAGTAGCATCAGCGAAAAATATTATTGTGGCGATGCAACACATCAATAAAGCTGGAGAAAGTAAATTATTGCCAAAATGTACTCTGCCTTTAACCGGTGTAAAATGCATCAAAAAAATTGTAACTGAATTGGCGGTTTTAGATATTCTGCCTGAAGGTGGTTTTAAACTTTTGGAGCGTGCACCAGGTGTAAGTATCGAATTTATACAACAATCTACAGCGGGGAGATTGGTAGTGGAGGGGGAGATTCCAGAGATGAGACTGGATTAATGTGAAGTGTGGTTTGTGTAGCGTAAGTTTTGGTAAGCAAGGCTTCGACTCCGCTCAGCCTGACAAAACGTATGATCAAAAAAGAAGTCAAGCTTTTTTTAAAACTTGACTTCTTTGAAGTTTACTGTATATCCACTAAAATGCTGTTTCTTAAATCGTTGGAGATATCTTCTGTGATGCCAATAATTTCATCAGGTTCGTTGGTGTTATTCATTATTACCTTATTACATTGTTCACGATACGGCAATAAATATTCTTTATAGGCTGGTACTACATGGTTGTGCCATTTGTACAATACATCATCTTCAGGGTAACCACGTTCTAAGCCATCGCGTTTAATACGGCGGTCTAAAGCAACCTGTTCATCTGCATCAACAAAAATGGTATGATCCAACAGTGCGGCAATTTCTTTAAAATGAAGGATAAAAAGCCCCTCAACAATAATAATAGGTGCCGATTTAATCTCCAGAATTTTAACAACGGCTAATGGATTATTGAAATTGTATTCTTTTTTATAAACAACTTCGCCACTCATTAACTGCTTAATATCCCTTAAAAACTGCTCGCTATCAATGGTAGAAGGAAGGTCGAAGTTGTATAGCTTATTTTCTTCCTGTGTCATCTCTCCCGCAGGGATATAATAATCATCTTGCGATACAAGTGTTACTTCATCCTGTTTAAAATGATGAAGAAAGCAGTTTAAGAAAAATGTTTTACCCGATCCGCTACCACCGGCAATACCAATTATAAATGGCTTTTTATTCAAACTCATTGAGCACTATATGTTAAATTGCAGAAAAAACGTTTGTCTAAAGCACCCAATGAATCGGCTACAGCTTTAGTCATTACAATGATAACATCTTTTGTGGATTCGTTCTCTGTAAATTTACCAACAACTTTGGCAAAGGTAGTGCGGTTGGTCATTGGGTTGGTAATCTTAATTACCCTGCCCACAGGTGCAGTACGGTGTAAAACTAACATTTTTGTTCCGTCCAGATCCTGATCTGCAATCCAAACTGCGGTTCCTTTTTCTTCGATCTGACTTAAACCATATACGCTCGGATCGCGGCGAAGTTTAGGGTCTTTAACCATGGTACTATCTGGTTCATTTTCCTGCTCTTCTTTCGATAAGTCATTTACCGATCTAGGCTGTGGTGGTTTCGGAATAATCAGCTTCTGATCAACTTTAATCGCGTTATCCTCCAATTTATTTGCTGTTCTGATCTGATAAGCGGTTAAATTGTACTTTTTAGCAATGGTAAAAATATTTTCTCCGGTAGTTACCGTATGGATAAAACTTTCTTCTTTTGTTGCTGGTGCTTCTTTAGCTTCTACCTCTTTAACTTTTGCTTCAGCTTGTTTTTCTTTCGGAACCTGAACATCTGTAATAATCCCTCCCGGTACTTTTAAAACCTGGCCAATGGTAATGGCATTATCAGGTAAATCGTTCAGTTTTCTAATCTGGTAAGCGGTAATGCCGTATTGTTTAGCGATAGTGAAAATAGTTTCGTTCCTTAAAACAGTGTGTGTGCCGGCTGCATCTGTAGATTTGTTCTCCTGTACAGGTTTTTCTTCAGCAGCAGCTACCTTGTTTTCATCGATGTTTTTAGTTGCCGGAATTTTAAGCTTCTGACCGATACGCAAGTTATTCCCTGAAAGGTTGTTGGCTTTTTTTACTTCTTCAACAGTAGTGCCGTACTTCTCTGCAATTTTTCCTAAAAACTCTTTAGGCTGCACCGTATGTTCGATTATGGTCTGATCTGCCGATTGGGTGTTCGCTGTCGCTGTTTCGTTATTGTTTTTTGCTGGCGCTGTTACCGGTGCTGTTGCACTGGTTTGCTCAGTATTTTTAGCAGGGATTTTTAAAACCTGACCGATGCTTAAATTACTGCTGCTAAGGTTGTTTAAAGCTTTAATCTCATTAATGGTTGTGCCGTATTTTTCGGCGAGCATGTTTAAGTTTTCTTTTGGCTTGATGGTATGCTCTATTATATTGCCAGTAGAAGCGCTTTGATTTTGCGTGCTGTTAGCTGATCCTGTTGCGGTAAAAGGGATATTTGTTGGTACTTTAACAATTACTCCAACCTGAAGGTATTTATTGTCGTTAAAGGTCATAATCTCTTTAGGGGAAACATTATACCTTCTTCCTATTGAATAATAAGTGTCTTTTGCTATAGTTTGGTGAACGATGAGTTTTTTGCCTTTATTATTTTCTACACCGATAGAGTCTCTCGCTGTGTTGGCTTTGGCATTTGCGATGTTTAAGGCAAATAACACTACAGCAGATAAATATATTTTATGCATTTATTTTTATGTAAATTTCTAAGTCAAAGGGAGCAATTATACGAATAATATTGTTAATCAATCTATGTTCAGCTATTCGTTTTTAAGTAAAAATAAGATGACTTTAATATCTTAATATCGATATGCTATTCATTAACAAATGTTTATAAAATTGTTGTTCCCTGTAATATTGAATATTAAACGATCTATTAAATAACGTATTGTTCAAAAGACAAAATTGAGCAAAACTTTTATAAATTTGGGTTGTTACGTAGACATCAAAAATATCATAAATAATAAAAAAAATGGACGCTAAAGAAATAAGCTTAAACGAAAAAGAAGTTAAACCAGTTGTAGATCTTTTGAATGATTATTTGGCTAATTATCATATACATTATCAAAAATTAAGGGGCTGCCATTGGAATATTAAAGGACAGAACTTTTTTACTTTACATGTTAAGTTTGAAGAATTATATACTAATGCACAGTTAACCATTGATGAGATAGCAGAGCGTGTATTAACCTTGGGTAAAGCGCCGCATAGCCGTTTTGCCGATTACATTAAAGAATCTAAAATTAAAGAGATTGATACTATTGGTTTAAAAGACCTTGATATGGTTGATGCCATTTTAGATGATATGGCTGCATTGATCGAATTGGAAAGAGAACTTTTAGAAGCGACAGACGCGGCTGGAGACGATGGTTCTAACGACATGGTTAACCGTTTTATGCAGTTTAAAGAGAAAAATACCTGGATGTTACGTTCTTTCGCAGGAAAGAAGTAGCATCAAAACTTTGGGTTAAAAGCCTCATGTAAGTAGCTTTATTGTAAAATCTGCTTATATGAGGCTTTTTTGTTTCGGAGAAAATCTAATTATTTATCTTTGGGCATGGCATACAAAAGTTTAGCAGAATGTGTATCCGATCTCGAAAAGCACGGTCATTTAATCAGAATAAAAGAAGAAGTAGATCCCTATTTAGAAATGGCAGCCATCCATTTAAGGGTTTACGAAAATAAAGGGCCAGCAATCCTATTCGAAAAAGTTAAAGGAAGTCCTTTCCCTGCTGTTTCAAACTTGTTTGGAACTTTAGAACGATCGAAGTTTATTTTCAGAGATACCTTGCCAAAGGTACAACAGCTGGTATCGTTAAGGAATGATCCGATAAAAGCATTAAAAAATCCGTTTAAATATGCAGGTTCTGCAATGTCGGCTTTATCGGCCTTACCGCTCAAAACACCTTCTGCAAAAAGCAAATTTTTAAAAACAAGTATCAGTCAGTTACCACAAATTGTAAACTGGCCTATGGATGGCGGCCCTTTTGTTACCATGCCACAGGTTTATACTGAAGATATAGATAAACCAGGTGTTTTAAATGCAAATCTGGGCATGTACCGCATCCAATTGGGTGGGAACGATTATATTCAGGATCAGGAGATCGGCTTGCACTATCAGATCCATAGAGGGATAGGCGTACACCAATCTAAAGCCAATGCACTAGGCCAACCCTTAAAGGTGAGTATTTTTGTCGGCGGACCTCCGTCACATCCTTTAGCAGCAGTGATGCCTTTACCAGAAGGATTATCGGAAATGACTTTTGCTGGCGCATTGGGTGATAGGCGTTTCCGTTATTTTTATGATGATGAAGGTTTTTGCATCTCTGCAGATGCCGATTTTATTATTACCGGAACGGTTTACCCAAATGAAAATAAACCAGAAGGGCCTTTTGGTGATCACCTGGGTTATTACAGTTTAACGCATCCTTTTCCTCTGATGAAGGTGCACAATGTATATCATAAAAAGGATGCCATTTGGTCGTTTACGGTTGTTGGCCGTCCGCCACAGGAGGATACCAGTTTTGGGGCTTTGATCCATGAGATTACAGGCTCGGCAATACCACAGGAAATACATGGTTTAAAAGAAGTTCATGCGGTTGATGCGGCTGGTGTTCACCCTTTGCTCTTTGCTATCGGTAGTGAGCGTTATACGCCTTATTTAAAAGCGCGCAGACCTCAGGAAATATTAACCATAGCCAATCACATCTTAGGGAAAAACCAATTGAGTTTGGCTAAATATCTGTTTATCGCGGCTAAAGAGGATGACCAGCATTTACGCACACACCATATTGAAGCATTTCTAACCCATATTTTAGAACGGATCGATTTAACAAGAGATGTTCATTTTTATACCAATACTACGATTGATACGCTTGATTATAGTGGTGATGGATTAAACAGCGGATCGAAGGTTGTTATTGCAGCAGCAGGGGATAAGCAACGCGAACTTTGGGATAGGATTCCTGAAGCACTGAAATTGAGCGATGGGTTTTACCAACCCAAAATAGCCATTCCAGGTGTTTTGGTTTTAGAAAGCAACAAATACTTAAACCCGGAGAAAACGGCCGCAGAAATTGCTTTGTTGAATATGGCTTTGATGGATCAGGATTTGTCGGGCTTACCCCTAATTATATTGGCTGATGATGCAGAATTTACGGCTGCCAATATTGATAATCTGGTTTGGGTGGCCTTTACCAGAAGCAACCCGGCAGCTGATATATATGGTATCAACGATTTTACCATAAATAAACACTGGGGCTGTAAAGGTTCTCTAATTATTGATGCAAGGAAAAAGCCCCACCACGCACCTGAATTGATCAAAGATGAGGCTGTAGAAAAAAAGCTGGATGTTTTGACTCAAAAGGGAGGAAGCCTACATGGCATAGTTGGTTGAATAAATAAAATAAAAAACTGATTTTTAAGCATACATATGCTATGCTTTCAACACCACGGTTAATTACTTTTTTATGGGTGCTACTTTGCGTACCTGCAAATAGTTTAGCTTTATCAACCGAACCGGCAATGAAATGTGATTAGTGTGAGCAACAATCAGTGAGCAGAAAACCTAAACACCAACAAATTACTTCAACATCGGCTTCGTGGTTTAAAATTTTGCCTGATCGGTTAAGCAAATCACAGATTATTAACGTATTTATAACGATTGTAACATTTGCGTTAATTTCTGGTTAATACGTGTTAAAATCATCGTTCTATCTGGCTTTTTATAAGCCTAATTTTGGTCATACTACTAACTAAACTGAATACAATGACCAGATTAAAGATTACTTTGTTCATTTTGACTATGCTCTGTTGCATGCAGATTTATGGTCAAACGTCGCTGATTAGCGGCAAAATTACCGATGCATCGGGGCTGCCAATTCCAGGCATATCGGTAAAAGTTAAAGGAACCGCTATTGGCACTTCTTCCGATGCGAAAGGGGTTTTTTCAATTAAAAGTGCGAATCCGGCTACGCTGGTTTTTAGTGGAATTGGTTATACAACCAAAGAATTTGCTTATAGCGGGCAAAGCAACATAATCATAACATTAAGTGAAGACCAGCAAAGCCTGAATGAGATTGTAGTAACTGCCTTAGGGGTGAAACGTGATAAGCGAAATTTAACCTACAGCTCGCAGGAGGTAAAAGGCGATCAGATTACCCAGTCGAAAGAGCCTAACCTGGTAAATGCATTGGCGGGTAAAGTTTCTGGTGTACAAATTACAAGTTCGTCGGGTACACCGGGTAGCTCATCGCGTATTGTAATCAGGGGCGCAAACTCCCTTTATGGCAACAATGAAGCTTTGATGGTAATTGATGGTATTCCGGTTAACAATGATGAAACCGGCAACCTCAACTCCGGTCCTGGCACCAACCGAATTGCCGATCTTGATCCTAATATTATTGAAAGCATTAATGTGCTAAAAGGTGGTGCTGCAACAGCGCTATATGGATCTGATGGTGCAAAAGGAGTAATTATCATCACTACAAAAGCAGGTAGCCTGAATAAAAAGCCTGGTATTAGCTTTTCTTCATCTTTTTCAATGGAGAAACCGCTGTTACCAGAAATTCAGAATAAATATTCTCTTGGCTCAAATGGCGTATACTTTGATGGTGTGAACCAGAAAACAAGTACTTCGTGGGGGGCAAGAATGGATACCTTAAAAATTAACGGCCAGCCTGCACAGGTATATGATCAGTCTGATTTATTCTTTAAAACCGGAAAAACATACACCAACACGGTAGCCATAAATGGAGGCGGGGCTTATAATTCTTATTTTCTATCATATACTAATTTTGCGCAGGATGGAACGGTACCTAGCACTTCGTTCGACCGGAATACTGTTTTTGGAAAATTCACCACACAAATTGTTAAAGATCTGAATGTTACTTTCTCTTTAAATTATGCCAATACCAAAAACCGCCGGCTACCTGAAGGTTATGCCTTGGAAAGTCCAGTATGGACCATTTTTTCTGCCCCGGTTTCTTACGATCTGCAACCTTCGGTAAACCCTGATGGAAGTCAGCGTTTATACCGTTTCTCGCGCAATAATCCTTATTGGGTGTTAGATAATATCAGTAATACATCAGTTGTTAACCGCTTTCTGCCAACGTTTACAGCCGATTATAAACCCTTAAACTGGCTAACCATTACTGAACGTTTTGGTGCCGATGTTTATGTTGAGCAAGGTAAATACACAGAGTCTTTACTGTCGGTCTCTAATCCTAATGGAAGAATTGTAAATAACAATACCAATTTCAGACAGTATAATAATGATTTGATCCTGAACGCCAATAAAAGTTTTGGTGATTTTAATGTCGAAGCCTTGCTGGGTAACAACCTCATTTCAACTTATTCGCAAAATGGTTACGCCAATGGCTTAGGGATCACAATTCCAGGTTTTAATAATATCGGTTCTGCCTCGACTGTTAAGTTTACAGAAACCAGTTACCTTACACGGAAAATAGGCTTTTATCTACAATCTAATATCGATTATAAAAAGTTCATTATCTTGTCTTTAACTGGTAGATACGATGGTACTTCGGTTTTGGCTAAAGACAACAGATTTTATCCATACGGCTCGGCTGCTACAAGTTTTATTTTCTCTAATTTCTTTTCTAATCGCCTTTCTGAAGTGATGAACTTTGGTAAGTTAAGGCTTTCTTACAGTACGGTAGGTAATGCAAGTATAGGTCCATATAGTTTACTTACTCCCTACGAATCGCAAACAGTTAGAAATACTACCTTTCCTTATCAGGGACAATCGGGTTTCTTAATCAGCCAGGTACTCAGCGATCCGAACCTGAAAAATGAACGTATTAACGAGTTTGAAGTTGGGTTAGAAACAGGTTTCTTTAAAAGTCGTTTAGGCCTTGAGCTTACCTATTTCGATAAGCGAACTAAAAATGGTATCATTCCGTCAGTAGCTTTAGCGCCATCTACAGGTTTTAACGCCACAAGTGTAAATTCTGCAGCTATGCGCAACCGCGGTATAGAGGTTTTGTTAAATGCGAAACCAATTTCGACCCCGGATTTTAGCTGGGATTTAACGATAAACTACAGCAGAATCAGAAACAAAGTGCTTTCTATTTACAAAGACCTGAAACAGGTTGGCAATGGTTTCACTTTCATTTTTGTTAACCAGCCTTACGGTGTAATTTATGGTACCCGATATGCCAGAAATGCGGCTGGCCAATTACTTACTGATAATGGAGGCCTTCCTTTTGCAGCCGATGAGCAAGGTATAATCGGAGATATTAATCCGGATTGGATGGGCGGTATTGTTAATAATTTCAAGTATAAACAGTTTACGCTTAGTTTCTCTTTTGATATGAAAAAGGGTGGCGATATTCAGAATAACGTAGATGGTTACGGCTATTTCTATGGCACTCCAAAAGTTACCGAAGATCGTGGACCGCGTATAGTTGAAGGTATAAATGCCACTACGGGCTTGCCAAATACGGTTTCAGTTACAGGACAAGCTTATTATCAACGTGCTAATGGTGTTCTCGAATCAGTAATTCAGGATGGAACCTATGTTAAGTTGCGGAATGTAAGTCTGGGTTATAATGTTAAACCGGCCTGGTTACAAAAAACACCTTTCAAAACCATCGGGTTTCAGGTAACCGGACGAAACCTTTGGATTTATGCACCACACTTTACCGGTGGAGATCCGGAAGTAAGTTCATTTGGCTCATCAAATGGTTCGCAAGGGATTTATTCGTTCTCAACGCCAACATCAAGATCTGTTGATTTTAGTTTGAAACTTACCTTATAACCCTTAACAATTAGAAAGAAATAACATGAAAAAGATATATTTTATTTTAGGTTTTGCCCTTATGGTGGCATTAGCCGGATGCAAAAAATACCTGGATGTAAATGAAGATCCAAACAGACCAATTGATGTTAAAGAATCGCTCATGTTACCACCTATACAAATGCTGATTTCGCAAAATATCAATGCATCAGGTGATGGGAATTTAAGTGTAGTGCTTCAGCAATACCTGCAGGTAATGGCCCTGAACCAAGTAGCCCCAAATTTTGGCACTTATCAGATGTACAATATTGATATGGATGGCGACTGGAATAATGTATACGTAAGAACATTAAACAATCTCAATTTATTAAGGGTTAAAGCTGTTGCCAACGGCAATTTTAATTACAGTGCCATTGCTAAAGTCCTTACAGCTTATACTTTGGGCTATGCAACAGATGCCTGGGGTGATCTTCCTTACAGTCAGGCTTTTTTAGGGGTAACACAGCCAACCCCGGCATATGATAGTCAGCAGCAGATTTATGTTCAGATTCAGGCTTTACTTGATGATGGAATAGCCGATATTGCAAAAAATGCTGGCCTTAAACCTGAAAGTGACGATTACATTTATGCAGGCGACATGGCAAAGTGGAGAAAATTGGCTTATACTTTAAAGGCACGTTATTATATGCACCTGAGTAAAGCACCTGGAAATACAGCTTCCACGCAGGCACAGCTGGCCTTGACTGCATTAACTAATGGTATGCAAAGCAATGATGATGATGCTAAAATTGCCTTTAGTGGTGCAGCAGGTGCAGAAAATCCATGGCAGCAGAATTTTCTGCCAGGCACTACATTTGTGCTTGCTAATACCTTTGTTGATGCTTTTACTACCAGAAACGATCCAAGATTAAGCAAAATGGTTAAACCCGCCAAACAAACTGGCTTATATACGGGCCGGCAGATTGGTTTAGACGAAATTGGAAGTCTGGAATCTTACTCAATCCCTGCCGATTTTTACGCAGCTGCCAATGCCAATAATTATCTGGTAAATTACACCGAGGCATTATTTATAAAAGCCGAAGCCACGCTGGTAGTATCGGGTTTTGCAGCTGCACAACCTGTTTATCAGGATGGTATTAAACAGCACATGATTAAGGTAGGGGTGAGCACAGCTGATATGGATGCCTACATTGCTTCGCGGGGTACACTCAGCAGTACAAATGCGCTCCGTTTAATTATGGAAGAAAAGTCGGTTGCAAATTTCCTTAATGCTGAAAATTATACAGATTGGCGCCGTACCGGATTCCCGGCTTTAACCAAAGTTAAAAATGCACTCTCTGAAATTCCGAGAAGGGTACTTTACCCGAATACCGAAATTACAGCAAACCCACAACCGCAACAAAAGGCTAAAATTACCGATAGGTTATGGTGGGATGCTAATTAAATAGGTGCTGGTTAGTTGATCATATTAAGGATACCCGATTAGGTATCCTTTTTTTGTAAAAAAGCGCCAGTTCTCTGGTTGAAAACTGACGCTTCTTAACTGGAGAAAATCTTAATTTTCTGCATACAGACAGTGTGGCCGATTTAGTATACCGTATGATCATCTTATAATTAGGGAGTCGAAGATACCGGTTTGGCTAGGGATGGTTACCAATAAGAGTGATTTATACTCGTTTGAAATAAATAATCCGCAAGAAGAACTGACAAATACCTTATACAGCAAGATTTTAACTTCCAAATACAAGAGCTGAGGTGATGAATAATGATTATCAAAGCATAACTTCGACTATTGGCATTAAATCCAAAGAAGTGGTAATTACAAAAAAAAAACAAAATACTGATTATGCCAATAGAACTTATAATAAATGTGAAGATTATGTTTGCAGGTATAACATTTTAGACTCCCCAATCATATCGCAGATACTGGTAAGTAGTCTTATAACTGGCAAAACTTATTTCGATGGAAAAGGCGATAAAATTACTTGCTAAGGGTGTCTGCAGGCAGAGCGTAAGCCTAATATTACCATCTTAAAAGTGATCAACCTTCTAAAAAAAAAATTATGTATCTGATATTACCAATAAAAATGAACCTATCAATTTTCAACGGTTTATTGGAACTATCAGGTGATGATTAATGGCGAAACACCCTTAGTTTAATACCAGCGATTTAACTGGGCAATTTAAAATCATTGTGCAGGGCGTAACTGATGGGGGAGTGGTTTATGGAGAGAAGGAGATTACGGTAAAGCATAAATAAAAAAAGGCCCTGTTTAAATTTTAATTTTTTAAAAAAAGTAGGAGCCTAGAGGTCTAGACTCTTACTACGATTTTGTATCTAAAAGTGGCTTTATATTTTTCGAGGCTCAATTGCAAGATAAATGGCTCCACAGCTTACTTCATTTGTAATGTAATTGTATCCAATAACAGTACCATTTCTGCCTGTATAAGTGTATTGTTCTTTTCTTAGGATTATTGGAGAACCAAACTCCAATATACCTTCTCCAAGTTCATCAGAGCCCCTTGTTGTTTTATATTGGTATGTTGAGCTTGAGGTTGTCTCTTCGCTTATGCCAAATTTATAGCCTACTTTAACTTTTTCTCCAAAGCCTATTTCATAGTTGAAATTTGTTGCAAATTTGGTAGATTCATTAAAAGTTGTAATAATTTCTTCGGATGGATCATATTCACTAACAATAAATTTCCACGCTGCTCCATAATTTTCAAGATTCCACGCCGCTATAGGCTCATTCAAGATATAATCTTTTGGTGTTAATCCATCAAATCTAAGTTGTGTGCTTCCTGGACGTCCTGGTACACCTTCAGTTCTATACTTGATATCATATAAGTCAGAACCTCTTGCAGATATTACTTTATTCAGTTGAGTACCTGCACCATTTTTAGCATTGATTAAAATCGATATTCTTATATCGAAATATCCATCAGTCCAATTTGTTACATAACCTCCTCTTTCAGGTCTTGGTTGTACCCACTGTTCACTAACTGTCGGATCTTCGCCCTGATCACTTATCCTACTATAGTTACCATCTTTCATTCGGATTGACACAATATGTTCAATCATTCTATTATTGAATTTTCCTTTATCAATGCCAAGATTAGGATTTAAACCATAATATATATAGTCTCGGTGCCAGTCCAGATTAATATTAAATGCCTCTATTACAGCAGGATCTATTGCATTAGGTTGATTGGTTAAATTTACGTCAACAACTCTACTGATTTTATTATTGTTAGTTAGAGATAATTTAGCAGAGTTAGATATGTTAACCTTATTTAAAGCTGATGTTTTCATACCATTGAAAGCTTCATTGCTAAAACTGAATTTCATATTATCCTTTGAAAGAAAGTTTGATTGATTAGATTCAGTAGAGGTTCTTAACAATGTGGCTGAGATAGGCGACTTATCAATATTGTTAACGCTTACATTCACCCTTTCATTTTCTTTTACTACAACAACTGGGAAGTTTGGGATAGCGCCATATGCAATTTTGGTTAATTCGCCTTTTGAATTATATAAATCAATGTCCTTGAAGTTTTTGTTTTCTGGGGATATAGCTACCTGTGGTACCTCCGACTCCGTTTTCCAATTATTAGGAGTAAAGTTTGGTAATTCTGGAATCATGATTGTTAAAGTGGGTAAACTACTGATTGCTGAATCCAATGTTTCTTTTGATTGAGTATACTTAGATATTACTTGATAAAAAGTTTGATCGGATGTAACTTTTTCATCTTTTATCATTTGGAAAAGAACATCATTATCCATATCAAATTGCTTTAAAGCTTCATTTCTTATAAACAATCTTAAATTGGGTTCTTTTTCTAGCGCAATAGCTAAGACTTTTGAAAAAATAACTTTGGAGTCTTGTTTTTCATTAAGTGCCAAGGCAGGGGCCCATAGTTCCTGTTTGATTTCTTTCTTGCATGAGAGTAATACTGAAAGAATCGCTAAATAATAGATTTTGTGTTTCATATTAGGTTTTTATTTTTAACTGCAATATTAGTTAAAAATATTTAATATGTATACTTAATAAGATTATCAAATATAATAAAGTATGTTTTTATGTATTCTTAATATTTTTTTACATGTATATTTTAATTATATGTTTGTCTGTTTAATCGATTATAGGATTATACATTTAATTAGCCATTATAGATTGAATTCTATATATAAATTGATTCGACTTGATACAAAAAAAGCCACAAACCTTTGGTGGCTTGTGGCTTTAGATCATTATTTTTTTCTTCTAGAATCTTACCCCAAAAGTTAAGAATACATTGTTTCTGTTGCTCTTAACTTCAGCAGCAGGCTCAGTTCCATCGTTTAGTTCGTAAGGGCTTGAATAGAAATTTGTTTTGTAGTTTTGATACGCCAAATCGAAATAATAGTTGTCAATGCGATATCCAATCCCGCCTGTATAATATTGGCCTTGAAAAAAATTATTGTCATCACTTTTAACACCGTTTCCATTTACGCCGTAACCACCACGTAAACTAATTTCGTTAGTCACTTTTACTTCGGCACCAACTCTGTAATTCACTGTTTCTTTGTAATTGTTTTTAATAAAAGAATTGTTAGCATTTATGATATTAGTATCATATCCATCTACATCAGAGAAACGCATAGAAGCGTAATCTACATAATCAACATCGGCTGAGATTAATGCTGTACCAGCAATTACATAACTGATACCTGCAGATGCTTTTAACGGTGTACGTAAGTTATAGCTGAAAGTATAATATTGGGTTGGGTTATTTGACTTAGTTGGTCCAGTATTAGCATTTCCAGCAGTAGTAGCCTGCAAAGTCTCACTGGTATTGTCTTCAATGTTCATCCAGGTTGGGGTCTGGAAATTCAAACCGATCCTTAACTCACTAACCGGTCTGAAAATAGCACCCAATTTTAAATTAAAACCACCACCTTTAGTTTCCTGGTTTCTAAAGTGGGTAAGGTTGTAATTTTCGTTTCCGTTATATGTTGGTACAGCGTCACCATCATTATATGAGTTAACAATACCTGATTCTGTAAAAGTAGCATCGCTGGTGTATTTTACATTAACAAAACTGGCTGTTGCACCAATATATACCTTATTGCCAAAATTAAGGGCGCCTGCTACGTTAAATTCAGAAGTGGAACCTAAACGTGCCTCATCCCAATTTTGTTTAAAATTAGCATTGTTGTAAGGTTCTGCAGAAAATTGATTTGGAAAAGTAGGTGTATTTTTATTAATCAGAAAACTCTTATAAGCATCTCCAGCAATACTATTGTCAATGCCATAATTGTTTGCCTGGTCCACGTAAGAATCTCTAATCGAGCTGTTTGTGTTAGTTCCGCTATAGTTGATGTTATTTAAGAAATCGTTGTTTCTGGTATAACTCAAGCCGAATACCGTACTAACTAATCCCTTATCTACAGCTGAGCCTTTCATTTTAGCAGTTGGGCTGTAAAACACGACACCAATATTGTTCAGGTTAATCTGGTTTTTATCAACTTTGGTATTGTTGCCTAAGAATGAGCTATTGTTTGATACAGAATTAAATTCTGGTGTTAGACTAAATTCTGATTTAGTGAACAGGCCTAATCCGGCAGGGTTCGCATTAATTGAGCCGATATCACCCCCAACACCAATCTGCGCACCGCCCATTCCTTTAAATCGGGCAGAACTACCATAATTGGTTTGAGAAAAGCGGAATGCATCAGGCGCGTAACTTTGGGCGTACGTTGTTCCCATAGCAGCTACTGTAGCTACTAGTGAAGCTAAAATATATTTTTTCATGTTGTGTGTTTAAATTAAATTAACCTCTTCCTGCTCTTGATGGTCTTGAACCGCCACCACCGCCGCCGCCGGTTGAACCACCGCCGCCGCCGGTTGAACCACCGCCGCCGCCATTTGATGGTGGAGGTGAATAACTAGGTCTGCTCTCAGTTCTAGTAGGTGGAGAATAGCTTTCGTTTCTGGTAGGTCTGCTACTTTGAGTACCTTGAGGACTATAATTGTCATTCCTGGTAGGTCTGCCAGCTTGTGAGCCTTGAGGTTGTGTATAGCTGCCATTACCTTGGTTTCTGCTTGGTCTTCCAGCATTAATATTTGGAGCATAACCTACACCATTTGGATTTGTAACACCCGATCTGCTCGGTCTGCCCGCATTTCCGGCATTGCCATTTCCATATCTTGGAGTGCCTCTATCATCACTTCCAGGTCTTGGTCTGCTGTAACCTCTATTGGTATACACACCGCCACCATAGTATCCGCCACCGATACCCCAGCCTCCGCCGTAATATCCGCCGCCCCAACCGAAACGATCGTAGTAAGAATTAGGTCCCCATGAGTTCCAGCCCCAAGGATTGTTCCATCCGTAGCCGAAATTACCGTAATAGAAGGGGTTGCTCCAGATGCTGCCATAACCAAAGCTACCGCCCCAGCCACCTAAGCCGTATCCGCTGTTCCAACCCAGGCCATAACCCAAATAGTTTGAAGGGCCATAACTGCTTCCGTAGTAATAATTATCAAAATAAGGATCGTAGTAGCCTTGAAAACTGTAACCATTGTAAAAACGGTTTATTCTAGATGAGTAATCCATATCGTAATAAGGATTACTGGTTCCGTAATATTCATCATATTCTTCCTGTCCTTGAGCCTGATATTGCTGGCCTTGTCGGTTCTGAGGCTGAGGTGCCATTTCAACCTCCCTGGCTTTCGCCACCGAATTATAAACATCATCAGCTGGCTTAGTTTGAGCCAGTTTTGATGTAGAGCATGATGCCACCAACCCTGCAGCGGCAATCATAACAATGGGTAAAAATTTAATTGGTTTCATTGTGTTTATATTTAGTTGTGTGTGTTCACGAATGTAATAAACAGGTTTCAAAAGTAGTTAATTCCTAACTATTTACTTAGTCTAAAAATGTTAAATCACAATTGATATTAATTGTTGATCGTTTGTAGGCATAAATTTATAAATTTGCCGTCGGATTTTACACTTTTTAACATACAAATTACGTTCCAAATACATAAGATGAGCAAAGAAATTACAAGTAGAGAAGCAGATTATTCCCAGTGGTATAATGATATTGTGTTAAAAGCAGATTTAGCAGAGCACTCTGCAGTGCGTGGTTGTATGGTTATAAAGCCAAATGGCTATGCTATATGGGAAAAAATGCAGGCTGTTTTAGACAAAATGTTTAAGGATACAGGCCATCAAAATGCCTATTTTCCATTATTCATCCCAAAGTCATTTTTCTCTAAGGAAGCTTCTCATGTTGAGGGTTTTGCGACAGAATGTGCAGTAGTAACACATTACAGGTTAAAAAATGACGGTAACGGAAATATTGTAGTAGATGAAACAGCCAAATTAGAGGAAGAATTAATTGTTCGCCCTACATCCGAAACCATTATTTGGAATACCTACAAAGGATGGATCCAATCGTACCGTGATTTACCAATATTGATCAATCAGTGGGCGAATGTGGTAAGATGGGAAATGCGTACCAGGTTGTTTCTGCGTACAGCCGAATTTTTGTGGCAAGAGGGCCATACCGCACATGCTACAGCAGAAGAGGCAATTGAGGAAACAGAACGTATGTTGCATATCTACGCCGATTTTGCCGAAAATTGGTTAGCTGTTCCGGTAATCAGAGGCCGTAAATCGCCAAATGAGCGCTTTGCGGGGGCTTTAGATACTTATTGTATTGAGGCATTAATGCAGGATGGTAAAGCTTTACAAGCAGGTACATCTCACTTTTTAGGTCAGAATTTTGCTAAAGCTTTTGATGTTAAGTTTACCGGTAAAGATGGAAAATTAGACCATGTATGGGCTACTTCATGGGGTGTTTCTACACGTTTAATGGGTGCTTTGATTATGGCGCACAGTGATGATTCCGGGTTGATTATTCCACCAAAATTAGCACCAATACAAGTAGTAATTGTTCCGATTTATAAAGGTGATGAGGATCTGGTGAGAATTTCTTCATATGTTAATGAATTAACCATGCGTTTAAAAGGTTTAGGCGTTTCAGTGAAATATGATGACCGGGATACACAGCGCCCTGGATTTAAGTTCGCTGATTATGAGCTGAAAGGTGTGCCGATCCGTATTGCTATTGGTGGTCGCGATTTAGAAAATAAAACAGTAGAAATTGCCCGCAGAGATACCAAGGTGAAACAAACTGTCCCTCAGGAAGGATTGGATATTTATATCATTAAATTATTGGAAGATATTCAGCAAAGCATGTTCAACAAAGCTTTGGCTTATCGCGATGAGCATATTACTGAGGCTAACAGTTACGAAGAGTTTCAGGAATTGTTAGATACCAAAGCTGGTTTTATTTCGGCACATTGGGATGGAACACCAGAAACAGAGCAAAAGATAAAAGAAGAAACAAAAGCAACCATTCGTTGTATTCCTTTAGATAATAAATTAGAAGATGGCCTTTGTATTTATTCAGGAAAACCATCTATCCAAAGGGTACTGTTTGCAAGAGCGTATTAATTAGATGTGAGATATAAGATTTGAGGCATGAGATCTGAGCGGAAATGCAAATCTCAAACCTAGTGTCTCAAATCTCATGTCTAGTATCTCAAAACTAAAAAAAATGAAATTCGCAACTAAAGCTATACATGCAGGTCAAGAGCCTGATCCAACAACCGGTGCTGTAATGACACCGATATATCAAACCTCTACCTATTGGCAGAAATCTCCTGGAGACAATAAAGGCTACGAGTATTCGAGGGGAACAAACCCAACGCGTAAAGCTTTGGAAGATTGTTTAGCTGCTTTAGAAAATGCCAAATATGGCCTGGCTTTTTCGAGCGGAATGGGGGCAACAGATGCCGTATTGAAATTATTGCAGCCTGGCGATGAAGTGATTACCGGAAATGACCTGTATGGCGGTTCATACCGGATTTTTACCAAAATATTCACTAAATACGGAATCAAGTTTCATTTTCTGGATCTTTCTAAGCCAGAGAATATATTGCCCTACATCAATGATAAAACCAAATTGGTTTGGATAGAAACACCTACTAATCCTACCATGCAGATTATCGATATTGAAGGTGTAGCAAAAATTACGAAGGAGAAAAAATTAATCCTTACGGTTGATAATACATTTGCATCTCCTTACTTACAAAACCCGATCGATCTGGGGGCTGATATTGTGATGCATTCGGTAACCAAATACATTGGTGGCCACTCTGATGTGGTAATGGGTGCTTTGGTAACAAATGATGAGCAATTGTATAAAGACCTTTGGTTTATTTACAATGCCTGTGGCGCAACACCTGGTCCGCAAGATGCTTTTTTAGTGTTGAGGGGTATAAAAACGCTCCACCTTCGGATGAAAGCACATTGCGAAAATGGAGCACGTATTGCACATTATTTAAAAACACATCCAAAAGTTGATAAAATTTATTGGCCGGGTTTTGAAGATCATCCTAACCACGATGTGGCTAAAAAACAGATGCGTGGATTTGGCGGTATGATTTCGATTACCTTAAAAGGCGCTGATCTGCAAGAAACTTTTAGAATCTCTTCTAATTTTAAAGTATTCACATTAGCTGAATCATTGGGCGGAGTAGAATCACTAATTAACCATCCGGCAACGATGACGCATGGTTCTATCCCGAAAGAAGAAAGAGAGAAAGTAGGTGTTACCGATAACCTGCTCCGTTTAAGCGTTGGGGTAGAGGATATCGACGATCTTTTAGAGGATTTAGCAAATGCATTAGCATAATATTTCGAGCGGGCAGATAAATATTTTGCCCGTTTTTTTTGTAAAGCAAGTCCTATTCTAAAATTAATGGTAGTCCGGCTTTACACTAAATCTTTTTTGTTTAGATATCTGCTTCATTAAATTAGTACAAACAAAAAAGGATACCGTTTCAATCCGGTTTAAATGGCAACGATTGTGCTGCTATTTACGTCTAAAAAAAGCTAACGATGCAATTTCTTGAGTTAAAGAATTTTCTGGACAGTAAGGTTGAACAATACAATCAGCCAAATTTTATAGCAAACGACCCAGTTTGTATTCCGCATCTTTTCAAAAAAAAACAGGATATAGAAATTGCCGGCTTTTTTGCAGCGGTTTTAGCCTGGGGCCAGCGGAAAACAATTATTAATAAATGTAAGGAACTGTTAGGGCGTATGGATAATGCGCCTTATGATTTTGTTGTTAATCATAACGATAACGACTTAAAACGCTTGTTGAACTTTAAACACCGCACATTTAACGATACTGACTTACTTTATTTTATTTCGTTTTTTAAGCAGCATTATCAAAAATTTGATAGTTTAGAGCAGGCATTTGTGCCAAGGCAAGATGTTTTTCGGCCTGATTATTTAGAAGTTTCAGCTGTAAAACCGGATATAACATATGCCTCGGAAGTGTGTTATGCTGCTGGGCTTAACTTCTCGATAGAGCAGGCATTGAATCATTTCAGACAGTATTTTTTCTCCTTAGAAGATTTTCCTCACCGCACGAAGAAACATATCTCCTCGCCAAAGCAAAAATCTACCTGTAAACGTTTAAATATGTTTTTGCGGTGGATGGTTAGGGTAGATCAAAAAGGTGTTGATTTTGGCATCTGGAATACCCTTCAGCCAAAAGATCTAATCTGTCCTTGCGATGTACATGTTGATCGGGTAGGACGGTTGCTTGGGCTGATTAATAGAAAGCAGACTGATTGGTTAACTGCAATTGAATTAACCGACAATTTGAAGCGGTTCGATCCCTCAGATCCGGTAAAGTATGATTTTGCATTATTTGGATTAGGGGTAGAAAAACTGCTTTAGAGTTTGATACTTGAGAAAAATCAAAAAAAAGTTCTTTTTTCAATTCAATCTTCCTATACTTACGTAGTGATCCTGCTTCGGTTTTAGCAGGATTGTGTCTATCCAATGTTTCGCTATGATTGCAGTTAATTTATCTGATGAAGATAGGTGGAAAAAATATAATAATTTTTCTCCTCTAGTCTCAATTTTTAAGAAATTCCACCCGCTTAATGATGAAATAGAAAAGCGGATTAACCAGCATACCTTTCCGATCAGCTACAAAAAAAATAAATACCTTGTTTCACCTGTAGACCGTAACAAGTTCCTTTTTTTAATTGTTAAAGGTGTAGTTAGGGGTTTTATTAAGGATGGGGATAACGAGATTACCACATGGATTGCCAAAGAGAATGAAGTTGTAGGTACCATACGTAATTTGTGGATAGATGGCGATTCGGATGAGTATTTACAGGCATTAGAAGATGTAGACTTAGTTGCTATCCCACACGTATTATCGGAATACCTTTACGAAAATTTTCCTGAAGCGAATATAGTTGGCAGAAAGATGATGGAGTTATATTACCGTTCGGCAGAGGAACGTGCTTACCTGTGCCGGATTTCGTCAGCCGAAAAAAGATACAAACGGTTTTTGCTTTCATTTCCTGATTTGATTAACCGGGTTTCTTTAAAACACATTGCTTCTTTTTTAGCCATCAGGCTCGAAACATTGAGTAGAATCAGGGCTAAAATTTAATTCTTTTAATTCGATTTATTTTCTTGTTTTTTTAAGGTAACGGGTTTAGGATTTAACAGGTCTTAAACCCGTTTTTGTTTAACTCTAAAAACAACATTTTTTGTTTTAATCTGTAGTATAAATACTGCATGTTATAATATTGTTGTTGATTAATATCAAAAAAACATTTCGTTGATCGGTTGTTGTATGCCGGCATAGTAAAAGTTAATTTCTTTTTTTGTGTGCTTTGTAGTATTGGTAATACAGTTTTTAGCTTATTAAGTCCAAAAATAATTGGCAATATTGTGGTTTTTTGGTGTTTGCAGTAGTGTGAAAAATAACATACTTTTGCGGCCCTTAAAAAAGGCATTTTAAAATAGTCTCTACCTCTTCAAAAGTGTTTTATAATCAGCGTATAACCGCTGTTTTTGCTGCATTCCATAAAGAGAGTTTTTTATTGAAAAATAACCTTTTAGGAAGATTTTGTGCTCATCGGATGAGGTTCTTTATATGCAGTGATTACCCTATTATTTTCAAATGGAAAATGAATAAAATTATAAAACGCTTTCTCTTTAAAAACACGTCTGTTATTAAGATGTTTTTTCTTGCTTTATTCCTTCTTGTATTAGGAATTAGTCGTGTTTCAGCTCAATTTAATGTTACTGGTCTATTTACTGATTACAAAGGTTATTGGTCATCAAAACAAGGTTCAATAAATCAAATTTGGCCAGACAATAAAAATAATTTGCTGGGTATCACTTTTAA